>OGCQ01000005.1_pt1 | contig 459502 bp, 370 predicted proteins | sample 1570161 | NCBI WGS metagenome assembly OGCQ01 (sample SAMEA4384402, study PRJEB24528) | human gut metagenome
GCGAAGCTTGCAAAGCAGGTAACATCATCGTTCGTCAAAGAGGTACTGAATTCCACCCGGGTAATAACATCGGTATGGGAAAAGACCACACTCTTTTCGCTTTAGTAGACGGAACTGTACAGTTCAAAGTGGGCAAGGAAGACAGACGTTCAGTTTCTGTTATCCCTGCAGAAAATGCAGAAGCATAAGTTTCCGAACAAGAAATAAGGAAAAGGGATGCAATCCGAATAGGTTGCATCCCTTTCTTTTATGTCAAAAGCAACACTTTATTTGTTTTTTCCATATCTTTGCACTCACAAAACCGAATAACATAAAAACAAGTATAAGATATGCTTACCATCAAACAAATTACAGAAAACACCGACGCGGTTCTCCGCGGACTGGAAAAGAAGCACTTCAAGAATGCAAAAGAAACCATTGCACAAGTGCTGGACTTCAATGACAAAAGAAAAGCCAATCAAACCATCCTAGATAAAAACCTGGCAGAAGCCAACTCACTCTCCAAATCCATCGGACAACTGATGAAGGAGGGCAAGAAAGAAGAAGCAGAAGCCGCCAAAAGCCGCGTGGCCGAGCTGAAAGAAGTCAACAAGGACTTGCAAGCCAATATGGACCAGGCTGCCAACGATTTGCAGACTTTGCTTTATACCATCCCCAACGTTCCCTACGACAGCGTGCCTGAAGGCGTAGGTGCCGACGACAATGTAGTAGAGAAAATAGGTGGTATGGAAACCGAGCTGCCCAAAGACGCCCTGCCCCACTGGGAACTGGCCAAGAAATATGACTTGATAGACTTTGACCTGGGTGTCAAGATTACCGGTGCCGGCTTCCCCGTATACAAAGGCAAAGGCGCACAACTGCAACGCGCACTCATCAACTTCTTCCTGGACGAAGCACGCAAATCCGGCTATACGGAAATAATGCCGCCCACAGTGGTGAACGCCGCTTCCGGCTACGGCACGGGACAGCTGCCTGACAAGGAAGGGCAAATGTATCATTGCGAAGTGGACGACCTCTACTTGATTCCTACCGCCGAAGTCCCCGTAACCAACATCTACCGTGATGTGATTCTGGACGAAAAGCAGTTGCCCATCAAGAACTGTGCATACACACAATGTTTCCGCCGTGAAGCCGGTTCATACGGGAAAGACGTACGTGGCTTGAACCGCCTGCACGAATTCTCCAAAGTGGAACTGGTACGCATCGACAAACCGGAACACAGCAAACAATCCCACCAGGAGATGTTGGACCACGTGGAAGGTTTGCTTCAAAAGCTGGAACTCCCCTACCGCATCCTGCGCCTTTGCGGTGGCGATATGAGCTTCACGGCTGCCCTCTGTTTTGACTTTGAGGTGTATTCCGAAGCACAGAAACGCTGGCTGGAAGTAAGTTCCGTCTCTAATTTTGACACTTATCAAGCCAACCGTCTGAAATGCCGCTACCGTACGGCAGAAAAGAAAACAGAGCTTTGCCATACGCTGAACGGTTCCGCACTCGCTCTGCCACGCATTGTTGCCGCCTTGCTGGAAAACAACCAGACTCCAGAAGGAATCCGCATACCAAAGGCATTGGTTCCGTATACGGGATTTGAAATAATAGACTAAGGCCATAATAGTCACGTGCAGCAATACGCCTTTGACACTTTCTTTCGGGCACGAATTACATGAATTTCACAGTTGCGGTTAGCAAAAAACGTGAAATCCATGTAATTCGTGCCCGGAGTTTTATCATGACAAGCTTCTCCTGCGCAACTACAAAGTATTCTTCAAAATACGTGCAAACACCTCCTCGCGGAAATTACGTGCCACCGGAACAGTATGCCTCCCAACTATAATCCGATTGCCATCTATCATCTCAATCTTTTCCAAATTTATCAGATATGATTTATGGACTTGCTGAAATACTCCACCAGGAAGAGCCTCTATCATACGCTTCATGGTAGAACGTACAAGCAGCTTTGTGCTTTCCGTATAAATACAGACGTAATTTTCCAGCCCCTCCACCACCAGAATATCCTTAAACAACACCTTATGCATCTGACGGTCTGAACGGACAAATATAAAATTATTAGCTTCATCCGGCCATTTCTCCTGCTGCAAAAGACCATGTACTTTATTCACCGCTTTCAGGAACCGGTCAAACGAAATCGGTTTCAACAGATAGTCCGTAACATCAAGTTCATAACCTTTCAATGCATACTGCTCATAAGCGGAAGTGATAATCACATGAGGCGGATGGGCAAGAGATGCCAAGAGTTCAAGCCCCGAAAGATAAGGCATTTCAATATCCAGAAACAACAAGTCCGGCTGCTCAGTCTGCAAAAGAGTGTTCAACTGCATAGTATCTTCACATACACCCATTAAAGAAAGGAAATCCACCTTTTCCACATAGCGTTGCAATCCTTCACATGCAGTAGGCTCGTCATCGGTTATTACACATTTTACCTGTTTCATCCTATAATTCTATCACAAGTTTTACTCTAAACAAAGTATCTCCTCTATTTATGTCCAGCGTATGACGCTCCGGATATAGCAGCTCCAGCCTGCGCCTCAGATTTTCTATGCCGATTCCATGTTTTCCTTTCTGGTGCACTAATGGTTCCGGTATAGAATTTTCAATACTAAAACACAACTTGCCTTCTTTCAGACACATATCCATAGCTATAAAATAGTTCCCTCCCACATATTTGAAAGCATTCTCCACCAACGGTACAAACAACAATGGATAAATCTCAACCTGCGCCTCCATTTCATCGAAATGCACCTGCAACTGCAGCCGCTTCGTAGCACGAAGTTTACATAGGCTGATGTATTGTTTCAGATATTCCACTTCCACACGGACTTGCACTTTCTCCCCATCATTGTATAATTGGTAACGAAGCAAATCGGACAATTGCTCAAGAGTATGCCGCGGAGCCTCATTATTCTCATCTATCTGAAAATAAACCGTATTGAGTACATTAAAAAGAAAGTGTGGATGATATTGCGCTTTAAGGAATTTCAGTTCTGTCTGGAGCTGGTCATTTTTTATCTTCTCCAACTGCAGGCGTTGAGCTTCATTTTCCTTCTGTATCATCTGATTACGCAAGAATATATAAAAGAAGCCGCCAAGCAACATACTGACTATGGCCGGAACAGGCACATCGTATAAATCAAGACTTACCCCCATCAAAAAGCGGATGACCCACATCGTCAGAAGACACCAGACGGGAACCGTCAGGACAACTACCCCGTATTCCTGCCACCATACCAACTTCCGCTTCCGGCACAAACGAAGCCAATACTTCAATAGAAAAAAGATAGGATAAGACATGAAGAGTACCACAAGCATATCCTTCAGCATGAAATTCCACTCATTACTTTCCCAATAGTATTCATGTTTCGGAATATCATTCGCCACACGAATACACAGAAAAAGAATCACGGCAAATAATGCCGGCACCAGCCACTTGTTCCACAGTCTGCCCATAACAGTTACAAATTTACTCTTTTTGTTTCATCTATTTCTTTTTTCCTTCTGCTTTCTTTTGTCTCGCTGCCTTTTTGAAAACGCCAGGCGAAAGCAATACCCAGCACACGTTTGTTGTGCCGTTCGTCAACAAACGCCTGCACACCGGGAGATTGAATATCTACTTTTTGATAATTGGTGTTGAATACATCCTTGGCAAACAAGGTAACGGTGCATCTGTTACGGAACATCTTCTTTTGGATGCCGACATTCACTTCCAGCGCCGGATGTACTGTGGCTTGTCCGTAGGCCATTCGTCCATTATAATTTGCCGAAAGTTCGGCCGACCATACGGAAGTGAAAGCAAACTGGTTCATGCAGCCGAATATCGGGGTAAACATACGGTTTTTCATTTTCTGCCCTTGCTCCGTCCAACCATAATTATTATAAATACCGATAGCGGTCAGATTCACCTTCCAAAAAGAAACAGGTGAGAGGTTGGCGGCATGTACACGCATACCCGTCTGTACATAGGAAGACAGATTCTGGGGCATTACATAGATACGCCGCCCCTCCTGTTCGCGATAGCTCTTCATGATAGCATCATCTGTATGCGAGAAAAAGAGCACTGTCTGAAACCAGTCACGATACACATACCCCAACTCTATATTATCAGAGAAAGAAGGATGCAGCTTCGTATTTCCCCCTTCATGGGTATAGTCATCAAATATATAGGTAAAAGGATTCAAATCACCATAATTGGGGCGGGTAATACGCCTGCCATACGAAAGCTGAAACAGATGTTCCGAAGTCAAACCGTATTGCAAAGCAATAGTAGGAAACAAATGGAAGTAATTCGTTGTAAACGAAGAGTCTTTCTGTTGTGTATTTCCTCCAAAATCCCCGTGTACATGGGTATGTTCCAACCTTAGACCCGCTGAGATTTTCAAGCGGTCTTTCTCATAGCCGACTTGTAGATAAGAGGCATTGATATTCTCATCATATACGAATCGGGAACCAAGTGCCCCGTCCGGCAGCCAGCCGGAAACCGACGGACGCATATAACCTGCCGTATTGTCTATCGTAACAAATGAGGTTTTGACTCCGGCCTGTAACTTCCAAACCTCACTCAATGGATAAACCGCATCTATCTGTCCGACATATAAGTCGGTATTTCCCTTCATATCCCCTTTCAATGTATCGGGCTTAAAACTATCCATCAACTGGTTTCCAACACGGTAGTAATGGAAATAATCAAAAGAAGCGCTGAGTTCTCCCCCTTCTCTTTTCAGCTTGTGCACCATACTGGTTCCGGCAGAAACATTATTCCGGTTTTGCTCCGCATGGCTGTAAGTATTTCCCGCAACTCCGGTTTCTCGGATTTCCGTAAACATGCCTGCATTTTCCCTTTGCCGGGAAAAGTTTCCACCCAATGAGACTCCCCAAACTGTCCGCTCATTGAGATAATAATCACATCCGGTACGAAAATAGTGCGAATAATTCCTACGCTTCCGGTAAGAGTCCTGCATCATCCTTCCTCCATCCCGTTCGAACGCACGGTCGATAAACAAGTCTATGACATCCTTCCCCTGATAATACGAATAGTTCAAATAAAGATTGAACTTATTCTCCCGGATATTCATGGAGGCACCTCCATAACCGCTACCCGTCCGTCCAAGACTGCCATTGCCGTTCAAGGCCAGATTCACACCGCGCAGTCTGATTTTTCTTGTACGGATATCAATCAACCCGGAGCTTCCCGCCGCATCGTGGCGTGCGGAAGGCTGGGTTATCAAGTCTATCTTATCAGCATTAGTTGCAGGAGTAGATTTCAACAGACTCATCAATTCATCTCCCGAAAGATAAGTAGGCTTGCCATCCATCAGAATCGTCGCACCGCTTTGTCCGTTCAGCAAGATATTACCATTGGAATCTATCACGACTCCCGGCAGGGAAGCAAGAACATCATAAAGACTTCCCGTACTTTGAGTGACTGACGCATCCATCCGGTAACTTGTTTTACCGGCAGATATTTCTACCAACGGGAGTTTAGCAGTTACCATAATTTCTTCCAAACGCTGGTCGGCAATCGTATCCTGCTGCGACCAAACCACCAAAGGCATACTCAATAAAATTGCCCCTAAAAAAACATTTCGATACATACTCTTCCTCATTTTTTATTTCAAAAGTAGGCAGGCTGTAGAAAGTGAACAAATTATAGTGACAAAGGAATGTTATCCAGTGACAACATGCAGTTTTACCCTATTCTTCTTTTGATATTACCAAATAACCCCTATCTTTGCAAAATCTATCAATCTGACAGTAATTGCGTAATTACACCAACAAAATTATTAGATAATGAATAAAATCATTAGCAAAGAACACTTTTCTGAAAAGGTCTTTAAGTTAGTCATTGAAGCACCATTGATTGCCAAATCACGTAAGGCAGGGCACTTTGTCATTGTACGTGTGGGCGAAAAAGGCGAACGTATGCCGCTTACCATTGCGGAAGCCGACCCGGTAAAGGGAACCATCACACTGGTGGTTCAGGAAGTCGGGCTCTCCTCTACCCGTCTTTGCGAACTGAACGAAGGCGATTATATTACGGATGTTGTCGGCCCGTTGGGACAAGCTACGCACATTGACAACTTCGGTACTGTGGTCTGTGCCGGAGGTGGTGTAGGCGTAGCTCCCATGCTCCCTATCGTGCAAGCGCTGAAAGCTGCCGGCAACCGCGTCATCACCGTACTGGCAGGACGTACCAAAGAACTGATCATCCTTGAAAAGGAGATGCGCGAAAGCTCCGACGAAGTCATTATCATGACCGACGACGGTTCCTACGGACGAAAAGGTCTGGTGACGGAAGGCGTAGAAGAAGTCATCAAGCGCGAGAAGGTGAACAAGTGTTTCGCCATCGGCCCCGCCATCATGATGAAATTTGTTTGTTTGCTGACAAAGAAATACGAAATCCCCACGGATGTATCCCTGAATACGATTATGGTTGACGGTACCGGCATGTGTGGCGCCTGCCGAATCACCATCGGAGGAAAGACCAAATTTGTATGTGTGGACGGCCCTGAGTTCGACGGACATCAAGTGGACTTCGACGAGATGCTGAAGCGTATGGGCGCTTTTAAAAACATCGAACGCGAGGAGATGCACAAGCTGGAAGAACCTCAGACCTGCCAAGCTACCGGTGAAAACATGGAAGATGAGAAAAGCCGTAATGCTGCATGGCGTCAGGAGTTACGCAAATCCATGAAAGCCAAAGAACGGACTGCCATTCCACGTGTAGAGATGAACGAACTCGATGCGGAATATCGTTCGCACAGCCGCAAGGAGGAAGTCAATCAGGGCTTAACGGAAGAGCAGGCACTGACCGAAGCCAAGCGTTGCCTGGACTGTGCTAATCCGGGCTGCACGGAAGGCTGTCCCGTAGGTATCGACATCCCCCGCTTCATCAAGAACATTGAGCGCGGAGAATTCCTCGAAGCGGCCAAGACACTGAAAGAAACCAGTGCACTGCCTGCCGTCTGCGGTCGCGTCTGTCCGCAGGAAAAGCAGTGTGAATCCAAATGTATACACCTGAAGATGAACGAGAAGCCGGTAGCTATCGGTTATCTGGAACGCTTTGCCGCCGATTACGAACGGGAGAGCGGGCAAATCTCCGTACCGGAAATCAAGGAAAAGAACGGCATCAAAGTTGCCGTCATTGGTTCGGGTCCCGCCGGTCTGTCGTTTGCCGGAGATATGGCAAAGTATGGCTATGACGTTACCGTTTTCGAAGCACTGCATGAGATTGGCGGTGTATTGAAATACGGCATTCCGGAGTTCCGCCTGCCCAACAAAGTGGTGGATGTGGAGATTGACAACCTTGCCAAAATGGGAGTGGAATTCGTCAAGGACTGCATTATCGGTAAGACGCTCAGCGTGGAACAACTGGAAGAGGAAGGATTCAAGGGCATATTCGTAGCTTCCGGAGCAGGACTGCCCAACTTTATGAATATCCCCGGCGAGAACTCCATCAATATCCTCTCGTCCAATGAATACCTGACCCGTGTCAATCTGATGGATGCCGCCAGTGAAGACTCCGATACTCCGGTTCCTTTCGGCAAATGCGTAGCCGTGATAGGTGGTGGAAATACAGCTATGGACTCCGTACGTACCGCACGCCGTCTCGGTGCAGAGCGTGCCATGATTATCTACCGTCGTTCGGAAGAAGAAATGCCGGCACGTATCGAGGAGGTGAAACATGCCAAGGAAGAAGGTGTAGAATTCCTGACCCTCCACAACCCAATCGAATACATTGCCGACGAACAAGGAAAAGTGAAACAAGTGGTGCTTCAGAAAATGGAACTGGGTGAACCGGATGCCAGCGGACGCCGCAGTCCCGTACCCATCCCCGGAGCCACGGAAACCATCGACATCGACCTTGCCATCGTCAGCGTAGGTGTATCTCCCAACCCGATTGTCCCAAGCTCCATCAAGGGATTGGAATTGGGCCGGAAGGGAACGATTGCCGTCAATGATAACATGCAGTCGTCCATCCCGACCATCTTTGCCGGAGGCGACATTGTCCGCGGAGGTGCCACCGTAATCCTTGCCATGGGAGACGGACGAAAGGCAGCAGCAGCGATGAATGAGCAGCTAAAAAAATAAGAATCTGTCATGAAAGGTGGAGACATACGAACTCCACCTTTTTTATTCTACTACAACCTCTCCCTCTACTTTCCCCTTCTAGCATACAATTTAAATATTTCAAGAATATGAAACGTATTTATCTATCCCTCCTTCCCTGTCTGGCTTCCCTATTGGCAAGCGCCCAAGAGCCCCTAAACGGGGATTCCCTTGCCTCAGACTTTCGGTATCTGGTAAAAGAACTGGCAGCAACCCATCCCGACCCTTACAGCGGCTTCGGAGGAAAAGTATTCTTCTACGAACAAGCTTTCCATCTGGAGAACGAGTTACGCCGGACTCCCGGTACGAAACAGACCTTTTTTGACAAGGTAAGCATTTTCCTATCCAATCTGCAAGACGGACATACCTACCTTTTACCTCCCACAGCCAATCAACAAGCAAATCAGCGTTACCTGGCACTGGAAGTACGCACCATCCCCGACGGCATTATACTTCAAGGAATCCCTGAAACGTACAAAGACTTGTTAGGTAGCCGTATCACAACCATCAACGGAGATTCTTTAGAAGAGGTACTGGCCCGCACTGCCGCTATCCAAGCCAGTGAAAACCTATATGACCGTTATGCCAATCTATGCAGGTCCATGCCTACGGAACATTTCTTGAGACAGCTTTTCCCTGAAATGAAAGACAACCTTCACCTCTCACTTCTTACTCCCGACGGCAAATCAAGAGGATTAACCCTTCCCTTATTGTCAAGGCAGGAAGTGCAAAACACACCCATGCAACACAATAACAGTTGGAAAGCTTATACAGACAAACAACTGGCCTATCAGTTCATAGACAACGACAAGCAAATAATGCTCATCAATATCAACAGTATCATGGCACGGGATAATTTTGAGTATATGCAAAAACAAGGGCTGAAAGATTTATACCGGCAAATAGGATTCTATTATCGGGATATCCTGAAACAAGAGATGCCCGCCGATACCCTGCTAGCCATTCGGCAACTCCCGTCCCTTTCCGAAGTTTTCGCCCATATGCTGAAAGAGATGAAGAAGGAAGCCTCCTCCACCCTCATCATAGATTTGCGCAACAATAGCGGTGGCTGGACTCCAATTGTCCTACCCACACTTTACCAACTGTTCGGCGACCACTTCCTGCAAACGGATATGGATATAGAATTCTATCGTATCATCTCTCCCCTCTACATGCAAAAACTACAGACAAACTTACAGGATTTCAACCAAGCATACGGAACAGACTATGCCTACGGTGACTACACTTTTAGTACGGACGAAGCAGACACCACAAACATAGAACAGCGACGGACCGACTTCATCAAGAACTGTATATCCAGTGTGCCGGAAGAACTGAGAAAGCAACAAGGAAAGGCGCTCTATACTCCGGAACACATTTACGTCATTACCAACGAACGTACCTTCAGTGCAGCTTTCCACTACACTTTCTATCTGTGGAAAATGGGTGCTACCCTTGTAGGAATACCCAGCGGACAAGCCCCCAATACCTACATGGAACAAACCTTATTCCGGCTACCCTATACCGGTATGCAAGGCTCTATCTCCAACTCCATACAAATATGCTTTCCGGGCAAAGACCGGTGTGCCCACACACTTTATCCAGACTTGATGCCCACCTATCAGGATTACCAAAGATATAATTTCGATGTCCAAACTGAGATTCTGTATTTACTCGACAAGATTAAATCGGCTCCTCATTCTCATACGAACCCTGCGGAGAAGAATCAGAAGTAAAACAAAGCCCCGTTTACAGATAAATTGCAAGCGGGGCTTTATTTCCATATTTCAATAAAGAGACTACTTCACCACCTTGTTCGTTGCCGGGTCGGGGAAAATCACCGTCGGCTTGAACGACTTGGCTTCTTCAAAGTCCATCAGCGCGTAGGACATGATAATAACGATGTCATCAGGTTGCACCTTACGGGCTGCCGCACCGTTCAGGCAAATTTTGCCAGAGCCACGCTCGCCCTTAATAATGTAGGTTTCAAAACGTTCACCGTTATTATTGTCGGCTATATACACCTTCTCGCCGGCAATCATGTTGGCGGCATCCATCAAATCTTCATCAATCGTAATGCTTCCCATATAGTTCAGGTTCGCTTCCGTGACGCGGGCACAATGGATTTTCGACTTCAACACTTCAATCATCATATCTTTATAAATTACGAATTACTAATTATAAATTACAAGGCAGCAGGCTCTTTGTACTTGATATTGTCAATCAGACGGACTTCCCCACAGAATACTGTGATGCAACCCACAGCATAAGAAGTTTCCTCCCAATCGGTAATCTTCTGTAAGGTATTGCCATCCACCAGCTCAAAGTATTCCAAACGCAATCCGGGGGCGGCTGCGATGGTGTCTTCCACAAACTTCTGTGTCTCAGCTACCGTATGTGAGGCTCCAAAGGTACGACTTTCAAATAAAGTCTGCGAAATTCTCAGTGCATTTTTGCGTTCTTCGGCAGATAAACGGGCATTGCGGCTGCTCAGAGCCAACCCGTCTTTCTCACGGACAATGGGACAGCCTACAATTTCCAAAGGATACTTCATCTGGCGGACCATCTCGCGAATAATTGCCAGCTGCTGGAAATCTTTCTCGCCGAAGTAGGCACGATCCGGCTGCACAGCATCAAACAGTTTGCTCACAATCTGGCAAACACCATTAAAATGTCCCGGACGGAATGCCCCTTCCATCACTGTGTCCAGCGGCGCATAGCTGAAACGGCGGGTATCCGGTTCCGGATACATCTCCTCCACCGAAGGAGCAAAGACAAATGCCGCTCCACACTCCTCCAGCAAACGGCAATCAGCCTCCGGTGTACGGGGATATTTCACTAAATCATTCTTGTCATTAAACTGGGTCGGATTTACAAAAACGCTTACTACGGCAGCGTCATTTTCTGCCACACAACGTTTCACCAATGAGGCATGACCGGCATGCAAGGCACCCATCGTAGGTACCAGACCTACCTTCTTTCCTTGGGCTCTCAAAGCCGAAAGTCCGGCCTGCAAGTCCTTGATAGTATGTACTATTTCCATTTTAATTGGTTATATAATAACTTGGTTGTTCGCAAAAGCGGTGCAAAATAAACCATTATTTAGCATATAAAGAAGAAATATCGCAAATTAATGCAAAACTCAGTACACTTTCCGGCAATTCCAGAAGCAGCTGTTTCGCTGAATAACAAGCAGTTAACAATTCATAAGGAATTATAGACGGGCTCCGTTTGCTTTATTGCCCGATTTTTTTTATATCTTTGCAGAATAATTGAGAACATTGTTATTATGACAAAGGCGAACAAGGTTTTATTTATAACCCAAGAAATTACCCCTTACGTTTCAGAATCCGAAATGTCCCTCGTAGGCAGAAACCTACCTCAGGCTATTCAAGAAAAAGGCAGAGAAATCAGAACGTTTATGCCCAAATGGGGAAATATCAACGAACGCAGAAACCAGCTGCATGAGGTGATACGACTCTCCGGCATGAACCTCATCATTGACGATACCGATCACCCGCTCATCATCAAGGTTGCCTCTATCCAATCTGCACGTATGCAAGTATACTTCATCGACAACGATGACTACTTCCAGAACCGCTTGCAGGTAACAGACGAAAATGGTGAAGAGTATGAAGACAATGATGCCCGTGCCATCTTCTATGCCCGTGGCGTACTGGAAACGGTGAAGAAACTGCGTTGGTGTCCCGACATCATCCACTGCCACGGCTGGATGACCGCTTTAGCGCCTCTGTACATCAAGAAAGCCTATAAAGACGAACCTTCCTTCAGAGATGCCAAAGTCATATTTTCCCTTTATGAAGATGACTTCAAACAACCTTTCCACGCAGACTTCTCTAACAAGCTATTGTTGAAAGGCATCGCCAAGAAAGATATTGCAGGATTGAAGGAACCCATTGACTACACAGCACTTTGCAAACTGGCTGCTGACTTCTCCGACGGCATTATCCAGCAAAGCGAACACGTCAATGAGGAAGTACTGAACTATGCCCGCGAATCCGGAAAACCGGTATTGGAATATCAATCTCCCGAGAACTTTGCTGAAGCCTGCAATGACTTCTACGACAAGGTATGGGAAACAGAACAAAAATAAAATCGATTTAGACAGTTAAAACTATGAAAGTAAGATACCTGGGAACATTGCTTTTGGCAGTCCTGACTTTCTTTGGATGCGATGACAACACCGGAACATTAGGTCTGGGTATGTTGCCCGATTCTGACGGCATGTCAGCGCATACTACTACTTTTAATGTAACAACACGTTCATTTGCCGTTGATTCCGTATTTGCCAAAACGAGTACCGGCTATATAGGCAAGTTTTCCGACCCGGAATTCGGTTATTACGAAACAAGTTTCCTTACGGAGCTGAACTGTACGGAAAACTTCTCCCTTCCGGAAGTGTATAAAGTGACCGAACGGGACAGTGAAGGAAATCCAATCAAGGCAACTGGTACAATGACTGCCGACTCGGTAGTTTCAGTGCAACTGGCAGTCTATTATTCCAGTTGGTTCGGCGACTCCCTGAATGCATGCCGGATGAGTATCTATGAACTGGACAAGAAGCTGGACAAAAATCGCTATACCAATATCAATCCAGAAGAATACTACAACAAGTACGACCCCAAGTCCCTGCTCGGACGTAAGGCTTATTCAGCTTTCGATACGTCTGTTCCGGATTCTGTGAGATTTGAAAAGGACAATAATGGTTATTATACTTTCTATCCCAATGTGACGTTCCCATTGGACAAGAAAACTTTCGGCGAAGACAGAATATTGAAGGTTTATCGCGAGCATCCCGAATACTTTAAAGACGCCGCAACTTTCATAGACAAGATTTTCAAAGGAGTATATGTAAAGAGCGATTACGGAGATGGAACCATCCTCTATGTGGATTATGTGGCTTTGAATATGCAATTCCGTTTCCACTACGTAAATGATACTACCGGTGTAGCACTGAAGAAAAAAGATGGTACAGACTCTTTGTTCTATAGCATGCAGACTGTATTTGCCTCTACCAAAGAGGTTATCCAGGCAAACCAGTTCCTGAATTCAGATTTGATAAAGGAAAAGGCTGCCGAATCTCAGCACACTTACATTAAATCTCCTGCCGGTATCTTCACCGAAGCTATCATGCCATACGATTCAATATACAACAAACTGACCAATGACACCCTGAATGCCGTGAAACTGACTTTCACGAATTACAATATAAACAGTGACTACGAATATAGCATGAGTGCTCCCAATGACGTGCTGTTGATACGTAAGCAGGAGTTGAAGAGCTTCTTTGAAGAGAACAAAGTCAGGGATAATATTACCTCATTTACAACCACCCACAATGCATTTGCTACCAATCAATATGTATTCAGCAACATAGCCCGGTTGGTTACCACTTGCATCAACGAAAAACAAGCTGCCAAGAAAGCCGCCAAAGAAAAGGCCGGCAGTTCTTGGAATGAGACAGAGTGGGAAAAAACTTGGAACAAAGAAAATGAAGACTGGGATAAGGTATTGCTGATTCCGGTTTCCATTACCTATGACAGCAGTACAAGCAGCAGCGGCAACAAAACCATAACCGGTATCCAAAACGACCTCAAGCCGGGATATGCCAAACTAAAAGGCGGCCCGAAAGAGAATGCAAAAGGCGAAGTGGAATCTCCGCTGAAAATAGAAGTTACATACACCAGTTTCAACAAGTAACTGACAGATATTCCATAAAAAAGCCTTCCGCTCATTGTAGAGCGGAAGGCTTTTTTGATTGATGGGATAAGCTGCCGATATTATTCAGCAGCCTTTTTAGTTATTTTCTTTGCAGCAGGCTTTTTGGCAGGAGCCTTGGCCTTTGCCGGTTTTTCTGCGGCAGATTTAGCTGTAGCCTTGCTCTCTTTCTTTTCTGCAGCCTTTATCTTCTCCAACTTGGCCTGTGCTTTCTCCAATTCCTTATGCAGTTCCTCTATCTCGGCACCTTGGTTCTGGATAGTGGTCAGCAATGCATTCAGTTCTTCGTTATCTATATCCACCGGATAGAGAGAATCGACACGTTTGATAAAGTCACCAAGAATATTCATATAATTGGTGAAAGCATCAAAAGGAGATTCATAAATGCCACGGTTCAAGCCGACACCGCTTTGCTTGGTAGTCATGAAACGGAAGTTGTTACTTGCCTGCAGATAATCCCAGTCCTGCTTGATACGGCGGTCATCGCAAAGATGGACACGTTCGGCAACACTATACAACTTGTTGAATGCTTCACGCTGCATCACGTTACCCAGCCAGCAGCTGGTATCTCTTTCTTCGTCCACCCAAGACATCGGATATGGAACGTCCAACTGGGAAACAGATTTCAGTTTGGTAACAATTTCCGTCGGTGTGGAGAAAGTAATCCCCTTTTCTTTGGCACAGTATGGAAGTGCCTTCAGGAATTCCAGAATATTGGAAGACAACGGCTGTGCCATGCCCAGAGCAGAGAGTTCCATAAAGATGTTGATGACCTGCTCTTCCTGCGGTAAAGCATCAATCCAGTTGATGTACTTGTCGGCAAACAAAGGATACTCGTTCCACTCGGAGTTGGAGAAGCGCAGGCTGATGTCGTCAGACAGCTTAAAGTCACGCAACAGCAACTTCAAGTTAGGATTCATGGAGCAATGGTATACATAGTGCGGACTCTTCCAACCCAAAACATGCTTGGCTCCTTCCGTCAGCATACCCTTGAATCCCAAAGCTGCCACCATCGCACCAATCTCGTCATTATAAATCAGACTGGAATTACGGAACACCTTCGGTGCCTTACCGAACATTTGCTTCATCTTAGCGCTCTGACGCATCACCTCTTCCTTGAAGCAATCCTCGTTGGCCAGAGAAGAAAGGCCATGGGAATAAGGCTCGGCAAGGAACTCACAGCAACCGGTATCATTCAGCTGGTGCAACAAGTCGATGACAGCCGGCGCATATATTTCCAACTGCTCCAGCGCAACCCCCGAAATGGAGAAAGCCACTTTAAACGCACCTCCGGAATTCTTCACCATTTCAATCAGGGTGTTCAATGCCGGGATATAAGAGCGTTCGGCTACATCATTGATACTGGTTTCATTGGCATAATCATCGTAGTAATAATGATCGGTACCTATATCAAAGAAACGGTAACGTTTCAGATGAATGATTTGATGTATTTCAAAATAAAGACAGATAGTTCTCATTTCTATTATTGTTTTTGTTATTTACCATAGTTTCTTAACACATCCTCGTAGAGGGCGCGGATTCTCAAACCTACTTTTTCCCACGTGATTCCATCCACTTCCTTCTTGCCTTCCTCCTGCAGATATTGGAAGAGAGCGGGATTGGTGCAGAGAGAATAAATGGCATCGGCCATTGCATGAATGTCCCAATAATCGGTCTTAATGACCTTATCAAGAATTTCACCGCATCCCGACTGCTTGGAAATGATGGAAGGAGTTCCACACTGCATGGCTTCCAGCGGAGCGATACCGAAAGGCTCGGAAACGGAAGGCATAACGAATACATCACTGTTCTTGTAAACCTCATATACCTGCTTTCCCTTCATGAAGCCCGGGAAGTGGAACCGATCGGCAATGCCCCGCTCGGCCGCCAAATTAATCATGGCATCCATCATATCTCCCGAACCGGCCATCACAAAGCGGATGTTGCGGGCACGCTGCAATACCAGCGAAGCTGCTTCCACAAAGTATTCCGGCCCCTTCTGCATGGTGATACGGCCCAGGAATGTCACAATCTTTTCTTTGGAATGGTCGGGACGCGGAATGTCCTGGTATTCCTGCGAGAGAGGATAGACGGCATTGTGCATGGCAAACACCTTCTTGGGGTTCTGATGGTACTGCTCAATAACCGTGCGGCGGGTCAGTTCGGACACGCACATGATGCAGTCGGCATAATCCATACCGTTCTTCTCCATAGAATAGACGGTAGGATTGACTTTTCCGCGCGAACGGTCAAAGTCCGTAGCATGGACATGGATACAGAGCGGCTTTCCGCTCACCATCTTGGCATGCACTCCGGCAGGATACGTCAGCCAGTCGTGGGCATGAATAATATCAAATTCCTGCTGGCGAGCCACTACTCCGGCAATCACCGAGAAGTTGTTTATCTCTTCGTGCAGGTTGCCGGGATAACCGCCGGCAAAGTCCATGCAGCCTATGTCATTGACGTGCATATAAGAGAAATCCGAATAAATATGGTCGCGGAAAGAATAATAATCTTCCGGCGTCATGTTGCGCGTCAGCCTCGACTTCAAATAATTGTAATCGACATCACGCCACACGATAGGCACCTGGTTCATGCCCACTATCTTCAAGAAGTCCTCTTCTTCGCCCGTCGGCTTGGGCATGCAGAAAGTAGTTTCCACATCACCCTGCAAACTCAATCCCTTAGTTATTCCATAAGAAGCAACCGCAAGACCACCATATATTTTGGGAGGAAATTCCCATCCAAACATTAAAACTTTCATCTTCGTTCCTCCTTTTATAAATTATACTTAGACAATAACTTCAAGATACGCAGGATTTCCGCCGTATTCATGGCAAATGACACCGCCCCTCTTCCAACAAACGGAGGATTACCATCGAAGAGTTCGGGCAATGCGCCAATACAGTGGGAAGTCATTTCATCTTCCATACCGATGAGGTATCTCTCTACAAACGACACGCCACTCACTTTATAGATACGCAGATATGCTTCCATGTAGAAACCCATCAGCCACGGCCATGCCGTACCCTGATGATAGGCATAGTCTCTTTGAATCTGAGGACCTACATAATTCGGATTGTATCCGCCACTCTTGGGGCTCAGTGTACGCAAGCCCTTCGGAGTCAACAGTTCTTTCGTCACAATATCGAGTACCTGTTTCTTCTGGGCCCTATCCAACGGAGAATAGTCAAAGGCAACGGTAAATATCATGTTGGGACGTACGCTCCAGTCCATCATATAACCATCCACATAGTCAAACAGATAGCCATACTCATTGCGGAAGATGTCTACGAAAGACTTTCCGGTGATTTCTGCCTGAGCGTCCAGTGTATCGGCAAGAATTTCATTGCCCCCCTCCCGAACCATATCGGCTACAAAACGCAGGGCATTGTACCACAGTGCATTCACTTCTACAATGTAGCCCGTACGTGGAATAACCGGGCGGCCATTGGCGGTAGAGTTCATCCAGGTAACCGCTTTCTCGGTGCCATTGGTATACAACAGTCCGTTTTCGTGCAGGAAGAGATTGTCATGCCTGCGTTCACGGATATAGTCAACAATCTCCTCGAGAAGATTACCGTACATCTGCCGGCAATTTTCACGCGAAGTCTCCTTGGCATACTGCTGTAAAGCCCAGACAGCCCACAGCAGCACATCCGGATGCTCCATCTCGTATATCTTATAGGAGGAAGGTTCTCCATTGATAAACTCACGGATAGCCTTTTCGGCTGTTTTCATCACGTCTTCAAATTCATCTTGCTCGCCTAAGGCCAAAGTAAGACCCGGCAGGGAGATGAACAAGTCACGGGCACGACACTTGAACCAGGGATAGCCTGCAAGCACATAATGCTCCTCGCCCTGCTTGTTGTGGAACTGGTGCGCCGAGTTTTTCAGACAGTGGTAGAAACTGTCACGCGGAGTGCGGTCGGCCACCTCGGACTCAAAAGTCTGCTTCAGCTTGCGGGGAGAAATCTCGGAGATACCGGCGGAGAAGACAACGCTTTCCCCTTTCTTTATATCCACTTCAAAATATCCCGGCACATAAAGGTCTTCGTTGAAGTCATATCCGCGTTCCTGTTCTTTGGGATACTCGATACCACGATACCAGTCAGGCTGGAAGTGGAACTCATTCTTTTTGTTGAGCTGCATGAACAACTCCGGATAACCGGGATACATGCAGGTTTTAATGCCATTCTCTACCAACTGGTAGTCGCGGCTTGCCTGCGCATTTTCGTGCGTGTACTCGCGCACACTGCGGAATGCCAGGAAAGGGCGGAAACGAAGTGTGGTTGCCGAATGGGCATCGACCAAGGTATAACGAATCAGAATCCGATTTTCATGGTGTACGAAAATCTTTTCCTTACGAAGGATGACGCCTCCTACACGATAGGTAGTTGTGGGGATATTTTCACAGTCAAACTCTCGGATATACTTGTGCCCGTTAGGACTGAAGTGGTTTCCTTGATACTTATGCAACCCCAGGTTGAACTCCGCACCGTGCTGAATTACAGTTTCATCCAAAGAAGACAGCAGCACATGGTTTTCATCATCGAGGTTGGGGACCGGTATCACCAACAGACCGTGATATTTGCGTGTGTTACAATCTACAATTGTTGTACAATGATAGGCTCCTGACCTATTCGTCCGCAATATCTCCCTTGGCAAAGATTCTTGCAGATTAATCATCAGGGTCTTGTCAAATCGTAAATAACTCATAGTTGTGCATTATTTAAAGGTTAATTATTTCGGTATATGCGCTACAAGCCATGTAGCGATGCCCAAAAATACGAATTAAAGCTTATAGGCAAAATAAAAAGTCAGTTTTTTTTCGGTTTTCGTCAAATATTCCGTAGTATTGTACAAAAATAACAATCACTGTACGAAATATGAAGCATGATATACGCAGAATGGCATTGGCGGCGGTTATACCCCTATTCTTGCTATTCATTTTATACATCTTGAAGTTTTTGGAGACAGGCATGGATTGGAACTTCACACGACTGGGAGTATATCCGCTGGAACAGCGGGGCGTGTTCGGAATTTTCGCACATCCACTGGTACACAGCAGTTTCAAGCATCTGTTCGCCAATACGATTCCACTCTTTTTCCTGATGTGGTGTCTGTTCTATTTCTACCGGCATATAGCCCCCTACATCTTCTTTGCCATTTGGATAGGATGCGGTGCGCTTACCTTTCTTATAGGGAAACCGGGATGGCATATCGGAGCCAGCGGCATCATATACGGACTGGCTTTCTTTCTGTTCTTCAGCGGCATTCTGCGCAAACATGTACCGCTTATCGCCATTTCACTGTTGATAACGTTCCTATATGGCGGCCTGGTATGGAATATGTTCCCACAATTTGCCAAAGCCACCACTTCCTGGGAAGGACACCTTAGCGGAGCCATAGCAGGCACGCTATGCGCCATAGGCTTTATGGGATACGGTCCCCAACGGCCCGATCCGTTTGCCGGAGAGGAAGACGAGGAGGAAGACGAAGATGAGGAAAACAATGAGGATGAGGACGATAAGAAGGAAGAGGAGAAGGATGAGGATTCGTCTACAAGGATTGAATAGCACGTTTAAGAAACAATAAAAAAAACAAAAAGAGGGGCAAAGAGTTTACAGTACACCTTGATAATATCTACTTTTGTTTCAAAACAAGAAGAAAAAGCATTATGAATACAATGTTTGATACATTACTGCAACTGCCACTCTTTCAAGGACTCGCACAAGAAGACTTTACCAATATCCTGGGGAAAGTCAAGCTGAGCTTTACAAAGCATAAAGCCGGCGAAGTTATCGTGAAAGCCGGTGACACATGCAGTCAACTGATATTCGTATTGAAAGGTGAAATCTCCTCATGTACTTCATCTGCGAATACATCATACAGCTTCACGGAATATTTTCAGGCACCTTATGTCATCGAGCCACAATCTCTGTTCGGGATGAGCACCTCCTACGTCTCGGCCTATACCGCCCAAACCGAGACCCACACAGTGAGCATCAGCAAGGCTTTCGTCATGAGCGAATTGTTCAAATATGACATATTCCGCCTGAATTACATGAATATCATCAGCAACCGCGCCCAAAGCCTAAACAGCCGTCTTTGGGCAGAAAGCACCGACAACCTTGAGAAACGTATCGGCAACTTTATCCTGACACATATCGAACGTCCGTCAGGCAGGAAAATACTGAAAATAAAAATGGAAGAATTGGCTCAGGTGGTCAATGATACCCGTATGGGAGTATCAAGAGCGTTGAACAGCATGCAGGAGAAAGGCCTGCTCGAACTGCACAGAGGCGAGATGATGATTCCCGACGCAGAAAAGCTCTTATAGGCCACCTGAACCGGGATTTCCTACAACACCTTGTCTATCGCTTTCTTTATCAAGGCTTCCATCACTTTATACCCTTCTAGAGTGGGGTGTACCCCATCCCGGGTATACGAGGAGTTCAGAGCCTTATTGTCGCCTTCCACCATCTCACTGTAATAGTCGACATAAGGAATCTTGTTTTCCTGGGCATACTTCCGGATTCTGGCATTCAGCTGCATTATCTTTTGCGGAGCATCCTTCACCGAAGGGTTCCAGCCAAAGGCAGCTGCAGGCAACACAGACGTCAAAATCACTTTTATCTTATTGCCCCGTGCCAGCTCTACCATAGACACTATATTTCCAAAAGTGTATTCTTCATTATAAGCGCCTGCATTTTCTGCAATGTCATTGGTACCTGCATTTATCACGACCAGCGCCGGAGCAAGCTTGATGACATCTTCGCGAAAACGGAGCAGGAAATGGGAAGAAGTCTGTCCGCCTATACCACGGCCCACATAACCGTTGTCTTCAAAGAAAGCGGCATCGTTTGCCACCCATCCTTCCGTGATGGAGTTGCCCATAAAAACCACCCGGTCCTTCTGTTTTCCCTTCCGTACCAGTTCCTTGTTTGCCTCTGCATAGCGTTTCAAATTTCCCCAATCCTGCTTCTGTGCGTCAGAGGCTACCCAAGGTATGCACAAAAAGACAGCAATCATACATAAAAGTTTCATTGTTCTATTCTTTGTTGTTTTGTTATAAAAAAAACAGCCCCACCGTTTTTAAGGTGAGGCTATCATTATCATCGGTCAGTCTCACTCCCACTCGATGGTCGCATTGGGTTTCGGAGACATATCATAACAAACGCGATTGACGGTTTTCACTTCCTTGAGAATACGGTCGGTAATCTTCATTAGGATGGGCCAGTCCACCGGCTCAATGGTAGCGGTCATGGCATCCACTGTGTTGACGGCACGGATAATGACGGGCCAGTCGAACGAACGTGCATTGTCGCGTACACCCACAGATTTGAAATCGGGCACCACAGTGAAATACTGCCATACCTTCTTATCCAGGCCTGCCAGTTGGAATTCCTCACGCAGAATGGCATCCGACTCGCGTACAGCCTCCAAGCGGTCGCGGGTAATGGCTCCCAGACAACGTACTCCCAATCCGGGACCGGGGAACGGCTGACGGTAAACCATCTCGTACGGCAATCCAAGCTCTACACCGCATGCACGTACTTCGTCCTTGAACAGCTGGCGCAACGGCTCCACCAATTCAAACTGCAAATCCTCGGGCAGACCGCCTACGTTGTGATGAGACTTCACCATCTTGGCTGTTTTTGTGCCACTCTCTACAATATCGGGATAGATGGTACCTTGTCCCAGGAAGTCGATACCGTCCAGCTTGCGGGCTTCTTCCTCAAAGACACGGATAAACTCTCCGCCGATAATCTTGCGCTTTTCTTCCGGGTCAGCCACGTTTTCCAGCTTGGAGAGGAAACGGTCTGTAGCATCCACGTATATCAAGTTAGCTTTCAGCTCCTTGCCAAAGATTTCCACCACGGCTTCCGATTCGCCCTTACGCATCAGTCCGTGGTTCACGTGTACGCAAACCAGCTTGTCTCCGATGGCTTTCAGCAGCAAAGCGGCCACCACGGAGCTATCCACACCACCGGACAGTGCCAGCAGCACCTTACGGTCGCCCACCTGACGACGTATCAACTCCACCTGGTCGTTGACGAAATTCGTCATGTTCCAGTTCGCCTCAGCCTTGCAAGTATCGAATACGAAAGATTTCACAGCCTCCTTGATGGCTTCCACATCATCCGTAAACTGCGGCAGCTTCACTTCGCACAGCGCCTTGTCGTGTCCGGCAGCCATTACGGGGAATCCCGCTTCGTAAATCTCGGGCAACACGTCGATGGACACCCCGTCAACCACATTGTTGGGGCCGCCGTTGATGATGATGCCTTTCACATTCGGCAAGGCCTTCAGTTCGGCGGCAGTAATGTCGTGCGGGTAGATTTCGCTATATACTCCCAACGCACGAATCGCCCGGGCAAGCACTGTGTTCTCATGGCTTCCCAAATCCAGAATCACAATCATATCCTGCTTCATTCTTCTATATTGTTTTTAAGTTAATAATTTCAGTCGGTCTTATTCCCATTCTATTGTGCTGGGTGGTTTTGAAGAGATGTCATAGGTCACGCGGTTCACACCTTTCACCTTATTTATAATGTCGTTGGACACCTTACCCAGGAATTCGTAGGGCAGATGCGCCCAGTCGGCTGTCATGGCATCGGTGGAAGTAACGGCACGCAAGGCCACTGCACGTTCATAGGTGCGTTCGTCACCCATCACGCCCACACTCTGTACGGGCAGAAGAATGACGCCCGCCTGCCAGACCTGATGGTAGAGCGATGTCTCGTTGCCGTCGGCATCCTGCACTTTCCAGTCACGCAAGCCCTGAATGAAAATATCGTCGGCTTCCTGCAAAGTATGCACCTTCTCCGGTGTTATATCCCCCAGGATGCGGACAGCCAGTCCCGGACCGGGGAAAGGATGACGGGTAATCAAATGTTCGGGCATTCCCAATTCGCGTCCCACGCGGCGTACTTCGTCCTTGAACAGCCACTGCAACGGTTCGCACAGACGGAGGTTCATCTCCTCGGGCAGACCGCCCACGTTGTGATGGCTCTTGATGGTCTTGCCCGTAATGTTCAGGCTCTCGATGCGGTCGGGATAAATGGTGCCTTGTGCCAACCAACGGGCATCGGTTATCTTGTGCGCTTCGGCATCGAAGACCTCGATAAAATCGCGGCCGATGATTTTACGCTTTTGCTCAGGCTCGGTCACTCCCTCCAAATCCTTGAAGAACTTCTCGCTGGCATCCACGCCAATCACGTTCAGTCCCAGGCATTCGTAGTCGTGCATCACATTCTTGAACTCATTCTTGCGAAGCAGTCCGTGGTCCACAAAGATACAGGTCAAGTTCTTGCCGATGGCACGATGCAGCAACACGGCGGCTACCGAAGAATCCACACCGCCACTCAGTCCCAGGATAACTCGGTCGTTGCCAAGCTGCTCCTTCAGTTCGGCCACAGTAGTATCTACAAACGATGCGGCGCTCCAGCTCTGGCTGCAACCGCATACGTCCACCACGAAGTTGCGCAGCATCTGCGTACCGTCCTCGCTATGAAATACTTCCGGATGGAACTGCACTCCCCACATCTCCTCGCCGGACACCTGGTAAGCGGCAATCGCTACCTTGTCCGTAGAAGCTATAATCTTGAAGTTGTCGGGAATGGCTGTAATCGTGTCTCCATGGCTCATCCATACTTGGGTATTCTTCCTTACCCCTTTGAAAAGGACATTCTCCGAATCGAAAGAATCGAGATGGGCACGTCCGTACTCGCGGGTTCCTGCCGGCTCCACCCGTCCACCGTTGCTGTAGGAGATAAACTGCGCACCGTAGCAGATACCCAGAATGGGGTATTTCCCACGAATCCCGCTCAAATCTACCTTGAATGCACTCTTATCATAAACAGAAAAGGGGCTACCCGAAAGGATAACTCCTTTTACACTCTCATCTCCGTGTGGAAATTTGTTGTAAGGTACAATCTCGCAATAGACATTCAGTTCGCGCAGCCGGCGGCCGATGAGCTGCGTGGTTTGCGAACCGAAATCAAGAATAATAATCTTCTCTTGCATATAAATCCGTATAGACTTTAATAAATGATTTGCAAAAGTAGAAAAAGTAAAGGAATTATCAGGGATAATGTGACAGAAAAACGTTTTTTTTCAAAAAACAGCTTTAAATTCAGGCTAGAACTATCCACAAGGATACTAAAAGCTATTCTTACCACAACCGTGCTGTTTTCTTACCACAGCTATGCAACTTGCTTACCACAGCAATGTTATTTTCTTACCACAGCTGTGGTAAGATTACTGCTTAGTATAAAAAGGGACAGTTTCCGGCGGTACCGGGGAGAGTTAAATGCATTAGGGGATGTATCAAAAGCCATGAACGCTTTCATCATGTTATAATATTAGGCGCGGATTACGCGGAATAACGCGGATTCAGTAAAATAAATCCGTGAAATCCACGTAATCCGCGCCTAAAAAAAGCGTCAAGAGGGTTTTGACATCCCCTATGAAGTTCCGCTTCGATATTACTTTTCTTTCAGCAAATCACGGATTTCGGTCAGCAGCACCTCTTCCTTGCTCGGGGTAGGGGGAGCCGGAGGAGCGGCAGGCGCCTCTTCTTTCTTCTTTTCAGTCAGCTTGGTCAACAACTTTATGAACATGAAGATAGAGAATGCTATAATCAGGAAGTCGAAGGTGACCTGCAAGAAATTACCGTAATTCAGGGTCACGGCAGCAATTTCTTTTCCGTCCACCATTTCGGCAGGTTTCAGCACCCACTTCAAGTCTGTAAAGTTGACACCGCCCACCAGTAGCCCGATAGGAGGCATAATCACATCTGCCACGATGGAAGAGACAATTTTTCCAAACGCACCGCCGATAATCACACCGACAGCCATGTCTATCACGTTGCCTTTCATGGCAAAAGCCTTAAATTCCTGTAAAAATGAACTTTTTCCCATCTTTTCAATTATTTAATTATGATTTTGGCTACGAATATAAAAACATTTTCTTACTTTTGCACCGCAATTCGATAAAGAAATGCAATTTATAGGCGAAAGTTTATTTTTAAACATTATAAAACCCTTAAAAGTTTAAACAAAATGATTAAAGTAGGTATTAATGGATTCGGACGTATCGGACGTTTCGTATTCCGCGCTGCAATGAAGAGAAACGATATTCAGATCGTAGGTATCAACGACCTTTGCCCGGTAGATTACTTGGCTTACATGCTGAAGTATGACACTATGCACGGCCAGTTCGACGGTACTATCGAAGCTGATGTTGAAAACAGCAAATTGATCGTTAACGGTCAGGCTATCCGCATCACTGCAGAAAGAAACCCGGCTGACTTGAAATGGAACGAAGTAGAAGCTGAATACGTTGTTGAGTCTACTGGCTTGTTCCTGAGCAAGGACAAAGCTCAAGCTCACATCGAAGCTGGCGCAAAATATGTTGTAATGTCTGCTCCTTCTAAGGACGACACTCCGATGTTCGTTTGCGGTGTTAACGAAAAGACTTACGTTAAGGGTACTCAATTCGTATCTAACGCTTCTTGTACTACCAACTGCTTGGCTCCTATCGCTAAGGTATTGAACGACAAATGGGGTATCACTGACGGTTTGATGACTACTGTTCACTCTACAACTGCTACTCAGAAGACAGTTGACGGTCCTTCTATGAAAGACTGGAGAGGTGGTCGTGCTGCTTCTGGCAACATTATTCCTTCTTCTACTGGTGCTGCTAAAGCTGTAGGTAAAGTAATCCCTGCATTGAACGGCAAATTGACTGGTATGTCTATGCGTGTTCCGACTTTGGACGTATCTGTAGTTGACTTGACAGTTAACTTGGCTAAACCCGCTACTTACGCTGAAATCTGCGCTGCCATGAAGGAAGCTTCTGAAGGCGAATTGAAGGGTGTTCTGGGTTACACAGAAGATGCAGTTGTTTCTTCTGACTTCTTGGGTGACACTCGCACTTCTATCTTCGACGCTAAGGCTGGTATCGCTTTGACTGATACTTTCGTTAAGGTTGTATCTTGGTATGATAACGAAATCGGTTATTCTAACAAGGTTCTTGACCTGATTGCTCACATGGCATCAGTTAACTGCTAATATACAGTTAGAAAATAATAAAAAATAGGTGACTTCTGCGGAAGTCGCCTATTTTTTTTGCAATTTTGCAGCTAGTTCGTTTTTTATCAGCACCTTTAAAAATGATGAAGATTATACTAACTCTAATATTGCTTTGCTTTATGAACACTATATCGTCTCAAAATCCTTTTTTTGAAACATACTCCACGCTGCACGGCACTGTCCCGTTCGACAAAATCAAGACCGGAGACTATGTACCCGCCGTCCGCGAAGGCATCCGCCGCCAGAATGCGGAAATAGATGCCATCATCCGCAATCCGGAAGTCCCGACATTTGCCAACACTGTGCTGGCCTATGAGAAGTCCGGCGAAATGCTCCACCGTGTCGGTACCGTATTCGGCAATCTGCTCAGCGCAGAAACGAACGATGACCTGCAGGAACTGGCCAAGGAAATCATGCCGATGATGAGCGAGCATGAAAACAACATCAGCCTGAACGAAGAGCTGTTTGCACGCATCAAAGCGGTTTACGAGCAGCAAGACAAAGAGACGCTGAACCCGGAACAGCACAAGCTGCTGGAAGATATTTACAATGGTTTTGTACGCAACGGCGCCAACCTCCAGGGAGAAGCCAAGGAGAAATACCGGGCTTTATGCAAAGAGCTCAGCCTGCTGACGCTGCAGTTCAGTGAAAACAACCTGAAAGAAACGAACGACTACAAGCTTGTCATCACCGACAAGTCACAACTGGCCGGGCTACCCGAGAGCGCGGTAGAAGCCGCTGCAGAGACAGCCGGGGAAAAAGGCGTCGAAGGCTGGGTATTCACCTTGCAGGCTCCCAGCTATGGCCCTTTCCTGACCTATGCAGACAGCCGTGACCTGCGCCGTGAGCTGTATATGGCCTACAATACGAAGTGTACGCATGACAACGCCAGCAATAATCTGGAAATCGTAAAGAAACTGGCCAATGTCCGTATGGAGATTGCCCAACTCCTAGGCTATGACAACTTCGCCGAATACAACCTCCAGGAGCGCATGGCACAAAACAGTGAGTCCGTGTATAAGCTGCTGGACCAACTGCTGGAGGCTTACACGCCCACCGCCAAACAAGAATATGCAGAAGTGCAAGCCCTGGCACGCCAAGCGGAAGGAGAAGACTTCGTCCTGATGCCGTGGGACTGGGCGTACTATTCCCATAAACTGAAGGACCGGAAGTTCAATATCGACGATGAGCTGCTCCGCCCTTACTTTGAGCTGAACAACGTGAAGGAAGGTGTATTCGGCCTGGCAACCAGACTGTATGGCATCACCTTCAAGAAGAATCCGGATATTCCCGTTTATCACAAGGATGTGGATGCCTACGAAGTCTTCGACAAAGACGGGAAATTCCTTGCCGTGTTCTATACCGACTTCCACCCCAGAGCAGGCAAGCGCTCGGGAGCCTGGATGACCAGCTACAAGGAACAGTGGATTGACGAAAAGACCGGTGAGAACAGCCGTCCGCACATATCCATTGTGATGAACTTCACCAAACCGACACAAGACAAGCCTGCCCTGCTGACCTTCGGCGAGGTAGAAACCTTCCTGCACGAATTCGGACACAGCCTGCATGGTATGTTCGCCAATTCCACCTACGGAAGCCTGAGCGGGACCAATGTGTACTGGGACTTTGTGGAACTCCCCTCCCAATTCATGGAGAACTTTGCCATCGAAAAGGAATTCCTGCATACGTTTGCCCGCCATTACCAAACCGGAGAACTGATACCGGACGAGCTGGTACAGCGCATTGTGGATTCCTCCAACTTCAACGCGGCATACGCCTGCCTACGCCAGGTGAGCTTCGGCCTGCTCGATATGGCCTGGTACACACGTAACACCCCGTTTGAAGGTGACGTGAAAGCCTATGAAAAGAAGGCTTGGGAAAAAGCACAGATTCTGCCTTCTGTGGCAGAAGCCTGCATGAGCACACAATTCTCCCATATCTTTGCCGGAGGTTATTCTGCCGGATACTATAGTTATAAATGGGCAGAGGTGCTGGATGCAGATGCTTTCTCGCTATTCAAGCAGACGGGCATCTTCAACCCGGAGACTGCCGCCTCCTTCCGAGAGAATATCCTTTCCAAAGGCGGAACGGAACATCCGATGACGCTCTATAAACGCTTCCGCGGACAAGAGCCTACAATCGACGCATTATTAATCAGAAATGGAATAAAGAAATGAAGAGACTTATAAGGAACATCTTTTGCATGTTGCTCATGTTTTCGCTGCTCCCCCTGCTAAGCGGTTGCGACAACGAGGACGATGTTATCGGAATATTCACCGGGAAGACATGGAAGCTCAGCCGACTCACCAATAAAGGCAGCAATGCCCAATTCTATCCAAACCTTTGGAACAACAATGAGGAAGAGATGAAGAAGAGTCTGGACAAGCTATATAATCAGAAAAACACCTTCACCCTCAATTTTGAAGGTACCGAACTGGATGGAGAACTGATGGGCACCACCGTCAACGGACAAGGCATCAACTCAAGCGTCAACGGCACTTGGAAAGCCGACGGAGCTTCAGGCTCGCTCAGCATCAGTGTGAAGGTTACGGGGGCTGCAGAAAGCGATGCACTGGCCAAGGCATTCATCTCCGGATTGCAAAACGTGTACAAGTATGAAGGGGATGCCAATTCACTGACCCTCTATTTTAAAGACGGACCGACAACCAGAGTCATGGGATTCACCCCGCAACGATAAAGCATAAATATGATGGACGATTCTACAAAAGACAAACAAGAAGCATTGGATAGGCGTTATATACGTATGGCAAGCATTTGGGCCGAAAATTCGTATTGCCAACGCCGCCAGGTCGGTGCACTGATTGTAAAAGACAAGATGATTATCTCTGACGGCTACAACGGTACCCCTTCCGGTTTTGAGAATGTGTGCGAAGATGAGAATAACGTCACCAAACCATACGTGCTCCATGCCGAAGCAAACGCCATTACCAAAATAGCCCGTTCAAACAACAGCAGTAACGGTGCCACCATGTACGTCACTGCCTCCCCCTGCATAGAATGCTCCAAACTGATTATCCAGGCAGGCATCAAACGGGTAGTCTACTCCGAGAAATACCGCCTGGAAGATGGTATCGAACTTTTGAAACGGGCAGGCATCGAGGTAGTGTTTATTTCAATGGATAATGAAAAGTTGAAAATGGAAAGTTGAAAGTTGCATGCGCAGCCAAATAGTAAATTGTAAATAGTCTAATAGTAAATAAACATCATGAGTACAAAAAATACTTTCCGCTTTATGCCGCTCATCATCGCAATCAGCGTAGTCGCGGGAATCCTTATCGGAACGTTTTATGCCAGGCATTTTGCCGGTAATAAACTGGGAATCATCAATAGCTCGTCCAACAAGCTGAATGCCTTGCTGCGTGTTATTGATGACCAGTATGTGGATACCGTCAACATGACCGATTTGGTAGAGAAGGCCATGCCGCAGATATTGGCGGAACTCGACCCCCACTCCACCTACATCCCCGCACAGAAGCTGGAAGAGGTAAACTCCGAACTTGAAGGCAGCTTCAGCGGTATAGGTATCCAGTTCACCATTCAAGAAGACACGATACACGTAAACAGCGTGATTCCCGGCGGACCGTCCGAGAAAGTGGGCCTGATGGCAGGCGACCGCATTGTAATGGTCAACGACAGTCTGTTTGCAGGCAAAGGCCTGACAAACGAAAAGGCCATGCGCAACCTGAAAGGTCCGAAAGGAAGCCAAGTGAAGTTAGGCGTCAAGCGTGCCACGGAAAAGGAGTTGCTCGACTTCACCATCACACGCGGTGACATCCCACAAAACACCATTGATGCAGCCTATATGCTTGATGATGACTATGGCTATATACAAATCAGCAAATTCGGACGTACCACACACGTGGAGCTGCTGAATGCGATTGCCCAACTGAGCCACGAGAAGTGCAAAGGCCTGATTATCGACCTGCGCGACAATACCGGAGGATACATGGAAGCCGCCACACGCATGGTGAACGAATTCCTGCCGGAAGGGAAGTTGATTGTATATACCCACGGCCGCAAATATCCCCGCATGGAGGAATATGCCAACGGTACCGGCAGTTGCCAGAAGCTGCCGCTAGTGGTATTGGTAAACGAGAGTTCCGCTTCGGCCAGCGAAATCTTTGCGGGCGCCATTCAGGACAATGACCGCGGAACCATTGTAGGACGCCGTTCCTTCGGCAAGGGGCTCGTACAGCAACCCATCGACTTCAGTGACGGTTCCGCCATCCGCCTGACCATTGCCCGTTATTACACCCCATCGGGCCGTTGCATCCAGCGCCCCTACGAGAACGGCAAGGACAGCAAATACGAAATGGACTGGATTACCCGTTACGAACACGGCGAGTTCTTCTCCAAAGACAGCATCAAACTGGACGAAAACCTGCGTTACTCTACCGGTTTGGGCAGACCCGTATACGGCGGCGGTGGCATTATGCCGGACGTATTCGTTCCGCAAGACACAACCGGAGTATCTTCTTACCTGATAGAAGTAAGCAACAAGGGACTGATTCTGCAATTCAGCTTCCAGTATACCGACCGCAACCGCGCGAAATTGAGTGAATACGACAATGAAGAAGACTTGTTGAAGTACCTTCGCCACCAGAGTATTGTGGAGCAGTTTGTACGTTTTGCAGACTCCAAGGGAGTAAAACGGCGCAACCTGCTTATCCACAAGTCCTACAAGCTACTGGAAAGAAGTCTTTACGGCAACATTATCTATAACATACTGGGAAGGGAGCAATACATCCGCTACATCAACCAGAGCGATGCTACCGTCAAGAAAGCATTGGATATTCTGGAACGTGGCGAGGCATTCCCCAAAGCTCCGGAAGCAACACCAATCATAGAGGATAAAAAAGATGATGGAAAGGAAAAAAGAACTGCGCAGGCAGGTAGCTTTGTTGAAGACCCGACACAGCTCTTCCGCTACGCGTCAGTCTGCTGAAATACTTGCCGCCCTCGAGGCACATCCTGCTTTCAGGCCGGCAACCACCGTACTGCTTTACCACTCTCTCAAAGACGAAGTGGACACACACGAATTTATCCGGAAGTGGAGCCGCGAAAAGCGGATACTGCTTCCGGTAGTTGTAGGTGACGACCTGGAACTGCGGCTGTACACCGGACCCGAAGACTTAAAACCTGGCGCATACGGCATCGAAGAACCAACCGGCGAGCTATTTACCGACTATGCAGACATAGACTTCATAGCGGTTCCCGGCGTGGCATTCGACCGTAACGGCAACCGCCTGGGGCGCGGTAAAGGTTACTACGACCGACTTCTGCCCCGCATCCCATCAGCCTACAAAGCCGGCATCTGCTTCCCGTTTCAACTCGTAGAAGAAGTTCCTGCGGAACCGTTTGATATACGCATGGATGAAATCATTACGCAATGAAAACTAATTATCATACACACACCACACGCTGCATGCATGCCACCGGAGATGACGAAGACTATGTGCTCAGTGCCATCAAAGGCGGTTACCGGATACTCGGGTTTTCAGACCATACTCCCTGGAAATACCGTACCGACTACGTAGCCGACATGCGGATGCTCCCCGAGGAGCTCCCCGGCTACGTGGAGAGTCTCAAGACGCTCCGTGAGAAATACCACGACCGGATAGACATCAGAATAGGACTTGAATGTGAATACTTCCCCCAATATATCCATTGGCTGAAAGAGCAAACCAAGAAGTACCAACTGGACTATATCATCTTCGGAAACCATCACTACCACACCGATGAAAAGTTCCCCTACTTCGGCCATCATACAGACAGCCGCGACATGCTCGAACTTTACGAAGAGAGCGCCATCGAAGGTATGGAAAGCGGATTATTCTCCTGCCTTGCCCATCCGGACTTGTTCATGCGCTCCTATCCGAAGTTCGACCACCATTGCACTACCATCAGCCGGCACATCTGCCGTACTGCTGCACGCCTGAATGTCCCGTTGGAATACAATATAGGCTATGTAGCCTACAATGAAGCGCACGGCTTATCCACCTACCCGTGCCCGGAGTTCTGGCGAATCGCTGCCAATGAAGGCTGTACAGCTATCATCGGACTGGATGCGCATGACAACAAGGATTTGGAAACTCCGATGTATTATGACCGGGCAGTCCGGGAATTAAAGGAACTGAAGATTGAAAGAATAGATGAGCTGAGGATGCTCATCTGAATATGATATTCGTTATGACCTGGGCCCCCACATGACGATTCAAGTTGCGCACCAGCAACTCGCGCCCCATCATCAGTTCCTGGCGCAAAGCAGCAGAAGTGAGGTGCACATAAAGCACCTGGTTCTTTATATAAAGTTCACGGGTGTAGGAGGCAATGGTAGGCCCCAGCACTTCGGGCCACGCACTGATAAGCCGCCGTTCATTCAGCGGAGACTCCAGACTTTCCTGCCTGAGGTAATGACGGATAAGTTCACCTATCTGTTCGGCATTATTGCGCTTCATGCCTCTTCCTCCTTCATTTCGGCAACCGTTCCCTGCTCCACACGGAACATCTTATAATCACTGCCCACTTTATGCAGAATACGGTCCAGGTGTTCGCGGTTGGTATCGGTTATAAAAATCTGTCCAAAACTGTCGCCTGCCACCAACTTGATGATTTGCTCCACACGCGAGGCATCCAGCTTGTCAAAGATATCGTCCAACAACAACAAGGGAACAGTGGTCCCGGTACGTTTCAGGAAATCAAACTGTGCCAGCTTCAACGCTACCAGATAAGTCTTGTTCTGTCCCTGCGACCCTTCACGCTTGATGGGGAAATCTCCCAAAAGCATATTCAGCTCGTCCTTGTGCACACCGCGCAACGAATAGCCCATAATCTGGTCGCGAGCACGGCTTTCCTTCAGCACTTCCAGCAAAGAGGCATCGCGGGCATGAGAGTCATAGCTTAATCCCACCTTCTCCCTATCTTGCGAAATGAATGAATAGAAAGACTGGAAAATAGGAATAAACTCACGGATAAAGGCCTCACGTTTGCGGAACACCACTTCACCGGCTTGTGCCATCATCTCCTCCCAGACCAGAAAGAGCTCTTCCTCCACCGGCTGTTCACTCTTCAGTAAGGTATTCCGCTGCACCAAAGCTTTATTGTATCGTATCAAAGCATCCAGATACTCTTTGTCGTACTGCGAGATAACCACATCCATAAAACGTCGGCGTTCATCACTGCCTCCTGCTATCAACTCCGAATCGGCAGGCGAGACCATGACCAAAGGCAGGAAGCCGATATGGTCCGACAAACGCGTATACTCCTTCTTGTTTCGCTTGAACTGTTTCTTCTGGCGCCTCTTCATACCACAGTAGATTTCCTCAGGAGTCCCATCGGCAGCCTCATAAAACCCTTGAATAACAAAGAAGTCGGCATCATGGCAGATATTCTGGGAATCAATGGGATTACCGGCACTTTTACAGAAAGACAAAAAATACACCGCATCCAGCAGGTTCGTTTTCCCCATGCCGTTCTGTCCGAAAAAGCAGTTTAACTTGGGCGAGAATGAAAGCTCCACCTGCTCCAAGTTCTTATAATTGAGTATAGATATACGTTTCAGTATCATTATAGTAACGATGAGTTCGGTTACAAAGATAATGCAAAACCGAAAGCAGTACAAAATAAGCCTGCTTATTTTTAATATAGAGGTGAAGCTCGGCTTATTGAAAAGTAGAAATAATTTCGGTGTTTTCTGATACAAAACAAAAAAAGATGCCGCTAAATTTCGTTGATAGCTATAAAAAACTTACTTTTGCGGGTCGAAATAGATAAATAAGAATAATAACAAAAAGATTATATAAAAATGGCAGAACAAAAAAAGACGAATGAAGCCTTAAACGTGGAGGATGCACTGACACAATCGGAGGCCTTTTTCATTAAGAACAAAAAAGCAATCATCGGCGCTGTAGTAGCAGTAATCATCATCATTGCCGGTGTAGTGATGTACAAGAACCTTTATGCAGACCCCCGTGAAGAAAAAGCACAAGCTGCCTTATTCAAAGGGCAAGAATACTTCGAAGCAGACGCTTATGCACAAGCACTGAACGGTGATAGCATCGGTTTTGCCGGATTTGTAAAAGTGGCAGACGAATACAGCGGCACAAAAGCAGCCAATCTTGCAAAAGCTTATATGGGTCTCTGCTATGCACACCTCGGTAAATATGACGAAGCAGTGAAAGCATTGGACAGCTTTGACGGAGACGACCAAATGGTAGCTCCTGCCATGAAAGGTGCTATGGGTAACTGCTATGCGCAGCTCGGCCAACTGGACAAAGCCGCTTCCATGCTGCTGAAAGCCGCCAACGAAGCCGACAACAACTCCCTCAGCCCCATCTACCTGCTGCAAGCTGGAGAAATCCTGGTAAAGCAAGGTAAGTATGACGATGCAATCCAGGCGTATACCACTATCAAGGATAAATACTTCCGTTCATACCAGGCAATGGATATCGATAAGTATATCGAACAAGCCAAACTATTGAAGAAGTAATATACCTTATTATAAAAATATCTCAGGCACGGATTACACGGAAAACACGGAAAGACACAATAGCCGTGAATCCGTGTAGTCCGTGCCTCTTTTATCTCTCCTCTCCCTTTAATTTTCAATTATTAATTCTTAATTCCTTATTTATGGCAACAGCTTATCACAATCTTTCAGACTACGATTTCAGTTCTGTACCCAGCGCGAAAAAAATGAAATTCGGCATCGTTGTATCTGAGTGGAATTATAATATTACCGGCGCTCTCCTAAAAGGTGCCATAGACACCTTAAAAAAACATGGAGCCAAAGATGAAAATATTCTGGTAAAAACAGTACCCGGCAGTTTTGAACTGACTTTCGGCGCCAACCAACTTATCGAATACAGCGAAGTCGATGCAGTTATTGCAATTGGTTGTGTAGTCAGAGGAGATACTCCACATTTTGACTATGTTTGCATGGGTGCTACCCAAGGAATTACCCAATTAAACGCAAGTGGCGATGTACCAGTAATTTACGGATTAATTACTACCAATACTATGGAGCAAGCAGAAGACCGCGCCGGTGGCAAGCTGGGTAATAAAGGAGACGAATGTGCAATTACTGCAATAAAAATGATAGATTTTGCTTGGAGTTTACAAAAATAGTCGTATCTTTGCACCGCAATTGAGAAACAAACCTACTCAATGAGAGAATTGAGATAGAATCTTAAGTGCAAAAGGGCAAATACCAGAGTGGCCAAATGGGGCAGACTGTAAATCTGCTGGCTTACGCCTTCGGTGGTTCGAATCCATCTTTGCCCACAAAAAATTGCGGAAGTAGCTCAGTTGATAGAGCATTAGCCTTCCAAGCTGAGGGTCGCGGGTTTGAGCCCCGTCTTCCGCTCTTCTGAAAATCAGATAGTTATCGCAAGATTTCTATCTGATTTTTGTTTTTAGAGAATGCTGAATTTAGTGTGGTTTAACCGAGTGAGTTAAACCAGGAAGTCAACCGAATGACGCAAAGCACAAATTCATGGTTATTTAAATAAGATATTTCTGAGAATATCATCTAACCACGGCTCTTTCATCTTTTCCACAAAAACATCATTCTTTAGTTGAAAAGCCTTTTTGTAAACACTCTGCATTTTCAAATTATAGCGCACCGTATCATAGCGGACTACTGACTGGTAAAATCCGGTATCAACAGCGACAATTTCATTTTCTATTCTCAATGTATCCTCAACTGTATCGGAAACTCTTCCAGTCTCCATCTGTGCGAATGAAATGCAGCTACCTCCGATTAGAGCCAATAATGTTACCAATATTTTATTCATACGCTACTGTTTTCTACAAAGATACAATATTCAAAGAACAAACATCTCTTTTACAAAAAAAATTCCATTATACCATAAACGCTTATAAGGCAACGCACACATTTGTATATCAAAGTTCAGTTTTAGTTAATAAAATTATGTAAGTTTGTAAACGAATAAAAAGCTCCCCTCCAATGAACAACATCATTCATAAAATCAGGCAGATTTATCCGGTTTCCGAAGAAGCTCTTCAGGCATTGCTGATGAATATGCAGGTAAGACACTACCCTAAAGGAACTTATATAGTACAAGCAGGAGTGACAGACCGTTTGGTTTATTTCATTGAGGAAGGGGTCACCCGTTCCGTATTTCATCACGACGGACAAGATACCACCACTTGGTTCAGCCAGGAAGGTGATGTAACCTTCGGAATGGATTCACTGTACTATCAGCAGCCGTCAGTAGAAAGCATTGAAACTCTTTCGGACTGCAAAATCTACGTCATCCACATAGACAAGTTAAATGCTCTCTACGAAACATATATTGATATAGCCAACTGGGGCAGAATACTGCATCAGAACGTAAACAAAGAGCTCAGTCATATGTTTGTGGAAAGGCTCCAACTGCCTCCCAAAGAGCGGTATGAACAATTTAACCGCCGTTACCCCAGACTGATAAATCGGGTGAAGCTAAAATATGTGGCAGCCTTCCTGGGTATTTCCATCTATACTCTCAGCCGGGTACGCGCAAAAAAATAGAAGATTGCCGTTCTTTTTTGCTTTTAAGCAAAAGAACTTCGCTTCGCATGGCGTATCTTTGAGATCCGAAAACATTAACCAAACAACAGAAAAAAAACAGATGTCGCACATTTCATCTTCTGCCTTTTCAGACACCAAAGCACATTATGACCTTCTCGACGGGCTCCGTGGCGTAGCAGCCTTGATGGTTATATGGTATCATATATTCGAAGGCTATGCTTTTGCCGGTGGTAGCATTATCGAAACCTTCAACCACGGCTATTTAGCTGTAGATTTCTTCTTTATACTATCGGGATTCGTTATCGGGTATGCTTATGACGACCGTTGGGGCAGGAACCTCACAATGAAAAACTTCTTTAAACGGCGCCTGATACGTCTCCATCCGATGGTCATTATGGGAGCTGTCCTGGGTGCCATTACTTTCTGTCTTCAAGGATGCGTACAATGGGACGGAACACATATTGCCCTCTCCATGATTATGCTGTCCCTTCTTTGCACTATATTTTTTATTCCCGCAATACCAGGTGCAGGTTATGAAGTCCGTGGTAATGGCGAAATGTTTCCTTTGAATGGTCCATGCTGGTCCTTGTTTTTTGAATATTTAGGCAACATCCTTTATGCCTTGTTTATCCACCGCTTATCAAACAAAGCCCTTGCCGTACTGACAATATTGCTGGGAGTGGCATTGGCATCATTCGCCATTTTCGACATCTCCGGATACGGAAATATGGGGGTAGGCTGGACACTGGACGGAATAAACTTTGGCGGCGGATTGCTGAGGATGCTTTTTCCTTTCTCCATGGGCATGCTTTTGTCGCGCAACTTCAAGCCTATCAAGGTGAAAGGTGCTTTCTGGATATGTGCCATTGCATTGGTTGCCTTGTTTTCAGTGCCCTACTTGGAAGGTGCAACACCGGTCTGTACAAATGGCATTTATGAAGCGTTCTGTGTAATCATCGCTTTTCCGGTTCTCGTCTGGTTAGGAGCTTCCGGTACCACAACGGATAAAAAATCGACCCAGATATGCAAGTTCCTGGGAGATATATCCTATCCAGTCTATGTGATACATTATCCATTTATGTACTTGTTCTATGCATGGCTCATCAAGAACCAGCTCTTCACGTTGGAGCAGACTTGGCAGGTTGCCTTATGCGTTTATGCATGGAATATATTGTTAGCCTATCTATGCTTGAAATACTATGATGAACCGGTACGGAAATATCTGGCCAGACGCTTCTTGAGCAAGAAACGGTAAAGGGGCCACCACAGATTACACAGATTTGCACAGATAAAAATCCTTGAGATAAATTAATCTGTGCAAATCTGTGTAATCTGTGGTGCATTATCATTCCAGATAAAGTGGCTCCACCACCTCCGTCACATTCTCATGGAACCACTCATCCAATTTAGCTTCAACCTTGTCTTTTATCTGTGGAGTGATGTATTTCTTCACTTTCTTATAAGCATAAACTGCGGCAAATCCCTTCCCTACCATAAAGACTTGTCCCAAAAGGTCTTCTATACTGGTAGGAAATACAATGGCCACCAAAGCAATCATGATATTTGTCCTTTCACTCTCCGGAGTAGAGTCTGCAGTCATCACATAATAAGCCGTCAGTACTGGACGACCGGCTGCCCGACCACCTTTCTTTATATACTCTTCTACTTTAAGACGAATCTCGTCCATGGAAAAATTCATTTTCATATTCATAATCTCCTCTTTTTATATTATTAGACGCAGAAAGATGAAGTTTGGTTGCAAAAATCTGCATTTTTTTTTCAACATTATATCCCAAATAAGCAGTATCTTTGTCCCCGCATTTTCACAACCACATAAAATTATAATGAAAACAATAGTAAATGTTCCCTCCCGACAGAACACCATGCGCGAACTGCGGGATTATCTGATGATTGCCCTGGGTATGGTCTTATATGGTATCGGCTGGACAGTCTTCCTGCTTCCCAACGATATTACTACCGGTGGCGTACCGGGCATTGCATCCATCGTATATTTTGCCACTGGATTTCCCGTCCAATATACGTACTTCGCCATCAATTTTCTGCTTCTATTGCTTGCCCTACGTGTGTTGGGATGGAAGTTCAGCGTAAAGACAATCTTTGCCGTATTCACCCTGACCTTTTTCCTTTCCATTATCCAGAAACTGACCGAGGGTGTTGTCCTCCTGCACGACCAGCCCTTCATGGCTTGTGTCATCGGTGCCTCCTTCTGCGGTAGCGGCATCGGCATCGCCTTTTCCAACAACGGCAGTACTGGCGGCACGGACATCATTGCCGCCGTAATCAACAAATACCGCGACATCACGCTGGGCAGAGTCATGTTGATATGTGACCTTATCATCATCTCGTCCAGTTACTTTGTTCTAAAAGATTGGGAAAAGGTGGTGTATGGCTACGTTACTCTATACATATGCAGCTTCGTGCTCGACCAAGTGGTGAACAGTGCCCGCCAGTCCGTACAATTCTTTATTATCAGCGATAAATATGAGGAGATAGCCAAGCACATCCAGGTATATCCCCACAGAGGTGCAACGGTCATCAACGCCTCGGGCTTCTATACGGGAAAAGAGATAAAAATGCTGTTCGTGCTGGCCAAGAAGCGGGAATCCACCATCATTTTCCGGCTCATAAAAGACATAGACCCCAATGCCTTTGTATCACAAAGTGCAGTCATCGGAGTCTATGGAGAGGGATTCGACAGAATCAAAGTGAAGTAGAGGATTTCTCGAACTTCCCTTGATTCCAAGTATAAACAATAGGACGGCGGACAAACGGTTTCAGTTTCTCCGCCGCTTCTTTACCCATGTAATCGGTCGTGGTAAAAGTGAATGCCAACGTGGCGTCCTTCGCAGAAAGGTCCGCTTTCATCAGCAGCATGTCGGCCTGGCGACGGGCATCCTGATACTCATAGACATCCACCGTATCCGCAGCCTCAGCGATAAAATCATCCAGAACGGGCAATGCCGGCAGGTAGGACGAAGCAACCAGCTCCTTCCAGTCTGTCGTATAGAACTTGACATGGCTGTCGCAAGCCGGAGCACAAACCGTAGCAACCACACAAATCACCTTCGTACTGTCGTTAATAGGCAAGAGCTTCATCTGCCATGAACTCTGGGGCGTCATCTTCACATGTATATAGTCTGGAGAAAGCTCCGTCATTTCCGATTTACCACCAAAGCTGTTGGTCACCTCAGCTTTCATCTTACTTTCCAGAAAGTCTATAAAATCCGCACGGTTCACGGCGCTAAGCAACGGACATATAGAATCCGGCATATTCTTAAAACACGTCTTGGCTTCCTGGGCCTGCAAATACCCCCATCCGATGAAAGCCAAAATCAAAAAAGCACTCAGTTTTCTTATCATAACATTTTAATCATTTCTTCAAGGAAACGGGCATCTGTTTCATCAAAACTACCCAAATCGTCACTGTCAATATCCAATACTCCCCACACTTCACCGTCCTCACGCTTCAGCGGAACCACGATCTCCGAACGCGACAGCGAGCTGCAGGCTATATGTCCGGGAAATGCATCCACATCGGGCACAACCAACGTCTCGGCTCTATCCCATGCCGTGCCGCAAACACCACGGCCTTTCCTGATGCGCGTACAAGCTATCGGCCCCTGGAAAGGCCCTAATACCAATTCTTCACCTTTCACCAAATAAAAGCCTACCCAAAAGAAATGGAAAGTCTCTTTCAGCGCTGCCGAAACATTCGCCAGATTGGCTATCAAGTCATCTTCACCTGCCAGCAGATTTTTCAGTTGAGGAAGCAAAGCGCGATATTTCTCTGTCTTGCCACCAGCATTTATATACAGGTCTTCTGCCATATATCTCTTGTTTATTTACTCCCCAAATATAGGAAGAACATTCCAATCAACACCAAAATGAGGTCGACAGCCTTGCTTTTTAAATTCTTTTCACGGAAGAAAAGCGCACCGAAAAGGAAGGAGACCACAACGCTGCCACGGCGCACCATCGAAACGATGGAAATCATGGAGTCCTCATAGCTCAGGGCATAAAAATAGACAAAGTCTGCCGCACAAAGGAAAATGGAGATACAGATAATGGTCCAGTCCCAACGAAACGGGGTACTTTCTTTTCGCTTGGGGTACCACAACAGCAGGATGATGGGGCACATGATAAAGACTTGGTAGACATTATACCACGACTGCACCAGCATCGGGTTGAGCTGCTTCATCAGATATTTGTCATACAGCCCGCTGACAGCTCCGGCAACGGCAGCCAGCACGATGAAAAGAATCCATTTGTTATGCTTGAAGTCGATTCCCTCTTTCTTGCCCGAACGGCTCAGCATGAAGAAGGACACTATGGCAAGCAGCACGCCAATCCATTGATAAAGGTTCAAGCGTTCGCCAAACACAAGCATGGCACCTACAAGCACCATTACGGGACGCGTCGCATTAATCGGTCCCACGATGGTCAGCGGCAGATGCTTCATCCCGAAATAACCGAATATCCAGGAAGAAAGCACGATAAACGACTTGACAATAATGAACTTATGTACCTCCCACCCCACCACGGGAACATCAAACATCGTACCTCCCAACACCGACGGCGCAAAGGCAGATACCAGAATGAAAGGAAGAAATATCAGGCTCGAGAACAGCGTGTTCAGGAAAAGCACCGGCAGTACGGCATTGTCACGAAGCGACTTCTTCTTGAAGACATCGTAAAATCCCAGCAAGGCAGCAGAGAGGAAAGCAAGCAATAACCACATAGAGTCAATTAAAAATTAAGAATTAAAAATTAAAGGGAGGGGGCTACGCTTTTGTAGTACATCCCTCTTTTATTCCAAAAAAGTAGTTTCCGGATAGGCTACGTCCACCAGAAACAATGCATTTCCGGGAACGGAAGTTCCTGCCTGGCAACGGTCCTTCTGTTCGACGACGCGTCGGAAACCTTCAACAGAAAGTTTTCCGCGACCCACTTCGAGCAGAGTGCCGACAATGGCACGTACCATGTTCCGCAGGAACCGGTCGGCCTGGATGGTGAATACCCAAGTCACATCGTCTACCCGGGTCCAGGCGGCATGCATAATCTTGCAATTATTGGTTTTGACATCCGTATGAAGTTTGCTGAAGCTGGTAAAGTCCGTATAGTCAAACAAGGTTTGGGCAGCCTCATTCATCCGTTCAAAGTCCGGTGTTTGGAACAGACGGCAGCGATATTGGCGGTTGAAAGGAGACTTGGCGGTAGTGACATAATACTTATACATACGCGCCGTAGCATCAAAGCGGGCATGTGCATCGGACTTCACGGCCCGCAAGCGGTATACGGACATATCGGGAGGAAGCAGACGATTCAGCTTATCCGTCATAAAAACAGTGTCCAGAGGAGAATCACTGTCAAAGTGAGCTACCATCAGTGAGGCATGCACCCCGGCATCGGTACGCCCCGCTCCCACGACTTCCACCTCACGACGCAGCAAGGTACTCAGCGCCTTCATCAAACACTCCTGCACACTCACTCCATTCGGCTGGATTTGCCAGCCGTGATAAGCGGTGCCATCATAAGCCAGGTATATAAAATATCGTTGCACGGTCTTTTTTGTGTGCAAAGATAGTGCAAACCGAATACAGAACTTTCATGCTCGCATGAAAAAGTTATGTTGAGGTGCAGCCTATATTCGCTTTTTCAGCAAAGACAGTGCTAATTTAAGAAGGTTTGCATTATCTTTGCAAGGTTTTCACCACAGATTAACGCAGATTTTTCACAGACATAGTACATTTATAAGATGAGATATTCTTCCAGAATCCTACCTATACTGATAATTGTCGCAGCTGCCGCAACATTCACCTTTGCCGGCTGTAAGAAGAAGGACATGTCGCTCAAGTTGAACGAACCGCGCAACATTCGGGGCGTTGTCAGCTACAAACGCTCGTTCGGAGACTTGAATGAGAAACATCTCAATGTAGCCCAAGCCATCGGCATACGTGTACTTTCATCCCGCGAGGAAGCAGAAAAGATGAGAGAGCAACTGCAACCTATCACGACGAACGAGCTCTATGCCGTAGATTCACTGACGCATTCCATCCCTTATCTCATTCCGGGCGCCGCCAGCCTACTGGACACCATCGGACACAACTTCCTTGATTCACTGACCGCCAAGGGGCTGAATCCAAACAAGATAATTGTGACTTCCGTACTCCGCACCCAAGACGACGTAAAACGCCTGCGCCGCCGTAACGGCAATGCTTCTCCAAACTCGGCACATTTTTACGGAACGACATTCGATGTCAGTTGGAAGCGCTTTCAGAAAATAGAAGACGAGGATGGACGTCCTTTGCAGGATGTCAGCGCAGATACCTTAAAACTGGTTCTTTCGGAAGTGCTCCGTGACCTGCGGAAAGCCGACAAATGCTACATCAAGTACGAATTGAAGCAAGGATGCTTCCACATTACGACAAGAGAGAAATAAGCGGAAAATAATTAGCGTTAATAGTATTTTTCAATCCCGCCAAACCCTATTATTATTTTGTTCTCTTTCGTTTTACAGATAAAGTTATTTAATCGCCTTTCAAATTCTTCCGGTCGTTTCCTCGCCGCTTCAATGTATGCGATTCGGATACGTTTATAGGGGTCAGAGAAACTCTGATAATTCTTCCATATTCTTTCATCCTCTTTCAATCTGTCGATTATATCATTTGGAAAAACAAAAGGAACCGACAAGACAGTTCGTATTTTATCCTCAAATTCAAGATGTATCATTTTATGCTCCAGCAACCATTTCAACCTTTCTTTGTTGGCTTGCGAATAGGTACTTTTAGGATTCCTGGGCGTGAAACGCTGAATTTTATGTTCTTTGTCAAGTGACTTTATCGTGCTGTCAATCCACCCGAAACAAAGGGCCTCTTCAACAGCGTCATTATATACAATACTTTTCTCGCTTGAAGATTTAGTAGGAAACACAAACCAGACTCCATCGGCAGTATCGAAATTGTCAGCCAGCCACTTCCGCCAATCTTTTCTGTTTTCAAAATATCTTATTTCTGTTGACATGACAAGCCATCCAAATTACACTTCTCTCCTTATTCTTCCAGCATCTTCCACGCTAGCGGCAGGCAGGCAACTATATCCCCCACCGTCATCCCCACTGCCCCCTGCTTCTTGCAGGCAACATCTCCCGCCAGTCCGTGCACATACGTGGCCAGGCAGGCAGCCTTCTCCGGCTCATAGCCTTGGGCAAGCAAGGCAAGCACCACTCCGGTCAGCACATCACCGCTGCCTCCCGTTGCCATACCCGGATTGCCGGTAGGGTTGAAAAAACATTTCCCGGCAGGAGTGACAATGGCAGAATAAGCGCCTTTCAAGATGATGTGCACTCCGGCGCTCTTCGCCAGCTCACGAGCCTTCATCAGGCGCTCGTACGAATTCTGGCATTTGCCTACAAGACGCTCCAGCTCCTTGGGGTGCGGAGTCAGAATACTCCCTTTGGGCAGACGCCCTATATAGTTACGCTTCTCGCCCAGCAAGTTCAGGGCATCAGCATCCACCACCATCGGAGTCTGGCATGTCTCTATCTGCTCCAGCAGAGCCGCCTCGGTCTCCGCCGCCTTTCCCAGTCCCGGGCCTATCGCCACGGCCTGGTAATCGTCCGTATCGGTAGCGGCGGCAAAGCAGGTGTCGCTGATATCCAGCTCCGTCATGGCTTCGGGCACGGAAGTCTGCACAATGAAGTTGTTGCAGAACGGCACATGTACCGTCAGCAGCCCCACACCTGAACGCAGACACGCACGCGCAGCCAGCACCGAGGCCCCCGCCATCCCCTGCGAACCGGCTATCAGCAGTGCGCGGCCGAAGTTCCCCTTATGGGCAAACCGGCTGCGCGGCTTCAGCAGGGCAGACACGTCTTCATGCTCCAGCAGGCAGAAGTCCGTTTCCATGTCATGGATGACATCCTCGCTGAGCCCGATGTCCAGCAACTGCCATTCGCCCACATACGGCTCGTTCTCGGCAAAGAGAAATGCCAGTTTCGGCAATTGCAGGCTCAGCGTCAGATGGGCACGGACGATATTCGTATGTACGTTGTAGGTATTGTCCTCACCCATCAGTCCCGATGGGATATCGATGGACACCACCGTGGCGGGCGAAGCGTTGATGTACTTCACTACGGCTGCAAAACCGCCGCTCAGAGCCTTGTTCAAACCGCTGCCGAAGAGACCGTCTATCACCACATGGTCTGCCGTCAGCACGGGAGGTACAAACTGGGTGGTCACTTCGTGGAAGTCCACACCCGGCACGTCGGCCAGCCGCTCCTTGTTCGTCTCGCAGTCCGGCGAAAGCGTCCCTTTCGTATTGAAGAGATACACCTCGAGCCGGTAGCCCTTCCCGGCCAGCAGTCGCGCCAGGGCAAGCGCATCGCCACCGTTGTTCCCCGGTCCGGCAAAAACGGTGAGCGGCGTGTCCGGCTCCCAACGCTCGGCAATGGCACGGGCCAATGCGCGTGAGGCACGTTCCATCAAGTCAATGGAGGCAATCGGTTCATTCTCTATGGTATCTGCATCCAGTTGCTTGATGCTTGTAGTAGGAAATATCTTCATAATAGGATTATCTTAAAATCGTAGAGCAAAGATAGGGCTTTGATTTCAACTGTACAAAGAGAAGACGTTTTTTATCAAGTTGCTTTGCCCCCCGGGAAAAAATATCTGCTCCGTAAGGAAAAGTTGCCTTCAATGCAAAGGATTCTTAGAACAAAGCCTTTATTCTTAGAAACAAAAGCTCTATTTCTATAAACAAAAGCTTTATTTACAGAAACAGAAATTCTGTTTTAAGTTTGCGTAGGCTTACGGATAAGTTTGCACAAGCTTGTCGGCAAGTTCCCGCAGGCTTGTCGGCAAGTTTCTAATTATACCCATTAACTTACGCAAAATAATGACTAATTTTGTACCCTCAACATATAATAAAAGCCAAAACAATAAAAGCATATTCAATGAGTACATCCCGACACCCGAAAGGTCTTTACCTTATCTTCGCCACCAGCACGGCAGAGCGTTTCAGCTACTACGGCATGCGTGCCATCTTCATTCTGTTCCTCACCCAGGCACTCCTTTTCGACAAGGAGCACGCCGCCTCCATCTACGGCAGCTACACCGGACTGGTGTACCTGACACCCTTAATCGGCGGCTACATCGCCGACAAATACTGGGGCATCCGCCGTTCCGTCTTCTGGGGGGCCATGATGATGGCAGTCGGCCAGTTCCTGATGTTTGCCAGTGCCTCGATGCTGGAGGCGCGTGAGCTTTCGCATTGGCTGATGTACGGCGGACTGACTTTCCTTATATTGGGCAACGGCTGCTTCAAGCCCACCGTCTCCTCCCTGGTGGGGCAGCTCTACGAGCCGGGTGACAAACGGCTGGATTCCGCCTACACCATCTTCTATATGGGTGTCAACGTGGGTTCCTTCCTCGCCCCGCTGGTCTGCGGCTATTTTGGCGAGACGGGCAACCCTCACGACTTCCGATGGGGCTTCCTCATTGCCGCCATCGTCACCGTGCTGACGGTCGTCCTCTTCGAAACCCAGAAAAACAAGTACCTCATCGGCCCCGACGGCAAGCCCCTCGGCATTATCCCCGACGCCCGCAAGGAACGGCCCCAGGCAGACAACACCGCCCGGAAGAGTGCCCACGCCAACGGACGGCCCATGCGCAACTACCTGCTGCTCGCCCTGCTCGCCATCGCGCTTGCCGGTTTCTTCTACTGGTGTTTCGGGAGCGATTGGATAAGCATCGGCATTTTCACCGCCTGCATCGTGTTTCCCGTCAGCATCCTGCTGGAAGGCTCGCTCACCAAGACGGAGCGCGACCGCATCTTCGTCATCTACATCATCGCCTTCTTCGTCATTTTCTTCTGGGCGGCCTACGAGCAGGCAGGCGCCTCGCTCACGCTTTTCGCCTCCGAGCAGACCGACCGCGTCATCCTGGGGTGGGAAATGCCCGCCTCCTGGATTCAGTCCTTCAACCCCTTCTTTGTGGTGATACTTGCCGCCATCATGCCGGGCGTATGGGGCGCCCTGGGCAAGCGGGGCATGGAGCCCGCCTCGCCCACCAAGCAAGCCATCGGCCTGCTACTGCTTTCACTGGGCTATCTCGTCATCTGCTTTGGGGTGAAAGATGTTCAGCCGGGCATCAAGGTGAGTCTCATTTGGCTGACGGGGCTCTACTTCATCCATACCATGGGCGAAATCTGCCTCTCGCCCATCGGACTCTCCATGGTGAACAAGCTCACGCCCATCCGCTTCGCCTCGCTGATGATGGGGATATGGTACCTCTCCACCGCCACTGCCAATAAGTTTGCAGGCACGCTGAGCGGGCTCTACCCCGAAGCCGGAAAGGTAAAGACGCTACTGGGCTATCGCATTGAGACGATGTACGATTTCTTCATGGTGTTCGTCGTCATGTCTGCCACGGCATCGCTTATCCTCTTCCTGCTTTCAAAGAAATTACAGAAGATGATGCATGGAGTGGAATAAAAATCGCATGTTTAAAGTAGAACCCAACGAAGTACAACTCTTTTTTCACATTAAAAACAACATTACATGGCCACACACCGCCAATAACCCCATAAGAGGAACAACAGCAATTCCACAAAAAATTCTGTTTATATCCAGAACAGACACTGTTTTGCCACGACGCAATTCTATGAACAATGCAAAGTCCATCATAAGTGGTACCACATTGACCGGATATGAAAACATGGCGAATATCAGCCAAGCAGCCAATGCGGCTTTCAATGTCCTTTCATCAGAAAAGACAAACGGTGACACCACCAGCAGGAACAATACAAGCCCGCACATTCCGGTTTCCACTGCAATATGCAACAGTTCATTATAGGGATAAGTCACGTTGTCAGCTACATCCAGAAAAGCGAATTGAGGATGATTTCTGAAATAATCCGCCTGATAGAACATGTATTCCTTTTCAAAAGAGAAAGCATACAATAAAACAGCAACAACCAGTCCCACAACAAGATACCCGCCCAGCGGTCCCGGATTATTGAAAGTGCCCGTCACATCAAACAGAGGATGGCAACTCGACAAAAAGCGTTCCTTTATGATTCACCTTTCGCGCCAAAATAGCAAGAGGACTAACAGTATCTTCTGTTTCAGTGTTTTCAGAGGCATTCTTGTTTTAGCAATGATAAAAAATGGTATCTAACAATCAACTTATTTCCATTTCTTCACTCCTTCCATATTTTCCGGTGTAGCTTCTATCAGGCTCAAGGCAAATCCACCGCTACGTGCCAGCTTCACATTCATCTTGTTCTTGCTCGTCACGATGCCCTTCTTAATCTGATAAGCGGTAGCATTTTTTTCAAAATCAGCATCTTTGGCATCGGCATAAAGCGTGGCTATGTACTGCTTGCCCGGCTCCAGGAAGTCGAGAACAAAAGCTGAAGTGCGTGCATGCTCATCGGTGATGCCTCCCACAAACCAATTCTCCGTACCCTTGGCTTTACGGGCCACGGTAATATAGTCTCCCGGCTCCGCTTCAAGGTACTTACTGTCGTCCCAGTCTACTGCTACGTCCTTGATGAACTGGAAAGCATCCAAATGGGGTTCATAATTCTCCGGCAAATCGGCAGCCATCTGCAGTGGGCTGTAGAGGGTGACGTATAATGCCAGTTGCTTTGCCAGCGTGGAATGAATCTGCCCGTGATTGTCATGATTCATAAAATTCAGATAAATGTCAAAGATGCCCGGGGTATAATCCATCGGACCACCTATCAAGCGAGTGAAGGGGAGCACAGTAGTGTGGGAAGGCTTGTTGCCGTCATAAGGCTCGAATTCCGTGCCACGGGCTGATTCATTGCCAATCAAGTTGGGATAGGTGCGGCACAAACCTGTAGGACGTACTGCCTCGTGCGCATTCACACAAATCTTATATTCGGCAGCTTTTTGTATGGCATAGAGGTAATGATTGTTCATCCATTGTCCATAGTGATGTTCTCCGCGAGGAATTATATCGCCCACATAACCACTCTTTACAGAGTTATAGCCATTATCCGCCATAAACTGATAGGCTTTGTCCAGATGACGTTCATAATTGCGTACCGAAGCAGAAGACTCATGATGCATCATCAGCCTGACCCCTTTACTGTGTGCATAGGCATTCAGCATCTTCACGTCAAAGTCGGGATAGGCAGTCACAAAGTCGAACACAAAATCGCGCGAACTTCCACCCCAGCTTTCCCATCCTTCATTCCAGCCTTCTACCAATACTTGGTCGAAACCATGTTCGGCGGCAAAATCTATATAGCGTTTCACTCTTTCATTAGTGGCTCCATGCCGACCGTTCGGCTTGATTTTCGTATAGTCGTTTTCTCCAAAACGCATGGCAATCAGTTCATCTGTATAACTCCACGACTTCTGACCGGTAATCATCTCCCACCATACGCCTACAGATTTCACCGGTTTAATCCACGAAACATCTTCATAGGCACAAGGTTCGTTCAGGTTCAAGGTAAGTTTGGAGGCAAGCATATCACGGGCGTCATCGCTCACCATGATGGTACGCCACGGAGTCTTCCCGGGAGCTTGCATATATGCCTTGTTTCCCAAAACATCCGGGGTCAACCACGATTCAAAAACCAAGTTCTTTTCATCCAGATTGAGATGCATACAAGAATAGTCCACCAAAGCCGCTTCATGCAAGTTGATGTATAGACCATCGTCCGTCCTCATCTGCAAGGAGGTTTGCACACCCGTGGGCGAGAAAACGAACTGGGAAGCATTCACCGTCACCGCCTTATCCATTAAACCGCGAATTTCGGACAAACGGGACTCTGTATAGTCATACTCCTGCGTGTCATAGTCACCGGGAATCCAGAAAGCGGTATGGTCTCCGGTCATGGCAAACTGGGTATACTCCTCTTTTACCGTAAAATAGTGCAGAGTTCTTTGTAAAGGAAACTCATAACGGAATCCCAAACCGTCATCGTAAAGACGGAAACGGATAACGATATGGCGGTTCTGCTCCTTCTGGTCCAACGTCACAGCCAGCTCATTGTAATGATTCCGTATCTGCGACACTTCTCCCCACACAGGTTTCCATGTTTCATCGAAAGTTGAAGCCCCGGCTTCCACAAGTGTAAAACCATTCATCAAGCCCGGGTCACCCACCAATTCCAAGCCCAGTTTCGATGGATTAACCACGGCTTTCTCTTTGTAAAACAACTGATAGACCGGCTCTCCCAAAGCATTTACGGTAAACTCAAGACGGAGATTTCCATCAGGCGAAGTGATACCTTCGGCCATCGCCACCTTTCCTACTACCACGAAAAGCAGAAAGCAAATCCACTTCACAGATGCATAATGCATGTTCTTCATATTTTTTTATTAATGGTTTCTAAATCTATCATTACTGTTTAGGAGTCAACTTCAGCAACACGACACCGTGTGCAGGAATATCAAACTGCATCTTATCCTTGGTACTTCCGATGTCCTTATGTTTCCATAAGTCGCGTACTTTGTATTCTTTCTCCCAGAAGCGGACATCTGCAAAAGAGAGGTTTTCTTTCTGCAAAACGGTTTCCACATTCCAGGGTTGTTCATCGCGGTTAAAGAAACATACTGCGGCTTCACCATTGGACAACTGCTTCACCCAAATTTCATGCTCACCCACTTTCATGTATCGTCCACCTTGTTTGCCAAGCTTGTCCTGATTTACTGCAATCACTTCTTTATTTGTCAAAATTCCAAGTGTCTCCTTGTCCATTTTACGAATATCATTACCCGCGAGCAAAGGGGCAGCAAGCATACACCACATCGTGAAATGAGAGCGATTCTCTTCCATCGTCAGCACACCATTACCCACCTGAAGCATGTCCGGGTCGTTCCAATGTCCCGGTCCGGCGTATTTGTGCAAGTCGGCATTCTTGTCAATGATTTCTACGACACCGCATCCTCCCCAATAATTAATACCTTTAAAAGCATTGATAATGTCACCGGTAGTCCTCCAAAGATGTCCGATGCCTTTTGCCCATGTCCAAGGCTGGCTGTTTCCCCACTCGCAAATAGAGAATACGATAGGACGCCCGGAAGCCTTCAGGGCATCACTCATTGTTTTGTAGGCAGCTTGAGGATTCTGGCCTTCATCAAAACACCAGTCATACTTCAAATAATCCACTCCCCATTCCGCATAAGTGCGTGCATCCTGAAACTGATAGCCACGGCTTCCCGGTCGTCCGGCACAAGTCAGCGTTCCCGCACATGAATAAATACCGAATTTAAGTCCTTTGGAGTGTATGTAATCTGCCAAAGCCTTGATGCCGGAAGGAAAATTCTTTTCATCAACCAGAATGTTTCCTTCATTATCCCGGCCTACCTGCCAACAATCATCTATATTGAGATACTCATATCCTGCATCCTTCATGCCGGTAGACACCATCAAGTCTGCAATCTCACGAATCTGTTTTTCATTAATGTTACAACTGAAGCAATTCCAACTATTCCACCCCATAGGAGGAGTCAAAGCCAAAGAATCGGTACTGTTTGCACGGGCAGAAATGACAGTGCAAACTACAAATAATAAACATAAAAATCTGTTTTTCATAATACAATTGTTTTTCAAGGAATAATTAAATATTTCAAGTTTCGCAAGTTACCTTTGCGCTTTCAAAACAATCTCAACGCTCTTCCTCCGAGAGAGAGCATTAAGATACAACAGTTCATCAACAATCTGAAAAATTTGAGAAACTTCAGTTATTATAAAACACAAAATCAATGGTTCCTTAAATATCAGATTATCGGTCTTATAAAACCACTATCGCAATGATGCTATATCAATCACCAACCGGCTATCATCCGTGATGTGTGTAGTAGTAAACTTTACTTTATCATCCAGCCTTACCTTAATCTCTACTGTAGCATTGCCAAGGATAGTACCAGCCTTGTTGTCCAGTAGAATTTCAAAGTTCAATGTCGACTTGTTCGTCACTTTCACCAGAGCCTGATTGCCTTTCACCTCCTTCACTTCATAAGAGAGGCACGCCTTGACCAGAGATAGCAGGTTCTTCTCAGAGCCTATCAGTATATCCCCGAACTTCACTACCGAACGCCCGGCAAGGAGAGCTTCTTTCACTCCTTCCTGAGAACGTTCTTTGGCAAATACAATCGTCATCGGTCCACTTTGTTTGTCCGTACGATACGTTTGCTTATAAACGCCATGTATATCGGTATTTCCCATATATGTCAGGCCGTATTCCTTACAGTAATTAAAAGCTTTCGGATAGTACTCAAAGCCGTTCACCACCTCTATTCCATGTATCTTTTTTTGCTTAATCAAATCTTTATGGACATTATATAAAGTGCTTGTGTCGTTAGGCCACCCCGGATGATTCCACATAATGAAGGCCCCTTGCTCCAAAGCGTTGTCAACAGCTCTCAGAGGATCTTCCACGTCCAGCGCATTGGCATCCGTCAAGAAGAGAGCATTGATGTGCCCTATCGGCTTGGAACGGGTTATCTCGGCTCCCTGAATTACTATCAGATTGGAAGCTTTCTCTACAGTCTTTGCCCTTTTGTAAGATTCGTTATGGTCGGCCTTGATATAGTCTTTATTGGGGCGATATTCTATATGGTCGGTAATGGCTATCACATCCAGCCCGCGAATAGCAGCTTCCCACACCCGATTTTCAGGTTTTATATCTCCATCGGAGAAGATGGTGTGGGTATGAAAATCACACTTCAGAGTTTTATATCCTTCCACATCGGGGATATAAATATATTCGCCCGAATAAGGCTGCTGTGCTTCCGGTACCTTCACTACTTCCAGGCCCTGCAACTGTGCAGAGCCCCGAAGTGTGAAAGCCGATAAAAAAAACAAAGATAAAATTAACTTTTTCATTCGTCTCTCTATTTTATAGTTTGCTATTTTGCAGGAGTAATCTTCACGAAGGTGACACCGTGATAGGGAACTTCCGTCCGGAAGATGCCGTTCACCTCTCCCAAGTCTTTCTGTCGCCACAAGTCACGAACCATTGCTTTTCCTTCAATGCCAAGCTGTTTCAAATCAAAATCAAAAGCATACTCTCTCATCTGCATAGCTTCAGCATCCTCCTGATCCCAAAGAATGAAATAAGGGTCTACATGGAAGAAGCCCACCGCATAAGAACCGTCGTACAGTTTTTTACTCCATACTTGGCCGTTCTCTACCATCATCTTCTTGGCGGGAGCCACCATGGGGTCTTGGCTGACTGCTATCACTTCGTTGTTGGTCAGCAGATTCAGCGTAAAATCGTCCATATTTGCCATGTCGCAACCTATGAGCAAAGGAGAAGAAAGAAGGCACCACAAAGAAATATGAGAGTACTGTTCGTCTGCCGTAAGATATGAATCGTGCACTTTGCTTCCCCAGCCTTGACCAAGCTTGCCAACAACCAGCATGTCGGGGTCATTGTTTCTGCCCGGAGCCGTAGCATCCGCACAAACATCCTGGAAAGTACCTATAGCTGTCACAACATTCCATTCGTCCGTGATGTCGCGAGTAGTGCGCCATTGGTTTCCTCCTGCTTCCGGTGCCCAGTTCCACACATTGGGAGCGCCATAACCCACACAGTAAACAATGTCACGGTTCACCTTATCCAATGCCTTGCGCATCACGATATAGGGTTCCTGAATAGTCTTCTCTTCCGAATCTTTTTCTATCTCCAAATATCCGCAATAGTCATATTTCAAATAATCCACTCCCCAGCGTTCCCATGTCTTGGCATCAATTTCTTCGTGCTGGTAGCTGCCCACATGTCCGCCACAAGTGATATGTCCCGGTGAGGAATAAATACCGAACTTCAAGCCCAATCCATGAATATAGTCTGTCAATGCCTTGAAATCGGGGAATTTATCGTTTGAAAGTATCTCGCCCTGCTTGGTACGCGACGCAGCTTCCCAACCATCATCTATATTCACGTATTCCCATCCGTAGGCATGCAGTTTTTCGTTCATCATGCGGGCTGCGTCACGCACTTTCTCGTCGTTCACAGAAAGCCCCCAACAGTTCCAACTGTTCCATCCCATAGAAGGAGTCAAGGCTATGGCATCTCCTATTTTAACAGTTACCTCTTTCTGGGCCGTACCTTTGTCATTGGTGGCTTTGAGCGTTACCTTATACTCTCCCTCTACTGTGGCTTTACCCGTAATGCGACCGGTAACAGCATCCAATTTCACACCAGCCGGAAGCCCTTCGGCCTCAAACTTCATGGGGCGGTTGCCGGTAGCCATCACAGACCATAGGAACGGATTACCCGGACGTGCGCCATAGACCAGCGGATTGTTGATGACCGGACTTTCGGGAGCAGGAGGCGTAAGGATATACTTCTCCTTTGCCACCGGTTTTGCCCACGCAGGAACAGGTTTCACATCGCCACGAGTCGTTATCTTCACATTGAGCCAGTCGGCATGGTCGTACATAATGCCGTCACCACATTCTTCTACCAATAGCAGCACTTTGTCCACCCCTTTCAGGTTTACATTAAACTCTTTTACTGGGTCTCCTTTCTGCATCACTCCACTCTTCCAGAGTTCCTTCTTGTCACCGAGAATCTTGAACTGAAGTTTGCCTGCAAACAAGTTCTTGTCATCAGCTCCTGCCAAACCGGAGATCGAAACGGCCTTTCCATCCAAATCGTACAGCAGGCGGCTGATGGAATGGGCACCAAGTCCACGTTCATAAACAACTCCATTCACTGTAAGCGGAGTATGTACTACGGAACGGTTGACTTCAAGCATTCCCCAGTCCTGAACATAACAGGAATCTTGACCGAATTCATCCAGCCACACTTCTTTAGTAGGCCCGTTGTCGCAAGACTGCAAGCTCCAAGCGCCCATCAACATTGCAGCCATAAGTGCTGCACATTTTTTAATTTTCATTTCTTTGTGTTTTTTGTAAAATCAAGTGAGATTATACTCGCCTGCAAGATCCAATTTATTGTAAATAATCCCTACCAGCATGCGATGTTTTTAAAAAGCCCCTCCAGGGCACACTCTGAGAGGGGCTATAATCAGTATACGACTGAATAGGGTTCACTTCGGAACACAATTCGCGAATCCCCAAAAGCGGCCATTATCCGTAATGATCAATTACCACATCAATCAATCGCCTTTTCTACAAATACGAATATTATCGAATGCAAAATTACGGGCTATCTCAGGATCTATCTCCAAACGCATATTGAAGCTTGTGTACGAACCTGGATGGTAGTCCGGATAATCCTCTGACAAATATACATTAAACGGCAACGTAATTGTCTCCCAACGGTTGAAGTTCTGTATATTAAAGTCTGTAGCAACCCAATCGCATGTGGGAGCAGCCCAATAAAGATAATTACAGAACCTTATTCTGTCCTTGATGAATTGATTGGATGTGCGGAATTCACATTTCACCACATAATTCTTACATGATTCAAGTCCTAACATATCATCAGTATAAGGTATATCGCCTCTTTCTGCAATATACCACCAAGAGCTATATTCAGATTTATCATCTATTCTCAAGAAGTTACCGCTCAACCGTTGTGGATCTTTCTCATCAGTCACCACATTTGTCATAGAACTGGGCAAATATTCGTCAAAGTCCATAATCATAAAATCACAATCGTAGTAACGTCCGGGGCATACCGCCTCAACATTATACTTCACCCCTTTCACTTTAATTTTTATGTTCTTATCTACATCAACCGGTACTTTAGCAGTCAGATAATTATTAGCCGATTTAATGACCGGAGATACCTTTCCATTGAAATCGACAACAGCATTGAGCGAATCTATTTCATAGAGGTTGAAGAAATCTCCATAAATCATAATCGTATCACCCGGTGCCGTATATTCATTGAACATGCGGGAAAGCTTTAAATTGGGCGCTACCGTTTTAAAAGGAATTTCAAAACAACCGGCCGTATTATAAATACTTATTTTATCGGTTTTCTTGGTTGCCAGCTTTACCGGTATCTTTATAAACAGAATATCATCTTCTGTATATACCTCTTGCATATCCAGCTTAATGTCATCAATCAAAATAGAATCGATATTATGAACATCCAAACCGGTTCCATGAACAGCTATAAAATCCCCCAAAGCAGCTTCTTCAATGGTGGTATTCATATCAGCAATGGTGGTCACATTGGTCAGTTCAATAGGAAGTGCAACTCCGTTATCGTCAGAGCAAGATGTCCAAGAAATTCCCATAAGAAGAGCACCGACGAGATACATCTTCCTAAAACTCAATATCTTTTTCATTGTATTTTTCATCATATAGTTAATAAATAGGATTACCATCCGGGATTATTTTTCTCAATATAAGGGTTACCGTTAATTTCATCGGGCGGAAGGGGCATCAGCCAATGCTTCTCCTCACGTCTCTTCAAATTACCGTTTTCATCCATACCGATAGCATTCATTACCGATAAATAAATACCCCAACGAATCAAATCGGTACGACGATTCCCCTCAACTGCAAACTCTTTAGCACGCTCTTCCAAGATAAACGAACGGAAAGTTTCTTTCGTAAACGGAATCTTCTCATGACGCTTGCTTACCAGCGTACTATTGTTACGCTTATTCAACAATTCAATCTTAGAGAATGCATCTTGGGTAGGTCCATTCAATTCATTATCAGCTTCCGCATACAGTAACAGCACTTCTGCGTAACGCATAAAAGGCCAGTTAAAGTCTTTACGATTACCGTCAATTTCACCCGTCACTGCCGTAAACTTAGTAAAACGAGAACCGTAATAAGCACCATACGTAGGCTGGTCGGTCTTCTGATAAGCTCCAATACCCTGGTCGGCATACGGAGCCTCTTCACGGTTCACGTATACACTGTCACGCAACGGGTAGTAACGCCAGGTATAAATGCCCAGTTCTTCGTTATAAGAATCGGGGTAACGGTGCAGAATGCCCCATGTAATACGTTCATCTTTCCAATCATCGAACATCTGTAGCCAGTGATCGCGATAAGTATAATAACCAGAACCCAGAGTTCTATCCTCTTTCCAATAGCCGTAATACGATTCGCTGATATAGTTTCCGGCAAGATTATCCCCTTCGGGATAAGTCTGTAATGTAAACAGGAATTCCGGCCCGTTCTTATTGTCGATTTTCCATAATTCTTTCTGACTAGAAGCCAACACACACTCTCCTTCTGCAATCACTTCGGCTGCTTTCTCTTTGGCCAGTTTGTAATACTCCTGAGAATTGAACTCTTCATATCCCGGAAGACGAATCTTGTTATGCCAGATTTCCTGAGGCATCAATGCCGATTCTGTTCCATCCGGATTCGTAACCTTGCCGGGACCACCCTTTACCATGACTTTGCCACTCTCCATCGAAGCAGAACCAATCGTAGCATAGACTAAAGCCAACAGCGACTTGGCTGACGCACGAAATACATGCCCTTTCTTATAATCCGAGTCTGTACGAGGCATCAGCAACGTTTCAGCCTCCTTTAAATTGGCTATAATGTCCTCATACACTTCCTTGACGGAAGCTCTGGGCTGGTAACTGCTGTTACCTTCACCAATAGAAGTTTTAAACAAAGGAATACCACCAAAACGACGTACTAATTCAAACTCCGACCATGCCTTGAGAAAACGAAGTTCACCCAACGCATTATTCTTGGCTTTCTCAGGTACATTGGTCATCTTGTCAATCAGATAATAGTGGTAATTGGCACGATGAATGGCGGTTGAATAATATGCAAACACATTATTTATACTACCATTGTTATAAAAGTTACCGGTACCGGTTTCTTTAAAAGCCCAACCCGGCCCTGTCTGATAGTCATTATCATAATTAGTAGCAGAATCATAACTACCCCATTCAAACATCCAGGCCAACGGTTGGTAAGCGCCATTTACCAACAGTTCATACTCACCATCAGCAGACAAGTCTTCACCTGAAATAAATGTATATACTTCTTCATCCAACGTACAAGAAGTCATCAACATGGAGCCTAAGCCCAATGCCATTAATATATTCTTAAATTTCATAGTCATCATTATTTAAAATCCAATTTGAACACCAAAATTAAATGTACGGGCACTTGGATAAGAAGCCATATCCACACCTCTGCGTTTAGGGTCACTACCAAATGAATTCACATCAGGGTCCATCCAACTATAACCGGAAATTGTAAATAGATTGGAAACGCTGGCAACCAAATTAATACTCTCCACAAACTTCATCGGATGGCGGAAACGGTAGCTCAAGCTGACATTCTTGCAACGCAAGTAAGATCCATCCTCAATGTAACGGTCAGATGCCCTCATAAAACGTGTACTGGTTCTATTGGCACGCGGCCATTTGGCATTTGCCCTATTTTCGGCAGTCCAACGATTGTTATAAATAAAATAAGGCATATTATCCACGCTGGCCATATCAAATTTCTTAAGATTGACATTCAACACGTCATTACCTTGTGTACCCTGCAAGAAGAAACTGAATGTCCAGTTCTTCCATTCCAATGTATTGGTTATACCATATTGGTAATCCGGGTTGGTATTACCTATAATCTGACGGTCTCGATTATCAATTACAGGATCGTCATCAAGATTCTTGTATTTCACTTCACCTACCATGCTTTTAACCTTAGAGTCCGTCTCATTTCTATACAACGGATCTGCACGGACTTCGGCCTCATTGTCATAAAAGCCATCTTCCACATACCCATATAGAGTACCGATAGGCTCACCATTACGTACCAAGAACATGTTCTCAATACCCCAAGCCACATCAGAATATTGGTCGGCATCCAAACCACCCACCTTATTACGGTTGAATGAAATATTGGCATCTATAGACCACAAGAAATTACGTGCCTTTACAGGAATGAAATGACCGGAAATTTCCAACCCTTTATTTGTTACATTACCATAGTTTGCCTGAATACGGCTAAAACCGGAACTCATAGGAATAAGCTTATCCAACAATAGGTCTTTTGTCTTCTTATAATAGGCATCTACTGTCAAATTAACACGGTTATTCAAGAAAGCAATGTCCAAACCTATGTCAAACTGATTGGTTGTCTCCCATTTCAGAAGAGCTGCTGCAGGTCCTCCCCAGCGGGATTCTGCCATACCACTCTGCAATGAACCACCCATACCGTAGTTAGAAACAACAAAACGGGAACGGGTAGCATAGGCACTGACCCCCTGACCTCCGGTCTGTCCGGCACTGACACGCAATTTCAAGTCATCGAAGAAATTCAGCTGCTTTACAAAAGACTCATCAGACAAACGCCAAGCAACGGCTCCCGAATAGAAGTTATTCCAACGATTTAACTCTGACAATTTACTGGAACCGTCACGACGCATAGAAAAAGTGAATAAATAACGGTCCAGCAAATTATAATTGGCTCTGAACAGATAGGACATCAGCTGAGACTTTCCACGACTACTTTCCATACGACGGTCCTTAGTTCCTGCTTCAATGACGTTGTCTTCAGTCATATCGTTCGGGAAATTAGATGCAGCCATCCACTTACTATGCCACATGCTGTTTTCATAAGTCATACCAAGCACAGCATTAATGCCATGAACTCCAAACTTCTTGTTGAAAGTCAACAAAGACTCTGTCGAAATGCTTTCATAAGCATCATCTGACTTCGTTGCATAACCATTTGTAGGAGCTATACCCGCACCGGTCCAACGGTTATTATAGGTATTACGTTCATAATAGCTATAACCGTAACCAAAATTCTGACGGAATTTCAACCAGTCGGTAAACTTCAATTCACCAAAGCTTGAGATAAATACATTCAACGTCTCTTGGATATTCTTCTCCGTATGTACAGTCAAATAAGGATTAGCCAAACCGGTAGAGAAATCTTCCGAAAAGCCAGAGTCTTTATTGGGATCGAATACCGGACGAGTAGGATTAAACGAAATAGCTGCAGGAATTACACCATACGTTTCACTATTGGTACGTGCCAAACGATTATCGGAAGTTGCAAAACTGATGTTAGTACCTAACTCTAAAAAATCATTGATTTTACGGCTGTTGTTAGCTCTCGCTGTATAACGTCTATAATAAGAATTAACAATCACACCCTGCTGGTCAGTATAACCACCGGAATACATATAGTTACCTTTCTTATCACCACCCGATACTGTAACATTATAATCTTGGCTTATTGCTGTCTGAAAAATTTCATCCTGCCAATTTGTTCCATAACGTACCGGTCCTCCTTCTTTTTCGACAAAACCCTTCCGGTAATCCCATGGACTTGGCTTATACTCCTGACCTACTACAACCATTTCTCCTGTAATAGGATCCGGAGCTTTCACCGGAGCCCAATATCCCACCAAAGGATATTCCAATTGGCTGTCTGCCTCAGAGTAACCGTCATACAAGAGACCATTCGTGATACGTTCATTACGGTACAAAGCGTAATCACAAGCATCGAGCACATCAATACGTTTTACCGGATTAGAGATGCTAAGGTTAGCAGAAAGCTGAACTTTTGCCTTTCCCTCAGCACCGGATTTAGTAGTAATAAGCACAACACCATTGGCAGCACGAGAACCATAAATAGCGGTAGCAGATGCATCTTTTAAAACTTCAATAGATAATATATCTTGTGGACTAATGGTACTCAATGGATTATTACTCTGTTTCATACCATAATCCGTTGTACGTCCTTCACCCATAGAATACGGCATACCGTCGACTACATACAAAGGCTCTGTACTGGTAGTAAACGAATTGGCACCACGAATTTGGATATTTATACCGGCACCCGGGGCTCCGTCAGACTGGGACACATTTACACCTGCCATTTTGCCTTGCAAACCTTGATTCACACTCACAGGGTTTGTTTTCAGCAAATCTTCGCTCTTTAAAGAAGATACAGATCCCGTTAAATCTCTTTTAGGAACAGCACCATAACCAATAACAACTGTTTCTTCCAACATTTGGCTGTCCTCTTTCAAAGTTACATTAACAGTAGTCCTACCCTTAACAGCTACCTCTTGTGTTCTATAGCCAATAAAAGAAAAAACCAATGTCGCATTTTTAGTAGCATTTACAGAGTAACGTCCATTAACATCTGTTACAGCGCCATTCTGTGCATTCTTCACACGAACAGTAGCACCGATTATCGGCTCGCCGAAATCGTCAATTACTACACCCGTAATTTTAGAAGTTTGAAGCATTTCTGCCGTCTCAGCTTTCAAACCACTTGGAACCATCATAAGTGCCATTAAAAGCACTCCGACAATTCGATTCATAGTTTTGTGTAATCTTTTCATAGATTCATTTTTGGATTAATAAATTAAGATTTTTTTCATTGTATTGTTTTTTATATCGCACTTTATTATATTAACGAAATGCGATAATTGACGTTTCTATTAGCCTGAAATCATACTTTTTCTACTTAGACATATCTGTTTAAGATGGCTGCATCTTCCATATCCGGGCGGCTTCATTCCCATATAATATCAATTCATCTCAAACTATATTTCATATTTTCCGGATGACCCTATTATTCCTTCATTATATTACCCGGTTAACGAATACTTGGATTTACAAAAATCTCATCCATATACACATTTTCCAAAGCGTCAAAAGCAACTTTCACATAACGTGTCTTTTCTTTTAAATTATCAATCAAGACTGCGTCAATCCAAGCATCATGCTTGTTGTTAGGAAAATACGGAGCATCCTTTATTGAAGCCAGATTATAAGTCTGACCATCCTGGGAAGTGTAAACATAAACCTTCAAAGGAGCGCCTATCTTTTCCTGATTATAGTTCAAAGTACGTACCAGCACCTTTTGAAGCGAAGTATTCTTTTGCAAATCAATCACTACCTCATGATGACCTTTTTCAAACCTTACCCAACGGCTGTCCCCACTATCCTCTTCGGCTACCCGGCCATCTGCCAGTGCCTTCATATCAACTTTACCAATCATTTCCGATTTGGCTGAATTGACCAACTTGTCAAGCAAAGTAGCTTCAAATAATTTCCAAAAACTGTCACCTTCTTTCCAAGCCATATAATTGTTGTATAAATTATTAGACCACACAGGTTGTCCCAATTGATAAGCAGACTTTGGGTCTTCGATAATTCCACCGAACATAAACGAAATTATTTTGTCGACACCAGCAACCGAAGCCGCTACCTGCTGTGACAGCAAACGGGAATAAGCAGCCGGAATCAAAGCAGATTGGCGGTCATTGGTTCCCTCTTCCCAAGTAAAGGTTTCGCAGTTCGCCCACATCTCAATATTCAGGCGATTGTGAATATCGCGCATCCTTTGCCAATTCTTTTTCAAGCGAGGAAGAGTAAATTTGTCACGTACACACCCCACCTCATCTTGATAAGCAATAATATCGACTTTCAATTTTGCCATCTGCTTCTCAAAATCAGGATGATCAAATTCGGACAGACCAATACCATACGGAGAAATCAAGGTCTTCTTTCCGGGAGTCAAAGAATGAGCCTTCTCTGTCAATGCATTTACTGACTGAACAGCATGCTCGGCAAAGATAGGGCAAAGACAATCTTCAACCGGAAGATACCAGCCATAGAAAGCTTTATGGTTTTTATAGAGAGATGCCAATTCCTCCATAATCTGAAGCTGACGCTCCTTAATCACTGGATCAAGCAGATTATCATCCTGATCTTTTGCCCAACCGGTACTCATAAAAACCTTCATGCCATGTTTGGCAGCTTCGTCAAGAATCGCATCAACGGGGCTTTGCAATTTATCATTATATAACCACGGCATCAACTTTGACGGATAATATGCTTTCCCTTCATTAGCAACCTCCATGAACACCAAATATTCAATCCCCATGTTAGCCAATTCACGCACTTTAGCAGTCCATAATTTAGGATCCATATTATCAAAATGTTGTGGATTAGTATACTTATTCCGCACATCCTTGTAGGCTAAATTAATCCATGTACCCGTAATAGGCTGTACCACAGAAACCGATTGGACCATTTTTTCTTTTCGAGATTCGTCAGAACCCTTATTTCCCGCACATGCAGAAATTATTGGTAATACAGCCAACAATCCCAATAGTCCCAACATTTTCATTTGTTTTTTTTGTCTCATAGTATATTATTTAAAATAAAGAATTTAATTACCACCAGATATAATTATCAACCCCAAGCCTGAAAGGAAAAGTATCAGCATAAATACAAGCAGCAAATTTATTGACTTAGATGCGCCCTTGAATTCTTTCCAGATAAATATTCCCCATAAGGCAGCAACCATAGTGGCACCTTGTCCCAAAGCATAGGAGATAGCTGCACCAGCTTTCCCTGCAGCAATATAACTACAAGCAGTCCCCAATGCCCAGATGGTTCCTCCCAGAATTCCAACAAGATGCGTCTTCACATTTCCACTGAAATAGTCACTATACGCAATCGGCTTGCCGACAAAGGGTTTCTTCATGACCAATGTATTGAAGAAAAAGTTGCTGACAAAAATACCCACTGCAAACACAAACAATGCTGAATAAGGAGTCATCATACCCGCAGTCGGCGCTTCCAGATTCTCTAAATCCATAGCAGCCGCTACAAAACGATAGAAAAATGCCATCAATATACCTGCACACACAGCTATAATAATCCCTTTTTTCCTCATTGCCTGGTCTGTTCCTCCTTTAGCAACTTTCCCAGAAGCTATACCATTAAAAATAATAGCAAGTACAATCAGAAATACTCCAGAAAACAAAACAGTTGCATCACCTTGAGGAGTACTAAAGTAATTTATAAATACACCCAATACCAGAGCTAACCCAACGCCTACGGGGAAAGCGACAGACATACCAGCCAATGACATGGAAGAAGATAACAAAATGTTGGATGCATTAAAAATGACACCTCCCAAAAACGCACTCACCAAATTAGAGATATCAACCTGAAGCAAATCATCGACAAAGCCTCTACCTGCTTCGCCCGTACTTCCTAAAGTAAATCCCCATATCAAAGAGAAGAGAAGAATTCCAACGACATAATCCCAATAAAAAAGTTCATATCGCCAAGTTTTCGCTGCCAGCTTTTGAGTATTCCCCCAAGAGCCCCAGCAAAGCATGGTAACCCAACAAAGAGCTACTGCCAATCCATAATTTTCAACTATATACATTACAATTAATTATTTATAGGTTAATTGATTGGGCTGGCTGGAATAAATAACCGCCTCACCTAAATAAACTTGTGCATCCGTACGAGGATTCAACCATTTCAAAACAACCGTGTGCGCTGCATCAGGCAACTGGTATTTATGAAACGAATCAACCCTTCTGTCATCTATAGAAGTAGATTTAGCAACGGGAAGATTGGCAGTTTCTGCTAAAGCGCCATCTATATACATCGCAACACGCGCAACATACGATTCATCAGCACACTTCACATATCCTTTCAAAACAAATCCGTTACCATCAAACATAAACTCTGTAGCATCCTGTAACAAAAGGTTAACAGCCTTCTTCTCTGCCGGATAATGACCTTCAAAAGCTTTCTCATACTTTACAGCAACCGGCTGTTGCGTTTTAATAACAACCTGCTCTCCCTGAACAAAACCTCCTTCTTGCTCTATCACCTGCAAAGCTTGTTTCAGACTTAACTCATAAAGCTTATTCAGCGAAACTTCCGTATAGGCAAATGGGATGTCCTCTACTTCGTAAAGACTTTCTTTCCATAATTCCGGAATATTACTATATCCAAGCATTGTACCCAATATACCGGCAGCAGTAGCCGCATTACAATCAGAATCTTGGCCGCAACGTGCCGAAATATCAATAGTCTGATAAAAATCTTTCTTGCCATATAACAGACCTATAGCCACATAGGCACTATTTATCTTGGCATCAATATTAAACGGAACAAAAACGCCATCGGGACACCCCACTTCCGAAGTCCACTTCTTCTGGCATTCAAACCAAGTCTGTTTCCAGTCATCTGGATATTGCCGATACCAACCAATCACATCTTTTATGCAAGCATAAAAATCACTTTGCTCGGGAATTGTATTCAATGCCTCTTCTACCACATACTCCATATCATCTGAAACAAAAGCCATGGAATATAGAGCGCCCACATACACACCACCATACCAGCCGTCGCCATACGTAAAGATGTGACCGATTTTATCTGAAATTTCAGAAGCAGTATTAGGCATGCCCGGTGACATTAGACCTGCAAAATCTGCTTCTATCTGATAGTCAATATCATCTGCATGAGGATTATTCAACCAATGTCCGGACATGGGGGGCATAATGCCTTGCTTAATATTATATTTTGCAACTTGGTTGGCATGCCACAAAGGAAATCCGGCATCAGCAAACGAAACTGCAAAAGAATCGGCCGGTGCCTCTAAACCCAAACGGTCGAACACATTCACAAATACAATATCCACATATATATCATCATACAATCCGGGAAATGTATCATAATAATATTTCACTCTATCTTTGGACCATTTTATGGGAGTATAGTCTTGAATCATAGTACCATTATGCAGAAATTCAACCGGTCCTCCATAGGTACAACCAATGGTTTTCGCTGCCCAACCACCTTTCACTTTATCAGCCAATTGTTTTTTAGTCATAGAGACTTCATCTTGCACAACTGAAGTGGAAGAACTGCATCCTGCACACAGTACAACAAAAGCCCAAATAATAAAAGTTACATTCTTCATATTTATCAATTTTACAATTGTTATTCAGCTTTTACTTTAGCAGATTCTTTACCAATCACATTATAAACAGCTACTTCATAAACATTATCTACTGTACCTTCTGCATCAACAAAAGTTCTCGGAAGTTGTCCGTCACGTATTTGTAATTTCATAATCAACTGCCCATCACGATAGATACTATATCCGTCAACTGCTTTCATTTCATTCGGTATCCAAGAAACTTCAATTCCCTTAGCCACCTTTCGTACAGCAGCATTCTTCACTTTTTCAGGAATATCCATTATAGGCAAACATCCCGTCCGGCAATATTGAAGATATGCCTGATGATACGCCGGATTAACTACAAACGGGCTATTGTAATGATTGTATGCAAAACAAATCAAATTGCCAACATAGCCATTTACAATCTCTAACTGTTTTTGAACCCTTTCTAAAGGAGCGCTAGTCCAAAAGCGCTGATCGAATGTCTCTACATTTCCCCAAAACTTCAGCCCAGGTTTAGTATTGACAGCCTTCTTCAAATTAGAAAACCATTCCCACAAATTATCCAAATTCAGTCCACCTGCACCGACACAATCCTGAGGAGCGAATATATCTCCCGGACGGAAGTCGGTTTGCGCAAAGACGTTCGTCCACATCTTGCCACATTCTTCAGCATTTCCACCTACCTTGTAATTCATAAACGGAGACAACATAAGGGGCATTTCCGGAGCAATCTCAGAAAGATGATTCAAATTCGTATTCAATGCCTCTGCCAAAATTGATTGACGCTCAGAAGTCATACAGTTCAAGTTGTCTACCTCCCAAACCCAATACCAACCATACATGGCATCCGGATACTTTTCTTTATACAAAACAACAAGCTCATCTGCCACCTTATTACCCATTTCCATTTGCTCCAGTAACCAGCGAGCATCATAATCCACTTTCCACCAACGTTCATTAAAGTTTAATCCTACAAATACTTTAATGCCATTTTTTTGCGCACTTTGCAAACACTTTTCAAGCGTTCTATTGCCTTGCTTCTTCTTCGTCAGAGCAGACGGATAATTTGTAGTTGTTTTCCCCTTTTCATCTACCAGCAATGCAGGTGCATAAATCAAGTACTTCATGCCAGCTTCTTTCAGCATATCCATTTCCTGATTCCAACGTTCGTTGTCCCAATTTGCTACCAAAAACTCTTGCACAAAGGAACCACTGAAACGAGGAATATTACTGCCCTTATTTTTCTGCTCAAATTGATAATGAAAATAAGTTCCTTTCAAATCTCTTATATAAGTATCAAAAACCGATTCGTCTTCATGCAGATTAATGACACGTACCCCTCGGCTAAGCGTTTCATTATAGGCAGAAGGATAACCCGTCTTCCGACCATAGGCCAAAGTTATGTTACCGTCTAAATCAACCATATAGTCATTATTATGGTCATGACCTACAAACACCCCAATAACATCCCTCTTTTCTATAAACGAAGAGTATAATCCGGTATTTACACTTGGAGCACAAACACCCTCCTGCTTCTCGCCAAACTCCCGGCATGTCCACCTTGCCGTTTCATGCTCTGGCAGAGGAATATGGAAGAAAGCCAAGGAAGGCAATATGCGCTTGTTGCGAGCGGTAACCCGACTGCTACTTTTCCTATACCACTCTATCTGATTATGCTTAATCCAATCATAATAACCAAAAGAACGGTCTTTGGTATTATTGTGAGAATCGAAGAAATAGAGTACCCATTTTTCAGATGTAGCATCAGAAGAACGGACGGTCAACATGCAATTGCCCGAGCCCGAAAGTCCTTTTTCAGCATCATAAGTCAGGTTATAAGGTCGTGTACACAGATAGTCCAATATCTGAGCATTGTTCATATCCGTTTCTTCATCATGATTACCAAAGGTCACAACAAAAGGAGTTTTGGTTTCCCCAAATATTTTGGTCAATTTCTCCCATCCTTTCTTAGCATTCCAGGAAACTACTACATCACCTGTAAGAACAACCAAATCGGGATCTTCTATACGAATAACTTCACGAATCAAATGACAAGTGCTGTCATTCTTCAATTTATAAGAATCACTCTCTACCCAATGCAGGTCTGTCAACTGAACAATCTTGAACTTCCCGTCACGAAACTTCAAATCAGAAGCTTGAGAAAAAGCAGAGAAGCAAATAAAACAACAAATTAAATATAATAAAGACTTTTTCATTTTTTACGATCTGTTCTAAATGGAGCCAAAGGCAATCCGTTACTATCAAATAAATTAGGCATAGCATCATTGGAAAAACAATAACGTACTCCTACCGGTTCCTTCACCTTATCGGCAATGACACTGATATCTCCATTCTTTAATATAGAAGCCTTAGCCGGATGCAAATTACCCTCTTTATCCACGACCTCAAAGTGACGAATGACCTTATCCTTGCAAGCAAGTTTGCCAATAGCGGTAGTTGTTACTATTACTTTACGACCATCTACTCTAAAGGATTTTAGCATAGGCGAATACGGTTGTATATCCTCTTTATGATAACTATTTTTCAAAGCCATATTAGCTAATCGTTCTCCTACTTGTCTCTTCAGACTCGGATGAATATCTGTTAGGTCGTTTACTAAGTCTCCCGCCACAACCATACCAGTATTTCTCAATGTAGCAGCCACATCGGCTTGTTGTTCACGCAAATATGCAGCATTTTTATCCGCATAACCACTCCAAGGAGTTATCTGGACAAAATAGAAAGGCAAATAATGATGAAAAGCATTACGCCAACCTCTAATCATAGCATCAAACATAACTCCATAATCCTGATGCCTTTCATTATTGGCTTCTCCTTGATACCAGACAACCCCGGCAATAGTGTAGTTTATAATGGGATGAATCATTGCATTGTAAAGAGAAGAATTTGCAGTCGGTGCCCATCCGGCAGTCAATGCTTTAGTCTTTTCTTCCAATTTCTCATGACGCAATGTAAATTCGTCCATCCAAGGCTCAATGGCTGTACCTCCCCAATAAGAGCCTATCAACCCGATAGGAAGATTACCCAATTCTTCATTCAGCCTTTTTCCAAAGCAAAAAGCCACTACGCTAAAATCTTCTGCAATTTCGGGAGAACAAATTTCCCACTTTCCCTGAATTCTTTCAACCGGATACGCGGAGGATGACTTAGCCACCTTGAAAAAACGAATCTTTTTATTGTCAAACAGTGTACTTCTATCGGTGATGTCATCTACACGCCACTTAAAGCAATACTCCATATTTGACTGACCGGAACAAAGCCAAGTTTCTCCCATCAGAATGTCTTTCACTTCTGCGCAAAGTTTACCTTCCCAACCATAAAACCGAATGGCGTGCGGTCCTTCGGCTTTGGGAGTGTTTATATAAGTTTCCCAATACTTATATTTATCAGAAGATACATGAACCGTATCATTGGGAGCCCAACTACATACAATCTTCAAATCCCAAACACTGGGACACCATCCCCAAAGCTTTACTTCGGCATCACGTTGCATCACTGCATGATCACTTATAATAGATGGAAGAACAAAATCAGCAGGATCTTGTGCTGCCAGTTTGGTAAATCCCAACAGAGAAACTAAAAAGTATACAATTCTTTTCATATCATTCCTATTCATTTAAAATTTTGTTTGTTATACCAATCCATATATTGATTATATAACCTTACCGTCTCTCCTCTTAATCCGGCATGAGCCTTAGATTGGGGTTTGTTCATGATTCCAAGATATTGGTAAACCAAAATTTTGTCCACGAAAGGTGAAATAGCTTCCATTTGATGAATTATTCTATTGTTAAAGTCCGCTGGAAGTAAACTGCCATGAGTGGTCTGTTCAAAGTAAAACAACTCCATATCAGCCCATATTCTGGAACGCCCTGCCTTTTGATGCGCTTTCGACAAATTCTCATAATAACGGGCAGAATCTTCCAATCTGGTTGCACCTACTCCCACTCCATCCTGATAGGCCACGATTTCCACATTGAGTTGTTCAAGCTGTCTCACAAAATAATCATCACATTTTTCTTTCTTTATATTGTATGGAGCTATTATATTCACACAGTTAGCATTCAACGACTTAGCCACTTGCGCACACTCATTGACATAAGGTATCACAAAATCGCAAAAATAAGGATCTAACCACGATTCATTAGGGAAATACCACCCATAAAAGCTCTTGTGATGCCCATATTTCTTATAGATTTCTTCCATTGATTGATTCCTTTTCTTACCCAGTTCCCTATCTGTCATCATCCGATGAGCATCAAGATCCGGTCCCCAATAATCATTGCTCACAAAGAACTTCACACCAAACTCATCTGCCGCAGAAAGGACTGTTTCAATAGGATCTTCACAACCCATTTCAAATTTAGGAGCCAATTTCGTATCAAAAAAAGCTTTGCCGTGAGCAGCCACATTCATCATCACCAAATATTCCATACCGGTCTCACTGATTTCACGAATTTTTTCTCTCCACTGGGCAGCAGTAAACTGTCTTAAGTCTTTGTCCCAATATACTCCTTCTTTACCTCCCGGATGCTGAAATTCAAACCAAGAACCGGAAATAGGTTTTATATTCGGATTGGCAGCTGCTTGCTTTAAAATATCTGCTTGAGCTACTCCCGGCAGAGCCAAACCAACTGCTCCCAGACCTAACATTGATAAAAAATGACGTCTATCCACAATATTCTTCTTTTAACAGATTAAACTAAATTATTCATATCCAACTCTTTCCGATAAGGAATAGATGATTGAGCCCCCATTCTTGTAACAGAAATAGAAGAAGCTTTAGATGCAAACAATACTGCTTGTTCCAAGCTCATCCCTTCGGAAACACCCACGCAAACAGCTCCATTGAAAGTATCTCCTGCGGCCGTAGTATCAACCGGAACCACTTTGTAGGCATCTACATAATAAGTTTTTTCTCCTTCTCTTACAAAGCTTCCTTCGCTACCCAAAGTTATTATTATATTTTTCACACCTTTCCGATACAAGACACCAGCCGCCATAGCCACGTCTTCTTTGCTGTTTATCTTAACTCCGGTCAGCATTTCAGCCTCTATCCGATTGGGAGTTATCATATATAAATATTGGAACAAAGATTCCGGCAAAGAACAGGCAGGAGCAGGATTCAATACAACTTTCACTCCCTTTTCATAAGCCTTCCGTGCAGCATATTCTACAGTTGAAAGAGGAATTTCCAGTTGCATCAATAATATATCTCCAACCAACATCTCTTTTTCCATACTGTCAATATCCTCTTGTCCAAGTAACATATTAGCCCCCGAAGCCACAACAATACAATTTTCAGCATATTGGTCCACGCTTATCAACGCAACTCCGGATGGAGTTTCATTATCTAAAGCAATATAGCTTGTTTCTATGCCTTCATTTTGAAAAACACGCAAGGTCTGCTGTCCCAAAACATCATTGCCCACTCTCGCCACAAATAACAAGTCACCCCCCAATCGCTTCACTGCAACTGCCTGATTTGCTCCTTTACCACCCTGATTCATAAGAAACTTACCACCAAGGATTGTCTCTCCCGGTGCTGGTAAATGGGAGGTATGCACTACCATATCCGTATTTGAACTGCCTACTACTATGATTTTGCTCATACAGATTCTATTTATGAATTTGCTATTTCCTCCAAAACAGTCCAACACTGATACAATCCTCTGGGAACATGGAAACATCCTTTCCATTTTCCACCTTTCAGCGGAAGCAAAACTTCACCTCTTCTATTCAGGTATCCAAACCATTCAGGATGTTCTGTATCTTTAAAATGAGTCCATGTATAATCATGCACTTTATTAAACCACTCCAAACATTGCTGGTCGCCAGTCAAATGATACCCTTTCAATAGAGAAATCAGAGTCTCGATATGTACCCACCAAAGCTTCTGATCCCACTCCAATTGTTGAGGAGGACAACCTTTACGATCCATAAAATAATAAATACCTCCGAACTCTTTATCCCAGCCGTAATCGAGCATAGTCAAAGTGGTATTTTTCGCCTTTTCTATCAAGTCCAAACGCCCCAAACGTTTCCCTAAGTCCATGATAAACCACATGGCTTCAATTGCATGTCCGGGAGTAATTTGTCTTCCCTCGAACGAATCGGAAAGCTGTCCGTCCATTTGTATGTTTTCAACAATAATACCTCCTAATTCCAGACGATAAAATTCTTCCATAACCTCATGGATACAGACTTCCATGGTCTTTTCCAGATAATCCTCATCCAGCAAATGTTCTATCTCCAAAGCCAAATTGCATAAAATCATTGGCAATGCAAAGTTCTTCAAATCACGTGTACCTGCATGCAACTTATTCCAATGCCCTTTGGGATTATCAACCTTCGACAAGATTATATCAAACGTTTTCTTGGCAATTTCTGCATACTCTTCATTCCCTGTGGCTAAGCTTAACTGCCCAAATGCCATCGTAGCAAACGTATATGAAAAAATATTATAAGGCTCAACTAATGGATTTCCTTGTCTGTCCAATGAGAAATACCAGTTATAGTTACCATCGTGACCATACTTTTTCAAGAATTCTCCTCCTTGAATGGCACAATCTAACCACTCTTGACGCTTCTCTACCTTATTATAAAGCATCGAAAACATCCATACCTCACGTCCCTGCAACCAAATAAATTTATCCGTATCAAATACATTGCCTTGACGATCCAAGCATGTAAAATATCCACCATATTCATGATCTTGAGAACATTCAAGCCAAAAAGGAAGAATATGATTCATCAGTTCATCCTTATACTGTGTTGCTAATTTTTTAAAGTCCATATTTTTTTTATATTTTAGTTCATAAGGTCAATTTATTTCATACGTGTCCAATACCGTTCTATCTCTTCCAAAGATTTGCCAGTCGTTTCCGGTACAAGTTTCCATACAATGAGCATATAAGGCACACACATTGCAGCAAACAAGAAGAATGTTCCGGCGGGGGTAAGATTCTGGAGCATCCAAGGAGTCAACTGCCCAATTAAATATGTTCCAATCCAAAGAGAAAATCCTGCTATAGACATAGCCAAACCACGTACTTTGGTAGGATACATTTCTGAAAGAAGCACAAATACCACTGCACAAATAGATACAGCACAACAAAACACATAAGACAAGAAGCAAACCAACAAGAAAAGACTTGACAACCCCAAACTCTCTTCCCACAAAAAGTAAATACCGATAAGCAACAAAGAAAGAACCATCCCTGAAACGCCATAATATACCAACTTCTTACGTCCCACTCTATCAATAATAGCAAGTGCCAAGACAGTAGTCAACGTATTAACCAAGCCAACCAACACTTGATAAAACAAAGAATCACCACCGGAAAGCCCAGCTTTTTCAAAAATAGAAGGACCATAATACAATACGGCATTCACACCCATGAACTGTCCCAATATGGCAATGGCAACACCGATTATCACAGCTTTCAGAATGCCAGGCTGCAACAATAATGCCCACTCGGATTTAGTTTCTGATACAACAGATTTGGTTTCGTTCATCTGGTTCATAGCCTCCTCAGCCGAGTTGTAAATTCGTTGCAAAACATTAAGACCACGTTCTTCTCTACCTTTCAAAATCAACCAACGAGGGCTTTCGGGAATAAAAAAGATAATGGTAAAAAACAAAAGAGCTGGTAGTGTTTCCATCCCCAACATGCCACGCCATACTTCAGCTACAAAGATTTTTTCAAATAAACCTATACCAGAAACGACATGACTTTCTGAATATCCAAGCAACTGGAAATTTACCAAATAAGCGCCCAAAAATCCTACTGTAACGGCCAATTGGTACAAAGAGACTAAACGTCCTCTGTATTGGGCCACAGAAACTTCTGAGATATACAAAGGAGATATAATAGAAACAACACCAATACCCACACCACCAATAATACGATATACAACCAACTCATCGAAATTAGCACAAATGGCACAGCCTATGGCCGAAGTGGAAAACAACACAGCAGAAAGAACCATCGTCAGTTTACGACCGAACTTATCGCTCAACACGCCAGCAAAAAGTACACCCACAATAGAGCCTATCAGCGCACAACCCACATACCATCCCTGCTGCAAGGTATCCAAATGAAAAAGTACAGTCACTTGGGCAATGGTACCAGAAATCACAGCAGTATCATAGCCAAAGAGAAAACCTCCTAAGGCTGCAACAAAGGACAGAAATACTAAATATCCGATATTTACATTTTTCTTCATCATTGTTTATAGTTTAACTTTATATACATTACCAAAACGGTCTGTCACACACACCTCCATTGAAGCACTACCATTTTTAGGTAAAGCACGAAACATGTGTTCTGTTTTTATCGGAGAAATCCAATCATACTCTACGCGCTTTTTATCCGAGCAAATGGCTTTTGCTTCCGGATCAAAGCCCGTGAAATGCTCCATTTCACCCATACATTTCCCATTCTCATACCACTCTACCTTCCAGTTTTCATCCCAATTCCATACATTCGCAAGAATATACTCAGGGTAATCCTCTGAAACTCCTACCGGATAAGCCCTGAATTGATGTTCAATGGGATACCCCGCACTCTTATAACGCCAAGTCAGCTTGTTTCCATCAACTTCATATACACCATAACCAGCGGGAGTGCCATCGGTGCAAATATCAGCCTTCCAAAAAGTACCGCATACAGCTGCTGTGTTATGTTCCATCAAGCTATCATTGAATACAACATTACCGTTGTTATGGGTATGACCAGTCAGCAAATGTGCCTCGTACCCTTTCAAGAGGTCATACAAGCTTGAAGCATTACTGGTCTCATCAGGAAGTAGCGCATTAAATTCCAGCTCCTTAGTAGAACTGGAAGGGATATGCATGGAAACAAACACCAAATGGTCCTTCGGCACAAAGGCCAAATCCTTCTCAATCCATTGCAAAGTACGCTCATCAATATAACCGATGTAGCGGTAATGCCTATTGATATAGTAACAGTTATCAAGCACGATATAATGAGCCTTTCCACGGTTAAAGGAATAATAAATAGGGCCGAAATTCTCTTCATAGGATTTATACGAATGCTCGTAAGAACGTACTCCATATTCCATATCATGATTTCCAATCACTCGATACATAGGGACATCCAACACGTCCGATGCTTTTTTATATGAGGAAAAAAGCGACAAGGCATTACCTACAATATCACCACAATCCAGCATAAATAAATCATATTTCGAACATTTGTCGACAAATTCCTTCACATCCCTCAGATATTCTGAATAAGCAGTAACATCTTCGTCTTTTCCAAGCTGAACATCGGCCTGAACCAAGAAAAGATGCTTGTCATCATTCTTAGAATTTTTGACTAAAGAAAAATCATATACAGAAGTCCCTTTAGTAATGCGTTGATAAAACAAAGGGAGGCTACCATCCCGTTGGGGCAAATAACCTGCTGGAGTAGTAACATATACAAAACGGGCATCACGATGATAAGGAATAGTATATTTGCCGGCAACATCGGTCGAAACACAATCGAAACCATTTGTAACCACTACATTCGCAACTCCACGTCCCTGACATTTAACCTGTCCCGTTATAACAGGTAGAGTTTGTGCCGCCAAATTTAAGCTGACGACAAAAACAAAAAATACCAATAACTGTCTTATTATGTTTTTCATGTCATCTTATATTAAAATATTCTTTATACCTATTATATAAATGCCCTGCCTGCAAATACGCCGATTGCGGACTCATAAAATGAGAAAATTCAAAAGTGATAGCTTTGTCATAACCTGCCCGTTTGGCAGCTTCCAATTTCATACGCAACTTATCAAACTTAATAGGCAAGAAATCAATGGGCATATCACGGTCAAAAGTTTCGGCATTTGTCCAGCACTGCATACCATATTTATCAGCCAATTTCTTATTTACAGCAAAAAAAGCATCCAGTTCATCATAATCAATATGTCCATCTTGGAAGGCACAAGCGTCAACCACATCATGAACGCCATCGAAAATTTCATTCCATTCCCTTTCATGTTCCTGAACAGAGACAGCATCTTCTTTTGTTAGCTTGCCTGTTCCCATAACAGCCTTTTTCCCATCAATCCATGGAGAAATAAAAGTCGGTAAACCTCCGGATACATCTTTGCATTGTTTACCCATTGTACGAAAGGCATCAATAGCGCCTTTCGTCTTACGGCTTATTTCACCACTAATATACCAGCCACCAAAACTCTTATATTTTTCACCGTATTTATCCCACACTTCATCAATCACATACTTATTATCCTCAATCTCCCACGACAAATCACCGGTATCCCAATACTTACCAGAGTCATATAAACCAAAATAAAACTTCATGTGATATTTTTCTGCCAGTCGAAGAAACATATCCAACAAATCAACAGAAGGCATATAACAACCCTTGCTTAACAAGTGCTTCGAAGGGTAAGTAATGAATTTACGATAACCGGAACGAATCATAATAACCGTATCAATCCCAACATCCCGCATATACCGGAAATCCCGATCCCATTCTATTTCTCCCCAATTCTGATGGGGAATATCATGAGATATCTCATCTAAAAATGTACCGGTAATTTTAAGTGCATCACCCATGGGAACCAGCATGGAAGAGGTAGTCTCCCGAGAAAAAGAACAATTCCCATCACTCTCTTGCCCCAACAATGAAGGGGGCATGAATGCAGATGCACCAAACAAAGCGGTCTTTTTTAAAAAATCCCTGCGTGTTTTCATCATTAATAAAATTAAGATCAACCATTATATATTAAAAGCCCTATTGAATGCATATTTTAGAAAAAAATCCAATTATGTTTTTCATCGTTATGGACATTAACCATTATTATTCAATTATCACGTCACAAATATAGATATATTTATTATCTTTGCAATACTTAATAAAGTATTTAATTAATATATACCATATATTTAACATATATTAACCGGTTATTACTAAATAAATTGCAAAACAATAGACAGAATACAATAATATTAACCCATATACTTTAGTATACCAATATATAAAATAAAAATAAGGCGAATAATTTAAAAATATACACTAATGAAGCAGGATTTATTAAAAGAAATGGAAACCGGGAGCAAGAATGCACTCTTAAAAAAAAGGATCATCACACATTATATATATAATGGAAGCTCCACTATTACTGATTTGGCCAAGGAACTTGACCTAAGTGTGCCCACAATTACCAAATTTATCAATGAAATGTGTGAGGACAACTATATAAATGACTATGGAAAACTGGAGACTAGTAGCGGCCGTCACCCAAGCCTATACGGGCTCAACCCAGAATCAGGATACTTCATTGGGGTGGACATTAAAAAATTTGCCATAAACATAGGACTAATCAATTTCAAGGGAGATATGGTGGAAATCAGGATGAACATACCGTACAAGTTCGAAAATACACAAGAGGCTTTGGAAGAACTATGTGCACTCATTCGAGGCTTCATAAAGGAAACAGAAATCAATGACAAGAAGATAATGAACATCTGCATCAACATCTCTGGAAGAGTAAATCCGGAATCAGGATACAGTTTCAGTATGTTCAACTTTTCAGAGCGTCCTTTGGCAGATGTGCTGAATGAAAAAATAGGGTACCCAGTCTGTATAGACAACGACACAAGGGCCATGACCTATGGAGAACATATGCAAGGATGCGTCAAAGGGGAAAAAGACATCATCTTTGTCAATATAAGCTGGGGACTTGGAATTGGCATCATCATAGACGGGAAGGTATACACGGGAAAATCCGGATTTTCCGGAGAATTCGGGCACGTCAATGTATTCGACAATGAAATACTGTGCCATTGCGGCAAAAAAGGATGCCTGGAAACGGAAGCCTCAGGTTCGGCACTGCACCGCATCCTATTGGAAAGAATCGGTAAAGGAGAAAGTTCCATACTGTCAAAACGAACTATAGAAAATCCACCCACATTGGACGAAATCATCACTGCAGTCAATAAAGAGGATTTGCTATGTATTGAGATAGTGGAAGAAATAGGCCAAAAGTTGGGAAGGCAAATAGCAGGACTGATCAGCATATTCAATCCGGAACTGGTAATAATCGGAGGCACATTATCATCGACGGGAGACTATATAGTACAGCCAATCAAAACGGCAATAAGGAAATACTCATTGAATCTGGTCAACAAAGACGCCACGGTGACTGTTTCCAAGTTAAAAGACAAGGCTGGTGTAGTTGGAGCCTGCATGCTGGCACGGAGCAGAATGTTCGAAATTTAAGACGACCGTTGCCATCATAATGGAAATGACAAGACTTACACCAAAAACACAATTATTATATATAAAAAAGCGAATCTGTAATTGGTTACTGATAAAAAGACAGAATAAATTAGTATCATGATAACCGATTTCCAGTATTGCCCTACATTGAATTCAAGAATGCAAATAATTAAACTATCAATTAAAGAGAAGATGGAATCTATAGGGTATACTCGGAGATATTACGAGCATAACGAAGATTAGGAAAGTTACACTTCTAGAGTAGGAACAGAAAAGCAGAAAGAAGAATCGGCTAATCCCGAATTCTCCAACATAAAAAATAAAAAGTCGAAAGAAAGCTGTCTCAAATAAAATGTACTCCAAAGGTTAGATAAAAAACTTTTGGAGTACATTTTTCAACATATTTCTCTTTGTTTTCTTACTCCTAAGCATTGTTTTTTTCTGTCATTAGTGCATCAACCATACATAACCAATCAGAAATAGCAGTATCGACACAAGATTCTGACAAAACCTAGTCAAGAAAGAAGTAACGACAGATGCTATCTTCAAGAGGTCTTCCGCTACCATTATCTGGCATAGCATCTTATCAATCAATGAAAATCAGTAATATTTTCACCATAAACACTGTTCCTTCGAAGGATATTGCAGATACATAATTTTCGGATCCGACATCTACAGAAGACCTATAGACAAGTTTACATGCAATGGGAGCTTGTACCGGAAGAAAAATCATAAGAAGCTGAAGAAATCGAAATTCTATAACCATAATCGGTGGGAGCACCGTCTTGGCTTAATAAAATTACAAGAAAGTCCAGCGTCGGGAACTATGGCATTACAAATATTCGAGCTGAATATCGTCTTACTCCGGAGTTACAATATCTCCAGAAACTGAGAAATAAGAGTTTCCTAAAGTTATTGACATAGCTGTCTGGTTCTGTCAGCCGACAACCGACACACACCACTTATTTTTTACATTTCACTATTCTAGACTGTTCTCTACTCCAGTGGAAAGTTTTATCTGTCTATTCCTGACGCGTACTACAAAAAAGTTCTGTCAGTTTCTCGGATTTGAATTTTCCAAGGTTGAAATTGCATCCGATTCCGTTGATGAAAACCATGCATTCATAAACTGGTTTTTAGTAACGGATCCAACTAATTCATAGCCCTTTGAGAATATACTAGAACAAAACTTTTCACTTTCAAACAAATATCGTATTTTTGCCCCAACTTTCTAAAAACATCCCATCTATGGATACCATACAAATAAAAGACAAGATGTTCACAGTCTCCATCAAGGAGCAGGACATACTGAAAGAAGTAACCCGTGTAGCGAACGAAATCAACCGCGACCTGGCAGGAAAGAATCCTCTATTCCTCAGCGTACTGAACGGTTCGTTCATGTTTACCTCCGATTTGCTGAAACGAATCACGATTCCCTGCGAAATTTCGTTTGTCAAATTGGCATCTTATCAAGGAGTATCCTCTACCGGGGTAATCAAGGAAGTAATAGGCATCAATGAAGACCTCACAGACCGTACAGTGGTCATTGTAGAGGATATCGTAGATACGGGACTCACCATGCAACGCTTACTGGACACCCTCGGCACTCGCGGTCCCAGGGAGATTCATATTGCCTCTCTACTGGTGAAACCCGATAAGCTGAAAGTTGATTTGAACATAGAATATGTGGCCATGAATATTCCGAACGATTTCATCGTGGGCTACGGGTTGGATTATGACGGCTTCGGGCGCAACTATCCCGACATTTATACTGTAGTAGACTGATACAGACATAATATAGTAAATCATTAAATAATAACTAAGCAAATGTTGAACATTGTAATTTTTGGTGCTCCCGGTTCAGGTAAGGGAACACAAAGTGAAAAGATTGTAGAAAAGTATGGCATCAACCACATCTCTACCGGAGACGTGCTCCGTGCTGAAATGAAAAACGGTACAGAACTGGGCAAGACTGCTAAAGGTTATATCGACCAGGGCCAGTTGATTCCCGATGAGTTGATGATTGATATTCTGGCAAGCGTATTCGACAGCTTCAAGGATAGCAAAGGCGTGATTTTCGACGGCTTCCCCAGAACAATCGCCCAGGCTGAAGCATTAAAGAAGATGCTCGCCGAACGCGGACAGGAAGTCAGCGTAATGCTCGACCTCGACGTGCCCGAAGAAGAACTGATGAAACGCCTTATCAAGCGCGGACAAGAATCAGGACGTGCAGACGACAATGAAGAGACAATCAAGAAGCGTCTGGTGGTTTACCACTCACAGACAGCTCCGCTGATTGACTGGTACAAGCAGGACGGCAAATACCAACACATCCAGGGCTTCGGCGTATTGGAAGAAATCTTTGCCGATGTTTGCAAGGCTATTGACGCAGTGAAATAACAATAAAACAGAATATGGCTGAATCGAATTTTGTTGACTACGTAAAAATATATTGCCGCTCCGGAAAGGGCGGACGAGGTTCTACGCATATGCGGCGTGAGAAATACATACCCAACGGAGGCCCCGACGGAGGTGACGGAGGACGAGGAGGCCATGTCATCCTGCGGGGTAACCGCAACTACTGGACGCTACTCCATCTGAAGTACGATCGCCACATCCTGGCAGGTCACGGAGAATCCGGTTCCAAAAACCGCAGTTTCGGAAAAGACGGAGCGGACAAGGTGATTGAAGTGCCCTGCGGCACGGTGGTGTACAACGCCGAAACGGGTGAATATATCTGCGACGTCACCGAGCACGAACAAGAAGTCATCTTGCTGAAAGGCGGACGCGGAGGTCTGGGTAACTGGCACTTCAAAACCGCCACACGCCAGGCTCCCCGCTTTGCACAACCGGGCGAACCGATGCAGGAGTTGACGGTAATCATGGAACTGAAGCTGCTGGCAGACGTCGGTCTGGTAGGTTTCCCCAATGCAGGAAAATCCACTTTACTGGCATCCGTTTCTGCGGCGAAGCCCAAAATCGCCAATTATCCGTTTACAACGCTGGAACCCAATCTGGGCATCGTGTCCTATCGCGACAGCAAATCGTTTGTGATGGCGGACATTCCCGGAATCATCGAAGGAGCCAGTGCGGGCAAAGGATTGGGATTGCGCTTCCTGCGACACATCGAGCGCAACTCCCTGTTGCTGTTCATGGTGCCTGCCGACAGCGACGACATCCGCAAGGAGTACGACATACTCCTGAACGAGCTCCGCACCTTCAACCCCGAAATGCTGGACAAACAACGCGTGCTTGCCGTCACCAAATGCGACATGCTCGACCAGGAACTGATGGACGAGATAGAGCCGACACTGCCCGAAGGGATTCCGCATATATTCATCTCTGCTGTCTCCGGCATGGGCATCTCTACGCTGAAAGACATCCTTTGGGAAGAGCTGAACAAGGAAAGTAATAAGATAGAAGGCAAAGTGGACAGCATTGCCCATCGCGCCAAAGACCTCAGCCACCTGCAGGAAGAATTGAAAGAAGAGGGTGAGGACGAGGACCTCAGCTATGAATACGTCAACGACGACGAGGACATAGAGGACCTCGAGGACTTTGAATACGAAGAAGATTGGGAGGAAGATAAAAAATGATTCCTCTTACAGAAGATAAGAAAATGTTGGAATATGAGCTGCTTGCCTCATATCCCGGCATTTCTTGTTTTGTAACCACCCGCCACGGTGGATGCAGCCAAGGTAACTATGCCTCCCTCAACTGTACACCTTACACGGGAGACGAAGCCGAAGCTGTACGCCGCAACCAGGAAATAGTATGTTCTTCCCTGCCCCAACGCCCCCAAGAACTGGTCATCCCGTTTCAGACCCACGGGACAAAGGCACTTGTCATTGACGGAACTTATCTGCATGCAACAGCAGAAGAACGCCACTCCATGTTGCAGGGCATTGATGCACTGATAACCCGTGAACCGGGCTGCTGCATCTGCATCTCTACGGCAGACTGCATTCCCATCCTGCTCTACGACCGGAAGAATGCCGTGATAGCCGCTGTTCATGCCGGATGGCGCGGCACTGTGAATTACATCCTCGGCCACACACTCGACAAGATGCGTGCCCGCTATGGCACAGAGGGCAAAGAAGTGATAGCCTGCATCGGCCCCGGCATCTCCCTTTCCGCCTTCGAGGTAGGCGACGAAGTCTATGAAGCATTCCGCAAGAACGGTTTCCAGATGGATTACATCTCCGAATGGAAACCCGCCACCCACAAATACCATATCGACCTATGGGCTGCCAACCGACTGCAACTACTGGACTTCGGAGTACCTTCCGCACAAGTGGAGACAGCCAATATATGTACTTTTACCCAATATGAAGAGTTCTTCTCGGCACGCCGGATGGGTATCAAATCCGGAAGGATATTGTCGGGAATCATGTTAACCCATTCAAACGGATTGCATTAATGTATCATATCACACTTTCTAAAGAAATCAAGCAGAATTGCCCCGAATTCCGCGGTGCAGCCGTATTTGCCGAAGTGACAAATACCCCATATTGCGAAGGGTTGTGGCAGGAAATCGCAACTTTCACCCAAGAGCTAAGAGCCCGTGAAACCACGGACAGCATCAAGTACCAACCCGTCATTGCCGCCACCCGCGAAGCCTACAAACGTTGCGGCAAGGACCCCAGCCGCTACCGTCCCTCGGCCGAAGCACTGAGACGGCGACTGCTGCGCGGATTGGAACTCTATCAGATAGATACGTTGGTAGACCTTATCAACCTTGTCTCCCTACGTACGGGCCACTCTATCGGCGGATTTGATGCCGACGAGATACAAGGGACCGACCTTGAGCTGGGCATAGGACGTGCCGAGGAATTGTTCGAAGGTATAGGCCGCGGCATGCTGAACATAGAAGGGCTGCCCGTCTACCGCGACCGTATAGGCGGTATCGGTACCCCGACCAGCGACCACGAACGCACCAAGATGAAACTTGAAACCCGCCATATCCTTGCCATTGTCAACGGCTACAACGGGCAGGAAGGTCTGAAAGAAGCAGCCGAAATGATATTGGAACTGTTGGAGAAATATGCTTCCTCTACCGGTGGGAGTATACAATATTTTGAATAAATGAGAATCCGTATTCTTGTCCCTCTCCTGCTCATAGCCCTTGGTGCCACGGCACAAGGGAAGAAAACGGTCTTTTCCACCATGGAAACCAACCATATCCGCGTTGCCACTCCGGGACTGTTTTCGCAAAGAGAACTGATAGAGCTACCTTTGGAGGACATTCCGGACACGGAATACTCCTTTCCCCTGCCTGGAGGAAAAGTCATCTCCCCTTACGGACGGGGGCGGGGACGCCACAGTGGCATAGACATCAAGACCTGTGCCAAAGACACCATACGGAGTGCCTTCAACGGCGTAGTACGGATGTCCAAGCCTTATAGCGCCTACGGCAATGTCGTCGTCGTACGCCATGACTTCGGACTGGAAACGATATACAGCCACAACTTCAAAAACCTTGTACATTGTGGCGACACAGTCAAAGCCGGACAGCCCATCGCACTGACCGGACGCACCGGACGCGCCTCTACTGAGCATCTGCACTTCGAGACACGCGTCAACGGGCAGCACTTCGACCCCAATATTATCTTCAACATGAAGGAACAGACGCTGAACCGACAACGTATCGGATGCTCAAAAAAAGGAAACGGCATCGTCGTGCAACCATTACCGACAATCTACCCGAAGCCACTGCAAAAAAAATACCCAATGGAACTGTTTAAGTATCCAAACGTTTCACTACATTTGCAGAACGTTTCACTAAAAGAACGAATTGAACTTTAAAACATATCAATGATAGAAAAACTGATTGTTCTTGAAGATATTGACCCGGTAATATTTTATGGCGTAAACAACGCCAACATGCAGCTGATAAAAGCCTTGTATCCCAAGCTCCGCATCGTTGCCCGCGGCAATGTCATCAAAGTATTGGGTGATGAGGAGGAAATGTGTGCATTTGAGGAAAACATCACCAAACTGGAGAAATACTGTGCCGAATACAATTCTTTGAAAGAAGAGGTCATTATAGACATCATCAAAGGCAATGCCCCGCAAGCGGAAAAGTCGGGCAATGTCATTGTATTCAGCGTAACCGGAAAGCCGATTATCCCGCGCAGCGAGAACCAGCTGAAGCTGGTAGAGGCATTTGCCAAGAATGACATGCTGTTTGCCATCGGTCCTGCCGGTTCAGGAAAAACCTATACTGCCATCGCGCTTGCCGTGCGGGCACTAAAGAATAAGGAGATAAAGAAAATCATTCTCAGCCGCCCCGCCGTAGAAGCCGGAGAAAAGCTCGGTTTCCTGCCCGGCGACATGAAGGACAAGATAGACCCGTATCTGCAACCACTCTATGACGCCCTGCAGGACATGATACCTGCCGCCAAGCTGAAAGAGTATATGGAGCTGAACATCATCCAGATTGCCCCTCTCGCCTTTATGCGCGGACGTACACTGAACGATGCCGTTGTCATTCTGGATGAAGCGCAGAACACGACCACCCAGCAAATCAAGATGTTCCTCACCCGCATGGGCATGAACACCAAGATGATTGTCACGGGGGACATGACGCAGATTGACTTGCCTTCTTCCCAGACTTCCGGTCTGGTGCAGGCACTGAAGATTCTGAAAGGCGTAAAAGGCATCAGTTTTGTGGAGCTGAACAAGAAAGACATCGTACGCCACAAGTTGGTAACTCAGATTGTGGAGGCCTACGAGAAGTTCGACAAGGAAGCGAAAGCGGAGCGTGAACGACGCAAAGCCGAACAAGCTGATAGCAAGATTGAACAGAAACAGTAAATTCTCAAATCGTAAATATTACAAAGATGAAAGCATTAACAGCAACTGAATTTAACTTTCCCGGACAGAAAAGCGTGTACCACGGAAAAGTTCGTGATGTGTACAACATCAATGGTGAAAAGTTGGTCATGGTAGCTACCGACCGCATCTCAGCCTTCGACGTAGTATTGCCGAAAGGTATTCCCTTCAAAGGACAAATGCTGAACCAGATTGCAGCAAAATTCCTGGATGCCACAACCGACATCTGTCCCAACTGGAAAATGGCTACGCCCGACCCGATGGTGACGGTAGGTGTGATGTGCGAGGGATTCCCCGTAGAAATGATTGTACGCGGTTATCTCTGCGGCAGCGCATGGCGTGCTTACAAAAGCGGTGTCCGTGAAATCTGCGGTGTGAAGCTGCCCGAAGGAATGAAGGAGAACCAGAAGTTCCCCGAACCCATCATCACCCCGACTACCAAAGCCGAAATCGGCGAACACGATGCCGACATCTCCAAAGAAGAAATCCTGGCACAAGGACTTGCCACGCCCGAAGAATATGCCGTATTGGAAAAATACACAATGGCTCTCTTCAAACGCGGTACAGAGATTGCAGCGGAACGCGGATTGATTCTGGTAGACACCAAATACGAATTCGGCAAGCACGACGGCAAGATTTATCTGATGGACGAAATCCATACCCCGGACTCCAGCCGTTATTTCTACTCCGAAGGCTACGAAGAACGTTTTGCCAAAGGCGAACCGCAGAAACAACTTTCCAAGGAATTTGTACGCGAATGGCTGATGGACAACGGTTTCCAAGGCAAGGAAGGACAGCAGGTACCGGAAATGACCGACGAAATCGTTACTTCAATCAGCGAACGCTACATCGAACTGTACGAACACATCACCGGCGAGAAGTTTGTAAAGGAAGATACCAGCAACATTGCCGAACGCATTGAAAAGAATGTAACCGAATATTTAAAGTAAATGGACTATCCCCAAGAACACATCAAGCCCTACGGTAATGACGGCAAGAAGAGCGAACAAGTGGAAGAAATGTTCGACAACATCGCTCCTGCCTACGACAAGCTGAATCACACCCTATCCATGGGCATCGACCGCAGCTGGCGTAGGAAAGCAATCAAGTACCTACGTCCTTTCCGCCCCCGGCATATTATGGACGTAGCTACCGGCACCGGCGATTTCGCCATCCTTGCATGCCGCGAACTGCAACCCGATAGCCTGATTGGCACCGACATCTCGGAAGGCATGATGAACGTGGGACGTGAAAAAGTAAAGCAGGCGCACCTCTCGAACAAGATTTCATTTGTCCGGGAGGACTGCACCTCCCTCTCGTTTGCCGACGAAAGCTTCGACGCCGTGACCGTAGCGTTCGGCATCCGCAACTTCGAAGGGCTGGACAAGGGACTGTCCGAGATGTGCCGCGTACTAAAGACCGGCGGACATCTCGTCATACTGGAGCTCTCCACACCAGACCGCTTCCCGATGAAACAGTTGTTCACCATCTACTCCAAAGTTGTCATCCCCCTGCTCGGTAAATGTATTTCGAAAGACAACAGCGCCTACACCTATCTACCGGAAAGTATTCGCGCCTTCCCGCAGGGAGAAGTGATGCAGGAGGTAATCCGCAAGGCAGGCTTCAGCGAAGTGCACTTCAAGCGGCTGACTTTCGGGATATGTACACTTTATGTGGCAACTAAATAAAAAGAAGAAACTTATATAAAAAAGAGACCTTATGAAAGCTACACACACCCTCTATTTATTATTTATTTCCCTCCTTTGCGTTGCCGGTTTCACAGCTTGCGATGATTCGGGAAGTGATGATATGATATGGGATTTTGCTCCTATCGAACTGCATATCGCAGTACAAGATGCTCAAGGTAATGATTTGTTGAATCCTGAAACTCCCGGCAACATTGCCAAGCAAGGAATCAAGGCAATCTATAATGGAAAAATATATGAAAAGGACGTTCCAATAAGCCAAACCAAAGCTTACCTTGCACACTTCAACGGTCTGCAAACAATGAAATTTGAAACTGGCAAATACTTTCTCACTTTTGGAGAATTCAATGGCGACGATACATTCGATAACGAAAAAGTGATAATAGACTGGAACGATGGTACTCAAGACGTCATCACCTTCTCTAGCAAACTGATCTGGAAATCAAAAAATAAACCCGTATTCGACAGAAAGTTCTGTTTGAACGGAAAAGACAACGGATTGCAATTCGGAGGTTTTGTTATCATCAAAGAACCGGTAATCACCTCCTCAACTACTTCCGACCAATAATGTACTCCATAAACAAACGAATATAGTTCAATCAATAACTAAAATATTATGCAGAAATACGGTTTAATAGGTTACCCGTTGAAACATTCCTTTTCTATCGGATATTTCAATGAGAAATTCAAGGCAGAAAATATTGATGCAGAATATGTAAATTTCGAAATTCCACGTATCGAGGATTTCATGGAAGTTATCGAGGAAAATCCCAACCTCTGTGGACTGAATGTGACTATCCCTTACAAGGAGCAAGTCATCCCCTACCTGGACGAACTGGACAAAGACACAGCCAAGATAGGCGCCGTCAATGTCATTAAGATTATCCGCCTTTCCAAAGGCAAAGTGAAACTGGTTGGCTACAACTCCGACATCATAGGATTTACACAATCCATAGAACCACTTTTGCAACCACATCACAAAAAAGCCTTGATTCTGGGCACCGGCGGCGCATCGAAAGCCGTATATCGCGGGCTGGAGAACCTGGGTATAAAAAGTACCTTCGTATCACGCGCCAAGAAAGAGGATAAATACCTCACTTATGAGGAACTGACACCGGAAATCATGCAAGAGTACACAGTGATTGTCAACTGTACCCCAGTAGGCATGTATCCCAAAGTGGACTTCTGCCCCAACATTCCTTACGAGCTACTGACTCCCAACCATTTGCTCTACGATTTGTTATATAATCCAAACGAAACCCTCTTCATGAAGAAAGGCCAGGCACAAGGAGCCGTCACCAAGAACGGACTGGAGATGTTGCTGCTGCAGGCCTTTGCTGCATGGGAAATTTGGAATAAATAATGAAGAAAGCCATAAAATATTCGATTCTCGGTCTGGCTGCCCTCTGCACCGTACTGTTGTGCGGAGGGTACTATATGCTGGGCTATTCCCTGAAACCGGACGACCTCGTTTCACGCAGCCGCAACATAGCCGCATCCTACGATTTCATGTACGAGCGCTATCCCGAACTGCACCCCTGGGTGGATAGCCTGATGACCGCAGGAGCACTGAAGGACTTCTACATCGAGAACGACCGCGGAGAGACGCTGCATGCACTCTACGTTGCCGCCGCCCACCCCACCCTCAAAACAGCAGTCATCGTACACGGATATACGGATAATGCCGTGCGCATGCTGATGATAGGCTATCTGTACAGCAAGGAGATGGGGTTCAACATCCTGCTGCCCGACCTTTACGGACACGGGATGAGCGAAGGGAACCATGTACAGATGGGCTGGAAAGACCGGCTCGACGTGTTGCAATGGACCGAGACCGCCGATGAGCTTTTCGGACGCAACCATGCGGACAGCATAGCGTCCCGCAGTACAAAGATGGTAGTACACGGCATCTCCATGGGAGCCGCCACCACCATGATGGTATCCGGCGAAGTGGAACACGGACAATACCAACAGCCATTCATCAAGTGTTTTGTGGAAGACTGCGGTTACACAAGCGTATGGGATGAGTTTCGCGGGGAGTTGAAAGAACAGTTCGGACTGCCCGCTTTCCCCCTACTGCATACTGCAAGCTGGCTTTGCCGGCAGGAGTACGGGTGGGACTTCCGCGAAGCTTCTGCCCTGGAGCAAGTAAAGAAATGTACTTTGCCGATGCTCTTCATCCACGGTGATGCCGACACCTTTGTACCGACGTGGATGGTTTATCCCCTCTATGAAGCCAAGCCCGAACCCAAAGAATTATGGATTGTACCCGGTGCCACACATGCCATGTCTTACAAGGATTATCCGCAGGAATACACCGAGCATGTAAAGAAATTCGTAGGGAAATACATACATTGACGTGATTTTTCCTATCTTCGCCGCAGCAAATATTGGTAGTATGAGACGATTTATTTCTATAGCATCCTTCTTATGCCTGCTCTTATCCTTGCAGGCACAAGAAGTCTACACCACTAAGAATATTCCTAAAGTACACCTTCAGGACAAGACACGCTATGTGTGCAACCTAGCCGGAATCCTATCAACGGAGGCATGTGACAATATAGACCGTATGCTCTATGCATTGGAGCAGCAGACTGGTATTGAAACGGTAGTTGCCGTTGTTCCCTCCATCGGACAAGAAGACTGTTTTGATTTCTCACATCAGCTGCTCAATGAATGGGGAGTAGGGAAAAAAGAAAAAAACAACGGTTTGGTCATTCTGCTGGTAACCGACCAACGCTGCATCCAGTTTTATACGGGATACGGTTTAGAAGGGGACCTTCCTGATGCCATCTGCAAACGTATACAGACCAAAAACATGATTCCCTATCTGAAAGACGGTAATTGGGATGCTGGAATGGTAGCGGGTGTAAAGGCAGTCTGTTCACGTCTTGACGGCACTATGGTGAATGACACGGAAGAGGAGGATGATCTCTCCGTAGGAGGTATCCTACTGGGGCTTATCGGTTTCCTCGCAGTGGCATCTATTATAGGCATCCTTGCCCAACGCGCTGCCAACAAATGCCCCAACTGCGGACAACATAAATTGCAACGTAGCAGCAGCATACTCATCTCACGCCGCAATGGAGTGAAAACGGAAGATGTGACCTACACCTGCCGCAATTGCGGACATAAAGTAGTGCGCCGCCAGCAGTCATACGATGAAAATTACCGGGGAGGAGGCGGAGGTGGTCCGGTCATCTTCGGTGGTGGAGGTCTCTTCGGCGGAAGTGGCGGAGGAGGCTTCAGCGGTGGTAGCTTCGGAGGCGGTATGGGAGGTGGCGGTGGAGCCGGTTCCCGGTTCTAACGCCGAGGATGTGTCATCTGTGTGCCATCAACCGTTTTGACACACCTTCGAGGATACTGGAAGAAAATAAAACGTTTACATAGAATATAATTAAATGATTAATAACTGCCTTCCCCTCCTCCCCTCTCTCTATCGGAGAGGAATCGGAGGTGAGGCCTAAAAATGAAAAGTATGAAGAAATCAACCATTATCATTATCGTTGTTATAGCTCTTCTCGCCATTTGGGGGGTAACTGGCTATAACGGACTCGTAACCATGGACGAAAATGTCAGCGGACAATGGTCGAACGTAGAAACCCAATACCAACGCCGTGCCGACCTGATTCCGAACTTGGTGAATACCGTGAAAGGATATGCCACGCACGAGAAGGAAACACTGGAAGGTGTAGTAGAAGCCCGCAGCAAAGCCACTCAAATCAAAGTGGATGCTGCAGACCTTACTCCGGAAAAGCTGGCTGAATATCAGAAAGCACAAGGTGCGGTGACTTCCGCCCTCGGTAAATTGCTTGCCATCACAGAAAACTATCCGGACTTGAAAGCAAATCAGAATTTCCTGGAACTGCAGGCACAGCTGGAAGGTACGGAAAACCGTATCAACGTAGCACGTACCAACTTCAACAATGCAGCCAAGAACTTCAATACAGCCATTCGCCGTTTCCCCAAGAATATCCTTGCCGGTCTCTTCGGTTTTGAGAAACGAGCTTATTTCGAAGCGGCAGAAGGAGCGGAACAAGCTCCCCAGGTACAATTCTGATAAATACACAACTCTATAGCGAGGCACAAAGGCGAGAAACTTTGTGCCTCGCTTTGTGTTGTAGAAGATTAGATGTATCTTTGCACATTCAATTGAACAAACCTATTATCTCATGAGTAATCAACGATACATGATGCGAGGCGTCAGCGCATCAAAGGAAGATGTGCACAACGCCATCAAGAATATCGACAAAGGTATTTTCCCGCAGGCTTTCTGCAAAATTATCCCCGACATTTTGGGCGGTGACCCGGAGTATTGCAACATTATGCATGCCGATGGAGCAGGCACCAAGTCCAGTCTTGCCTATATGTACTGGAAGGAAACCGGCGACCTGGGTGTGTGGAAAGGCATTGCACAAGATGCACTGATTATGAACATCGACGACCTGCTTTGTGTGGGTGCGGTAGACAACATTCTGGTATCCTCTACCATCGGACGTAATAAACTGCTCATCCCCGGCGAAGTAATCTCAGCCATCATCAACGGTACGGATGAACTGCTTGCCGAACTCCGCGAAATGGGAGTAGGCGTTTATGCCACCGGTGGCGAAACAGCCGACGTGGGCGACCTTGTACGTACCATTATCGTAGACTCGACAGTGACCTGCCGCATGAAGCGCTCAGATGTTATAGACAATGCCAATATCCGTCCGGGCGATGTGATTGTAGGTCTGGCATCTTACGGAAAGGCTACTTATGAGAAAGAATACAATGGCGGTATGGGCAGTAACGGACTGACCAGCGCACGCCACGATGTATTCTCCAAATACCTGGCAGAGAAATACCCTGAAAGCTATGACAAGGCTGTACCCGAAGAGCTGGTATACAGTGGCAAGCTAAAACTGACAGACAGTGTCGAAGACAGTCCGCTGGATGCAGGAAAGCTGGTACTTTCCCCCACCCGCACCTACGCACCGGTAGTTAAGAAGCTGCTCGATGCGCTCCGTCCCCAAATCCACGGTATGGTACACTGCTCGGGCGGCGCACAAACCAAGGTACTGCACTTTGTGGGAGACAACTGCCGTGTCATCAAAGACAATCTCTTCCCCGTTCCACCGTTGTTCAAGACCATCAAGGAGCAGAGCGATACGGACTGGAGCGAAATGTACAAGGTGTTCAATATGGGGCATCGCCTGGAAGTGTACCTCTCTCCCGAACATGCAGAAGAGGTGATTGCTATTTCGAAGAGTTTCAACATCGATGCACAGATTGTAGGCCGCGTGGAAGAAAGCGACAAGAAAGAACTGATTATCAAGAGCGAATTCGGAGAGTTCAAGTATTAAATATATGGCAGACAACAATACCATACTCGAAAAGCTGGAAGGGCTTGTCGCCCGCTTCGAAGAAGTGTCGACCTTGATTACAGACCCGGCAGTGATTGCGGACCAGAAGCGTTACGTCAAGCTCACCAAAGAATATAAAGAACTGGGCGACCTGATGAATGCCCGCAAAGAGTACATGCAAGTACTGGGCGGCATAGAAGAAGCCAAAGAAATTATCGCCAACGAAACAGACCAGGAGATGCGGGAAATGGCACGCGAAGAGCTGGATGCCTGCCAAGCCCGCCAACCGGAACTGGAAGAGCAGATAAAGCTGCTGCTCGTCCCCACCGACCCGCAGGATGGCCGTAATGCCATCCTCGAAATTCGTGGCGGCACGGGTGGTGACGAAGCGGCAATCTTTGCCGGCGACCTCTTCCGCATGTACACCAAGTATTGCGAATCCAAGGGATGGAAAATGGAGATATCCAGCGCCAACGAAGGTGCAGCCGGCGGTTTCAAGGAAATTGTCTGCTCCGTGACGGGCGACAATGTATACGGCACACTGAAATATGAATCGGGCGTGCACCGCGTGCAGCGCGTACCGGCCACAGAAACGCAAGGACGGGTACACACCTCAGCCGCCAGCGTAGCCGTGCTTCCCGAAGCCGAAGAGTTCGACGTAGTTATCAACGAAGGTGAAATCAAGTGGGACACCTTCCGAAGCGGTGGTGCCGGCGGTCAGAACGTGAACAAGGTGGAATCCGGCGTGCGCCTGCGCTACAACTGGAAGAATCCCAACACAGGCATAGTCGAAGAAATCCTCATCGAATGTACCGAGACGCGCGACCAGCCCAAGAACAAGGAACGCGCCCTCTCGCGCTTGCGTACCTTCATCTACGATAAGGAACACCAGAAGTACATCGACGACATCGCCTCCAAGCGTAAGACGATGGTCAGCACTGGCGACCGCTCCGCCAAGATACGCACCTACAACTATCCGCAAGGACGCATCACGGACCACCGCATCAACTACACCATCTACAATCTCGCCGCCTTCATGGACGGAGACATCCAAGACTGCATCGACCACCTGATTGTGGCGGAAAATGCAGAAAGACTGAAAGAGAGCGAACTGTAAGGCAGTGATAAGTAACCCGTAACTAAAAAATAATATGAACAAACAGCAATTATTCGAGAACATCAAGCGCAAGAAGTCATTCCTTTGCGTAGGTCTTGACACCGACATCAAGAAAATACCCGAACATCTTCTGAAAGAGGAAGACCCTATATTCGCTTTCAACAAAGCCATCATCGACGCAACTGCCGACCTCTGCATCGCCTACAAGCCCAATCTGGCATTTTATGAGAGCATGGGCGTGAAAGGCTGGATAGCTTTCGAGAAAACCGTAAACTACATCAAGCAGAACTATCCCGACCAATTCATCATCGCCGACGCCAAACGCGGTGACATCGGGAACACCTCTGCCATGTATGCCCGTACCTTCTTCGAAGAGCTGGATATAGATTCCGTAACCGTAGCTCCCTACATGGGCGAAGACAGTGTGACCCCGTTCCTTACGTACGAAGGCAAATGGGTAATCCTGCTTGCGTTGACCAGCAACAAAGGCTCGCACGACTTCCAGCTGACGGAAGACACCAACGGCGAACGCCTCTTCGAAAAAGTGCTCCGCAAATCCCAGGAGTGGGCCAGTGACGAACAGATGATGTACGTAGTAGGCGCCACACAAGGCCGCGCCTTCGAAGATATCCGCAAGATTGTTCCCGAACACTTCCTATTGGTTCCCGGCGTAGGCGCACAAGGCGGCTCCCTGGAAGAAGTCTGCAAGTATGGCATGAACAAGACTTGCGGCCTGATTGTCAACTCCAGCCGTGGCATCATCTACGTGGACAAGACAGAGAACTTCGCCGCCGCCAGCCGAAAAGCAGCCCAAGAAGTGCAGGCACAGATGGCGGAAGAGTTGAAAAAAGTGATTAACGACTAACGCTTAATGTTCGAAAGAAAGATTATCAACGACCCTGTCTTCGGGTTCATCAACATACCAAAGGGGTTGTTGTACGATGTTGTACGACATCCTCTTTTGCAACGTCTAAACCGTATCAAGCAACTGGGGTTGTCCTCTGTCGTATATCCCGGTGCGCAGCATACACGGTTCCAACACTCTTTGGGAGCCTTCTACCTGATGAGTGAGGCCATCCAGCAACTTGCCACCAAAGGAAACTTTATCTTCGACAGCGAAGCCGAAGCTGTGGAAGCCGCTATCCTGATGCACGACATCGGCCACGGCCCCTTCTCCCACGTACTGGAAAATACCATCGTGCAGGGCGTCTCCCACGAAGACATCTCCTTGATGCTGATGGAACGTATCAACAAGGAAATGAACGGACAGTTGACACTCGCCATTCAAATTTTCAAGGATGAATACCCCAAGCGCTTCCTGCACCAACTGGTAAGCGGGCAACTGGATATGGACCGCCTGGACTACCTGCGCCGCGACAGCTTCTATACCGGAGTGACCGAAGGCAACATTGGCTCCGCCCGCATTATCAAGATGCTGGATGTAAAGGATGACCACCTGGTAGTAGAGTCCAAAGGCATCTATTCTATTGAGAACTTCCTCACCGCCCGCCGCCTGATGTACTGGCAAGTCTATCTGCACAAAACCTCCGTTGCCTACGAGAAAATGCTGATTAGCACCCTGCTCCGCGCCAAGGAACTGGCAAGCCGCGGCATAGACCTCTTTGCCTCACCCGCCTTGAAATTCTTTCTATACAACGACATCAGCCGGGAGGCATTCTACAACAATCCCGAATGTTTGGAGAATTTCATTCAGTTGGACGATAATGACATCTGGACTGCCCTCAAGGTATGGAGCCGCCATTCGGACAAGGTTTTGTCCACCTTGAGCGCCGGCATGATTAACCGAAACATCTTCAAAGTCGAGATTTCTACCGAACCTATTAGTGAGGAACGGAAAAAAGAACTAACTTTGCAAATCAGTGAACAACTGAACATCCCTCTCTCCGAAGCGAGATATTTCATCTCTACCCCCAGCATCGAGAAGAATATGTACGACGAGGCAGATGACAGTATTGACATCCTCTACAACGACGGCAGCATCAAGAATATTGCCGAAGCATCGGATATGCTCAATATCTCTCTTCTGTCCAAGAAAGTAAAAAAGTACTACTTATGCTACCAACGTTTGCATAGATAAGTATAAAATATTCACCTCAGGACAAGGAAATATAAAAAAAAAGTCCGTTATTTGCGTTTTGAAACCATCTAACAAGAATAAGACATGGAGTTCTCTGCTAAACAAATTGCAACATTTATCCAAGGAGAAATTGTTGGAGACGAGAATGCTACCGTTCACACCTTTGCGAAAATCGAAGAGGGAATACCGGGAGCCATCTCCTTTCTATCCAACCCCAAATATACCCCCTACATATACGAAACCCAATCAAGCATTGTTCTGGTAAACAAGGACTTTGTTCCGGAACAAGAAGTGAAAGCCACCCTGATTAAAGTGGACAATGCGTATGAAAGTCTTGCTAAATTGCTAAATCTTTATGAGCAAAGCAAGCCAAAGCGGGTGGGAATTGACTCTCTGGCCTTTGTTGCCGAGACAGCTAAAATTGGCAAGGATGTTTACATTGCGCCTTTTGCCTGCATTGGCGAATACGCAGAGGTGGGAGACAATACGGTCATTCATCCGCACGTCACGATTGGCAGCGGTGCCAAAGTGGGCAATGACTGTATTATTTACGCTAACTCCACCATCTACCACGATTGCCGGGTAGGAAACCACTGCATCCTGCACTCCGGTTGCGTTATCGGTGCAGACGGTTTCGGCTTCGCCCCCACTTCCGAGGGCTATGAAAAAATACCGCAAATAGGTATCACTATCCTGGAAGACCATGTGGAAATCGGTGCCAACACGTGTGTGGACCGTGCTACTATGGGAGCCACCATCGTACATAGCGGTGTGAAACTGGATAATTTGATTCAGGTGGCACACAATGATGAAATAGGCTCCCACACCGTAATGGCGGCGCAAGTAGGTGTAGCAGGTTCTACCAAGATAGGAGAATGGTGCATGTTCGGCGGGCAGGTAGGCATTGCAGGTCATATTCATATTGGCAACAAAGTGAACCTTGGCGCACAGTCTGGTGTTCCCAGTAGCATAAAGGACGGTAGCCAGCTTATCGGTACCCCTCCTATGGAGCTGAAACAATATTTCAAGGCATCCATCGCACAAAGAAGTTTGCCGGAAATGCAAGTGGAACTGCGCCAGCTCCGCAAAGAATTGAATGAACTTAAACAACTATTAAATAAGTAACCAATGTTAAAACAAAAGACTCTAAAAGATAGCTTTTCGCTTAGTGGAAAAGGTCTTCATACGGGACTTGACCTAACCGTTACTTTCAATCCTGCTCCGGATAACCATGGATACAAAATCCAACGTATCGACTTGGAAGGACAGCCTACCTTCGATGCCGTTGCAGACAACGTATCCGAAACTACCCGTGGAACTGTAATCTCCAAAAACGGAGTAAAGGTGAGCACAGTGGAGCATGGTATGGCAGCCCTCTATGCATTGGGTATCGATAACTGCTTGATACAGGTAAACGGACCGGAATTTCCCATTCTGGACGGAAGCGCCCAATATTATGTCAACGAAATAGAGCGCGTAGGCACTGTAGAACAAAATGCCGTAAAAGATTTCTATATCATCAAGTCCAAAATTGAATTCCGTGACGAAACAACCGGCTCTTCCATCATCGTGTTGCCGGACGAGAACTTCAGCTTGAATGTATTGGTATCATACGATTCCAACATCCTCCCCAACCAGTTTGCAACGCTGGAGGACATGACGAAGTTCAAGGATGAAATCGCCGCAAGCCGTACTTTCGTGTTTGTACGCGAAATTGAGCCGTTGCTGCAAGCCGGTCTTATCAAGGGCGGCGACCTTGACAATGCGATTGTTATTTACGAACGCGAAATGTCCCAGGAAAACTATGACAAGCTGGCCGACGTGATGGGTGTTCCTCATATGGACGCCAAACAATTGGGATATATCAACCACAAACCTTTGGTGTGGCCCAATGAATGCGCCCGCCACAAGTTACTTGATGTCATCGGTGACCTGGCCTTGATAGGCAAGCCCATCAAGGGCCGTATCATCGCTACCCGCCCGGGACACACTATCAACAATAAGTTCGCCCGCCAGATGCGCAAGGAAATCCGTTTGCACGAAATACAAGCCCCTACCTACGACTGCAACCGCGAACCGATTATGGATGTAAACCGCATCCGCGAACTTCTGCCTCACCGTTACCCGATGCAATTGGTGGACAAAGTCATAGAAATAGGTGCCAACTACATTGTAGGTGTCAAGAACGTAACTTCCAACGAACCTTTCTTTCAGGGACACTTCCCGCAGGAACCCGTAATGCCCGGTGTGTTGCAGATAGAGGCAATGGCACAGACGGGAGGTTTGCTTGTACTGAATTCAGTGGACGAACCGGAACGTTACTCCACCTACTTCATGAAGATTGACGGTGTGAAATTCCGCCAGAAAGTGGTACCGGGAGACACGCTCATCTTCCGTGTAGAGCTGATGGCCCCCATACGCCGCGGCATCTCTACCATGAAAGGTTATGTGTTCGTAGGCGAAAAAGTTGTCTGCGAAGCAGAGTTTATGGCGCAAATAGTTAAGAACAAATAATAAAATTTACGATTAGACTATTTACGATTTACGATTCAAATTACTCGTGAGAATTATCACATTCGGATAAAATCGTATATACAGTAAATCGCAAGTATTCTCAATCGTAAATCGTAAATAGCTAAATCGTAAATAATATGATAAGTCCCTTAGCGTATATTCATCCCGAAGCTAAAATCGGGGAAAACGTAGAGATTGCTCCTTTTGTTTTCATTGACAAGAATGTGGTAATCGGTGATAACAACAAGATTATGGCAAACGCCAACATTCTGTACGGTGCACGCATCGGTAATGGAAACACCATTTTCCCGGGAGCCGTTATCGGTGCCATTCCCCAGGATTTAAAGTTCAGAGGGGAGGAAAGCACTGCTGAAATCGGAGACAACAATATCATACGTGAAAACGTAACTGTCAACCGCGGTACAGCTGCCAAAGGCAGAACCATCGTCGGCAATAACAATCTCCTAATGGAAAGTGTGCACGTGGCGCACGATGCCCTGATAGGCAACGGCTGTATCATTGGCAACTCTACAAAAATGGCGGGTGAAATTGTCATCGACGATTATTCCATCATCAGCGCCAATGTACTGATGCACCAATTCTGCCATGTGGGCGGTTATGGTATGATACAGGGCGGCTGCCGTTTCAGCAAGGACATCCCGCCGTACATCATTGCCGGACGCGAGCCTATCTGCTATGCGGGAATCAATGTGGTAGGGTTACGCCGCCGTGGCTTCTCCAACGAGACCATCGAGAAAATCCATGATGCCTATCGTATTATCTATCAAGGCGGTCTGAACAATACGGATGCCTTGAAGAAAATCGAGGATGAAATGGAAATGACACCGGAAATAAGCTATATCGTAAACTTTATACGTGAATCAGCCCGCGGCATTATCCCCGCAGGAAAATGAAAAACGTATGATTTACACAAAATCAGAAGTCAGAAATCATAAATTATAAATCATCATGATCTACAGATTTACAATCATCTCTGATGAGGTGGACGATTTTGTCAGAGAAATACAGATAGACCCGGAAGCTACCTTTTATGACTTCCATGAAGCGATTCTAAAGTCGGCAGGCTACACCAACGACCAGATGACTTCTTTCTTCATTTGCGATGATGACTGGGAAAAAGAGAAAGAAATTACGCTGGAAGAAATGGACGACAATCCGGAAATGGACAGTTGGGTGATGAAAGAGACCCAGCTGAGCGAACTGGTTGAAGACGAGAAGCAGAAACTTCTCTATGTATTCGATTATATGACTGAACGCTGCTTCTTCATCGAGCTTTCTGAAATCATTACCGGAAAAGAAATGAAAGGCGCCAAATGCACCAAGAAAGCGGGTGAAGCTCCCAAGCAGACCGTTGACTTTGAAGAAATGGCAGCTGCCGGCGGTTCCCTGGATTTGGACGAAAACTTTTACGGCGACCAAGACTTCGATATGGAAGATTTCGACAAAGAGGGTTTCGGCGGTTTGGACGAAGCCGGGAACTCCTTCGAAGAAGAAAAATATTAAACAGACATTATTCCCCTTCAGAAAGGCGCGGATTGTTATGGTTCGCGCCTGAATTTTATACCCGCATGCACACCCTAATCGTACTTATCGGCCCCACCGGAGTAGGCAAAACAGAATTAAGCCTCCGATTGGCAGAACATTTCCATACTTGTATCGTCTCGGCCGATTCGAGACAACTCTATGCAGATTTAAAGATAGGCACGGCTGCCCCTACACCGGAGCAGCTGCAACGGGTACAGCATCACTTCGTCGGTACCCTAAAGCTGACAGACTATTACAGTGCCGCCCAATACGAAGCGGAAGTGATGAAGCTGCTGGAAGACTTGTTTACAAAGCATAACACCACACTGCTGACCGGAGGCTCAATGATGTATGTAGATGCAGTCTGTAAAGGCATTGACGACATTCCGACCGTAGATGCCGATACACGCCAGCTCATGCTGCACAAATACGAAACAGAAGGTCTGGAAAGACTTTGTGCGGAACTTAAGCTGTTGGACCCGGAATATTACAAAATAGTAGATTTGAAAAACCCAAAACGCGTAGTCCATGCTTTGGAAATCTGCTATATGACGGGCAAGACCTACACTTCCTTCCGCACCCAACAAAAGAAAGAACGCCCCTTCCGTATTATCAAAATAGGATTAACGCGTGACCGGGAAGAGCTTTATGAACGCATCAACTGCCGGGTGGACCAAATGGTGGAAGAGGGTTTGGTGGAAGAAGCGCGCATGGTCTATCCGCATAAAAGTCTAAATTCCCTGAATACAGTAGGCTACAAAGAAATATTCAAGTACCTGGACGGCGAATGGACATTACCCTTTGCCATTGAGAAGATAAAGCAGAACTCACGCATCTATTCCCGTAAGCAAATGACCTGGTTCAAACGGGACGAGGAAATCCGCTGGTTCCACCCGGAGCAGGAAAGGGAAATACTGGAATACTGTCATTGCTCCATCAAAGGCGTATAAGCCTTTCGGACAAGTGCTTCCACATCTTGATAAAGCTTCTGCATTTCTTGAGAATCAATGCTTCCTTGCTGTCTCCAACTGTCCAACAATGGGCATGTACGGCGAAACACCTCCGCCTCCACCGGAACAAGCTGTTGCATATAGCCGTTATTCTCCATATTGTACAGTTTTTCCCAATTCAGATAACGATTGGTTCCCATCCCCTGATTGTAACAGAAGACATTATTGGAAAGCCGGAGTGACCAATCACTGAGCGGAGCGGCAGCACACGCCTTGTCCCAACATACCATCGAAGGCAGAAATTTATCCGCATCCTTCACCCAAAGTGGCACGGCAATGCCCGTAGGAGGATATCCCAGCATTGTCCACATCGTAGTAAGTTCCGCCTTCTCACCCGGTTTTACGCCCTGCACCACAATGGAACAAGAAGTGCTGTTACGGGGAATAAAATCCTGGTCGACAAACCAACCGGAACCTTGCGGGCGATTAAACTTCCCGCTCCTCAAATCAATATCGAGCATGCAATTGCGGAACGAACGTGAAAGGTCATTGAAGATACCCTGAGGTGTCACCCCACCCGTTGCAGAAGCCTTCATCAATACCCGGTCTGCCTCCATATAGCGTACATAACCCGCTCCCCGGTTCACCTCACCGGCAAAAGAAAAGTTCGTACGGGCAATGTAACCGTAAGGAGCATCCTTCGGATCATTGGCATCATACATCGTATATTTATAGTAATCCACCTCAAACATGGCGGCACCGCCTTTGGCATCAATCACGCCAAAATTGGCTTCTATCAGGCTGGGCTTGGTGATGGTATCAAGAAAATGGCAGAAGTCCTCCACCGTGGCACAAACCTCCAAAGCACGGTAGATAATCCTCCCGTTGGCGGCACCCCGTTCTTCCCCGTCCTTCACTTCCACCAGATTGTAGGATTGGGTGTTCATCAAGGCAAAGCCGGCGGAATTGGTACCGACCCATGCCTCCTTCAAATCAGGGAAGTTGTCACTATTCACATCGGCAATGAAGTCATACTTCTCACCTTTCACATAAGCTACATGATTTCGCAGATAGTCTGTATCACGGTTTTTCCATAGCAACGAACGGCCGTCAAGAGTAACCTTTCCGGAAACGACGGCAGATGTACAAGCCAGAACCGGCTCGGCAAGAGTGAGCGCAGCAAGCAGTCCCAATATTAAAAAAAGATGTTTTATCATAACCTTCCCCTTCCTTAGATTTATATTCGCAAAGGTATGATAATCTGTGAAAGAGCAAAAGAAATCCTCTGAAATCCTTATCCCCTATTCATCAAGAAAGAATTATTCGCTGACAAGTTTCTGCAACTTATCCTGCATATACCGAAGTTTCGCAGTTCCAGTACCTTGTTCTATATGGCGGATAATGCCTTTCTTATCCACCAGTATAGTGACCGGCATACCACTCACATGAAAGGTCTCGAAGAAAAACAAGTCATCGGCTATCTGGGTAAAGAGAAAAGGACGGCTCTCTACAATTTTCTTTATTTGTGCAGCACTGTCAAAAGTCGTAGCAAGATAGGTTACATCAGGATAGACTTCCATCCATTTGTTCAGCTCCGGCATTTCACGGATACAAGGACCACAGCCGGTATACCAGAAGTTCAGGACCATAGGACGTCCCGTCACATCGGTATTGCTCCACTCCTTCCCTTCCGTATCTTTCACTTTAAAATCCGGGAAAGCCTTCCCTATCCATTCTTCCTTCTTCAAAGTCTGCACGGCACCGCTTATCGGCCATTTCTTCCCCATCCCTCCGCGGTAACTCATCAAGAAGGCTTCCGCACCAAGGACCTCTCCGGCAGGAGTGGCGTATTTTCTTACATCCTCAGGCAGCGCAAAGCCTTTGCGCAAACGGAGTTCCGTAACCTCGTGTCCCACGCCGTCCTCATGTGTAATGAAGGTTGCCACATTGTCCGAACTCACACAAGGCGGCATGCCTTCGAAGAAAAGCCCGTCCACCAAATAATATTTCTTACCGGCTGTCTGGGCAGAGCAAAGCCCTGCCCCCACAGCTATCAGAATTAGAAACAAAGAGAGAATTTTCTTTATCATAGTTGTTAGAGACTATTCATTTTTTAGTGTAATCGTAAGCTTGGGTCGTGCCTTCACTTTGCCGGTAGCCATGCCTATATACGAAGCAACCAATACAGCATCCTTAGAAGGTACAGAAAGGACAAAATTACCATTGACATCGGTAACGCTTCCCGTAGTGGTACCTTCTATCAGAACAGCCGCACCAATAATAGGCTCGCCCTGCTCATCCACCACTTTGCCTTCCACTTTCATATTACCTTGAACGGAAGTCTTTTCTACAGCTTTAGTTTTTTTAGTAGCAATGTAAATCTCACCTTTTCCACCTGCCTCTTTCTTCACCTCAATGCTCTCAATATTCTCCGCAGGTATTAAATCATCGATAGTTTTAGTACCCAAATCAACCTTTTCTCCATCAATATAAATAGTCTTCGTTAAATCAAGACTACCGTTATGCTGTACTTTAGCGTTCTCTGTCACCTCTTTATCCCGACGGATAACTATACCTGGAGTTCCTTGTTTCAGGGTTATCAAAAGAACACCATTCTTTCCCTTTTCTCCATATAATTCCGTGGCAGATTTATCTTTCAAAACCGTTACACGCTCTATCTTATTAGGATCCAATGCACTCATGACAGATGGCGTCACCTCTTTTCCATCCACAATATACAGTGGTTCTTTCCCATTACCTGCATATCCTTCAACTGTAATACCATTGGCAGAAGAAGTTTTCTCAAGTTTGTCATCATCCAAACTGAACATCACCGGAACCGTATATTTCACCGCCACCGGCTGCCCCTTCTGTCTCCCTGGTTTCCACTTCGGCATATTACTTATCAAACGCAACGCTTCAGCATCCATATCCTTATCTACAGAACGGAGAAGTTTCGGTTCCTTGATACTTCCATCTTTATCCACCACAAATTGGACAGTCACACGCCCTTGCGTACCTTTCTCTTTGGCAGATGCCGGATAGCGCATATTGTCTTTCAGATAACTCATAAGAGCACTCATTCCACCTCCAGGAAATTCCGGCATCTCCTCTACCACTTCAAAGACCGGAGTCCCCTTCAACTGCTTGCGGACTTCCGTCGGTACATACTTCACATCAGCAGGTTTCATTGTGTCTCCTACACTTTCCGTCATTTTTGTTTCTACAATTGCAGCCAAATCGTTAACTTTGACGCTTGAAATCTCCTCCACTTTATTGGAGACTTCGGGACGGGCAAAAGCTGTTACTGCAATAGCAGCTACCGGAAGTACATAAAGATACTTCAAACGTGCCCACGGACTTGATTTTTCTTTTAACATCATAGTGATACGTTTTTTAAGTTTACTGTGATTAAAGCTGTTGGCCATAGAGTAGAGCCTTGTGCCGACAGCTTTTTTTATTAATAATAGTTGATACTGTTTTGCATCCACACCCTCCTTTATCACCGTTTCATCCGCTTCAAACTCATGAATATTCTGCAATTCCTGCTTCAGGAGCCATGATGCCGGATTGAACCACTGGAAGAAAATGCAGACATCGGCCACCAGCAAGTCCCAGGAATGGCGGTTATGGATATGAGCAAGCTCATGGATAAGGATTTCCCGTCCGTTCTCCTCCAAGTCTTTCCGTGAAATGACAATATATCCCATCCAACTGAACGGAGCTATGTCACGATTGTGCACAATCAGAGTGACACGTTCCTTTCTGCTCGGTAAGTAGCTGCCGATATCCTCTTTTTTACCCGATTTCAGCAACATCAGTAACCGTACCAACGAACATACGTTGCGGAAGGCAAAGAAAACGATTCCTGCCAGATAGACAAGCAGCGCCACTTGTATCCAGGTGACTGTTGCCGTTTCAGCACTTGCTCCGGCCTCAGTGGCATTCACTGCATCCGCCATCATCAGCAACTGCTCCAATGTCAGCATCGTCTGGTGCACTTCCGTCTCCTGCTTCACACTTACCTCTACCAAAGGCAATAGGCAGGACAACAGCAAAATGCCCAACAATGAAAAACGGTTGAAACGATGAAACGTCTCGCGTGCCAGCAACAAGCGATAAAACAAATAGAATATCGCCAGGCAAACAGAAGATTTGAGTATATAAACAAAAAACAGACCCATGGAATTATTTACTATTTAGGGATTTACGATTTACTATTTACAGTTACTTGGTCAGTTCATTCCGTAGCATCTCCACTCCGGGAAATCCGGTTGCTTTGTAGGAAATATCTCCTTCACGGTTCACGACGAAATAGGTCGGGATACCCGGATATTCGTACAGCTTTGCCAATGCCGTACTTTGCTCATTGCTAATGCGACAGTGAATACCGGGTATATCCGGTATCATTACTTTCCATTTTCCTTCAGGAGATGTTTCGTCGACAATATATAGATAAACCACCTCTTTCAGCTCCTCTTTCAACGGTTTCAGGCTTTTCATGGCCCGCATACAAGGACCACACCAGGTGTTCCACATATCCACCAGTACCATCTTGCCACGATAAGGACGAGTAATGACCTGCAACAAACTGTCTGCCGCTACCTCCTTTTCCACCTCAACAATCTTATATCCGGTCTTTCCCTTAGTAGCTTCCAACTCTGATTTCAGTTCGGCTTCAATCCTCCCGTTTCTCATCAGGAACAATTGCCTGAGGTCGGGAGAAGCGATGCTGTCCACCGTCCGACGCTCTTCCTCAGTCAAAGGCATGTACTTGCTCAGATTACGGGAAGCACGCCCGGCAAGAAGCATGTCCGGCCAAAGAGGGTCTTGCACAAACTTATCCCGGAAATTTCCGGTAGCGGTCTTCACAAAGTCCGTATAATAATTGTAATATTTCTGTTCGGGGGTATGCAGAATATCCAGTTGCAGTATTTCCTTGAAGTATGAGGTACTGTCCACCGTCATGTCCGCCCTTTTCACCCCCTTCCTGCCCGAAAGCATCGGGGCATAACTAAGGTTACTCTTGTAATTATAGATAAGGCTGAACAGATTCATATCCAGATTTGCCCGAATATAAGTACGGCAAGCCTGGCTCATATCCTTGTTTTTTACAAGTTTCTTTTGCATATCTTCATAATGCCTGAACAGATACTTTTTATATGCCTGCGGAGTCATCCCACAAATATCTGCATAAAAATCATCAGCTCCCGATAAGCTTTTCATTTCACCGAACCGCAGCAACTCGGTATTCAGACCGGCATAGTCTCCTTCAAACCAAACACAGTTGTCCGTTACACCATCCCTTTTCCGGCTTAAAAGACGGCTTTGCGAATAGAATATTTCAGGCAGATTGATTGTGACATCCAGTTCTCCACCCGGAACGAGAAACAATTCTATTTTCGAACGGGATATCCACAGCGTAGCACCGCTCGGCAACAGCACCTCTGTCTCATAACGGAACGTGCCATCCTCCGCTATCTTCAAGTCCTTACCGGTGAAATACATGAAGAACCAAGGCGAGTCATAGTAGCGTAACGTCACTCCATACTCCGGTTTATACCCCAATATCTGCCCCTTTATGACAGTCTTTCCCATATTCAATTCCGGTCCGGGCAATGGCAAAACCTCATCCGGTTTCTTATTCCGCAAACGTTCGGGAATATCCACCCGAGGTTTCTCTCCGTTGAGCTGTATACCATAAATTACCCATCCTTCATCACTGTCCGGTGTCTCTACAAAATCAAAGCTCTCAGTATCCATCGGAAGCGGACTAAACTTCAAAACAGCAGTCATTTCACCGGAAGCGGGAATATGCGTCCATTCATCCCTGGCAAAACCGGTATTTCCCAAATATCCGTAATCCTTTCCGGATGCCCGCAACACAGCTGTCGAATCAATCCTGACCCTATCGCCCTGCATGCCATAAAGCCTCACCGCCAGCCAGGTCGTATCTTTTCCAAGCGTCACTTGCTCCACTTCAATGCTACGCGTATTGCATGCCATGAAATAGGGTACCTTTACGATTTTCTTTGCCTGCAATCCGCAGCAAATACTTACCAGCAGCAAACAAACCAATCCGATGTTTTTCATAAGCCAGAGTTATTAGAGTCTCAACAATCTCAGTCCCTTCCCTTTTCCACGTCTTGTATCAACTGCTTCAGTTCTTCCAGGGATATATCCTCTTCCTTCACCAGAGACGACACTGCGCTGAGATAGGAATTATTGAAATATTTGCTGATAACGTTCTTCAGTGTCCGCTTGCGAAAATCCTCCTCGCTGACCACCGCATAATACTGATACGTGTTGCCGTACGTATGATGGCTCAGGAATCCCTTATCCTCCAATCCTCTCACAATGGTGGACAAAGTATTGAAATGTGGTTTCGGCTCTTCATAGAATGCCAGCATTTCCTTCACAAACAAGGGTCCCTTTTCCCAGAAAAAGCCCATGATTTCTTCTTCTTTTGCAGTCAATCCTTTCATAACATTCTTTGTTTTCTGCAAATAACTAAATTATTTAGTTCAAAAACTAATTTCTCTCGTTAAATAAAACTAAAGCTTTTAGTTTATTCGGCAAACACCAGTCTCCAACCGTCTCCCGACAAGCAAAATACCTACTAATAGTGATTGCAGTTCTCGGATAAAAGCCGTTACTTTGCGCACGAATCAGAGAATTAAAAACAATAACATACAATGAATGAGCAACATAAGTACCGCTCCACGGACAAGATGAGCGACCTCATCTGTGACAATTACTCCTTATTAATGGTGATGAGCCGCTTCGGACTGTCATTAGGATTCGGAGACAAGAGCGTGAAGGACGTCTGCGAAGCACAAGGCGTCGATTGCCCTACATTCCTCGCCGTAGCCAACTTTATCAGCGAAGAACAATACTCTTACAGCGGCAATGAAAGTGATTTTTCCATTCCCGCCCTTATGGATTATCTGAAGCGTGCCCACACATATTTCCTCGACTTCAACCTGCCGGCCATCCGCCGCAAACTCATCGAAGCCATCGATTGTTCCAGTACAAACGATGTAGCCTACCTCATCCTGAAGTTCTTCGATGAATATGCCAAGGAAGTACGCCGCCACATGGAATATGAAAACCAGGCCGTATTCACCTATGTAGAGCAATTACTCCAAGGCAACCTATCGGACGAATACAACATCGCCACTTTTGCCAGCAAACATAATCAGATAGATACCAAACTGAAAGAGCTGAAGAACATCATCATCAAATACTACCCGGAAAAGGAGAACAACAATCTCCTGAATGCGGTCTTGTTCGATATATTCAACTGCGAACAAGACCTTGCCACCCACTGCCAGGTAGAAGATTATATGTTTGTTCCCGCCGTAGCGCAAATAGAAAGGAAACTGAAAAATGAACAATAATACTTCTTTGAAGATTGTCATTGCAGAAACTTCGGTCATCATCCGGAGTGGTCTGACGGCTGTTTTGAAGCGTATTCCCAACTTGAATGCACACCCTATTGAAGTTTCTTCTCCGGAATCGCTGCAAAACTACATTCACATGCATCCGGCAGACATTATCATCATCAACCCCACTTTCGGTGGCTGGTTCGACCTGCCCGCCTTCAAGGCAGAACACGGAAAATCCGGTATCAAGTACATTGCTATGGTATGCTCCGTCATCGACAACAACATATTGAAGGAATATGACGAGAACTTCGCCATGTGCGATGACGTAGATGTCATCGCCTCCAAAATCAACCACTTGCTACACACCGAGGAGGAAGAAGAAAAAGACAGCGAACAAGAAACCCTGAGCCAGCGCGAAAAGGAAATCATCACCTGCGTTGTGAAGGGCATGACCAACAAAGCCATCGCCGACAAACTCTACCTCTCCATCCATACTGTCATTACCCATCGCCGTAACATTGCACGCAAACTGCAGATACATTCTCCGGCAGGGCTCACCATCTACGCTATTGTCAACAAGCTGGTAGAATTGAGCGACATCAAGGACTCTCTATAAGATTCTTCCGGCAACCGTTTCCCTACCCGCTGCGGCCTATAGGGAAAAACCGGATGAATCCCTTGCAAAAGTATGCTCCTCCATACGGGAAAAGCCCTCTGCCTATTGATTAAGGTTTATCTTGTGCCTGAAGACAAAGCTCATCCCCTATGTCATCCCTCCCCATCCTATGACTCTTTATGCCCCACAAGTATCCTTATCCAACCTTACCCACAGTATCCGTCACGCCATACACAAATCCCCGCTTCACGATATCACATCGGGAAGCGGGGATCCTTTTATCTTCATAAAAGTGGTTACGTAATTATGACTAACTAATTCATTCAAATCTGATGTTGCAAAGATAAGGCATCGGCAGACAGTACGCAATCACTTAAATTAGGTATAATAAAACAAGTCAGTCATCATAAATAGGTAGAACCACCCACAAATCAGGCATTGGCATAGCTGTGCATTCCTCCAAGGATGTAGTTCACCCCGAAATAGGTCATCAGGACTGTCAGAAAGGCGGCAACCATATAGATATGGAAGAATAACGGACTGCGGAAAATGCGCAGGCTGCGCGCATGGAACGCCGCTCCATAAACCATAAAGGTAATCAGCGCCCATACTTCCTTCGGGTCCCAAGCCCAATAACGCCCCCAAGAAGCATTGGCCCAAACCGCACCCAGAAAAATGCCGGCTCCCAAAAAGAAAACGGCGGGATAAAGCAGCAATCGGCTGAGCAGCATCAACATCCGGGCTGAACGGCGAAGACACAATGCCAATATGCCGTTCAGCATCATAAAGGCAAACAAAGCATAAGACATCATTATCAACGACACATGCGTACTGAGCCACGGAGAAACGAGCACGGGCATCAAGGGAGTGATTTGGGGATTCATCTGTCCCAAATAGGACACCAGTAAGGCAAAACCTGACAGCAAAAAACCGAAAGGCACCATAAACGGGAAGCGCCGCCGAAACAGACAAGCCAGGAACAGCGCACACAATGCCATGAACTGCATCGTTTCGTATCCATTACCCAACGGGATACGCCCGCCGATGTACCACCTCAGACCATACCCGAAGAGCTGAAAGAGAAACGCCGCATAAAGAGAAAACGGGAAAAAAGTATCTGCCAAACGCGAAGAGAAAGAGAGCGCTACAATCCTACCGGAAGAGTCTGACAATGCCGACGAACGGCGCAGGCCGCGATACAGCAGACGGAAGAAAGCCAGCATCCCCACCGTAAGGTTGAACATGAACAGCAATTTGCTGAAAGGAATACGGTTATACAGCAATTCGGCTTGTATTTTAGTATCGGAAACAGGCTCCACACTCCCGTCTTCCGGCAAAGGACGAATCAATGTACCATTTTGGAGCATCAAAATCAGTCCCACCTTTTCATCCGCCTCTACAATGGCCTTTTCCAGAGAAGTCATTTTCTGATGATGGTCTTGCTTCCCCTTCCAGAACTTCTGCAAGCGATACTTCTCACCGTCGAACAAATCAGCCAGACATGCATAGGGTGTCTCCAAATGAAGCAGGCGACGGAGTGCCTCGTTTTTGATATAAATCATCGGCTCATTCTGCCAAACTTCCGGACGCAGAAGCCATCCACCAATCACCTGCTCCGGCGTCATGCCTCCATAAGACGGTTTTCCCGTCAGTTTCAGTACAAAATCGCGCGCAAGGGTATTGAAAGGAACCACACGGTCATTATAAATCACCTGCTTACGGGCAAGACTATCCGCCTGCTTGCGTGCCAGTGCCGGAAGGCTTCTCTTCTGCGCATGTACCCCACTTCCCAGACACAGCAACAATAGGACAAACATTCCTCCCTTCTTCAACAACGGATGCCTCAGCAGCCTGCGGAACTCTCCTCCCCGGCTGACCAGCATCCAGAGCATGGAGACACCTAACAAGAGGTATCCACTATAGGTAATCCCTATCCCCCACGGGTCATAATTCACTGTCAGCCAGCTCCCCTGCATATCCTCATCAAAGGAAGACTGATAAAAGCGGAACCCCTGCCGTGAAAGAATACGGTTCATGGAGACGGGCGTCTCACCGTGAATATAGCTGATATAATCTGCAGGAGCATCCGTACCCGGATAGTACTCAATCCGGAAACTGTCCAGACGTAAGGTGAACGGTAACTCTACAACCTGCCTGCCGTCTTGTTCCAAAAAGCAGTTCACCTCACTGCCGACAGTAAGATGCACATATCCTTTCCGGCCACAAAGAAACGTAGTCATGGCTCCCGCCAAAATCACGAGGAAGGAGCCATGCAACAACAACGTCGGGAGATGCCGCCACAACCGCAGTCTTACAAGCACAACAACAGTCATCGCAGCAAGGGCTCCCCACAAACAACAGAACCAAATCGTATGATAAACATGCTTTTCTACAAAATCCGTACTGCACGTCTGCTCTACAAACGTAGTTGCAGCAAGCATGAGCAGCAAACAACCATAAACAGCTATGAGAAACTTTTTCAATTAAGAGCTATCAATTAAAAGTAAAAAATCAATATGGAGCAAACTCCTTGTTTTCTAAAGACCTGACTCCCATACATTCCATCTCTATCAGCCAACCCGGACGACATACGGGAGCATATACAAACACTCTCGGAGTATCCGGAAAACGCTCGTCATACATTCCTTTGACCACGGTATAGTCAGCAACATCCCGCAGATAAACAATCATCTGTCCTAAATCATCAAACGTACAGCCAGCCTCTTTCAACAAAGCCTCCACATTCTCCCACATACGTTCCGTCTGCTTGCGAATGTCTCCGGGACATACCACCTCACCTTTATTATTGATGCTCGCAGTACCCGAAATAAACACCTGGCGACGGTCGCCATAATCCACATACGTACCTCGCTCGAAACTCACACCGTATTCGTATGTGGGATTCAGATGTGTCGGTGCGTAAAGGTAGTGAATTTGTTCAGATTTCAAACCATCTACAGCATAAGTATCCATCTGAACCGTCACTTTTGGGTCGGCATGACGGCCACCGATACCGGTACTGGAAATATAATGAGTCTTCTCCGTCAAGTCCTGGGTAACAAACACCTCATTACGCGCCTTCACCACTCCGGCATAATTCACATCCACGTTCTGTACAAAGAACCAGGTACGTATGCAATTATCAGCCAGCTTACAGCCCTGTTCCATCAGCTGCATCACATAGTCATTCAACAGCAGACGGGTCTGGTATTCCGAATTGGCAGCACGATTGAAAGAGCCGCCTCCCCAAAGGTGACGGTAGGCGCCATGTCTCACTTCGAACAATCCGTTATGAAGCACCTGTGTTTCCACACCTTTCTGCAGATAGACCCACAGTGCAATCTTTGTACCGTTCAACGGCGGCTGCTCTACCACGGAGAGTGCACAATCCGAACATTCTGCCGAAAGCGCCAGTAGCATATCTGCCTGATTGGCGGCGTCACTTAGAAAGTAGCGTTTAAAGATGGCAACAGCACCTTGTAGTTCACTTTCACGCAGTTGGCAGTAAGTGTCGACCACCGCATTCAGCTGTTCTTCATAAGTCGCTTCCGGTCTGGTGGCATGAATCATTACATGATATTCCGAAACACCCGCTTCTACCTCATATTTAAAGATTTCGGTTAAGGTATTCTCCAATTGATTAGTTTGTTGTTGTTTATTTTTCATATTAAATATCAATTAGTCGTTGTTGTTCAAAAAAGTACCGGTATTACCAGTAAGGCCCATCATTATTACGGCTGTGCACCATCGTCAATCCAGTTGCCAATCAAAGACTGCATATCAGATGAGGTTATCATCTGAGAATGGTCTATACGCCAATCCGAGCTGATGTCCGTACCCAATATGAGATGCAAGACACTTTCTGACGCATTGCCGGGCATAACCCTCATTTTACCGTCCACCGTCGTTGAAGCCCGGTTGACCAGATCAGCATGGCTATGTCCTTCCAGCAGATTCAAGCCACCACCCGGAGTGGTGCTAAGACCATGGCAAGCCGTACAAGTGGCATTGAATATTTTTTGTTGAATGGCATTGTACATACTTGCATCAACTGTTCCTGCATCCATAAGTATAGTATCAGCGATTTCAGTACATTCCATTGCCACCAAACTGACAATGCGCTTCCTCAACTTATTGATTACACATAGCTCGACAGTTGTCACCTCATCCGTTATGCCGGACATTGTCAACTGGATTTCATCATTATCCGATTCGGATGCCGGAACAACCTTTGAAACAATGGCATAATCGCTTTCATCATCAAATCCTGCCACTACCACACTATAGTCGCCCGACCACTTATCCACACCACTAATCCGGCCTGTCATCTTCACTGTGCGTCCTTCACCCGTGGCCACTACGGCATTCTCATAAATTCTCCCCTCATCGCATGCATGCAGACCTATAAGAAGCACGGGCAGAAAAAAGAAAAGAATGTATTTTTTCATAGACGAATCCTTTCCTGACTTCATTTAGAATGTATATTGAAGCATCACCGTGGCAGAGTGAGTGGCCAGACCTAAATTATCATTATCACGGTCGAGCTGCGTGTCGTGTCCCCAACGGGCTACATACTGATACATTGCCTGCAATTTCAGGTTGCATCCTCTGAAAAAGTAATTCATACCTACAGCAGGCATATTCAGGAAACCGTCGTCATCCGTACCGTTACGATTGAAGATATCGTAGCGTGCGGCAAGCTGTAGGCGGGGAGCGACAAAGTAACCACCTTGCACATAACCGCCTAAAAAGCTATACGATTCATTTATCTTTTGCCGTTTGGTGAAACCTACATTCATATAATAAGCTTCAGCCGCCAGATAGAGCTTGTTCTTCAACATGGCAAATTCCAACCCCACACGGGTATCATTGGTACTCTCATTTTCACTCTCCACATTGATAGAACCCGAAAGACCGAATAATATCTTATCCTCGTTCAAACGGTTAGGATTACCTTGTGTGGAAGGCATCACCCCCTTGGGCATATAAGTCAGACGTCCGGCATACAGCAATGAAGGGATATGCCAGTCATCACTCATCGTCTTTGAAGCTGTATTCACGGAAGCTCCGGTTCCATTGAACAAGCCGACTTCATAACCGAACTTATCTGCCACCAGACCGTGAATTTCAACACCCAGGTCAAATCCCGTACCGATATTAGGCGTCACGGCATTCAACGAATAAGGCAAAATTACAGAAGACGTCAGAGAAACCGGCAACTGGGGAAGCAGTGTTTCGCCAAGAGTTGTCAGATAGGCATGCGAAAATGGAGTCTTGAACTTTCCGACACGAATCGCAAATTGTTTTTTCAGCTGTACATCAAACCACGCCTGCTGTAACAGCGCTCCTCCACTTGCAGCAGCATTGATGGACAGATTGAAAGCTACTTTTCCAAAAGCCTTGCCAGTAAAGCCAAGTACGGCATAAGGAATGGAAAAACCCGAATTGGCAATATTATCTTGGTTATAAGCCTTATCCAAGCCTTCATCATCATACCAATTGAAATTAGCACTCGTTTGTACCAACAGATAAGGCTTGAAAACAAAATCACCTTTCTTTGTTTCAATGGTAAAACCTTCTCTTCCGGCCAATGACACTACACCATTCTCCGTATCTTCCTCATGTTGCGCCATAGCGGTCAAAGGCAAAACAGCCAGCATGGCGACATATAAAAATTTCTTCATAATTACTTTTTATATAAAGCTTATTAGTTCTAAAGTGAATTTAAAAATACAATCAGGGCATCACGGTCATCCTTACTCATGTTCTTAAAGAGATTTTTCGATGCTTCTCCCTCTCCCCCATGCCACATTATGGCTTCAACAAGATTGCGAGCACGACCATCGTGCAAGAAGTAGGTATGTCCGTTTACCTTTTCCTGAAGCCCGATACCCCAAAGCGGAGTAGTGCGCCATTCATTGCCACGCGCCAACCCACTTACATAGTTGTCATTCAGACCGACTCCCATAATTTCGGAGCCCATATCATGCAGCAAAAAATCCGAATAGGGGTGAATTGTCTGACTTCCCAACCATGGCAAACGGGTACCGTTCAACAGCACGGAGCCCCGAGGCTTGGTATGCAACGTGGTGACATGGCAAAGATGGCACTTGGCTTTATAGAAATTCTGTTCTCCCCTTATCACCTGCGGGTCATTCACATTACGCCGTGCAGGAACACCAAGACTCTGCATATACAAGTCAACATCTTCCATATCTTCTGTAGAAACATCCAACTGGGCATAAGAAAGCCCCATCATGCTGCCTTGATTCACCTGGGACTGCCCCTCGCATATCTCTTCCGGATAGCGGCTATTGGTAACACCCATATCACTTGAAAAACCAAGTTCAACAGTCAAATCCGCATGTTGAGCCTTATTTCCCGACAGCCCCAAGCTTCTCACACCACGTTCGGTAATGTAATTGCAACGGCCACTTATACCATACTCCGGATAATTACTTTTTGCAGCAAGCGCTTCAATCTCCGTAGGTTCCAAAGCCATCATTTGCCCCATACCGACATGTCTCAACGGGATACGCACCGTACAGAACATATCTTCAGGCTTTATACTGTCAGCATACCATTCGGATATGGAATAAGCCGGTCTGCAAAGTTCATACTTCTCTCCGTCGGGAAAGGTAAAAGTCTCATAAGTATACTCCACAGAAAGCTTCCCCTCCGGTTTCACTCCATAAATTGCCTGGTCATGGAGGACACGACCATAATCCTGAAAAAACGCACCATTCTTGCGGCTTATATAAACCAGCATCGAGGAAAACCCGTAACTACCCGATCCACCTTCACTCCACAGCGTCGGTTTGGTACGGCCGGCATTACGATGACAACTGCCACAAGAATACCCCGCATAGACCGGGCCAAGACCACCTCCCATGCCATTGCTACTCGTACGCACATCATCGTAAAGCCCGTCACCATCATTAAAGCGACTGTTGTAAACACCCGACACCCAGTCTGCCGGTGAATCATAGGCCTTAGATGAATTCATGAAGATTGTGGACGTTCCGGCAGACAGAGCGTATCCTTCAGGAATCTCTATATCCAACACGTCAATCCCATCATCATCACAAGCAGTCAAACCTGCCGACAAACAAAGGAGAAGACATGAATATCTCATTAAACGATTCATCATCTTTATCTACTTTTTAATAATGGCATATCCAAACATGCCAAAGAAGTAAAGGCAGGATTCTCCAAATCCTCCCCTTTACTTCTTGAGTATTGTTTATAAATAATTCTTATTTAACTGTACGAGGCTTGCCATCCTTGAAAAGCAGGAATTCCAAAGTATGGAATCCGCGTACATTTTGGGCAGATTCAACTTTTGCATCATCATCACCCTCGCTCCATTCCAAATCGCCCCATTTCTGGGAATTCAGAATCTGGACAATGGCGTTCTGGTCCAAAGGCCAACTATCCATATTCGGGTCAAGTCCCAGCTCATCCACCGGCCCAAATAGGAACGCCTCACTTTCCTCCCAAGGTTCACGGGCTGTTATCCAAGCATTGCATGCCGTCTCAAAAGCACTGTTAGAGGGATTGTTGGCAAGAGCCACCACAGCGTCATACAGCGTACTATTCTTCTCCTTCAAATCCTTATAGGTAGGCAAAACCACAACATTGACATAATTTTCAACAATCGGGTCAAGTGCTTCATTGCTGTTAATGGTGCTATTGTCCCTGATATAAGGTTTCAACTCCTTATCCAATACACTTTCCAGTTCTTCACAAGCCTTGATAGCCGCTACCGTTTCCTGACTGTTGATATTATTACGGAAAGGTTGGGGAATAGCCTGAATAGCCGATGCTGCCGTAGTGATAGCTGCCGACACTTTCATATCCAACTCCGCATTGACTCCAGCCACCAATTTTGAAATTGACTTGTCGCTCACCTTACCGTCCAAAGAGCCGTAATAGGCATTGCGGATTGAGTAAATATTATTGGTATAATCATCACGGGAATGCCAGCTATACCATGACTCAACAGCATAGAGGGCCTCTGTAACATTGTTTGCCATATATTTATTATATGGATCACCAATCTTCGTCTCACCTACCTCATTGGAGATTTCAACACAACCGTCGATAACCTGCTCTATACAGTTCCAGGCACTTGAAAAGTTATAGGCACCATTATGAGCTTTGAAGGAAGTTGCAAAACTTGCCCCACCCTTATAACTCGTATTCCAAGAATCATAAAGATTGGTGGCATCTGCCTTCAACAAAGCCGCCACATTTCTCATGTAGTTGTGCCAACTTGCCGCATTCTCCGAGTTATACTCAATGTCAGCAGGATTAACTGTACTGTTGTCATCATCATCGCTACAAGCAGTAGCCGTAAATGCCAGCCCTAATACCAAAGCTGCCGCATAAAAGAAATTTTTCCTCATCTGTATAAAATTAATTGATTACTATTCATCTACTTCTTGACAAACCAACCGATATAGGCAATACCAATCGAAAACTCATTTTCACTATTATACTTGCCAGTTCCAAAAACCTTGTTTGTTCCGATTTGGCGGGTAGTGTAGTCAGCCTTTACCACCAGATTAGGCAAGGCATACCAATTCAATCCAGCAGTCCACATGCTTACTTGACAACGTTTCTCCATTATCTGGCTAGCCTCTCCCTTTTCTTGCGGATTGTAATATTCATAACGTGCAAAGGGGTAGATAACCGGAACTTTCTTGTTTCCTTTGAAGAAAGCGCTGATATTCAAACCGGCCTCGGCTGCATAACTGACTACATTCTTTGCAATGGGGGTTATACGGCTGTAAGGAGATTTATTCGACAATTTGGTATTTGCCTCACTAAGCTTCGCTGAATTGCCCAAATTTCCGTATACCATATTGGCACGGGCAATCACATATTTATTACGGTATTGGGCATCTGCCGTGTAGATTCTTACCGGAATCTTACCGGTAGACGAATAAGTATCCGCTTTGTCAGAATTGGAACCGGCATCAGCGCAGTAATAAAACGAAGCGCCTATACGCAACCCCGGAACCCCCTTGTAGTCCAGACGAGCCACATAGCCCGGTGAAGTAAAGTTGTCTTCTTCAAAGATGCCTTGTTTGCCACTTGCTATCCAGGTGTTACGGTCAAAACCATTGGCATTCAGACCGGCCACTATCATGGCTTGATAATCAAAGCTGGCATATCCTTTTCCAAAAGAACCAAAAAACTCGAGTCCGTTTTCATGCCACGTAGAAGGAAGGATGGTTGTCTCTCCTTCCGGCCGATAAGTTCCAAAGAAATTGATTGGTTCATGATGGGCGTTGGTCAATCCTACCGGGACAATGACGTGACCGGCACGTATGTTGAATTGTGGAACAATTAAACGGGTAATGTGGAATTGCTCGATAGCCACTTCGCCACCCTTTTCCACCTCCGTTTCATACTCACCGTTTTCCGTATTCTCAAGTTCATAAGCAGTACCCGTACCACCGGATTCAAACTCGATTTCAGCACCGAGTATCCATTTGGAATTGAACTTGTAATCCAGAGCCAACACGAAACGGGGTATAGAAATTGTATTCCTATGTTTGTCTGGATTGCCTTCAGGCGCACCATAGAAACGGTTAATACCATAATCCTTAAAACTTGCAACCATTTCTCCGTATCCACCGAAACGGAATTTCTTGTAGTTGTCGCCATCATTCGCTACTTTTTCCTTTTTCTCTTTGTCTGTTGAAATTTCCGTACTCTCTGCTGCAGAAGTAACTTTTTCAGGTTCAGCAGCCTGCAAAGCATTGGCAGAAAGCAGAAAACATAAAACGAATAAGCCTGTTAATTTTCTCATCTTTTATCTTAAATTTTATTGGGGCAAAGGTAGAGGTAGTTAAAAAGGAGAACAATACCTAAAAATTACGAAAAGAAGAGAAAAAGTAACCATTAGTAGGTAATGGCAGATTTATAACAACAAATAAAGATGAGAAAGGAGGGTAAGTGGTAAAAAGGACTATTAAACAGACTGTAAGGCTACTTATATTTAAACGCCAGTATATAGTACCCTATAAATGCCACCCCCAACAAAACAAACGAGACAAGGAGCAGGAGTTTGCCGAATGCATAATACAAGCCCCAAACACTGCCCAAAAGCACTAACAACAGAATGATGTTCATCACCCGGGTAAGGCGTATGGCAAACAAATATTGAACAGCCGCATTGCGCTCGGTGACCCGAATAGGGAAATTGATGAAACGGACGGGAAGATACGCCAATCCCCCATCAAAAGGAAACAGAAAATGGAACAGCCACCCATCACCCAGACGGCGGGCAGCAGGGCACCTTCTCTTTGGGTATACAGCCAGTAAATGCTAATCCACGTAACGAGCACGATAAGCAGGGCCGTACCTTCCAGAATACGGTCAATCACAGTGGGTTGAAAACGGACATTAGGGCAATTCTTGCCGGAATAAGGACCAAGATTAATCATACTATCTGCGATTTAGAATCTGTTATTACGAATCCTCCTCTGCTTTCTCTTCAGACGGAGGAGGATTCTTGGACTTCTTCATCCGCCCACTCTTCCGCAATGCTTCAGCGATAATCCACTGAAGCTGTCCATTGGTACTACGGAACTCGTCGGCTGCCCATTTTTCAATGGCATCCATCGTTGCAGCATCCACACGGAGGACAAAGCTTTTGGTTGAAGTTTCTTTTTTAGCCACTATTTATTTACTATTTAACAATTTACGATTTACGATTGAAGTTACTTTGATATAACCAAGTACCAATCAAAGAGTATTCTGCTTGCCCCGCACGAAGGAGGCAATGTCATCCATAACATATGCTGGGACGGGCGAAGCATGGCTATACTCAAACGGAGTCGCCTTGCCGCTGCCTTCCTGCAACAAGTGATTCAATTTCGGATAAGATTTGAAATATGCATTCTTGCAGCGCAACAAACCGGAACGCCATAAACCGAAGTCTTCCATAGTCACCTGATAATCTCTCTCCCCTTGAAGAACAAATATAGGCAGCTTTAGTTTAGCGGCAACTTCCACCGGTTTGTAAGCATTGGCAAACAGCCAATATGAGCGGGGCTGCCCCAATGGCAAGGAAATCGTTTCATCAAACTCTTCCGTACCAAGCTTTTTGACATTAGCCAACTGTTGTTTCAGCTCATCAAGTTGAACCTTTACATTGACTGAAGAATCCGTCAAAGAAGAGGTATAATAAAACTGTTCCTCAAGAGCATCTTCAAGCGATCTTGCCAGTCCGGCAAGGATAATGATACCTGCCAAACCTTTCGAACGCCCGGCAATACGAGGAGCCAATGTACCTCCCAGGCTGTGCCCCAACACATACACACTGTCAGGAGCCAGCTCGGGCAAAGCCCTTACCTGCTCCACTATGGCAACGGCATCGTCCACGGCCTCAGTATCATAATCGAGTTCGCGACCGGCAGGAACGCAAGCCGCACCATATGCCTTTGTCCGTTTTTCATAGCGGACGACAGCAATGCCGCGTTTCGCCAATCCCCAGGCAAGGTCACGGAAAGGCTTGTTGGGACCTATCGTCTCGTCACGGTCGTGAGGACCGGAACCATGTACCAAAATAACACAAGGAACCCTGCATGCATCCGGACCGACTGCCCGCTTGGGCAAAGTCAACGTTCCGGGAAGCTTGTAGCCGTCGGCTCCCAGCGTAATATCCCTTTCATCCATTTTTGTCTTATCATAGGCTACCGGTTGGGCAGTGCTAACAGCAGGTGCAGGGACCAGCCGGATTGTATTCAGTGCCCCGTCAGCATCAAAAGCCACCAGAAAACGGAGATTATAACGTTCAAATTCCACATCGGAATAATAGATAGTAATTCCCTGGGCAGAATCGGTCTTCCATTCTCCTTTTGATATGGATTTACCAAACATTTTCTCTGCTTGCCGGAAAGAATCATTGAAGAGTGCCGGAGCTAGTTTCTTCTGCAACTCCCGGTTCAATGCCGCATGGATACTGTCACCTTGCCCTGCCACAAACAATTCATAAATGTGCTGCGCGCGCGCAGTATTCGCATCTTGTGCAAAGCCCCCATATACATTGCCCAGCAAGAGCAGTATAAGAGCCCATCGTCCTATAACCCCCATCTCTTTCATCCGTATCCTTTATCAATGGTTCAACGTTCCCGTATTGACTACCGGTTGTGCAGCCTCGTCCGCACAAAGCACTACCAACAGATTGCTGACCATTGCTGCTTTCTTGTCTTCGTCCAGTTCAACAATTTCTTCTTCAGAAAGTTTATGGAGCGCCATTTTTACCATAGAGACTGCCCCTTCCACAATCTTCTCGCGTGCCGTAATGATGGCGGATGCTTGCTGGCGACGCAGCATCACAGCAGCAATTTCGGGTGCATACGCCAGATAGTTGATGCGGGCTTCCACCACTTCCATACCCGCCATGGCCAGACGCTCGTTCAACTTCTGTTCCAACTGCTCATTGATTTCCTCGCCACCGGAGCGAAGCGTCAGTTCCTCCGTATCAGCCTCATTATCATCATAGGCATACTGACCGGCAACTTGACGAAGGGCGGCATCACTCTGTATCTTCACAAAGTTCTCGAACGCATTCATACGGTTGGCCACCGCATTACCAAGGCTCACCTGGTTGGCATTGCCTGCTGTGGGAGTGGATGCAGCCATCGTCTGCGAGTCAATCTCAAACATGGCTTTATAAGTATCTTTCAACTTCCACACCAATACCAATCCTATAAGTATGGGATTGCCAATCTTATCATTCACCTTTATCGGCTCCACATCCAGATTGCGTGCACGAAGCGAAAGCTTCTTCTTATTAAGAAAAGGGTTTACCCAGAAAAAGCCGGTCTCCTTGAACGTCCCTTTATATTTGCCAAAGAACACCATGGCACGCGCCTCGTTCGGCTCCAGCTCCATATAGCCGGCAAACAGAATGAACCATACCAAACACAAACACACCGAAAGGATCAAGGTAGGCACAGAAATGAGAAATCCAAAGATTATCACCGCCGTAAGCACTACCAAATGAAGGAACAAGGCCAGAAAGCCATTCATCTTGAAACCACTGAAACCACACTCTTTTGTTTCCATATTCTATAAATTTAATTGATATCATAATGATATCACAAATATATCAATTAAAATTAGAGAAGTACAAAGAAACAAGGGAGTTAACATATAGTATTAAGGATTATTAAGAACATGTATTCCCAGTATATAAAAATTCCGCTTGAGGGTCATAACTCACCCTCAAGCGGAAAACTTTTTTTGACTCTGTCAGTGATGTATCAAGGCTGAATGACAAAAGACCGGCGCAGCAAATCAGCAGTTTGCGAGCTACCGCCCACCATCAGTTCATAACTGCCTTCGGAAACGCACATGGTATTGCTTTGCGGATTCCACCACACCAACTCTTTATCACCCAAATCAAACTCTACATCGACCGTCTTTCCTGCCGGGATATGTACCCGCTTGAAAGCACGCAATGCCTTGCTCGGTCCTTCTACATCATCGTTTTTCTTCAAATAGACCTGCACAACCTCTTCACCGTCACATTTGCCGGTATTGGTTACGGGGACACTCAATCTCAATTTCTCACCGGACTTTATATTATCCGAACCAAGCACCACAGCACCATAGCTGAAAGAGGTATAGCTCAATCCATGACCGAAGGGAAAAAGCGGTTCCTGGGTCATGTAACGGTAAGTCCGGCCGGTCATGTTATAATCCTCAAAATCCGGGAGCTGAGACACATTGCGGTAGAAGGTCACTGGCAAGCGTCCTGCCGGATTGTAATCGCCGAACAATACTTCGGCTACAGCCGTACCGCCTGCCTGACCGGGATACCATGCCTGCAGAATGGCTCCACACCTCCCGGTTTCCGGCTCCAGACCGATGGGAGAACCCGAACAGTTCACCAACACCACCTTTTTGCCGGCACGGTGCAAGGCGGCAATCAGTTCCCGTTGGACAGCAGGCAACTCGATATCGGTACGGTCACCTCCTCTGAATCCGGGAAGCTCAACACCCATCTCCTCGCCTTCGAGGTTCGGAGAGACTCCTCCCACAAAGACCACGATATCAGCATCCTTTACACGCTCCACAGATTTCCTCACATCCACTTCATTCTTAAATCCAAGGTCGAAGTTCAGCAGTGCATCGCTACGGAAATATTCAAAATCCAATTCAACGTCATACATTTTTCCTGCTTGTACCTGCAAAGTATAAGCACTCTTCTGCCCACCGTGCTGATTGGAGAATCCTCTCACTTCCTCCCCATTTATCCGCAATCTCCCTGAGCCATAAGCATAGATGTCAAAGACCACCTCTCCCGACTGGTCGGGAGTGAATACGCTGTTGTAGGTAGCCGAGAAGTCGGTAAGGTTCACACCCGGAGCAAAAACCGTGGCACCGGATGTACAGAAATGGAAAGGAGTGGTCACTTGGGCAGTAGTGACTGGCTCACCGTCACGAGTCACGTTATTCCAGTAGCGTGCACTGAATCCGGGTTTCCCGTCGGCAGTCTTGCAACGGTTGAAGACGCTCTGTATCTGAGCTCTCTCCACCCATCCGCAGCCTTGTTCATAAATAAGCCGGTCATCACTCCCCAAAGCTTTTCTAATTCCGTCCAGAATGGTAACTGTGTGCGGAGGCATACCGTTATAATTTCCCCATTGCATCACAGAATCATTGGCATTCGGACCCATCACGGCTATAGTCAGACCTCCACGCTTCAACGGCAAGGTATTATCCTTGTTCATAAGCAGTGTCATTGACTTGCGCGCCATGTCGAGCGCCAGAGAATCGTGTCCGGCAGAAGCCACCACAGAAAAAGGAATGCCGGTCCAGGACACCTTCTCCGGCTCGTCCATTTCACCCAAGGCAAAGCGGGCCGTCAAAAGGCGCTTGACTGCTACATCCACTGCTTTTTCATCAATCTTTCCCTGCTTCACCGCTTCTACCAGGGCCTCGTAACTCGAACCGCATTCCAAGTCAGTCCCACTCAACACCGCAGCCGCCGAAGCGGACTCTGCATCAAGATGCGTCTTATGACCATAATCTCTGTAAAAATCGGCAATAGCTCCACAGTCCGAAAGGACAATACCGTCAAATCCCCACTCATCGCGCAAAATCTGCATCAGCAGGCGGTCGCTACCGCAACAAGGATCGCCCTCAAAACGGTTGTAGGCACACATCACCTCCTTCACTTTTCCTTCTTTCACCAAAGCTTCGAAAGGAGGAAGATAAGTTTCATACAAATCACGGGGCTTGATATTTTCCGCATTAAACTCATGGCGGTTCCATTCCGGACCTGAGTGTACGGCAAAGTGCTTGGCACAAGCATGCAGCTTGTCATATTTTCCATCGTTCGTACCCTGCAACCCCTTTACAACCATCACTCCCATACGGCTGGTCAGATAAGGGTCTTCCCCATAAGTCTCTATACCCCTTCCCCAACGGGGGTCGCGGTAGATGTTCACCGTAGGCGTCCACATCGTCAATCCTTGATAGCGTTCACGACTTCCCTGAGATGCATAGTAGGCATTCTTGGCACGGGCCTCATCGGATACGGCAGTAAATACCTCGTATACAGTCTCCGGCGAGAAAGATGCCGCCATACCAATCGGTTGGGGAAACACTGTGGCCAGCCCGGCACGCGCCACTCCATGCAACGCTTCATTCCACCAGTTATAGGGCTTGATACCCAGACGTTCCACCGGTTTGGAGCTGTCCATCATCAAGGACACCTTCTCTTCGAGCGTCAGTTCCTTCAGCAAAAGTCCAGCACGCTCTTCTGCCGGCAGAGATGCATTCTTGTAAGTAGCCTGCCCGCATCCCGACAATAGGAAGAGTGGCAATAGGTAAAGAAGTTTCTGTTTCATCATGGTTTTATATTAATCGTTGTTACAATCGCTTGTATCACAAAGATAAATATTTTCTCCCAATTGCCAACACGCAATAAACTTCTTATTATAATCTTCTCTGAATATCCTCGTTACTGTTCCGCTGCCCCTTGCTACGTATATCTCCACCGAAAGTATAGGATACACCGATACGGAAACTGGTAAAAGAGAACTGGTTATCTGCAATTATCTTCAACCCGTTGGACATGGTTTCCAATTTGGAATGGCTGACAAACAAATTGTTGACATTCAGGCTGAGGCTGAGCTTATTGTTCAACAACCGATAAAGCATACCTGCACTGACGCTGTAAGTGGGGCTCATCAGATAGATGCCCTGATACTGACGGGAAGAATAGGAACCGGACAACGTGGCCAGAAGAGTCTTCTTTTCATTGAAGAAGAAAGTGTTGCGCAGGCTGGCGTTATAAGCCCACCCTTTCTCCTCGGGAGAGGTGGTGGCAGCGCTGGAGGTGGTCCGGCGATAGCTCACTCCATGCTGGGCGTAAGTTTGTAGCCATTTGGTACGGAAAGTGTATGAATTGTTAAGCCCGAAAGCATGCGTCTGCATGAAATTCTCCCAGAGGAAAGAGGTCACATTCGTTTCAGCATCCAAGTCCACAACCTGGAAGAAGACATCGTCCGAATAAGAATAATAGGCAGAAACATTGAAGTTATTCTTCAACGTATATCCCAGTTCGGCATTGTAAGTATAACTGGGTTTCAAGTCTTCACGACCGCAAGCGTAAGTGTACTTGTTCTGATAGAACGGAAAAGGATTGACCATATTCTGTGACGGACGGGAGATGCGGTTGGAGAAACTGAAGTTCAGCGCATGCCCGTCTGTAGGCGAATAAAGCAGATAGACAGTAGGGAATAAGCGCGTATAGTCGTGCTTGTCCTCCGTATCCTTCGCTTCAGAAATACCGGTAGTGCGGGTGTGCTCCATACGCAAGCCCAACTGCATGGAAAAACGTTCGGAATATTCACGGCTATAATCAGCATATAAGGCATAGATTTGCTCCTTGTAACGGAAATAATCATCCTGCACCAGCGTAGGGTCCGACGTATCGTAATTGATACCGTTGCGAGTGTTGGTAAAGGAAACCTTGGCACCTGCCGTTATCTTGTACTTCTCAAAAGGAAGGATGAAATCAAGAGCGGAGGAGACTACATCTACCTTGCGATGTTGCAGATAGTTGTAATCGAAGTTTGTGCCCGGAATCTCCGTACCGTCAGGCAGGAGGGTTTTCGAGAGAAAGCCCATATTTTCGTCCCGGTTGTCACGCAGGTAATCCACATCCCAAGTCATTTTCTTGCCTTTGTCATCCCAGACCTTATCGGTATGAAAATTCAGATTGAGGCGGTCGGAACTGGTATCCTTGTCACTGTTGGAGTACAGCAAAGAATCCAATACGGCGGTAGAGGCATCGTAAACTTCCGTCCATGAAAGGGCGTTGCCCGGTTTGGGAGCACTGTGATTATAGATGGCCTGCATACCTACAGTCCAGTCCCGTTCCAACGATACGTCCACACCTCCCTGAAGGTAGAAGCTATTCATGTAATTGGTGTAGTCGGCACGGCTGTTCCAGGTGTTCTGCGGAAAATAGCGGTAATTCTTCTCACGCGTCTCATAGTTGCCCTGCGTAGTACCCCCGTTGAGGAAGGATGACACGCGCCCCTTGCTGAGGTTCAGGCTTACCCCGCCATATCCGTAATTGTCCTTTTCACCAGCGCTGTAGGAAGCGGAAGCCGTACCACCCACGTAATCTTTGGGGCGTGACTTCAAGCGGATATTGATGATGCCTGCATTTCCGGCGGCATCGTATTTGGACGGAGGCGTGGTAATCACCTCCACCTTCAGTATCTGGGAGGCGTCATAGGAACGGAGGTAATCTATCAGTTCATCTCCTGACAGCTTCGTCTCACGGTCGTTGATATAAACCTTGATACCCCCTTTACCTATAATACCAATACTGTTTTGTCCAACCTGCAGACCGGGCACTTCACGCAGAAGGTCGAGTGCACTGCCTCCGGCAGAGGCTATGGTATTATGTGCATCGAACACTACCCTATCCACCAGACGCTTGATAACGGGACGCGCGGCCGTAACGGTCACTTCGTCCAGCAAGGCAGAAGAAGATTTCAATGTCAATTCGCCAACGTTTTTGTTTCCTTGCAGCACAACGGGAACGTAGAGGTCTTCGCTGCCGATAAGGGTAATATGCAACAAGTATTCTCCCAGTGGCTGGTCAAAGGAAAAACAACCTTGTGTGTCGGTCAGCATACCGGTAATATAGATACTGTCTTTTGCCTGCTTCAGCAGCACATTCGCCACCTCTACCGGTTGGCGGTTCTCGTCCTGCACACAACCGGAAAGCCGGTAAGTCTGAGCAGGAAGCAGAGTTGCCATACTTGCCAAGGCCACCCATACCATCACTCTTTTTCTAACGTTGTTCAGTAGTTTTTCTTTCATCATGCGTTTGATTTCAATATTTCACACCTTGTATTTCGCTGATACAAAGGTAGGGGTAAAACATGCCTCAAACGGTCTATATCGAGGAATAAAAAGTCTATATTCCAAAACTACAAATCACTACATATCAACACTTTAATTTCACAAAAGTCTATATTATGCCTTTTCCGGTCTATATGCTGCCTATAAACTCTACGATGCCTTCCTTCTCCCCCATCCCCAGTTTCTTGCGGATATTCGTCTTTCGCTGGTAAATGGTAGGAATGCTCTGTTGTGTCACCACACTAATCTCCTTCGTCGAGAAGTCCGCACAGAGCAGGCAGCAAAGCTGCTTTTCTTTGTCAATGAGCACATCGCCAAAACAGCTGTCCATCTTTGTGTAGAAGTTATCATAAATCCGGTCTATGATAGGATACAAGTCCTCCCATACCAGCAAACTCTCTACCGGCAGTTCATGGCTGGTAATACCCGAAATGCGGCGAAGCAGCTCCTGATTCTGTGAGGTAGGTTGTTTAGCCACCAGCCGTATCATGCCTAATTGCTGCAACAGTATTTTCCGAAAAAACTGCCCGTCTTCCCCTTTCGACTGGTTCCTGATCGCATCTTCCAGCAACCGGGTCAGTGTTTCCGCCCGTTCTTCCGCTTCAATCAACCGGTTACGCCGGTTACGGATATAAAGGGACACACCGCCACCTGCAAGCACCAGTACCAACAGTGCCAGCAACAAATTCAACTGTGCCTGCTTCCGTTCCACCGTCAGAATCAAGTTGGCTTGCGAAAGCGTCTCCTTCGACTCGTCCTTACGCCGGACAGTACTCTGCAACGCAGTAAGAGCATTGGCTACAGAATCATTATAGCGCGCCACGTCCAGCACATCAAACGTACGGTGACGTGTATAATCTATCAATGCCCTATATACCGCCACCATATTCTCTTCCGTCAGAAACCGGTTCCGGCCCTCGCCACGTTTCCTCTCCTTATTCAAATAGTATTCCGCCGAATCAAGCAGCCCTTCTTTCAAGAACACTTCCACTTTCACCAGATCTCCCATACGCAACTGCACCGGGTCGACGACATACTGCTCCATACGACGAATAGTAGCTATTGCACCGGAAGGTTCATCAAAAGAGTAAGCCTGCATCTGGGCATAGTTACGCAAATAATGCACTATCTTACTGGTATCTTCTGCCTCCACTGCCAGTTCTATGCTGCGCTCCATGTAATAGGATGCAGAATCATTCTTGTTCAGCCCCATGGCAATTCCCATAGAGAAGAAGCTTCCGGCTCTTGCGTCCAAAGCTATGGCGGTACGGAAAGTTTCTATCGCTTTCTCATAATCTTTCCAGACATACACATACCAGTATGCCTTATCAATCAGCATATCAGCCATTCTTCCCGTGTCCTGCAGCGCCTTGGCCAAAGCTACGCCGCTGTCAATGGCAGCTATACACCGTTCGTGCTCTTTCAGCCAATACCAGTACCAGGCTTTCAACTGATAGGAAAACAGATTCTTCGCCGTGTCGTTGCGGAAGACGTAATAATCGGAAGCAGGCAATATCAAGGAATCTTCCGCCATCGAGTTGTGCCGCTTATAGTGCACATAAGCATTCAGCCATCCATACAACAGCCTCTCCTCATCCGAAAGTTGCGATGGCCTCTCTATCTGTACCAGCAAGGCATACACGCTGTCCACATTCATATTCACCTGCTTTTCTGCCAGATGTAACAGATGTGCCTCATTCATCTGCCGGCAGGCAACAAGGCACAGCAACGCAAACAATAGTCCAAGGAAAGGTAATCTATTCATAATATAGGAGATATAGTTTTTTCTATCATTTGTCTGCAACCGCAGTTTCCAGTTGCTTCAGCGCCTGCTCCAACACCGAACGCGGGCAGCCGATATTCAGCCGCATAAATCCCTTACCCGGTTCACCGAACATGGTGCCGTCATTCAGTGCCAGGTGTGCCTTGTCCACAAATAGTCTCACCAGTTCCTCCTGAGTCAGCCCCAATCCCCGGCAGTCCAGATAAATCAGGTAAGAAGCCTGCGGACGTATCATGCCGATGCCCGGAATATGCTCGCGCAGGTAGTTCTCCGTGAAATCGATATTGCCCTTTATATAGTCCAGCAGCTGTTCCAACCATTCCTCACCATGCATATAGGCAGCAGCCGCACCGATATAGGCCAACATGTGCCCTTCGCTGAACTCGCCCGCTTCCATGAACTCCTGAAAACGGTGGCGGATGTCCTCATTGAGGATAATGGCGTACGAACTTCCCAATCCCGGCATATTGAATGTTTTGCTGGGTGCCATGAAGGTGAGGGAATTCTGCGCGGCAGCCCCCGAAACAGTAGCAAAAGGATGGTGTTTGTAAGGTGGCAGAGTCAAGTCGGCATGAATTTCATCGGAGATGACAAACGTATGGCTTTCCGTACAAATATCAGCAATCCGGCGTAATTCGTCCACCGTCCATACACGCCCGCCCGGGTTATGGGGATTGCAGAGAATCAATACTTTGCATCCTTGTATATCCTTACGGAAACGCTCAAAGTCAATCTGATACTGTCCGTCTTTCAGGTCGAGCGGAGAGTAAACCACTTCGCGCTTCATGCGTTGCGTCACCAGGAAGAAGGGATGATAAACGGGAGTCATCACCATTACCCGGTCGCCGGGATTGGTGAAGCATTGCAATGCGAAGGCTTGACCGCGGACAATGCCGGGTACAAAAGTCAGCATCTCGCGAGTGACGTCCCAACCGTGGCGACGACTGAGCCAGCTACAAATGGAAGTATACCATTCCTCACACGCAGACGTATAGCCCAGCACTTCATGTTCAAGACGCTTCCGCAAGGCTTCCATCACAAACGGGGGCGTGCGGAAATCCATATCCGCCACCCACATGGGGAGGAGGTCATCGCGTCCCCATACACTCTTCACACCGTCCCATTTCACGGAGTCGGTACCACGGCGCTCTATTACTTCATCAAAATTGTAAGTCATATGCTTGCTTTTTTATAATTCAACGCATCAATTTGTCTTGTTTTTATACGACCCATTACCGCCACCTTATTTTTGTAAACAATAATCATATCGGGAAAAATATAAATACCGCCACATCCCACACTGCATGAGACAAGATAATAGCGGCAAAGCGGTTCGGAAAGAAACGGTAAAGCGCCCCCCATGCCGCCCCCACCACCAGAGCCGCCATGACCAGCATGAAGTTGCAGGAACCGGCATGCACCAGTGCATAAATCAAAGTAGCCACCACAAAACCCGCATTCGGATTCCAGCGTTTGGAAAGCGTGCGTTGCACATAGCCGCGCCAGAAAATCTCTTCCGCCGGCCCTATCAGCAACAGCAGCAATGCTGCCAGCAGCCAAGGAGACTCTCCCTCTTTCATCCCATAAATGGAGTCCACCTGCGGACGGGCAAAATCGAACATCCAAGATGACACCTTGTCTCCCAACCAGAAAACGCCCCACAAAGCAACAGCAATGCCAATTCCCAGCAAGACATTCGGCAAGCTCCACTTCACCTCCCGCCACCAGCCGGGATTGAACAAGGTGGCAAACACGGACAGTGTGAGCGCAGAACCGGTCATCATCCACCAGAAATTCACGAAAGGAGCCGTCCAAGGCGAAAACATGACCGTCCACAGCACGGCAGCCAGCAGAATGGTAAAAATCAGCTTCTTCATGACAGCAGACCGGCTACAACGAACGACAACGTGAACAGCAGACTGAACAACAACTGGAGTTTTGCAGTCATCTCATCCAGACCGGCTATGGTACTTTCTCCCTTTCCGGGAAAACGGGACACCACCCGTACATTGCCTATGGCAGGAACCAGTGCCGACATCACCAGCAGGGTCCATAAAGGAAGAGTTCCCGCAGCTATCAAGCCGGCTATCCAGCCAAAAGGAAAAAGGACTTCGGCACAATAAACGTACATCGACGCCTTTCCTCCCAGCTTCATGGCCAGTGTCTGAATCTCTGCACGGGCATCGGTACGCATATCCCGTGTATTATTGGCATGCAGAATGGCCACCGTAATCAGTCCCACCGGCAGAGCTATCCACAAGACATTCCAGTCAACTACTCCCGTAGCCACATAGCAGGTGCCTAACGTCGGCAGCAAGGCATACGCCAAAAAGATGACGACATCGCCCAACGCACGATACTTGAGCGGTGGATAAAGCAACGAGCAAGCTGCACCGCCTATACCTATATACAACAGCGGCAAGCCGGTACGCCACAACAAGCCGATACCCGCAACAAGAGCAACTGCCAGCAATGCCATCGACAAGCTATATATCTCGCGCGGAGCAAACATCCCGTCGGTCAAGGTCTTGGCGCCAAAGGTGTCCTTTGCATCGACCTTATGTTTGTAGTCAAAATAATCACTCCAGGTATTCCCGGCAGCGTGAAACACGACGATGTTCAGCAATGCCCAGATGCCGTTCACCCAGTTTATGTCCTGCCGCATCCAGTACAAATATGCCAGCGTCACCACCACCGGCATCGAAGAGGCGGGGAATGACCACGGACGCACCGCTATCATCCAATCTTTCAAAGAATGTTTCTTCATTTGTTATTTATCATTTATTTGTGCGCAAAAGTACGAAATATCTTCGCTTTTTTAAGTAATTTCGCGCACAAGATAAAAGAACCCCTTATGATAAAAGCTCTGTTTTTTGACATCGACGGAACCTTGGTCAGCTTCAAGACCCACGAAATTCCCGTTTCCACTATTGAAGCGTTGACTGCCGCCAAAGCCAAAGGCATACATATCTTCATTTCTACCGGACGTCCACGCGTCATCATCAACAACTTGTCTGCCTTGCAGGAACGGAATCTGATAGACGGCTACATCACGATGAACGGCGCCTATTGCTTTGTAGAAGACACCGTTATCTACAAAAGCCCCATACCGACAGCGGAAGTGGATGCCTTGACAACTTTCTGCCACGAACGCAACATCCCATGCATCCTGGTGGGAGAGCACGACATCTGCGTGAACCAGCCCGGCGAAGTAGTGGAGGAAATCTTCCATCACCAATTGAAAGTGGACCCCATCGAAGCAAAGCCCTATACCGACAGCCATGCCGACAAAGCCTTCTTCCAGCTGACTCCCTTTATCAACGCCGAGGAAGAAGCAATCATCCTGCCCGCCGTCCCCCACTGCGAGATGGGCCGCTGGCATCCCGCCTTCGTAGACGTGACAGCCAAAGGAAACACCAAGCAGAACGGTATCGACCAGATTATCCGCCACTTCGGCATCAAGCTGGAAGAAACCATGGCCTTCGGCGACGGAGGAAATGACATCAGCATGTTGCGCCATGCCGGTATCGGTGTAGCCATGGGCAATGCCAATGACGACGTAAAAGCTGCCAGTAACTACACAACCACTTCTGTTGATGAAGACGGCATCGCCAACGCCCTGAAATATTTCGGCATAGTCGGGAATCCATCATAAATCTGAAATCTTTTGAGCTTCGTTCCCGATACCCAAAACAAAGAGTTTCAAGACGCCTTGAACCTCATCCAGTATACCCGTCAGTCCGTATTCCTGACGGGCAAGGCAGGTACGGGCAAATCGACCTTCCTGAAGTACATCTGCGCGAATACAAAGAAAAAGCACGTGGTGCTTGCACCGACCGGCATAGCCGCCATCAATGCCGGAGGCAGTACCCTGCACAGCTTCTTCAAACTGCCCTTCTACCCCCTGCTGCCCGATGACCCGAATTTCAGTCTGCAACGGGGACGCATCCACGAATTTTTCAAATACACCAAACCCCACCGCAAACTACTGGAAGAACTGGAACTGGTCATCATCGACGAGATTTCCATGGTACGCGCCGACATCATCGACGCCGTAGACCGCATCCTGCGCGTCTATTCCCGCAACCTGCGCGAACCCTTCGGCGGCAAACAGATATTATTGGTGGGCGATGTGTTCCAGTTGGAACCCGTCGTCAAAGGAGATGAACGGGAGATACTGAACCGATTCTACCCTACCCCTTATTTCTTCTCTGCCAGGGTATTCGGCCAGATAGACCTTGTCTCCATCGAACTGCAGAAAGTATACCGGCAAACGGACAGCAAGTTCATCCATGTGCTGGACCACATCCGCAACAATACCGTCGGCTCTACCGAACTTCAGCTGCTCAACACCCGCTATGGCACCCAAATAGAGCAATCGGAAGCCGACATGTACATCACCCTCGCCACCCGCCGTGACAATGTGGACTACATCAACGACAAGAAACTGGCGGAACTTCCCGGTGACCCGGTCACCTTCTACGGCGAAATCATGGGAGACTTTCCCGAAAGCAGCCTCCCCACCTCGCAGGAACTGGTACTGAAACCGGGCGCACAAATCATCTTCATCAAGAATGACTTCGACCGCCGCTGGGTGAACGGCACCATCGGCGTCATCAGCGGCTTCGACCCTATTGAAGAGACCCTCTACGTCATCACCGACGACGGCAAGGAATGTGACGTCAAACGAGAGTCGTGGCGAAACATCCGCTACAAATACAACGAAGAAAAGAAACAGATTGAAGAGGAAGAACTGGGAACCTTTACACAATATCCCGTGCGCCTGGCATGGGCCATCACCGTCCACAAGAGCCAAGGGCTGACCTTCAGCCGGGTAGTCATCGACTTTACCGGCGGCGTGTTTGCCGGTGGGCAGGCATACGTAGCCCTCAGCCGCTGCACCTCGCTGGAAGGTATCCAGCTGAAAAAGCCCATCAGCCGTGCCGATGTATTCGTGCGTCCGGAGATTGTCAGCTTCTCCGAACGCTTCAACAACCGCACCGCCATCGACCGTGCCTTGAAGCAAGCACAGGCAGACGTTCAATACGTTGCCGCCGCCAAAGCCTTCGACAAAGGGGACTTCGGCACTTTCCTGGATGAGTTTTTCAAAGCCATCCATTCCCGCTACGACATCGAGAAGCCCAACGTGCAGCGCCTCATCCGCCGGAAGCTGAACATCATCAACCGTCTGAAAGAGGAAAACCGTGCACTGAAACAAGCAGCATTGGAGAAAGAGAAAGCCCTCGTGAAGTATGCCCGCGAATACATCCTTATGGGTGACGAATGCCTGAAGCATGACATGAAGGAGGCGGCCATGAAAAACTATGAGAAAGCCGTCACCCTCTGTCCCAAATTCAAAGAGGCCTGGAAGAAGATAAAGAAACTGGAGAAAGAGATGCTAAAAAGGTGAATTGCTTGTTTATAAGCCGATTATTATCTATTTTTGCATGTAATATAAAACTCAAATCCATTTCTGCCATGCTTCTGAAACTTTATGAAAAAAATAACAATCCCGCCGACCTGCAGCAGGTGGTCGACCTACTGAATGACGGAGGTATCCTTATCTACCCTACCGACACCATGTATGCCATCGGCTGCCACGGACTGAAGGAACGAGCCATCGAACGTATCTGCCGTCTTAAAAATATCGACCCCAAGAAGAACAATCTTTCCATCATCTGCTACGACTTGAGCAAGGTCAGCGAATACGCCAAAGTGGACAACAGCACCTTCAAGTTGATGAAGCGTAATCTGCCCGGAGCTTTCACCTTCATTCTGAACGGCACCACCCGCCTGCCCAAGATATTCCGTAACCGTAAGGAGGTCGGCATCCGTATGCCGGACAATTCCATCATTCAGGAAATAGCCCGCCTGCTGGATGCTCCCATCATGACAACTACATTGCCGCATGATGACAATGAGGACATTGAATACTGCACAGACCCGGAACTGATTGACGAGAAATTCGGTGATATTGTCGATTTGGTAATAGACGGCGGTATCGGCGGTACGGAAGGCTCTACCGTAGTGGATTGCACCAATGGGGAGCCGGAAATCATACGCCAGGGGTCAGGCTGGCTGGACGAAGGATAAAATCTGACTTTTAAGCATCTTACCAACAAACCTTTTCTGCCACTTCAATGTTTTTAATTAAAACATTGAATCTCATGAGCACAAAAGAGCAATATTGGAAATATTCGCTGATAGCCATCATTATCGGGCTGGGAATCATTCTTTTCAGACAAATAGCCCCATTCATGGGCGGTCTGCTGGGAGCCTTGACTATCTATATCCTGGTGAGAAAGCAGATGATGTATCTTTCCGACAAGCGGAAAATGAAGCGCAGCATAGCCGCCACCCTCATTACGGCAGAGGCAATTCTCTGCTTTCTGGTTCCACTTGGGCTGGTGGTATGGCTGGCTGTGGTCAATCTTCAAAACATCAATCTGGACCCGCAAGCCATTATAGCTCCTTTCGAAGAAGCGGCCAACATCATTAAAGCCAAAACCGGCTACTATATCTTGGGGAAAGACACGGTGGCATACGTCATTTCAATTCTTCCCCGCATCGGGCAAGCCATCATGGGAGGTATCAGCAGTTTTGCCGTCAACATCTTCGTACTGGTCTTTGTACTCTACTTCATGCTGATAGGGGGCAAAAAGATGGAACAGTACGTCAACGACCTACTGCCGTTCAATGATGACAATACACAAAACGTCATCCACGAAATCAACATGATTGTCCGCTCCAATGCCATCGGCATCCCCTTACTCGCCGTCATACAAGGAGGAGTAGCCATGATAGGCTACTGGATTTTCGGTGCTCCCAACATCTTGTTCGCCGGTTTCCTGACCTGCTTCGCCAGCATCATCCCAATGGTAGGAACAGCGCTGGTATGGTTTCCGATAGCTGTCTACATGGCATTGATAGGCAACTGGGTTCAAGCTATCGGGCTGGCCATCTATGGCGGTGCAGTCATTTCACAGCTCGACAACCTGATACGCTTCATCATCCAGAAGAAAATGGCAGACATTCATCCGCTTATCACTGTCTTCGGAGTTGTAATCGGCTTGTCCCTTTTCGGATTCATGGGTGTCATCTTCGGGCCACTGCTCTTATCACTATTCTTTCTGTTCGTGGATATGTTTAAAAGAGGGTATTTGGATGCAAGGGGGAAGACGACGGAATAAGTACTTAATAAAGCATGACCATAATAGGGTTACCTTCCTCTTCTACTCCCATTCTCCGTTGATTATCATCACTGAGTTCATCCGGTTGTAACAAAGCAAAAAAATGTCCATCCGAAGTGACTCCCCTGATTTGGATATGCTGATTATTCATTTTATCAAATAAGCTATCACCCTTTTGGCAAACAACAGTTTTCTTTTCCTTATGGTAAAATCCACAATATGACTGGCTTTCTTCTAAATATAAGCTTGTATGAAAATGGAAATAGATGTATTCTGCATTCTCCAGAATATAGTCTATGGCTATTTTCTTATCACATCCTTCTACATCCAATTGCTGCTGCTCACTCCAGTGCCACTCACCCAGTTCAAAAACCAGATATGGAGTAAGTCCCTGCTCTGAAATAGTATAGATAGTATCATTAAAAGCTTGTTTCACTCGGATGGCATCCTTAGATTTCCATAACGAAGGGCTATTGATTGCCGTATAATATTTCCGGTCACCAACAAATTCTGCCATTGCCAAGTCACCTCCATAAGCAACATTGCCCCCCAACAAATTTGAAACCGACAAAACCTCATCCATGGGAAGCAGGGCTGAATTCCATGTAGCAATACCGGTCAATGACATCGTATTTCTATCCATATAAAAGACTGATGGCGTCTCCGGAGAGAGTTTCATTTTATTATGTCCCCAAATTCTGTCCGCATCCATCAAATAGTAATTTTGGGACAGAATACAATTGACTGTATCTTGCAATCGAATTCTATCCTTATATTTCCCATCAAATCCATATAGTAGGAAATCATTATTCCATCCCAATAGATAAACGGTTCTCCGAACCGCATCAGCCCAAAAGCTCACTTTCCCCCATGAATCCTTTGCATATCCTTCCGGATCAGTACCTACGTGTCCAATATCCCGAATATACTTCCCGTTAGTACGGTCAAAAAGCTTCAGATTCTGATGGACAGAAGATACCAATATCGCACTATCCATAATTATGCACTCCGGATATTTTCCTATAATAGCCTGCTCATTAGTCTCCAAAGGAATATAACTTATGCTGGAAAACAAATTTTGTACAGATTGTCCTTCTGACAATCTACTCATTGCTTCCGCAACATTAATTACATTGCCATCAATCTGCTTTTCGGAACACGAAGTTACAACCAACATCAATAATAAAAAGAATTTCCACATATATCTCATACCATTTCTATTCATTACTCTGAAAGTAGTAAAATATCACTTATCATCATTAATTACATTATTTAATCGATTCCGGCTCCATCACAAGGCGAAAACCTCCATACTCGTCACTATAATTCTCAATGTCGTAATCAATGTACGACACCCGACACCCCTTTGCTGTTCCTCCCCAACTTCCACCTCGCAATATTCGGCGGAAAAAAAGATAAGTACCCTCAAAAGGCCATCCCGGATGGATAGACTTACCACCTTGCTTGTATTCTTTAGTGTACAAATCACCACACCACTCCCAAACATTGCCACTCATATCATACAATCCCAATTCATTGCTTTTTTTCAGACCTACCGGACGGGTAGTTCCAGCTTCTCCATATTGTCCGCCAGAGGAATTCCCAACATACCAAGCCACCTCACTTACCTGATTGCTGCCACTGTATTTATAGTGCTTACTTTTGTGTCCACCACGCGCTGCGTATTCCCATTCGGCCTCAGTCGGAAGACGAAATGTTTTACCGGTCATAGCATTTAATCTACCGATAAACTCCTGCGCATTTTTCCAGCTTACATTTTCCATCGGGCAATCTTCGCATCCCCCATTAAACGGCAAAATGGAATCAGTATCCATAACCGCCCTCCACAGCCTTTGAGTAACTTCATATTTTCCTATGTAAAAATCAGATACCGACTCCTTACGTGCTGGTTTCTCGTTATCCTCACAGTCACATCCCTGCTCATCTGTACATCCCATCATAAATGTACCTCCTTTCACAAAAACCATCTCAATAGAATCCCCATTCACAACAACTACAAGTTGCTGAATAGGAGTTTCATTCGACTGACATCGAATAAAAACAGTTATAAGACATATTGCCAAAACAACAGTCAATGCTTTAACTCTTCTTTTCATACTTTCATTAAGAACATTCTCTTCCTTAGTATTTCATACTATATATACGAATAGCACAAACATACTAAAAACAAATGAATTACGAACTATTCATAGATATATTTTTCACACTTCATGGGAAAACAGTTTCATCTTTATATCAACTTCTTAATAAAGAACAGCTATTATGGGGTTACCTTCTTCTTCAACTCCCATTCTCTGTTGATTATCATCGCTAAGTTCATCCGGTTGTAATAAAGCAAAAAAACATCCATCCGAACTAACTCCCCGAATTTGAATATGCTGATTGTTCTCTTTATCAAACAAGTTATCACCTTCTTGGCATACAACTGTTTTCTTGCGAATAAATATAAATCACTTCTTATATATGCAAGAATCATTTATGCTTACTTCAACAATACGATTACTATTTGACCCAAATAAATGTTCATTTTGAATATACAACTCTATTTCATGGCCTGGCAAATAATTCTGAAACCATTCATAATTTATTTCACTTTCCATACCTCTATTTATATAATAAAAAGAATCATTCTCCAACTCTATTACAATATCATTATGCTCTGTAGCAGATACACTTCTAACAATTCCTCTTTGCAGACTTATGTTATTTGATATAGACACGAATCTAAATATTAAAAATAGAGCTATAAAAGCCATCAAGACATACACTACAATCTTTTTTTTCATACGTAAATAATTATTATGCTTCTTACTAAAAAGAAGCGTTATACAATCTTTTCTTTAGCTAAAAACGAACAAGTTTCACCCGACTTCATATCCTGATTACGACTCCAGACCATCATAAAATTCTGCATCCTCAAATCCATAGCCTACCAAAGCCTCATTATAACCTTTCATTGCAATAAAGCCTCGCTTCTTCAAACATATTCGTCCAAAAACATCACGTTTACAAAGAGTACTGATATAGAATATATTTTCTTCATTCTCAAACTTCTTCATCACGAACTCTGCAAAGCCTTTCCCCAGATAATTATCTGCATCCAGATTACATACCGACTCGCTAACCTAAAAACCATATTCCCACTATGACTTCGTCGATAATAAGCCGGTTCATGCAAGTGATGCAAAATGAGATTTGTTTCATAGTGTTATATATTCATTATCAAATCAATGAACAGTAAATCTACCGAATGCATAAGCCCCATCCGCGCCCTTTATCTCAAGTAAAAAATCACCACCTAAACCTTGCTGTAACTGTACTTTTCTTAATATAGGAGAGTCTATATTCTCAGCAGAGGAGTAAACAACATTCCCATTCTGAGAAATTGCAATTTCCACTTCACCTATCGATTGATAGAATTCCAAATCAATGGAATGGTCATCATTCAAAAATGCTAAAAAAGGAGTAGCTGAAGGAATAGAACGATGAGCATTCCCCGGACCACCCGGTAAATCAAAATCCTCATCCATGACGATTTCTACTCTCGAAGGAAAAGTAACTGAATCTGCACTTACTACATTTACTACAAGAAAGTAGTATAAACTTAACAAAATAAAAAATGATTTCATAGTATCTTTAGTTTTGAATGTTACAAAGATAGCCATTCAATCACTTCTTAGAGAAAATACGAGTGGACAACACAAGACAAGTCAATACTCTATACACCAATAAGATGACAGTAAAAACATTTCTAAATTAGTGGACGAAAATCAAGCGATTATTCTAGTAAAGAGCTACAAATTCTTCCAATTTATCATTTGTATCCAAACTTAAGATTCCCCTCAACCTCCGTTTCTTCGTAAAAATGGAATTCATCTCACAGTCAAAAGTGAACATCAATTCACTGGAAGTGAAACCGACTTTAAGCAAAGCCAACAACATCAAGTTGCCACTAGTTAATTTAAAATCTTTCTTTAACCGAGAAATAAAATTACCATATATTAAATCTATATATTCAAGGAGTTGTTCTTTCTCCTGGTTGGTCATATTCTTCACAATCAGCTTTTCCTTCTTCAATTGTTCCAAGAGATAAACGCCATTTACACATACATTTTCACTTATTTTTTTATTCTCACTCTCCAATAGCAAAATCTTTTGGTTCAATTTAGCAATCTTCTCTCTATTTGTTTCTGCCATCTCACCTGCCCTTTGTTTCAACACATCAAGTTCATAAACATATCGTTTAATCATGCACTCATTTTCTTCTATTATTTGCATATTCTTCCGGAACAGTCCTTCATATCTCTTTCTCAAAAGAAAATACAAAACAATGCATAGCAGTATAATAAACAAGACTACTGCTATCCAAAAATAAAGCTGTATTTGCTTTTCACGTTCAACCTGTTGCTTTTCTAAAAGAAGTTTTCCTCTTTCATATTTACGTTGCAAAGTCAAAATTTGAGATGTTTGTTTAGCATCCCGTTCAATGACTAACAACGAATCAGACTTTTCTTTGAAATAGAGAGCCATTGCATACTTTTTCTGTTTCTTTTCCAACAGATACAAATAGTGATATGCACCCGCCAGAGTACGAGGATTTTCAGAATTCAAAGCTAAAGCGAAACATCTTCCAGCCTCATCCAACTTATTTAGATTCAAATAAATATTCCCCAATGACATTGAACAGTGATGCATAGAATGCCTATCTTGTTCAGTCTCTACCGCAGTTTTCAACAGGGCTATTGCATCTCCCAAATCCCCTTCATTTCTTTTGGCAATCCCTTTTACTTGTAATAAAGAAGGGATTACCCGTTCAAAACTGATACATCCTTTCTTTTTCTCACACAAGGACAAAGCACGATTAATGTAATTATAAACACTGTCATATTTCTGTTCTACATAATAAATACGAGCAATATCCCGATAAACATATATAACTCCTAAAGTATCAACAGCCTTTTGAAAACAATACGCTGAACTTTGATAATTGTCGAGAGCATCTTTATATAGCTTTCTGTCCGTATTCAAAACACCGATATATTCATGTACAAATCCCTGCAACTTATATTCTTCCGTCTTCTCCAATTTAGCCAAAGCGCTCAAATAAGCTTGTATAGCCAATGTATCATTATCTTGCAAATGCATCACCTTACCATAATAAAACAATGCCTTCCCCGCTTTCACCTTATCCTCCCCATTCTTATAATAATCTACCGCAATTTTTATCAACGAGTCCGACTGCAAGCTGTCTAAATAGTTCTTATCACGCGCTTGCGTCAGCAGCAATGCATAGTCTGCCCGCTGCTTCCCACGAAGCTCCTCCGGATGAGGAATTTGTTCCAACAGCAGCAATGCACTGTCAGGATATACATCCATATACCTCTCTACCTTATCAAAAACATTGGATACGTTCTTCTCTACGCAAGAACCTAACAGTACGCAAACGGACAAAAGCCCAAGATATAGCAGTTTTTTCATATGAACATGTTCTTTACCAGATTATCATTACGTATAACTCCTATGCCCACAGAATCCTTTTGGAGATAAATATTCACACCAGCCAACGGCAATCCTTTTTCTCCATCAGTCACAATGCCATTTGCCTGTGCATTAGAAACAACTGTACAGCAGAATGTTATGAACAGCACTATACATCGCTTCATAATCCATGTATATATAATTAAACTTTGGATGAGAACAAGCTTTTACAGCCCCTCCCTTCAAAGATACAAAAAACCGCTTCAATAATGTACAAAAACAAGATAAATGTGGCAAACAAAACAAATAGCTCAGAGCTTGTTTCCCCTTACATAGGCTTCCTTTCCATTTTCTGTACGGAGTTATCAGCGCCTATCGGCCGTGATGCGCTCTGCCAACGGCCGTCAACCACTCGACTAACGACCGTCAACAAGGTGCTTCATGCCCGTTGAACACCTATTATACTCATAGTTTCCCCATACTGTGCACCTATCTTATTCCTATTATGAGCCCAGCTGCAGTCTATCGGTAAACGGTCTTTTACGAAGTTAATACCGTGTTTACACGAAACGCATATCGTGTAAACAAGATATTTGCAAAATGCTGTACATTCTATTAATACACTAACAAACAAGACATTAACTTACTTTCCGGCGTATTTCCGCTGTGGAAGCAAAAGTTGCTTCCACCTTTTTGAGTTGCTTCCACAGCACTTGTAATGCCGATGAATAAAGGGATGCAGGAAGTAGGTGGAAGTGTGGAAGCAGAAATGATAAAACTAAGCAGAGATAATTTTCCCTTAAAAGCAATAAAACTCCAGAATCTGCTGGAGCAAAGCATCCTGCTTTCCCGGACCTTTTTCCAACTCCACACTTTTCAGGTTATAGAGTTGTGCCAGCAAAGCTGACGACTGCTTCTCGCAAAGACGGGAATCATGTACCTGCTCCATCCAGCAGACGGTCTCTCCCCAAACATCTACCGAAAGATGTGACAAGACTTCTGTCGGGGCTCCCCCCTTCTCCACCTTACGGAAGATTTCGACCAAAGCACACAACAAGCTGGACATTATCTGTTTACAACGGGAATGGGAACGGGATTCCCGGTTTCTGAAACGTAGCAGGAAATAGTACCCCAGCCATAAATAAACGGTGGTGACTTCTGCATGGATTTTCTCTATCCTCTTCCAATGCGCAACCAAGGCAGCATCAATTTCTTCCAGAATCGCATCCGTATCATCTTCTATGTAGTATTTCTGCGCAAGACACTCTATCACGCACCCCCATTTCGCCATATCCACACACTCTTGCGTACGCCCCATCCATACATGGGCTTCCTCCAACATCCGGAATGCTTTTTCTCCACATTCCGGAGAATCATAAAACCGATACTGACGAAACAACAGAAGAGACTGACATAATAACTCATCCAAAGAGTACTCCGCACTTTCCATATTTAAAATTCAAGTATCCATTCAGGTAACAAAATCGAGCAAAAGTAATCATTTCCTAAGAAAATCACGCCGTTTCAGCACAAAAACCGGCAGGAAAAAGAAGATACCGATGACGGACATCACCAGTCCGCCAATGGTACCCGCCGCCAATGGAAACCAGAAAGCCTCCTTGTCCTCACCTATCATGAAAGGGATAAATCCCAGAATGGTAGAAACTACCGTGAGGAAAATAGGAACGACCTTCGCATTCCACGCCTTGACGTAGGCACGAAGAGCGGAAAGACGGGGGAAACGACGTCGGATGCTGTTGTACTCGTTCAGGATATAGATGCTGGCATTCACCGTGATGCCGCACAGCAGGACGAACGAGGCAAAACCGCCCTGGTCGAAGTTCAGCCGGAACCAATAGAAAGTAAGAAATACCCCGATATAAGAAACCGGAATCACAAAGATGATGGCAAGCGGCTGCTTCAGGGAGTTGAACAGAACGCTGGTCGTAAAGAAGATGATGGCTATCACCACCAGCAGAAGCAGGTATTGGCGGTTGTCCTTCTCGCCCCATGACCAACTGTTGCTGTCCGACTCGGCTGTATAACCCATCGGCAACAGTTTGTTGAACTCCTCCAGGTCACGTTTCTGTATCTTGTTGCCCATCTCATTGGAGCCGATATATTCGTATTGCAGGCAGAGGCGGTACTGCTGGTTTTCTTTGGCAATCTCCTGCGGCATCTGTCCCTTTTCCACAGTAGTCAGTTCGGAAAGCTTGTAATGCTTGCCGTTTCCTACTCCATAGGGAAAGAACTGCATCGCCCAGATGTCATATTCGGCAGACTGGCGGGAAGAGAGCTTGATTTTCTCCGTTCCCTGCTCGGCCGCTACCGAGCCAATCTCCAGATTCTTGCCGAAGATGGGGCGCACCGCAGAGAAAAGCACTTGCGCGTCAATGCCCTCTTGCGCCATGCGCTCCTTGTTCAGGTTGAAGTAGAATTCCTGATAGTCATCCTTCCACCAGGAGAACTCCGAATTGATGAGCACTTCCTTGATACGCCGGTGCGTCAGCAGCTTGGCCTTCAGCTTCTCCGCCCACTCATAGAGTTCGTCGTAGTTGTAGCCGTACATCCTGATGCGGTAGGAGCCGGCACTCTCGCGGACGTCATTACTGAACCCCTGGTCCTGCAATCCGTAGATGCCCCAGCTGCCGCCTCCCAGTTCCAGCGCCTTGCTTATCATATTGGCTTTCAGTGTATAGGGAAAACCGCTGTTCCGGGCTTCCTTCTTGAAATAAATCTGCATACTGGCACGCCGGGGGCTGTAGATGGAAGTATGAAACTGCCTGATTTCCTTGAACCGGCTGAGGTAGGTCTCCATACGTTTCATCAAAGTGTTCATCTGCTCGAGGGTGCTGCCATTGGGAAGGTTGGCGTTGGCATAGAGCACCACCTCCTCATTACGGGTGAAGTAACTGCCTTCGTACACCTTCTGTATGAAAAGCCGCAAGCTGCCGCCCAGCGCCTTGTCCACAATGGGTTTCACCGACTCCTTATAGGTATCCGAACCGAATACCTTATTGTAAGCAGCTTCCCATTTTCCCCCTCCTTCCAGTTTGTCGGGCAACAGAAAAACGGGCAGACCGAAACCCAACAGCAACAGCAGGCATACAGCCCAGCGCCAACGGCACAGAAAACGGATGAGAACAGAGTAGCAGCGGGAGAAATAAACGGGGAAACGTCTGAAAATCCGTCCCGACCTTGTTTTGAATGTTTGCGTCAGCCCCGGCAAGACAAGACGCCTCTTCTTTCCCGTAATCCGCCTCACCAGTCCTATCTTCTCAATCATCGACGGAACAAAAAACAATGCCACCATCAAGGAAACAGCCAGATTGATGATCACTACCGCTGCAAAGTCCTGCAGGTTGAGCCGTATCCTCTCGTCAAGGAAGAAAATGATAACAAGCGCACCCATCGTAGTGAGGGTTGCCGCCAACACCGACAGGAAGGCCTTGAGATTACGCCGATGCAGAATGTGGTCGGTCATGACAATGGTGCTGTCTATCACCAGATTCAGCGAGACAGTGATACCCGCCAGCGAATAAAGCTGCATCTCAAGTCCGAAGAGGTAGTAGAAGATAAGTGCCACCGCTATATTTACAGCCAGGCTGGTAACTATCAGAAAAAGATATTTCAACTTACGAGTAATGAGCCATACGAATACAAGCAGGATGAGTACCGTCAAACCGGTACGGAAGTAAATCTTGTCCAGTTCTTCCCGTATGTACTCGGTCGCATCATAGCTGGCATGCACTTCATATCCGACAGGAAGTACCTGCCGAACAGCTTCCATCTCGTCCATCACGGCACGGTTCAGTTGCAACTGGTTGGCAGTTTCTTCCGCAGTAATGGATAGATAGACGGAATTCAGCCCATTGATGCGGTAATAGCTTTGCGGCTCCTCCTCCATACGGACAGCCGACACCAGTTCGTCCAAGCGGAGCAGTTTCCCGTCGGTAGCCGTCACGGTGATGGCAGCAGGATTAAAACCAAGGGAGTTGCTCTCCGGCACCAGTGCCAGGCGTATCCATTCCCGGCTACCGTTACCTGTATCCACATTGTGCGTACCCTGAAATTCCTTCCGGTAATGCCGCTGTACTGCCTCGCTGATGTCCGATAGGGTCACACCCAGCAAGCGCAACTGTTCACTGTCATATTCCAGTCTCCACTCCATGGGCGTGGCACCGCTGAGTTCCACCTTATAGATACCCGGAATATTTGCCAGCCGCGGCTTGATATGCTCCTCGGCATACTGCTGAATCAATATCGGAGTGGAAGGGGCATTCAGTGTGAAGGACATGAAAGGGCGTGAGGCGTTCTCGTCGGGCACTTTCATGTGAATGGTGGGATAGCTGACACCTTCGGGCAATTGGGGCCACGTCTGCCGGATGATGGTGGAAGCTTCGAAGCGGACTGCCTCGACATCGGCATGCTTGTCCAGCTCCACAGTAATGTTGCCGTAGCCGTTACCCGAGGTGGAGTTCAGCCGCTTCACTCCGCGGATACGCGCCAGCATGGATTCCAGCTTGCTGGTCACTTCCATCTCCACCACCCGCGACGAAGTGCCAGGCATGCTGAAACCCACCGTGAAGCCGGGCAGGCTGCGTGACGGATTCAGCTTGACGGGGAGCAGCGGTATCAACGCCACCCCTACCAAAGCAAGGCAGACAAACGCCACTATGACGGTGAAGGAAGAAACTCGTTTCATCAGTTATTATAATCAAATTTTTCCGACAGCGAAAATCCGCTGGCAAAGTCGTGCAACGTCAGTTTCCGTATCTTGTAATAATTCAGCCAGTAGTCCTGCAAGGCGGAGATGTAATTGCGTTGCGCTTCCTGCTGGCGGTTCAGCGAGAGGGTCAGGCTGTTGATGTCTGCCTTGCCGATAATGAAGCGCTGGCGGGTTTCGTTATACGCCAGGATGGCAAGGTCGAGGGCCTCTTCGGCACTGGCGACGAGGGCTTGCTGGACGTTGAAGTCGCTGACGGTCATGATAACCTCCTCCTCAATGCTGATTTCACTTTGCCTGGCAGAAGTCTTCACCACGTTCAGATTGTTCCTCGCCATGTTGTATTTGCCTTTCCTCACGCCCCAGTCCACCAGTGGAATGGAGACACTGACCGACACCATCTCCTGCTGCATGGGATGCCTGTATGCTTCACCGAATTTCTCTGCCACCTGGTTGAAGCCGACGCTGGCGTTGATGCTGGCGTTGAAGCGCGACTCCTTCTTCGTCTTGTCTACTGTCTGCTCGGCTTCCAGCACTTCCTGACGAAGCCCCAGAAATTCCGGATTGTTGGCTTGAGCGGCCAGCAAAGCCTCATCAACCGGTATGGTCAGCGCCCTCGGACGTCCCGGAAGCGACACCCTGATATCCGTGTTCTTCTCCATATTCAAGAAAGATGCCAACGAAAACATGGCGCGCTTCAAGGCACTGGCGGCATTCTGCAAGGTATTGCGGGCGTTCACCACGTCGAGTTTCAGCGTCAGCAGGTCGGCACGGCTGATGGCGGCTATCTTCAGGCGCTGCATACCGATGCGGTAGAGGGTATCGGTGGAGACGGCATTGTCCTTGGCCAGGTCATATTCCGCCTGCGCCATGGCAAGCGCAAAGAAATAGGTAGTGGCCTGCTCGGATACTCGCTCTGCATTGTAAATATACTCCTTCTTCACCTTTTCGTACTTCAGCGGCTCAATCCTGCGTTCCCAACGGAAAGGATTGTAACCGACCAGACTCTGCGAGTAGCCCAAACGAACCGGAACACTGGTGAACTGGGTATACTTGTTTCCACCGAAGCTCCGCATATAGCCCAGCTCCGTATCCAGATAGAACGTACCGCCCGTCAAGTCGAAATTCTGTCTGACGGCAAGATTGCCGTATGCATAGAAGGATTGCTGGCTGCGATAGATGTCAAGGTCCTGTTCGGAGTCGTAACGCTTGGTGATATCGCGGTTGTACTGTGCCGGAGTCATGTTCAGCGTCAGGCTGGGAAGGCGGTTTGCCTTATAGGTGCGGTATTCCCAATAACCGGCCAGATACATGTTCTTGGTGCGGAAGGCTTCCAGCGAACTGTCATTCGCCAGGGCAATGGTCTGCTGCAAATCGAGCGTTATCCGCTGTTGGGCAAAAGCGGAAAGGGCTCCCAGACTGAACAAAAGTATAAGACTTAATTTCTTCATGCTCTTTCTTTTCTATAAATAAACCAATATATCAACGGGATGATGAACAGACTGACCAGTGTCCCTACAGACATAGCCCCAATCATCGCTATGGAAAGCGGCTTCTGCAGCTCCGAGCCCATGTCGAACGAGAACAGCAGCGGAACCATAGCGAAAATGGTGGTGAGCGATGTCATGATGATGGGCCGGAGCCTTCTGCGCCCCGCCTCGTGGATGGCCTCGAGCAACGGCATACCAGCCCTCCGTAATTCATTAATGGCATCCAGCTTCAGGATGGAGTCGTTGATGATGATACCGCACGTCACAATCAGTCCGATGGCAGACATCAGGTTCAGGGTATGCCCGCATATCCACAACAGAAGCAGGGCAAACGCCACATCTATCGGAATTTCCAGCAGCACGATGAGCGGCTGCACGAAGCTTTCGAACTGGGCGGCAAGAATGAAATACATCAGCAGGATAGAGATGAAAAGAATCACCACCAACTCGTCCAGCATCTGGCGGTTGGAGAAGAAACTGCCGGAGAAGGCCGTATCCCAGTCACCCGTGGCATCTGCCTCCCGCTTCACCTTTTCCATCAACTCCGGAGCATCGTCCACTTCATAGAAACGGAACGGTATATATTCACCGTTGCGTCCTGCCGTAATCGTTTTCAAATCCTCGGCCGGACGCACCTTTACCAGCTCCCGAAGCGGAATATGCTCCACTTCGCCCTTACTGTCCGGACGGGTCTGTATCAATGTCTGCTGCAGCACCTCATTCACTGTCCGCTCCTCGCCCACAATGCTGATAGGCAGGTATTGCTGGTAGGAATGGAGCATAGCTACGCTGTTCTCCTTGAACGCTGTCCGCAACGTACGGTAAAGCTCGTCATACGAAACGTCATAGAGCAACAGCTTTTCCTGCAAAATGCTTATGTCAAGCTGGTTCTCGAAAGCGATACCTACGGGCGCTGTCCCCGTAAGCTCCGCAAACTGTTGTTCCAGTCCGCGCAATTCTTCCGCCGCCGGCGCCTTCTCCTTATTGCGGGCATAAAGTTCCGCCACCACATCGGCCTCCCCGGTCACGAAAAGCTTCTCGAACACGGTTTCGGGTGGAGAAAAGGAGACTGTCGCCAACGGATATTCCCGTGTCAGCCACTCGCCCGCCTGCTTCTGCAAGGGAGCAATCCCGTCAGGCGAGGAAGTCTTGAAATACAATTCTGCCTCCGAAGAAGAGAGAGCCTGCTCACGGTTCAGCAGATAGTCCTGCTGGCCTATGGCAGCCGTCTGTTCCACAGTCTCGTCCAGCAACTGTCCGAACAGCACATTCACACGATGCCGGTTCTCGTCCACATGTATGTTTTCGTTCCATTCCACGTGGACTATCAGTTCATTCTGGTCTATCTGCGGCATACGCTCCTTGGCTATGGAATAGAACAGAAAGACACAAAGAGGTATAGAAACCACACAGAATACGCTACTTACCGTCTTGTGGGAGAATACCCAGTCGATGCCCGCATCATAAAAACGGTCCAGCGTATGTTCCTTCAACGGATTGTTGATACGGATGCGGGAGAACCACGACCTGCCGCGCAACCCCGTCCGGTAGACCAGCATATAGAGGACCGGCAGCAGCATGATACCCGTGAAGTAGGAAACCAGCAACCCTACCGTAACAGAGAATGCCTGGTCGTAGAACAACGCCCCTGCAATGCCGCTCATGAATATCAGCGGCACAAACACGGCAACCGTGGTCAGCGATGAGCTCAGCATGGGCGTAATCACCTCACTCGTTCCCGCCACGCAAGCCCGCCTCAACGAATAACCCCGTTCGCGGTACTGCGAAATGTTCTCCGTCACAATGATGCTGCTGTCAATCATCATACCCAACGCCAGAATCAATCCGGACAGAGAAATGATATTGAGCGACATCCTGAACAGATAGAAGAACAAGAAACAGATTACAATGGACACCACCATGCTCAGGCCGATGATGAACGGCGACTTGACATCCCCCAAGAAGAGTACCGCCACAATGCAGATGAACAGGAAACCCAACGACAAGTTCTGCTGCAGATTGGAGATGGTATAGTCCAGCAACTCCGTCTGGTTACGGCTGATGCTAAAATCAATGTCGGGATATACTTTCTTGAAGTAGTCCATCGTGCTGTTGATGGCAAGCTTCATGTCTTCCATATTCTCGTCCGCCTGCTTGATGACGGCAAGGGTAACGGCACGCTTGCCATTGCTCATGGAGACACCTTTCTCCTTGGCAGGAACAATCTCTACCCGGCAGAAGTCTCCCAAGCGGATGATACGTCCTTCCTTTCGCAGCAGGATGCCCTTCACGTCCTCCTCTGTCCGCAGCAGGGTGGAGAACTTAATGTTGTATTCGTAGTAGCCGTCGCGCACGGTCATGCTGCCCGGCTCCACGTTGTTTTGCGCCAGCACGTTTTCTATGTCTTCAATGGAGAACCCCAACACAGCAAGCTTATCCGGGTCGGGCACAATCTGTAACTGGCGTTCGACCAAACCCGTGACATCCACCATTGCCACTTCCGCCAACTGCTCGATGCGACGCTTTATGACATTTTCGGCAAACTCGCACAAATCAAGAAACGCGCGTTCGTCCACCTTGCCGTATGCACTGTCGTTTTTTAGGGTCAGATTGAGGTAGAAGACAGGAATGTCCGTCGCACTTGCCTTTATCACCTTCGGGCGTTCGGCATCCCTGGGCAGATAGTTCATGGCGGCGTCAATCTTCTCGTTCACTTCTATGAAGGCAAGGTCGGTATTCGTACCGAAGTCGAAGCCCAGGCGGATGATGCCTGCACCATCGCGCGTCTCGCTGTCCATGTCCTTCAGTTTCGCCACCTGGATGAGCTGCTGCCGCAGAGGTTTCACCACCGTATTCTCTAATTCACGCGCCGAGGTATTCTGCGCCGACACCTGCACTGTAATTTCCGGGATGGCAATATCGGGCAGCAAGGATACCGGCAAGGTGAAGTAAGTCACCAGCCCGACAATGAAGCATGCTGTAAATGCCATCAGTACGGCAATAGGCCGCTGTATCAAAAACTTTATCAATTGAACTATGAATTTTGAATTACCACTTATCACTCATTATCTATCAACCACCTTCACCGATGCTTCATGTGCCAGATTCACATTTCCCGTCACAATGACCGTATCGCCTTCTTTCAGGGCATCGTCGGCCATACTATAGCTTTCCGCATTCTCCAGACCGGTCTGCACATAGTTCCACTGCGCCTTTCCGTCTTTCAGGGTAAACACCACCTGCTTGCCCGAACGCAACACCACGGCACTCTTCGGGATTACAAGCTGTCCGCCCAGAGAGCGGTGCACGTTCACCCTCACGTTCATCCCACTGAACAGCCGTCCCTTGCCATTGACGGCAGCCTTCACCTTAACCATCCCCTTGTCATCCACCAGAGGATTGATTTGGGTGATGCGCCCCTCCTGCCTAAAGCCGGCATCCGAATAAGGGGTAACAATCACCTTGTCGCCACTCTTTATCAACGGCAGTTCGCTTTCCAGCACCGTGAAGTCCACCTCCATACCTTGAGTGCCGATAATGGAGCAGAAGGCTTCCGAGGTACTTGCCTCGTTGAACGGTTTGGAGAACAGGTTCGCCACTACCCCGTCAAAAGGCGCAACCAGCGTGGCGTGTTCCTCTTCATACGCGGCAAGCTCATACTGGGCGAGGCTCTGGTCGTAACCGCTCCTCACGCGGGCCAGCTTCATGATGTCAGCAGGTACTTTGGAGGCATCACCCACCGGATAGCCTTGCCCTATCAATACGTCCTGCAGCTCAAGTTCCGCTTTGTCCAGAGCATCCTTGGCTTGCGCGGTCTTGTTCTTCAGACGGAACTTATCCAGTTCGGCAAGTTTCTGCCCTTTGCGCACCGGGGCACCGTTCTTCACGTAGATGTGTGCCACTACACCGGTGGTCTCAAAACGCAAATCCGCCATGGCACCGGCGGTTACTTTTCCGTTGCTCACCAGTTCATGCTCAAAGGTCGCCCGCTTCAGGACTTTCACGGTCACTTCATTGCTTTCACTTGGCAGGACGGTTGCCACCCCTTCCTCGGACTCTTTTCCCTTTCCGGCATCGGAGCAGGCGGCAAGCAGGGCAACGGCCATGCATAGCAGGTATCGATAGTTCTGTGTCTTCATATTCATACTCAATTATAAATTGATAAAATTAATCGTTTCAAAAAAACGAACCGATATTTGCATGTGGACACTTTTTTCATAGCACTTTAGCAATTAGTTCGCTCATTATTAACACTTTCCGTTTTTATTCATCTTTTTTAATATGGACAAAAATAAGCTGAATCTTTTTTATTTCCTCCCTCATCTGTCGTATTGCCGTAGAATGCACTTTCGGCTCTTTCGTCAATACCATCCACTTCATTTTTTCAAACTTGTCCGGTTGCCTGAAGCTTGGTTCCGCATAAAGTTTCGCAAGCAGGTAATAAGGGTAAATACGTCCCGGCAACCGATGGGTGGAACGGATAAACCAGTCTTCCGCTGACAAGCAGTCACCCATCTGCTGATAGTTCTTGCCTATCACATTCAGTATCATGGGGTCACAACTACGCTGTAAAGCTTCTTTCAAAATACGGTTGGATTTACTGAACTGCTGCTGCTTGTGCAATCCATGCCCATATTCGAACAAGAAAGATGCCCGGTCCCTCAACAGAGGATAAAGACGTCCATACTCTTTCTCTGCCGATTGATACGCACCTGCATTATACAGCACCCGAGCATTCATCCACTCCCGGCAGGCCTGCTCCACTTGCAAGTCATTCTTCAGGCGAAGACCGCCAATGATGCCTACTGATACAGCCAGCCCCAACCATTGCCAACGGTCGGCACCGGACAAGCATGCCACAAGCAATCCTCCAAATGTAACGATAAATACCGGAAGTTGTAGCGGATAGGAGGAAAAAGAGAATATCATCAAGGAAAGAATAGCCCCACAGATACCATAACGTCCTTTACGGACTCCCCTATACAAACACAGCACGACCACAACCAATAGACATACCGCCAAAGGAATGCCCAGTTCGACCGCAGCCTGCAGATATTCATTGAATGCATATTCCGGACTTCCCGCCACACGTTCCTCCCACGGTTCATAATCACCTGCTGCAAAATAAGTCTCCTGCGCATTTCCATAGGCTGCTGCGAAATTATGAATCCCATATCCGGTCAACGGCTTTTCTGCAATGGCACGACAAGTTATCTTCCACATGAAAAGACGGCCACGTGCAGAATCGGGTTTCAAGACAAACAGTAAATAGCCCGCCAATAGCAAGACACAGAATCCACCGACCACTACCATCACCACACGCTGCCTTTGCTGCTGCCATAATAATCTGAACTTATCCGTCCAATCCATATGCCAAGCATATACACACAGACAGGAAACTCCTGCCGCCAACCATGCCGAACGGCTCATTCCTGCCGGAAGCACACAAAGGATAAGCAGCATCACACCACCAGTGACCATAGTTCCAGCCTTATCCATCACCTTTTCCCATCTTCTTCCATCATTCCGGTCAGAGCAGAGAATCTCCCCCCTCTTGGTCAGCCATTGATACAGACAGACCGGAAGTATCATGGCCAAATAGCCGGAATAAGGCCCCGGATTGAAGAAAGAACCTGTCAATACATACAAGGAATGGTTGGACACAGCATAACCATAAAGCTGCCTCAATCCCCAAACAGCCTCAATGCCCCCCAGCATTACCAATACCCACGAAACCGGTATAAAAAGAAAATACCTTTTTTCCATCATCAATCCAGCCATCAACAGACATCCTGCAACTACCAATGCACTTTTATCGAAATAGAGCCATTGCCCTATAACATCAGCTACAGGAAGTCCGGAAGAAACGTTACATGCCAAAGACAATAAAACTATACAAGCAATGTAGACCAAACTTCCAGTCAATAGATTACGTACATTATTCATTCTATCTATCAAATATTCAATAGTATTCTATAATTCACCAAAAGATTTGTTTCCCGTCTTTATATTCAAAAATCCGTTCATCTTTACCGGCTGTGTGATTCTTCAGATAAAATAAAGCACCTTGAAACCCTGAATAGACAATAGAATCTGACACAGCCATTTGCCGCCCGACAGAATTCCATTTTCCTCCACCCCAATAAAACAATTCATACAAATTACCTTTATAAATAAAATTCACCTCATTACGAGGAGTATACACCACCTTCTCCACACGATGGGGACTTCCAAAGTCCATCCCGGTCCATCCTCCATCCGGATGTATATAATCAAATGAAGTATCCGGATTACCGTCAAATGCGTTCAAATATTCATGTGTATTGTCTTCAAAACTTCCCGGAGTACCTATGATTTCCCCATATAGAGGTATGGTATCTTCCGTATTCTCATAAAAAGCCAGTTCCGAGATATTACAGAAACATCCGTCAGCACCCTTATAGCGCATATACCGATACGGTTTATCAGACTTCAACCGGGCCACAGTATATAGCCGATACGGAGCCTCCTTTATCAAAAGTAGAGTATCCTTCCACCCAAAGTCTGCCCGGTCGCTTCCTTCCACTACTCCCCCAATCATCCGGTCATTGAAAAGAACACTCAAAGTAAGATGGCACTTCCTATACAAGACCAATTCCTGCTTTTCAGCTTCCGGAACAATGAACCGTATCTTTCCGGTTTCACGCTCCAGAAGAAAAGGAGAAGATACTGCAGCGTATTCCTTTCCGTTCCAGGCAGCCAGCGTAAAGACCGCCCCGCCTCCCACATCCTCAAAACGAGCCTCCCGCTTCTTAAAGAAAGTATATCCTATAGGTTGCCATTGTAGTCTGTTGGCAAGGCACAAATACACCATATCCCCCTCACGAAACTGTCCGGAAAGCAAAGAATCCGGAAGAGCTACAGTCCAATTCCTGTTACCGGTATAAAGTGCAGTGACATCGCGGAAGAACGGACGTCGGAATGCCGGGTAAACATCGGAATATTTCCCCAGTTTCCGTACCGCCTCCTTATCAATACTATAGGTTGCCCGGTACATTTTTCCCCTCGAAATGCTATATTCTTCCGCTTTGCTCCATACTTCTTCATAAGGAAGATTTGCAATGTATGTCTTTCCTTCCTTATCCAAAACAAAATTCCAGAAATGAGAGGCATTGTTGTCTCCCAATACCATCACCCTATCTACTCCGCACGGAATACCCAATGCCCGCAACACATATATCATGGCATCCGTAAACTCTCGGCAACTGCCCGTATGCCATTTCAGTACATCCGGTCCCAAATGAGGTCCCACCGGAAAAAGAGCCGTATTCCGGTAGTTCGCTTTCCGCAACGTATCCATCAACAACTGGGCGGCAACCTTAGGATTATCAGCCTCATCTGTCTTCCTGAATTCATCCAAAATCGGGCTATAGCACTCATAAATTTCTTTGCGCCAGAGAGAAAGCGGCTCATCCCCTATTCTATAAGGCAATATATATTCGCAGAAAGTATCAAAATCAACATGCTTTCCCCAAGGTTGCTCCCGCCAGACTTTGAATGCCCATTCTATATGATTGACCAAAAAAGCGGAATCCACCGTCATAATGTCCCTCTTATAAGTCAATTGATTTATAGAAAATTCTCCATCTGCTCTTTTCAAGGAATCAATCAACTCTTGCACATGCCTGGAATAAGGAAATGAAACGTATTCACTGAAATACTTCCTGTAATTCTCCAAGGCCTTTCCCTCGTAAGCACCATGAAAAGGCATATTCTCTATCAGAAAACAAGCAGCACGATATTTGTCACCGTCCTCTTCCTTGTAACGGTCCAGTACCTTTTGCAACTCCGCACGGTTATCACCGGCAAGATTCAAAGCTGTGTCCAACCACTGATTTTCCGAAGAACAAGCCACAAACAGACCTGCTGTAAACCATACCCATACACACCAATGCTTCATATCACTATTCCATTTTTTCTATTCCAATCTGAAAGGCAGTCCAATCAATCCTTACAATCCGATACAAATACCTGCTTACCATCTTCCATATGAAATATCAGTTCTTCTTCTCCACGGGTACTGTCATGCAAATAGAGCAAAGCTCCCGATGGTATCCCGTCATATGGCAGAAAAGGTTTTTCTGCCATTTTCTTCCCCAATGAGTTCCAACAGCCCTCTCCCCAATAGAAGAGTTCATAACAATCCCCTATCCTGACAAAGTTATCATCGTTACGGGGCATATACATAAAATTGTCTATAGTAACAACCTTTCCAAAATCCACCGTTACACTTGCACCGGGTTTTGATGAAATGAAATACGACAACGGTTCATTATCATAGACCTGATAGGCAAAAGTATTTGCTGTGGCTGGAGCATCTCCCCAACTGTCTATAGGGACAATCTCTTCCTCTCCTTTATAAAAATGCATTTCGGCAACTTCCGCATATCCCTCTGCCGAAGAACAAAAACGGGCATAGCGACCCCTTACCGGTTTCTCAAGAATAACGTGATTATAATTGATACCGGGCGTATCTTTCACAGTACACAACAACTCCGCATTTTTAAAATCCTTATCACAAGCCGCCTCAAAATGCCCGTCTTTTATCCCTCCCATATAGTTCCTGATACGTTCCGAAAGAGGGTATTTCCGATACAATTCAGCAGAATAGCACTTGGAGGTATCTGCAACATAAGGATGTATATCCTTGCCATCAAAATAAAAAGGATTTCCAATAGGGCGATACTGCCCGTTTGCGAATGCCAACAATATATAAACCTGCCTCGAAGCCAAATTCCTGAAAAGCGCTTTTCCACTTTCTACCTTAGTAAAATCTATTCCCCGCCACCCATAAGCACTGAACAACCCCACATAAACATAATTCCCGTCCATCCCTTCTACCGGCAGTTCCAGATTCGAATCAAAATAATTATCCGACACTTTTCTTGCAAACACATCCTTAAAAGCAGCCGGTACGGACCGGTTCCGCATAAAATCGCCATCCATGTCCCATTGTCTGCCAAAACACCGGCGGTAAACCACGCTCGGGCGCCGACTGTCAATATAGAAACTTCCCCGTTTCGGCTTCCGGGAAGGGAAAGTAAAAGGAAGGCAGACACCCGTTACATCCCTCACCACATTCCACACATGCCCTTTCCGTGTTTCCGCATTGAAAGTATAGAAATCATAGGCTACCGGGACGCCGATGGCCCGCATCACATAAATCATAAAATCACAAGCATCCTGACACTTGCCGATACGATTATGCAGCAGGTACTCTCCTCCCAAATGCGGATAGTTAAAGACCCATGTAAACCGGTAAGGGTCTTCCTTCTGCAAATACTCCCAAACTACGCTAATCGCCTCCACTACATCGATACCCGTATAAACCTCGTCCAGCAAAAAGGAATAACGGTCATGGTATATCTGCCGCCAGTTGTCCGGAGTCTCATTTCCGATACGATAGGGAAGCAGCCATTCACAGAAATCTGCAAAAGAAAGGGAAGCATTCCACGGACGCTTTTTCCAACCATCAAAAGCCAAATCAATGTTATTTATCAAGAATTCAGCCCTTATATTCAGTACATCCGGTTTTCTCTGCAATCCGGAAGGGGTATAATAATCCCAATCCGGTACGGCAGTATCCTTCAGCATCACCCCATAAGCATCTGCCGAAGCCAGCACTGTTTTCAAAGAATCCAGTTCTTCACCTTCAAGGGCATAGTGATAAGGCATATTTTCTATCAAGAAACAAGCGGCTTTATATTTTTCAGGCTCATCTTTATAATGTTCCAGTACCTTTTCCAGTTCGCCTTTGTTGGTTGCAGCACACTCCAGTGCGTACTCCAATCTGCCGGAAGCATTGCAAGCCTCCAATATCCCGGCAATCAATAATATCCAGAGCAATTTAAACAGAACTTTCATCTTAGTCTATTCTTTTAAAGATACGTTTCCATCTCATTTTTCCAGTATTCGGGCTGACGGACTTCCATACCAGCCATGCCCTTCCCACTATAAATGGTTCCGGCAGTAATCCCCAGTAGCGGGAATCTTTTGAATTCACCATCTTGTCACCCGAAACAAAATAATAGTTCTCACAGAAGCGGTAATTGTGTATCACACTGTCCCCCAGCAGAACCGAATCTCCATGCAATGTCAGTTTCTTTTTCTGTTCCCACTCTATCACGTTCCGATACAGCAACCGTATTTCCGGATTCATTCCTACCACGCTGCCTTTGGCCGGTATATAAAGAGGCCCAAACTCGCTGATAGTCCACCCATTACAGCCACCATCGGGAAAGCTCTTAAGAACAAGGCCCCGTTCCTCCGTCATGCCCGAAGATATCAATTTACCTAATTCCTCCTGCGCCTGCACATTTCCTGCGATACCATCAAATCCGGACACACGATAATGTGTATTCCTTATCTCCAACGTATCACCCGGCACGGCGATACAGCGCTTCACGTAATACAACATCACGTCCAGCGCAATGTTGTCCCACCTGCCCGGATAAGGAAAATTGAACACTAGTACATCATTCCGCTGAAAATTTCTCCATCCGGACATACGGTGCATCCTCACCTCCTTTTTCTCCACGGCATCAAGCACATTGAATAGGCGTGCTCCACCCGAACATTTATCCACCAGAATACAATCACCCGCCAGCAACGACGGTTCCATCGAGTCCGACGGTATCTTGAAGGAGGTCACCACAAACACCTGCAATACTATCAGTATCACAACAAGCAGGCACAGACAGAATAATACGTTTGTTATTCCATTCAACCATTTTTTCAATTGCAGCCGCTCCTTCATCCCATCAATCAGTTATTTTGCATCCCCGCTAATCTTCAATACCAACGGAGAAGTTTCTGCATTGCAATATACCGTTATCGTCTTGTCAAAGTGCTCCGGATGTTCAGCTTTATAAACCACTTCCAAATCTATTTCCTTACCCGGTAATGCCGGTTCCTTTGAATAAGCTACGGTAGTACAACCACAAGAAGTAGCAACATCTTGTATAACCAATGGGTTATCTCCGATATTCTTCAAAGTAAAAATTGCCTTTTGTTCTTTCTGCCAATCAAAAACACCTAACAAGATGGAAACTTTGTCCGTGGCAACTTCTGTTTTAATATCCTTACTTTCATTCTCTATTGCTATACTCTCACCTCGAATTATCTTAACATACAACTCTCTTATTTTAGGATTATGAATAGGATTACCGATAGCAAGTACTTTATTATTCCGATTCAATAGAAAAGTTTGAAAAGTCATATCTGAAGGAAAATGATTTAGCTTATTAAAACTATCATTCTCATCCAAACAAATCGGATACTCAAAACTGTCACGTTGAAATATAAAACGTAGTTCAGACTTATCTTTAGGATAAAAGTAAAAAAGGAATGATACTTTATCATGGTTTAGAGAATCCATCTTAAGTATAAAATCTTTCCAATTTTGCAACTGCAATTTACAGCTCGTGCAACCTATAGAATCAATATAAGTTACTATTTTGTAATCACAGTTATCTCCTGAATGCTTTATAGTGTCTTTCCCTTGAATAGTAAACACAGAATTAGGAGGGAATTGTATTTCTTTTCCTTCCCACTCTCTCACTAATTGTATAACATGATTCTTTGTTTTGTTCTGACAAGAGGAGAACAGAATCAGTAATACCATAATATACATTGTAAATACAAACCCTTTTTTCATCTCTATGGAAATTTATTTTTTCAGTTCATACACCATTGAAAGATTTATAATACATAACATATAATATTAAACCCACCCTCTTCATTTTTTACAACAGCAAACATCTTTTTATCTTTTTCATTAACTGCAATATGAAACACATCCATATCAAGTAGAAGTTCTTTTATGGGATTACCATCCCAATCAAAGACAAATACAGTTTTCGATTTTCTTTGAACTTCATATATTTTCCCAGCCGAATATAAAGCATACAGATACTTAGGTGTTGGGCACACTTCAATAAAACCATGAATACTTTCTTTGGTTAGACGTGTACTAAACAATTGCCCACCATCCTCTACTACAGATTCACATATAGGATTCCCTAAACGCATCGTTTTTTTAAGTTTAATTTTATTATCAACTATTTCAAAGAAATCCAAGTTAGACGAAAAATTAACAGAATAGGCAAACTCATTTTTATACGGATGCTTTGCCATACATCCTTGATTGGAAAGATATCTAGTTATAGCATTGAAACTACTATCAGCAGCATTATAAACATCTATACCATAATCTAACACACGATTGTTTGCATCAAATATTAAATGCTGATAACGCGCTTCATACATTCCTCCTACTACAAAAATAGAATCATTAATAGTAATAAGCCTCGATATTAGAGCATTCGATATTTTATGCTTCGTCAGACGTGTAGGAGCACCATCAACCACACCACTCCGCAAAGAATCAAGGCTATATTTCATCACTATTCTACTTTGGTCATTATATGTCACTAGACACTTTTTTTCTAAATAGCCACTACTACCAAACATTATTTCCAAAGGACCCTGCCCTATATTTCCAAAACGACCAATCTGTCTACCCGACTGTTGATCGAACAATGTAAAACATTGATTGGAACGTGTATCAAAAACAACCAGATTTTCCTCGTCACATGCAATACCTTCTACACGACCTAAGGAATCTTCACTGATTAGGCATTCTTTTCTTTGATTCAAGGAAAACGTTTCAGGAAATAATTCCCCAATTGTTTGAGGTGGTTTATTATTGCAAGCACTTAAAAACACGATGTACAATACTCCCCACAAGAATCTATTCATTTTATTCATATAGTTTATTTTTAATATATTAGTGTCTGAATTTTCAACCCCATGCCATCATTTAACTAAAGTATAATTATTCTTCAAGATTTTGTATATATCCCCAACTAAGTTAGAGACCCCCAAAAAGGCTCAAAGCACACTTATTGTATTGTAGCATCATGAATGACATGGGATTAGATTCCAGACAAATCCTCTACTATAGTTCTAATTTCAAAAGAATATATACTATAAAATCAGTATCTAACTAGTAGATTTAGAAGAGAAATTATAGGAAAATATATTTCTCTAATCGAACTTGTTTTTATTCTATTAACAAGGTAAAGGAAGTCTCAGTCCATGCACAATACCACCACCTACAATGCGATAACACTCGTAACTATATGGACTGCAGCAATAATACCCTCCACTTTCACCACCAGCCAATGCTTCCACATTAGCCAATGTTAAATCAGACAATGTCTCCGATTTCTGATTTGTATAAACACCATATCCTGCAATCGCTACAAATGCTGCAACAAAAGCTATCTTAATCATTTTCTTCATACTATTCTTCAATTTTATTAGTATAAGATTATTCTTTTTTATCATTTACCACAAGCATAATGCTTGCGTACCAGAATCAAGATATAAAAATCTTGGAGAACTCTTTTCTTGCCATACCTATCGAAATGGCAGAAAACACACTCTGTTTTCAATTCAAATTACTATCTTTGCCTCGACCTCCTTTCTTGGTGGGTTATGGAACGGACGGTACGAGATGCACCAACCAAACGTGAACCGTCCGTTCCTCTCCATCCATATTATAGTTTACTTTATTTCATACTATACTCTATTATCGGATCATCTTTATTCACATCCGTTGCCAAGATTATTCCTTTTTGTTCATCTACCGATATGCCATAAACATAATGATCTAACACATACCTGCAGAGAGGTTCGCCGGTCAGACTAAAAACATAGATATACCGTCCTCCATCCGGCAAATAGACACCTTGCTGTACATTTTGCGCAATTTCCTTAAAAGAGCGCCCATGAAAAACCGCATAGATAGCACTGTCTGCCACTTGGACATCGCTAAATCCCATGATACCCGTAGGAATACCATAACCCTGAGAAATCTTAAACTCCGGTTCACCGTGCGGACCAATGCGTACCACATGCGTACTATCTTTCAAATTAAAGACTTCAAGTACTTCGCCCAACTGGGTAACTGCTGCCAGCACTCCATTTCGGGGATTATAGTCGATGAAGCTACGCCATGCCTGAGCCAATGCAGGACGGGCATTCTGTAAAGCCTCCGCATTGGCTGACGGTATTTGACCGGTTCTGCGCAATAATTTCCCTTGATAGTTTACCCAGCAAAAGCGGCTACTGCCAGATCCGTCCGGAACAATGAAGGTAAAGTCGTCAACCATCACAAAGTCTAAAACGCGAAGCATGTCAGCATCCATATTTATCACTTTCTGAGGAACGATTGAGCAACCCGACGAAGTAAAATCATACTTGGTTAATACGGACTTACCAGCATCAAGTCCCCACAGAGATTGACCATGCCATCGGATATTTTCAGCAGAAAGCATCTCTTCGGGAGCCTCGCCCCGCTTGCCGAACGAAGCAAAATAGCGGAAACCCGGATAGTGGAAAACATGGCAAAAGTAGTCTGTGCCATGCAAATCCATTACCACAGCCTTATCACCCTGCACCCGAACGCGGAACGGATAACGGAACAAAGCGGTGTCCAATGGCTGCACCCTCGCTTTCAGCTCGATTGTTTGCGGAAAATCCATGTAGGCAACAGAAGTTGCTACTTTTTTCTGCGTACAAGAGGAAAAGGACAGTGCGGATAGGCTAATGAGGCAGGCTATAATAAATTTGCACATGAGCTACTCCTTGATTTGTTAAAGGACAAACTATTGAACCACTCCCAAAACATTTGCTATCATCCCCACTCTCACCAGCAGCCAATGCCTCTATATTTTCCAATAGCAAATCATCCAGCTTTTCCGAATGACTAATTTGAACATAGCTTAAAACCGAAATGGCACTAATTGCCAAAGCTCCTAATAACTTCACCTTGCTTTTCATAGTGTTTTTGTTTTTTGTTACACAAGCAAAGATAAAAGGATTATTTTGGCTTTTGCCAGTCTTTATTTGGAAAACGCCCAAAGTTGGGGCGTGAAAAAAAGTTCACACCCGACACACCAATATGGGTTAACATTTCATCTACTTGGAGATAACAATTTGATACCCCTTCCTTTCCGGCAGAAGAAGAATCTGAACGGAATCGTCCGCCTCAAAGAGTTTACCCAATAAGCTTATTGCTTTTCTGCGGCGGCTGCCTAAATTCAAATCACTCAATGGCCAACCGCAAATTTCCGCTATTTCATCGTTCGTCAGGAAAAGTTCGGACGACTTGGCAAAACCAAGTAATAACTTCGCGGCTTGTGGCGTACAAGATACTTTTTCACCTTCATAAGTCAGTGTATGGTTGACGGAATCAAATATATACTTCCCGAACCGATAAGTGCTCTTTGTCAACGTATCAGCCGTTTTTCTCTTTCTATACTGTTGACCCCCTACATAAATCGCCAGTCCCAATAACAGAATGCACAAAATGCAGGATAGTATCTGCAGTACATGGTCTGCCCAATCCACACAGTGCCAAAAATCAGGCAGCATATAAGCTGTCAACCTCATTGTGTACATACCGTTCAAATAGTAAGTACCTAAATCATTCTGTGAAGCAATTATAGTTTCATCTCCAGTAGATGATTCTTGCACAATGCCCTTTCCCATCGGATTAACCTTCAGAAAAAGAGCACACATGGCTCCGCCATACCGATCATTCATCTCAGCTTTCCACTCAAGACAAATCTCTTCCAATGGAAATTTTCCATAATAATTCAACATATCGGCTTTAAACCCTACGACATCCAACGGAAATAGTCCTTGTGCCTCTTTCAATGAATCTATTATCACTTCAAATTCACCATCTTCTGATATCGCTTTCCTTTTGGTATGCTTCTTACCACCATCAGACCCAGATGCATAGAACATCCCCAGCCCATCAAATTCCCGATTCACGACCCGTTCCGCAACCTTCCGCAGAGTTTCTACAGCAACCTCCTTAGCCACATCTTGTCCCTGGTTGGCATTATCATATAATGCTACTATCACAGACACTGCCACCACTACAATGGCACATATCCATATCATAAGAATCTTCTTATAGCGTTTCATCTACTCCTTCCTTTCTGTTGCCTATTCATTTCTACCCATGCACTCGAAGAGGCATCCGCTTAATAGCGCCAAAGTTAAACAATAATATAAAGAAAAAAGGAAAATGACTTGAGAAAGAAGGATATAAAATCAAAACAGTTTCTTCTTCTAATCTGCTTTAGCTATTTTCCACCCGCCAATCGTCCGCGTGGCACTGTCAAAATTCACACCAATCTTGACCACACGCCTGCCGTCCGCCCGGTAAGGGATGGCATACTGCTTGCTGTCAATCTGAGCCAACGCCTCTTCCGGGGTACCGTCGTATTTGAACTCGAAGACATAAACGACATCCTGCAACTGCACCACCACATCCGCACGGCCTACGGAACTCTTCACTTCCGACTCCACATATTGTCCCATCAACCGGAACAGCAAATAGAAAATGGTCTGATAATGCTTTTCGGTCTTGTTCTCCAAATCATTGGGAATGGAGGCAAAGAAGGAACGGGTACGCTCCAGGCAGCTCTCCACATCACCCTTCATCAAGTCGCGAAGGAAAGAGACGACGTAGAAGGTGTTGTTCTGGGCAGGCAAGTGCACGTAAGAGGGAAGCAGGGATTCAATGAACCCTTTACGGACCTCACCGTTGGGATAGGCCAAACGATAGATTTGGAAATTACGGTCATAGCCCTTAATGGTCAGATAACCGCTCTGGTAGAGCACCGGGATGGGACTCGTTATCTGTTCCGTAGGCGCATCAAACTGCTCATCGGTAGCCTCAACACCTTCCAGCGCACGCACATCGAAGTCTGCATGGCGCAGAATATCTATCAGGAAAGTAGGCGTGCCCGTGGAGAACCAATAGTTCTTGTATTCTTTGGAATTGAAAGCATTGAACAGGCTGAACGGGTTGTAAATATCCGCACAAGCCTTACTGAAATGATAACCGTCATATTGCCGCTTCAAATGCAAGCATGCCTCCTCGTAAGTCTCATCATTAGCCTCGGCCATCCGCTCAATATCGGGTTTCAACTGCGTCAGCAGTTCCTCCTCGGTGATGCCGCAGAGGGCACTGAAGTCATCGCGCATACTGATATTTTGCAAATTGTTCAGTTCGCTGAAGATGCTCAGCTGGCTGAACTTGCTGATACCCGTGATAAAAAGAAAACGGAGATATTGCCCCAGCCCCTTGAGAGGACTGAAGAACTTGCGCATCTCGTTGCGAAGCTGTTGTTGCAAAAGGGCATCGGAATTACTGTCAAGCAGAGGAGCATCGTACTCGTCAATCAGCACTACAACCGGCTTTCCGGTCTTGGCGTAGGCACGCAGGATGATGCCTTGCAGACGCTCTGCCGCCCCCTCTTCCTCTTCCTTTTTTCCGTAAATTTCTTCCCAACGAGATAAAAACAAATTCAATTGCCCCGTCAAGTCACGCAGCTCAGTATATTTCGTCAAGCTGAAATCAACGTGCAGCACCGGGCAAACCTCCCATTCCTGCTCCAGACGTTCCATAGCCAGCCCTTCGAAAAGTTCCTTTTTCCCCTGGAAATAGGCCTCCAGCGTAGACACGAGCAAGCTTTTGCCAAACCGACGGGGGCGGCTGAAGAAATAAATTTGGTCTGTATTCACCAATTTGTACACCAGCTCCGTCTTATCCACATACACACAATTCCGCGTACGCAGTTGCTCAAAATTCTGTATCCCTATCGGATAGCGTCTGCCACTCAATTCCATAGCTGCTACTGTTTAAATTACAAGTATGACAAAGATAGCACATATTCCGCAAAAAAGAAAGCACGCCCATGGCTTTTTCATCACAAGCCCTCACTGCAAACCTACTGCACATCTTTTGCAGTAACACTGCAAAGGCGTTGCAGTAGCACTGCAAAACAGTTGCAGTGGCACTGCATCTATGTTGCAGCGGCACTGCAAAAACGATGCACTGGTTTTGCAGTGAGTATTTGGTATCTTTAACATTGGCACCCAAAGCCTTACAGCGGAGCAGAGCCCGTTTTCATCACATAACGCCCTGTCCTGAAAACAGTCAACCAAAATCAGGAGAACAAAAAGGGTGAGGGCAAAATTTGCCCTCACCCTTTTAAATTGCTCTCACTCACCCCTGAAACACCGATGAACAAGCAGATGCAGACAAGCGGTGAGGGTGGTGAGGGTGGAATTGCAAAACTTTTATTAGTTTGCTTATTTCAGCAAGCTTTCCGCATCCAGGTGCTCTGCCTCAATATCCTTGAAGTAGCGGTAAGTACCCACCTTCAATTCTTCGGTGGCCGCATCGTCACAAACGATGATACCCTTTTCGTGCATCTGCAAGGCGCTGATAGTCCACATCTGCATCACGGGACCCTCGACTGCATGATAGAGGGCACGTGCCTTGTTGTGTCCGTTTACGATAATCATTACCTCGCGGGCGCTAAGCACAGTACCGACACCGACGGTCAGGGCAGTCTTGGGCACCTTGTTCACGTCGTTGTCAAAGAAACGGGAGTTGGCAATGATGGTATCGGTAGTCAATGTCTTCTGGCGGGTGCGTGACGAAAGGGAAGAACCCGGCTCGTTGAAAGCGATATGTCCGTCGGGGCCGATACCGCCCATGAAGAGGTCGATGCCGCCGTAGGACTTGATTTTTTCTTCATAGCGTGCACACTCGGCATCCAGGTCGGCAGCGTTGCCGTTCAGGATATTGGTGTTCTCCGGCTTGATGTCTATATGGCTGAAGAAGTTGTTCCACATAAAGGAATAGTAGCTTTCGGGATGTTCCTTGGGCAAACCTACATACTCGTCCATATTGAAAGTCACTACGTTCTGGAAAGACACGATGCCTTTCTTGTTCAGGTCGATAAGTTCCTTGTACATGCCCAACGGAGAAGAACCGGTGGGGCATCCCAATACAAACGGTTTTTCAGGTGTCGGATGAGCGGCCTTGATTTTGGCAGCCACATAATGTGCCGCCCACTTTGATACGGATTGATAATCCGGTTGAATGATTAGTCTCATTGTGATTGTTTTATTAGGTTAATAAATTAGGGGTAATTTTCAACTACTTCCTATCCTTCTTCAAACGCTCTGCCATGGCACGTGCCAGGTTTTCGCATTGTTCGTAAGTAATGTCCTTCATGGCCTGCTTCATCTCTACCGGGTCGCCCACAATCTCGAACTTGCTCTTTTCGGCAAACTCGCCCATGCGCTTCACGGCGGCACCCGCCCAGCAGAAGGAGCCGAAGTATCCCAGATAGCGTCCCTTCACTTCGCGTACCAGAATCTTGGAGAGCAAGGATTCTATCTCAGGATAAATCTGGTTGCTGTAGGTGGGGCTGCCGATGATAAGTCCGCGATACTTGAATATGTCGGCAATGATATAAGAAGGATTGCTCTTGCTCACATTGTGCATCACGATGTTCCTGATGCCCTGTGCAGAAAGTTCCGCCGCAATGGCTTCCGCCATCTGCTCCGTGTTGCCGTACATGGAACCGTAAGCAATGACCACACCTTCGTCAGCGGCGTAGCGGCTCAACTTGTCGTAGATGCCGATAACCTTGGCTATGTTTTCCGTCCACACCGGCCCGTGCGTGGAGCAGATGGTGGAAATGGGCAGACCGCCCAGCTTGGCAAGTGCCTTCTGCACCGGAGAGCCGTACTTGCCCACGATGTTGGAATAGTAGCGCACCATCTCGTCCCAGTATCTGTCCAGATTGATGCGGGTATCCAGGAACCCTCCGTCCAACGTACCGAAACAGCCGAAGCCGTCACCGGCGAAAAGGACTCCTTCCGTTTCGTCAAAAGTCATCATCGTCTCGGGCCAGTGCACCATCGGGGTCATATAGAAACGGAGCTTATGATGTCCCAAAGCCAGAAAATCCTCGTCCTTCACCATGTACTGTTCGCCCGTCACGCCATAAAAGCCCTCTATCATGCCGAAAGTCTGCTTGTTGCCCACAATGATGATGTCGGGGTAATGCTGCTTTATCAGACGGATAGAGCCCGAATGGTCCGGCTCCATATGGTTGATGATGAGATATTGGATGGGGCGCTCGCCGATGATATTCTTTATCTTGCGCAGATACACCTCGAAATAGCAGATGTCTACCGTATCGACCAAAGCGACCGTCTCATCATCTATCAGGTAAGAGTTGTAGGAAACCCCATACGGCAACGGCCACATACCTTCAAACAAATGCTTATTGCGGTCATTCACTCCCACGTAGTGGATTTTTCCTTTTATCACTGTTTTTGGGTTCATAATTATTCTTTATTTAGATTGATTCCATATTTAAAGTTGCGGCAAAAATAATTCTTTTTTCTCACATTTCATACTTCTTTCCCTGATATGCACCGAGTTCTTTCATTCTTTTTTGAACCCGATGATTAAATTCATAATTTTTCAGTCCCCAGTCGGGTGCAATGAGCAGTTCCTTAGGAGACTGGGAGACGAAACGCTCCAGCACCAAGTCCGGCCGCAGATGCTCGATATAGTCTATCACGAGGCCGATATATTCCTCCACATCAAACAGATGAAAATCTTCAGGATGCTGCCGGTACTCCAGAGCCATGCGGGTACCCCTTATCAGTTGCAACTGGTGCATCTTCAAGGTAGTGAGTGGCAGGCGGGACAATACACCGGCTTGTGCCACGATGCTTTCGTGCGTCTCGCCCGGCAGTCCGAGTATGACATGCCCACCGGTCAGGATTCCGCGTGAAGCGGTTCTTTCCACCGCATCGGCGGCGGCATGAAAAGTATGCCCGCGGTTGATGCGGCAAAGTGTCTTGTCGTCGGTACTCTCTATGCCGTACTCCACTAAGAGGAATGTATGCCGGTTCATCTCCTCCAGATAGTCCAGCAGGCTGTCGGGCATACAGTCCGGACGGGTGCCGATAACCAGGCCCACCACCCCGTCTGCCGACAAGGCCTCCTCGTATTTCCGCTTCAAGTCTTCCAATTCACCATACGTGTTGGTATAGGCCTGGAAATAGGCGAGATACTTCATCTCCGGATATTTGTGTGCAAAGAACTGCTTGCCCTCTTCCAGCTGGCAGGTAATGGATTTCTCCGTACGGCAATAATCGGGGTTGAAGGTCTGGTTGTTACAATAGGTGCAACCGCCGACTCCTTTGTTTCCATCCCGGTTGGGGCACGTAAAACCGGCATTCAGCGATATTTTCTGTACCTTATAGGAAAAATATCGCTTCAGAAAAAGAGGGAACTCATTATAGAGCGTAGATTTGGTTTCCATACATATTCCTTATGTAAGTGGCAAATATAGGATTTTTCCGTGGGATGAACCTGCAAAAACAAGAATACTTTCCACCCGATTTGTTAACGAACATAAAACAAAGAATTTCCACCTGCACTAAAAAATGTTTCATCCACTGATATATAACTAATTAGTTGAGAAAGAGTACATCCAAGCGTAATTACATTAAACACAATTTAGTGATTAGACACTCTTTTTACACACAATTTCCTCAGTTTATACACCTCAAGAATGAAATAAATTCATAGCTTTGCATACAACCTTAATGAATCAACCTATAAATACTATAACACCATGGCAACAATCGCATTGGACATAGGCGGCACAAAAATAGCCAGCGCCATTTTCTTTCCGGACGGAAGCATGATGTTTAACCGCAAACGGCTCCTGAAAGGAAGAACCGGTCACGAAGTGGGCAAGCTCGCCGCGGATATCCTCGCCAAACTTCTTACCGTAGCACGCAGAAGCCGTATACACGTCGACGGAATAGGTGTCTGCATCCCCGGTATCGTTTACTCCCAAACCAACCGGGTATGGGCCCCCAACATACCGGGCTGGGACAACTACCCCCTCTATGAGGAGCTGCGCAGTGTAACGCCTCCGGGCATCGAGATATACATCGACAGCGACCGTACCTGCTATATGTATGGAGAGATGTGGCAAGGTGCCGCCAAAGAATGTCACAGTGCCATATTCATTGCCGTGGGAACCGGTATCGGTGCCGGCATCATCATCGACGGGCACGTGTTGCACGGAGCCAACGACATTATCGGCGCCACCGGCTGGATGGCCCTGCAACCTCCCTACCGGGAAGAGTATGACGCATGCGGATGTTTCGAATATTACGCTTCCGGCAATGGTATCGGGGCACGGGTACGCGATGCCGTACGCGCCAACAAGGCATACAAAGGAAAACTGCGCCAGAAACCCATCTGCCGCATATCGGCCTATGATGTGTTCAGTGCCTATAATGAAAAAGACCCTATTGCCATCTCCGTATTGCACAAAGCTGTCGAGATGTGGGGCATGGCTTCCGCAAATCTGGTCAGCCTGCTCAACCCGCAGAAGATAATTTGGGGCGGAGGCGTATTCGGCCCTGCCGGTATCTTTATAGATGACATTTACAAGGAAGCCTGCAAATGGGCGCAACCGCTCAGCATCAAGCAGGTGGAATTTGTACCTTCTCAATTGTCCGGTAATGCCGGACTGATAGGAGCAGCGTTTCTTGCCATCAAAAATCACTTGTATGAGTAACAGTTATCACAAGAATCTCGTATTCACGGCAGCGTGCATCGGGATGTGTTTCTTCGGAGTCTCCATGATTACATTGGGAGCAGTGCTGCCATCCCTCATAGCCAAGCTGAATCTGAGCGGGTTGCAGACAACCTCACTGGTCACTTTCCTGCCTCTGGGCATGCTGGCCGGTTCCCTGATTTTCGGTCCCATCGTAGACCGGTTCGGACATAAAGCCCTGCTGGTGCCCAGCTGCATCATCGTACTGCTGGGGATGGAAGGACTTGCCTTCTTTGAAAGCGTGCCACTGCTGCAAGCTTCCATCGTCGGCATCGGCCTGGGCGGAGGCATCCTCAACGGAGAAACCAATGCATTGGTATCCGACATCTCAGGAGAATCCGAAAAAGGCTCACGCCTCAGTTTTCTGGGCATGTTCTACGGACTGGGCGCATTGGGCATACCAATGTTGCTGGGCTCCCTTTCCAGGCATTATTCATTCGAAACCATCTTGCTGGGAATTGGCGTAGTGATGCTTGCGGGCATTATATTCTGCATCCCCGTACGCTTCCCCGCCCCTAAGCAGGCGCAAGGTTTCCCGGTAAAAGAGGGATTGGGACTGCTGAAAGAAAGCAGCTTACTGCTACTCAGCTTCATTCTTTTTTTCCAAAGCGGCATCGAGGGTGTCTGCAACAACTGGTCCACGAGTTACTTTGGGCAGATGACGGATATTCCGGCCAATCAGGCATTGATTGCACTGACCTGCATGGTAACGGGACTGACCGTGGCACGTATGGTGCAGGTTGCGATATTCAAGAAGATAAAACCGGAAACCGTGCTGCCCTACAGCCTTACGCTCACCGCCATAGGCTTCTGTTTCCTTATGTTCTCGCCGGGGTTTGCACGCGCGGCAGTCGGCATGGTACTGGTAGGTATGGGGCTGTCGGCCACGTATCCCGTGATACTCAGCATTCTTGGAAGCCGGTACCCGTCCTTATCGGGAACAGCATTCAGCGTGGCGCTTGCCATAGCCCTCGTCGGCCAGACTGCAATGAACGGCCTGATGGGAATGGTTTCCCAATACACCAATGGCATCGGGCTTTATCCTTATCTGATGATTGCCTCACTTGCCGTCATGTTCCTTTTGTATAAACGCTCACTCAAATAAATTTATTAACTTCTTAAAAAACAAAAAAGTTATGTTAGCACTCGAATGGTTAAAGAATGCCCATGGCATTATGGAAAAACTGGAGGCTACCCAGTTGGAAAACATCAAAAAAGCAGCCACTGTTATGGCAGATTCCATCGAAGCCGGTCGTTGGGTCCACACGTTTGGTTGCGGCCACGCAACAATTCCCGTAGAAGAAATGTATCCGCGTATCGGCAGCTTTGTAGGATTCCACCCACTTTGCGAATTGCCTCTGACATTCTTCACACAGATTATCGGCCAGATGGGTATTCATCAGTTCCTCTTCCTGGAACGGGCAGAAGGCTACGGCCAGGAAATCATGAAGAACTATGATTTTGATTCCAAAGACTGTATGTGGATTTTCTCACATACCGGTATCAATGCCGTCAATATAGACATGGCATTGGAAGCCAAGAAGCGCGGCATGAAAGTTATCGTATACGGTTCGGCCAGCGAAACGGGCGACAAAGCCAGCCGCCACTCCAGCGGAAAGAACCTCTTCCAGTTGGCAGATATCGTAGTGGATTCCTGCGTTCCCCTGGTAGACGCCTCCGTACCTTTGAAGAACCACTTCGACAAGGTAGGTCCGTTGTCTACATTGAGTTTCGTCACCATGGTATGGATGACCATCACTACCGTTGCCGAAATCCTTGCCGACCGTGGCGTACACTTGTACATCCATCCGTCGCACAACGTTCCGGGTGACACAACCGCCCACGAACGACTGGATGCAGCCATTGCAGAATATCAAAGAAAAGTCAAGTGCTTGTAACGAAAGATATTCCAATCATCATCTCATCCAATCATCATCTATGAGTGACGGAGGCCCGTCCCTGCTTCGCCCCCAAGAAGCAGGACGGGCTTTTTCTGTTCAAAAAGAATAAAATCGGCCCACTGCTTCGATAAATCTTCCCTTTGTTGTATATTTGTTCCCCAGAAAAAATAGGGAAACAGATAAGCATAAAAGATAGATATGAAACAGATAAGCATCGCACTTCTCCTCTGCCTCTGTACGCTGGCAGGTTTCGCCCAAAGTGGCAAGGCACTCGATTTGAAAGAAATCGTATCGGGCAAGTTCACTCCGAAGAATATTTCCGGCGTTATCCCCATCCCGGGAGACGGGGAACATTATTCGCAGATGAATGCGGACAGGACACAAATCATCAAGTACTCCTTCAAAACGGGAAAACCCGTGGAAGTGCTGTTTGATGCCGCTACCGCACGCGAATGCACGTTCAAGACATTCGACAGCTACAGCTTTGCTCCGGACGGCAGTAAGCTGCTCATTGCCACCGAAACAACTCCCATCTACCGTCATTCCTATACGGCTGTGCATTACATCTACAGCCTAAAGCGCAATCTGGACGGTAAAATCAACAACATTGTGGAAAAGCTTTCGGACGGCGGCCCGCAACAGGTGCCCGTATTTTCACCGGACGGCAACCAGGTGGCTTTTGTACGCGACAACAACATCTTCCTTGTAAAACTGCTCTACGGCAACAGCGAAAGCCAGGTGACGGAAGACGGGAAACAGAACGAGGTGCTGAACGGCATCCCCGACTGGGTTTACGAAGAGGAGTTCTCCTTCAACCGTGCGCTGGAATTCAGTGCCGACAGCCAGATGCTGGCTTTCATCCGCTTCGACGAGAAAGATGTTCCCTCCTACTCTTTCCCTCTTTTTGCCGGACAAGCCCCCCACTTCACCCCTTTCGAGAAGTATCCGGGAGAGTATACTTACAAATATCCTAAAACGGGAGAAGTAAATTCCAAAGTGTCCGTACACACCTTCGACATCAAGTCGAAAGTGACCCGCAAGATAAACGTGCCGGTAGATGCAGACGGCTATATTCCCCGCATCCGCTTTACCCAAGACCCCAACAAGCTTGCCGTCATGACACTGAACCGCCATCAGAACCGGTTCGACCTATACTTTGCCGACCCTCGCAGCACGGTAGCCAAACTGGCTCTGCGTGATGAAAGCGATACCTATATCCGCGAGAATGTATTCGACAACATCGTCTTCTATCCGGAAAATTTCAGTTTTGTCAGCGAAAAGAGCGGATACAACCATCTGTACTGGTATAGCATAGGCGGCAATCTGCTGAAACAAGTGACAGCCGGACAATATGAAGTGCAGGAGTTCCTGGGTTACGACCCCGAAGAAGGAAGCTTCTACTTCAGCAGCAACGAGGAAAGCCCCATGCGCAGTGCCATCTACAAGATTGACCGGAAAGGTAAAAAGACCAGACTATCGTCACAAGCCGGAACAAACAGTGCGCAGTTCAGTGCGAACATGAAGTACTATATGAACCGTTATTCCAATCTGGACACTCCGACCGTCATTACGCTGAACGACAATACCGGCAAGACTCTTGCCACCCTGATGGACAATGCGGCATTGAAGCAGGAAATCAGCGGCTATGACATGCCACGGAAGGAATTCTTCACTTTCCAGACTTCCGACGGAACCACATTGAATGGCTGGATGATGAAACCTGCCGACTTCTCTGCCGGCAAGAAATACCCGGTACTGATGTACCAGTACAGCGGCCCCGGTTCACAGCAAGTGCTTGACAAGTTCAGTGTAAGCTGGGAAACCTACATGGCATCACAAGGCTATATCGTGGTTTGCGTAGACGGGCGTGGCACCGGAGGACGGGGTGCCGAATTCGCCAAATGCACCTATCTGAACCTGGGTATCAAGGAAGCCAAAGACCAGGTGGAAACCGCCCTCTACATGGGCAACCAGCCTTATGTGGACAAAAACCGCATCGGAATCTGGGGATGGAGTTACGGTGGATACATGACCATTATGAGTATGAGTGAAGGAACACCGGTATTCAAGGCCGGAGTAGCCGTAGCTGCCGTTACCGACTGGAACTACTACGACACCGTTTATGGCGAACGCTTTATGCGCACACCGAAAGAAAACGCCGAAGGCTATAAGGCCAGTTCCACCTTTACCCGTGCCGACAAGCTTCACGGCAACCTGCTGCTGGTACACGGCATGGCAGACGACAATGTACACTTCCAGAACTGTGCCGAATATGCCGAACAACTGGTACAACTCGGCAAACAGTTCGATATGCAGGTTTACACCAACCGCAACCACAGTATCTACGGAGGAAATACCCGGTTACACCTATACACGCGGTTGACCAACTTCTTCAACAAAGAATTGAAATAATGCCCGAAAGAGTACGTAAGCCTGAGTGGCTCAAAATAAGCATCGGTGCCAACGAGCGCTATACCGAGACCAAACGCATTGTCGAATCGCATTGCCTACATACCATCTGTAGCAGCGGCCGTTGCCCCAATATGGGGGAATGTTGGGGGAAAGGCACCGCAACCTTCATGATTGGGGGAAATATCTGCACCCGGTGCTGTAAGTTCTGCAACACGGCAAGCGGGAAGCCCTTACCACTGGATGCCGATGAGCCTACACATGTGGCAGAGTCCATTGCCTTGATGAAACTCTCCCATGCAGTCGTCACCTCCGTAGACCGTGACGACCTGCCCGACTTAGGCGCGTCGCACTGGGTACGTACCATCCGGGAAATCAAGCGGCTCAACCCTGACACCACCGTCGAAGTGCTGATTCCCGACTTCCAGGGAAGAAAGGAACTCGTGGCACAAGTCATCGATGCACAACCGGAAATCATTTCGCACAACATGGAGACTGTCCGTCGCATCAGCCCCCTCGTACGCAGTGCCGCCAAGTATGAAACAAGCCTGGAAGTGTTGCGGCAGATTGCAGAAAGCAATACTACCACCAAGTCCGGCATTATGGTGGGATTGGGCGAGACTCCGGAAGAAGTGGAAGAACTGATGGACGACCTTCGCCGGGTGGGCTGCCACATACTGACCATAGGGCAATACCTTCAACCCACACACAAGCATTATCCGGTAGCAGCATATATTACTCCCGAACAATTTGCACTCTACAGAGAGAAAGGATTGGAAAAAGGGTTTCAGCAAGTGGAAAGCGCTCCATTGGTACGCTCCTCTTATCATGCGGAAAAACAGATTCATTTTATACAAAAAAGGAGTAAAATAGGAAACATTTAAATTCCCCAGTTGTTATGATGTAAACGACAAAATCATAATACGGATAATGAGCCATCAAAGAATTCTATCATCAAGATTCAATATGTCGCTGGGATTCATCCCCGTTATAATATCCATCATATTATGCGAGTTTATAACGCAGGACATGTCCATCTACATCGGTGCAGGTGTAGGACTCTTGTTTAGCATCTATTCGGTGAGGCATAGAGGAACGCATGTTCCGCAAATCATACTTTACTGTACTACCGGAATGTTACTGCTGTTATCGGTAACAACCCTATTCCTCGTAAACTACTGTCCCCGTTTCATGCTTCCGTTCACGCTGGAAATCAGTGCCATCATTCCCCCATTCGTCATCTACCTCAATAGGAGAAAATTTCTGGACTACCACATGTCTCAGACACAGAAATGCTGCAAGCAGCTTTTTGCACAAGGGGCAGAAGCCGCCATCGTATCCTCACGCGTAATCCTTATCATAAGCCTGCTGCATTTTCTGATTATCTTCTTGGCGGTTCTGGTCAGTTACCCTTTGGGAGACACTACCCGCCACATTCTGTTTTATGTGGCGCCTCCCCTCGTCTTTATATCAGGCATTCTGTTCAATCAGTTCGGGATTTTCTATTTCAATATAGTGATGAACCACACGGTTTTCGTACCGATAGTCAATACCAAAGGAGATGTCATGGGGAAAGCCATCGCCTCAGAAGCCATCAACCGGAAAAACGACTATATCAATCCGGTCATCCGGATTGCCGTTGCCTCACACGGCATGCTGTTTCTCCTCCCCCGCCCCAAATGCAACGTTTTCGAGAAAGACAAAATTGACTTGCTGATGGAGGGTTACCTGATATACGGAGAAACATTGGAACAAGGCGCACACAGAATTTTACGACAAACGCTTCCCACCGCCCCATTAGACCATTTGCACTTCAACTTCATGTATCATTTTGAGAATGAAGCCACCAACCGCCTGGTCTATCTCTTCACACTAGACCTGGACGATGACCCCATCCTATGCAATAAGAATTTCAAGGGGGGAAAGCTATGGACATTCCAGCAAATGGAACACAACCTGGGACGGAACTTCTTCAGCAGTTGCCTGGAATATGAATTCGAGCACCTGGAAGCTATTATTTATACAAGAGAAAAATACAAGGAATCTTAGAAAGGTCGGGAGTCTTGCCCTGCCACTCCCTCACGGTCTTGGTTTTGATATACTCCCCTTCACAAGTAATGTTCGCCGCAATGCAGAGCTTGGTCTGCGGACGGCAGTTATGAAGAATATCCTCTATCATCTTATTATTGCGGTAAGGCGTTTCAATGAAAAGTTGGGTCTGGTGTTCATTGTAGACGCGTTGTTCCAGCATTTTCAGCTTTTTGGCACGCTCTGCCGGTTCTATGGGAAGATAACCGTGGAAGGCAAAGCTCTGTCCGTTGAAGCCGGAACCCATGACAGAGAGGATAATGGAAGAGGGTCCCACCAGGGGGACCACTCTTAAGTTTTTCCGTTGTGCAATAGCCACTACGTCCGCTCCCGGGTCGGCCACAGCCGGACAACCGGCTTCGGAGATTACGCCCATCGGCTGCCCCTCCACCAGCGGCTTCAGATAGCCGGAGATGTCTTCGGGCGACGTATGCTTGTTCAACGTATAGAATGTCAGCGCATCAATATCTATTCCCTTGTCCACCTTCTTCAGAAACCGGCGTGCCGAACGCACATCCTCCACGATGAAATGGCGGATTCCCAGTATTATCTCCTTGTTATAAGGAGGCAACACCGTTTCAATGGGCGTATCGCCCAAGGTGACCGGCAAAAGATAAAGTGCGAGTTCCATTAGCCGTAGATGATATTTCCGTTTTCGTCCTTATACTCATCCAGTCCCTTCTCGTAAGTAGCCATGGCGCGAAGACTCATACCTACGCTGGAGAAACCTCCATCGTGGAACAAGTTCTGCATAGTGACCTTGCGGGTGAGGTCGGAAAACATCACGATACAGTAGTCTGCACACTCGTCGGCAGAAGCATTGCCCAGAGGAGACATGCGGTTGGCGAAGTCGAACAGCTTGTCCATACCCTTCACACCGGAACCGGCAGTGGTCATCGTAGGAGACTGGGAAATGGTGTTGACACGTACATGGTGTTCGCGTCCGTAGATGTAACCGAAACTGCGGGCGATGGATTCCAGCAGTGCCTTGGCATCTGCCATATCGTTGTAACCGTAGAACGTACGTTGCGCAGCCACATAACTCAGAGCCAGAATTGAACCGTAGTCGGCAATGGCGTTGAGTTTCTTGGCAGCTTGTATCATCTTGTGGAAAGAGACAGCGGAGATGTCCAGCGTCTTTTCCAACATATCGTAATCCAAATCATCATATGTACGTTTCTTACGCACATTGGGAGACATACCAATGGAGTGCAGCACAAAGTCGACCGGGCCACCCAATACTTCCATAGAGCGTTTGAATACATTTTCCAAATCTTCTACACTTGTAGCATCTGCGGGAATCACCTCGCAGTTCAGTTTCTCCGAAAGAGCGGACACTTCGCCCATACGGACAGCAACCGGTGTATTCGATAAAGTGATGGTTGCACCTTCTTTTACTGCTTTTTCTGCTACTTTCCAGGCAATGGACTGCTCATTCAGAGCACCGAAAATAATGCCTCTTTTTCCTTTCAACAAATTGTAACTCATACCTATTTTTAGTAAAATTCGGCTGCAAAGATAGGAAGTTTTTGCATAAAAAGCCCGAAAGTGTGCAAAGAAAAGGGAAGAACGGCAAAAAATATACCGATCACCCACTGCAAAACTACTGCAACGCTTGTGCAGTACCACTGCAATACAGTTGCAGTCACGCTGCAAAGCAGTTGCAGTATCACTGCAAACATATTTGCAGTAACGCTGCACTCTATCTGCAGTACTACTGCAAAACGCATGCAGCAGGAATGCAGTAATAATGCACTGATTATCAGCCCAGGGCTTCCTATTCTGCAAATACCTGATGAAACCCGAGACAGCATTTGAACATGAGCGCAAAAAGCCCTATATTTGCAGCAAACTAAAAAATAGAGAAAGCAATGAAGAAGTTGATTATATTTGACCTGGACGGAACTTTACTGAATACAATAGCCGATTTGGCACAAAGTACAAACTATGCCCTGCAAGCGCTCGGCTATCCCACTCACCCGGAATCGGACTATAACTTCATGGTTGGCAACGGAATCAACAAACTGTTCGAGCGCGCCCTCCCGAAAGGGGAAAAGAGCGAAGAAAACGTCCTGCGCGTCCGCAAGGAGTTTGTGCCTTATTATGACGTGCACAATGCTGATAAAAGCCGCCCTTACCCCGGCATCCCCGAACTGCTGGAACAGTTGCAGGAGAAAGGGATGATATTGGCAGTGGCTTCCAACAAATATCAATCGGCTACCGTGAAACTGATTTCACACTATTTCCCCCACATACGTTTTACCGCCGTCTTCGGACAACGGGAAGGGGTCAACGTGAAGCCCGACCCGACAGTGGTGCATGACATTCTGGACATCACCCGGATATCCCGTGAAGACGTGCTATATGTGGGAGACTCCGGAGTGGATATGCAGACGGCCGCCAATGCCGGAGTCACTGCCTGCGGAGTCACCTGGGGATTCCGTCCCCGCACAGAACTGGAAGAGTTTCATCCGGCACATATCGTAGACAATGCTACGGACATTGCCGTTATCGCCGATCTTTGAGAGGGCACTCCCTCCCCCGGCTATCCGAGAGCGCATATTTACATTATGATATTTTTTAGGCGCGGATTACGCGAAAAACGCGGAGTTTTTCTTTGTCTCTCCGTGAAATCCACGTACTTCCACGCCTAAAAAATAATCAGAAAGAAAACAGCCTCAGAACAATTTCCGCATCGTTCCTTTATCTCCCACCACAAGATAGGTATTCCCGTCAATCAGTAAAGCGCGCCCACGTTTCTTCTTTCGGTTTTCCTCGTTATCCACATTCACTCCAATCACCCGTCCATCATAGAAAGTGGAAATATCCTTAAAAATAGTATGCCCCACAATGATATGTTCGACGTCATAACGTTTCAACATCAGTTGCAGGGAGTCTTGTGCCAATGGATGGTATTTTGCATCCGTCCGTACCAATCCACGATACCAGATAGGTCCGCTATTACCATATAGGAAAGCCGTGAGAGGCGATAAGGCCTTACGTTCCTTCTTGCTCATGAACAATGCACGGCTCATTTCCTCATTCACTGTGGGAATATTCAAGTCACGGTCATAAAACTCCTTTCCCAAACCTGCGTGCACATACAGATTAGGTCCGATGGTCTGCATCGTATTACGGGTACCAAGCCATTTGCCAAGTTCTGTGTCCGGACCGAACAATGCCGAATAATCCATACCCAGTTTTCGGGCCAATGTCTTGTACTTTTCTTTGGTATAACGCAAATCATTTGCCGTCACAAGCGGTTCATGGTTACCCAACAGAAACGAAACATGACCACCTGCATCCGCCGCCTCCTTCTCCAATTTATAGAACAGCCAAAATATCTGCGGCACATCTTTGCCACGGTCAAATATATCACCGATAACCACCAGATGATTGGTTCCAAAACTCCAATGGTAGTCTTTATCAATGACATTGTTGCCCCGCAGCAAGCTCATCACGCAATTCAGCTTGCCATGGGGGTCAGACATCACAAACACTTTATCCGGTTGTCTGTATTGCCATTCCGGACGTTTGACCGGATGCAGCTTCACATCAAACGGATAACGCCCTTTGTGGTCCGTGACATGAAGGGTGAAATCCTGAGGAAGTACTGTATAAGTCGTATCTTCTATCTGCCCTTGGGCTGTAACGCTTATGACGCGCACCTTTCCGTCCGGTTCATAAATCACATAAGGTCCGTCTGCCGACAATTCCTCCTTCTTCTCCTTATCCTTCTTCTTACCGTCTAAACCAAGAGTTCCGGCACTTAGGCCGGAACTGATGAAGGTTAGAATAAATACAGTAAAAAAAGACTTTATAATAGTAGTCTGATACTTCATATTCTCGCTTTTTTGGAATTAATCACCATAAGTCGGATTCTGCTGCATATTCGGATTGGAATTCATCTCCGCCTTAGGAATGGGCAATACTACACGATAATAGTTCCAATCAAAAGATACGCTCTCATCCACCATCTTCAGATGTGAAGTCTCGGCTATTTCCGGGAATTCCTTGGTCGACTCCTTGCGCACGATAGTCTGATGATTACGAAGGGCGTCGAAGAAACGGTGTCCTTCACCGAACAACTCTTTACGGCGTTCCAACAGAACATCATCCAACGTCACCGTCTTACCCTGCACGGTCTTTTCCGGATTGGCACGGCTGACAATAGCATCTAGATACTTTACAGCCTTGTCATTGTTATTGAGCTTTACAGCCGCTTCGGCAGCAATCAGATAAAGTTCGGACAGACGAAGTACTGGAATATTGGAATCTTCCACAGCCTTGCCGCTCTGCGGCTGATACTTGGCTATGTAAGCTCTCTTTGTCTTAGGAACAACCGTATATGCCTGATTTCTGACATCATCCGGATCTTCCTGCATCAGTTCATAGAAAGAACTGGTCAGGCAATAATCATCATAACCCGCCTGCCAGCAAAGGTAAGCCACACTTTCTTTGCCAACGCCGTCCACTGTCAGATTCACCAACTCAAACAAGACTTCTCCCGGATCGGAAGAGGCAAAATCAGTTCCCCATATCGTGCCATACTCATCATTGGTCCACAAACGGTACTTATTCTTTTCCGCTCCCGCAATGGCAGCTTCAGCCGTAATCAAGGCATTCTGATTATCTTCCATATACAAATAGGCTCTACTCAGCAACAGCATTGCCGCCCACTTATTAATCTTACCCTTGTTGAATTCTTCATCCAGCAGGTCAGCACCTTCCTTCAAATCCTTGATGATTGCCTCATAACACTGGGCGACGGTATTGCGCGACGGCTTGTTTTCCGTATTGGATACTTCGGTCACAATAGGCACTCCCAAAGAAGCTCCTCCATCCTTGGCATACGGATAGCCGAAGAAACGGGTCAGGTCGAACAAGGCAAATCCACGGAGAGCCAAGGTCTGGCCTTTCAGGTCGTTGAAGTATTCCGTATCATCCTCACTGACATCCAATCCGTCTATTTGAGACAAAATGATATTACAATTCTGGATAATCTTATAGGCATAAGACCAGTGGGAAGACGGACCGGAATCCTTTGTATAGTCCAGCATATAGTAGCTGGTGGTACGCTTTCCGGTCTTTATGGACTGCGTATCGTCACCCGTCACGTCTCCGTAATAAATCATACGGCCCGAGTAATAGTTGGTACTGCGCATCACGTCGTAGATACCGTTCAAGCTATATTCCACATCATCCAGATTCTGTATGGCGGTTTCAGTCGGAATCTTTGTACTGGATTCAACATCAAGCCAGTCATTGCCACAGGAGGCGGTCAGGCTGACCAACATCCCCATCATCATATATTTTAATGCTTTCATTGTGTTTCTTTATTATGAGGTTAGAAATTCAAATTAAGACCGAAAGTTACTGTTTTCAAAGGAGGTGTTCCCCAGCCGGCTGTACCTGCACTGACTGATTCCGGATCATAGAAATCGTAAGCCGCCCAAGTCCACAAGTTGTTGGCAGATGCGTAAAGGCGCAGGCTGTTTACGCCGATTTTCCGAGTCCATGTTTTAGGAACGGTCACACCGAAAGTCAACGTTTTCAGACGGATAAAGTCCGTGCTGTGCAAGCGGCGGGTAGTGGTAACGCCATTCATGGCTACCGCCGGCTTCTCTATAAACACTTCATATTTACTGATATCTCCCGGTTGCTTCCAATTGTCACGATAATAGGCCGGAATATTAAGAGTAAAGTCCTTGCCGCCATGTTCTGTTTTCTGTGCCCAGTTATCATATCCATAAGCACCGAACTGATAAGAGAACATGAAGCTCAAATCGAACCACTTGTAACGCAAAGTATTAGAGAGACCACCGGTCACATTGGGCTCGGCATGTTTCTTCAGAGGAATGGCTTTGGCATCCTTGTTATTCTCTGTGATTTCCTTAATATAGTTTCCATTCTCGTCCACGTCGTTGGTATAGAACTGAGGTGCACCGGTCTCGGGGTTGATTCCGGCAAATTCTATCATGTAGAATGTACGGTAGGACTTGCCAATCATGTGAATCTGCGAGCCGCTGATAATCTGGGTCTGTTCGCCGTCCAGTTTCACAATCTTATTCTTGTTGTGCGAAAGGGTGAAAGAGGTAGACCAGTCAAAGTCTTTGGACACAATGTTCTTGGAATTGATTTCCAATTCCACACCCTGGTTCTTCACCTCACCGATATTCATCAGATAGGAACTGAAACCGGTAGTCATAGATACGGGACAGTCCATCAAAAGGTTCTTAGTAGTACGGGTATAGTACTCCAAAGTGAAGTTCAAACGGTTGAAGAAGCCGAAATCCAGACCGATATTCAGGTTGTAATTCGTTTCCCATTCCAAATCCCTATTTTCAATCTGCGACTGAATCAATGCGGGATTCTCCATATAGCCGCCACTAAGGCTTGTCAGGCCCATATAGCCGTATAAGTCGGAGGGCAACGTACCATTCACACCGTAGGATGCACGGAGTTTCAAATCGGTCAGCCATTTGGACGTGGGTTTCATGAAATCCTCTTCGATAATACGCCATGCTCCTGAAACAGACCAGAAACTTCCCCAGCGATTATCTCTGTGCAAGCGTGAACTGCCATCCATACGATAGCTCCCACCCAGATAATACTTGTTCTTGTAGTCATAGTTGAGACGGGTGATGTAAGAAACCATTCTTGACCTCTTGGAAGAACCATCTATGCTCTCCAAAGTCTGCCCGTTGGCAATGTCATTCTTTATCGGAGTCAGGAAGTTAGTAGCATATCCCGACAAGAAATCATTGTACTTGGAATCGATTTCATATCCGACAAGGGCATCTAAATTGTGGTCCTTTTGGATAGTAGTCTTGTAAGTCAACTGGTTTGACCACACCAACTTGTTATATTCACTATATGCCTTTTCGGCTCCACCATTATTCTTCTCACCGTCGGAGGTACGGGAGTCTTTCCATTCCTTACCCTTACTGATGTTATAGTCATAGCTCAAAATAGACTTTAACTTCAAGTCCTTGATAAATTCATATTCGGCATTAATCGTATTGAACATACGGGTAACATACTCACGCTGGTAATTGTACTCCTGGGCAAGAACGGGATTTCTTCTTGACAACGAAATCAAGTCCTGGTTATAGCTTCCATCTTCATTGTAAACCGGATCTGAAGGCGTCAATTTGCTTACGCTGGAGTAGAAAGGAGCAGTATAACCGGTTCCTTCACTATATACATCCTGATTCAGATTGGTAAACATGATGTTGGCACCGAATTTCAATTTATCCGTAGCCTGAAAATCAACATTCAAACGTCCGGTAATTCTTTCCAGACCCGATGTTTTTACAATGCCCTCTTGGTTGAGATAGGACAATGAAGAATAGTATTTGAATTTGTCGGTTCCTCCGGATATGGAAGCCTCATAACTGGAATGGTTTCCTTTCTTGAACAGATAATCTCCCCAATCCGTATAGCCGCACCAGGGAACCGGAGCATATTTGTCGATATTCTTATCAGCATAAGCTATGGCATCCGCATCCGATTTGCCGCTGCGCTGTTGTCCAAGCACCATACCATTGTATATGTATTCGCGACGTTCTGCTCCGCTTAAAGTAGGACGATAATCCATAGCAAAGTCACTGAATCCCCAATCGGCTTTCAAACTGATAGAAGCCTTACCGGTTTTACCTTTCTTCGTCGTAATCAGAACCACACCATTCGCAGCGCGCGAACCGTAGAGTGATGCAGCAGCGGCATCCTTGATAATCGTAATATTCTCAATATCCGAAGTGTTGACGGTTGACATGGCATCCAGACCACCATCCGAACTGATGGAGTTTATCGAACCGGAAGTAACGGGCACTCCATCAATAACATACAGCGGAGAGTTGGAGGCATTGAAAGAGCCCATACCACGAATACTCAAAGAAGCTGAAGAACCCGGCTGGCCGGAAGCAGAAGTAAACTGTACACCCGTAGCATTTCCCTGCAACAAATCCTGGAAAGAAACGGAAGGCACATCGGCAATCTTTTCATTCTTCACACTGGCAGCCGAACCTGCATAAGCAGATTTCTTGAATGTACCGTAACCGGTTACAACCACCTCTTCCATCATATTTGCATCCGGCACCAATACAATCTTCAATATCTTACCCGAAGTAGCTTTCACTTCCTGACGAACATAGCCAACATAAGAGACAAGCAAGGTAGCCGATGCATGCTCCACCTTGATAGAGAAACCTCCATTCAAATCGGTAATCTGGCCGTTTGTAGTACCTTTGACCAAAACATTGGCTCCAATGACGGGCTCACCGGTCTCATCCACCACTGTTCCGGAAATAACATTAGCTTGTTCTACTGCCTTCACAGCATTCACTTCATTGGCTGGACGGATAGCAATGGCCCCGTCTTTTACGACATAAGCCAATCCGCTATTCTTAAGACATTCATCCAGCACTGCTGCGATTTTTCCATTCGTGACCCTCAAATTACGTACCTTGACATTCTTTACGTCATTTGTACTATAAATGAAAGTAAAATCCGTCTGGCGTTGAATTTCCCATAACACGTCACTTAAAGTGGCGTCCTGCACATTTACAGTAACTGTTGTCTGGGCAAACGCCGTATTGGCGGCCTGCACAAAGCCAATCATAATAAAACTGAAAAACAGGAATGTAATCCACATACGTTTACTACCTTCCCAAAACCTGGTGTAGCTCTGTTCCTTAGTCATAATTAAATTATTAAATGGTTATTTATAGAATATAATAGTTTTACCGTTGATTTTGACATGTATGTTTTCCGTCGCTTCCAGTAGCTCAAGGAAAGGAGCTATTTCCTCATAACGGTTCACATAGCAACCGAAACGCAGGTTCTTTAACGCTTCGTCTGAATAGTCCACTTCAATATTATACCACCTTGAAAGGATTCTCATAATATCTTCCAGCCGTTGATCTTTAAAATTGATTTTTCCCTTCACCCATGATGTATAGAAGGCAGTATCTACTGTACGCACTTGTATATTCCCGCTCCCGGGAATTAATGATGCCTGCTGTGAAGGTTTTAAGACAAGACTCTGTCCCTCCCCGGTGTCCACCTTAACAGAACCACTGACAAGAGTCGCCTGATATTCTTCACCCGGATAGGCCGAAATATTGAAAGTTGTTCCCAACACCTCAATCTGCATACCTTGAGTCGATACAATGAAGGGATGACCGGTCTTATTTACTTCAAAATAAGCTTCTCCCGCCAATTCCACTTCCCGCTTCCCTGCTTCGAAAGCAAGCGGAAAACGTAGACTGCTCATTGAATTCAGATGTACTTTTGTACCATCATTCAGAACAAGTGTATACTCACCGCCTCGAGGCACTTCAACTTTATTATATGCCAAAGCTGACAGCACAACCTGCCCGTCTGCAGCGCTGTAGTTCAAGGTCGTCGAATCTATCTGTATTTGTTTACCAGCCAACTGCAACTGCCGCCCATCGGCATTCTCATCCAGATAAACCGTTTCCCCATTATCCAATGTAAGAATAGCTTTGGCTCCACCCGGCAGTATTTGCTGGGCAGCCAATAATTGATTGCCATCCATGACATGGGGTACAGAAATATCCTGAAATGCAAAAACCAATATCAGCACCGGTGCAATAAAAAGAGCAACGTACCGTAACAGTTTCAAATGTCTCCTTCTGAGCTCCATCCTCTTGATACGTGTTTCGACACCTTTCCATCCAGCCTGCGAATCAAACTCCATTTTACGAATTTCGTGCTGTGCATAATGTTCATCACTACAAATCTTTTGGAAAAGCTGCTCATGGCTTTTGCTCTCTTTGCGCCATTTATCCAAAAAACGGCTCTCTTCCGGTGTTACTTCACCGGATAGGTGCCTGGAAATAAGATGAGCTATATGAAAGTACTCTTTTATCATAATTTGGCATGTTTTAGTCTATCTTTAATGATAATACAAGCCAAAATGAAAACATGGTGAATCGATAAAGACTCTTTTTTGAAAAAATAGAAAAAAATGTGCTTTTAGATAAATAACAGAAGGCAATAATAATAATCGGTAAGGAATGCACGAAGCTTTTTATAAGCCACTTTTTTAAGAGTATGTACCGTTTCGGGAGAGACATTGAGACGCTCTGCTATTTCTGCATTCTTTTTACCTTCCAGAGCCAACTGCATGATGGCTCTCATTTGGGTAGGAAGTTTCTCTATAGCTTCTGACAGAATCCGGAAAGTCTCTTCTTCCACAATCGCATCACGAAAAAAAGCATCTGCTTTTTTGGCTATAATCTTTTGCTCGTATTCATGAGCTACCTTCGAATGCTCAAGTTCGTTCAAGGCATGGTTACGTACGGCCGTATAAAGAAAAGCTTTCACCTGATGAAGATAAAAGAAATCGTCTCTTATCTGCCACAACTTGGCAAATACGTCTTGTACTATATCTGCTGACATATCCGCATCCTCCATGTATTGGAACGCGAAAGAACAAAGCGCCGCATAATATTCCTTAAAAATATTATGAAACTCTTGCTCATCCAGCTTAATGCTTACAACAGAGTGGGATTTATCCTTTTTTATCAGATTTAGCGCCATATTTATGCTTTTCGGGCGCTAATATAGTTAAATTTTCAGAATATAACCAATATAACTATCAATCCTCTAAATCTTTTCCCCATAAATCAATATCGGATGGAGCTTTCCATAAGCTCCATCCGACCAATAGTCCTATTGCCAATAAAAAAATCAAATATATCATTATAGTCCGGTTTGTTTCAATGTCTTATAATAACACAGTAAACTGGATTAAAGTTCACTCCACCCAAAATTGTTGTTTTTCCTATGTATACTTTTCAATGCAGAGAGTGTATTATTTGGTTTTCGTGTACGAAAACGAGCAATTTTGTGCACGATAACGACCAATTTCGTCCAAAATTGTCCCATTTACTAAATAATTATGCTTTTCGAGTTTGATTAATTGAGAAAAGGTCTTATTTTTGACCCGGTTTTTAATTCATACTATTGCAAAAACAAACTCAATTACCTAATTAAATCACAAGAGAATGGAACAAGTTTTCGGCTATATCATCGGCTTAGGAGCAGCAGTGATGATGCCTATAATCTTTACAATTTTGGGAGTATGCATCGGCATCAAATTCAGTAAGGCGCTAAAGAGTGGTCTGCTGGTAGGTGTCGGTTTCGTAGGTCTGTCAGTTGTCACTGCGCTGTTGACCAGCAGCCTCGGTCCTGCTCTGAGCCAAGTCGTTGAAATTTACGGTCTTCAGTTGAAAGTATTCGATATGGGATGGCCTGCAGCTGCGGCTGTAGCCTATAACACATCGGTGGGTGCATTCATCATTCCGGTATGTTTGGGAGTAAATCTTCTGATGTTATTAACGAAAACGACCCGTACGGTCAATATCGACCTTTGGAACTACTGGCATTTCGCATTTATCGGCGCAGTCGTTTATTTTGCCAGCGACAATATCTGGTGGGGTTTCTTCGCCGCTATTATCTGCTACATCATTACCCTGATTATGGCCGACTATACCGCCGACAAATTCCAGGGATTCTACGACAAGATGGAGGGTATCTCCATTCCCCAGCCTTTCTGCGCAGGTTTCGTTCCATTTGCCGTAGTCATCAATAAAGCATTGGACAAAATCCCCGGTTTTGACAAATTGAACATTGATGCGGAAGGCATGAAGAAGAAATTCGGTTTGCTGGGTGAGCCTCTGTTCCTGGGTATTCTGGTCGGTTGCGGTATCGGTGCTTTGTCTTGCAAGAACGGTCAGGAACTGGTAGACAAGATACCTTATATATTAGGTTTGGGTATCAAGATGGGCGCCGTAATGGAGCTGATTCCGCGTATCACCGCTTTGTTCATCGAAGGCTTGAAGCCTATTTCTGATGCTACCCGCGAGCTGATTGCCAAGAAGTTCAAAGGTGCTGTCGGCCTGAACATCGGTATGAGCCCCGCATTGGTTATCGGCCATCCTGCAACGCTGGTGGTTTCCCTGCTGCTGATTCCCGTAACCATACTGCTGGCTGTCATCCTGCCGGGTAACCAGTTCCTGCCTCTGGCATCGCTGGCCGGAATGTTCTACCTCTTCCCACTGGTACTGCCCATCACGAAAGGAAATGTAGTAAAGACGTTCATCATCGGACTCGTTGTACTGACCATCGGTCTTTATTTCGTAACAGACCTCGCCCCCTATTTCACACAAGCAGCCCACGATGTATACGAGAAGACACAAGATGCTGCCGTGAATATCCCCGCCGGCTTTGAAGGCGGCGCACTGGATTTTGCATCCAGCCCCTTTGCTTGGGTCATTTTCCACCTGACCTACTCGTTGAAATGGATAGGCTCCGGTATCCTTGTATTATGCACATTGTTCCTGATGATTATGAACCGTCGTGCTATCATCAAATACCAGAAATCAATCAAAAATTAAAAGTTAAAAATTAAATAGTAACGGATTATGAAAAAGTTAGTACTTGCATTTATGATGGGAGCAGCTGCCATGGCAGCCAATGCCCAAGTGAATTACAAAGTGCAGACCGCCTGCCATCCGCAGGACGTGAAGCATTATGACACGGAACTTCTGCGCAGCAGATTCATGATGGACAAAGTGATGGCTCCGGATGAAATCAACGTAACCTACACCCTCTACGACCGATTGATTTACGGTGGCGCCATGCCGGTGAACAAGACATTGAAGTTGGAAGTGTTCCGTGAACTGGGTCCGGAAATCACTTACTTCCTCGAACGCCGCGAACTGGGTGTCATCAATACCGGCGGTGACGGAGTGGTTACTGTAGACGGTAAGGAATACCCCATGAAGTATAAGGAAGCCCTTTACGTAGGCTGCGGAAATAAGGAAGTAACCTTCAAGAGCAACGACGCTACCAATCCCGCCAAGTTCTACATCAACTCGGCCCCGGCCTACAAACCCTATGTTACTCAGCTGATTACCACCGATGCCAAGCTTCAGAAAGCCAACCCCAAGAAATATGCACTGGGCATCTCCGACCATTATGGAAAAATGGAAGACAGCAACGACCGTATCGTAAACCAGCTGATTGTGAAAGATGTACTGGAAAGAGTGAAAGACGGCGGTACCAACCAGTTGCAGATGGGACTCACGGAACTGGCTCCCGGCTCTGTATGGAATACCATGCCTGCCCACACGCACACTCGCCGCATGGAAGCTTACTACTACTTCAACCTGAAACCCGGCAACGCTATCTGTCACCTGATGGGCGAACCGCAGGAAGAACGTTTGATATGGCTGCACAACGAACAAGCCATCACTTCTCCCGAATGGTCCATCCACGCTGCTGCCGGAACCAGCAACTATACTTTCATCTGGGGTATGGGCGGTGAAAACCTGAAATACAGCGACAAAGACGAAATCAAATACATCGATATGAAATAAAGTTGCCCTGCAACGTCCGATAGGCATGGACTTAAATAATCCATGCCTATTTTTGTCATTTTCTACATCCTTTTTACTCAATATTACACCTCGAACAACACACAAACCCCTACATTTGCATCAAAATATAAATCTATTATCATGAGTACATTTCAAAACACCGCAGGGCGGATGACCAATTACCGTTGGATTATCTGCGCCATGCTATTCTTCGCGACAACCGTCAATTACCTCGACCGCCAGGTTCTTTCATTGACCTGGAAAGATTTCATCTCCCCCGAATTCCACTGGACCGATACACACTACGGCTACATCACAGCTATCTTTTCCATCGTCTATGCCTTAGGCAATCTGTTTGCCGGACGTTTCATCGACTGGATGGGAACGAAAAAAGGGTATTTATGGGCCATTGCCGTATGGTCTATCGGTGCTTGTATGCACGCCCTCTGCGGACTTGCCACAGAAATGACCCTCGGCATTGAAAATGCCGCCAACATGATTAGCGCTACCGGTGCATTGGCCTCTACCATAGCCATCACCAGCGTTTACTACTTCATTGCCGCCCGTATCATACTGGGCATCGGTGAAGCAGGAAACTTTCCTGCCGCCATCAAGGTGACTGCCGAATATTTTCCAAAGAAAGACCGTGCCTTCTCCACTTCCATATTCAATGCCGGCTCTACCATCGGAGCACTGATAGCCCCATTGTGTATCCCTACCCTGGCCCGCTACTTCCAACGCATGGGCGTGGGCAACGGCTGGGAAATGGCTTTTATCGTTATCGGCGGATTGGGTTTCATCTGGATGGGACTGTGGATATTCATGTACAAGAAACCTGATGAAAATCCACACGTAAACGCAGCTGAGCTGGCATATATAGAACAAGACAAAGACAATGAGAAGGATAAAAAGGCGACTACTCCGACAACCAAGGATGAAAAGAGCATTTCTTTCCTGCAATGTTTCAAATATCCGCAAACCTGGGCTGTATTTTTCGGCAAATTCATGACTGACGGTGTATGGTGGTTCTTCCTCTTCTGGGCACCCGCATACATTTCGGACGTTTACGGATTCTCCTCAGATACTCCCACGGCACAGATGCTTATCTTTGTGCTCTATGCCATCACGATGTTGTCCGTCTATGGCGGGAAATTGCCCACCATCATTATCAACAAAACCGGTAAGAACCCCTACGCCGCACGCATGCAGGCCATGTTCATCTTTGCACTGTTCCCGCTATTGGCATTGTTTGCACAGCCATTGGGCAACAAGGAAGTATTTGGCGAACAAGCCTATTGGTTCCCGATTATCATCATAGGTATTGCAGGCGCTGCCCATCAGTCCTGGTCGGCCAACATCTATTCTGTGGTAGGTGATATGTTTCCCAAGAGCACCATTGCCACCATTGTGGGAATCGGAGGTATGGCGGGCGGTATCAGCTCATTCCTTATCAACATGAGTTCCGGTTTGCTGTTCGACTATGCCGACAAGACACAAATGGTATTTCTTGGATTCCAGGGCAAGCCTGCCGGATATTTCATCATCTTCTGTGTATGTGCAGTGTCCTACCTGATAGGCTGGTGCATCATGAAGGCACTGGTTCCGAAGTACAAACCGATTATAGTGGACTAATCAGAAGTCTCTATATAGATATTCAGAATCATGCGGAGTTTGCAAACTGCATTACATGCCTTGCAAACTCCGCACAAAAAAAGCCTTTTCTCACGAAATGGCTTTTCTTCGTTCAATTACAGTCAAAAACAAAAAACTGTAAATGGAACACAATTTAAGATGAAAAAAAGGGAAGTCTCACGACTTCCACAATTCTTCTAACCTTAAATCTAAATCTCTATGAAAAAAACGTGATGCAAAGATAATGGTTTATCTCACACAGCGTTATTAATAAACTCTATAAAGAAGCAGAAAATATTTAAGATTTACTAAATAAGACGGTTACGAATGGCAAACTACAGACAAGAGCTCGGCATAAATAGGATTAAGTTTCAATAGTTGCGGCACTCCTGTCATAAACATCTGCCTGCGGGCACGAGTAAGGGCAACATTCAATTTCCGGTCAATCCGAGTACCGTTTTCCTCCGTCATATTTGCCAGAAACTTCAACTGATAAGCCCGGTTCACACAGAAAGAGTAGATAATAACATCCCGTTCGCTACCTTGGAAGCGTTCCACGGTGTCTACCAATATATCCTCCAAAGGAGCAATACCCAAAGCAGCAATCTCTTTCTTAATCAAGGCTATCTGACTGCGATAAGGAGTGATGACACCTAAAGTGACAGCCGGGTTGAAACCGGAAACAGCTGCATACTGCCGATAGATAGCCGCTGCCAACCGTGCCACAATCCGCGCCTCCGAATGGTTCATCTTGGCCGACTGTGCCGGCGGTTCGACTGCGGCAGGCAGAAAAGCGACACGACGAGTCAGCAAGCCGGCAAACTCACAATCACACAGCTCAGGAGCAAGAATCAGCTCTCCCTGCTGGTGCGGCAGACCAACCGGTTCCAACAGACCACCGTAAAAAGCCCGGTTAGGAAACAAAGCTACCTCGATATTCATACGACCCTGACGGCAGAGCATGTCGTAGGAGGGATGAGGGATAAAAGATGAAGAATGAGAGGTTGATGCCTGGCGATTGGCACTTTCCTTGGAGAGATTCCTATAAAGGCGTTCGAAAAGGGAATCTTTCAAATTATACAATCCGATGGCCTGCAAAGCTTCGTCACACACTTCCGACTGCTCGGACGACTGCAAGACCACTGCGGGTAGCTGCTTATGGTCACCTATCAAAATAAATTTGCCGATGGCATCCGCGCCTGCGGGATTGCGGGTACAGAGTAATCCCAGCAGTTGTGGTTCCAAAATTTGGGTAGCCTCATCCACAATCGCTACATCAAAAGTCTTCAACCGGAAAAGTTCGGTCTTGGAAGAAAGCGTGGCAACCGTACCGACAAAAACACGGCAACGGGCAATGCGCTCCTGCACCTGCCGCCGAGTGGCACAAGATTCCAACACATTCTCAATCAGATACGGGCGGAATGAGTCATCGCAAGACAACTCACTGCCTAAACGGATAAAGTCTATTTCAGGCTCAATGGAAGCCAGCGCCTTACTGATTTCATCTACAGCACGATTGGTATACGAAAGCAGTAGAATCTGTTTCCCCTCCCGGTAAAAGGCTTCTACCATGCCCCGCAGCGCGCGAGAGGTCTTGCCGGTACCCGGCGGACCGATTAAAAGGAAATAGTCGCGGGCAGCCTGCGCTTTTAGAATAATCCGCGAAAAATCATCCGGAGCGGTCGCAATACCAGTATCCAAAGAAGCATCGAACTCGGGAGGGCGCTGCCCCAACAACAAATCACGCCGTCTTTGAGTGGCAGAAAGGAAAGCGGAAAGTCCCAGATACATGCTACGAAAGGAGGTGTCCATATAGTCGTGCTCTATGGCATAAAGGCTAGCAGCAGGCAATACACCCGCATTCTGCTGAGTGGCACGAAGACGGATACAGACCTCGTTATCGGATATGCGCTCTATATTACCTTTAAACACCATCTTGTTGGTAACGTTGTCGGTATCCGTATTCCGTTCGTAAAGAACCACCGCATCACCCTGACGGAAATTGGGCAGAACCCGCTCCTGCCGGGAAGCAACCATTTGCTTCGTTCTGAGTGACAAATACGGTTTATGCGCATCTGCCGCATGATTCTCGCAAATAGCCAAATCGTACAGAATTTCACCTGCCTCACATTTCTCAGCCAGTGTGGAAAGCCAGAGGGCGGCAGCACCGGTACGTCCTTCATAATCCACATCTCCAGATTTGGAGGTATAGAGTTCCTTGGTTATAAAGTTATAGAGCGTATAAAAATAGCTTTGTTCCAACGACGAAAGCGAACGGATGCGTTGCGCTACGGCATCGATGGAGGGGCAAAGGAAGCGTTTCCACAAGGTATTGTCCAAACCGCGCTCATTCAAGGTATCCGGATGGATGTCTTTCAGGCGCTCTGCCGTATACTGTGGGCTATTCCGTAACTGGATGCCATATTCATTGGCTACAATCCGGTTACGCACATCCATCACACGGCGCACCATTGCCCACGAAGGACGCGCCGGATAAAGCAACGGATAACGGGTATAGAGCAGATAAGCCTTTACACGTCGATGGTCCATTCCCATAGAATACTCCAACACAGCCTGATAGAGCAACATCTGCACCTTATTGTTTTCTTTAGGCTCCACCTTACCACGGATGGAATACTCGTCCGCCTTACCGGACTTCATTTCAATGAACGAGGTCATATCCCGCTGCATGTAGTCCAGACGCCCTTGCAAACCCAATGCTTCACAGATGTAAGAGGGTTCCAGCACGGCATCAGTCCTATCGAGCTCATAGCCGGATGCACGGAATGTTTCTGTCACCGTCCGGTGGATATTATCGAAATGGCGCTTGCAATCGGAAAAGAATTCAGCTTCCTTCTCCCGGTCGCGCAGGTCGGCACATGCTGCCAGCTCGATGGGATAAGAACGGAAGGCCTTCTTCATGCATGCCAAATAATCGGGTGCCTCCTTGGCATGAATCCATTCGTCCAGAAAGAGGTTGGCAATATTACCCAACAGTAACGGACGGGTATTGTCTGGCGACTGGAGCCGTGCCAGGATATAATTGGCAGGATGATGCCCGTAATCCTTGAAGCATTCGGCAAGCGAACTGATGTCTATCAAGTAATCGGGCTCAAGTATAATAAAGGAAGGGGTGAGTATGCCGACTTCGTCCACCGTAACATCCAGCAGATTGACCTGGGCATGCCGCCACAGAATCCGGCAGATTTCTGCAAACTCTTCATTAATCTGAGGTACATTATAACGGACACGCAACGGCTCATCGGCTACAGTGTCTACGGGCAGTACATATAAATAAGTATCATCGGCATACTGAAAACAGACGCGCATGCGCTTTATCCGTTCTTTGGCGGGCGGTGCCACTATATAGGTGGCATCCGCACGGGGTAGCAGGCGATAAAGTTCGGCAGGTATCTCCTCCCCCGTCAAGCGCTTGACAAAGAATGCCAGTGTCTTGGCATCACGCAACAACTGTTCACGTTGCGGTTCCGCCTGGCGGTTCAGAATAGCATTGGAGGTCAGCCGGAAGGTATGCAGACGGTTCTGTTCCACGGTGGAAAGTCCGGCCTTCGAAGCCACGAAACTGATACGTGCAGAAAGGTCCGTCATCTGCAAGCTGCCGTCGGGCATCTGTGTACGGCACAAACGCTCCAGCAACTCGCGCAATTGCCGATAGGCCACGTCCAAGGAGATTTCCTCAACGTGGCAGGCTTCCAGCAATATACTAAAATATTCCTTTACTTCACAATCCATCATTCCTCTGTCTCCACTTCTTCCGCTTCATCATCAGTCTTTTTATCCTTTATCATCAGGATACTCAACTCATAGAGCAGATAAAGCGGCACCGCCACTACTGTCAAGGTAAACGGGTCACCGGTCGGAGTAATGATGGCCGAGGCAATAACAATGATGACAACAGCATGACGGCGGTATTTCCGCAAAAAGGTCTTGTGCACCAGTCCCAGCAGGGAAAGCAGCCATGTCACCAGCGGCAGTTCGAATGCCAGTCCCATGCAAAGCACCAACATCATGAAATTGTCGATGTACGAGTTCAGGGAAATTTGATTCTCGATGGCTGCGCTCAATTGATAAGTGGAAAGGAAACGCAATGTCAGCGGATAGACCATAAAATACCCCAGCAACACACCGATGAAGAACATCACCGTACCTATACCCAGCGCTTTCCTCACCCCTTTACGCTCGTTTGGATAGAGTGCAGGGCTTACAAAGCGCCAGATTTCATAGAAAAAATAAGGAGCAGCCGTTACCACCGACATCCAGAAAGCGGTAGACATGTGGACAAAGAACGGTGCGGCAAGATTGATATTGACGAGCTTCACATGAAACTCCTGGGTAAAGAATTCATCCTGCAAGTCCAGTCTCTGCCCTATCCAGCGCAGCAAGTCATAGAAAATGAAGTCGTTATGGCAAGGAGCCAATATCACATTGTCAAACAGATAAGGCATGGCAATAAAATAACCGATAGCCAATACAAACCACACACCGAGTACACGAAACAACACCCGGCGCAACTCGTCCAAGTGGTCCCAAAAGGTTAGTTCTTTTTCTGACATAAAGGGATTTACTATTTGACAATTTACTATTTACTATTTGGGCTGCGCTGTGGGGATTTACTATTTGACAATTTACTATTTGGGCTGCGCTGTGGAAAAGGCAACAAGCCTACCCATACTCCTGAACTTCTCAGAGTATCAAATAGTAAATAGTAAATTGTCAAATAGTAAATACCCTTGTTCCTTTATTTCTTTTCAGCCGGTTTATCCAAATCTTCCTGAGCCTTGTTTATCTCTTCTTTGGCTTCATTCACGCCATCCTTGAAGCTCTTCACTCCTTTGCCCAAACCACGCATCAATTCGGGAATTTTCTTACCACCAAACAACAGTAAGATGACCAATGCAATAATTATCCATTCGGAACCGCTGGGCAGAAAGCCTAATAAAAGTAAGTTTGTCATAGTTATATCTGATTAATTATAGTGCAAAGATAGTGAAACTCGCCCGATTTCGGATGGATTTAGGAAGAATAATGTAAACTATTGGGCTTTCAGGGAGATACGCAGCATTATTCCGCATTTGTAAATGTGTGCTTTGAAGCCGTTTTTTGAATAGTTAAGCGAAAAAATTGCTACCTATCCGTTGCCCATTCCAGTTGTATGGAGTTATTTGGAAATCCTTTCTGCTCCGACCGTAAAGAACGCAGTTCCATCATTTTGGCTTAGCGAAGGTACTTATTTTTTTTGAGATATGAAAAATATAGGTTCCGTAAGTCAATGGTGATAGCTTTGTCGATGTCTGACGATATTTGACATGCCGATGATTAACTCTGTCTCCGTTAATTTTGCAAACAATGGAACAGATTATGAATCAGACAGATGTAAAGGTTTCGTTCTACCTTAAAAAGAGCGAGGCGGATGCCAGGGGAAACTGTCCCGTAATGGCACGGCTTATTGTCGGCAAGCACTCTGAAACAGCATTCAGTGTCAAACTTCGTGTGCCACAGTCATTGTGGTCATCCGGACGGGCATGTGGGAAAAGTGTTGCGGCAAGAGACATAAACAACAGACTGGATGAAATACGTGCTGCCGCGCTCGGCATCTATGCGGAACAATCTGCAATCCGTGAGGATGTAACAGCAGAGGATGTAAAGCATCAACTTTTGGGTATGGCTTCGGAACAGGAAACCCTATTAAGCTATTTCAGACTTTTCATTAGAAATTTCGAGAAACGTGTTGGGATTAATCGTACGGAAAAGACATTGAGGGCTTACCGCAATTCCTACAATCATCTGGTACGTTTTTTACAGATGCAATATAAGCTGTCAGATATCCCTTTTGCCGCATTGGACCGTTCCTTCATTGAAAAATATGACTTGTATCTACGTACGGAATGTTGTCTGGCTTCAGGCACAATAGTCAATCTTACCGTCCAACTGAAAACAATTGTCGGAGAAGCTATTGCTGACGGTATAATAACAGTATTCCCGTTTGTCGGATATGAACCGGTACATCCGAAACCGGAACAGAAATATCTCACCTCCGAAGAATTGAATAGGATTATGACAACACCTCTCCATGATCAGATTCTTTATCATGTGAGAGATATGTTCCTGTTTTCCTGTTATACGGGTATTCCCTACAGCGACATGTGTCTGCTGACAAATGAAAACCTTTCTCTCGCGGAAGATGGTACCTGGTGGATAAGGAGTTCTCGCAAGAAAACCAGTGTGGATTTTGAAATACCGCTTATGGAACTGCCGTTCCATATCATTGAAAAATACCGTGATATGGCTCCTGAAGGAAAGCTTCTCCCCATGTATTCCAACAGTTCATTGAATCGTTATTTGAAACGCATCGCCGAAATTTGCGGTATAGGGCGTAAGTTGGTTTTTCATGCAGCCCGGCATACCTATGCGACAGAAATTACCCTTTCGCATGGAGTCCCGTTGGAGACAGTCAGTAAAATGTTGGGACACAGTCGTATTGAGACCACACAGCATTACGCAAAGGTGACAGACAATAAGATAGATACAGATACGAAAGCATTGGACAAGAAAATTGCTGAAAGGTTTTCTGTAGTCATTTGATAACCGGATAAAAGGACAAGATTATGAAAGAAAAAATTAACAATACGGAAATCAGACATCGCAGTACGTTTGCGGTACTGTTTTATATAAACCGCACCAAAGTCCGCAAAGACGGAACGTGCCAGTTGCTTTGCAAGATAAGCATAGATGCCAAATGGGAACAGATAGGTACAAAAGTATCAGTTAACCCTGCCATCTGGAATCCTGAAAAAGGACGGGCTGACGGCCGCAGTGAGAATGCCCTTACCGTCAACCGGGCCATTGATGATTTGACCAAAGAAATAAATGAGCATTACAGACGAATAAAGAGCAGTCTGGGATTCATTACGGCGGAGCAGGTGAAGAATGCCGTGATGGGTGTCGGACAGAAGCCGCTTACACTCCTGGCTCTTTTCCGGGAGCATAATGAGGAGTTCAAAAAACGTATCGGAATAGACCGGATAAAAGAAACTTATGACTCTTACCAGCGTTCATATAAGCATCTTTCGGCTTTCATCGAGGAAAAACGTGGCGTAGAGGATGTTCTTTTACGGAACCTTAACCGTGTTTTTTATGATGACTTTGAACTTTTTCTCAGGACGGACAGGAATTTAAGCCCGAAGAGCGTGCATGAACATCTTTATAGGCTGAAGAAGATGACCATGCGGGCTGTCAGCCAGGGAACAATCCGCCGTGATCCGTATTGTCGCCTTCATCCTGAACTGCCCAAACGGAAAAGTCGTCATCTGAAGCTGGAAGACCTGAAGACACTGCTTACAACACCTGTCGAGAAGCCACAGCTTCAGTTTGTAAGGGATATGTTCATCTTCTCCACTTTTACCGGACTTGCCTATACGGATTTGAAAAAACTGAGGGTAAATGATATTACCCAATCTGAAGACGGTTCATGGTGGATTCATATCCACCGCCAGAAAACAGGAACACTGTCTTCTGTCCGATTGCTGGATATTCCGTTGAAGATAATAGAGAAATATCGGGAACAGAGAAAGGATGACAAGGTCTTCAATCTGTATAGTCGTACGTATTTCATTATGCTCGCCCACCAGTTGGGTGAAGTTTACGGATTTGAACTTACATTTCATAAGGCACGACACAATTTCGGAACCCATATAACCCTTTCATTGGGTGTTCCAATCGAGACAGTCGGCAAAATGATGGGGCACATGCGTATTGAGACCACGCAGCTTTATGCCAAAGTGACTGACAGGAAAGTGGACGAGGACATGAAACGGCTGAAAGCAGCCGGAATGGACCGAACTTTTGGTTTGTACGAAGAAGAGGTTATTGTCAAGAAACGGAGAAGGAAATTCGGATACCAATTGTCCGACAACAAAGAAACGACCTTGTAAAGAGGCCGTTTCTTTTACTTTTGCTTCATACCCATCGCTGTTCTTCCCTGCATCTTTTATATGCGTCGTCAAGAACTTTTTGTATGTCTGACTCTTTGTAAAGGGCTTTTCCCTGTACAAGATAGTAAGGTATCATACCGAGGGTCCGGTATTCCTGCAAGGTACGCCGGCTTACTTTCAACAGTTTTGAAAGTTCCTCGTCCGTGAGGAAATAATCACCGTGGAATGCGGGCCTTGGAGCCGTCCGTATTGCGTCTATCATGCGCTCCATGTTTTCCAGCCCTTTGAAAATAGTATCAATTCTCGGGTCTTTTCTGTTTATAAGATCGTAACTCATGGCTTTCTTTTTTGTGGGTGATAACTTGATTCCAACAGGCTTTGTACATCTTCCGGCTTATAGAAGAACTTGTTCTTGATCCGGGTGAAAGGCAACAGTCCTTTCTCGCGATATACCTGAAGTGTTCTCTTGGATATTCGGAGAATCCCGCATACCTCCTGATTGTCCATCCATTTTTTCAGTGCCGCGTCTTTGGTCTGACTACATATACCGGTGACTTTTTTCTCGATCATGCTGAGACGGACAACCAATTCGTCAAAGGTATGTTTTTCCATACATATAATTTCCATACCGTCATTTTATTAGGGTTGAAGACCGAGTTCTTTTTTTATTCTCGCCGGCAGCACCTTCCCCTTCCTGTTCAGGAAGTCCTGGACTTCCGAAGCCTTGTAGTAGGTACGCCCGTCAATCATGTAGTATGTGACGAGCTTCTTCTGGCGGTAGCGTGCAAGGGTGCGTTTCGTAACGCCAAGGAGTTCGCACATATCCTGGTTGTCGAGCAGCTTGTCACCCTCAAGGGCGGCCGTCTGCCTGTTCATGCGGTTCAGTCTGTCATCTATCCTGTCAAACCGTTCCATTATCTGGTGGAGCATCATCTGGAATGTCTCCCTGTCTATCTGTATCATAATGAATTCTGTTTTTAGTGTAATAATTCCATTTTTTACACCGTGTTGCGCAACAGGTTTCATTATGATATAGGCCAAAACATGGACCAATGGAGCATATTGCCACATAAAAACATGGCAAGTCGCTGAATAATAGAGAAATAAAAAATCAGCCCCATAAAAACGAGACTGATGGAAGTATTGCAAATGCAAGAGCGTGCAATCTTTTATTGCAATGTTTTGCGATAAGTAAGGCGGCAGATCCCGTTTCTGAATGTTTTTGTCCTGACCAGTTCCCATTTGTCCGTGGAGATATGTTTTGATACGGGAACCGTTTCGGAACTGATTACCGGAAGAAGAAAAATGACCATCTCATCTATCAGGCGGTACAGGGACAGTCCCCGCAGCAGTTCTGCGCCGCTGTCGTCATAGATTTCAGCCAGATATATGTCAGAGGGTGCAGACTGTTCCTTGTCACAGATGAGGTCGACTAGCGGATAGCCCGGATACAACATGCGGGTGGACCGGCCCCGCCAGTAGGGGAAACCGTCATCGCTGTTTTGTATCCATTGCAGCAGGGAATCGTTCCGTGCGGGGACGAAACCGTTCAATGTCATTGCTATCAGAACCTGTAACTTTGCCATACCTTGATACTCCAAGTGAAAAGCGTGAGGCTCACGCTATTTCGGATGGAGGCTCTGACAAAGCCCAATACAGAAATTTGCATGAGCTCACGCTATTAGGCATAGCATAAGCTGCACGCAAAAGCCTCTGTATTTTTGAATTTGTCAGATTCCCATCCGAGACGTCTTGCGACTTATGTATAATATCCGGCGAGGCTGTCAGCCCTGTCGGTATTTTCTTATGTTCCTGCTGGCAGTATGTATTCCATATTTTGCCAGACTTATGCAAATGTAGGCATTTTATTCCAGACTGGAAAACATCTCCGGTCTATATTGCCTTTATTTGTCGTTCAGTCCGTATTTCTTCATTTTTCTGTACAACGTAGAAGGATCAATGTGCAGCATCTCCGCCGTCCGTTTCCGGTTGCCCGTGCATATTTTCAAGGCCCTGATGATGGACTGTTTTTCCTGTGTCTCATTTTCCGGAAAAAGGAAGATTTTCTCTTTCTCATCCTCGATTCTTATGTTCAAACAAGCCGTTTCGATTATCGGCTGTTTGGACAGCAGGACGGCTCGTTTGATCTTGTTCTGCAATTCCCGTACATTTCCCGGCCAGCCGTATGAGAGCAGCTGTTGCTCTGCCTCACGGCTGAATCCGTCGGTCTGCCGTTTGAGTTCCCTGGAGAACTTTTCCCTGAAATGTTCGGCAAGCGGAAGTATGTCCTCCGGGCATTCATGCAGGGCCGGCAGGACGATTTCAAATTCCCCCAGACGGTGGTAGAGGTCTTCCCGGAAGCGTCTCTCCCTGATGGCCAGCTGAAGGTCCTCGTTGGTTGCCGCCACTATCCTTACGTCGGAGTGTTTCTCCCGGTTGCTGCCTATAGGGATATAGCTGCCTTCCTGCAAGGTACGCAGGAGCATGCTTTGTACCTCCATGGACAATGTTCCTACTTCGTCAAGGAACAGGGTCCCGCCACGGGCCGTTTCAAAGAAGCCTTCACGGTTTGTGTCCGCCCCCGTAAACGTCCCCTTCACATGCCCGAAAAAGAGCGAGGGCGCAAGCTCTTTGGGAATGACCCCGCAGTTTACTGCCAGGAACGGCTTTTCCCTGCGCTCGCTGGAATAATGGATACGTTGCGCAATGGATTCCTTGCCTGCACCGTTCGGGCCAAGAATCAGGACAGAAATGTCGAATGGAGCAACCGTACGCGCCAGATTTTCCACTTCTTTCATCTGTCGGCTGTTCCTGGGAAGGATGCCCTTGTCCTTTCCGTATATGACTGAGCGAGGATGCAGGATGTTCTTTATCAGACTTTGCAGTTCATCCATCTGAACAGGCTTGGCCAGATAGTCTTTTGCCCCCATCTTGATGGCACGGACGGCATCCGACACGGAGGCATATCCGGTCATGATGATGAAGGGAACGTCTATCCGTTCTCTCTGCATCCATTCGAGCAGCGATATGCCGTCCCCCTGCGGAAGACGGACATCGGAAAGGACAAGATCGAAAGGCTCCTTTTTCAGAAGCCGCCTTGCACCGGGTTCGTCTATCGTCGTCACTGCTTCATAGCCGGATTTCTCAAACCATTTCTTTTGTTGTCCGGCCAGCAGGATATTGTCTTCAACTATGAGTATTCTGTGTTTCATCCGTATAGTTCTTTAAGTCAAGTTTTCTGATTTCCGAAAGCAGGTTCTTCGCATCGCCTACCAGCCGGTCTATTCTTCCGATGACCGTCTCTGTATATGTACTGATGGTCAGATCATCGGAAGTATCGTCATGTAGGATTCTGCTGTATGTTTCCAGTTCACAGGTCACTCCCAGCTGTTCCCAGGTGGGATACATGCGGTGCAGGGTGTTTTTCATCCGCTCCGTGTCCGTTTTCATGCTTTCAAGGGCTTTTTTCAGTTCCGTCCTGTTGTCGATCGATTCCTCGATGAAAGCGTTGAGCATCCATTCCATATCCCCCGTCTCTGCGGCTAAGGCATTGAAATCCGCCTTCTGTTCCTGCCGCTGGCCCGACCTTTCCATTATGGAGGAAAGGAAAGCCTGCAGCTCGTTCATGGAGAACGGTTTCTGTATGCAGCCGGAAAAGCCGGCTTCAGTATAGCGGCTTTCGTCCACGTCGTTGCGGGCAGTCATGGCGGCAACCGGAATGGTGCGTGAATTTCCGATATTGGAATGACGCAGGAGATATAGCAAGTCAAAACCGCTGGTCCCGTGCATCTGGATGTCTGTCAGCAGTAAGTCGTAGGGTTCTTTCCGCAGTTCGCCCACCACGTCCTTCGCCCCGATGCAGGTACGGCATGATACACCGTTGCGCTCCAGCATCTCCATGACGATGCGCAGTTGTATCGGATCGTCGTCCACAAGGATGATACGCTTTGGAAGGCTGAGCCTTTTCACGGTCGGCATGACGTGGTTCTTTACCGGTTCAGTGGAAATGGCGAGGGGGATTTCCGTGTGGAACAGACTGCCTTCCCCGACATGGCTCGATACGGAAATACTGCCGCCGAGCAGGTTCACAAGTCCCTTGGTTATCGGAAGGCCGAGCCCGAAGCCTTCCGGCGAAATGTCTGGCGCCGCCCGTTCAAACGGTCTGAATATGCGTTCTATCGTTTCCTTGTCCATGCCGATGCCCGAGTCCTCCACCTCCATGGTCATTACCACGTCCTTGTGGCTTACCCGGAAACAGACTGTTCCGTTGCGGGTGAACTTGATAGCGTTAGTCAGCAGGTTGTCCGCCACCTGACGGATACGGTCCGCATCTCCGTATACCACTATGTCGGTGCCTTCTGCTTCCGTTTTGAAGACCAGCCCCTTGTCATTGGCCGCACAGGTGTATTCCTCGTTAATGTCGTCGACGAAGGCTTTCAGGTTGAAAGGTATCCTGTTCAGTGATTCCTTCGCTTCGTCCAGTCTGGAGAGGTCAAGCAGGCTGTTGGCAAGCCTTGTGATATGGCGTGAGGACTTGATGATGTTGTCAAGGTAAGTGTTGCGGCGTTTTCTTTCCCTGGTGTCAATGGCCAGTTCCGCACTGCCGCAGATGGCGTTCAATGGTCCCCTTATGTCATGGGAAAGCGTTACGATGATACGCTTTCTCATTTCGGACAGTTCCCGGTTCTGTTTGAGCGTATCCACCAGTCTGCTGCGGTCATGTTCCTTGCGCCGTATGTCCCTCTGTATGACAAGATGGGATATGATCAGCAGGACAATGGCAACGATGATGGTGGCCGCAAACAGCTTGAATGAAAGTGCCTTTGCCTCCGCAATCCTTGTTTCCCGGTTTTGGAAAGCGGCCTGGACCTGTTCGTCAAGGGCGGTGATGAAGGAGTTCAGTCTTTTGTTCAGTTTCAGGTTTTGCAAACGCAGGCTGTCAATATAGAGTCCGATATGTCTGTCATGCTCTTCCTGCATGGTTATCAACTGGCGGTTGAGCTGCCGCAGTTCTGTCGTGGAAGCCGGCACCTGTACGGTTTCCTTCTTGCCAAAGAAACCTGCTATGCCGTTTTTCCGGCGGGTGACCGTGCGTGTACGGGTACTCTTGTCGATGACCTCGGGGAGATGGTTGTAGAGCAGGCTGTCTGATGTCCTCTGCTCCTGAAAAACCGTTGTAAGATGATACAGGCGGCTTTCCTTCTCTTCCAACAGTCGTCGCAATGTGTCTATCTGTTCGTGGCTTACCAGATCCAGGCCGTTGTCTTTCATCCGTTCCAGCAGGCTGTCTATGTGCAGGCGCCTGTTCTGGTATGCTGAGAAGTCCTCGCTGTCCCATCCGATGGCGGATTCCCCCAGCAATGCGATTCCGACAATGTGGCGGCGTATGGCGTTGACTTCATTCCGGATCTCACGTATTTCTGCGGTTCCGTTTGCTATGTCATGCATTTTTTTGCGCTCATGAAGCAGTATGGCAATCATGCTTCCGATGACTGCCAGCAATATCAGATAACCAGCTATGATTTTTGTCTGCAATGAAATTCCACTTAGCTTCCTCATACGCCTTATGATAAAAAAATCCCGGAAGGTTGTGGGGCGCAGTCTTCCGGGACGTGAGTAATTTGGATGTCACCCCGATGCGCTATCCAGTCGTACACAGAATGCACTCCGGCCTTTTATAACCTTGGCGGGCGACGGTTTGCCCGCATGATTCTCCCTTCTGCCGGCAGCTGTCGGCAGAAAATTCTCTGGTTCGGGTATCCAATATCTTGTCCATATTCTTTTTTTTACAGTCAGTCCATATTTCTGTTTCTCCGTATTTTCCGATGCAGGAAAAAATAAGGCCCCCTGTTATAGTCCCGTGTGGAAATGTGGATGGCCCTGTTTTCGTTTGCCTGAATTATGGAAGTTCCGGCAAGACAATACGCTGTCCTATTGTATAATATTCCAAAATACAAATATATACATTTGTTCCTAACTGCAATGAAGTTAATATATGTTTGTCTTGATTTCAAACAAGTTTTAACATGTTATAGGTCATAAAGCCGCGTTCAGACAGGTATCGGATTCATTTTCAAGGTAGAAAGGTTCAGGTACAGCCCGTAATGCTCGATCATGCCGTTGCGGAACATTTTCCACAGGATGTTGCAGCCGAGCTGTGCCAATGTGGAGTTGATGAACAGGTCCTGCTTTTCCAGGGCCTCTGCCAGTGAGCAGCTCGGTCCCGAGTCTTTCTCCTTTACTTTCGCGTATTTCACGTAGCGGGTAATCACTTTCAGTGACTCCACCGTTTCGTACAGCTTGGATTCCGGCTGCCTGATTTTTTTCGGTACGGTTCCGAGGACGACCTGTCCCGTGTCCTGTGTATTCCCAAAGTCCATCCAGTACAGGGGCGTCTCGTGGCTTCTGTATTCCGATACCGGCACGGCTTTCAGTATGTTCCACAGGTCGATACGTGACTTTATGTTGTCCGTGCAGGTGATCGTTATGTTGGCCAGATTATCCCGTCTGGCGTCCTTCAGGGCTGCCGGATAGATGTCCGGTACCGCCTTCCAGTCGTTGCCGAAGAAGTTGTTCATGCGTGTGACAAGACACTGTGCCTTGTTCAGGCCGATGTCCGAGGGGCTGAAGAGCTGTCGCCCGATGTTGGCCTCCGTCACGATGTCGGAATCATACACGGTTATAAACAGCCCGGGGTGTCCGAGTCCCCTCAGTGCCGTGTCAAGTCTGGCCAGGCAGGTAAGTACCTGCGAGCCTGTTCCTCCCGCTCCGATAAGGTTTACCGTTACCGGATGCTGCGGGTTTATGAGATAGTTGTCGATGTAATGTACTCTTTTCATTTCAGTATGTCTTTAAGTTTCATGTTGTTCAGTTGCTTCAGTTCGTCGAGGTTGAAGTCCCTGTCCCGTGCCGCCTTTGTCACCAGCACGAGGTTTGACCTTGTCGGGTTCCCGTTCCCTCCCAGGTGGGTGAATTCCGTAAGCCAGAATTTCCTTTCCCAGTACTGCAGCAGCTTCTCATAGGTCAGGTCCTTCGGCAGCTCTATCCTGGCGTTTCCCAGACATACGCTGGAACCTGTCACGTTGAAGAAGGGCGCGGCGTACAGCACGGTATCCGGTCCGGGAACATTTTCCTTGTAGGCATAGATTCTCATTCCGTGTTCTCCGGCCTCATAGATCACTCCCGGCAGGTAATATTCCGCGTTTTCTATTTTGAGCGCGGGGCTGAAGAACATCATCCGCTTGTGCGGAGGGTTGTACCACACGTATCTCTCGCTGCCCTTGCGCGGGTCGCAATACAACAGGTTGTCGGGTATCTTTCCATATGGAGTGGTGCTGTGTCTTTCCGAATATCCCTTCACGAGCGTGTTCATGAACTCCAGGGTTACCGGTCTTCCTTCCGTCATGTTTCCCCGGTCGTCAATTTCACGGATTTCAAGGAAAAAGTTCCTGTCATTCTCCGAGGCATAGGCAATCAGTGCCGCCTTGGGGTTGAGCGGCGTCTTGATTTTTCTGGTCAGTTCGTTGCTGTCTATCATATGCTTTCAGATTGGTTTATACTGTGATGTTGATGAATTTTTCCGCCCATTTGAAGAAACGTTCCGGATAGTCGTCCATGCGGAACAGCTCCTCCGTTTCCGGAGACAGGTCACAGGTAGTGACCGGAATGATGTCGTATGTCTCCTGGCTGTAGGAGTTGTAATAGTCGGTGAGATATTCCGTTATCATGTCGGTGCAGTCATAGATGACCCGGATCTGCTTGCTGAGATACATGGGCAAAAAGTCCGGTTCTTCCTCGTAGAAGGGATCGTAGCCGTATTCCATGATGCCGTGTTCAGGTGTAAGGAACTCCAGCCCCTCCTTCATGACAGAGAGCAGTGACTGTTCGTACCCGTCCTTCGGCTTATATCGGTCGATTGCCTTCGGCAGATTCTTGTAATAGGATTTGCGTTCCACCCGGCGTAACAGGGCATGTATCCTGCCTTCCTCATAGGAGTGCAGGAGCCGCCGCCTCTTTTTCCGGTCAGATGCCGTTTCACCCGAATCATCCTCAGACATCAGTGTCAGGGCATAGTCCATGTCATCCTCGTCCAGTATGGTGTTTATCCCGTTCGCCTGCATCAGGTTGTGGATGAAGGTGACGGATATGCGTCTCAGTTCCGGTCCGAGCCTTTCCATGAACTTCGTCGGGAAGTAATACAACGTGAGTTCTCCCCATTCATGACATTTCCAGAGACGGAACAGGAGTCTTTCTTCGTCCTGCTCAATGTTGACATTCATGTCATTGCCTACAAGGTTACACATCTCTTCGTGCAGTCTGGCAATGCTTTCGCCGGGCGTTCGTCCCGGTGTATGTACCGCCTCCTTCTTCATGAGGAGTGCATATCTGAAAAAGGAATCACGCAGGTACTCATAGTTTTCCTGCGTGATAAGATTGTGCGGCTTCCCGTCAGTACCGTCCGTGAACAGTTCCGATGGGGATATCGGCAAGAACGTAGCGTTCAGAAAAGAATTACGGCACCGCTGGGTGCCGCAATCCGTTTCTTTCTTTCCGTGCCGTAATGCACCTTCCTTTCTGTTTCCGCAATGATAAGTCTCGCGAGCTGTTCCGCCTGATATCCGTCCAATGGTACACATGATTTCTTCTTTTTTCTGTTGTCCTTTGCCATATCCTTTATCCTTTTGTTCCGATAGTTGTCTTGAACTCATATTCTGTCATGTCCTCCCTGATGACCGGTCCGTGAACGGTAGCCGTCGTCAGTTCCGGGTACATGTTCGAATAGTAGCTCATGACCATGTCCGGCGAGATGTTCGGATCCGGGTCCTGAAGGGTTATATACTCCGTTCCTTTCTTGAATTTGAATGAGCGTGTCATTCCTTTGATTTCGAGTGCCATGTCTTAAACTGTCTGATAAGGTGAATACTTGGGTTCCAGCATGGACTGCGGGAAATCGATGTATTCCTCGTAGTCCTTCTCACTGTATGCGGGATGTTCCTGATCGGAGAGGTACGGTTGCTGTTCGTCCTCCTGCATGAACCGTTCTTCCTGCCAGTCCTGTATTTCAGGCTGCGGCGGATATTGAGGTTGGGAAAGCTGCTGTCCTCCTGTCCGCTGTACGTATTGCGCGTGCGGCTGTATCTGCGGTCTTGCCTGCGGCTGTGGCGGCTGTTGTTGCGACGGCCATATTCCCGGTTGTTGCGGATGCTGCGTGTATGCCTGTTGTGGTCTCTGCGGTGCGGGCTGAGCCTGTCCCGGCATCGGCTGTGACGGTCTCCGCGTGTATGTCTGCTGCGGTGCCGGCTGTTGCGGACGTTGCGGTTGCGGATTTCTCTGTTCCGGTGCCTGCGTGTATGCCGGCTGCTGGGAGTGTGGCTGTTGCTGCTGTACCGAAGGTTCCGGCTGTGCTTCCTGTTCCATCAGGTCGAAGAGGCTTCCCCGGTTCATTTCCGTGTCGGCCGCCTTTATCTTCTCCTCGATTTCCTTCAACTGGGCGGCATTCGCGTGTGCTTTCGCCTGTGTAAGCACACTGACGGCTTCCCGGTGGTTTCTGGCCGCTGTCAGTTCTTCCGCCTTCTTCATCAGTTTCTCATACTTCTCCCGTTTCTCGCGTTCTTCCTTCGTCTCCTTGGATTTCGCTTCCTTGGCAGCCTTGCTGCTGGCGGCGGCCTTGTCCGCCTGTGCCTCGAACTGTGCCATGTTGGAGATCAGTCCGCACGTTTTCTGTATGGGTCTTGTGACTGCCTGCAGGAATCCCGTATCAAGTTCCTGCGGTGTGCCCGTGACAGTCAGCGGCACGATGTGGTTCTGGGCCTCGTCCTTGAGTCCGTTCGATTTGGGCAATGTGGAAACGGTCAGTTGTCCGTTTGTCTTGCGGATGACGATCGTGAGGTCCACGCTTTCCGTCATCATCTGGTGGATTGCTGTAAAAAACATAATTTCAGATATTAAATGATTAGACGATGTGTTTCAATATTCGCTGAAGAATTCTGCCAGCAGGCTGTTCCTGTCCGGATGTCTGCATATTTCCTGAATGGGGTTCAGCAGCTTTGAGATGTGAACGGGACCTGTGGTTCCCCTTGGTGGCAGCTTGATTGCCGGTTGCGGGACGTGTACTTTCGGTCTTCTTGTCACGGGCATCCCTATCGGAGCTGGTGACTGTCTTGTGATGATCGCTTGTTGCATATTCTTTAATTTTTAACTGTGAATACCTGGGCTTTGGCAGCCCGTTGAACTACAAGGGCCCAACGGCAAATGCTTCCGGAAAGGCAGGGTTTTCGGGAAAAATACCGGAGCCTCCGGCGAGGATGATTTTTTCCGAAACCGCTTGCGGCCTGACCTTGCCGTCCGACAAGAAGCGTTTGCCAACTTTGCCCTGTAGTTCTCGGTTTGCCAATGTCTGTGTTTTTAGTCCTTTCCCTTTTCTTCCCGTGTCATTTCCGGTTGTGACGGATACAAAAAGAGCCGCCCGCTCCCGGACAGCTCCCTTATGCTGCAATGATAAATTCCGTGCATGTTCCATATCGTCAGATTTCAGAAGACCAGAAAACTCAGTATGCACAGAATGATGGCCAGTGCCACGAGAAAACAGGCTATACGGTAGAGGAACCTGAAGAGTCCCCTGAAACAGATGATGGCCACGGCGGTCCATACAGGCGATATACCGTGGGAATAGAGCCAGCTGAATATGATGGCTGCTGTTACGGCCAGCGCGAGTGTCCTTGCCCATCTGCTGTCCGCTATCTTTCTGATACGTTCTTTTGTTTTCATAATCTTCATGTGTTTGGTGGGAATGCCATTCCCGGTTTCAGGGGCTTTCTTGCAGTCCGCCTCCACAGGCAAGGTTTTCGGGAAAAATACCGGAGCCTCGGGCGAGGATGATTTTTCCCAGAAACCGTAAGGCCAGACCTTGCCGGTGGAAACGGGCGGGCTGCGACCTTTGCCCCTCGAATCGGGATGGCTTCATCATTTCCTTTTCCTGCCGTTCCCGTTTTTGGGGAACGAGAGTGTCAGGGTGAACCCGGCGTCGAAAGTGACCGAAGCGTCGAAAGCCACGCCCTTCTTTCCCTTGAATCCCTTGATGAGCCGTGTGGAGCCGGAGGAGAAAAGCTGTTCCAGATGTTGGTCCGTCAGTTCCTTGTTCAGGAATCTGCGGTACACGGTCAGTCCGCACCCTTTATTGTCGCAGCGGGCACTCTTCTCCCTGACGATGATGTGTCCGGTCTTGCATTTGGGACAGGTGAACGTGCGGGCGGCTACCGCCGGAAGGCTGAGGTTCAGGATTTCACGGGTAGCCTTGCGGGTGTAGTCCGTGATGGATGCCATGAACGTGTCCGGTCCGAGTGTGTGTCGCTCTATCTGGAGCAGGGTCTTCTCCCAGCTTCCTGTCAGGGAAACATCCGCCACGAGCATGTCCTTCACCGCATCGTAGATATGGAGTCCCTTCTCTGTGGGGAGGATGCTCTTGCCGGAGTGGGCGATATAGTCACGTTTGAACAGTGTGGTGATGATGGCGGCTCTTGTAGCGGGCGTGCCGATGCCCAGCTCCTTCACGGCCTCGCGTGCCTGTTCGTCGGCTATCTCCCTGCCGCAGGTCTCCATTGCTGCCAGCAGCGTGGCTTCGGTATAGAGCGGTCTGGGCACGGTCTTCTTCTGGGCCAGTCCGAATCCTGAAACAGGGACCGTGTCCCCTTCGGCAAATACGGCCGTACCCTCGTCGGTTTCCGGTTCGTCGTCCTGCCTGTCCTCTTTCCTGCGGAAGATGCCGCGCCATCCCGGACTGACGACAAGGGAGCTTTTCGAGCGGAAATCCATGTTGTCCAGACGGCACTCCATAAGAATCAGTTCCTTCTCGCAGCAGGGCGAGAACGCCTCCAGCATACGTCCGGCTATCAGCGTATAGACGGCCTCTTCCGCCTCGGAAAGCCCTTCGGGTGCGATGCCGGTCGTGATGAGGGCATGGTGGTCCGTCACTTTGCTGTCGTCCACGCTACGGGTGTTGAGATGCGCAAAGTCAAGGATTCCGGCACTTGTGGCGAATCCGGGCATGGCCAAGATTCTTTCCAGCAGACCGGGCACGCAGGCCATCACGTCGTGCGGGATATACCGGCTTCCCGTTCTCGGGTAGGAAATGAGCTTCTTCTCGTAGAGCGACTGGGCGATGTCCAGCGTCTTTGCTGCGGGCAGGTCGAGGTGCACGTTGCAGTCCTTCTGAAGTGCCGTCAGGTCGTAGAGCAGCGGCGGCTGTTGCAGGGTTTTCCTGCGCTCCACCTTCGTAACCGTCGCCGAAGAATCGGGAGAGAGACTGCGGTAGGCGGTTTCTGCCTTCTGCCTGTCGTCAAAGGTCGCGGGATGGAAGAAGCGGCGGTGTGACGTGCCGCCATTGAGGGTAACATGCAGCTGCCAGTATGGTGTGGATACGAAACTGCGGTTCTCCCTGTAGCGGCTGCATATCATGGCGAGCGTCGGAGTCTGCACCCGTCCGATCGAGTTGTTGGACGATCCGGAGACGATGGCCAGGGCACGGCTGGCGTTCATGCCCACCAGCCAGTCCGCCTTCGCGCGGCTGTCGGCGGCGGCATACAGGCTGTCGTATTCCGAGCCGTCCTTCAGTTCCTCCAGCCCTTTCCGTATGGCCTCGTCAGTAAGCGAGGAAATCCACAGGCGTCTGAACGGTTTCGTGCAGCCCAGAAAGTCGTATATCCAGCGGAAGATAAGTTCCCCTTCACGACCGGCATCGGTAGCCACGATGATGCTGTCACAGCGGTTGAACACGCTTTCTATGACTTTCAGTTGTTTCGAGGCGGCGATGTCCGTAACCATTCCCCTGTCCGTGCGCATCTGTCGGGAGACCAGGCGGAACGGGTCCGGCAGCATCGGCAGATTCTCCGCTGCCGTTTTTGTATAACCGTAAGTGTCCGGCATGGCCAGTGACACGAGGTGTCCCAGTGCCCAGGTCACCATATATCCGTTACCGGAACAGTAGCCGTCATTTCTTGTATCAGCCCCGACTATACGGGCTATGTCCAAGCCTACACTCGGCTTTTCTGCGATGATTGCTATCATATTGTAAGATAAAAATTAAGCCGTTTCCCGTTTTCCATGCGGAAGACAGGAAACGGCGGTAAGACATCGGTTTACTTGATAATTGCTCTCAGATTATTTGCCCAACGGTGTCACTCCCTGGATTTCCAGCAGCGGGGCCTCGCCCTTACGGACCAGCTGGAGTGTGGCGTCCATCACCACGTCCACGCCGAGGAGCACGAGGCTCAGGGACATCACTTTCGTTTTCTCTCCCCTGAGGAGGGTGTCCATCTCGCCGGAGAGTTCCAGCTCGTCCTTCATGATACCGATACCGGAGAGTTCGTCCCAGTTCACTTCATCAGCCTTGAAAGGCATGTCGTTTCCGTTTTCCTTTTTCATATTTCTTTCTTTTTTTATTTAACATTCATTTTCCGTTACCTATAGTCAGGCAATGCTCGCACCTTTTGACTTGCGGTTGCCCTGTTCCTGTCGCTGGCTGTTGGCCACCACGTTTCGCTGTGACGCGTCACGCTTACGGTCGGGATTCTCGTTGTAGAAGTCCAGACGCCCCTGGTTGAAGTTCGCCTTGACGTACTGCGAGATGGTCTTCCCGTCATATCCCTTGATGCCTTCCACCAGCACGGCCTTTCCGCTCTGCAGGTCCGCACGCTGCTGTCTGGTCAGTTCCACGTCCCATACCTTGGTTGGAATCTTGAAATCCTCGCGCTGTTCGAAACCGTCCGGCGTACGGGAGTAGCTCAGGCGTCCCGTTTCCAAATCGGCCTTGATGAAGGAGGAGAATTCCTCTCCCTTGCGGTTCACCATGTCATTGAGGAAAATCACCTTGCCGTCACGGAGTTGCTGCTGTTCCTCCGCCGTAATCTTCACCCCGTTGATTTCGTTTGGGATATAGATTTCGCGTGCGCCTTCCGGAGAGTCCGGGTTGTAGCGGGTGTAGGACGGGCGGCCCGTCGCCTCGTCCAGCTTCACGTAGGAGGAGAACACCTCGCCGTCCTTGCGCTGCATTCCCTCCACGAAGATGGCTTTTCCGGCGTTCAGGTCCTCAATCTGTTTCTGTGTCAGTTCCACGCCCCCGAGTGTCTGGCGGTTGAAGAGTTTGTCGTTCTCGAAGATGAACTCGACGCCCCTGCGTTCGGCGTTCACCTGAATGAAGGCGTTGAACTCGTTGCCGGACTTGGCGATCATACCCTCGACATAGACCTTCTTGCCTTCACGCAGGTCGTTCTGCTCCTGCTCGGTCAGTTCCACGCCCTTGATTTCCCTCGGGATGAAGGCATTCTCCGCTTTCATGGCGACCACCTCGTTGGTCAGCTTGTCGATGCTGATGAAGGAAGGGATGTATTCCCCGTTGCGTCCTTTCAGCTCCACGACACGCCCCATGTTGCCCGTTTCAAGCAGGTTCTTCTTGTCCTCGTCGGAGAAGATGTGTCCGAAGTACGGTCGGTCGAGGTCGGGCTTTTGCCGGATACCGTGGATGCCGAGCACCACTTCGCCCGCCATGGACTGCTGGAAGGACAGACGTGCGTCCGTTCTCAGGACGGCCGAGCCGAAGTTCATGCTGATGGGCACGACCTGGTTGGTCTTGTAGCCCTTGAGCATCTGTTCGAGCAGTCCGCGTTCCTGGAGGTATTCACGGGAGATTCCGAAATTCTTGAGCTGTTCCCAGTTGATCATGGACTCGTTGTAACGGTACTGGGGGGACTGGGTCTGCGGCTGGCTGTCGGCTGCGGCAGCCTGCTGCTGGGTTTCATTTTTCTTTGCCATTTCTTCTTGATTTTTTTGGTTGATACTTTGGTTTTCCTTGTTGCGCGGAACAATCTCGTACTGCTTGAGAAATTCTTCCACGGCTTTTGTCTTCTTTCCTGCGGCGATGTCCTCGATGGCCTGCTGCACGGCAGGGTCGTCCAGCCTGTCTTCCTTGACGGAGAGGATTCCGAAACGTGTCGGGTCTTTCAACTGGCTCCAGAAGTTCTTGATGAAGTTCTCGAAGGCATCTGCATAGCGGTCAATCTTCAGGAAGGAGTTCCGGTTCTGCCTGTCGGCGGCTACCGTGTTGAATTTTCCGTCCTGTCCGATTTGCGACACCGCTTCCAGAATCAGTTCCATCTTGTCGAGGATGAACACGATGTCACTCATCTGCTCGTTTTCGGTGACCTGCGGTTTCGGGGGTTCTTCCCGTGCATTTTTCTTTGCCATAATTTTTGATTTTTAGTGTTGATAACTCATGTTGTCACCGCAAATATATAGGAGAAAAATTGATAAATAATTGATTTGCAATATGTTAGGATATACATTACATCTTGTGTCATCACATTACACCGCAGGCCGGAGAAAACGGAGTGAAAAAACGGGGTAAAACGGCAGGAAAAGGAGAAAAAACGAAAGGCGGCAAAGGAAAGGGAAAAGGCTGGAACAGGCCGGACAGACAAGGGCATGGCGGTACGCACAGCCGCACAGAAGAAAAGGAAAAACTGTAATTATGCTGAGTTGGGAGCGAGCTGCTTTTGTCCCCCTTGATATGTCCTTTTGTGACAGGAAGCGGATTTTTTTACGGGAATAACCGGATCGTGTAATCCATTGGGACGGCATACGGGAGCATGGTTCTCGTCAGATTCTTTTTTATATTGACCTGTATCTATGCGTCGTAGGTCGCTTCGCTTGCTAAGTCCCGGTACTTTCCCCAACTCGGACGGCAATACCGGAGCGTTTTTTCGGGCGGAAAATTACCGCAGGGAATTTTGTGTCCCGAAAACCGGAGGCTTGAACGTGGAGGTATTCGCCCTCCGAGTTAACTTCTCTGAAGGGACTTATCAAGTGAAGCGTGGCTTATGATGCCATTTTATAGAAATATGGAGAAAAATTCCCTTTCAACACAAAAAAATGCAATAAATCTGCGTAAGTAGTCAAAAAATGACTACTTTTGCAATGTCATTGCAACTAAGTTATGAAGAAGCATATAGAAACTTTGTCAGATTGGATTGAAAGCCGGGAAGTAAGGGGATATTACACCTTCACTAAAGAGGATATAGAAAAGCAATTCCCTTCAGCGGGTAAGGTATATATCAAAACCGCATTGTACCGTTTGGCCGCCAAAGCGAAGATAGTTTCTCCCTGGCGTAATTTTTATGTCATTATGCCTGTGGAATATTCGTTAAAAGGCGTAATTCCGCCTGTTTTCTATATGGATCAGCTGATGTCCTATCTTGGGAAAAGATATTATGTTGCTCTTTTGAATGCGGCTTCATTTTATGGCGCATCACATCAAAGAGTACAGACATTTTCCCTCATGGTGGAACAACCGAGCATGAGGAATACTTCAAAGAGCGGAACATCCATATTGTTCTTTTCCAAGAAGAAAATAAGTATGGAATTTGTAAGGAAGCACAAGACGCAGACAGGTTACATCAATGTTTCTTGTCCTGAACTGACAGCCGTTGACCTGGTGGAAAACGAAAAAAGTGTAGGTGGTCTGAATCGCGTCTGCACCGTGTTGAATGAATTGGCTGAGACAATGAATCTGGACAGCCTCGATGATTCCTTTTTCAAGACATCGGCCATACCGGTCTTTCAACGTCTGGGTTATATTCTGGAACATGTATTGGAAAGAGCGGATTTGGCGGAAACCTTATATTCCAAAATGGAGGTTGCAGGATTAAAATTCAGAAAGATACCGTTTAAGATAAACAAACCGACAGAAGGTTGTGAGGTTGACAAGAAATGGAAAGTAATCATTAACCAGGAAATAGAAATAGACGAATGATACCGGAATTTGCAATCAGGGAATGGAGCGAACATGTTCCATGGACAGAGTCCGAACAGGTCGAACAGGATCTGCTGATATGCAGAGCCTTGACTGAGATATACAAGGATGAATATCTTGCTTCACATCTGGCTTTTCGCGGAGGGACCGCATTACACAAGTTGTTCCTCTCGCCCCAACCCAGGTACAGTGAAGATATTGACTTGGTACAGATTAATGCAGAACCGATCAAAGAGACCTATGACCATATAAGAGATGCACTCGCTTTTCTCGGGGAGCCGAAAGTGAAGCAGAAAAAGCACAACAACACTTTGATTTTCAGGCTGGAATCAGAATCCATACCAGTGGTCCCGATTCATCTGAAAGTGGAAATCAACTGCAAGGAACATTTCAGTGTACTGCCTATGCAACGTATGCCATTTTCAGTGGTCAACAAATGGTATAACGGAAAATGCGATGTTCTGACTTACCAGTTGGATGAACTGGTAGGTACAAAACTGCGTGCCTTGTACCAACGGAGAAAAGGACGTGATTTGTATGATTTGTACAAGGCCTTGACCACATCAGACATCAACATAGACAACGTGCTGGCTTGCTATCAGAAGTATATGGAATTTGTGGTTGACCACATTCCTACTTACAAAGAATTTATTATCAATATGGAAGACAAAATGCAGGATGATGAGTTCTTGGGTGATACCATGCAGTTGCTTCGGCCGGATGAGGAGTTCAATCCGCAGGAAGGCTATGAGGTGGTACGAACGCTCCTGTTAGACAGGTTACAAAAGTGATGAAAGCCCATTTTCTCATTTACCGGGGGAAATGGGCTTTACAGGATTTTATCTTCAGGTGTGTATGCTCCATCCATGGAACGGATTAAGCATTATAGCGTATGATTCGTCCGGTTTGCCATGATAGAGCACTCCTCCGACAACTCTTGTCCGTCCGTCGGGAGTTCGTTCGGCGAATCCGAACGAATGGGGTGCGAAGTCCCGGTAGAGTTCAATTTCATATTTCCCGTTCGAGTTCTTTTCCCACTGTTGCAATCGTTCGATGCATTGTTGTAAGGTATTGTCATCTATACTTTTTGCGTATTCCATCTCCTTGTTATAGTGTTCCTGACATTTAATTATCATATTCATTCGTTTTTAGTTATCGATTCAGTTCTTCATATTCACCGAAGCCGAAACATCCTGCTATGACAAAATCTTCCCCGTTTTTGTCAGCAGGCGACAGCAAGTCAAAACTTTCAGTATATTATATTTTATCATTTCGCCATAAATACAAACGAAGATTCAACTAAATATGTGATTCTGAATAATTTCCAATCATTATAAAGATAGTCTGTCTTTTATGAGAGATTATATGGAATGTTTCATATCTTTGTAGATAGCCATTGATTTACAATATCTTTGGCGATAATCCGGAAATAATAGTACTAACCGTCAGACAAAAGAACAATCATGGACAAGAAAGATTTGGAAAAACTGTTAATGCGGTTCTCTCATTTGGAAGTTACTCATTCAAAGAATGGTGACATTATTTACGGGTAATTCTATAGGTGAACATTTAGATTATTATATCGATGATAATTTTGATAAAAATAACGGAGCTTTGTTAAAGTGGTGAGAATGGATTATATATATTATAGAATGTATGTATGGTACAAGAGAAAAAATGATTGTGCCATAGTAAATAGTATATTATTTATAACTTCTGTTAAATTCTTTTTGTGTTTCCCCATTATGGGGATTGTAATAGCATTTTTCGAGAGTGACAAAAATAATATGACTTTAATGTTATATTTAGTATATGCTATTTTAATGCTTATGCATTCATTGATAAAGTATATTAAGCAAACCAATTCTATATTAGAAAAGTACAAACATTCGAAATACAATAGAACAATACATAACTATGTAATATATAGCATATTACCGATAAGTGTAATTGGAGGGATACTTTTTTATGTTATACTTTATAAAACTGTTATCATTCCATATGCATTAAGAGGAAAATTCTTTTTCCTAATTGATTGTTAACAATAAGAGCGCATTTTCAACCTCTGAATTTTGAGAGTGTATCAAATTGCAATATATTTGATGCACCCTCTCTTTTTATTTTGCCTGTATAGTTCTTCATATTCACCGAAGCCGAAACATCCTGCTATGACAAAATCTTCCCCGCTTTTGTCAGCCAGCGACAGCAGGCTGTCCAGAGTATCGCAGTAGAAAAAGATTTCATCGTCCATTTCCGTATCGGAATCCATGTTCATGGCTATTCTTGTTTCCAGTGTCTCCAAGGTGTCGTTCCAGCGTATGGCGCATTCGAGGAAATGCGGTTCATGTCCCTTTTCAGTACGGTACTCCTGATATTTTTCACGGATTTCCTTCTTGATTTCCTCCGGCTTCTTCCAGGAACTGTCATCCACGATTTCAAGACTCAGACCCTCGACAAGCAGACAAGTGCCTCTGTCATATACCATCAGGGTTCGTTTTCCCATGTGGCTTTTTCTCAAGTTTTCCCAATCGGGAATGTCCCATCGTTCGGTAGTCCATACTCCCCGATAATTTTCGGGGACAGCGAGATATTCGCTCAGTGTCATTCTTTTCATTTTTCTGTGTATTTATGGTGAAACAAAAAGAACCTTGCAGGTCTTGCAAGGCTCTCCAAATGCGGGATAGCGGTCAAACTCGTTGCAGGCGTCCCAATCCACGCTCATCGTGTATCCTTTCGGGAAATATGTGACGATAAATTTTTCAATCATGGCCCGTTCCTCTTCGTTCAGGCTGCCGTCCTCTTCCGTTCCGTATTCCAGGGCATATATGGCCCATTCGGGAATGTTGTCCCATTCCGTCTTTTTCATGTGCGCTGCCATAGCATACCGTTTATGCGGCGGAAAGTCTGCCGATTATCTCCTGAAGTTCCTGTTCCCATTTCCCGTCGCCATTGCCGAAGGATGGATAGGTAAGCTGGTACCAGTTGTGGTAGTCGAAGAGTTTCATCCTCAGCGGATAGTAGTCGAACATTTTCCGGCCGTCCCTAAAGATGCGGATATGATTTATACCTACGTTCATGGCCTGTAGTCCGTGTCCGTTTAGAATCTCATGGAATCTTTCCATCGGGGTGAAGTTGCTTCTGCTCATATCTTTCATTTTTTTGAGTTAGACATCTGCGGCTTGTCAAGCCGGTATTTTATTTCTTGCCTGCCTTTCTGTCCCGTGCCGGATTGCGCAAGGCTTTGCGAAAAAATACCGGAGCACTCGTGCGAGGATGATTTTTTCAGCAAACCACGGAGGGGCCCGGCCTTGCACAATCCAGCGGGCACGGGACGACCTTTGCAGGCGGAAATAAAACAGCGGTCTCCCTTTTTCTTTATTTTCAGTCATTGTTTTCTTCTCCCTCCTGCTGCGGGATGAGGTGTCTCAGCTCCGGATCATTTTTTATGCGTGTTATCTCATCCTCTATTATCTGCAAGACATCCGCCTTTATCTGCGAGTAGTTGCGGTCAATCTGTTGCTGCATGATATCGTTTCCGTCCGCGTCCCTGAACTCGTTGATGACAGGAATTTTCCTGTAGGCTTTCATCTCTTCCGATACCTTTGCGCTGTCCACGATGATGCGGGCATGGAAAATCTTCTGGTCTATCTCTTCCCCGAAATTGTCTGCCACGCTGCCAACGAATGTACCCTGCGAAAGATTGGCTATCTTGGAAGCGGGTATCAGGGAATCAAGCTGCGTGTTGATGGAGGTCGAAGTGTCCTGACGGTTGATGGATATGGACTGCCGCTGCTGGAGAATCTTGCCGAACCGTTCCGACAGTGATTTTGCCGTTTCTCCGACCACCTGTCCGCTGAAGATATTGCCCACCGTGTTCTGGATAACCTTCGCCTCCTTGTCGCCGTAGTCACGTGCAAGCTGCGAGAAGTCCTGGAAGCCGAGACAGACGGCCACCTTGTTGCTTCGGGCGGTCGCAATCAGGTTGTCGATACCACGGAAATAGATGGTCGGAAGCTCGTCGATGATGATGGAACTTTTCAGTTGTCCTTTCTTGTTCACCAATTTGACGATGCGCGAATTGTACAGGCCGAGAGCCGCCGAATAGATATTCTGCCTGTCCGGATTATTGCCCACGCAGAGGATTTTTGGGTGTTCGGGATTGTTCAGGTCAAGGGTGAAATCGTCCCCTGTCATCACCCAGTAAAGCTGTGGCGAAATCATGCGCGAAAGCGGGATTTTCGCACTTGCTATCTGGCCCTGGAGCTGGTCTTGAGCTCCGCCTTGCCATGCGTCCATAAAGGGGGAAAGATAGTTTTCGAGGGACGGATAAGAGGTAAGAATCGTGAAGATATCGGCATACGGCTTGTTAAGAAATTCGATTGCATGAGGGAACGTGCAATACTTTCCGTCCTTGTAAATACGTAAATACCAGATAATTGCAGCAAGCAGGATAATCGGTGACTCCACGAAAAAATCACCCTGTTTCTGTATCCAGGTCTTGTTCAAATTGAGCATTATGGTATAGGCACTTTCGTAGGCATCGCTGATGTCTGCCATGAATTTTGGATTGATAGGATTGCAGCGGTGGCTGCGTCTGGGGTCGTCGAAATTGATGACGTAGAATTCCGGCTTGACCTTGTAATGTTGTCTGTGCTTGAGCAGATGGTTGTAGGCTATCTCCGAGAGGTCCGGAAACTTGTAGTCATAGATATACATGGCAAATGATTTCTCGATCTGCTGTTTGATGTAGTTGTTTACCACGGCATAGCTCTTTCCGGAGCCAGGTGTTCCCAGTACGATAGAGGCTCTGAACGGGTTCACGATGTTGATCCAGCCGTCCCATTCCTTGCCCTGATAGACAAATTTCGTGGGCAGGTTGACGGAATACTCGTTTTCCATAAGCCTTGTTTCCTGCATGAAACTTTCGTTGGCGGTGTTGAACACGTCTTCCATGAGGTTGTGTTTCAGCATACGGCTGATCCATATTCCCGACATGAGCAGGAGAATGTAGCCTGCGGTGAGCGTCAGCGTATATACGGTAGCGTTCACTGTCGTATTGAACGGCAGGTCAAGCATCCACCAGTTCATGAAGAACAGGACGATGCCGCCGAGGAAGGCGGCGTATATTTTCCGCCACGTCATCTTCTGGTTCTTGACACCTTTCGTACCCAGACACGAAAGTCCCAGGAATATGAAGGCGAACACTTTCGTCACGAGTAGGTTGCTGAACAGTCCTGCCGTCCTCTGGAAGTTCAGCAGAATCCTGTCCACGACTCCGATGTTGATGCCCATATCCACGAATGCGCTGTAGCAGAACCAGTAGACATGGATCACAATAAACACGATGGAAATGGCACGCATGAACTCCATGACCTTGGCCAGTCCTCTTAAATCATCTTCTTGTTGCATAACTGTAAAAATTTTGATGGTTGGTAATTGACAATCAGGATATGCCGCGTGAACGGCGTTTCTTCTTTTTCTTGCGTTGCAGTCTGCGGGCGAGTGCCTCCTCCTGCGGGTCCGGTCCGTTGATGTCGGGACTGAATATTCCGAAAGCCTGCTCGATGGCGCTTTCCATGTTGTCGGAAAGGCTCTCCCGTGTGGAGGCATATTGTCCGGTGGATTCCGGCTCCGGAAATTCCTGCGGCCTGTTAAAAAGCTGTTCGAAGGTGTTGGCGGAAAACTCCTTGCCCAGACGGGAACCGTTATATACCTCACGGTTTCTGTGGTCTATGAAGGTCACGCCGTAGATACGGCCTTCCTCGTTTTCCCTGAACACCACGTCAATGCCCTTTTCCCCGAGCAGCCGGATGAAATCTTCCCGGTTTCCTCGGCAGCCGTGCATGGCCAGCGTGACGGCATCATGGATTTTCGGCTGCCACTTCCGGTTTCTGAAATCTCGGACATTGACGGCAATCCTTTTTTCTATCCCTTCGTAGCCGAAGCGCTTGCCGATGAGCGAAGACTTGATGGGCGTGCATACCGGCCTGCCCGCATCGTCCGTCAGGGTATATACGATACCGTTGTAGGGTGAGCCTTCAAATTCTCCCCGAATCTGTTTGGCCTCGATGTTGAAGCATGAGAGCATGGCACTGAACTCCCCGAATGTCTGGAAGCGGTAGGCGGTGAACACACTTTTGAGGATATTGCCGACCTGACGTTTCACGTCCCCGTCCCGGTAGTCCGCCTTCTTGAGATACGGTTCCAGCAGTTCGTTCCGCTTGTCAGCCACAGGCTTGAGTCCAAATCTGTTTTCCAGTTCCCGGCAGGCTTTCATCGAACGGTTCCATTCGTATGCGTCACTGATTTTCTCGCCGTTCTCCTTCACGCAGGTGGAGACAATATGGACATGCCTGCGGTCGATGTCCTCGTGCAGATAGACGATGTAGGGCTGGTCGCCGTAGCCCATCTTCTGCATGTACTCGCGTGCCAGTTCCGCGAACTGCCCGTCCGTGAGGCGGTCGTCCACCGATGGGTTCAGAGAGATATGCAGTACCGGCTTCTCCGTGTTCCTGTTGGCGGCGAGGTAGCTCTCGAAAGCCCATAGCGTCTGCTGCATGACATTGTGGGGATTTCCGGTGAGGTCGGTAATCATGCGGTTGCCCGCGATGATACGGGCGGTTGCCTCATCCACTTTACGCTGGTTGTAGATGACCGCCCCGTAGAGCGATACACCCCTGTTGATTTTAGCCACCATTCTGCTGTTCCTCCTTCTTTCTTTTTATAAGGTATTCCTCCTCGAACTCCCGGGTAAGCATGATAACCCGCTTGCTCAGCACCACCAGGTCGATGGTGGCCTTTTCCAGATTGCGGAGCAGGGCGAACGCCCGTTTCTCGCCGAAATTGGACTTGACTGCCTTCACAGTCTGGTTGTAGTTGTTGCCGATGGCCTGGAACTGGTGATAGAAATTTGTAAGTCTGATGTAGTAGTCCATCGCAGCCTTGTCGATTCTGACGACCTTCATTTCACGTCCGAAAATCATCGCCTTGATGAATCTTGCCCGTTGTTTCATCCCGGATTTTTCAAACAGCAGCTCGAAATTTCCGTTCTCTTCCGAGGTCAGTTTGATACCGTAGCGGAATACTGCCGGGTCGGTCTTCGGTTTTCTGCCCGTGCTTCTTCTTGTTCTTCTTTTACTGTTTTCTTCCATACGCATTGAGATTTTCTGTTTCTGATTTTCCGTCATGGATTTCCGACTTTGGAGGAAATCCCTCCCGAGCCTTCAGGCGAGTGGCAAGTTTGTTTTGGGATGCCCGAATCATTTCGGGCTGCCCAAAACACAACTTGCTATGTTCGCTTGAACATGAATTTGCCTGAAGTCAAATTGAGTTTTGACCTTCAGCCTCATTCTTCGGCTTCGGGATAACTCCATCCGGCATCCATTCCGTTGTCGGTGGCAAAGTTACAGCGGTATATCTACCTATAAAACAGTATGTTATATGTAATAGGACGTCATACGATGACAAGGGTCGTCACCGTCTCCGGATGATGGCGATTATTCGGGAAAATCCTTTTTTATTTGCAGTGTGAATGATGGAATTTGTGCAATACTTAACAACTGAATTACTGCAGTACTGACTGTGTGAATGCAGTATTGACTGACAGAACGACTGATTGGCTGGAGTACTGCACATCGGAAGTAGATAATGACTGGCGTACTGATGTTATGCAGTAGTGATGTAAAGCAGTGATGATGTACTGGCGTGATGCTGTAATGACAGATTGCATATATCCAGTCAGCCAGTAAGTATGGAATCTGTTATGTTTAATATAAAAGCAAAAAGCGTATGAAAAAAGAAACAGTTTATGTTGCCCTTTGCAACCAGAAGGGCGGAGTCGGCAAATCGGCCATGACGATTTTGCTTGCCGGGTATTACCATTACCTGAAAGGACTGAATGTTGCTGTTGTTGACTGTGACTACCCACAGTTCAGTCTGGTCCGTATGAAAGAGAGGGATATGCGTACTGTCGAGCACAGCGAATATTTCAAGCAGCTGATGGTATCCCAGTTTGAGCGTATCAAGAAGAAAGCCTACACGATTGTAGGATCGAAGGCGGAGAATGCCCGTCAGACGGCAGACGAACTGGCGGCGGGCGGTGATTATGACCTGATTATCGTGGATCTGCCCGGAACGGTAAATTCCAGAGGGGTTCTCAATACCATTGTCAATATGGATTACGTGCTGACTCCGATTGTTCCGGACCGGATAGTGATGCAGAGCAGTCTGTCATTTTCCACAACCGTCCTGGATTATATCAGGGAAATGAAGGATATTCCGTTGAAAGAGTTCTTCTTTTTCTGGACCAAAAAGGATGCCCGTGCTTCAACGGAAGTATTCGACGCCTATTGTGCCATTATGCACAAGTTGGAATTGAATGTTCTGGATACCATTGTTCCGGAAACCAACCGTTATGAAAAGGAATTGTCACTTCTCAACAAATCCTTTTTCCGCTGTACCCTTTTCCCGCCTCCAACCAAACTGATGAAAGGCAGCGGACTCGCAGAACTTGCAGAGGAACTTTTTGTTAAATTAAAACTGGAATGTCATGGCGAAGAAACAGGTAACGGTAAATGAGGAACTTCTCCGGGGAATTATGGCAGGGGATGTTCCGGTCTATGGCAAGAATGCTCCGAAAGACGTAATCATTGACGAGGAATCTGTAGAAGAAGATATACAGGAAAAGGGGGATGATACCGGCGGTCATGATATGAAAAGTGCCGTAAGACAAAAAAAACGCAAGGATGAATCCGGTTCGTACCGCAGGCAGTTCCTTAAGGGTGGTAATATCCAGTTGAGACAGCAGGCCTATATCAGTCTGGAAAATTACCAGTTCATACGGAGATTCCTGTCCGTTGTGGCCCCGGGAGTCAGTATGTCAAAATATATCGATGATATTCTGACCGCTCATTTGGAGCAGTACCGGGAGGAAATAAACAGTCTTTATAACAATCAGATCAATAATCAACCTTTATACAAAGAATAGTTAGGGAACATATTCATGAAAATGACATTGAAAGTGTCCGTAACAGAAATTGTATAATGGGAATAACACCAAATAATTGTAAGCACTATGGTAACGATTTTATATTTTATGGTCAAGACGATATGTGTGACCATCATACTTAATCATTTATGGGTATTTGTTTTCGGAAGCAGAATGTACGGTTTATGGGACGGGGTTGTCCGTTGGCTACGTATCGTCCGTGTCAGGTCATGGAAACTTCACAGGAAATATCTGAAGAAGAAAAAGGACGCACGGCGAAAACCGGAAACACAGACCACGTCTGAAGATATGGTGCCGGTAGGAAAGCACATTCATGAGAATTCTGCCGTAAGTGAAACCGCATCACCGGTTTCAGATGATGATGTAATCGGCAAGACAAAGATTGTATATCTTGAAGATCCTGATATTCGGAAGAAAGTACCGGTTCGTTCTGAACCTTTGGAGAAGATACCTGTAGAGGAAGACAGGGAAATCAATGCCGATGATGTGGATGACACTCTTTCTGGCGGGAAAAACGGTCTGTCCGATGAAGAAAAACGTGAATTGATGGTTTCTGCGGATTCTGAACCGGACCCGGATTTCAATACTGCATTGACATATGAAGACATGAACAATATGGCTGATGTGCTGGTGGATAACTCTACTGATGAGACCAAGATTATCCGTGCTGTCCACACTATACGGCATAAGCTGTCCGGCACCCAATTGCTGGCTTTCCTTGAAAATGAATCCGGTTTCCAACAGAAAATAGACAATCTTATTGACGAATATATGGATAAGGTCGAAGGTTTTACGAAGCAGGATGCCGGGGAAAAAGCCGATATTTCTTTTGATATAAGGAAATATACTTAGCCGTTTAGTAAAAAAGGTGTGGCATTAAACGATGATAACCCAGAAAGTTAGATAAAACTTTCTGGGTTATCATTCATTAGTTACACTATTAAAGGCTTATTTGAATATAGTTTTTGATTATCCGTATTATTTTCAGTTCGTTACATTACATACATGGTATAGTACCCTGTAGATTACACCTTACAAATATTTTTCTTTATAATCCAATGATATCACCGACATGTAACACAGTTGGAGGCATTGTTTCTGCTGTACAATTATATTTTTGAAAAGTTCTTTCTTCTTTTATAACCTTTTGCTTTATAAGTTTATTATCAATGAAAGTTGGCTCTGTGACTATGCGGAGAGTAGCCAGCCTTTTGACGAAATAAAACATCGCCATATACTCAAAGAGGTTGGCGATGTTGCAGAGGGGGTGTATGATAGGTAATCATAGAATATGCAACAAAGATTGCAAAGATGATAAATATATCTTCCTTTACGAGTTAGTAACCGTTCTAATTTAATCTATGATTTCAAAACGGCACTTGCATAGAATAGAATAGTTCTTCTTAAAGGTGTGGAAGTTGTCGAATGATATGGCATTGGATAATAAGACATTTGAAATCCAAGAATTTTTTCATACTTTATTTCTTTCTGAATAGTGTGATAACCTCATCCGATGGTTTACCATCCACACAACACTGCACTTGCATAGATTCACCTTCAATCACGCCGTAATATTCTGTTGTGGACGAATTGGGCGATTCTGTTAAAGTTACGGAATGTGTCAATGGAGAGTAACTTACATATTTAGTAACCCTATTAACTGACATAAGCGTTTCGATTCCCGTTTCAACAGTACAGCTTGTTTCATCTTCGGAAAATATAAATCCTAAAATTGCCGTATGTGTTTCCTCCACACCCTCATTGGTAGCCGTGGAGACAACATGGCTGCCATACCATTCAGTTTCGGCAATATTTGTCAAATTATCGTTGTCGTTGTCACTGCATGCCGTCAGTCCTGCCACGGCGAGGAATACCATGAGCAGCATTCCGAAAAAGTCTTTCGTATTCATTTTTTATCTATTTTAATTGTTAGCTATTATAAAAATGCATGAACCATAAAAATACTGCATCTCGAATGCAACTTTTTATTTCGCATGTCTTGAATAAAGTTGCTCCAATTCAAATACAAAGGTAGTGATATTTTTATCAATGAGCTTCTGTGTAGAGCGAAAATTAGGATTTTAAGACTTATTCCATACACCATTTGTACCACTATTGGCTCTCGAAGCGCAAAACATGCTAAAAATCAATCGTGGCAAACAATTCCCGACATAATTCCTTTGTGGTTTTGACCTCATTCCAAGCGGCTATTGACAAAGTATAAAAACACCTACCGTTTGTTAAGTTTGTGTTAAATGTTTGTCTTAAACCAACCTTTTTCTTTCTCTCTTTGCTTCTCCCCAAAACGGCTTTTTCACCCTGTTTCTTACAGCGATTATTTTTGTACCGATATTTCTATACCATTGATAATCAATCATAAATACTCTCCCGCGTGTATTCCTCATCAAATCTGCTATATCCTTTTTAATAGAGATTTTCTACCATATTCTCTGATTTATCCGATGAAATGTCGGTACTCGTTTATGAAATCCGTCGTATGTATGGATTATGATTTTCTATTATTCCGGCTGTCGCATGTCGAGAAATAGCGAAGGCACGAGCGACCTTCGCCGGAAGAATCAAAAGTCGTTTTTCCACTGTTTTTCGTCACTGGAATTTCCCTGCTGATGTAACATAATGACACCCGATGTCACGCATCGTCAGTGTTGTAAATCAATGAATTAAGCGTTATATATTCGTGGTCGAAATCATTTTTTGTCTCACCAATTAAAAGTTTCGACACATGAAAAAAAGATTCTTTTTTGCAGCCATGATGCTGCTTGCAACGACAGGGGCTTTCGCCCAGGGTAACGGTATCGGCGGTATCACTGAAGCCACCAACATGGTCACTTCCTATTTCGATCCGGGAACCAAACTGATTTATGCCATCGGAGCCGTGGTCGGCCTTATCGGAGGCGTGAAGGTCTATTCCAAGTTTTCCTCGGGAGATCCCGACACCTCCAAGACGGCAGCCAGCTGGTTCGGCGCCTGTATCTTTTTAATCGTAGCCGCCACAATCTTACGCTCATTCTTCCTCTGATTATGGCGGAGTATCCTATCAACAAGGGAATCGGCCGCAGCCCTGAGTTCAAGGGGCTGAAAAGCCAGTACCTGTTCATCTTCGCCGGCGGACTGCTCGCCCTGTTCGTCCTGTTTGTCATCATGTACATGGCAGGTATCGACCAGTGGGTATGTATCGGTTTCGGTGTCATCTGCGCTTCGGTGCTTGTCTGGGTGACTTTTCGCCTGAACGCGAAATACGGTGAATGGGGACTGATGAAATTGCAGGCGCTGCGCCGCCATCCCCGCTACATCATCAGCCGGAAAGGTTTTCTCCGGTTGATTTGTCCAACCCCGAAAAAACGTAATGTATGAGAAATGTAATGAAAGCCGCCACGCTGGAAAGCCGGTTTCCGCTGATGGCCGTCGAGCACGGGTGCATCATCAGCAAGGATGCCGACATTACCGTGGCCTACAGGGTGGAGCTGCCGGAAGTGTTCACGCTGACACGCGCCGAGTACGAGGCCCTCCATTCCACATGGGCGAAGGCAGTCCGGGTTCTGCCGAACTACAGCATCGTCCACAAGCAGGACATCTTCATCGAGGAGAGCTACAGACCTGATATCTGCCGGGATGACCTGAGTTTCCTCAGCCGAAGCTTTGAAAGACATTTCAACGAGCGGCCGTACCTGAACCATACCTGCTATCTGTTCCTGACCAAGACCACGAAGGAACACAGCCGCACGACAAGCAGTTTCAATGCCCTCACGCGCGGGTTTATCATCCCCAAGGAGATGCAGGACAAGGATACCGTTGCACGCTTCCTGGAATGCTGCGGGCAGTTCGAGCGTATCGTGAACGACAGCGGTCTGCTCCGCATGGTCAGGCTGACGGACGAAGAGATTACCGGTACGGAAACCTCCGCGGGCATTATTGAAAAGTATTTTTCGCTTTCGCAGGAAAATACGACCAGCCTGCAGGACATCACTCTCGGAGCCGGGGAAATGAAGGTCGGCGACAACCTGCTCTGCCTGCATACCCTCTCCGAAACGGAAGACCTGCCGTCATCCGTGGGTACGGACAGCCGTTATGAACGGCTGTCCACGGACCGCAGCGACTGCCGCCTGTCCTTTGCCGCACCGATAGGGATACTGCTCACGTGCAACCATATCGTGAACCAGTATCTCTTCATAGACGATTCGGCGGAGAACCTGAGGAAATTCGAGCAGACCGCCCGCAACATGCACTCGCTGTCCCGTTACAGCCGTTCCAACCAGATCAACCGTGAATGGATTGAGGAGTACCTGAACGAGGCGCACAGCAAGGGACTCACTTCCATCCGTGCGCACTGCAATGTCTTTGCATGGAGCGACGACCGCGAGAAGCTGAAGCGTATCAAGAATGATGTGGGCAGCCAGATTGCCCTGATGGAGGCCAAGCCCCGCCATAACACGGTTGATGTGCCGACACTCTTCTGGGCGGCCATTCCCGGCAATGCCGGTGATTTTCCGTCTGAGGAAAGCTTCTACACCTTCATCGAGCAGGCCCTGTGTCTGTTCATCGGGGAAACTTCCTACAAGGATTCGCTCTCGCCGTTCGGCATCCGCATGGTGGACCGTCTGACCGGAAAGCCTGTCCATCTGGACATTTCCGACCTGCCGATGAAGAACGGTACGATTACCAACCGCAACAAGTTCATCCTCGGACCTTCGGGCAGCGGAAAGTCATTTTTCACCAACCACATGGTGCGCCAGTATTACGAACAGGGAGCGCATGTGCTGCTGGTGGACACGGGAAATTCCTATCAGGGACTGTGCAGCCTTATCCATGCCCGAACGCATGGCGAGGACGGCATCTATTTCACCTATGAGGAGAGCGATCCGATAGCCTTCAATCCTTTCTACGTGGAGGACGGTGTGTTTGACATCGAAAAAAAGGAGTCCATCAAGACGCTTATCCTTACCCTGTGGAAACGTGACGACGAGCCGCCGACACGTGCCGAGGAGGTGGCGCTCTCCAACGCGGTCAATCTCTTTCTGGAGAAGATACGCACGGACAGTACCGTGGTTCCGTCCTTCAACACCTTCTATGAGTTCATCCGTGACGAGTATCAGGAAATCCTGAAGACCAAGCGTACACGGGAGAAGGATTTTGACGTGTGGGGGTTCCTGAATGTGCTGGAACCTTATTACAAGGGCGGCGAGTATGACTTCCTGTTGAATTCCGACAGACAGCTTGATTTGCTTGGCAAACGCTTCATTGTCTTCGAGCTGGACAATATTCGTGACAACAAGGTGCTGCTTCCGATTGTCACCATCATCATCATGGAAACTTTCATCAGCAAGATGCGAAAGTTGAAAGGTATCCGAAAGATGATACTTATTGAGGAATGTTGGAAGGCATTGGCATCCGCCAATATGAGCAACTATATCCGCTACCTTTTCAAGACCGTCCGAAAGTTTTTCGGAGAGGCTGTTGTCGTTACCCAGGAGGTGGAAGACATCATTTCGTCACCCATCGTCAAGGGAACCATCATCAACAACAGCGACTGCAAGATTTTGTTGGACCAGAGGAAGTATGTCAACAAGTTCGATGAAATCCAGTCCCTGCTGGGTCTGACCGACAAGGAACGTGCCCAGATTCTCTCCATCAACATGGCCAACAGCCCGTCCCGCAAGTACAAGGAAGTGTGGATAGGTCTTGGCGGAACACAGTCGGCGGTCTATGCCACCGAGGTCTCGCCGGAAGAGTACTGCACCTATACGACCGAGGAGACGGAAAAGCTTGAAGTAATGCGGCTTACCCGGAAGCTGGGTGGCAATATCGAGCTGGCAATCAAGCAGCTGGCCGAGAGCAAGAGGAAAAAGTGAAATCATTTATCAACCCATTAAACTTCTGAATTTATGTATAGCAATCTGGAATCTAATGAAAGCAAACGCCGTGAGGTCGTGTCATCCCTCTACTGGTCCCTGATGCAGGGCTGGAATATTCCTCTTTCCATACAGGAGTATTACGGACTCACGGAGGATTACCGTCTGTTCCATCAGCTTGAAGGGATGGCTCCTGACGAATACCTGCGGAAGAGGCAGACGGGAGAAGTACCCGACATTCTGGAGGTGGATGCAAGACTGACACATGTGGTGGAGAAGATTTTTGAAAGTGTGTGTCCCCGTCCTCCGGCTGAATACCTCGACAAGCTGAACGGGGAACTGGAGAGGCTGGGCAGTATTGCCGTCTCGCCGGATTCCGTACATGACCCGATACATATCCGTCCGGATTTTCTCGTGAAATACGGCATTGACAGGAGCAGTCCGGAGGATGTGATACGGAAACAGGCGGAGAAGGCTTACCGGGAACTGGATGCCCGATTTGTCAGGATGACCGGCAGACGTCCTTATGCGGACGAGTTCTTCAGGAATATCAGGCCTGCCCGCACGGTCTCCTCGGAAACAACACTGCGGAGGAAACCGCACATCACCGTCCGTCCTAAGCCGAAAGGCCGCAAGATGGGACTCTGAACTAACGGAAAAGATTTATCAACCATTAAAGATTAACGACATGAAGAAAAGAATTCTGACTGCCTTATGCTGTATCTGCCTCCTTTCGGCAGGCAGGGCACACGCCCAATGGGTAGTGACCGATCCCGGGAATCTTGCCCAGGGCATCATCAATGCCGCCAAGAATATCGTCCACACGTCCTCGACGGCTGGCAACATGCTCAACAATTTTCAGGAGACGGTCAAGATTTACAAGCAGGGCAAGGAGTATTATGACGGCCTTAGGAAAGTGAAGAATCTGGTACGCGATGCCCGCAAGGTGCAGCAGACCATCCTGATGGTCGGCGACATCACGGAAATCTATGTGACCAGTTATGAGCGTATGCTCAGTGACCCTTATTTCACCCCTGAGGAACTGAGTGCTATCGCCCTCGGCTACACGAAGCTGCTGGAGGAGAGTGCCAATCTGCTGACGGACCTGAAGACGGTGGTCAACGAGAACGGCCTTTCGATGAACGACAAGGAACGTATGGACATCATCGACCGCTGTTATACCGACATGCTGCAATACCGCAGTCTGGTGCAGTACTATACCAACAAGAACATCGGCGTGTCGTACCTGCGTGCCAAGAAACAGAATGATCTCGACCGTGTGATGGCTCTGTACGGTTCACCCAACGAACGCTACTGGTAATTTCAAGGAGGATTGCTTATGGTATTGTTGGCTGTGAATTTTGACAATCTGCACCAGATCCTGCAAAGTCTGTACACGGACATGATGCCGCTCTGTTCGCAGATGACCGGCGTGGCCAAGGGCCTTGCCGGATTGGGAGCCCTCTTTTATGTGGCGTATCGTGTCTGGCAGTCACTGGCCAGGGCCGAACCTATTGACGTGTTCCCTTTGCTGCGTCCGTTTGCTCTGGGTATCTGCATCATGTTTTTTCCGACCATCGTGCTGGGTACGCTCAACAGCATTTTGTCACCCGTCGTGACCGGAACGCACAGGATTCTGGAGACGCAGACCTTTGACATGAATGAGTATCGGCAGCAGAAGGACAAGCTGGAGATTGAGGCGATGCGGAGGAATCCCGAGACGGCCTACCTGGTGGACAAGGAGGCTTTTGACAACAAACTGGATGAACTGGGAGCTCTGGACGCTATCGAGGCTTGCGGTATGTATGTGGACCGTGCCATGTACAACATGAAGAAGTCCGTGCAGAATTTTTTCCGTGAGCTGCTGGAACTGATGTTCAATGCGGCCGCGCTTGTAGTGGACACGCTAAGGACATTCTTCCTGATTGTCCTTTCCATTCTCGGACCGATTTCCTTTGCCATTTCGTGCTGGGACGGATTCCAGGCTTCGTTGAGCCAATGGTTTGTCCGCTATATCAGCATCTATCTGTGGCTGCCCGTCTCCGATCTTTTCAGCAGCGTGCTGGCACGCATACAGACCCTGATGCTTCAGAGGGACATCGAGCAGCTGTCCGACCCCAACTTCATTCCGGACAGTTCCAATGCCGTGTACATCACGTTCCTGATTATCGGCATCATCGGGTATTTCACGATTCCGACCGTGGCCAACTGGATCGTGCAGGCCGGTGGAGGAGCAGGAAATTACGGCAAGAACGTGAATCAGGCTGCTTCCAAGACAGGCTCCATTGTGGGCGGTGCCGCAGGTGCTACTGTAGGAAATGTGGCCGGAAGACTAATCAAGTAACAATCATAAAACGAATAAGAATGGAATTCAAATCATTGAAAAATATCGAGACCAGCTTCCGGCATCTGCGCCTGTTCGGAATAGTCTATCTGGGTGTCTGCACCCTGCTTGTGGGTTATTCCGTGTGGAAGGCATACAGTTTTGCCGAAGCCCAGCGCCAGAAGATCTATGTGCTGGATGAGGGGAAGTCGCTCATGCTCGCCCTCTCGCAGGACCTGGAGCAGAACCGTCCCGTAGAGGCAAGGGAACATGTCAGACGTTTCCATGAGCTGTTCTTCACGCTGGCCCCTGACAAGAGTGCCATCGAGGGGAACGTGCAGCGTGCCATGTTCCTGAGTGACCGTTCCGCCTATTCTCATTACGGGGATCTGGCCGAACAGGGTTATTACAATAGAATAATTTCGGGCAATGTCAGCCAGCGTATCGAGATAGACAGCGTGAAATGCGACTTCAACACCTATCCGTATGATGTCATGACATACGCACGCCTTTTCATCATCCGTGAGAAGAGCGTGACGGAACGCAGCCTTGTCACGCATGGCAGGTTGCGGAATTCCACCCGCAGTGACAACAATCCGCACGGGTTCATCCTGGAAGGGTTCCACGTGCTGGAGAACAGGGATATCAGAATGTATGACAGATAAAACAATGTATGTATGAGAAAAATGTATGTAAAGTTCAAGGATTGTATCGGGGGCAGGCTGCGCGGCCTTTGTGACAGACTCACACCCCGTCAGAGGGCAATCGCCGTCATCGTGATGGTTTCCCTTTTCGCATTGGTGAATTTCTACATGATTTTCCGTGCGATTTATGACATCGGACGGGAGGATGCCCGGCAGGACATCATCAGGATAACCCCGCTTGAGGTTCCCGACTTTGTGCCTGCGGATACCCTCTCCGATATGAAAGTCCGTGAGATGGAAGAGTTTTTTAACCAGTTCAACAAGTAAGATTATGAGTACAGATGCAGAAAAATTGAAACAGAAGCAGAAAATAAGGAAATATCTGGTTTTCACAGGTATGTTCCTGCTGTTCCTCGGGTGCATGTGGCTAATTTTCGCCCCGTCCGAGAAAGACAGGCAGGAGGCGGAAAGGAAGACGGGCTTCAATGCCGAACTTCCCGATCCGAAAGGTACGGGTATAGAGGCGGACAAGATGGCTGCCTATGAGCAGGCAGACATGATTCGCCGGCAGGAGGAGAAGAAGCGTACGCTGGCCGACTTCTCCGCCCTGACCGATGGACACAGACAGGATAATGTCCCGGAAATAGAAACGGCACAGGAAATTGGAAGTGAAAATGAAAGCCGTGCGTACCGTTCCGTAGGAAATGGCAGGACGGGAGCCTTCGCCTCTTCCGCCTCGGCCTACAACGACATCAACGCCACGCTCGGTAGTTTTTACGAGAGTCCTGAGGAAGACCCGGAAAAGGAAGCCCTGAAAGCAGAGGTGGAACAGCTCAGACAGGCTGCCGCAGCGCAGACGGCCGGACCGAGCTACGAGGAACAGGTGGCTCTGCTGGAGAAGTCCTATGAACTTGCCGCCAAATATATGCCTTCGGGCGGCAGCACGGGAACAGCGGACAGTCAGGAGACGGAAAGTCCCTCAAGGGAGAGGAAGGCGAAAGCCGTTCCCGTCGGGCTGGTGTCCTCTCCGGTCGTGTCGTCCCTTCCTCAGCCTCTTACCGATTCGGTACAGTTCGCGAGGCTGCTTTCCGGTGCGGATATCGGCTTCCATACAGCTGTGGGCAGTGCCGGGACACAGATGGCGAGGAATACCATACGGGCCTGTGTGCATGGCGACCAGACCATTATCAGCGGACAAAGCGTGCGTCTCAGGCTGCTGGAGGCCATGCGTGTGGGAAGATACGTGCTTCCCCGCAATACCCTGCTGACCGGTGAGGGACGTATCCAGGGCGAGCGGCTTGGCATTGAAATCCTGCAGGTCGAATATGACGGCAATGTCATTCCCGTGGAACTGACCGTGCTGGACAGTGACGGACAGGCCGGGATATTCATTCCCGGTTCGACGGAAGCTAATGCGGTACGGGAAGTGGCCGCCAACATGGGACAGAATCTCGGCACGACCATCTCCATCACCAACCAGTCGGCAGGTGACCAGCTTCTCTCCGAGCTTGGACGAGGGGCCATACAGGGCGTGTCGCAGTACATCTCCAAAAAGATGCGCGAGGAGAAGGTACACCTCAAATCAGGCTACGGACTGATGCTTTATCAGAACAACAATCAATAACCCATTAAAACAGTAAAGACATGAAAAAGATTCTTTTGATGCTTGCCCTCGCAAGCGGCGTTGCAAGTGCACATGCACAGTCGGCTGATACCACGGCCGTAAATGATTTGACCCTGAAGGCGGATATCTATCCGCAGCAGGAGGACGGCGACCTCTATCACGGGCTGTCCAGAAAGCTCACCTTTGACCGGATGATTCCGCCTTACGGTCTGGAAGTGACGTATGACAAGACGACCCATATCATCTTTCCCTCGGCTGTCCGTTACGTGGATCTCGGTTCTCCGAATCTGATTGCGGGCAAGGCGGACGGTTCAGAGAATGTAATCAGGGTAAAGGCTACCAGAAAGAACTTCCGTGAGGAGACCAACATGTCGGTGATTACCGAAAGCGGAAGTTTCTACACCTTCAATGTGAAGTATGCCGACGAGCCTCTGCTGCTCAACATCGAGATGGCCGATTTTGTTCATGACGGCAGCGAGGTGAACCGCCCGAACAATGCCCTTGACATCTACCTGAAGGAACTCGGCAGCGAGTCGCCCAAGCTGGTACACCTTATATCCAAGGCCATCCACAAGGATAACAGACGTCATATCAAGCATATCGGGAGCAAGGCGTTCGGCATCCAGTACCTGCTGCGCGGGCTCTATACCCACAACGGGCTGCTCTATTTCCACACCCAGGTGAAAAACACGTCGAACGTGCCTTATGAGGTGGATTTCGTGACGTTCAAGATTGTGGACAAGAAGGTACTCAAGCGCACGGCCATCCAGGAGCAGGTGATATTTCCACTGCGTGCCTACAACTATGCCACGGCTGTTGCCGGAAAAAAGGACGAGCGTACCGTCTTTGTCTTTGACAAGTTCACCATTCCCGCCGACAAGATGCTGGTGGTGGAGATGCACGAGAAGAGCGGAGGCCGTCATCAGACCTTCACCGTGGAGAGTGAGGATATCGTGAGAGCGAGGGTTATCAATGAACTTAAAGTGAAATGACCATGAAGAAGTATCTGTTTCTTTTTGCCGTATGCGTATCGCTTGCCCTGTCATCGGGGCAGGCATACGCCCAGCGTTACCTTCCCGGAATGAAGGGCGTGGAACTCAGGGGAGGCTTTGCCGGAAGCCTGCAATCTCCGGTTGACTGGTACACGGGGTTTGCCGTGTCGGGCTATACGAAAAGGGCCAACCATTGGGTGGCTGGCGTGGAATACCTGCTGAAGAACTACGGCTATCGCGGGACTTCCGTCCCACGGGCCCAGTTTACTGCCGAGGGCGGCTATTATTTGAAGTTCCTGTCCGACCCGGCGAAGATATTCTTCCTCTCTGTCGGCGGTTCCGCCCTGGTGGGATATGAAACGTTGAACTGGGGAGAAAAGGTTCTGTATGACGGTTCCATGCTTTCCTACCGGGATGCCTTCGTCTATGGCGGAGCCCTGACGTTAGAACTGGAAAGCTATGTGACGGACCGTATCGTGCTGCTTGCCCATCTGCGTGAACGTGTGCTTTGGGGCAGTTCTCTGGGAAAATTCACGACACAGTTCGGGCTTGGAGTCCGTTTCATCATCAATTAGACGCCTATGGATATAGAGATGATCAGAGGCATTCCCATTGAGGAATTCCTGTCCCGTCTGGGACAGAAGCCGGTCAGACGGCACGGCGACGAATGCTGGTATCTCTCCCCGTGCCGTGAGGAAAGGACACCTTCGTTCCATGTGAACACCCGTAAGGGCGTATGGCATGACTTCGGCACCGGGCATGGAGGCGACATCTTCACCCTTGCGGGGGAACTTTCAGGAAGCGACGGCTTCATGGCGCAGGCGAGGTTCATCGCCGGAGTATATGGAGGAACAGTCCCCGAATATGCCGGACAGAAAAGAGAAAAGGAAAGTGTCAGGACAGAAAAGCGCAAGGAGCCTTCCCGCTTTGAGGAGGTGGTTTGCGGTCCCTTGCGCTGTAATGCCCTGCTCGGCTATCTGAAGGGACGCGGCATACCTGCGGAAATTGCCCGTGCAGAGTGCGAGGAAGTACGGTTCCGGCTGTACGGGAAGCGGTATTTCGCCGTCGGCTTCAGGAACATGGGCGGAGGCTATGAGCTGCGGACCAGGTTCATGAAATGGTGCCTGCCGCCCAAGGACATCTCCGTCATCCGCAACGGATCGCTTACCTGCAACCTTTTTGAGGGCTTTATCGACTTTCTTTCATGGAAGGTACTCGGCATCAGCCGCGGTGAGGATTATCTGGTCCTCAATTCGGTGGCCCTGCTTGAACGTTCGTTCCCTTTTCTGGACAATTACGGGAGGATCCGGTGCTACCTGGACAATGACGATGCCGGAAAAAGGACACTGGCCGTCCTTCGGAAACGCTACGGTGACAGGATTGACGACTGTTCCGACCTGTATGCCGGATGCAAGGACCTGAACGAATATCTGGAAAGCAATTTTCCGCCTGAACAGTAATTTTTTTATAAACCGTTAAAACAAGAAATGAATATGAAACCGATTATGAACAAGAAAGGGCTGTTTGCCCTTGTATGCGCCCTGATGGGCATGACCTTCAGTATATTGACCTCGTGCAGCGATGACCTTGACGTGCAGCAGTCCTATCCCTTTACTGTGGAGACGATGCCTGTACCCAAGCGTATCGTGAAAGGCGAGACCGTGGAAATACGCTGTGAACTGAAACGGGAAGGACGGTTCTCCGACGCCCGCTATACCATCCGCTATTTCCAGCCGGACGGCGAAGGCAAACTGCGCATGGATGACGGGATGGTGCTGCTGCCCAACGACCGTTATCCTCTGGACAGGGAGGTGTTCCGTCTTTATTACACCTCAGAGTGTGAAGACCAGCAGAGCATCGACATCTATTTTGAGGATAACAGCGAGCCGGCACAGCTTTTCCAGCTGACCTTCGATTTCAACAACGAGACGGAGGACGAGGATACCGTAGTTACGTCAAGCGGCGAGGAACTGCCTGTTGTCGTATCACAATGAACCTGACCTGCCTATGGGAATAAGAGCAAAGTTGTTTGCGGCGTTTTTCGCCATCATCTGCTTCGGGAGCATACCGTTGCGGGCGGAGAATCCGGTAAAGGAGAAACAGGATAGGTTCAGCCTTGCCGTAGAGTGTATCAAGCGATTCGAGGGCTGGCATGGAGAAAAAAGACACTGGCCTTATGTCGGGTACGGGCATAAGGTCCTTCCTGGGGAAAGGCTGACCAATGACATTACAAAAGAACAGGGTGATTCAATCCTGAGAGCGGATTTACGCAAGCTGTGCCGTATGTTCAGTTATCTGGGACGTGATTCATTGATCGCCGCTGTTTTGAGCTATAATGTGGGGGCATACCGTCTGAAAGGTTACGGCAAAATGCCCAAAAGCAAATTGTTGAAGAAGCTGGAGGCCGGAGACCGGAATATCTATAAGGAGTATGTCTCTTTCCGGTGTTACAAAGGCAAGGTAGTTCCGAGCATTGAACGGAGAAGGAAGGTGGAATATCTGCTGCTTTTTGAAGAGTAAAAGAGAAGGGAGAATCTTTCGGTGTATTTCCGTCAGGTTCTCCCTTTTTAGTAAAGTTATTGTAAATTCCAATTTATGAAGTACATCCATACATTCACTATACAGTTCTTTTTCCATTTCATACTTATTGAAGGGATATTTATCATGATATACAATATCCTCTTCCGAATGGATTTCTTTATCTTCATGCTCTTCCGGTTCGGTTATCACTCGGTCATCAAGAATTCTAATAAGTGAATATGTATGGTCCGGAATATCCATTGTGGGATTTGCAAGGATGGTTCGTTTTACCGAAAGGTTGCCATTGTCTATGTTGCAAAGTGATTGGACATTACGGAAATGAATTTGAATATATGTCTTATTCGGGACTGCCGCTATATTTTGTGTTGCCATAGCTTTCATTCCATTTAATGGAATCAGTGGCATAGTTCATTTTTACGAATCCATTATTATATGTCCCTTTGATCTTGTAGGATTTGTCATAGATATAACCATTGGCATAATACCCTCTTATATTCCGTAGTGTATCGAATATATGTCCATTGGCGTAATTCCCTAAAACTTTACCTTCTGAATCAAGAATATAGCCATTGCTATAGGTCATGTGAGATGTAGTGCCACATGAACAAAGAATGAAGAAAACTATTGAGATAATATAATACATCGTTTTCATTTGAGGAAATCTATTTGGGGGTAATATTATACTTCAGTAATTCATAACAATGGCAATCGACAAAGCGGCCGTTCTTGAAGCAGGCTTTTCTGAGGATGCCGCACTTATGGAAACCGGCTTTTTCGAGAACCTTCATCGATGCCAGGTTGTTTTCATAAACATGGGCATGGATCCGCACTGTATCGGAATGGCTTAGATAATCTTCCACAGCCTGCTTTATGGCTTCGGTCATGATGCCCAGGTTCCAATATGGCTCTGCAAGCCAATAGCCCAGTTCTGCATTATACCGCTCAACGTCCGTACCCCTGATGAAGCTGATATTTCCTGCAGCTTCGTGATTGATCTCGATGCAGTAATTGCTCTGTTCACTTTGTCCTTCAACAAAACTTATGAATTGCTCTGCATCCTTTTCCGTATAGGGATAAGGAAGAGCATCACGGCAATTGTCCCAAATCTTTTTATTGTTCAGGTGTCTTGCTAATGCCGGTACGTCTGCTCTGTTCCAGTTTCGCAGTTTGAATGATTTTATTGTCTGGATTTTATTGTCAGACTTCAGGTATCGGATCACCTTACATGGATTCCCGACAGCCACACAGTTTGCCGGAATTGATTTTGTCACAACACTTCCGGCACCAATCACACTTCCTGTTCCTATTGTTATGCCTGCCAGAATTATACTGCCGCCACCAATCCACACATTGTCCTCTACGGTAATCGGAAGAGACCGTGTACGGAAAAATAGTTCGCTCGAATTTTCATCCCAGTTCTCGACGAATCTTTCGTTGTAGTCTATCGGATGTGTAGCCGTATAGAACTGTACATTGGGGGCTATCAGAACCTGATTCCCTATACGGATATGATTCTCGTCCATCATTGTGCAGTTGTCATTAATGACAGACTTATCCCCAATGAAAATATGCTTTCCGCACTGGCATAAGAAATTACGTCCTACTGACGACCGCAGACCTATGCTCCCGAGCATATCCCTTAAAATACCGCTTCTCTCAGAATCTTCCAAGTCCGGGCTGTCAAGTCTGGCAAGACAGGCTTTGGTATTGGAAATCATTTCAAGTACCTCCGGGTTCAGACTGTTGCAATATTCTCCGGACATGAATCGGTCGTAATTGCTTGTATGATGTTGATGGTGTTCTTTCTCCATGTTTTTCTTTATTATGCCCTAAAGATACGCATAATCCACAAATTCACTGCTTTATTTATTGGAATCATTGATAAAACAATAACGAGGATGAATTCTTAGACATATTATAAGTTCTCACGTACTATTTGAAATAATGTGGATCAGATAAAGAAATGCAGATATATTTTTGTCATTTTAAGGTTGTTATACTAACTTTGTCGTTCAATTTATAACCATCAGTTGTAACAATGAGATTTAATAAAGTATTTTTGTTTGTACTGACAGTCATAATACTACCAGTCAGTATGTAGTCCAGCTCTATTTTCACAATAAAAGTTATCGATAAATTTGTTGGAGAATTAATGTAATGAAAATATAATTTACTGATTGTAATATGAATATATTGAATAGGTGTGTAGCTGTTTTGCTATTGATTTTTGGTCTGCAGATAAATATTCATGCACAAAACGTAGCGGAGAGGAAATTCTTGGCATCCATTGATTCGCTTGATGTTCTGATGCGTGCAAAATTCGGCGAGAATAATTTTCAAGCTGCTGAAGATCTTTGTCAGGAAATGATCGGCCTTTACGATGCACAAGCCTCACAGTTATCCGAAGCTTACGCTTATTTCAAGTATGCAGGATACTACAATATGGCTTGTATGCAGGTAAAACAAGGGAAAAAGCAGGAAGCCGCTTCCAATCTGGCCAAGGCGTTGGAGAGCGGAAGGATGGAAGTCAGCTACAATAATGTAGTAAATGACGAAGATTTTAGAACTATTCTGGATGAGGATGTGTTGCAACCTGCCCTGAAACGGCTGAAGGAAACCTCGGATTATCTTTATATCCTGAAGAATGCACCGGAATATACCCGTGCGCAGCAGACTGACACTCTGCCGCGAATAGCTTATGCACAAGCCGACGATCCCAATCTGGTGCGTGTCCGCGAGTATTTCCAGCTGGACAGCGTGGCTGTTGCAGGCGACGAAATAGCTACAATCAAACGTATCCTGACCTATATCCACGACGAGATACGTCATGACGGACAGAACAGTAACCCGGAAGGCGGAAACAACTCCATCAACTACGCTGAGGTCTGCAAGGACGGCAACCGCGGACTGAATTGCCGTGGACTGGCCACGGTGCTGAATGAGTGCTACCTCGCGATGGGGATCCCGTCGCGCGTCATTACCTGTATGCCAAAGACTTATGTTACAGACTGCCACGTCATCAACGCCGTCTACTCGTCAACGCTTGGCAAATGGCTTTGGGTAGACCCTACGAATAACGCATGGGTGACGGATGACCGGGGCAATATGTTGAGCATACAGGAGGTGCGCGAACGGCTTATAAGCGGCCAGCCAGTACAGGTTAATGAGGAGGCTAACTGGAACAATCAAAAGAAAATCACGACAGAGGAGTACCTCTATGATTATATGGCCAAGAATCTCTTCTACCTTGAGAGTTGGACACGCTATGGGTTCAACACGGAGAGCGACCATGAGAACCTCATCAACTACATCTTTCTGCAGCCCACCGGTTGTGAGAGCAGTCAGAGGCGGCCGAGAAACTTGTCTGTTAATGATGACCGCTATTTCTGGCAGGTTCCTTGATGTGTAATTGTTATATGTTCCATCTCTACGAGAACTATCTATCAGATATACTCTACCAAGTTATAAGTGCTTTCTTTTGCTACGTAATAATCTGAATGGTTATATCTGCGAAATACAAAAGCATGAAATTTACAAAAGTATTTTTATTTGTGCTAACGGTTATCATATTATGTATCGGTTTGTGCGAATAAACCGATACATAATGTAGATTGACGAAAACAATTAAAATATAAATACTTATGACTATTAAATCAATATTTTCTATTTTCATTTCCTTTTTTCTATCATGTGCTTTTTCGACTATTAAAGCTCAAACTGATGTTCGCCCTTATAAAGAGTGGGAAGCTACCCAATTCGTTGCTGTTAGTGGACATCAACCAGAAGATTATGTCCTTACTGATAATAATTGGGAAATAATGTATAATTTACGTACTCCACATACCCAAAGAGAACTTCTTGATATGGGGATAAAATGTTCTGACAGCCAATTATTATTGTTGGAAGTAGGAGGACTGATTAATAAAACAGAAGGAAAATGGAAATGCACAATTCCTATTCTCGATAAAGAACAGACCACATCTTTAAGAAATATTAGTAAGGAGATTGCGAAGTCTATGTATTCAAAAACTAAGAATGACTTTGTTTCTCTTGTACATACAATTAAAGACATGGGGTTTGAAAATAATGCTCTTTCATTGGTCTTTTCTTATCTTTTGGACGGTAGGATGTGGACAAAGCTGGTTTTATTTGATGATATAAACAACCATGCTGGTTGGAGCGGTTGTTACTGGGTTTTATATGAGCCACGCAAAGACCTTAAATTCGGTACAAATGGTTTCGGTGATATGAATTTGATATTAACCTATCTCAACAGTGAGGTTTCACCAAGCAGTAAAACGATGGATGATAGCGCTGATGAAATATCCAAATATGGGAAAATAAACAATCCGCAACTTATCTCTAAACTCATTCCATACGGCTTGACAAACAAAAACGGAAACATTCTATTTCCTGTCATAAAAAAACAGCAAGATAGTTTTCATCAAATTATTGATAAGCTTGTTAATTCCATTTCGTCAGAACTTAAAGACAACTGTGGCAATATCGCAACCCAATATGAGATAAATGATGAAAATACTGCAATGGTGATTTTGTATCATGAAGTTATGTGGTATTTGATGGATAATCTGATTCAAGACAAAGTGCTAAACATACCAGCTGTTTTTCAAGACGAAGAAAACAACAAAAAACGATTAAATGAAGTCGTGTTCTTTATTGAGGGTGGATTAATGCAATAATATCTATTCCAGAATTATCTGGTGTAGACAATATTTTGCGGTTACAGTCCGCTACAAATTCAATACTGCCAAAAGCAAGTACAAAGGTACTGGTGCTGGAGATAGTCAAAAGAGCCGTATGTAGATATTATCCAAACTCAAAAATGAACCTGAATAAATAATTTAGAACTTTATAATATGAGATATTTATTGCTTTTTGTTTTTTGCGCTTTGACAACCATTACATTAAAGGCACAAACACCTTCTATTGAGGCGTTGCGTACATGCGCAGCTGAAAAGGGGATGCCTCCCAAAGAATACATATTCAAGCTGTTCGAGAAATCGGATATAGTCGTGCTGGGTGAGCGCGACCACCGTGACACGGTACAATACGACCTGATTCAGGACATCCTGGCCGATCCCCGTTTTGCCGAGCAGATAGGATATGTCTATATCGAAGTCGGCTCGTACAACATGAACGATGATGTAAACCGCCTGCTGCAAGGCAGTTATCCGACGGAGGCGGCCTTCATGGACAGCCTATATGCCTATTACAGGAAGTCGGAGACCTTCTATCCGATTTGGGAAAAATACAACCGTGTGAAGTTCTTGAAAGGTATATATGAAATAAACCGTACCTCTCCGAAGAAAATCAGGCTCGGACTGACCGATTGCGAGTTCTCGTGGGATGAAATCCGTACTGTAGAGGACTACAAGGATTTCTGGAAGTCACCTGGTTTGAACGATCGCGACAGTTTAATGGCTACCCATATTTCGGAAATGTATGCACGTCAGACACCCTTGAACGGTAAACGCAAGGCCTTGGTGATAACCAATCAGCCTCATGCCATCAACGATTCGTTTATTCTCAAAAAGAGCAATACTGTTTATGGGGCACAGGGTTGGTGGATGAAGAAAATCTTTGGAGAAGAACGAGTCAAAATCGTGGTACTGAATTGGTTTGATTACGTCCTGTTTGACGGGAGTAATTTCCCGATGACCTGTGGTGGAAATTGGGATGCAGCCTTTGAACTGTTGGAATGCCGCCCGTTCGCCATTGATTTGAAAAACACACCTTACGGAGAAACTGCTTACAACGGTCACGTCGGAGGTACCACGACCAAATCAAAGAACAAATGTTGGCAGGATGTGGCAGATGGACTTATCTACTATGCACCCCTCTATGACCATGTAGCTGCTTGGGGTATTGAAGGTCTCATAACCAAAGAATTTGAACCTGAAATCAAACGCCGTGTGACAATATTCTTCCAGGCAACACAACCCGGTGCAGAAATACCCATGGAGGCTGCCATCGATGAATATAACGTTTTTCACACTTATCCAGCCGCTATTAAAAGTAGAAATGAGGTTAAAGAGTTGATTAAAAATGTGTTGGAAAATAATAATTAACTTCACTAATTAACCTATATATCTCTGGAATATGCAAGAAAAGTCGTATACTAACTTTAGTAGTATTTATGTAATTAGAGCCGAGTTACAACCTCGGCTCTAATTACATATAGCATGAATATTTCATTCTGTAGCTGTTCAGCCTACCAGAACGGCATCCTGTATTTCAACTTCTGCGGGCAGACGGGAAAGCAGGAGTTCCGCCATTGCTCCGTTCTGCGGAATAAGTGCCGGGAAATCCGTTCTGCCCGGCTTATATATCTCAGTTGCTACATTATACAAGTCCCAAGCAGTAACCTGTCCCTTTTCGCGGACCAGTTTCAGAACCTCTTCCGTGAAGATGGAAATCTGGCTCTGGTTAAGCGGGTAGGTTTCCACGGAGGATGACAGGTTCCTGTCCGAACTGTCATGGGAGACACGCAATGCTGTCAGCAGCCCGATATACATATACACTTCCTCCAGTGAGACGATTCTGCGTTTCAGTCGCTGAATCCTTGCGATGTCCTCGTTCATGTTCACCTCGAAGTTTGCCAGCCATCCGTCCACCGTCTCGAATACCCCTTCCGTTGTTACCTTGTTCTTTCCGTAATTGCAGATGCTTCTTTCCGGCGAGAGGATACACTGGTTATGGCATACTTTCACGCACGGGCCTATGGCTGCCTGTATGCCGTCCTGATGGTAGGCGACGACCAGCGTAGTTGTCAGCTCGTCCGTTTCCCAGTCCTTGATCCGGATGGTAGCGAAGATGCGTCGGAGGATGTGGGCTTCCACTGCTTTTTCACCAAGTGTCTGTTCCACCTGCGGGAGAATGCTCACTCCCGGCTGTGTCTTGTTCCTATTCTGTGCCGCAAAGATTTCTTCCACCTCGTAATCGAGGTTGTACTTCTCGCAAATGTCCATCATACGCTGCAGGACTTGGTAGTGATAAATGCCCTGGACTGGCTTGCCGTAGATATCATTCTCCTTGTAGGTACGCTGGAGAGTCTCGAAGTTCATTACTTCGATTCCGTTGTTCTGAAAATCAAACTGCTGTTGTTTTTCCAATACTGCCATTGCTTCCATAATCTTGAATTTTATAAAGTTAATACTATGATTGTTTTTAGGTATGTATCTGCCATCCGTGGAACGGTTCAAGTGTCACGGCGAAGGATTGGTCGGGTATTCCGTGATAGAGCAGACCGCCTACAATGCCGATGCTTCCGTCGGAATAGCGTTGCGTGAAGCCGAACGAGTACGGGGCATGGTCATAGTAGAGCGAGATTTCGCTTGGATGGTCTGGATTTTCCTCCCATTTTTTCAGTCTGTCCAGACAGTTCTGGAGTGATGTGTCACCGATGGATTCGGCATAGCGTTTTACATTCTGGAAATGTTCTTCATTCAGGATTTTCATGATTCATTGTATTTTATCTGTTAAACACGTCCGGCTCCGGGAGCCAGTATTTTTTATTTTTCGCCTGCCTGACTGTCCCGTGGCCGTACTCGCAAGGTTTGGCGAAAGAAAATACCGCAGCCATCGGCGAGGATGATTTTCTTTCAGCCAACCCCATAGGGGCCTGACCTTGTCCGGGTACGTTGGACACGGGACTACCTTTGCAGGGAGGAAAATAAAATATACAGGTTATGTGTCGTTGTATTTTCTTGCAGGCATATCGGTGAGAAACCCATTGATTTGTTCGTCTTTGACAAAGGAATGGTGTATTTTTGCAAATCCTAATTTGAAAAATCATGGAAGATTATATAAAGAAAGCTGCGGATGCTTTCCTTGTGGAGCGTCCGTATGGTATGCGTGTGGATTACAGTAAGCGGGGATATGTGCTGTTCAACCGTAACCTCAATGTGTTGGGCAATGGGGAACATGCCCGCCTGGAGGAACTGCCTCTGGAAGAGTTTGATGTGGACGAGATTCCCCTGGAAGGTGAAATCATAAAGGAACATGCGGGTTTTACCGACGTGTTTTTCTATTCGGATTGTACCAATCCCTATGCAGGGTATGTGCTGAATCTGAAGAAGCTCAAGGTCTATAACCAGTTTATCTATCCTTTGGCGATGGTGCTGAACAGAAAACTGTAATATGGAGCATTCCGGATAAAATATCCGGAGGCAATGTTTACTATTCAACTTGTTTCTCCATAGGTATAAGAAAACGAGAGGAAAGTTTACGGATGACATGTAAATTCTCCTCTCGTTTATTTTGTATCTCCCGTACTCTGCTCTGACAGCAACTATAAAACTGAAAAACAAGATGATAGATTCTTGCTAATTATGAATGACCAAAAAAAGAAGTTATTTTCATAGAATTAAAGGCTTGTATTGTATTGGTTACCAATAATTTTATATCTTTGTTAGCGAACATATATCTTCCGTGTTATGGATAACAACAGATGTGCTTGTATAGATATCAAGACAATGAGTGGGCTGTATAGTATTTGTTTATAGTACCTACGAGATTCTGTAACTTTCATTTCACGGTTTATACTTAGGAAAAATAACAGCCAAATCGGCTGATAACATAACATTAGTCACTATTAATACTTAAAAACAAACATCATGGAAATTAGAGTAAAAAAAACAAACTATTTTGAAAATAAGTATTCACAACATAGCGACGGAACTATTAATAAGCGACAAAAGTTAATATCAGGCTTGTTGATATTTTGCATATCAACCTTTATGGCATTCTTTATTATTATTGGGTTTATAAATAATCCTGCTGGTTTTATCAATTTTATTGGTATAAATAAGACTGCTTTGGATATTCCATTGGCATGGGTTGTTGCAATTTTAGTTTCAATCTGTTATATCATCTACACTGCACATATGATACCAGTTGTACGTCAGAACCTGTTTAACTTTAATTGCTGGTTCAAATTACTTGGTATTTATGCTGCTTTTTCAGGGGGGATAGTTGAAGAGTTAGTTTTTCGACAAATGTTAATGAATTGGCTTAATACAAACGGGATAAATGTTATTCTACAAATTATTATTTCTGCTCTTTCTTTTGGTTTCCTTCATTTTTCATGGTCATTATTTGGAGGAAATATAAAAATCGGAATAGGTTCAACAATGTCAACTATTGTTTTGGGGGCATGTCTTGCTGTTATTTATGTTATAGCAGAACGTAATGTTTTACCCGTAATCATAGCCCATATTATTATAAACTTATTTGTTGAACCTTGGCTAATATTAAATGCAGTTAGTTCTGCTAACAACTCTCCTAATAGTTTAAATGAGAGGTTATAAAAATAGCGACTAACAAGCGGCTTAACCTCCCCGAAAGGTCGGTTAGCCGCCGGACATTCAGTTCGCAAGTATCTTTTACTTTCCGGCAAGAAATTCAAGATAGTCGGCCACAGCCTTATGGCATCCGGTAAAGTCGGGAGTACGGCGGCCTTTGTATTTCCTGAAACTGACGGTTCCGTTCCGGTCGATTGCTGCCACATGTCGGCTGAATGTCCCTTTGGTTCTGATATGGATGTCAAATCCGTCCCTTCCGGTGATTTCAAGAAACATTTCTGCCGTTATTTTCTCACCGCTTAGGAATTTCCGTTTGTTCTCGTCAAGCAACTGTTGCCATCGGGACTCTTTCTCCTTTCTTTCCAGTTCTTCTTTTCTTTTCCGTTCCAGACGCTTTTCTTCCTGCCTTTTTGCATACGTCTCACGGGCCTGTACCAAGGAAGTGGAGTCAAGACCGAGGGCATTGAATACATGGACAGACAAGAGGGGGATGATTTTTCCATCCTCCGCATCCTTCAGGGTGTTTTCAATCCAGTTTCTGCAATAGGTCGCCGCTTCTTCCCGGTGACCCTCCTTGTCAAGGATTCTGCGTGAATACTGTCCGCAGGAAAAATGGACATCACCTATCTTGCAGATTACATGGAAACTGTCTTCACTTTCGTTTCCGTATTCGTTTTTTCTTGCCAGCGAGATGAATACATTCTCCGCATACGGTTCAAGTTCCATGTATGGGGCAACGATGGTGTTGCCGTCAAATTTGTATTTCAATACTTTTGCTTTCATATTTCTATTCTGTTTTTCTGTCGGTACATATTCCATCTATTATCTCATTCTCTTTTCTCTCACCTTTGAGGAAGGCGAACAGCCACCGGAAAAAGAACGGGGCTTGGTCTGTCCCCAGCTGTGAGCTTTCCCCGTTACGGGTGGCGCATATTGCAAACCGTCCCAGTCCGAGACTGTCCTGTGGCGGTACGATATGGAATGACAGATCTTCCGTACCGTTGATATGAAGCCCGCCACGGTAGGTGTAGAAAGTCTTTGCGGCTCTACTGTCCGTATCAATGTCCACCCGGCTGTAGCCGCAGCGTTTCAGTTCTCTGATGATTTCCCTGTTTGTCATAATTGTATCTGTCTGATTGGATTTGAAATGTTCTGGTGTACTGTTCCCGTATTTGGGGATATGCCGTGTTCTGACACCCACTTCCGGTATGCCGTGGCATATTCCTGCCTTTCCCGTTCCAGACTGCTTTCCGTCTCCGGAGTATATCCGAGCAGGCGTATGTATCCGCCGTTGCAGCCTGTCAGTTCGCAGTGCATTCCGGCTGCCTCCAGTTTTCCGATGCGTTTCTGTGCCGTCTTCGCGCTTGAATACTCCTTGGGCCAGAAATAATGTTCTCCCTGTGAGCCGTAAAAGTCTTCTCCGAGTATCATTTCCCCGATATGCTTCCGGCTCTCGATGAAGCCGAAACGCGCCTTGCCCAGTGCCTGTCGCATAGCCTTGTGTGCAGGTCCTTCAGGATACCTGAACACTTCAGGAGTGTCTTTTCCCGTAATCTTCGGCAGTTCCATCCGGTACGGCTGTCTGTAGCTGCCGATTCCGAGCGTGAGGTAGAAGTTGGTGTGGAAATAGTCGGTCATGGGGTCGCTTTCATCGAAATTGTATGACATCACAAAATCCCTGACGTTTGTCATCACCTCCTTGGCCCGGTCGGTCAGACTGTCCGATGCCTGGATGTTGTAGTGGTTGATGTCTCCCTGTACCTTTCCGGACTCTCTGGTGAAAGCCTCGAAGTCTGCTTTCATCAGTCGGATAAGGATTGAGCTGTATCCGTCCTTGCGGACCGAGAAGGTGTATCTCGGATAGGTCTCCTTGAGCCATGCCCTGACCAGTTCCGTGATTTCCGGCGCGGACTGCCCGTTGTAGTTGCGCCCTTTCCAGCGGTATTCATTGTACACGTATTCGGTGTATTCCTTTGCGGTGGCACCCTGAAAGTCGTGTTCGTAGCCTGTCGGGGCTGTGGAAACGCAGGGCTTGTCTTTCCAGACCTCGAACAGCTTTCCGAATTCGGTGTTCACCTGCTGCATGAGGGCAGTATCACCACCCTTGTCCGGGTGGTGAAGCATTGCCAGACGGCGGTATTCCTTTTTCAGGTCCGCCAGTGATTGTATGTTCTGAAAATAAGTCATAGTTGTAGATATTAAAGTCCTGCAAGACGGTTGATGAAATATATCTGCCAGTCCTGGTCGAGTCCGAGGTTGCTGCACGCGATTTCGAAGTCTTCGCCTCTCAGGTCGTTGTCTGCCTGAAGTTCCTGCAGGTTCCTTATCTCGTCGTCCAAATATTCCTGTGCCTCTTCCTTGCCGCAACTGCATGAGTTGCAGATCAGGTCAATGATGTTCCGTGCCATAGCCGTTGTCTTTAATTGTTTGCCAGATATATATCCCGTTTCCCGTCATAGCTTTTGCCGTTCCACCACTCATCGGCGGCCTCGGCGAATGTCTGCCCGGAATCGTCTGAAGGGAAGTCGGACGCCTTGAGTCCGGTCAGGTATTCAAGGGCTTCGGTGTTGTTGGACTTCCACCATTCCTGCATCTTTTCAAGAAAGGATTGTCTGGAGCAGGTCTCCACATTGTCCGCGCACCGGGAGCACCAGATGTCGTCGTCCACGTCACTGTGATATTCGTTCGTGTTGACGTCCACCCATGCCTGTATCTCAATCTCTGCAGAACCGCAGTCGCTGCATACCCGAATTCTTGAATCGTCAGGGAGCTTGCGTCTGGCCTTGCCGTCATAGAGACTGACGGCCCGTTCCACCAGTTTTTCCCGGTAATGGTCCGTCAGTTCCGCATAGAACCGTTCGGAGGCTCCGAATACACCCTTGTCCGTCATCAGACTCCATTTTTCCCAAAAATGTGGGTACATTTCCTTGAAGACTGTCCTGCACTCTTCCTCACTCCAGGCATTCCACATGTAGTAGAAGAAGCTGGACACTGCATTTTCCGCTTGATATTTCATATTTCCGTTTTTATTTGAGGTTATACATTCTTGCAAAATGGCTGTTCACTTCGGGAATCCTTTTCTTGTAATAGGGCTGGTTGTCCCTGCACCAGTCCGCCAGTTCCTGTTTGTTCCTGAAAGGTTCCCTCCAGCTTTGCCCGCTCATGATCATTTCCACCTGGGGGGCCAGCTCCCTGATGAACGCTCCGACAGTCCATCCTTCCCGGATGTGTCTGTCCATATTGACTTTTGTTGCCATATCGTCTTTCATTTCAAGAGTTCCCGTTTGTATTTTCAAGTTGAAGCCTGACCGCTTCGTACATCTGATTAAGCCAATCTATGTTGCTGGCTCCAAGTTCGAAGGGAGCCTGGCTGCAAACCTCTTCCATACTGTCCTTTATTGTTGCCGTTACGGTAAGATGTTTGTCAGTAACCTCAATTCCCGTAACATAACATTCGTATGGATCAGCATTATCGTCGAACCAGATAATCCATACGGGGTCTTCTCCGTTATCGGTAAGTTTGATTTCTTTCAGGCCGTGCGCATCAAGCAGTTGTCTGATGGCCTCGATTATGTCCTTCCGCAGTTCTTCAATCCTGTCTCTGAAACACATGGCCGTGTATCTTACCTTGCCTTTATTGTTCCGTTCCCTGACAGAGAGGATCTGCATGTCGGGGTGAGAGCCGAAATTCCAGTCTGTCACCTCGTCATCATCGCGGGTAGTGTGGATATTGCCTCCCAATACCAGACCGCAGTCTTCCTCTACCATTCTTTCCGCCTCGTCGCGGTCTTCCGCCACGACCTTGTAGGTACCCTCGAAGGCGTACCTTACTCTTACTTCGTACTTTGCCATAATTCTTATGATTTGATTGTTGTTAAATGAATTGTTTATGAAGCGACAAGAGCTATCCTTTCACCGAAGAAGGAGTCGCATACCCCGTACACATGCTTGATGGAGCATTCATATTCTGACCTTTCGCTGTCAAGACGGAATCGAAATCCGTGATAGTCCCTGACTTCCAGTTTCAGCCTGACATCCTTTTTGAGTTCCATCTCCAGGAGGCTTCCGCCGCCGTACATGGAGCTGAAGATGCCGCAGCAGTTGCCTTTGGGGATAATGACTTCCACAAGCGAGAATCCGGCATCATAAAGTTCCTGCAGGTTTACCTTGCCGATATAGGTCAGCAGGTTGGCACCGCAGCAGGAGTTGATGAGTTCCTGATAGAATTGCTCATAGGATACCTGTTCCTTGCCGTCCCTGTATTTTTTGTCGGGGAAACGGCCGTACACCGAGTAGCCTTTCTCCACCAGCATCTTCTTCACCTTGGCGGGATTGAGGTTCAGCGCGTCTATCATATCCCCGAAATAGGATTCCTTGTACCGGTAGCCTTCCTGCGATTCCAGCCAGTTGGAATTGATGCAGTCGTAGTTGGACAGCATCTCGACACGCACGGGGATGTCATCCGTGTTTTTGAGAAGTTCTTTCAGCGTGTCAGAGTCGTTTCTGTCATAGATTTCTTCCCTGATTTCGTCTTCGTGTTCTTCAAAGAACTTGTACACTTCCTCTTCCTCAAAGCCGTGGAAGCCGGTGCACTCATCCTTCAGCTTTGAGATGATTTCACGGACGCTTTCCCATTCGGCGTCACCGTACCATTCGTCCACTTTCTCCCACAGACTTTCACAGCTCCTTTCTTCCAGACACTTCTGGATGGTGTCACGGCAGTTGTCGAGATTGTCGTTGTAGTCCACCCATACCAGCGTGTAGGACTTGTCCATGAGCGATTTCACGAGTTCCATTGTCAGTCTTTCCTGTTCTTCCATTTCTGTTACCTGTGTACGGCAGGATTCTGTTTCCCGTACATGTCGTTTATAAATGAGAAGAGCGACCTTTCGGCCGCTCCCTTGTCATTCGTACTCTTCCTTGAGCCTTTCATATTTCTCTGTTTCCATTTCCGTCTCGCCGTCGAAGTGGAAATGTGCCATATGACCGTATCCGGTTTTAGGCTCACCGCCGCATTTGTGCAGTGCGGTGTCTATTTCCCAGTCGGTATCACCGATGCCGAGGGATATGTATGTCCCTCTGAGCATACACCCGGCCAGCCTCAGTGCGGCATCCTTCCTTTTTTCCCGGCGGAGCCTGTCAAATGCCGCGAGCGCGATTTCCCGGTTGGGTATTTTTATCGTAGTTTCCATATCGTTTCATTTTCAGTTTGCCGTTTCCTTGTCTTTCCCGCTGTCTTTTGCTGCCAGGACACCGAAAGGCAGATCGAGTATCCTGTGGTTAAAACATAGCGTTGAATTGTAGTCCGTGCGTTGCCAGAGGGTAAAATGGTCTCCGGCGAACGACCATCTGAAATAGCCTGACAGTGAGCCGAACTGCGGATTGACATTCCTGCTTATGAGGAAGCGGTTCACGTCCACGATGTGTCCCGCCGTCAGTAGTATGTTCAGTATTTCCACGAATGCCAGCTGCGAGTATGGGTCGATAGGCATTACAGGTCCTTTGAAGTTGATTTCCATATCTTTTGTCTTTTAGTCATAATTGTCATCAAATATTTCGTAACGGAATGTAAGCATGTCGCAGTAGTAGCTTGATACGCCCGTGTATATCAGGGCATCTTCTCCCGTGTCCGCGTCTTCTTCCGTTTCCGTGACGGTATCCCCGTACAGGTCATGGTAGTGTGATACCATCATGTGCGGGTCATCCGTGGTGATGTCATATCCGTAACTTCTGCTCCAGCTTATGAAAAACTCCGTTTCTTCCTCTTCGAGCCTTTCAAGGGCATCCCTGATCTCGAAGAAGTTGGGACAGAGCCATTCACGGCTGATCAGTGTGTCCGGAATGTTTTCCCATTTCGGATACCGGTATTCCGGTTCCTTTTCCCCGGGAAACAGGTCGGAACAGGCACTCAGGAACTCGCCCATGTCGCTGTAGTCGGACAGGTGCAGCCAGTAGTCCCTGTAATCCTTTATGTCAATGAGATGCTGTGTGGTCACGGCAATCTCTGCATTGTTCAGATCCATATTACTTGTCTTTTATGTATGTGGATGCCGGGGATTCCATTCCACCGACCTCGACAAGGTGCCGTGTCCCGGCTGTGCAGGGTTTTTCGGGAAAATACCGCAGCTCCGCGAGGATGATTTTCCTGAAAACCGCCTGCGGCCTGACCTTGCTCAGCCGATGGGGACGCGGACTACCTTTGTCGGTGGGAATGGGACTTCCGGGCATCTCCATACGGTTCATGTTCATTCTGTTATTCGCTGGCTTCCCCAGCTGATGTGTATCTTGCCTTCGCTGTCCTGCGTGCGGACAAGCAGGCTGTCTATGACGGACATCGTGATGTCGAACTCCTCGAAGATCTCGGACTGCTCCTTTACCTCACCCGTCTTGATGAACTCGTTCAGACGCTCCTTGGTCAGCACCAAGGCCATCAGGTTCTGTTCGACCGAGTCTTCATAGGTGACGTAATGGACGTTCTTCATCTCTCTGGAGTCCAGACGGATGAAACGGAAATAGAACTGCTCCATACGTGGAATGTTCCATTGCAGGGATTCCAGTATCACGTCATTGCAGGTAGGTATGTTCACCGAGCTGCTCAGGCTCTGCTGCGTGCATATCAGGATACCGTTGATGGTGGAATCGAACTCCGTCACGATTTTCTGACGTTTCCTGAAGGCCACGTCTCCCTTGACCATGAATACCGGCCTGTCGGGGAAATGTGCCCGAATATAGCTCTCATAGAGGTCGAAGGCCGCCAGCGTGGTGCACCCGATGGCCACCTTGCCCGGTATTGTCCTCACGAGCCTTTCGATATAGCGGGTCTTGGAGGGATATTCGTCGCCGTAATATCCCTCTATCAGGTGAGGTACCGAACAGGCCTTGATAAGCAGCTTGATCTGCCTCATGAGTCTCAGCCCCGCATCCTTTTTCGTGTCTCCCGTGCTGTTGTAGTACAGCTCGCAGATGCGGCAGAACTCCTCGATGATGACACGGTACACCTCGTGTTCTCCTTCCGAGGGGCGGACGGTATGCGTACGTACCCGGTATTTCTCTCCCGCAAAATCCCTGAATTTACGGGTGATGACCGTCTTGCCGATAAGTTCGGAAAGCTCGTCCTTGTTGTAGACATCCTGGTTCTGTTTCTCGATGCCGAAAACGGTGGCTTTCCCCGGGCAGTGACAGGCGCGGAAGAGGACGTGTCCCCTGAAGGCGGGAAACGGTGTCCCGTAATCCGGGTTGTTCTCTTCCTCTATTTCGTGGTCCCTGTTCTCGTGGTAGACCTGCGGGCTCCAGCATATCATGTTTACGGAGTTGTTGTAGAGCAGCTCGAACTGGCTGTACAGCTCCGCGATGTTGTTGCGGGTGGTTGTTCCGGTATCGAGGATCTTGTACCTGAGCCTCCTGAATATGCACAGGATGTTTCTTGTACGCTGCGATGTGGGATTGGTGATTTCGTCCGACTCGTCGAAGACAAGGCACAGCTTGCCGGAAGTGCGTTTCACGAAACGCATCAGTCCTCTTTTCAGTTTCCGGAGCATGGAGGTGGAGACGACAAGGAATGTCCCTTCCGGTATGTTGTTGAGGTCGCCGGCGGTCTGTATTGTACGGAAGCGTTCCTTGTTTATGGTAAGGAACGGTATCCAGGTCATGTTGGTGGCGATGGCCGGGGCAAGTATGATGACGTTCTTTGCCTTTCTGAACTTGAGCAGGTATTTCGCCCTGTGATAGACGGCGGCGGTCTTGCCTGAACCCTGCTGCCAGTTCAGCAGGGCGTAGCGTTTCTGCAACACGAGGTTCAGGTCGTGTTTCTGCAAGTCCGTGAATTCGCAGACTTCACCGTCCTTGTTGATGAATGTGGTGCGGTCCAGGTATTCCTTCAGGCCGGCATCTTCCCGCATTTCCGCAAACTGGAGATTCTGGGTCTCGTATTGCCTCTGTTTGCGCCGTATCAGTTTACTGGCGGCACGGATCTGCCGCATGTTCTTTTCTGTGACGTTTTCCGGCATCGGGAGTTCGGCCCTTCCGAGTATGAGGTCGTTGATGCCTGCGGCCTTGTGCGTGACCTTGTCAAGCAGACGCGGGGCATATTGCTTCAGCTTGAAGCCGTAGGATGTCTTCACCAATGCCACTTCCTTGCGCGGCACCACGTTCTGCGAGGTGATGTACCTGCGGATGATGCCGAGAACCTTGCCGGTGGTCAGCTTCTTGCGTTCCCATTCCTTTATCTGTTCCCGGGTGGCATTTTCCGGCGGTTTCTGGTTGCGGAATTTGGACACCAGCGCCTCCGCCTTTTCGACATGCCTGTTCAGCACGGCATGGGCTTTCAGCTCGTACATGTATTTGGCGAGCCTGTACTCGAACTGTTCCAGCTCTTCTTTGTCTATATGGTTGCACTCCCGCATCAGCTGGAGGCGCAGCCGGTGTTTCATTTTCCGCACTTCGGCTATGCGTTTCTTCAGCTCATCCATGCTGACAAACTCTTCCGCGTTGTAGGGCTGCATTTCAATATGGAGGGAACGGCGGAGGAATACCATGATTTTTGTTGCGAAATTCTGCACGCCCACCGTAGAGAAGGCTGAATGTTCCAGCCTGGTCTGGCCGATGAAGGAGAAATTCGAGTTGATTTTCGCCACGCGTGTCTTTTCCCAGAACTCGTTCTGCATGAAGGAGAGAGGGACGATGACCATCAGGATTCCGGCAGGGTTGAGCACGTCATAGGCCTTGTCCATGTAGAATTCCTGCGACAGCCTGTAATCAAATTTCAGGTTGAAGGGCGGATTTCCGACAATGATGTCGAAACGCTGTTCGGGATTGTACAGCTGTATGTCGCATTTCTCGATATGAGCTTCCGGGTAGAGGTATCTGGCAACGGCCACCGCCTTGCCGTCAATGTCGAATCCGTAGGCATTGTGCAGGTTGGGCAGATGGTTGAGTAGGCTAAGTATATGGCGCCTTTTCATATTTCTATGAGAGGTCTCCTTATACTCGCCTCCGAACCGAACGTACATGTTTCCACGTATTCGGCTCTCCACTAACATATCAGTCATAGCAATCATAGTTTGTTTGAGTGAATTTTATTATGACAGGATTGGCATAAAGCAATAGTTTTCCTTTTGCGGGCTATCATACGCTTTTCCCAATCTTTTTTTCCTTTCAAGTCTTTTAACTTACGAACATGATGCATATCCAATTCGCCAGTCGCTCCACATAGTTCACATTTCTGAGCCTTTAACCTATCAATAAGGTTTGTTTTACCCAATGTGAAACCAATGTTGGGGAAGTTGTCATATTTTGATTCCTTACTTGGTTTTAATTGCTTGAAACCCTTGTTGTATAATGAATAATACTTTCTTTTGCCTTTGCTGTTCTCATATGAAACTGTGAAAATTCCGTTCCTTTGGTATCTGCTACAAATTTTCGCTACAGAGGTGCGGTATTTTCCTGCAAAGGTTTTGTACATGCTATATTCCATAATGTACTTGAAAGCATGTAGGGAAGAACTATTTTTTGCAAGGGAATAGAAGTTGTAAAGACCTATTATCTCGGCATTGTAGCGTGATAGTATTTCAAGGTCATCATTGTTAATAAGCATAGCTCTACTTTTAGGCTTCCATTGCTCCATCTTTTTGCCTTTGACTATTTTAAGAGCATCATAATGTTGCAGTTTCTGCCTAATTAAGTTTTGAGGTATTCTTAAATTGACCATTTTGTTTACAGACCTTCTTGGAAAACCTCCTTCCATTCTTCTGACGTGATTGGTCTTGGCTACCGTGATGTCATAACCGAGAAATTTGGCATTTTTCTCTGTATGGGTTATCAGAGTTTTTTCATCTGATAATTCGAGTACAAGATTGTCGTGAAGATAGTTCTTGATTTTTTCTTTGATTACTTCAGCGTCTCTCTTGCTGCCTATTATTCCGATTAAGAAGTCATCAGCATAACGGACATATTTCAGTCGTTTGTAGTTGCCATCCATTTCATCTCCAAAATGAAATTTAATCTTCTCTTTGTCGATTTCCTTGATTTGATTAATAATTTTCTTCCTTTCTTCTTCATCAACAATAGTTTTCAACTTACTCACAGCACGCCATCTTCGTGTTCCAAGTCTTGAGCTTTCTGGATTATGTTTGCGTCTTTCCCCTTTATCAAAGTTTTCAATTAGCGTTTTCATAAACTTATCGAGCTTGTCAAGATAGATATTAGCCAATATTGGGCTTATAATACCTCCTTGAGGTGTTCCACTATAAGTTTTATGAAATGTCCAATCTTCGATATATCCAGCATTGGCAAATTTTCGTATTAACCTCAGAAAACGTTCATCGGCAATACGCTCAGAAAGGATATTCATCAGAGTTTCGTGGTTAATGTTATCAAAGAAGCCTTTTATATCTCCTTCAACGAACCATTTTGCTCCTATGAATGATTTCTGAATTTGAGCGAGTGCAGTGTGGCAGCTACGATTGGGACGAAAGCCATGTGAGGTATGTTCAAAACTACCTTCATATACAGCTTCCAATACCATTCTTACTACTTCTTGCACCAACTTATCATCAAATGCAGGTACACCTAAAGGGCGCATTTTACCATTTTTCTTGGGTATATACACTCTTCTTGATGGTTGGGGTTGATAGCTCTCATCTTTCAATGATGCTATCAGTTTCACAATACGAGTGAGGCTCATTCCATCAATGGTTTGATTGTCCGAGCCAGGTGTCATGTTACCCTCTTTTGCATAAATGCGTTGATAGGCGACATAATACATTCCCTCGTTAAACAGAATCCTATACAGCCTTTCGTACTTGTACGAAGTGTCTTTGCTGTGTTCTGTCAGACTGTTTAATACTTTTTCTGGACTTCTCATAATGTCTCACACATTTTCCTTTAATTGTATTAAAAATGTTAGCTGCCGCTCTTCGCCATGTACAAGGCTTTCCCTTGTTCGGACTACTATAGCGGCTCCGTTGCCTTGTCGAATATTCATAGGTCTATAACCTAATAGCCTTTTAGGGCATTCCGATTTAGGCAATCCACGTTTAGCGATACAATAACTATTAGCATGATAGATTGTCGGATATGACTTCCATCCTTTTATGCTTATTGCATATGTGTTCACGATATGTTCTTGCTCCAATTGTACTTCTTCACCAATGGAGTATCGTGAAATGACGAGTTCAGTTACCTTACGTCATCGGTTGAGCTGTACCCACTCGGATTATCATTCAATCAATTCGGATTTTATCCTCATATCTATCGTTTCATCTTGCCATTCAGTCGCAGTTTGGTAACTAACTGACTTATGACTTTGCCGACATGCTACACTCCCTGTCTGGTTTCCCTTTCAGATAAGTCGGTTGATGATAGGTTTTACAAAGAACGCTTACCTAATCTCTTGCTAAAGAGATATTTATTATATCGCTATTACGTGCGCACAGAAGTTGCCCATGCCGCAGCACATGTCAAGTACCATTTCCGCCGATGTCGGAGAAAGGGTCTCCACCATGCTCCGGCATATGTCGTGCGGGGTGAAGAACTGTCCCATCTCGAATTCCTTCTTGGCCTCGGCGTATTCATGGTAGCTGGTGAAATCCGACTGCCTGAGGTTGTGCAGTCCTCCGATTCCCGTGTAGCAGTTGTAGATGCTTTCCTTCGGAACGAGGTCCTTGCCGGAGTCTATGGCGAAAAGGATTTTCTCGTTGATCTCGGCACGCCTGTCCTGAGGAATCTGTTGGGGTATGATGGCATACATGTCTTTTCTTTTTTAATGGTTGGAAACGAAGACACCCCGCAAGGATGTCTTACGGGGTGTCTGAATAAGTATTTCATGAATCACTCTTCTCTGAGTGTGATTTCATCCAGCCGCAGCCTTCTGTAGCAGTTCTCTGCGGCCTGGCTGTCCTTGAAGCGTACGTCGATGCGTCCGTTCTTGTAGAACTTGATCTGTTCTGCGTTGCTCAGGGTGAGGTTGTACCATTCGGTTATATCCACATCGCGTCTGTCAAGGCCGATGACCATACCGCTTGAACCGTTTATCACGTCATCTGCTCCGTATGCGATACCTTCGCAGAAAATGTCCACTTTCCTTCCGCAGTCATACGAGAACTCATATTCCCGGTGGTATTCCAGATGGATGCTGTCCCAGGATACGATGTCAGGGAAAGTTATCTTGTCCTTTTTCAGTTCGGGCTTCACCTTGCTCCAGCGGGAAGGCTGTACCGTTTTCAGGAAACGGGCCAGCAGTTCTTCCTCTGCGGTCTCACGGAAACTTTTTCCGCCGAGGTGTTCAATGACCATGTCCACGTAAGTCTGGTAGACCGGACGGAATCCCATGCGCATGGCCTTCTCGTCGATTACAGGAATGGGTACATCTACATTGTAGGTCCTGTTGAAATAGGAAATGATGCGACTCGCGAAATTCGCGTTGGCATTGCAGTTGTTGTCCGCAAGCTCGTTGATGAGGTCAAACGGTTTGAATTCGTTGTGGGTATAGTCATCCTCCCCGCTGTTGTTGAAATAGAAATTCCGTATGGAGACCTTACCGTTATTCTCATACTTGAAGCTCTTGATTTCCCGATACCGTTCCGCTTCTTCCTTGAAGATGTCATACCATCGGTCGATACGGTCAAGTGTCCTGTAGAGCTGGTCCTGCTGTAGCTGGCAATACTGCCGGTCCTGTTCTGTAATTTTGTCCTCGTTCCTTACTTGCACGTTCAGGATACCTGTAAGCAGGTCAGTGTGGCTGCCTGCTGTTCTTGTTGCTGTTGTCTGCATAACTGTATTGTTTTAGAGATTGTCAATTTCGGGTTTGATACGGTAACAGTAGGTGATGTGGCTGTCCATGTCCTTGACCAGCTTGACCTGTTCGGGATGGAAGTTGAGACGCCGTTCCATGGCCGGGGCATCTATCTTGTCCCATTCGTGCTGCGGCAGGAACCGGTTTTCATGTCGGAAACACCAGAGTACAATCTGGTTTTCCCAGTTGCCCTTGAACACGGTTCCTTCATAGTCCTTCAGGAACTGCCGGAAGTCCTCTTCGGTCCTGAAAGCCATGTCGTAGCCCTGGTACAGGTTGCGTGCGTCCGGACCCGTGTCCTTGGTCAAATAATATTGTCTCCATGTTTCCGTGGTGAAATCACCGTAGAGCGGATCAGGTTCGGAATAGGACCATAACGGTACTTTTGCCGTGAATGTGACGGCACCGTTGGCACACGCTCCGCAGTTTCCCCAGTCCTTGAATGCACCTTCCGTCCATCTGACGAATTTCAATTGCTTGGGGTCAATATGGTGGAAGGCCCCTCCGCTGACGCTCAGCCGGATATTGGCGTCCTGCTCCCATACAAACGGAATATAAGGTTCTTCACAGATGGAAATCCGACCGCTCTCTTCATCATTGTTTTCAATAAGGGCATTGCCGTAATACTTCCCGTATCTGTCCACATAGATGAGTCTGTCACCTATCTGTGGAGTCTTTTCAGAGCGTGTCCTTTCTATCAGTTCCACATAACCGTTGGCCATATCCACGTCCTGCTGTGTCAGCCAGTGCTTGTGATCGTACAGAATGTTCAGTGGCTTGAGTGTTTCCACCGTGTACTTGTTCTTTGTTGCCTGTAACATAACATTTGATTTTTTGTTAGTCCGGCTTCTGGGGCCGGAGTTCCCATAACTACAGGCTTAAAAAGGTCGTGTTCCGTACATGCAAGGCTTCGGGAAAAAATACCGCAAGCCCTCCGGGGCGAGGATGATTTTTTCCACGAACCCGAAGGGCTTGGCCTTGCTTGTACGGGAAGAACACGAATTACCTTTGCCTGTGGTTATGGGAACTCGGCTACGGTATGCTCGTTTCTCCCGATATGTTTTTGTTTCTAGATATTATATGTTTAAGATTGCCTGTAAGCCTTAGGAGTCATACCCATGTGATGCTTAAAGTATTTTGAAAAGAACGAATGATTAGGGAAATTCAGCTCATTGGATATTTCCTGGATTGTCTTATTGGTTGAGCGTAACAAAATCTTAGCTTCCAGAATGGTATATCTGTCTATCCAGTCATGAGCCGTCAGTCCGCTTGTCTTCTTTATAATGTCTGACATATATTTTGTTGAAATAAACAGTTTTTCTGCATAGAAATCCAGTGTCCTGTTTTCCTTGTAGTGTTTTATTATCAACTGAATAAATTTACTCAGTAATTCTTCTTTTCTCTCCTTTTTTTCCCGTTTATCAGAGTTTATCAATAATCCGGCGATATAATAAATCAGAGCCTGCAGTATAGAACTTATCATTTTATCCCTATATACTGACTGGTCTTTAAGTCTTTGGATAAAGAAATCATAAAACTGCTGTATATTGAAACATTGATTTGCTGTCAATTCAATTTTAGGGTATTTTTGGATATAAAGAAAAATTGGAAGTATTTCTCCTATTTTCGGAAAAGCTTCTTCAATAAAACGCTGTGAAACAATAAAGAAAATTCCTCTGATATCAGACGAAACATCCTTGTGTTCTATTATATCTTTAGGAAGTGTTATTACCATATCTCCCGGCTGTACGTCGTACCTTATCATGTTGATATCAGTAGTTATATGTCCGTTAAGACACAAACTTATTGTAAATGCACCAAGTCTGATGGGTGAATCATTGGGAATATTGAATTTAGAGAGATCATCCAGTACAATAAAATCGTTATCTACATAATCTATATCGCCTATAAGATTCTTTGCTATTCTTATATCCAGGTTCTTAAATTGGTTCATATTTTTTTATTACAAATATAATTGTATCCATATTTCCATCAAAGAATTTCTTACTAATAGAACATTTTTAATGGAAAAATGAATATAATATTCCCTTATCCAGCAACCACTATTCTAAATCACATAGTAAAAAAAGGGTTTTAGAACATTCCGCATGTGTAAATGGAAACGTGTTTCTCATTGGGTTTGATGAAATTTGCAAAAGCTAAAGTTTAAGACAATGAAAAGATTATTTATGTATTTGAGTGCTGGAATTATTATTCTTGCATCAGCCTCCTGTAAAACAGATTCAGGAAGAAAAGAAAGCTCTTCTGTACTGGTTAAAACATTAACAGTAGGAAATAAAGACAGCGTTGAGTATGTCAAATACTCTGGAGTTATAAATTCGGAGAAAGAAGTGACCATAGCTTTTAAGGTCAATGGCCAGATTGCATTCTTACCTGAAAATGAAGGAATGAGTTTCCGTAAAGGCAGTATTATAGCAACATTGGACAAGCATGATTTTGAAGTCCAGTATAATGCTGCAAAAGCTGTATTCGAACAATCGGAAAAAGAGACGAAACGCATACAAGCCTTGTTTGAGAATAACACAGTCTCTCCAAACGATTATGAGAAAGTCATTGCTGCAAACAAAGTGGCAGAGGCCAAGTTCAATGCTGCTGAAGATGCTTTGAGATACACGGAAATAAAAGCTCCATTTGACTGCTTTATATCAGATATTTTCAAAAACAGCGGAGAGATAGTTTCTGCCGGAATGCCCGTTTTGCTTCTGAAACAGGAAGGTGGGTACAAGGCGGACATAAGTATGGCATTAAAAGATTATAACAGATTGAAAAATCTTATATATGCAGAACTTGTGTGCGGTAATCTATCTACCGCAATAACATTAAAAGCCCAAAACCGCAATGCATCAAACGGACAACTATACAATGTTTCCTTTGACATACCATCAGAATTTTCCAAAGTCCTGTCAGTCGGTATGAATGTAGATATAAGATTAGCATATTCAAGCACAACCCCATCATTATCATTGCCTGCATCGGCTTTATTTCAGGATAAAGGGAACACATGCGTATGGAAGATCAATAATGGGAAGGCTGCTTGTACACCCGTTAAATTAATACGGATAGAAAGAGAAACGGCATTTGTAAGAGGGTTGGAACCTCACGACAGAATAGCCATAACCGGAATCCATAGTTTGTCTGAAGGGCAGACCGTGGAAGAAATGAAAGAAGTGTCATCAACCAATATAGGAGGAATGCTATGAAAAGTATGGCGGAATATGCCTTGGAAAACAAGGCCCTGATCAAGCTGTTTATAGCTTTCCTCGTTATCGGCGGTCTATGGTCTTTCTACTCCATGAGCAAAATGGAAGATCCGGAAATAACGGTCAAACAGGCTTTGGTCATGACTGTGTATCCTGGTGCAACTGCGCATCAGGTTGAACTTGAAGTGTCTGACAAGCTGGAAAAGGCAATACGTCAGATGGGAGATATAGACTATATTGAATCAAAATCACTGAACGACCTGTCTCTTATAAAGGTAGTTCTGAAAACAACTGTACCCAATGGCGAATTGGAACAAAAATGGGATATATTGAGAAAAAAGATTGTCGATGTTCATACCCAATTGCCTACCGGTGCCTCAGTACCAATGGTACTTGATGACTTCAGTGCTGTCTATGGAATGTTCTATACGTTAACGGCTGATGGTTTTTCAGACAGTGATATGATACGATACACAAATTTCATTCAGCGTGAACTTATTAACATAGAAGGTATAAGAAATGTCCAGATATATGGAACTGCAACACCTTGTATAAATATCAATATAGATAGTAAAGAAATGGCCCGTCTGGGAATTTCTCCAATTGAAATACTGATGACACTGCAAGATCAGAACAGGACAGTATATAGTGGCTTCTTTAATAGTGGCGATGAGCGTATGAAGGTTATGGTACCCGGAAACTTTCGAGATCTGGAAGATATTAGAAATCTGGTTCTGAAAGGTCATGACGGTAATACGTTCACTCTTGGAAATATAGCTGATATCGAGGAGAACTATGAGAAACCGCAGCGTAACAAAATGAAATATGACGGTAAAAGGGCTTATGGTATTGCAATAGCCATGGAATCAGGCTATGATATTCTAAAAATCGGAAATACTGTAACCGAAAAGATTGAAGAGCTGGAAAACGGACTTCCGTCAGGGTTCAAGTTCAACAAGGTTTTTTACCAGCCTGAGCGTGTAAGTGATGCCATTGATACATTTATTGTAAATCTTATAGAATCAGTACTTATCGTTATAGTTATTCTTATGCTTACCATGGGATTCAGAAGTGGTGTCATCATAGGAACAGGACTGGTAATTACAGTTTTGGGATCTTTTGTAGTCCTATATTTCTTTGATGGAACTCTTCAGAGAGTGTCTTTAGGGGCATTTATAGTTGCCATGGGTATGCTTGTGGATAACGCAATAGTGGTTGTGGATGGTATTTTGGTTGACAGTGCGCGTGGTATGAAAAAGCCTCAGTCACTTGTTCACACGGCTAATATCACGGCACGTCCGCTTTTGGGAGCTACCCTTATTGCTATCATAGCTTTTATGCCGGTTTCGCTGTCCCCGGATATGGCCGGAGAATATGCCCGCGACTTATTTATCGTATTGGCCGTATCTCTGTTTCTCAGCTGGATTCTGGCACTGGTACATGTCCCGATTCATTCAGAACATTATTTGAAGATTAAGACGGCAGATGACAATACAAATATTTTCAATACACCATTATACAGAAAATTTCGCGGTATGCTTACTTTCCTGCTGCATCATAAAGCCGGGACTATTATCGGAATTGTACTGCTGTTAATTGTCAGTGTTTGTTGTTTCAGTTTTTTACCACAGACATTTTTCCCGGATCTGACATACAACCAGATTTATATGGAATATAAGATGCCGGAGGGAACACGTATCGAGAAGGTTGAAAAAGATCTGGAAGAAATAGAGAGGTATCTCAAGACAAATCCGGCCATAACGCACGTAACCACATCTCTCGGAGGCACGCCGGCGAGATACAACCTTGTACGTTCAGTAGCTGATCCAAGTCTTCGATACGGAGAATTGATTATCGATTTCAAAAGCCATAAGGACATAGACAACTGTATGCAGGATTTACAGGAATATATGAACCGTCATTATCCTGATGCCTTTATCCGGCTAAAGAAATATAACACTATGTATATGGAATTTCCTATAGAAATTCTGGTCTCCGGCCCAGATCCGGGAGTTCTGAAGGAATTGAGAAACAAAATTCAGGATATTATGCGGGAGGAACCTTCTGCAATGCTTATTACAGATAATTGGGATGATCCAGTCATCAACATGGACATTAACTTCAACCAGCATAATGCCCGAAGAGCAGGACTTGGAAAAACAGATATTGGATTGTCATTGCTCTCAGTAACAGAGGGTATTCCTGTAGGTTCTTTATATGATGGCAGTATATTAAAAAATATTTACCTGAAGAACATAGGATATAACAGTCTCGAAGATGTTACTGTCAATTCTATGCTGCCTAATATTACTGCTGTGACAGAAGAGGAAAGTATCCAGCGAATGCTTATGGACCCTGAACGGAAACAGTTGTTGATAGACAGGTTGACATCCGGAAGGCCTGTTAAAGAAATATCGGACAGTATCAGCTTTGAATGGAAAGATCCAGTCGCCTACCGTTATAACGGACAGCGTGCTGTCATAGTCCAGTGTAATAATGCCTACGGATTTACCGCTGAAGATACACGCCTTGCTCTTGAAAAGAAAATTAATGAACGAATTGACTTCCCTGACGGCTATTCCATGAAATGGCTGGGTGAGTATAAGGCAAGTACAGATTCTAACAAGTATCTTTTCAGAAGTCTGCCCATAGCGGTCATATTCATGTTTGCGGTTTTGGTATTTCTATTCAGGGATTTCAAGAAACCATTAATTATTTTTCTGTGTCTTCCGCTTGCATACATAGGTATTGTAATGGGCATTTTCGTCAGTGGAAAGCCTTTCAGTTTTGTTGCTGTTGTAGGAGCTTTGGGATTGATAGGTATGATGATAAAAAATGGAGTTGTACTTATAGATGAGATAACTGCTCAGATCAAGACTGGCGTTGAGCCTGTTGAAGCCCTGTTGTCAGCTTCTTCATCCAGATTAAGACCGGTAATGATGGCTTCAGGAACTACTATCCTTGGTATGATACCTCTGATTTCAGATGCTATGTTTGGTCCTATGGCTGTAGCCATTATGGGAGGCCTTCTTGTTGGTACAATCATTACATTAATGATTATTCCTGTATTCTATGCTTTATTCTTCAATATTAAATGTGATTAAAATGAAAAGACTTTTATCAGGCATATTTATAATCCTGCTATCATCGTTCAGTTATGCCCAAAGAGTATTCACTCTTGATGACTGTTGCAGGATTGCGGTAGAGAACAATAAAAAGATGAAATTGTCAGATTTTTCGATAAAGCAGGCAGAACTTCAAGAAAAGAATGTGGCAGCAGGTTTTCTTCCGAAACTGTCCGCATCGGGAGGCTATCTTTATGCCAATAAGGATTTTTCGATGGAACTTACCCCTTCTTTATCTGCGGCCCTTGATATAAGCAATACTTATTTTGCAGGTGTACAGCTTGAACAACCAGTTTATATGGGTGGCAAAATTATTGCGGCAAGGAATATGTCGGAAATTGGCACAAATATGGCTGTACTGAACCGGAAAAAGAACGATTCCGAAATCCGTATAGAAACGGAAGAAGCATACTGGAATGTAATTAAGGCCAAGGAACTATATGAGGTTTCAATCAAATACAAGAACCTTGTGGAAGAGCTCTTTAATAATATTGAAAAGATGAATAAAACTGGTATGTCACCCAGAAATGAATTGCTCAAAGTACAGGTGAAACTGAACGAAGCCAATCTTTCCATGAAAAGAAGCGAAAATGCAATCAGACTGTCGAAAATGGCTTTATGTCATATAATGGGAATTCCTCTGAGTGATGATATTGAAATCTCAGGAACCATAGAATTTGAACCGGCAGTATTCCGAAATGATGAATTCATAATAGAAAACCGTTCTGAATATAAGTTGTTGTCTGAAAATATCAATCTGAAGAGAGAGCAGATAAAGTCTGTAAGAAGTGATTATTTGCCAAGAATAGGACTTGTAGCCGGATATAATTATATAGATGGAGTTAGAATGAACGGACATAAGTTTCTGAAAGATGACATATTTTCTGTAATGTTGGCTGTAAAGATTCCTCTTTTCCATTGGGGAGAAGGACACAGAAAAATAAAATCTGCAAAAATTGAATTGCAGAAAGCAGAGGTCATGCGGGATGAAATGATTGAAAAGATGCAATTGGAAGTTACAAGAAACTATAATATTCTGAATGAAGCTGAACTGGAGGTTGAACTTACTGAAAATGCTTTCAGTTATGCAGAGGAGAATTTGCAGGAAAGCAGCAAAAGCTTTGAAACAGGTATGGAAACATTGGCTAATTTTCTGGAAGCACAAGCCAGTTGGCAGAAAGCATATTTTGAGGTTATATCTGCAAAAATCAATTACCATATTGCAAAATCTAAATACTTAAATTCTATTGGTGGCTTATGAAATCAGATTCAATTGAAACAATAACTGCTGAAATAAAAAGGCTTTTATATAAAGAAAACCGGATAAGTATTAATGATATAATGAAAACAATTCATTATCCGCATGAAATGGTACTTATCGCAATAGGTTATCTTTTGCGTGAGGACAGTATATACTTTAATGAGCAGTATATGATCATTGAGTATAAAACATTTTATTTTTAATAGCGTCTATTCTTAGTCATTGGATACTAATGATGAAGGATGTATATTAAACTGTGCCAGTAAAGAATTAATTTCAACTTTGCTAGCACAGTTTCTGATTCTCCGCAAACACACCTAATATTTTTAGTATATTAGCGCTCAAAAAGCAGGGATTATGAACATATTCAGTTTTACGGCTCATTTCGGTTCGGAGGAAGATTGTCGTTTGCATTTCAAGGAGCAGCGTGATAAGGAAGGGGTTGTCTGCAAGCGATGCGGGGGCACTTCCCATTATTGGTTACAGGGTAAATGGAGTTATGAATGCAAAGGTTGCCGTTTCCGCACCTCGTTGCGCAGCGGTACGAACATGGAGAGCTCCAAGCTGCCGTTTCTGGTGTGGTACAAAACGATGTTCCTGATGAGTTGCACAAAAAAGGGATTCTCCACCAACGAACTCCAGAAGCAATTAGGATTGAAGCGTTACGAACCGGTATGGGCGATGGTACACAAACTCCGCAGGGCGATGGGCAACCGGGATGCAAGGTATACACTGGAAGGGATGATAGAACTGGATGAGGGTTACTTTTCGGTGGCCAGTAAGGAAATCGAGCGAGGCAAGGGTACACGTGGCCGGGGAGCCGAGGGAAAGCAGAACGTTGCGGTGATGGCCGAAAGCACCCCGTTGGAAGATATCGAAACGGGCAAAAAGGAGAAGCATGTGCGTTATTTCAAGGCCAGGGTACTGGATAGCCATCAAAGTGAAGGAATCAACGGCGTGGTCAGGGACTGCATGGAGGATGATGCCATCGTATTTTCGGACAAAAGCACTTCTTACGTTGACATCTCCGATCTGGTGGAATTGCACGTCACCGAGAAATCAGACGCCAAAACCACCAAGGAAACACTCAAATGGGTGCATATCGCAATCAGTAATGCAAAACGGACATTGCTGGGCAACTACCATAAAATCAAAAGGAAATACTTACAGTTGTATCTCAACGAGTTTATTTACAAATTAAACAGACGGTATTTTGGAGACAAACTCTTTGACAGACTAGTAATTGCGAATATAACAGGTGCATAAACGGATAATCAGAATCTTTAAACATCCTAATTAACTACCTGCGGATTTTAGGTATTATTATAGAAGCCCCCATGAATAAATCGCTCATCATTTTCGGCATCGTCAACATAACCTCGGACAGTTTCTCCGATGGAGGCCGGTATCTGGCGCCAGACGCAGCCATTGCGCAGGCGCGTAAGCTGATGGCCGAGGGGGCAGATGTGATCGACCTCGGTCCGGCATCCAGCAATCCCGACGCCGCGCCTGTTTCGTCCGACACAGAAATCGCGCGTATCGCGCCGGTGCTGGACGCGCTCAAGGCAGATGGCATTCCCGTCTCGCTCGACAGTTATCAACCCGCGACGCAAGCCTATGCCTTGTCGCGTGGTGTGGCCTATCTCAATGATATTCGCGGTTTTCCAGACGCTGCGTTCTATCCGCAATTGGCGAAATCATCTGCCAAACTCGTCGTTATGCATTCGGTGCAAGACGGGCAGGCAGATCGGCGCGAGGCACCCGCTGGCGACATCATGGATCACATTGCGGCGTTCTTTGACGCGCGCATCGCGGCGCTGACGGGTGCCGGTATCAAACGCAACCGCCTTGTCCTTGATCCCGGCATGGGGTTTTTTCTGGGGGCTGCTCCCGAAACCTCGCTCTCGGTGCTGGCGCGGTTCGATGAATTGCGGCTGCGCTTCGATTTGCCGGTGCTTCTGTCTGTTTCGCGCAAATCCTTTCTGCGCGCGCTCACAGGCCGTGGTCCGGGGGATGTCGGGGCCGCGACACTCGCTGCAGAGCTTGCCGCCGCCGCAGGTGGAGCTGACTTCATCCGCACACACGAGCCGCGCCCCTTGCGCGACGGGCTGGCGGTATTGGCGGCGCTGAAAGAAACCGCAAGAATTCGTTAACTTTTCGGTGGCCAGTAAGGAAATCGAGCGAGGCAAGGGTACACGTGGCCGGGGAGCCGAGGGAAAGCAGAACGTTGCGGTGATGGCCGAAAGCACCCCGTTGGAAGATATCGAAACGGGCAAAAAGGAGAAGCATGTGCGTTATTTCAAGGCCAGGGTACTGGATAGCCATCAAAGTGAAGGAATCAACGGCGTGGTCAGGGACTGCATGGAGGATGATGCCATCGTATTTTCGGACAAAAGCACTTCTTACGTTGACATCTCCGATCTGGTGGAATTGCACGTCACCGAGAAATCAGACGCCAAAACCACCAAGGAAACACTCAAATGGGTGCATATCGCAATCAGTAATGCAAAACGGACATTGCTGGGCAACTACCATAAAATCAAAAGGAAATACTTACAGTTGTATCTCAACGAGTTTATTTACAAATTAAACAGACGGTATTTTGGAGACAAACTCTTTGACAGACTAGTAATTGCGAATATAACAGGTGCATAAACGGATAATCAGACACAGTTTTTTCATAAATAATATTTTGAGCGTATCAAAATAAAGTTATTGAACAGGTTGTTATTTTAAAGGTTTAGTCATGACTCGTGATTATGTATCCAGACTGATTGTGACTTGTTTTGCTGTTTTTTCAGAAAAAAGGTGTTATCTTTGCAAGTGAGATAAAGAGTTATTTGAAAGCATGAGAAATATGGCGGTTCGGAACAGTCCGGCTTTTTCTTATCCATTGCCCGTTCTCGTGCGAGTTTTATCCAATCTGTTGATAGTCAAATAAAACCTACCTGATTACAACAAATATAGGAAAATTAAGGATTAGGGATTAAGGATTAAGGATTAATTTTATCGCAATCCCTAATCCCTAATCCCTGCCCCCTATCTTCAGTCTTGATAATAAATACGTTTTACCCGCGTAGAAACGCTTGTCAACACCTCATAAGGAATAGTTTCGAGTACATCGGAAAGAACGGTTATAGGCAGATGGTCACCAAAAATTTCCACACTGTCACCCTCCTTGCAATCAATGTCCGTCACGTCAATCATACAGACATCCATGCAGATATTCCCTACATAGGCTGCCCGTTGGCCGTTTACAAGACAATAGGCATGTCCATTTCCAAGATGGCGGTTCAGGCCGTCGGCGTAACCGATGGGAAGAGCCGCTATACGCGACGGACGGGTGAGATGCCCTTTCCGGCTATACCCCACCGTATCCTCTTCGGGAACATCACGTATCTGGAGGATGGTAGTCTTCAACGTGCTCACATTATTCATAATGGAATTGTCTATGGGATTGACACCATAGAGGCCGATACCCAGGCGCACCATATCGAATTGCGCCCCGGGGAAACGCTCGATACCTGCGGAATTGCAGATATGGCGAAGTATCTTATGCGGAAAAGCCTCCTGCAATTCCATGGACGCTTTCTCGAACATTTCTATCTGCCGGCGTGTAAAACTGTCGAATTGTTGCGAATCGCTCCCTACCAAATGCGAGAAGACGGAACGGGCAATCACGGCATTCTGTCCCTTCAGCCGTTCTATCAGCCGGGGCATATCCTCCGGAGCAAACCCCAGGCGGTGCATACCGGTATCCAGCTTTATGTGGATGGGGAAGTTTGTGATACCTTCCTTTTCCGCTTCTTTAATCAAAGCGTCCAGCAGATGGAAGCTATATACTTCGGGCTCCAGCTTGTAATCGAACATGGTCTTGAAAGCAGTCATCTCAGGATTCATGATAATGATATTCGCAGTGATGCCCGCTTTGCGGAGTTCGGAGCCTTCGTCGGCAACCGCCACGGCAAGATAATCGACATGATGTTCCTGCAAAGTCTTGGCTATCTCGTAAGAACCTGCACCGTAAGCGGAGGCTTTCACCATGCAGACCATCTTTGTTTCTGGCTTCAGCCTGCCACGATAATAGTTCAGATTGGCAATCATAGCTCCAAGATTAACCTCCAGGATGGTTTCGTGCACCTTCTTCTCCAATACTTCCGTCAAGGAGTCAAAACCGAACTTACGTGCACCCTTAATCAGAATTATTTCGTTTTCAAGGCGAAGTTCCCCACGCTGAATGGCACGTATCAAGGCCGCTGTATCCGGATAAAAGGTCTTCTCTATATTAAAGCGTGCAGCGCAGGAAGATATTTCATTTCCTACACCTATGATGCGTTCAATGCCACGGCTGTTTACCAGCTGTGCCACTTGTCGGTAAAGTGTCGGCGTGTTCTGACCGGTCTCCAATATATCCGAAAGAACCAAAGTCCGCCTCAATCCCTTACTTTGCGAACGGCGGTAAAGAAAATCGAGTGCAATATCCAATGAGCCAAGGTCAGAATTATAACTGTCGTTAATCAACAGACAGTTGTTTTTTCCCTCCTTGACTTCCAGCCGCATGGCGATGGGTTCCAGCCTTGCCATACGTTCTGTAATCTGTTCGGCAGGAAGCATCAGATAGAGGCATGCGGCCAGGCAGTTCAGCGAATTCTCGATGGAAGCATCATCTATGAACGGTAGAGTAAACGTATTATCCATATCCAGATAGCGATAGGAAATGACAGTACAGTCATCCCGTTTCTCCACCTTACTTATATATAGAGGACGTTCCATATCTTTCCGGCTCCACGCAATCTCACGTGCAGACAGCATGGACTTCGCCACACAGTTACTGACGAACTCATCGTCACCATTATAAATCACTACATCACAATTCTTGAAAAGCGTCAGCTTCTCCATGCATTTCTCCTGCAACGAGAAGAAATTTTCCTGGTGAGCCCCTCCTATATTGGTCAGGATACCTATGGTAGGCTTGATAATGTTCTGCAAAGCGCGCATTTCCCCCGGCTCGGAAATACCGGCTTCAAAAATAGCAAGTTCGGACTGTTCGTTCATCTGCCACACAGACAAAGGCACTCCAATCTGGGAGTTATAACTGCGGGGAGAACGGATAATGGCACGTTCCGGACTGAGCAACTGGTGCAGCCATTCCTTCACAACAGTCTTGCCGTTGCTTCCCGTAATACCGATGACCGGTATCTGGAACCGGTTCCGATGCTGTTCCGCCAGTTTTTGCAAGGCTTTCAGCGGGTTGGGAACGATAAGATAATTGACAATTGACTGCATATCATCACGCTGCATAGCATTGTCAATTGTCAATTGTCCATTGTCCATTAATCTAAAGCTTTCTTCGCTAAGCACAAAATTACGTACTCCACGGGCATATAAATCTGCAATATAGCGCGCACCGTCATTCCTCTTGGTGGTCAAGGCAAAGAATAATGTTTCCTCAGGAAAATTCAGGGAACGGCTGTCAGTGAGCAGCCAGTCTATGGTAGCCGGCGCGTTTCCCATACGCCGTGCGCCAATACTTTCGGTTATGCTTTCAATCGAATACGACATATTTCTCTCTCTTTTTGGAAATCTAAGTACGGGTATTTTCCGTTAAGTTGGTCTATTTTTAACACAATTTGTCCTAAAAAACGCTTATACTCTTCTGAAGCGGGATAAAATGGCTTATGCAACAACATCTTACGGATATTTTCACTTTCTTCCATAATCCGTAACGCATCGGCAGAGATGCACGACTGGGTAAACCGTTCCCAGACATAGCGAATGGCCGTTTCGGAAGGATGCACCATGTCTTCTGCATAGAAGCGATAGTCACGAAGCTCGTCGAGCAGCAACTCATAAGCCGGAAAATAGAAAACATGTTCTGGGAAAGTGGCTTGCAACTGGTTCACGGCAAGCAGCAAGGTAGCTTTACTGAGCTGGTTGGCATGCATTCCGTCACGCACGTGGCGGATGGGGCTGACGGTGAACAACACTTTCAACCGGGGAATCCGCGCCAGCAAGCCGGAAAGCAAAGAGGTGTAGTCAGATACTATTTCACTGACAGAAAGCATACGGCGGGTAAAGCAGGACTCAGGTTGCTTATGACAGTTGGCAACTACAGTTCCCGTCTTTTTATTTTCATAAACCCAGGCAGAGCCGAAAGTCAGCAGCAGACAATCCAACCGGTCCAGCCTTTCATGGGCGCTTTTCAAACGCCCGTTAATGCCTGCCAATGTTTCCTCTGCAGAGACTGAGGAAAAGCTACCATGATGCATGGCACTGTGCCAAAGTTCATGAAAGAGGAAAATATCGTTTTCATTGTAGCATCTGCCCGCAATGATTTCACGCAATGCCGCAGAAATGGAAAACGGATTATAAAGCACACCATAAGGATTGACGTCACAACGGAACTTGGCATCCGCCAGCCTTTGCCCCATCTCGGACGCAAAACAAGAACCCATCAGCAACAGATTATTCTCTTGCGAAAGAAGGGGCATACTGGAAACTACTTCTACAGGCGTATAAAGATTCATAAGCTCGGAATAAATAAACCATTCACTTTCTCGAAAAAAATGATGTACCAACTGCTTGCTACGCCACAAAGATAGTAAATTTCAATATATAACGGTCGAAACATAAAAAGGCAGGTGATATAACCTTTCATTATATCATCTGCCTTAAATAAAAATACTATATATTCTATTAATACCAATTAGCCGTAGGATCAGCCACCCAATCTGCAAAACCTGGATATTTATCATTAATATCCTGACGTTCAGCAGTCCATTCATATCTTGTCTCTACACGTATCTTCTGCGGCGCTTTGCCTATCTCCGCTTTCAGTGTATATACTTCAGCATTTTGACCTTCCACTTTGATATTTACGGCACCGGTACCGTCAACTCTGTACATCACCGGAGCCTTAGTTGCCCCAGCACCTGTATTTACCATTGTAGTATTAGAAACGCCAAGAGTCCATGAACTTCACGGCTATCACCGCCTACCTCAATATACAAAGGCAAAGTACCACCCGCAGCCTGCAGGGTAATGATAGTTGCTCCTCCATTGGTCGCTACATCAAACACGACATCGTTGAAGTCAAAATCATCACTGTCTCCAAGGTCTTCTGCTATGATTCTGTACGCATTCGTATATACGGCCGGAGAGATCTTCACAATCCAATCACTATAATATCCATCTGCAGCCACTTGTTGATTTGGGTTCTGTCCGGTAGCTTCAAAGTCAAATCCCACATAATAAGCACCCTCAATATATTGTATAGTATAATTATAGTGCATTTTACCATCCAGAGAAGCCCTATAGCCAAAAGAAGACGTTCCACTATTCTGCATTAGCATTATAGCCCCCTCAGTAGCATTAAAATTATTGATATGGTCATCTGATGCCGCAACCAAAAAATCCATATTAGAGTGTGAGCCACTTACATGTTGAACAAAAAAGTCGGTCCAATCCCCCCCAATGGATTGTGGATTCCGATATGTTTTAAACCATTCCGTAACCACTTCTTTTTCTGTAGCCGTAACACTCCCCGGTACTTCCGTAAAATCTTTCCATTGATTGCTATTAGTGTTAGCAACACGCGTTGTCGGTGTTACCCCAAATCCCCAATCCTGATCAACTGCAATTTCTCCATACCTCTGCACAAAAGCCGATGCATACTGTGCCTCTTTCTTAGCTGCCGCCTTTTCCGGGTTGAACAGATCGCTATCAGAACCGCAAGCGGAAAAAACCACTACGCCCATAATAGCCAAAACTTTAAAGTCAAGCTTTTTCTTCATATCATTCATTGTTTATTCATTTAACAATTCGTGATTACACCCCATTCCGACACATATTACAACCAAGAATACCATCACATACAATTCAGAATTGTATAACATATTGATAAACAGGACATATTCCACTTCGCAATATACATAATATTATATCAACAACAACCAAAGCTTCTAAAAAGTTGCAATAAATAATTTATAAAATTGCATTTTTCAACAAACATCAAGTGTAGAGCAGCTCTTATCACAGACGGTCACGTGCGAGAATAAAAGTCAATCTTTGGAAGGATTAATATCCTTGTCTACTAACACCAAATCATTCCTATATGGAGAAAAAATCGTTCCACCATGGTGGAACGATTTTTCCCCCAGGATGGAACAATATTTTCTCCATGGAGGAACGATTTACTATCAGGCATCTTTTCCCTTAACCATAGGCAGGCTGAACGAGAAATATGGCGTATGCAAAGAGAAAGTAAAAACAGAAGTGAACAAAAGAGGCTTTTTTTCCTTCTAAAACTTCCCGCCATCCGTTTTCTTTTGCTATTTTTGCATTTTGTAATCTTCAGATTAGAAATGAGAACAGAACCAACAACATATAACTTGCTTAACACCATTACATTTCCCGAGGATTTACGCCAACTCAGCGTAGAAGAGCTTCCTGAAGTCTGTAAAGAATTGAGGCAAGACATTATAAAGGAGGTTTCGTGTAACCCCGGACATTTCGCTGCCAGCCTGGGCACGGTAGAGCTGACCGTTGCCTTGCACTATGTATTCAATACTCCGTACGACCGCATAGTCTGGGATGTAGGCCATCAGGCGTACGGGCACAAGATACTGACCGGACGCCGTGAAGCATTCTCCACCAACCGTAAATTCAAGGGAGTTCGTCCTTTTCCCTCACCAGAGGAAAGCGATTATGACACATTCACCTGCGGACATGCGTCAAATTCAATCTCCGCCGCCCTTGGCATGGCTGTTGCCGCTGCCGAAAAAGGCGAAAAGGACCGCCATGTAGTGGCCGTCATCGGTGATGGAAGCATGAGCGGCGGCCTGGCTTTCGAAGGACTAAACAACGCTTCGTCTACCCCTAACAACCTTCTTATCATTCTCAACGACAATGATATGTCGATAGACAGAAGTGTAGGCGGCATGAAGCAGTACCTTTTCAACTTGACTACCAGCAACCGCTATAACCAGCTGCGCTTCAAGACATCCAGACTGCTGTTCAAAATGGGACTTTTGAACGAGGACCGCCGCAAAGCGCTGATTCGCTTCGCCAACAGCCTAAAATCAATGGCCGCCCAGCAGCAGAATATCTTTGAAGGGATGAACATCCGCTACTTCGGCCCTATCAATGGACACGATGTGAAAAACATAGCCCGTGTCCTGCGGGACATCAAAGATATGCAGGGACCGAAAATACTGCATCTGCACACTGTGAAAGGAAAAGGATTCGAACCTGCCGAGAAGAATCCCGATATCTGGCATGCACCGGGCAAGTTCGATCCGGAAACCGGAGAACGCCTCAAGGCGGATACCAGCAATTTGCCTCCGCTTTTCCAGGACGTGTTTGGGGAAACGCTGGTAGAACTGGCAAAGGAAAATCCGAAAATCGTCGGAGTAACCCCCGCCATGCCCACCGGCTGCTCCATGAACAAGCTGATGGACACCATGCCCGACCGTGCCTTCGATGTGGGTATTGCCGAAGGGCATGCAGCCACTTTCTCGGGCGGTATGGCTAAAGAAGGAATGCAGCCTTTCTGCAACATCTACTCCTCCTTCATGCAGCGGGCATACGATAATGTCATCCATGACATCGCCCTGCTCCGCCTCCCCGTCGTACTTTGCCTGGACCGCGCCGGACTGGTAGGAGAAGACGGACCGACACACCACGGAGTTTTCGACCTGGCCTATTTCCGTCCGATTCCCAACCTGACCATATCTTCACCGATGGACGAACATGAATTGCGCCGTCTGATGTACACGGCACAGTTGCCGGACCAAGGTCCGTTCGTCATCCGCTATCCCCGCGGACGCGGCGTATTGCTGGATTGGAAATGTCCGCTGGAAGAAATCCCCGTAGGCAAAGGGCGCAGACTGAAAGAAGGCAAAGACCTGGCAGTCATCACCCTCGGTCCCATAGGCAACGTGGCCGCACGTGCCATAGAGCGTGCGGAGAAGGACAAAGGAATCTCCATAGCCCACTACGACCTGCGTTTTCTCAAGCCGCTCGACGAAGCCCTGCTGCACGAGGTAGGACTCAACTTCCAGCATGTCGTCACCATAGAAGACGGTGTCAAAAAAGGAGGAATGGGCAGTGCCGTACTGGAGTTCATGGCGGACAATGACTATATTCCCCATTTCAGACGTATCGGTGTACCCGATGCCTTCATAGAACACGGCACCATACAAGAGTTGCATCATCTTTGCGGAATGGACGAAGAAGGAATCTATACATTATTAATTAAGAATGAGGAATGAAGAATGAAGAATTCAGCTACGCGATGCAAGCACGCCGCATGGCAAATTCTTCATTCTTCATTCCTCATTCTTCATTTCCATAAAGAAAGTGAAAATAATTATTGCAGGTGCCGGCGCAGTAGGCACACACTTGGCCAAATTGCTGTCCCGCGAGAAGCAGGACATCATTCTGATGGACGACAACGAAGACAAGTTGAGCACACTGAACTCCAACTTTGACTTGATGACGGCTACAGCCTCCCCTACCTCCATAAAAGGCTTGAAAGAAGTGGGAGTGGGAGAGGCAGACTTGTTCATAGCCGTCACCCCCGATGAAAGCCGGAACATGACCGCATGCATGCTGGCAAACAATCTGGGAGCACAAAAGACCGTAGCCCGTATTGACAACTACGAATACCTGCTGCCCAAAAACAAGGAATTTTTCCAGAAGCTGGGTGTCGATTCACTCATCTATCCGGAAATGCTTGCCGCCAAAGAAATCGTATCTTCCATCCGCATGAGCTGGGTACGCCAATGGTGGGAATTCTGCGGAGGAGCCTTGATACTGATAGGTACCAAGATGCGCGAAAAAGCCGAGATACTGAACATCCCCCTCCACGAACTGGGTGGACCGGAGCTGCCCTATCACGTGGTAGCCATCAAACGGGGAAGCGAGACACTGATTCCCCGTGGTGACGATACCATCAAGCTACATGACATCGTATACTTTACCACCACACGAAAATACGTCCCCTACATCCGCAAAATAGCCGGCAAGGAAGATTATGCCGATGTGCGCAACGTGATGATTATGGGTGGAAGCCGGATTGCCGTACGAACCGCCCAATATGTCCCGGACTACATGCAGGTGAAAATCGTGGACAACGACCTGAACCGCTGCAACCGCCTGACCGAGCTGCTTGACGACCGCACCATGATTATCAATGGCGACGGGCGGGATATGGACCTGCTTGTGGAAGAGGGACTGAAAAATACGGAAGCCTTCGTTGCCTTGACCGGCAACTCGGAGACTAATATCCTGGCCTGCCTTGCCGCCAAACGCATGGGAGTCAGCAAAACCGTAGCGGAAGTGGAGAACATCGACTACATAGGCATGGCCGAAAGCCTTGACATCGGCACCGTCATCAACAAAAAGATGATTGCTGCCAGCCACATCTACCAGATGATGCTGGATGCGGACGTCAGCAACGTGAAATGCCTGACCTTTGCCAATGCCGATGTAGCGGAATTTACCGTTAAGGCCGGCTCGAAGATTACCAAACATCCGGTAAAAGACCTCGGCCTCCCGAAAGGAGCCACCATCGGCGGACTTATCCGCCAGGGGGAAGGCGTTGTGGTTATGGGTAACACCCTGATACAGCCGGGTGACCATGTAGTGGTATTCTGCCTGAACATGATGATTAAGAAAATCGAAAAATACTTTAACTAATTGAGAATGAGTAGTTGGTAAATGATTAACTTCAAGACAATCATACGGATTATCGGTATTCTGCTATTGCTGGAAACAGTCATGTTTCTGGTCTGTTCGGGCGTGTCCTTCTACTACAGAGAAAGCGATATGCTCGACTTCTGGAAAGCAGGAGGCATCACAGCAGGGGTAGGCTTATTGCTGGCGGCTCTCGGCAAGGGAGGTGAACGACAACTGACGCGCCGTGACGGATATGTACTGGTCAGCTTTGCCTGGGTGGCATTCTCTCTTTTCGGAATGCTGCCTTTCTATATAGGCGGATACATACCCGACATTGCCAATGCATTCTTCGAAACCATGTCCGGTTTCAGCAGTACGGGTGCCACCATCTTGGACGACATCGAGTCACTTCCTCATGGAATACTGTTCTGGCGCAGTATGACACAGTGGATTGGCGGCTTGGGAATCATCATGTTCACCATTGCAGTGCTTCCCATCTTCGGAGTCAGTGGCCTGCAGGTGTTCGCCGCCGAGGCAAGCGGCCCTACACATGACAAGGTTCATCCCCGTATCGGTATCACCGCCAAATGGATTTGGAGTATCTATGCCGGCATAACCGCTCTGCTTGTCAGTCTGCTGATGCTTGGAGGTATGGACTGGTTCGACAGTATCTGCCATGCATTTGCCACTACCGGTACCGGTGGCTTCTCCACCAAGCAGGCCAGCGTTTCCTACTACAATTCTCCTTATATAGAATATGTCATCTCCATTTTCATGTTTATCTCCGGCATCAACTTCACCTTGCTATTATTGTTCGTCAACCGGAAATTCAAGAAGTTCATCAGCAATGCCGAGCTGAAATTCTATTTCGGTTCAGTTGTGCTCTTCACTGCCGTCATAGCCATCGTACTTTACTATACCAGTCCCATGGGGATGGAAGAATCCTTCCGCAAATCCTTGTTCCAAGTAATCTCCCTCCATACATCCACCGGTTTTGCGACAGATGACTACATGCAATGGACACCCGTCCTGTGGGGGCTGCTTACCATCATCATGCTGATGGGGGCGTGTGCAGGCAGTACCACCGGAGGCTTGAAGTGTATACGTATGGTAATTCTTACCAAAGTCTCACGAAACGAGTTCAAACACATCCTACACCCCAATGCCATACTTCCGGTACGGATAAACAAGCAGTTAATCTCTCCCTCCATTGTCTCCACCGTACTGGCTTTTTGTTTTATTTATATCGCCATTATAGTCATCGGCACACTGCTCATGATGGCTATGGGTGTCGGGGCTGAAGAATCAATGGGCTGCGTCATTTCCAGTATCGGTAATATGGGACCCGGATTGGGTGAAACCGGACCTGCCTATTCGTGGAATGCCCTGCCCGATGCAGCTAAATGGCTGTTATCCTTTTTAATGCTTCTGGGTCGTCTTGAGTTATTTACCGTACTGCTGCTTTTCACACCGGATTTCTGGAAACGGAATTGATTTAGGATAAAAAGTGTAAAAATAATCATTTTTTGTTATGCGGGGATAGCAAATTGAACAATACTTATTATATCTTTGCGTCCTTGAAAGAGAGAATTGTGGTATGAAGCAATGCATTAAATACTGTTTAATCATAATCTTTGCAGCCCTATTGCACGACAGTGCAACCGGAGCTGCAGATATTTTGTGCGTTCCTGCCACCCGACAAGCAGAATGCTGTACGCTGTCACAAGCTCCTACCACCCAACAAGCAGTCCAGAAGTTCTACGACTTGTTTTCACCAAACTCCCTCTGCATAGAACATGTGGACCATACGCAAGTACCAACCAACAAAAGCGTACTCCTGCGCATGTACATCTACAAGATGCAGCAGCATGCCTATGCACCGGAATGCGACCGTTTGTTGAATCTGTCTCCTCATCCCGTACCCGACGCGAATTATTACGTGTTCGGGCTAAGAAAGATTATCATTTAGAAGGCCTGCAAGCGCAGACGCTTGCCCCTGACCTCGCCGGACAACAAATCAGAGGTTTTGTCCTCCGGTGCGATGTATCTATTATTATATATCTAAAATCTTATCAGGTTTATGAACTTTACTTTGTTAGTGGTCGTCTTATTGACGGCAATCGCTTTCGTGGGTATCGTCATCGCGCTCTCCAATGCGATAGCACCCCGTTCGTACAATGCACAGAAGATGGAGCCGTACGAGTGTGGTATCCCTACCCGCGGTAAATCGTGGATGCAATTCCGGGTAGGTTACTATCTGTTTGCCATCTTGTTCCTGATGTTCGAAGTGGAAACGGTATTTCTGTTCCCTTGGGCAGTCATCACCCGCGAACTTGGCGTGGCAGGACTTTTCAGTGTTTTATTTTTCCTGATTATATTGATTCTGGGCCTTGCTTATGCCTGGAGGAAAGGAGCTTTGGAATGGAAGTAACAAAGAAGCCGAAAATTAAATCTATCCCTTATGAGGAGTTTACAGACAACGAAACGTTGGAGAAACTGGTTCGGGAACTTAATGCCGGAGGCGCCAATGTCGCCCTTGGCGTACTGGACGATTTCGTCAACTGGGGACGCAGCAACTCACTGTGGCCTCTTACGTTTGCAACCAGCTGTTGCGGTATCGAATTCATGGCCCTCGGCGCAGCCCGCTACGATATGGCGCGCTTCGGGTTCGAGGTAGCCCGTGCCAGTCCGCGCCAGGCAGACATGATTATGGTTTGCGGAACAATAACCAACAAGATGGCTCCCGTTCTGAAACGTCTTTACGACCAGATGGCCGATCCGAAATATGTAGTAGCCGTAGGCGGCTGTGCCGTCAGCGGAGGCCCGTTCAAGAAATCCTATCACGTGGTGAACGGTGTGGACAAGATTCTGCCGGTGGATGTCTACATTCCCGGTTGCCCTCCGCGTCCGGAAGCATTCTACTACGGCATGATGCAATTGCAGCGTAAAGTGAAAATAGAGAAATACTTCGGTGGAGTAAACAGAAAAGAAGAGAACCACTAATCAGTACTTAAAAATATGGAAATAAAATACATAGAGCCCTCAGTCCTGCACGACGAAATGCTGCGTCTGCGGAAAGAGAAACAAATGGACTTCCTGGAATGCCTCAGCGGTATGGATTGGGGAATACCCGACGAGAAAGACGCACCGGACACCCCCCGCGGACTCGGTGTAGTCTATCTGTTGGAATCTATTGTTACCGGCGAACGGATAGCGGTACGCACCGCCACTCTAAACCGGGAACATCCCGAACTTCCTTCCGTCAGCGATATCTGGAAAGCTGCGGATTTCAACGAGCGCGAAGTCTACGACTTTTACGGCATCGTTTTCATCGGTCATCCGGATATGCGCCGACTCTATCTGCGCAATGACTGGGTAGGCTATCCCATGCGTAAAGACAATGAGCCGGAAAAAGATAATCCGTTGCGTATGGACAACGAAGAAACGGTGGACACTACCATGGAATTGGAGCTGAATCCCGACGGTAGCATCAAGAATAAGGAGATGCAACTTTTCGGTGATGAGGAATATGTGGTGAACATCGGTCCCCAACATCCGGCCACCCACGGCGTAATGCGCTTCCGTGTATCATTGGAGGGTGAAATCATCGACAAGATTGATGCCAACTGCGGCTACATCCACCGGGGTATCGAGAAGATGTGCGAAAGCCTGACCTATCCGCAGACCTTGGCTCTGACCGACCGTCTGGACTACCTGGGCGCACACCAGAACCGCCATGCCTTGTGCATGTGTATCGAAAAGGCAATGGGCGTGGAAGTAAGCGAACGCGTGCAGTACATACGTACCATCATGGACGAGTTGCAGCGAATAGACTCTCACCTGCTGTTCTATTCTTGTCTTGCTATGGACCTGGGTGCATTAACGGCCTTCTTCTACGGTTTCCGCGACCGCGAAAAGATACTCGACATCTTTGAGGAAACTTGCGGTGGACGCCTCATCATGAACTACAACACCATCGGTGGCGTGCAGGCAGACATTGCTCCCGGCTTCGTAAAGAAAGTGAAGGAGTTTATCCCCTACCTCCGCGGTATCCTACACGAATATCACGACGTATTCACCGGGAACATCATTGCCCAGCAACGTCTGAAAGGTGTGGGTATACTCTCACGGGAAGATGCCATCGCCTTTGGAGCTACCGGAGGCACCGGACGCGCCAGCGGATGGGCCTGCGACGTGCGTAAGCGTATGCCATATGCCGTATATGACAAGGTGGACTTTAAAGAAGTCATCCGCACCGAAGGCGATTCATGGGCACGCTACCTTATCCGTATGGATGAAATTCTGGAGAGCCTGAAAATTATCGAGCAACTGATAGACAACATCCCGGAAGGAGCCTACCAGGAAAAGATGAAACCTATTATCCGCGTACCGGAAGGCACTTATTATGCAGCCGTAGAAGGTAGCCGCGGTGAATTCGGCGTCTTCCTCGAAAGCCACGGCGACAAGACGCCTTACCGCCTGCATTTCCGCAGTACGGGCTTGCCATTGGTATCGACCGTAAATACGATTTGCCGCGGAGCTAAAATCGCCGACCTTATTGCCATTGGCGGAACATTGGATTATGTAGTACCAGATATTGACAGATAAAAGGATTTACGATTTGACAATTTACAATTTACCATGCGGAATTACAGCGCAGCCAAATTGTAAATTGTACATTGTGAATTGTAAATCAAAAAGCGCCTCGTAAATTGTAAATAGTAAATTGTAAATAGTAAATGAACAACGTGTTTGACTTTAGTATAGTAACCAACTGGATACACCAGATGCTGACTTCCCTGATGCCGGAAGGTCTGGCAATATTCCTCGAATGCGTGGTGATTGGCGTATGCATCATCTTGATGTATGCCGTGCTTGCCATCATCCTGATTTACATGGAGCGTAAGATATGCGCCTTCTTCCAATGCCGCCTCGGTCCGATGCGCGTGGGGAAATGGGGATTGCTCCAAGTGCCCTGCGACGTCATCAAGATGTTGACAAAGGAAATCATTGATTTGAAATTCTCTGACCGGTTCCTCTACAATCTGGCACCGTTCATGGTAATCATCGCTTCTTTCCTGACATTTGCCTGCCTGCCCATCAACAAGGGATTGGAGGTATTGGACTTCAATGTAGGAGTGTTCTTCCTGCTGGCTGCATCGAGTATCGGCGTAGTGGGTATCCTGCTGGCAGGCTGGAGTTCCAACAATAAATTCTCGCTGATTGGAGCCATGCGAAGCGGTGCGCAGATTATCAGCTACGAGTTGTCCTGCGGATTGAGCATACTGACAATGGTAGTGTTGATGGGAACCATGCAGTTCTCCGAAATAGTAGAAGGACAAGCTGACGGCTGGTTCATCTTCAAGGGACATATCCCTGCATTGATAGCCTTCATCATCTACCTCATTGCCGGAAATGCGGAAACCAACCGCGGTCCCTTCGACTTGCCCGAAGCCGAAAGCGAGTTGACTGCCGGATACCATACGGAATACAGCGGTATGGGCTTCGGATTCTTCTATCTGGCAGAATATTTGAATCTGTTTATCGTAGCCTCCGTGGCAGCCACCATCTTCCTGGGAGGCTGGATGCCGCTACACATCGTAGGCCTGGACGGCTTCAACGCAGTGATGGATTACATTCCGGGATTTGTATGGTTCTTCGGAAAGGCCTTCTTCGTAGTCTTCCTGCTGATGTGGATAAAGTGGACCTTCCCCCGCCTGCGTATTGACCAGATTCTGAATCTGGAGTGGAAGTACCTGGTACCCATCTCTATGGTGAACTTGATTTTGATGGTATTAATTGTAGTATTTAAATTGCATTTCTAACCGGCGTAGCGCCGGAGCAAGATTTCCTTGCGGATAATTTTAATAAAGGCAAAAGTAATGAAAGAAAAGAACTCTTATATCGGCGGACTCATACACGGCGTCACTTCTCTGCTGACAGGTATGAAGACAACCATGACCGTATTCTGCCGACGAAAGACTACCGAACAATATCCGGAAAACCGCTCGACATTGAAACTCTCCGACCGTTTCCGTGGCACGCTGACCATGCCCCATAATGATAAAAATGAACATCGGTGTGTAGCTTGCGGTTTGTGCCAGATGGCTTGTCCCAACGACACTATCAAGGTGACCGGCGAGATGGTTGAAACGGAAGACGGCAAGAAAAAGAAGATATTGGTTAAGTACGAATACGACCTCGGTTCGTGCATGTTCTGCCAACTCTGTGTGAATGCCTGCCCTCACGATGCCATCACGTTCGACCAGGATTTTGAGCATGCAGTGTTCGACCGCACGAAACTGGTCATGACGCTGAACCGTCCGGGCAGCCATGTAGAAGAAAAAAAGAAACCCGCTGCTCCCAAAGAAGAGACAACAAAGTAATTCGTTAATAGTAACTTGTAATTAAACAACATGGAAATAACTCTTGAAACAGTAGTATTCTACTTCCTTGCGGCCTTTATCACCGTATTTTCCATCTTGACGGTAACGACCCACCGCATGGTGCGCTCGGCCACCTACCTGCTGTTCGTACTTTTCGGTACGGCAGGCATCTACTTTCTGCTGGGTTACACCTTCCTCGGTTCCGTGCAGATTATGGTCTATGCCGGCGGTATCGTAGTGCTCTACGTCTTCTCCATACTGCTTACCAGTGGCGAAGGCGATGTCATCGAGAAGTTAAAGCGTAGCAGGTTCCTTGCCGGACTGGGTGCCACCGTGGGCGGTGCCATCATCGTAGTATTCATCACTTTGAAGCATAAGTTCATTGCCACCACCGACGTGGAGCCTTTGGAAGTCAACATCAAGACCATCGGTCACCACATGCTGAGCGGTGACAAGTATGGTTATCTGCTTCCCTTCGAAGCTGTCAGCATCTTGTTATTGGCATGTATCGTAGGTGGATTATTAATAGCACGTAAAAGATAAGAATTATGATACACATGGAATATTATCTGATAGTTTCGGCTATCATGTTTTTCGCAGGCATCTATGGGTTCTTTACCCGCCGCAACACGCTGGCGATACTTATCAGCATCGAGCTGATTCTGAATGCCACGGACATCAACTTTGCGGTGTTCAACCGTTTCCTATTCCCCGGAGGACTGGAAGGATATTTCTTCTCTTTATTCTCCATCGCCATCTCGGCGGCCGAAACGGCTGTAGCCATTGCCATCATGATTAACATCTACCGTAACATCCGCAGTATCCAGGTGAACAAACTGGATGAGATGAAGTGGTAAGAGCAAGAATCGCCAAGCGATGTTTCTTGAATAGTAATAATTGATAAACATAGTATATATGGAATATACAATATTAATCCTTCTACTCCCTTTCCTCTCTTTCCTCGCTCTGGGACTTGGAGGTAAATGGATGTCACACCGCACTGCCGGCCTTATCGGAACTGCGGCACTGGGTGTGGTCGCAGTGCTTTCCTATCTCACCGCAGGAATGTACTTCAGCGCTCCCCGCCTTGCCGATGGTACGTACGAGGCGCTGATGCCCTATAACTTCAAATGGCTGCCTTTCACAGAAAGCCTCAGTATCGACATGGGTATCCTACTCGACCCGATTTCGGTTATGATGCTCGTGGTCATCAGTACCGTTTCGCTGCTGGTACACATATACTCTTTCGGCTACATGAAGGGCGAACGCGGTTTCCAGCGTTACTACGCCTTCCTGTCGCTCTTCACCATGTCCATGCTCGGACTGGTAGTAGCAACGAATATCTTCCAGATGTATCTGTTCTGGGAGTTGGTGGGCGTGTCCTCCTATCTGCTGATTGGTTTCTATTATACGAAGCCGGCGGCTATTGCCGCTTCGAAGAAGGCTTTTATCGTGACCCGTTTTGCTGACCTGGGATTCCTTATAGGTATCCTCGTCTATGGGTATTATGCCGGTACATACACCTTCAGCCCTAATGAGATGGCGCTGGCAAAGGGCGGTGCGGTAATGATTCCGCTTGCCTTGGGACTGATGTTCATCGGTGGTGCCGGAAAGAGTGCCATGTTCCCGTTGCACATCTGGCTGCCCGATGCCATGGAAGGTCCTACGCCGGTCAGTGCACTGATTCATGCCGCCACAATGGTGGTTGCAGGTGTCTATCTGGTGGCACGCATGTTCCCGTTGTTCATAGAATATGCTCCCAGCGTGCTGCACATCGTGGCATACGTAGGAGCCTTCACGGCATTCTATGCCGCCAGTGTGGCATGTGTGCAGAGTGACATCAAGCGTGTACTGGCATTCTCCACCATCTCCCAAATCGGTTTCATGATGGTGGCGCTGGGTGTATGTACATCAGCCGACCCACACGAAGGGGGACTGGGCTACATGGCAGGCATGTTCCACTTGTTCACACACGCCATGTTCAAGGCATTGCTGTTCCTCGGAGCGGGTAGCATCATCCATGCCGTACACAGCAACGAGATGTCTGCCATGGGTGGACTGCGGAAGTATATGCCCATTACGCATATCACGTTCCTCATCGCTTGCCTTGCCATTGCAGGTATTCCTCCGTTCTCCGGATTCTTCTCCAAAGATGAAATCCTGACGGCATGCTTCCAGTTCAGCCCCATCATGGGATGGATTATGACAGTGATTGCAGGTATGACAGCATTCTATATGTTCCGTCTTTATTATGGTATCTTTTGGGCCGGCTCAGAGCCGGGGCAAAAGTCGGCAAGCGATGGGGGCGACAGCCACATGCCTCACCCCCACGAGAGTCCTCTGGCGATGACCCTGCCCCTGATGCTCCTTGCTGTGGTTACGATAATTGCCGGTTTCATTCCTTTCGGACACTTCATCAGTTCCAACGGTGAAGCATATAACATCCATCTGGATTGGAGTGTGGCAGGTACAAGTATCGCCGTAGCGGTGGTTTCCATAGCCATTGCCACCTACATCTATGCAGGTAGCCGGCAACCCGTTGCCGATACATTGGCACACCGTTTCAAAGGCTTGTGGACAGCAGCTTACCACCGCTTCTATCTGGACGAGGTCTACCAGTTCATCACCCACCGCATCATCTTCGGCTGCATCTGCCACCCCATTGCATGGTGGGACCGCCACGTGGTCGACGGTTTCTTCAACTTCCTTGCCTGGGGGGCTGAAGCTACCAGTGAAGAGATACGCGGCCTGCAAAGCGGACGCATCCAGCAATATACATTTGTATTCCTGCTGGGCACGCTGGCACTGATACTGCTACTATTGCTATAACCCGAGATTTTTCAATCGTAAATCGTAAATCGTTAAATCGTAAATATAAAGATGAACTTTTTATCATTATTCGTACTCATCCCCTTGCTGATGTTGCTGGGTCTTTGGCTCAGCCGCAACATCGCACAAATACGCGCGGTGATGGTGACCGGTGCATCGGCTCTGCTGGTTCTTTCTGCAGCATTGACCGTGATGTACCTCAATGCACGCCACGCTGGTGCCACGGATGAAATGCTGTTCCGTGCCGACATGGTCTGGTATCCTGCACTCAACATCCACTATTCGGTAGGAGTAGACGGTATTTCGGTAGCCATGCTGCTGCTTTCGGCCATCATTGTCTTTACCGGAACATTCGCCTCCTGGAGGCTGCAACCGCTGACTAAAGAATATTTCCTTTGGTTCACCTTCCTCTCCATCGGTGTGTTCGGGTTCTTCATCTCGATAGACCTGTTCACCATGTTCATGTTCTACGAGGTTGCCCTCATTCCCATGTATCTGCTTATCGGTGTATGGGGGTCGGGACGCAAGGAGTACTCCGCCATGAAGCTGACACTGATGCTGATGGGCGGCTCCGCCTTCCTGCTTATCGGTATCCTGGGTATCTACTACGGTGCCGGAGCCACCTCTATGAACCTATTGGAAATAGCACAGATGCACAATATTCCCATCGAACAGCAACGTATCTGGTTCCCGCTCACCTTCCTCGGTTTCGGTGTGCTGGGCGCTCTGTTCCCGTTCCACACATGGAGCCCCGACGGTCACGCCTCCGCACCGACTGCCGTATCCATGCTCCATGCCGGTGTATTGATGAAACTGGGAGGTTACGGATGTTTCCGCATAGCCATGTACCTGATGCCCGAAGCTGCACAAGAACTGGGATGGATATTCCTGATTCTTACCGGAATCTCCGTGGTATACGGTGCATTCTCCGCTTGTGTACAAACCGACTTGAAGTATATCAATGCCTACTCTTCCGTCAGCCATTGCGGCCTGGTGTTGTTCGCCATCCTGATGATGAACCAGACAGCTTGCACGGGTGCCGTTCTGCAGATGCTCTCTCACGGACTGATGACAGCCTTGTTCTTCGCCCTTATCGGTATGATATACGGACGTACCCATACGCGTGACGTCCGCGAACTCTCCGGTCTGATGAAGATTATGCCTTTTCTGGCTGTCTGCTATGTAATCGCCGGTCTTGCCAATCTGGGACTGCCCGGACTCAGCGGTTTCATTGCCGAAATGACCATCTTCACCGGTTCGTTCCAGCATCCCGATACGTTCCACCGCGTGTGGACGGTCATTGCATGCAGCTCCATCGTGATTACGGCAGTCTATATCCTGCGACTGGTAGGAAAGATTCTCTATGGCACCTGCACCAACAAGCATCACCTCACCTTGAGCGATGCAACCTGGGACGAACGTACAGCGGTCATCATCCTCATCGCATGCGTTGCCGCCCTCGGTATGGCACCATGGTGGATTAGCGGCATGATTGGAGACAGCGTGCTGCCAATAACTGATTTATTTACGATTTGACGATTTACGATTGATAAATGACTTGTAAATCCCAAGAGTAACCTCAATCGTAAATCGTAAAATCGTAAATCCCAAGAGTAATTTCAATCGTAAATCGTAAATCGTAAAATCGTAAATAGATATGGATTATTCCCAATTCCTCCTGCTCAAAGAAGAGCTTTCGCTGATATTGGTCATCGTCATCCTTTTTGTCGCCGACCTCTTCATGAGTCCGGATGCACACAAGAATGACGGCAAACCGGTGCTGAACACAATGCTGCCAGTTGTTCTGCTGACCATACATACACTTATCACCATCGTCCCCGGTCCTGTGGCCGATGCCTTTGGCGGCATGTATCACAACCAGCCGATACAGAGCATCGTGAAATCCATTCTCAGTATAGGTACACTGATTGTATTCCTGATGGCCCACGAATGGATGCGCCGTCCGGACACTGCCATCAAACAAGGTGAGTTCTACATTCTGACACTTTCCACCCTGCTGGGTATGTACTTCATGATTTCCGCCGGACACTTCCTGATGTTCTTCATCGGACTGGAGACGGCAAGCATCCCGATGGCAGCCCTGGTTGCCTTCGACAAATACCGCCACCACTCTGCCGAGGCAGGTGCCAAATATATTCTCACGGCACTGTTCTCCAGCGGATTGCTGCTATACGGATTATCTTTGATTTACGGTACGGTAGGCACTCTCTACTTTGCCGACATACCGGCACGCCTCACCGGCGACCCGTTGCAGATTATGGCATTCGTATTCTTCTTCTCCGGCATGGGATTCAAAATATCACTGGTGCCTTTCCATCTTTGGACAGCAGACGTTTACGAAGGTGCTCCAAGCACGGTGACAGCCTATCTGAGTGTCATCTCTAAAGGCTCTGCCGCTTTCGTGCTGATGGCTATTCTCATCAAGGTATTCGCTCCAATGGTGGAACAATGGCAGGAAGTGCTGTACTGGGTTATCATCGCCTCCATCACAATTGCCAACCTCTTCGCCCTACGCCAGCAGAACCTGAAGCGGTTGATGGCTTTCTCCAGTATCTCGCAAGCAGGTTACATCATGCTGGGTGTCATCAGCGGAAGCGCACAAGGTATGACGTCGCTGGTATACTACGTGCTGATATATATGTTTGCCAATCTTGCCGTATTTACCGTTATCACGATTGTGGCACTGCGGGCAGGCAAGTTCACACTTGAAGACTATAACGGGCTGTATACCACTAATCCGAAGTTGGCGTTCCTGATGACACTGGCACTGTTCTCTCTGGCAGGCATCCCGCCGTTTGCGGGCTTCTTCTCGAAGTTCTTCATCTTCGCGGCAGCTTTCGAAGGCGGCTTCCATCTGCTGGTATTCATTACCCTTATCAATACAATCATCTCGCTTTATTACTATCTGAAGATTGTAAAGGCAATGTACATCAACAAGAGCGACGAGCCGATTGCAGCATTCCGCAGTGACAACTATACACGTGCCAGCCTGGCCATTTGCACGCTGGGTATTGTGGTACTGAGTATTGCAAGTGTGGTATATCAATCCATCGATAAGTTCTCATTCGGATTATAACCGGAGGGTATCATCACTTACCACAAATTACGCAGATTGGCACAAATTATCTTTAGAAGTTCTGATAATCAAGAGCTTTGAGTTGTGTTAATCTGCATAATTTGTGGTGAGTGTGTATTTTAGCACATTTCCATACTATACAATCGGCAGCACAAACCAAAAGCATGAGCCTTTCCCCGGTTCACTGTCCACACCGATTGTGCCACCCAACTGCTCTATAATGCTCTTGCTGATAGAAAGCCCCAGGCCGGTGCCATGCACAAACGTATTCAGCTTTATAAAACGGTCGAATATCTGAGCCTGCATTTCCGGCTCAATGCCAAGGCCCGTATCGGCCACATAAAAACGCAAATGAGTTTCATCCACCTTATTATATCCTACACGTATACTTCCCGCAGTGGTGAACTTGATGGCATTGTTGACAAAGTTGGCTATGACCTGATTCAAACGGTTACGGTCACTGACAATCCGGCATTCCGGCAGATGACGGTCGAAGAGAACTTCCACACCCGGTTTAGCCTTCATCTTCATGAAGCGCACGATGTCCTCACACAGCATGTTCACGTCCAGCTCTTTTTCCACAAAGTCAAATGTCCCGGCCTCTATCTTGGACAAATCCAGTATGTCGGAAATCAGCTGCAACAGCAGGTCATTGTTTTCTTCGATAATCGCCATATACTGCCTTTTTTCCTCAATGTCCCCGGTCTCTCCCATCAGACTGGAGAAACCGACAATCGCATTCAGGGGCGTACGTATCTCATGGCTCATATTGGCAAGGAAGGCACTCTTCAGACGGTCGGCGGTTTCTGCCTTCTCCTTGGCTTCAATCAGCATAGCCTCCGTCTCCTTCAATTCCGTAATGTCATAGTTGACGCCTATCAGCTCTATTTGTCCGTTCTCCGGTTCAAACAGATTGACAACCACATTGGTACGTACCCAGTTCCATTTTCCCTTTTCGCCCGGACGCTCAATGCGCATCTCTCCCTGGAAATGTTTGGCTTCGCCCACACGGGCCTTACTGAAGAAATCAAGCATCCTCCTGCGGTCACTGGGGTACATCTTGCTGTATATTCCCACGACATCCGCCAATTGGGTATTCTCGTCCTCTCCCATATTCTTATACCATTGCTTGATGGCATAGCCTTTCCGGTCGAGCAGGTTCAGCTTGGCATAACCTACCTTCGCATAATCCGATATAAGCAGGAAGAAATTCTCGAAATCACAGATACGGCTCATGGCATCAATCCGTTCCGTATTGTCGATGTTAATCATGGCATAGCCGGTAAAGTTACCTTTACTGTCATACACCTTGCTCACTTTCGTATAAAGATGTATCACATCCTTCGGCTGTTTGGAAGTGGAGTAATACCCTTCAGTCCGGTCGAAAGCATAATTCAGGCGGAAGTCGACCATATCCTCAGTCTGTATACGTTCTGCCAATTGGGCGGACACATTCGGGTTCTCGAATAAGTTCACTCCAATGACATCCTGTTTGTCACGGACCCCGAATATCTCCATATCCTTATTGTTGATGTCTACCAGGAATCCGTCTTTGTCATAGATTTCCACCCCGACCGGTATATTGGCAAAGATATTCTTGAACAGTTTTTCGCTATGGTCCAAAGCCAGATGAGTCTGTACCGAGTCTGTCGTATCGAGGAATAACGCCACCACTTCATTCTTTTCCGGAGAGTATATCACCACGTGGCAGTGCTTGTTGGTAAGCTCAAAACACATGTCCATTTCCTTATGTGTCCCGGTGTTCACTATCTCAAGCAGATATTCCAGTCTGGGGGCCGCCTCCCTTGAAAAGGACGAGGCTGTCTTGCCGATAAACGTCGACGCAGGTTTTCCCAGAAAATCGGCAAAGATAGAATTCGCATCTGTCACATAATACCCGTAGGGGTTGTCCTTTTCATCACAGACAATGGACATCCGCACATACCCCAAAGGCATATAGCGGAACAAGTTGCTGAGGAAAGTACGTTCGCGCACAGCCTCATCCTTCGTTTTGCGCAACTCTATGCAAATGCTGATGACATTTGCCAACGAACTAAACCATTGGTAATCCTCGTTAGTCCACATTCGGGTACGGTCCACCAAATCAATGCCCATATATCCCCACACCTGGTCATTGGCAACCAGCGGAGTTACCATCAAGGACTTTATATTCTGTCTCGCCAGAATTTCATATTCGGCGTAAGCGTGCTCCGGCAGTTGCCCCAGCGTTTCCAGCAGAACGGGCTTTTGTGCCATAATCTGTGACGTCCACCACGGCAGGCTGTCAGCCTGAACTCCTTGAAGCATTTCTTTCTCAGGAGCCACTCCCGGAGCCACCACCTCGTATGTGCAGCTCTGGTACCGGCACTTCTCATCATATTGGAATATATAGACACGTCCGCCGCGAAAGAAATCAAGAATATCTTTCAGTATGTCGTAAATGCCCGCACTTATATCCTCGTCTTTCAGGAAGCGGAATAGGGAATGGGATATTGAGGTCTGCCGATAAAGTAAATCGTTCACTCTTTGCAAAGCCTGCTTCGCAGCCTCCTCCTTCGGCATCTCTACGCGCTGCAACACTCCGAAAGCCTTCAATGTACCATCCGGCAAATGCTCCTTATACCCCACGCGCGAATAGACCCAGACCACTCCTTCAGTAGAATAGATAGGAAACGTCTGTTCATAGACCTCCATATTCTGAATGGCAAGGAACTCCCGGCTGATACGCGTCCGATAGTCTTCGCGTATCATTTTACCGAAATCCTCAAAGCTCAGGTATTCCCCTTCCAAGCCTAACAACTTACAGACATATTCGGAGCAGAGATACTGCCTTGAAGAAAAATCAGCCTCCCACCAACCTATCCGGCCAAGAATGGAAAGGCGCCGGAAACGTTCACTATCGTCACGATGAACAGCCATATATTTATCAATATTGGTTTGAGATACAAAAATAGCCATAAAACTCTAATAAGCAACCATTAGAAACCTTTTTCGTCCCAAGCAGCCTATATATAAGGATAACAAACAATCCGGAAGAATGTGCGGTAACCAAATCGTAATAGATTTGAAAATGAAACGTATGCTCCATGTATCACCGGTGTAATGTCATTGCCTCATCTTTGCAGCGGATTAAAAAACGTACAAAGAAAAGAGATGAGCATGAAATTAGACTTGGGAAAGATTTTCTTCCTTATTTTATTCCTCACACTTTCCGTCATGGCTGCCACGGCGGGAACCGTCAAAGGGACAATCACCGACCGACAAACCAAAGAGCCGCTGACGGGAGCCACCGTGCAAGTAAGCGGAACAGCACAAGGCGCCGTCGCCGATTTGGATGGTAACTATACACTGGAGCTGAAGAACGGGACCTATACCCTCACCGTCCGTTACATCGGCTACAAAGACATGACGATGAACGCCGTAGAGATAAAGGGTGAAACCGTGCTGAACTTCGACATGGAGCCGGACACGCAAACCTTGGGCGAAGTGCAGGTCACCGCCAAGAAGAACCTCGAAGGCGAACGTGCCTTGCAAATGGAACGGCAAAAAGCGACCCTCGCCATCGAGAACCTCGGTTCCAAAGAGATGTCCCTCAAAGGCATCGGCAATGTGGAAGAAGGAGTAAAGAAAATAACGGGTATCTCCATCGCCAGCGCCGGACAACTTATCGTCCGCGGACTGGGCGACCGCTACAGCACCACCACGCTGAACGGACTGCCCATCGCCTCGCCCAACCCGGACAACAAGCTGGTGCCGCTCGACCTGTTCCCCTCGTCCACCGTACAGAACATCACCGTCAGCAAAGTGTATGACGCAGCCGCCTTTGCCGACTACAGCGGTGCGCACATCAACATCAGCACCAAAGAAAACATACCGGAAGATTTCTTCCAACTGAGCCTCAACACGGGCGGGAAGTTCAATACCTTAGGCAAAGACCGCTATCAGATGGACCGCAGCGGTTCGCTCTTGAAGACACCCAGCGTAGACGCGGCCGCCCTCGACATGCCCTTGATGGAGTTTGACAAATACGTGAAGACCCACAATATCTTCGATACCTCCTTTGCCGCCAGCAAGAAGAGCTCGTTGCCCGAACTGGGTGGAAACCTCGGTTTCGGCAAGAACTTCGGTATAAGCAACCAGACACTCAGCCTGCTTGCCTCCTTCAGCGCCAGCAACGGCTACCAAAACATGGAAGATGCCTTCTACAAGACACTCGAAGCCACTGGCACCGTGCAGGACGACTTCTCCTACGACAGCTTTGCGCAGGAACTGAAGCTCGCCGCCCTCGGCTACCTGGGCTACACCTTGCGCCGGAGCGACCGCATAGGCTACACTTTCTTCTACGCCCGCAATGCCATCGACACCTACCAACGCCGCGAAGGTACTGATGCCGAAGGACACGAGCTGACCGGCAGCAACAACATCATGCACATATACACCCTGCAAAACCATCAACTGAACGGAATCCAGAACTTCGGCGAGGGCGACAGGTGGCAACTGACCTGGGGAGGCTCGTACAGCAAGACCGGCAGCGAAGAGCCCGACCGACAGCAAGTGATGTACGTCAAAGACAACGACGGCAGTCTCAGGCTCTTCAAACTGAACCGCCAAGAGACTATGCGCTACTTCGGCAGCCTGGACGAAGAAGAGTGGAATGCCAACCTCGCCATGCGCTGGAAGTGGAACGACACCAGCCACCTCAAGCTCGGCTTCAACTACAAGGACAAGAACCGCGACTACAACGCTACCCGCTTCTACTACAACCTGAACAAACTGAACCCCGTCATCACCGACATCTACAACACCGACGGCTTCCTCAACCAGCAGAACATTGCCGACGGACAAATCGTGGTACAGCGTGTGATGCAGCCCAAAGACAGCTACCGCGCCGGAAACGAAATCTACTCCGCCTACCTGCTGACCGACTTCTATCCCACCGAAGCCCTCTTGGTGAACCTCGGCCTGCGCTACGAAATGAGCAAGCAATGGGTGCGCTACGCCAGCGACGGCGGCGACTGGTACTCCCGTCGGCGCAATTTAGACAAGAACGACCTCTTCCCCGCCCTGAACCTGAAATATGCGGTGAACCCCACCAACAGCATCCGCTTCTCTGCCTCGCGCACCGTCACCCGTCCCTCGTTCATCGAGATGGCCCCCTTCCTCTATCAAGAGTCCTACGGTTCGGCACAAATCCGCGGTAACGAAGAGTTGCAGAACGGTTACAACTACAACTTCGACCTACGTTACGAACGCTTCGGCAAGGACGGCGACATGCTCTCCGTGACCGGCTACTTCAAATACCTCGACAGCCCCATCGAACGCATCCAAGACCTGCAAGGCGGCGCCACGCTGCACAGCTTCAAGAATGCCGACAACGGCATGGCTGCCGGCGTGGAGCTGGAGATGCGCAAACGGCTCGTCAAAGACCTGCGCCTAGGCGCCAACATCAGTTACATGTACACCAACGTGAAGCTGCCCCAAGGCGGTGCCTACACCAACAAGGAACGTTCGCTGCAAGGCGCATCGCCCATCCTTGCCAATGCCGACCTCACCTACTCGCCACGCTTCGGCGAAGACAGGCAGCTCAACCTCGCCCTGCTCTACAACCTGCAAGGCAGCCGCATCCATGCGGTAGGCGTGTCGGGCCTGGGCGATGTCACGCAACAGACGCTGCACACGTTGAACTTCAGCGCCGGATATAGCCTGAACAAGCACTTCAACCTGAAGCTGCAAGTGAACGACCTGCTGAACCGCGATGTCATCTTCAAGCAAGATGTGCCCACCACGGGGCAGGAGATGGAAGTGGAACGCTACCACAAGGGAACGAACTTTGAGGTGGGAATAAGCTACAACCTATAAAGTCCCCCGCCCTCCCCCTGAAGGGGGACGGAGAACACTCTTTGACAAACAAGCTCTAAAAGAATCAATCTGAATGACAGACAGATGAATTGAATATAATAACTAAAACAATTGAATTATGAAAGCAATGAAATGGAAATTCTACTCTCTGGCCTTTGTAGCCGGAATGTCTATCCTCACCGCTTGCAGCAGCGACGACAACAACGACAATGACGGCAACGGCGGCAACGGAAACGGCAATGAAATCGAAAACGGTACGATACTGAAAGGTACCATCACCTCCGACGTGACCCTGGCTGCCGGAAACACCTACAAGCTGAGCGGCGAATACATCGTAGAAGAAGGTGCCACGCTCCACATAGAGGAAGGCGTGAAGATTATCGCCGTCTACGATGACATCGCAGACTACATCCTCGTGAAGCAGGGCGGTAAAATCAACGCCGTAGGCACGCCGGACAAACCCATCGTAATGACCAGCGAAAAAGAAGAGCCGGGCGCATGGGGAGGCATACACATCTGCGGACGCGCCCACACCAATGCCGAAGGCGGCAAGGGAAGTTCTGAAATAGGCGGCGCCGTTTACGGCGGCAACGATGATGCCGACAACTCGGGCACGCTGCAATACATTCGCCTGGAATACACCGGCTTTGCCTTCGATGAAGAGCACGAAGCCAACGGTATCTCTTTCTACGGCGTAGGCAACGGTACCATCGTGGACCACTGCCAAGCCTACAAAGGTTCCGATGACGGCTTTGAGTTCTTCGGCGGCTCGGTAAACGTGAGCAACCTCGTAGCCGTAAGCTGTAGCGACGACTCCTTCGACTGGACCGAAGGCTGGAACGGCAAAGGCACCAACCTCGTGGCTTACCAAGAGGACAAATCCACACTGGGCTACGACTGCGACTGCCTGATGGAGTGCGACAACAACGGCAGCAACAACGCCGCCACTCCCGTTGCCCACCCCGTATTGAAGAACCTCATCCTCGTCGGCAACGGCGGCAGTAAGCAAGGCATCCGTCTGCGTGCCGGCACGGAAGTGGAAATAGACAACGCCAAGGTCTGCGGCAAAGGCCAACCCCTGACCGTGGAAACCGCCCTTACCGAAAACGCCCTGAAGAACGGCACTTCCAAGCTGACCAACATCACCCTCACCTCCGAGCTGAGCTGCAAAGAAGGCATCTACACCCATGCCGACTTTATCGCCGTGACAAGCAACAAGGTGGACGCCAACCTGAGCTATAGTTCTTTCGAGGACATCAAGAAAGAATGCAGCTGGATGAACGGAAGCTGGGTGAAGTAAAAAAAAAGAAGCACTCACAAGACTATAAAGAAACACACAACTTCTTCAACAGCGTACCCCTCGAATGCCTTCCGGCTTCAAGGGGTACGCGCTGTTTCAAGAAAGAAACTAAAAGTACCGTTTACTTCTTCTTCAGCTCCTTCTTCAATTCCTGAACCTGAAAGCTGAACAAGTCCAGATGACGGCAAACGCGCTGCATGAAACTGCCTGCCGCCCTGAAGCAGATACGCGAAATGCGCACTTTATCTGCCGTACAGTCCTCTATCCGTTCCACCGGTTCGCTGGTGATGGAGGGAAAAAAGTTTCCAAGTCCCTTGATGTTCACCGTGCGTCCACTGGCCAGATAGTCCGCTATAATATCCGGCAGTTGCACCAGCACGGACTGGGCATCGCCCACCTGCAGGGAGCTGACAAAAGCCAGCCTCTTGGCCAGTTCGTCATTGCTCACCGGTTCCGGCTGAAGCACTTTTGACGCCGCGTAGTAGCGCACCACTTCCTTGTCTCCACTCTTGTCCACCTTCTTGCGGACCACATAATTCATTGACATACCAATCTTTCTTTATAATTAGGTTCGTAAAAAACGAAAGATATTCCCGCCCGACGCGAGGCACACCTACAACTTGCATACACAAAGCCTATACCTTACGGTAAAGACTCCGTGACCGAATACCTTTCACTATATGACAGAATACCTAAAACACCCGGATGTATTGCCCCAAAACATGGAGATGTTTTCACCCAAAACACCCGGATGTAATACCCCAAAACATGGGGATGTTTTGGGAGAAAAGATGGGGATGTTCTGACCTTTCAGTATAGGGTTCAAAGGTAATGACTCCCTATGAGAAATACAATAGATATAGGCCTTTTTGATGGTCGGAATCAAGCTCCTTTTTCTTCGGAAGCAGCAGGCAGTACCCGCTGGAAATCTCTGCCGGACGGAGACTGGAATACCTGCAAATCGAATTCGGGGATGATTGCCAGCACATGGTCGAATACATCCGCCTGCACCCCTTCATAGGGCACCCAATCCTTCAGCGCACAGAAGAAATAAAGTTCTATCGGGATACCGCGGTCGGTAGGCTGGAGTTGGCGCACCATGCAGGTCAGTTCCTGATTTACGTCGGGAAGACTTTTCAAATAAGCCGTCAGATACGCCCGGAACACACCCAGATTGGTCTGGCGGCGTCCGTTGACGAGGATGGAGTTATCGATGCCGTTTTCCACATTGTACTTTTCAATCACTTCCTCCGTCTGCTCCACATAATCTTTCAGTAGCTGTATCTTGCGATATTTTGCCAGCATCTCCGGGGTGCAGAAACGGACGCTGGTCATGTCGATATTGATACTGCGCTTCACTCGCCGCCCACCGCTCTCGCGCATGCCGCGCCAGTTCTGGAAGGAGTCGCTGACAAGCAGGTAAGGAGGGATGGTGGTAATGGTATTGTCCCAGTTGCGCACTTTTACGGTGTTCAACGTTACCTCTATCACCGTACCGTTGGCACCGTACTTGGGCATCTCAATCCAGTCGCCCACCTTCAGCATGTCGTTGGCCGAAAGCTGCACACCGGAGACAAAGCCCATAATGGAATCCTTGAATACCAGCATCAGGATGGCTGCCGAAGCACCCAATCCGGCAAGCAGCGAAAGCGGGTCGCGGCCTATCAGTTCGCCCACGACCACAATGCCGCCCACCAGCCATAGGATGACTTGCATGGTTTGCAACATCCCCTTTAAAGGGCGGTCACGAAATTGCTCCTTCTCACTGTATACACTGTAAACAGCCTTCAGGAACGAGTTAACGAAACTCAGGAAAGTAATGATGATGTAAATAAGGCAGATACGCCGGATGAAATCCATTGCCGATGAACCGACTTCGACAAATGCCAATGGAACAAACAGATAGATGATAACGGGAGCCACCATGCGGCTGAGGTGCACCATCACTTTACGGTCGAATACGATGTCGTCCCACGTAGCCTTGGTCTTCTTCACCAGTTGTGCCACTACCTTCAGCAGGATTTTCCGGCATAGGGCATCCGCCAGGAAAGCAACGGCAAGTATCAGTGCGAAGGCAATGAATTGGTCGAGCATATCAGCCCGGGAAGGGGATATGCCCCACCCGATTAAAAGGTCGTCTATCTTCTTCAATATCTCCATAATCGTATGTTTATCATAACGGCAATCTTATCTACGCGACTGTTCCTCCCGCTCGAGGAACTCCATAATGTCTTCTTTCAACCACTGATAAAGATAAAGGTTCTTGTAGCCGCTGTTTTTTTTCAGCATCACGGATACATTGACCTGACTGTTCTCATACCCCGTCAGTTCGTTGCGGAACTGTTCGTTATGCTCTGCCAGGCGCTTTATCTCCTGCTCGCGTTCACGACGCAGCACCGTACATACCGGGATAAGGATTTTCAGCACTACACAATCCATGATATGGTGTCCTTGGATATAAAGATAGGTATTGTCCGGAGTCAGTCCCAAACGTTCCAACTCCGTGCCCAGCTGCTCCACCCGGTCGATGTAGCGGGGGAAACGGGCTTGCAGTTCGGACAGCTTTGCCGACACCGTCTTTTGCATCTCGTCCAGACTACGGTAAGGATGACGCAGGTTTATCTCTTGCAAACGCACGCAGGCGTTGAAGTCGTACATCGGGAAAGTGTGTGTGTCGTGCTGGCGGTAGAACCAGACATTCCACAGAAACAGCGGATAGGCAATCTGAGAATAACGCTTCAGAAAAGCGGGGAAGTCCAGGATATGCCGGTCGTTCAGCGTGGCCTGCACACAGACTTCATGCAGACTGTCGGCAAAGCAGTGGAAGTTCTCGATGGCATAGCCATAAGTCTGGAAGATATAGGGATTCTTGTTTATCTTATGCGACACCTTGGTGGCACCTTGCAGCAGGAAGTCGTAGTCGCTGTCTACACAAGCTATCAGGCTGCGGCCCAGCTCCGATGTGTTCAACGTATTCATCAGCACCATCTTCTTGCCCTTTGCCAGGGAGGTGGCAGACGGAAGCATCACCTGGAAATAACGCTCCTCATTCTCGAACTCGGACAGCAGCGTCCGCCAGAAAGCGATGTCGTCATAGCTCTCCACATACGCCACTATGCGCCTGCGTGCTCTCTTGGGAGACAACTTGCGGGCGGCATCCAGATAGGCGGAAGTAAGGTTATGTTTTAAAGAAGTGGACACTTGGGTAGGGATTAAGGATTAGGGATTAGGGAGGAGATTTCGCTGACTTCGGTGACGGCATCCAGCCAGCCTTCCATGATGACGGCGGGCGAATGGGTGGTGAGGATAAGCTGCACATTGGGATTCAGGCTGCGTATCATGCCGATGAGCTTCTGCTGCCATTCGATGTGCAGGGAGGCTTCCGGCTCGTCCATGAAGAGTACGCAGTGGTCATCGTCACGCACCAGCACGGTCAGCAGGATGACCAGCATCTGCTTCTCGCCCGAAGACAGTTTGTAGGGCAGCAGGCGCTCGCCGTTCTGATAGAAAACGATGTCGTTGCTTTTGCGGTCTATCGTCTTATGGGTATAGCTGAAAAGCTCGTCAATCATATCCTGGAACTTCCGCTTGGGGAGGGAAAGGGAGGGAGCCAGGCTGCGCTGCTCTTCGTCACCGCTGAGCAGTTCTATCATCTTGTTGCCGATGTTCACCTGATAGTCCAGATAACGGCGCTGGAGCAGATAGAGCTGCCAGTCCAGTTCCGACTTCACGTTGGCATCGGCCATGCGTGCCGTAAAGTCGCCCATGATAAGGGGACGGTCGTAGCTGCGGATTACATCATAGGGGATAAAGGTGGCTGCAGAATTGTCGAAGTAGACGTGTACGCCGTTCTTCTCGTCACTCTTCACTTCACCCGATGTCTGTTCCAGATAGTTGACCGAACGGTTCAGGATAGTGGTTTTCCCCACTCCGTTGATGCCGGAAAGTATATTGACGTCAGGACGCAGGTCCCAGGCAATATCGTACCGATGCCACAATCCGTGTATTTCGATACGCTTGATGTAATTGGCTTGTACTTCCATGGTTTCTTGCTTTAATTAGAAGCAAATATACACGATAATCTCTTATTTCTACGCCCATGAACCAGAAAAATCATATAATGAAAGATTTTCTCTTTTCAGAAAATAGTTGTTCTTTTGCACCCGCAAAGAACAAAAGAGTATGAACAAGAACATTCAAGGGCATCTGTTCGCCCTTACCGCAAATATCTTATGGGGCTTGATGGCACCTATAGGCAAGTCAGCTCTGGTAGAGTTTTCCGCGTTGTCAGTAACCACATTCCGCATGGTAGGCGCAGCCGCCTGCTTCTGGCTCCTCTCCTTATTCTGCAAACGCGAACAGGTGGACCACCGGGACATGCTGAAGATATTCTTCGCCGCACTCTTCGCACTGGTATTCAATCAGGGTGTCTATATCTTCGGACTCTCCATGACTTCGCCCATAGACGCCTCCATCGTTACAACCACGCTGCCTATCGTCACCATGATAGTGGCTGCAATCTATCTGAAAGAACCGGTCACCAACAAGAAAGTGCTGGGCATCTTTGTAGGGGCTATGGGAGCATTTATACTCATCATGAGCAGCCAGACCACCGGTGCCGGCAATGGCAGCCTCATCGGAGACCTTCTCTGCCTGCTCGCCCAAATCAGCTTCTCCATTTATCTGACCGTATTCAAGGGGTTGTCGCAAAAATACTCTCCCATCACCCTGAACAAATGGATGTTTGTCTATGCCTCCATGTGCTACATCCCGTTCTCTTACCACGACGTGGCTGCCATACAGTGGAGCGAAATATCTACAGCCGCCCTGCTGCAAGCGGGATATGTGGTTGTGGGAGGAAGCTTCCTTGCCTATATCTTCATAATGAGTGCGCAGAGGCTGTTGCGCCCCACTGTGGTGAGCATGTACAACTACATGCAGCCCATCGTGGCCTCAACCGTTGCCATCATCTTAGGATTGGGAGTGTTCAATTTGGAAAAGGGAATAGCCATAGCCTTGGTATTCCTGGGAGTGTACATCGTGACACAAAGCAAGTCACGCAAGGATTTCGAGAAAGAAGGGAAAGCCGTATAAAACAGCCGTTCCACCGTCACAGTACTCCGGCACGTACCCGGCTCAGAGACTCGGGAGTCATTAACAGATAAGATGCTATGTGGTTGACTGAGGCACGCCGGGCTATCTCCGGATAATCCCTGACGAAGCGCGCATACCGCTCGCGTGAGGTTTCGAAACGCCAAGAGTCTGCTTTATATTGGGAAAGCATTAAAGACCCCTCCAATAAATGACGAAGCAGACGGGCTATATGCAGATAACGCTCAGAGAGTTCGACCAGTCCTGCATACGAAATGCTCCAGATGACGCCTTCCTCCAGGGATTCCAGCTGAAGGCAATTACGGCGTCCGGTGAAAAGGCTGACGATACACATAGCGCCGTCACCGTCGCAGGCAAAGTTCTCTGTAATGTCCCGGCCTTCTTTGAAATAGAACTGGCGAAGCAGTCCTTTCTCTACGAAAACAATATCCCTGGCTATATCTTTCTCACTAATCAACAGTTCTCCTTTGTGCACCTCACGGCGTACAAACAAACCGGCAATGAGCTCCAGCTCCTCAGAAGGGAGTTCATGAAGGCGGCGGGTAAACCGCCGCGCCACTTCCATGTTGTTTTCCTTAGTCATCGATATAGGGAAAGGGATATGCCCTTATTTCTTCAGTTCTGCAAAATAGGTGTCCAGCAAGTTCTTGGCAGCCACAAAAGAAGTCAAGTTGCCCTGTAGCACTTGTTTTTCCTTGCCAGTCAGCATCGCTTCAATCTGCGGATTGTGGTAGAAGCTGTCGCGCAGCTGTTCGTTAATGGTCTCGTACATCCAGTATTTGCTTTGCTCATTGCGGCGGTATTCAAAGTAGCCGTTGTCTTTCACAAAGTTAATGTATTTGTAGACCATATCCCATACTTCTTTTACACCAAGATTATAGAAACCGGAATAAGTCAGCACTTGGGGTGTCCAACCGCTCTCCGGAGCCGGGAAGAGGTGCAGCGCATTACGGAACTGCGTTGCTGCCAGTCTGGCCCGCTCCAGATTGTCGCCATCAGCCTTATTAATAACAATGCCATCGGCCATTTCCATGATGCCGCGTTTGATGCCTTGCAACTCATCGCCCGTACCCGCCAGCTGTATCAGCAGGAAGAAGTCTACCATAGAATGTACGGCAGTCTCACTCTGCCCCACCCCTACCGTCTCTACAAATATCTTGTCGAAACCGGCAGCCTCACAAAGCACAATCGTTTCACGCGTCTTGCGTGCCACGCCACCCAGCGAACCGGCAGAGGGACTGGGACGTATAAAGGACTTGGGATGAACGGAGAGCTTCTCCATACGCGTCTTATCACCGAGAATACTGCCTTTGCTGCGTTCACTGCTCGGGTCAATGGCAAGAACGGCCAACTTGCCGCCGTGTTCCTCCAGTACATGCAAGCCAAATACATCAATAGAGGTACTTTTACCGGCACCGGGCACACCACTGATACCCACACGGACGGAGTTGCCCGAATAGGGCAAACACTTCTCTATCACCTCCTGCGCCACAGCCTGGTGCTCCGGTTTCACACTTTCCACCAGTGTTACAGCCTGGCTGAGTACCGTAACATCACCTTTCACTATACCCTCCACATAGTCTGATACGGAAAGCTCGCGTTTCTTCCGCCTGGGACGGTTCTTCAAGTAAGGATTGACCGATGAAGGTTGCTCAATGCCTGCATTGACAACCAAGCCTTTATATGCTTCATTATTTTCGGGATGTTCCATGGCTATTTGTGAGTTATAAGTTATGAGTTATGAAGGACTTTACGACTTCTTATTGTTTTGCTTTAATGTTGATTTCAACTTTCGGCTGCATCGGGTCATTGGTAATCATCAGCAGACGCAGATGACGGCGCTTCTTGCCTATATTCTTCTTCACTACCGTTACCCGCAGGCGGGTGCTTTCACCGGGTTGCAATACACTCTTCTTGAGGTTAACTCCCACTGCCGGGTGGAATACCTGGAGTTTGTTTATCTGTAAAGGAGAACGCCCGGTATTGGTAATGGTAATATCCTGACGTGCTTTTGACTTCTTTGTCAATATCGCACTCATATCAACTTCTTTGGTAGAAAGGCTGATGACAGGAGCATTTGCCTTCTCCACTTCCGTCATTCCGGAGAAATCCGGTAAAAGAATGGCAGAAACGGGAATCTCGTTTTCATCGCCCACCTTGTCACCGGAGAAGCGAGAAAGATAGACCGACGTTTGAGTCAGTCCGAGGCCAGTCAGTCTTTCCGAATTCAATGTAAGTGTAATCACTCCTTTTTCTCCCTTTTGCAGCACGTTAGGTTCTACTTTTGTCTGCAAATAAGGGGGCAGATGCATCAGTACCGGTTCATAAGGACGGTCGGAAAGATTGACCACGCCGATATGAATCACCGGCTGCTCACCATGCTGAATATCGGGGAAGTCGAGGCTGTTCTTGTCAATACGTATCTGACCGATAAGATAGGGATGCGTCTTGGTAAAGTCCTTGATTTCCTGTACTACTTCACCATTGAACTTCAAATAGACCAGATTGGGTTGCGCATTGCTGTAAATAGCCACAGATTTCTGGAAATGTCCCAATGCCTTGGCGTCAAAAGTCACATTTACTGTTCCTTTTGCCCCCGGAGCAATAGGCGTTTTTGTCCACTGGGCCACGGAGCAGGCGCAATCCGGCTCTACTTCTGTAAGCACTAAAGGCTGGTCACCCGTATTGGTGATGGTATATTGCACAGTCACGGGATGCTTCCATTCTATCTGGCCGAAACTGTACATCTCTGTATTCGAGGTAAAACGAGCTTGCGCTACAGCAGTCAATACCACACTTGCAAGCACATATAAAGTTATCAATATCCGCTTCATCTATTTTTCTTAATATCAAGATTTCCTAATTCTGCCACTCTCATTCAATATTAGTCGGACAAAAATAGGTGTTTTTAGCGAGAGTACCTAAAATAGCGGAGCGCAATTTGTACAAATTGCGCTCCGCTCCATACTCTATTGTTACTTTATTACAATTATCCCTCCCGCCGAATGCGAAGCATACTCCGGAGCATACGCACACTGTATCGTGGCCAGCCCCGTTTCGTATGTTCCGCCACGGGCTATGCGATAACTGTGCTCTAAGACATAAACGCCTTTGCCCAAATGGTCGAAGAAGAAATTGGTTGCGGCATCTTCCACTTCTGCATAATAACCGAGGCCATTACTCCAACGATAACCGGAAAGCGAGCCTATAGGTTCAAAGCAGGCACCCCGCTGGTCTTTCAACTGAACAAAATCCATAGTACGGTCCAAGCGGATAGTCAAACGGGCCACTATTTTATCACCGACGGATAATACGGTCCCTTCCGTAACCGGTTGCAAGGACTTGCTACCACCGGCCGATATACGCTCTACATAAAGTTTCTTCTCTACATTCAATTCACCCCCCTGCTGCTTTACATCAGATATGGGTGACAGATACTGGGCATAAACAGCTCCCCAGGCAATGCCTGCATCCCGTTTCTCTACGGTGACGGTTTTAGCTTTCAGCTCCGGACTTCCTTGAGCGAAGGTTTCCTTGACATAACCCAAACCCGGGATTATGGTCTTTGTAGGCGACAATGTTTCCAAAACTTTGTTACCTAACGTGATACGTACGTCTCCCCGACTTTCCAGCAGATTAGTACCTTGACAAAGCAATGCATAAACAGCATCAGCCGTTGCAACCGGAGAATTCCAACTGGTAGTCTGCTTCTGTTTCAGCAGCCAGAGTTTCATTTCCTCCACCAAAGCATCGTTGCCACCTGCCATACGCAGGGCTTCCATTACTTCCACATGGGCAGGGATGGGCAGCATACCCCAGTTATACGGATTTGCTTGGAAAGCAAAGTATGCACCCAGTTCATCCGTCTGTACCAGATGTTCCTTGAGGGAAGCGATGAATTCATTCGCCTCGGCTGTACGCCCTACTGCTTTCAGGATGATGGCAGACTGCGCCTTGCTGCTCATGGTTCCATCTTTAAGATTGGCACCTACTTTTGATAGGAAATAGCGGTAAGCCGCTTGATTGTCTGCCGGCACTTGTTCGCCGCTAAGGGCTATCAGATACAGATATGTCATTGCCGATTCGGAGTTGGCAGTAATTCTGGCGCCATTTTTTTCGGCTTTACGGATATTGCGATACTCTTCCAAGGCCTGCCGATTCAAATAGCCGAAAGCTTTCTGCCGCATGGCGGCAACTTCTTCAGACAGTTCATTTTTCGTCAGCAGAGGAAGACGAACAAGTAATTCTGTAATATAGCCAGTTATATAGCGGCTACCGGACATTCCCTTATACCAGCTCCATCCACCGTCTTCACCCTGCAATTCTTTCAATTTGGTAAAAGCGGAAAGATTGCGGTTATTCAGTTGGTTGATATCAAACAGCGTGGCAATACGTGCCTGCTGTTCGGCTTCAGTAGTAGCTTCCAGTACCCACGGAGACTCGCTGAGCAGGATATTCTTCACATCCTGATTCTTCTCCAACTGGCTGAGGAAGGTTTCTTTCGTGCCACCGGCAGCCTTCCAACTGTCAAATACAGTCTTAATGCGGGGCTGGCTGTTGGCAATGAAGCCTGCCAGACTATTGGCATACCAAGCTGTAGCCCAAGAAATGGCATTATCATTGGCAGGCAGGCTCAATGCCGGCAACGCTTGTACAGCATACCAAGCCGGATTCCCGGTAAATTCTACAGTCAGACGACGGTCTGTCGCTGTACGGCTATTACGGTTGAAAAGGCTGTCTAATGAGAACGTACGGGTCTCCTCGCCACGGATAGGCATAGCAAGCGTTTCCGTAATATACTCCTTATTACTTAATACGGGCAACAGATGCTGCTCGCCATCGCTAAACGTACCTCCATCGGCAACCATACGAATACCAAGCAAATCATAGCGGTCGGACACTTCGAAATGGAAGTTGACAGCAGTATTTCTTCCTGCTTCTACCAAGAATTTCTGACGTTGAGTAGCAATAACTTTCTCCGTCATAGGGTCGAACAGTGTGAATACTGCTGTTCCTTTCACCGCTTTACCCGTCAGATTGGCTATTGTTCCGGCTATCTGTGTTTTATCTCCAACGCGGACAAACCGAGGCATATTCGGAGTCAGCATAAACTCCTTGGCAGTTACAACGGAAGCATCCAACATCCCAGTCAGCATATCCTTAGTATGTGAGTAACCACGGAAATTCCAACGAGTCAAGCTCTGCGGCATCGTAAAAGAAAACGCAAGCTCCCCTTGTTCGTTTGTACGAAGTTGAGGATAAAAAAAGGCTGTTTCGGCAAAGTTGGTGCGAAGCCCCTCAATAGGTTGCAAGGCCTCGCCAACCGGTATCGTTTCCGATTCAAAAACAACATCTTCCACCGCGTCTTCCGCTACTTGTGCAGGAACATATTTCACTTCAACGGCATTCCCGGATTCTGCTTTGGAAGCAAGCATCGGCTGGTTGGCACCACGTATTCTAAGATTACCGGTCAAAGAGCTATTCCGGGTAGTCCCATACCCCACAACACTTACTTCTTCCAAAAGCGCATTGTCTTCTACCATCACTATCCGCATCCTTCCATCCATATAAGGAGAACAGAAGTAGTCAAACGACCACACCGGAACCCTCCAAGCCTTCAACGGGAAATAAACGGAGAAGTAATTGCTATTATAACGGCTCGCACCACGGAATGCCCCATACAGATTATCCGGATAGAAAACCCGTAGTATCTGGTTACTCTTATAAATCTTATCCAGTGAAGCGTCGTACATCGTAGCCAACATCTCAGCCGCAGCAGGCATACCTTGAGGCGTCTTTATGACGAGCTTCCACTCTTCTTCCTGTCCGGGACGCAAACGGTCACGGAACACTTCCCATTTCATGTCGAGAGCACGTTCCGGCTCCCGCTTCTTCAGTTCAACCTGATGACTGTACATCTCGCCAGCTTTCACAAAACTGAAAAGAATGGTGATTCCCTTGCCATATGCTTCCTTATAAGGGAATTCCATACGAATAATAGTATCATTCAACTGCAACACACGGCTTTCAATGCGTTTTCTGTCACAAAAGACATCCATCAGCACATATGCATCCCGATAAGAAGTCCCCAAAAGAAAAGCGGCAGGGTACTGTACATCAAATTCCTCATTTTCTTTATAATAAAAGAAATCTGTAAACGTAGCCGGACGCTTGTCACTCTTTGAAAAGAGCATGAAACTGTCACTGCCATATGCCCCATTATTCTCTTCACGTCCCAAACTATCACGTACAGAAAGTTTCAAGCGATAGTTACCTGAAGGAAGCTTGTTCCAAGCCGAAAAATCCTGGAGCCGATTGGCTGTGAAGGTACCCTCCAATACAACATCATCCAAGGGTTCAGAACCTGCAATATTCCTTGCCCCATTTTGTTCTGCAAATGGATAAAGGCAATAGGAACCTTCAATGTGCTGAGGAATATTCATTACATTATTCACTCCAAAAGTGAAAAGCATACTGTCTTCCTTACAAACATATTGAGGCAAGCGAATATCAAAGGAATAAGCCTTAGGACCTGCCAACAAGTTATACGAAGCGGATTGCGTTTCACCGGCCTCATCCGTCACCACCGCCTCCACATGATAAGTATACACACTCCCATACCCGTCTGTATCTACAGCCGGAGCTTCCAAAGTCAAGGGTATGGAAAAATCCCCGTTGGTATCCAATTGTATGGTGTCAGACAATAATGGTTTATCAGCATTGCTCCAATAACCAGGTCTCGGATTCCGGCGAGTCACCGTATATGCCAATGGCACATCCTGCACCATCATGCCATTGAAGGCCTTGACATTTCCTTTCAACACAACCTTGTCACCCAGCCGATAAGCTTCCGAAACCGGAGTGAAGGCAATCTCGAACGTAGGTCGCTTGTACTCCTCTACCCTAAAAGTGACGGTAGATTGAGTCTCTTTGGTTCGTATGCTGAACATGCCATTCAGGCAAGCTGCCGGAAGTACAAACTCCGTAGCAAAAGAGCCGAAATCATTGGTCTGCCCCTTCCTGGTGGCAAGTTCCTTGCGGTTGGCATCCAACAAGACAAGCTCATAATCAACTCCTTGTAGTACCTGGGCGCTATCACTATTCTGCTTGTAAGCTATCCCTTTTACATGAACGGTCTGCCCGGGACGATAAAGCGAACGGTCTGTCAGCAATGCCATCTGCCTCCAATCTGTATCCTTAATACCGTAATAAGGATGATTCATATAAACGTTCTGCGACATCATGGCTGTGTCTCTGCCTTTACGCGCCACATAACTTCGGATTTCACTCTGCCAGGGTAATACAGCTTTCCCCCCGGCATCAGTCAGTACCTCTGCCATCACTTTTCTATTCTTCTCATCATAAGAAGAGTAGAAACTCACCTTGGCACCAGCAATCGGCTGTCCACTACGGGCATCCAATGTAGCCACTTCCATACGGTTGTCACCCAAATCCAATGTCAGCACCTTGAAGCGGGTAGATACCAGAAATTTATCATCTGTACGGGCCGTTTCAGTATCAGGTACTATTTGAAGAATATAGACTCCCGTTTCCCGAGGAATCATGAACTTAAATACAGTGTCCGAGGCAAGATAAGGGACATCTTCAGGCAATTTATCCTTGCCTGGCAACGGCTTTAAGCCAAAATGCGTGGAAGAAAACTTCCGGGCATACTTTCTATAAGTATCTTTATTTATACCATGGTCCATCCAAGGTACTTCACTTAAAGTAGTGGTATATAAGTTGAGAGTAAAGCCCTCGACATTACGATAATGCAGCCTCATATTCACCGAATCGCCGGGATAACCGCTTTCATTCATAGTCAGAATGAGTTCAGGCTGTAAAATCTGTTCACGGATATTTTTCAACTCATTGATACGCTTATACGCAGGATAGCGCTTCAAGCCTTCTTCACAGACTTTTAGAGCCTCATCAGCGCGTTTCGGTTCCAAACGGCGCAGGTGGTTGGCTTTATGAATGTAAACCTCGGCACAAACCTCTCGTGAACCGTATTCCTTTATCAATTTATTCAAAACCTCAAGATATTCCCGATTAGCCTTTTCCTGACGCATTCGGAAAGTAGGATAAGGCTGCTGGCTGATACCACCGGTCAACTTCCAGTTCCAATAATCAAGAGAACAGAGCAACATAGCATCTTCCGAACCGGCACGACGGCGATAAGCATTCATCATATCCAGATAAATCCTTTCGATACGGGTCTGTACCAAAGAATCCACGCTGAAACCATCCAGCTGCCGATAAGCATCAACAGCACGGCTTACCAATAGATGGTACATATCGTGCCCATAGAACCGGCTACCGTCTTCCAACGCCACAAAAGGCACATATTGTTCTGCAGATGTATTGAGCAAGCGGATGGAATCCTGCAAGGATGCACGGTTACACCTATCTATTTTATCCACAAACTGGCTGATACTCCACTCACGGATATCTTCTGGAACCTCGTCAACAGTCAGTAAAGTACGTGACAGCAAGACACGTCGATTCTTCCGCATCAAGTCAGCATATTCATATGCCAACAAAGAATGTAGAATAGCCTTGTTCACCGGATTCCTCTCCGATTGTGCCCAAGATTCCATATATTTCAGACTGGAGTAAAGGCTGTCCGGAGTCAGCCCCTCTTGATAAGTCTCCCTACAAATGTAGGCTTTCAACATTTGCGGAGCATTCTGCTCTTGCCGACCTTTCCGATAGATTTCATCAGCCAGTTTTATCACTGTTTGAGGCAGGCTTTTCTTTTGAGCCTGCTCCACCTGCTTCCACAACTTATCGTACGTCTGCGCATACAATGCCGAAGCCCCAAATGTAACCAGCAGCAACAATATGCTACAAATTCGTTGAATTACTCTCATAATTACTCGTTTGTTAGTCTTTGTATTAATAACAAAGGAAGTGAATAAAGTTCAAACAAATGTACTTTTGGACATAAAAAATCTTATTCTACTCCTACAAAAAAACAAGGGATATGTTTGCAAATATATCCCTTGTGCTATACTTAAATGTTAGTGTACTCACATTTGGAGGCTATAATATCTCATTGCCTCCATCCAATTCTTACCAGCTGCGGTAAGAATGTGCTTAAATGAATTTGCAATCTTCTTTTTCATAATCTTAAAAAATTAAACTAATACCTGAAAACTAAAATTCAATACTTCACGAAAGGGGGGGGAATGCTTAAAGCATTACGTAACCCCAAATGTTCTTATCGGCTTCGCCGACATGCTTAAAAAAACTCTTTAACATTTTCATTTTGTTATCCTCCTAAAATCAATCTTGTTATCCTTAAAAAATCTACTAGTTTTCTATTGTTTTCATGTTTTACAACACAAAAATAGAGCCTTTGTTCAAGATAACAAGCAAAAAACGGATAGAAAACATGTTTTATAACACATTTCTTGACTTAGGTCAATTTTTAGGGAGAAAGTGCAAGGATATTGACATACCATTGTAATAAGTCTGGGACATTCTGGCAGAAAGGGGACAAACTGTCACAGACAAAAAAGGCAGGATACTTAATAAAGCACCCTGCCCCTATTCATTACATAAAGTATTCTCTACTTTTCAGGAGTCTGCTCCAATGTAGCCACCAAGAAATCATAGAACTTGGAAACAGTAGGAATTAACGCACGCTCGTCCGGTGAATGCGGAGAACGCAAAGTGGGACCGAAAGAAATCATATCGAGTCCTGGACAATTGGCACCAATAATACCGCATTCCAGACCTGCGTGAATAACCTTCACGGCAGGTTCCACACCAAACTGCTGCTTATAGGACAGCTTCATGGCATGCAGTATGGGAGAATCCACATTGGGTTGCCATCCGGAATAGCCACCACTCAACTCCACCTTCATACCTGCCATAGCGAAACAAGCTGTCAGGCTGTCTGCCAGGAAATCCTTCATCGTATCGCAAGAACTACGCGCCAAAATACGAACTTCGGCCTTACCGTCTGCAATGATTACGATAGCCAAATTGGAGGAAGTTTCTACAGTATCGGGAACAGTAGGAATCATACGCATCACACCATTCTGGCAAGCCATCAACACGTTAATCATATTATCCTGGATTTCTGAAGGAACAACGGCAGTGGGTAGAGTTACCTCTTCTATACTCAGGGTAATACCACTTTCAATCGGAGCATATTCGTCATTCAGTTGTGCCTCGTATTCCTTCATATAATCTTCCAAACCGTCCATATCCTCAAGATTGAACACCAATACTGCATGTGCTTCGCGAGGGATAGCATTACGCATATTACCACCTTCAAAACTTGCCAGCTGGGAGTCAAACTCAATCAGCAAATCATGTACGATGCGTGCCAGCAATTTATTGGCATTACCGCGCCCTTCATTGATTTCCAAACCGGAGTGACCGCCACGCAAACCTTTCAGCGTAATCTTACGAGCAACGAAATCGGCCATAGGCGTCTCCTCCTTATATTCCAAAGTAGCAGTAATATCAAGACCACCGGCACAGCCGATATAGAGTTCGCCTTCGTCCTCAGAATCAAGGTTCAGCAGAATTTCCCCTTGCATAGTTCCGGGTTTCAAACCGAATGCACCATACATTCCCGTTTCTTCATCCTTGGTTATCAGAGCTTCCAATGGGCCATGCTTCAAGTTATTATCTTCGAGCACCGCCATAATGGCAGCTACTCCCAAACCATTATCTGCTCCCAGCGTGGTTCCTTTGGCTTTCACCCAATCACCCTCAACATAGGTTTCAATGGGATCTGTTGTAAAATCGTGAATAGTATCGTTGTTCTTCTGAGGCACCATGTCCATATGCGCCTGAAGGATGATGCCTTTGCGATTTTCCATACCCGGAGTGGCAGGCTTACGAATAATAACATTGCCGACCTCGTCGACAAATGATTCCAACCCCAAGCCTTTTCCAAAATCAATAAGGAATTTGGTAATCTTCTCCATATGTCCTGACGGACGGGGAATCTGGGTCAGTGAATAAAAGTGCTTCCATACATTCTGTGGAGCTAACTGTAAGATTGTACTCATAATTCTAAAAAGTTAGTTTTCGCAAATATAACGGTTTATTCCCGGAAAGTACAATAAACCGGGATTTTTCTAAAGTACTAAATCATCAGCTATCTTAAACATGGCTTTTACATCTTCACATATTGCGATAGAACATCTGCACCTAATATAGCTACCATATTTAGGAATTTCTCCCACTTCTATATCCAAGCAACAATATCGTTTAAAGAAACCAATCTTCCAACAACCTTTAGGCTTCAGTACTTATAAGGAAGTACTGAAGTACTTGCAAAGAAGTATTACAGTACTTTTAAAGGAGTACTCTCTATAAGTACTGTCTCTGTCCTCTAACACAAGAAGTGACAATATAGGAACCCACCACAAGAAACGTCTATTTCTTTGCCCTATTCGCCAATGCCAGGTGCAACGACCCGTAGATGCCTAACACTATCACCAGCAACGTCTGTATGCCATGCACTATCAGAGCAAATATACCCGCATCCGTAGCATTTACCCCATAAAGCATCATCATAGTGATGACAGCAAAGTGCCAGGGTCCTGCCCCGTTGGGCGTGGGAACAATGACTGCAAACGTTCCGCCGACAAACATCACCAGCCCGGCAAGGAAACTAAGGTGCTCCGTAAACTGGAAGCAATAGAAAGTTATATAGAAATGATAGAAATAGCATAGCCAAATAAGTAAAGTGTAAAGAACAAACAAAGGCACATTCTTCACATTCTTAAGCGACATCACACCTTCCCATATATTCAAGACTACTCCCTTTACCTTTTCAAAAAAAGAAAGCATACGCAACAGAAAATAGAGAAGTACCAAAACACCAATAATAGAAAAAAGAGCCACATAAAACCAAGGGGAAGTCACAAGATGCACCAGCGAAGGAATCTTGGTGCCCGTCTCCTCGAAAAAACGGAAAAAGACAGGCATCTGCGCCAAAAAAGTAATCCCCGTAATCAGCAGAATGCAAAGCGTATCTACCAACCGCTCCGTCACCACCGTCCCCAGGGACTTTGCAAAGGAAACATTATCATATTTGGCAAGTACTCCACAACGCGAAACCTCTCCCACACGGGGCAGTACCAGATTGGTGGCATAAGATACAAAAATGGCATCAACGCAATCGCTTGTTTTGGGATGAGCATCCAGCGGCTCCAAAGTCTGCTTCCAACGCCAGCCTCGTAACACATGGCTCATCACACCGAAGAACAAGGACAACAACATCCACCACCAGTTCGTCTGATGAAGGAGAACTTCTTCTGCCTTTGAAAAGTCAAAATCACGATATACCCAATAGAGGATAAAACCACCCAATAAAATGGGTAAGATGATTTTCAACGTCTTTTTTAGCAGCTTATTCATACGATATTCCCAAATTCTTCATTCTTCATTCTTCATTCTTCATTGAAAAGAACTACCTTTGCTCCGTGTAAAGATAGGTTGTTGTTCACACTACAGCCTACGTTTACGGAGCAAAAGTAATGATTTAGTTGATACATGAGAGTAGTTAAACCTAAAAAGTTTCTCGGGCAACACTTCCTGAAAGACCTGAAAGTGGCACAAGACATTGCCGACACGGTAGATGTCTGTCCCGAAATTCCCATCCTCGAAGTTGGTCCGGGAATGGGAGTACTGACCCAGTTTCTTCTGCCCAAAGAACGCAACGTCAAAGTAGTAGAACTGGACTACGAGTCAGTGGCCTACCTACGGGAAGCCTATCCGCAACTGGAAGACAACATTATTGAGGACGACTTCCTCAAAATGAACCTGCAACGGTTGTTTGGCGGGCAACCTTTTGTGCTGACGGGAAACTATCCTTATAATATCTCCAGCCAGATATTCTTCAAAATGCTGGAATATAAGGATCTGATTCCCTGCTGTACGGGTATGATACAAAAGGAAGTAGCCGAGCGCATAGCCGCCGGGCCGGGCAGCAAGACATACGGAATCCTAAGTGTACTGATACAAGCATGGTACAAAGTGGAGTACTTGTTTACGGTACACGAACATGTCTTCAACCCGCCCCCAAAAGTTAAAAGTGCCGTCATCTGCATGATGCGCAATGAAACGCACGATTTAGGCTGCGACGAGAAATTGTTCAAGCAAGTAGTGAAAACCACGTTCAACCAACGACGCAAGACTCTGCGGAACTCCATAAAACCGATACTCGGCAAAGACTGTCCACTGACGGAGGACGTATTATTTAATAAACGCCCGGAACAACTGTCCGTACAGGAATTTATTCAGCTGACCAACCAAGTGGAACAGGCATTGAGAACGATTAATGATTAATGGCTAGTGATTAAACACGAACAATCATGGAAATAGACGAAGAATACATAGACAAAGTCAAAAGCCTGATAGAACAGAAAGACGCGGAAAACGTCAAAACACTTTTGACCGATCTTCACCCGGCGGATATTGCAGAACTGTGCAATGACCTCGGCTTGGAGGAAGCCCGCTTCGTTTACCGCCTCCTTGACAACGAAACGGCAGCGGACGTACTGGTTGAAATGGACGAAGACATCCGGAAAGAATTCCTGGAACTTCTTCCTTCGGAGACCATTGCCAAGCGTTTCGTGGATTATATGGACACGGACGATGCCGTAGACCTGATGCGCGAACTTGATGAAGACAAGCAGGAGGAAGTACTTTCGCACATCGAAGATATAGAACAAGCCGGTGACATCGTTGACCTGCTGAAATATGATGAAGACACTGCCGGTGGTTTGATGGGTACGGAAATGGTGACTGTCAATGAAAACTGGAGTATGCCGGAGTGCCTGAAGGAAATGCGCCTGCAAGCTGAAAAGCTGGATGAAATTTACTACGTATACGTCATCGACGACGAAGACCGTCTGCAAGGGGTATTCCCATTGAAGAAAATGATAACTTCCCCTTCTGTCTCCAAGGTAAAGCATGTGATGCGGAAAGATCCTATCTCCGTCCATGTAGATACCCCCATTGACGAAGTGGTACAAATCATCGAAAAGTATGACTTGGTGGCAGCTCCTGTTGTAGACAGTATCGGGCGTCTGGTAGGCCAGATTACCGTAGACGACGTCATGGACGAAGTCCGCGAACAGTCGGAACGTGATTACCAGTTGGCATCCGGTTTGTCCCAAGATGTAGAAACGGACGATAATGTCATGCGCCAGACTTCTGCCCGCCTTCCATGGTTACTTATCGGTATGTTAGGTGGTATAGGCAACTCCATGATATTGGGTAACTTCGACACGACTTTCGCCGCCCATCCGGAAATGGCCCTTTATATTCCGTTGATTGGTGGTACGGGGGGAAACGTGGGAACCCAGTCGTCTGCCATCATCGTGCAAGGCCTTGCCAACAGCTCACTGGATGCCAAAGACACCTTCAAGCAGGTAGCCAAGGAAGCAGTAGTGGCGGTCATCAATGCCACCATCATCTCCCTGCTGGTATACATCTATAATTTTATCCGGTTCGGAGCTACGGCTACGGTCACTTATTCCGTCTCCATCAGCCTCTTTGCAGTCGTCATGTTCGCCTCCATCTTCGGAACGCTAGTCCCCATGACTTTAGAGAAACTGAAGGTTGACCCGGCCATTGCCACCGGCCCGTTTATCTCCATTACCAATGACATTATAGGCATGATGCTGTACATGGGTATCACTGTCTTACTGTCATAAAAACAAGAAAATAGAAAAAAATCAAGGCAAATTGTATGAAGTAATCATTTTATTTCATTAATTTGTAGCCTAATGTAACCCGAACGGGAGGAACCCGTTTCTAAAAAAGTAAATACAATGACGGACACTCATGACACTAATCTCCCCGAAAAGCCGGTGGAATTAGAAGAAGAAAAGAAGGCAGCAGAGGTTTCTGAACCGGCAACAACAGAAACTCCCGCTGAAGAAATCGTTTCGGAAAAGCCGGTAGAGCCAGTTCAGAAGCTCACGAAAGAGGAAATACTTGCCAAACTCAAAGAGGTGGTTGCAGACGTGGAGAACGTGGCAAAACCTGAAATAGACGGTTTGAAGCAATCTTTCTACAAGCTGCACAATGCTGAGCAGGAAGCGGCCAGAAAACTGTTCATTGAAAACGGAGGCGCCGCGGAGAACTTTGTTCCACAAACAGACAGTGTGGAAGAAGAGTTCAAGAATATCATGTCCGTCATCAAAGAAAAAAGAAGCGCACTCACAGCCGAACTGGAGAAGCAGAAGGAAATGAACCTGCAGGTAAAGCTTTCCATCATCGAAGAGCTGAAGGAGCTGGTTGAATCTCCAGATGACGCCAACAAGAGCTATACGGAGTTCAAGAAACTACAGCAGCAATGGAACGAAGTTAAACTCGTTCCGCAAGCTAAGGTCAACGAGCTTTGGAAAAACTACCAATTGTATGTTGAGAAATTCTATGACCTTCTGAAACTGAACAATGAATTCCGCGAATACGATTTCAAGAAGAATTTGGAAATCAAGACACATCTCTGTGAAGCTGCCGAAAAGCTGGCGGATGAAGCGGATGTAGTTTCAGCTTTCCATCAGTTACAGAAGCTACATCAAGAATTTCGTGATACAGGGCCGGTAGCCAAGGAACTACGCGACGAAATCTGGGCACGTTTCAAAGCTGCCTCTACAACCGTAAATCGACGTCACCAGCAACATTTCGAAGCGTTGAAGGAAGTGGAACAACACAATCTTGACCAAAAGACCGTAATTTGCGAAATCATAGAAGCCATCGACTACAAAGAACTGACAAACTTTGCTTCTTGGGAGAGCAAAACGCAAGAAGTCATCGCACTTCAAAACAAATGGAAGACCATCGGTTTCGCTCCGCAAAAAATGAACGTGAAGATTTTCGAACGTTTCCGCAAAGCGTGCGACGAGTTCTTCCGTAAAAAGGGAGAGTTCTTCAAGACCCTGAAGGAAGGTATGAACGAAAACCTGGAAAAGAAGCGTGCCTTGTGCGAAAAAGCAGAAGCTCTTAAGGACAGTACCGACTGGAAAGTAACTGCCGATGAACTGACCAAACTTCAGAAAGAATGGAAAACCATCGGTCCGGTAGCAAAGAAATATTCGGATGCGGTATGGAAACGTTTCATCTCCGCTTGTGACTACTTCTTCGAACAAAAGAACAAAGCCACTTCTTCACAGCGCAGCGTAGAGCAGGAAAATCTGGAAAAGAAAAAAAACATCATCGAGAAACTGAATGCTATTGATGACCAAATGGATACGGAGGGAGCTACCCAATTGGTACGCGACCTCATGAAAGAGTGGAACGGCGTAGGACATGTACCTTTCAAAGAGAAAGACCGAATCTATAAGCAATACCATAGTCAGATAGACAAATTGTTTGAACGCTTCAACATCAGTGCCTCCAACAAGAAGCTAAGCAATTTCAAGTCGACTATCAGCTCCATTCAGGAAGGTAGTCCACAAGCCCTTTACCGGGAACGTGAGAAGCTGGTACGTGCCTTCGACAATATGAAGAACGAGCTCCAGACATATGAAAACAATCTCGGCTTCCTGACCACTTCTTCCAAGAAGGGAAATAGTCTGCTGACAGAAATCAACCGCAAGGTGGAAAAGCTGAAAGCAGACATCGAGCTTGTGAAAGAAAAGATAAAAGTGGTGGACGAGAACATCAAAAACCAAGGATAACGTAACAAGATAAGACTTAATAAAAAAGGAACCCGCCCCTACAGCTATGCAGCCGTGGGGGCGGGCCTACTTTTATACCCCTTATCAATGATGGAACAGACGGATACCCGTGAACGACATGGCAATGCCATATTTATCGCAAGTTTCAATCACATGGTCATCGCGTACAGAACCACCCGCTTGGGCAATGTAATCTACTCCACTCTTATGGGCACGCTCAATATTGTCTCCAAAAGGGAAGAATGCATCCGAACCCAAAGAAACACCTTTCAATGTATCCAACCAAGCCCGTTTTTCTTCACGGGTCAGCACTTCAGGTTTCTCCGTAAAGAACTGCTGCCAAACACCGTTAGCCAGCACATCGTCATGGTCTTCACTGATATAGACATCAATCGTATTATCACGGTCGGCACGGCGGATTTTCTCTACCCATGGCAAATTCAACACCTTCGGATGCTGGCGTAAATACCAAATGTCGGCCTTGTTGCCCGCCAAGCGAGTACAGTGGATACGGCTCTGCTGGCCGGCACCAATACCGATAGCCTGACCGTCCTTCACATAGCATACAGAATTCGACTGCGTATATTTCAAAGTGATAAGGGCTATCATCAAATCACGTTTCGCTGCTTCCGGGAAATTCTTATTCCGAGTAGGAATATTCGCAAAGAGTTCATCTCCATTCAGCTTTATCTCATTACGTTCCTGCTCAAACGTGATACCAAAGACATCCTTATGTTCAATCGGGGCAGGCTTATAGCCGGGACTTATCTGAATCACATTGTAAGTTCCTTTACGCTTTTCCCTCAAGATAGCCAGTGCTTCGTCCGTATACCCCGGAGCAATAACGCCATCCGAGACCTCGCGGTTAATAAAACGTGCAGTAGCCTCGTCGCACACATCACTCAAAGCGATAAAGTCACCATAGGAAGACATACGGTCGGCACCGCGGGCACGCACATATGCGCAAGCAAGCGGAGAGAGCGGAAGATTATCCACAAAATAAATCTTCTTCATTGTCTCGTTGAGTTCCAAGCCGATGGCGGCACCCGCCGGACTGACGTGTTTGAATGAAGTTGCAGCAGGCATACCGGTCGCCTCTTTCAGTTCCTTTACCAACTGCCATCCATTCAAGGCATCCATAAAATTAATATACCCCGGACGTCCATTCAAAACCTCAATAGGTAACTCCCCCTCCTGCATGAAAATGCGAGCCGGCTTCTGGTTAGGGTTACAGCCGTACTTCAGTGCTAATTCTTTTGCCATAAAATTCTGCTTTAATGTTGAAATGCTACAAATTTACAGAATATTTCCGGCTTACAGAAGCCTTGTCACTGAATTTGCCACCGAATGCCTACACTGAAATTTTCGTACATGGTCGAAAAGCAACAAAAAACCACTAAAACTTGCGATTTTAGTGGTTTTTTGACTTAAATAAGGTAAGTTCGTTGGGCTACCTGGATTCGAACCAGGAATGACAGGACCAGAATCTGTAGTGTTACCATTACACCATAGCCCAATTGTTATTATTTCCGTTTTGCGGTTGCAAAGATACAAAGATTTCTATAAATCAAAACAAAAACGAGTATTTTTTTCGCAAAAAACTGATAAGATACCGTAATCCAAAGGATTATATAACTAAAAAAAATCAAAAATTGAAAGAGTTTTCCTCTTTTGCGTGTTTGATATGAGAAATCAACGTATATTTGTCAACTGTTTTAATATAATAATGTATAATGAACGAAACGAAGAAACTGATTCAACAGATAACAGAAGGTATTCAAGATAAAAAAGGAAAAAAAATCGTCATCGCAGATCTGACAAAAATCGACGATACAATATGCAATTATTTCGTCATCTGCCAAGGAAACTCTCCCAGCCAAGTGACAGCCATTGTAGAATCCATCAGGGACTTCACACGCAAGGGTGCCGATACCAAGCCCTTTGCCGTAGACGGGCTGCGCAATGCCGAATGGGTAGCTATGGACTACTCGGACATATTGGTGCATGTCTTCCTGCCTGAAACAAGGGAATTCTACAATCTGGAGCACCTATGGGCAGACGCCAAATTAACTCAAATTCCTGACCTCGATTAATCAAAACGTATGGACAATAATACCAACAAGAAACCCAATAAAGTGAATATGCCCAAGTTCAACCTGAACTGGCTGTATATGATTATAGCGATGATGTTGCTGGGGTTGTACCTGACCAATGAAAGTGGTACGGCAACTAAAAACATCTCTTATGATGAATTCCAGCAATATGTACGAGACGGTTATATAAGCAAAGTCATCGGCTACGACGACAATTCCGTCGAAGCATACGTCAAACCCCAGCACGTAGGAAACGTATTTCGTCAGGACTCCAGCCGCGTAGGCAAGAATCCGCTTATTACGACCGAGGCCCCCTCACGCGAGAGCCTAGGTAATTTCCTGCAAAAGGAAAGAGACGACGCCCACTTTGACGGCTCCATTAACTACGAAAAAAAGCGGAACTACTTCGGTGCCATTTTGTGGCAGATTCTCCCCTTTGCATTCCTTATCGGTTTCTGGATTTTCATGTCCCGCCGCATGAGCGGTGGTGGAGGCATGGGCGGAGGTGGAGGCATCTTCAGCGTAGGAAAGTCCAAGGCCCAATTGTTTGAAAAAGGTTCCCCCATCAAGATTACATTCAAGGATGTGGCAGGACTTGCTGAAGCCAAGCAAGAGGTAGAAGAAATTGTCGAGTTCTTGAAAGAGCCCCAGAAATATACCGATTTGGGAGGTAAGATACCCAAGGGCGCCTTGCTGGTAGGCCCTCCGGGAACCGGAAAGACCCTGCTTGCAAAGGCCGTGGCCGGAGAAGCCAACGTACCTTTCTTCTCTTTGGCAGGTTCCGACTTTGTGGAAATGTTTGTCGGCGTGGGAGCTTCCCGTGTCCGCGATTTGTTCCGCCAAGCAAAGGAAAAAGCGCCTTGTATCGTGTTCATCGACGAGATTGACGCTGTAGGGCGTGCCCGTGCCAAAGCAGCCGCTATGGGTGGCAACGACGAGCGCGAGAACACATTGAACCAGTTACTGACCGAGATGGACGGTTTCGGCTCCAATAGTGGTGTTATCATCTTAGCCGCCACCAACCGTGTGGACGTTTTGGATAAGGCATTGCTGCGCGCCGGACGTTTTGACCGCCAGATACATGTAGACCTACCCGACCTTAATGAGCGTAAGGAAGTATTCGGTGTACACCTGCGCCCCATCAAGATAGACAATAGTGTGGATGTAGACCTTCTGGCACGCCAGACTCCCGGATTCTCGGGGGCAGACATTGCCAATGTATGTAACGAAGCAGCTTTGATAGCCGCCCGCCACGGCAAGAAGTTCGTCGGAAAGCAAGACTTCCTGGATGCCGTAGACCGTATTGTGGGGGGATTAGAAAAGAAAACCAAAATCACTACCGAAGCCGAACGCCGTTCCATTGCTATACACGAAGCCGGCCATGCCAGCATCTCCTGGTTACTGGAATACGCCAATCCGCTGATTAAAGTAACCATTGTACCCCGTGGACGCGCTTTGGGCGCGGCTTGGTATCTGCCGGAAGAACGGCAAATCACCACTAAGGAACAGATGCTCGATGAGATGTGTGCCACCTTGGGAGGACGTGCCGCCGAAGACCTATTCTTAGGTAGAATATCCACCGGAGCCATGAATGACTTGGAACGCGTGACAAAGCAGGCGTACGGTATGATTGCCTATCTGGGTATGAGCGAAAAACTACCCAACCTCTGCTATTATAATAATGAGGAATATTCCTTCAACCGCCCGTATAGCGAAAAGACTGCGGAATTGATTGACGAAGAAGTGAAGCAGATGGTTAATGAACAGTACGAACGTGCCAAGAAAATATTGTCCGAAAACCAAGAAGGGCACAACCGGCTGGCACAACTGCTGATTGACAAAGAAGTAATCTTTGCCGAAGACGTTGAACACATCTTTGGGAAACGTCCATGGGCTTCCCGTTCGGAAGAAATCAGTGCAAACAAGACTGCTGCCGAGCTGAAAAAAGCGGAGCAAGAAGAAGAGCAAAAAGCCATAGAAGCAGAAAAGGAAGTTAAGGAAGAAGAAAAGCATGAAAAATAACTTTATCCAACGTGCCGTTACCGGCGTGTTATTCGTCATAGTATTGGTGGGCTGTATTCTTTACAGCCCCCTTTCGTTCGGTATACTGTTCACCATTATCAGCGCACTGAGCGTACATGAGTTTGCCCAATTAGTCAGCAAGAGCGGCGAAGTAAGCATAAACAAGACCATCACTGCATTGGGGGGAGCCTACCTTTTCCTTGCATTGATGAGTTTCTGTACCCAGCAGTCTGTAGGAGCACGAGTATTCCTTCCTTATTTGGGACTATTGCTCTACATGATGATTACGGAACTTTACCTCAAGAAAAAGAATCCGACGGGTAATTGGGCCTACTCCATGCTAAGCCAATTGTACGTGGCACTCCCCTTTGCCCTGCTGAACGTACTTGCTTTTCAGAATTCCCCGGAAACGAGCAGTGTGACCTACAACCCTATTCTACCGCTTTCCATTTTCGTATTTATCTGGTTGAGCGATACAGGTGCCTATTGCGTAGGTTCGCTGATAGGCAAACACCGTCTGTTCGAACGTATCTCACCTAAAAAATCCTGGGAGGGCAGCATCGGCGGCGGAATATTCTCCATCGCTTCCTCTCTTGGCTTTGCACATTTCTTTCCTTTTATGCCAGGATGGCAATGGGTAGGTTTGGCAATCGTTGTCGTCATTTTCGGCACTTGGGGCGATCTGACCGAATCACTCATGAAACGCCAATTGGGCATCAAGGATTCCGGTAACATTCTGCCGGGGCATGGAGGAATGCTCGACCGTTTCGACAGTGCCCTGATGGCAATTCCCGCAGCAGTCGTTTATCTATATGCCTTGACGATGTTCTAACGACAGTTCACATGACCAAACTTACATAAAACAGATATAAAAAGAGCACCCGGGCAAGATGAATGACATCAAAATCCCGGGTGCTCTTTCTAACTATATACTCTCGCAAACTCTTTCTTACTTCAACTGCATATTGGACAAATCCACATTAGTAGTCAGCTTTTCATTACTCCCCACAGTTTTCAAATCAAAGGTTACTTCCACCTCTCCATTCTCTTCTGAATTGAGTTTCAACTTGATGCCTTTGGTTTCAGAGGGGATGTCCAGACTGTTCAAGTTATAGGAGACAGCACCAGGACTACGACGTCCCGTCAGGTCATCATAGTCGTTATAGCGGAGTTCCAAATGGACGTATCCATCTTCGCCATACAAAGTATCATCTTCTTGCGGACGCACCAGGCTGATACGGTGTTTATTATCAGTCGAAGATGGCAGATTCTGCATGAAAAAAATGTTCATATAGCCACCACTGATGGTAATATCACCTTTATATATACGCACGGGGTCATTACCGAATTCCTCTTCGGTTTCGGGAGTCAGCGTCTCCACCTCTTTCGTCAAAACGTTCTGCAGACGCAGCAGCTTCACAGCATGATCATATCCTGCATAGTCGTCCCACAAAGGATTGAACACGGTAATCACACGCTGCCCATCCACGGCATCATACCACCCTATGTCCGTATTCACCGGCCAGAGCGTCCCCCAAACATCGCAGTTTAAATAAAAGGCATTTCCCGTAACACGCACAGTGGCCCACAAAGGCGGGGTAAAATCACCCAAAGAATATCCGTCGTTATCATCACATGATTGCAAAGCGGGCATCACTGCCAAACATATTGCCATAAATAACCAATGTAGCTTTTTCATAATCAAAGTCCTTTTCATTTGTTTCTGTATAGAAAATACAAAAGCCGGGCATTTACTGCACCGGCTTTTCCCATTTTAACAAATTCTTAATTTTTCGATTATTCTTCCCTCCTCCTCAGTAATGCCACCATCTCGCGGGCAGCATGTTTGGGTGCCCCTGCCTCTCCCAGACAGGATGCCATATACTCATATCCCTCGAGCATCTGACGGCGGTATTCCTTATCGTACAAAATGCGGTTCAGCTCCGAGCGTACCTGCTCTACCGTCATGGTATCTGCAACCAGCTCTTTCACCACCTCCCGGTTGGCTATGAGATTGACCAGGGAAATGTACTTCACTTTCAGTATATGCCGTTTCAGGAAAGCGATAACCTTCCCTATCGGAGTATGGTAACATACCGCTTGCGGCACACGAAACAGAGCTGTTTCCAGCGTTGCCGTCCCCGAAGTGACCAGTGCAGCCTCTGCCTGCCTCAACAAAGGGAATGTCTTGTTGAAGATAATCTTCACATCCACCCCACCCACATAACGTTTGTAATACTCGGGGGAAATACCCGGAGCACCGGCCAGCACCAGTTGATAATCGGGAAAAGAAGCTGCCGCACGAAGCATGTCGGGCAGATTGTCCTTGATTTCCTGCTTGCGGCTACCAGCCAGCAGAGCAATAACGGGTTTGGCCGAAAGTCCGTTTGCCCGGACAAAGTCGTCGAATGTCTCTGAGCTGGAAGCAAGAAAAGCCGTCACTTCATCCACTGTCGGATTGCCGACATAATGTATCGGATACCCGTGCTTCCCTTCAAAAAACTCCACCTCGAACGGTAGGATGGAGAACAGCTCATCCACATCCCGTTTAATATTCTTGATGCGGTATTCCTTCCATGCCCAAATCTTGGGAGAAATATAATAAAAGACAGGAATCCTTGTGTTGGCATGGACAAACTTGGCTATATCCAGATTAAAGCCCGGATAGTCCACCAAAATCAGCACATCCGGCTGCCACGCAACAATATCCTCCTTGCAGCGCTTCATATTGGCAAAGATGGTGCGCAGATGCAGCAATACGGGAATGAACCCCATATACGCCAACTCTTTGTAATGCTTCACCATCACACCGCCCACTGCAGCCATGAGGTCGCCTCCGAAGAAACGGAACTCCGCTTGCGAGTCCTCCTCCTTCAATGCAGCCATCAGATGGGAGGCATGCAGGTCGCCGGAAGCTTCACCGACAATCAAGTAATACTTCATATCAATTGATAATTGTCAATTAATTCAGAACCATGCTTTCAGTTCATCAATCAAGCCGTATGCCGTTGCATCCACCGTGGTCGGGGTGATTGCCACATAACCGTTATCAAGCGCCCAATGGTCATTCTTCTCATTTTCGGCATCGTTGTTCTCAAACTCGCCGGTCAGCCAGTAGTAATGGGCATCTCCTCTATGGGCAAAGTTTTCCCATTCATTGGTCCATTGCCCCTTGGTTTGTTCGCAAATCTTCACACCCTTCAATTCTTTGGTATCGGGGAAGTTGACATTGAGGCATGTCAACGGAGGGAGTCCTTTCTCCAATACCAGCCGGGCTATCTCGCGGATGTAAGGACCTGCAGGTTCAAAATCAGCGTTCGGCTCATGGTTGCAAAGGGAGAATCCGATGGAAGGCACTCCTTTCAGGCATCCCTCTATCACAACGCCCATCGTACCGGAATAATGCAGGTTTACAGAAGAATTGTCGCCGTGGTTGATGCCGCCTACCACCAAGTCGGGCTTGCGGTCGAGCACCGTATGAAAAGCCAGCTTCACACAATCGGTCGGCGTACCGGAACACTTGTATACCGTCAGCCCAACATCCTTACGGACCAACTGGTAGTGGATAGGTTCCGTTACAGTCAGCGCACACGCACTTCCAGAGCGAGGTGCATCCGGCGCCATTACCACAATCTCGCCCAGCGGACGGAGGAATTTGATTAACTCGCTAATACCTTTCGCAATGATGCCGTCATCATTGGAAATCAATATCAAAGGTCTCTGATTTTCCATAACTTTCTTTTTTATTATCGTGCAAAAGTAGCTAAAAAGGCTTTAAACAGAATACTACAAAGATAATAATTCTTTTGTATTCAAAGATATTTTCAGAAAAGGCTAACTTTGTACCGACAATAATTGGAATATAATCATTCATAAAATCCATGCTATAATGAACACTTCTTGCCATTCTACCATTGCTGCACGCATCGAGACGGCAGCTGCCGCAATTATTCTGTTTCTAACAACCCTGACAAGCTGTGGCAGGAGCAGTTCTCCCGAGCCACTTGACCAATGGAATGACGGGACATCTACGCTTCACACGGCAGACCCGGTCATTGCAGAAGGCCGGAAGCTCTTCAACGACAAAGAATACCAAAATTTCCGACTCACCGGAGAAGCCCTCACACAACCCGGCTCCGAAGCAGGCCTCCTCTTTCATACGGACGGCGAGTCCGGTTATGAAGTGATATTCCGTAACGGAGACATCGACGGCACACGCAAGAGCGGCTCACTCGCCTCGGTGCGCAACCTCTATCGCTCACTCGCAAAAGATGGAGAATGGTTTGACTTCGAGATAACCGTACGCGGACAAAACATCATTGTCTGCATTAACGGAACCGAAGTTGTTTGTTATACCGAACCCGGATACCCATATCGCACAGAGGAGCACGCCCGGCAACTGCTGAGTCAAGGTTCCATTGCCCTGCAAGGCATACACGGCGAAGTGTCATTCCGGAATCTCGCCATCGAACGGCTTGCCAAGGAGGCACGCAACGAAGCCGACACGCTTGCTCCGGTAGACGAGCGCACGGATGAGATAATCAGGCTACAGCAGCACGATTTCCCAGTTATAGACTATCACGTTCACTTGAAAGGAGGGCTGACGAAGGAAATGGCACACGCCATGTCCATGAATTACGGTATCAACTATGGTGTCGCCCCCAATGCCGGAGAAGGAGGCGTAGGACGTATGCTGGCCGATGACAAAGAAGTGTACGACTATTTTAATGAAGTAAAAGGGATGCCATTCCTGTGCGGTGTACAAGGTGAGGGACGCAAATGGACGGCAACTTTCTCGCAGGAAGCTTTGGGGATTTTCGATTACCTGTTTACCGACGCCATGACCATCATAGACCACAAGGGACGTAATTCGCGCATCTACCGGGCCGAAGAAGCACTCTTTGATGACATTACGCTTGAACAGTATATGGACCACCTTGTCGACCAAACAGTCCTGATTCTGACCAACGAGCCAGCCGACATTTATGCCAACCCTACCTTCTTGCCCGATACTATGGCGCATGATTACGACAAGTACTGGACGGACGGACGCATTGAACGCGTATTGAATGTATTGCAACAACATGGAATCGCTCTGGAAATCAATGCACGCTACCGGATTCCCAGTTTCGAGATTATCCGTCGCGCCAAAGCACGTGGAATCAAACTCACATTCGGTACAAACAATGTCGATGCCGACTTCGGACGACTGGAATACTGCGCCGAAGCCATCAAGCAATGCGGCCTCACAGCCGACGATATATGGTTCCCGTCGATGAGCACACGCCGCTCCCGCCCCATTGTCATATACAACCGATTCGAGTAGCAGGGAACAACCGCTGTCATCTTCACCAACAGAAACGATACACCTATGGACATTCTTCTCATCATCTTGGGCATCCTCTGCCTGATTGTCGGATTGGCAGGCTGCATCCTGCCTATGATTCCGGGACCGCCCGTAGCCTATGCAGGCTTGTTGCTTCTACATTTCACGGACAAGGCGCAGTTTTCCACCACGCAGTTACTTTTATGGCTGGCAGCAGTCGTCCTTGTACAGATACTGGATTATTTCGTCCCGATGCTGGGCAGCAAATACAGCGGAGGCAGTCGGTGGGGAACGCGCGGCTGCCTCATAGGCACCATCGTAGGGTTGTTCTTCATGCCTTGGGGCATCATCCTCGGCCCCTTTCTCGGAGCCTTTGCCGGCGAACTGATGGGAGGCAGCAAGACAGACCAGGCCTTGAAATCGGGGCTGGGCTCGCTGCTTGGATTCTTGCTGGGCACAGTAGTGAAATGTGTGATGTGTGCGTACTTCTGCTGGGAGTTCGTCAAAGCCTTGGTCTGACACCAGCTCCTCTCCTTCTGCCCGGGAACAACTTATCCCCCGACCATCTTCCACACGGTAGTCCATCTGCATGAGATGTACATCTCGAGCAACATGAGATGCACGTTTCAAACAACACGAGATGTACATCTCATGCAAGTAGAGAGAATAGTCCAAGCCAATGTCTTCCATTGGTTTACAAATCTTAATCTTCTGCAAGCGAGACAAAAAATCAGCTTCATTTCAAGATAAATACGTATATTTGCCCACTAAACAGAGAAAGAACGCTTTACGCGCAATTTACAAGAAGAAAAACAGCGGTAAACGTCTGTGAGTTATTAACAAAACAGCCGACTTATCAACCGTTTTTGCAATCTTTCTCCAAATTTGTAGGCGCTATCCGGAATTATCACTTATTTCGCTGCCAATAAATATTGAGATTATGGGAAAAATAATTGCTATGGCTAACCAAAAGGGTGGTGTAGGCAAGACTACGACGACAATCAACCTCGCAGCCTCACTCGCCACGCTTGAAAAGAAAGTGCTCGTTGTAGATGCCGACCCGCAGGCCAATGCCTCCTCAGGATTGGGTGTGGACATCAAGCAGTCGGAATGTACTATCTACGAGTGCATTATTGACCGTGCAGACGTACGCGAGGCCCTTCATGACACGGAGATAGACACACTGAAGGTAATCTCCTCCCACATCAATCTGGTAGGTGCCGAAATAGAGATGCTCAATCTGAAAAACCGCGAAAAGATACTGAAAGAAGTACTCGCTCCGCTGAAGAATGAGTTTGATTATATCTTGATAGACTGTTCCCCGTCTTTGGGTCTGATTACGGTCAACGCACTGACTGCCGCCGATTCGGTAATCATCCCCGTACAAGCGGAATATTTTGCACTGGAAGGCATCAGCAAATTGCTGAATACCATTAAAATCATCAAGTCCAAGCTGAACCCTGCCCTCGAAATCGAAGGCTTCCTGCTGACGATGTACGACTCGCGCCTGCGCCAGGCCAACCAGATTTACGATGAAGTGAAACGCCACTTCCAGGAATTGGTATTCAACACCGTCATCCAGCGCAATGTGAAACTGAGCGAAGCTCCCAGCTACGGCCTGCCCACCATTCTCTATGACGCAGACTCAACCGGAGCCAAAAACCACATGGCACTTGCCAAGGAATTGATAAGCAGAAACGAAAAGAAGTGATTATAGTGGTTAGTGATTAATGATTAGTGATAAATACCATATTTACAATGCACAAACAAATCATCCCGTATGGTTAAATTGTAAATCGTCAAATAGTAAATAAACAGATGGCACAAAGAAATGCATTAGGACGCGGGCTAGACGCCCTCTTCTCCATGGATGAAGTAAAGACCGAAGGCTCCTCCTCTATCAATGAGATAGAGCTGTCGAAGATTACGGTCAATCCCAACCAGCCCCGTCATGAATTCGACCCGGTTGCGTTGCAGGAGTTAGCCGATTCCATCTCCGAAATCGGCATCATACAGCCCATCACCCTGCGCAAGCTTAGCGACGACGAATACCAGATTATCGCCGGCGAGCGTCGTTTCCGTGCTTCGCAGCTTGCCGGACTGACAAGCATCCCTGCCTATATCCGCACTGCAGATGACGAGAACGTCATGGAAATGGCGCTCATCGAAAACATACAGCGCGAAGACTTGAACTCCGTAGAAATAGCCCTCGCTTACCAGCATCTGTTGGAACAATACGGACTGACGCAGGAACGCCTCAGCGAACGCGTAGGTAAGAAGCGTACCACCATTGCCAACTACCTGCGCCTGCTCAAACTGCCCGCCCCCGTCCAGATGGGACTGCAGAACAAGCAGATAGACATGGGACATGCCCGCGCGTTGGTAACGCTTGGCGATCCCAAACTGCAAGTGAAGATTTTCGAAGAAATCCTGGAGCACGGGTATTCCGTACGCAAAGTGGAAGAAATCGTAAAGTCACTGAGTGAAGGCGAAAGCGTGAAGAGCGGTGGTCGTAAGATTGCCCCCAAGCGCGCCAAACTGCCCGAAGAATTCAATATGCTGAAACAACAGCTCTCGGGCTTTTTCAGTACCAAGGTGCAGCTAACCTGCTCGGAGAAAGGAAAAGGTAAAATCAGTATCCCGTTCAATAACGAAGAAGAATTGGAACGTATCATCGGCATTCTTGATACGCTGAAGAAATAAATGAGGAAAAAAGGAAGAATATATCAGTTAGCCATTGCCCTGCTGCTCTGTTTTTTACAGATGGCAGGGATTGCTATGTATGGTCAGGACCGTCCACGTGCCGCTTCCAAGCGTGCGCAGCGGCATCAGACCGATACACTCAACACCGTGGTGAACCGGGACAGCCTCACTGTTGCCGACAGTCTTGCAGCCGAAAACAAGCGGAAGATGCTGGAAATGACTGCCAGCCCCGACCTGAAGGAACAGCCCGTGCCTACAGACAGTCTGCAAAAGGCCATCGACCCCAAAAGGTGGGTACCTAATCCCACAAAAGCCACCTGGCTTGCCCTCGTCATTCCCGGCGGTGGACAAATTTACAACCGCAAGTATTGGAAACTGCCCATCTTCTATGGAGGATTTGCCGGTTGTGCCTATGCCCTTACGTGGAACAGCAAGATGTATAAGGACTATTCGGCCGCCTACAAGGATGCCGTAAATGGTAATTTCAACTCCAGTACCATTACCGACCTGCTGCCTCCCAACTATAACTATACCGAAAGCCAGCTGACGGAGACACTACGGAAGCGTAAGGATACCTTCCGACGATACCGCGACTTGAGCATCTTCGCCTTTATCGGTGTATACCTGCTGTCTGTTGTCGACGCATACGTAGACGCAGAGCTGTCCAACTTTGACATCACCCCCGACCTCAGCATGAAAGTGGAACCTGCCATAATCAACAGCCAGATGACTGGTTCCTCTAATAAGAACGTCGGCGTGCAATGCAGTTTCCGATTCTAAAAACGAAAATTAAAGCATAAATTATTACCTAATGACACACAAGGCCATATATATGAAAAGAATTATTCTCGGTTCCTCGCTTCTGTTTTGCGCCCTCTTCACCGCTCCGGCCATGCATGCGCAAGAAAGCGTGGAAGTGCTTATCCGCGAAAACGGCACGGAACGCCAGGAATCCATCGAGCTGCCCAAAAGCATGACCTATCCGCTGGACAGCCTGCTCAATGACTGGAAAGCCAAGAATTACATAGACTTGGGAAAAGACTGCAGCACCTCTACCGTAAACCCGATGTTCAGTGACTCTGTATACATAGACCGGTTGTCGCGCATGCCGACCGTCATGGAAATGCCATACAACGAGATTGTGCGCAAGTTCATCGACATGTATGCCGGACGTCTGCGCAACCAGGTTGCCTTCATGCTGAGCGCCTGCAACTTCTATATGCCCATCTTCGAAGAAGCGCTGGATGCCTACGGCCTGCCGCTCGAGCTGAAATACCTGCCCATCATAGAATCCGCTCTCAACCCTTCTGCCGTATCCCGCGCGGGAGCCTGCGGACTATGGCAGTTTATGCTCGCCACCGGAAAGATATACGGACTGGAAAGCAACAGCCTCGTAGACGAACGCCGTGACCCGATAAAGGCGACCTGGGCGGCAGCACGCTACCTGAAGGACATGTATGACATTTACAAAGACTGGAACCTGGTGATTGCCGCCTACAACTGCGGTCCGGGCACCATCAACAAAGCCATCCGCCGCTCGGGAGGGAAAACCGATTATTGGGAAATCTACAACTATCTGCCCAAAGAGACACGCGGCTACGTGCCCGCCTTCATTGCCGCCAACTACGTAATGACCTACTACTGCAAGCACAACATCTGCCCCATGGAAACCGACATTCCGGAAGCAACCGATACGGTGCAAGTAAGCCGTAACCTTCATTTCGAGCAGATTTCCGACCTATGCGGCATCAGCCTGGACCAGATAAAGAGCCTGAATCCCCAATTCAAGAAAAGCATCATCCCCGGAGAGAGCAAGCCGCAGACGCTACGCCTCCCCATCAACTACATCAGTGCCTTCATTGACAAGCAAGACACCATCTATGCCCACCGCAGTAACGAGCTGTTCAAGAACCGCAGAGTCGTGGCCGTTTCCAATACACGCTCGACGGCACGTAGCAGCAAAGGCAGTACCGCTACGGGGAATGTCACCTACCACAAGATACGCAGTGGCGAGAATCTCGGCAGCATTGCACGGAAATACGGCGTCACTGTCAATCAGTTAAAAAGTTGGAATGGATTGCGCAGTACCAGAATCTCCGCAGGAAAGCGCTTGAAGATTTATAAATAAAGACATAAACGCTTGCCCGGTGTTGAAAATTGCTTATTTTTGCAAAAAGTGAAGTGAAGAAAGGAGAAAGCAGTATATGGAAGAAAATATAAGTCAGAAGGAAAAGGAAAAAGCCGAAGAGGAAATGATCGAACAGGCATTCCAAGAACTGTTGAACGACTATTTGGCCACCAAGCACCGCAAGCGCGTCGAAATAATAACCAAAGCATTCAACTTTGCCAACCAGGCGCATAAGGGCATTAAGCGTCGTTCCGGCGAGCCCTACATCATGCACCCCATTGCTGTGGCAAAGATTGTCTGTAATGAGATAGGACTGGGGTCTACTTCCATATGCTCGGCATTGCTGCATGATGTGGTGGAGGACACCGACTACACCGTAGAGGATATTGAAAACATCTTCGGTCCCAAAATCGCCCAGATTGTAGACGGGCTGACAAAGATTTCCGGCGGTATCTTCGGCGACCGTGCCTCGGCGCAGGCAGAGAACTTCAAGAAGCTGCTGCTCACCATGTCCGACGATATCCGGGTTATCCTCATCAAGATAGCCGACCGTCTGCATAACATGCGTACACTCGGCTCCATGCTGCCCAACAAGCAGTTCAAGATTGCAGGCGAAACACTCTATATTTATGCCCCGCTCGCCAACCGCCTCGGCTTGTACAAAATCAAGACAGAACTGGAAAACCTGAGCTTCAAGTACGAACATCCGGAAGAGTACCACGAGATAGAAGAGAAACTGGAAGCCACCGCCGTGGAACGCGACAAGGTATTCAATGAGTTCACCGCTCCGATACGGGCGCAACTGGACAAAATGGGACTGAAATACCGTATCCTTGCCCGTGTAAAGTCCATCTACTCCATCTGGAACAAAATGCAGACCAAGCATGTCCCCTTCGAGGAAATCTATGATTTGCTTGCTGTCCGCATCATCTTCGAGCCCCGCAATATAGAGGAAGAGCTAAACGACTGCTTCGACATTTACGTCTCCATATCCAAGATATACAAGCCCCACCCCGACCGCCTGCGCGACTGGGTGAGCCATCCCAAAGCCAACGGCTACCAAGCCCTGCACGTCACCCTTATGGGTAACAACGGGCAATGGATTGAAGTACAAATCCGCAGTGAACGCATGAATGACGTTGCCGAACAAGGCTTTGCCGCCCACTGGAAATACAAAGAAGGCGGAGGCAGCGAAGATGAAGGCGAACTGGAGAAATGGTTGCGTACCATCAAGGAAATTCTGGACGACCCACAACCGGACGCCATCGATTTTCTCGATACCATCAAACTGAACTTGTTTGCATCGGAAATTTTCGTCTTCACCCCGAAAGGCGACCTCAAGACCATGCCGCAGAACTCTACGGCACTGGACTTTGCCTTCTCCTTGCATACCGACATCGGCAGCCACTGCATCGGCGCCAAGGTAAACCACAAACTGGTTCCCCTAAGCCACAAACTGCAAAGCGGTGACCAGGTAGAGATATTGACCTCCAAATCGCAACGCGTGCAGCCGGAGTGGGAAGTGTATGCCACCACCGCCCGCGCCCGCGCCAAGATTGCCGCCATCCTGCGCAAAGAGGCGAAAACCTATCAGAAAGAAGGTGAAACCATACTGAACGAATTCTTCAAAAACGAGGATATACGTATGGATGATGCTGCTCTGGACAAGCTGACCAGGCTGCACGGCTTCCACACCCGCGACGAGCTGCTCGTTGCCATCGGCAACAAACGGGTTGTGCTGGGCGATGCCGACAAGAACGTGTTCAAGGAAAAGCAGAACAGCAACTGGAAGAAGTTCCTGACCTTCTCCTTCGGTAACAAGGACAACAAGGATGCCAAAGAACAACCGGAAGAGAAAACACCGCAAGAGAAAATCAACACTAAGCAGATTCTGAAGCTGACGGAAGAGACCATCTCAAAGAACTATATTATGGCCGACTGTTGCCATCCCATTCCGGGTGACGACGTACTGGGATACATCGACGAGCAAAACCGTGTTGTCATCCACAAGCGCCAATGCCCCGTTGCCACCCGCCTTAAGAGTAGCTACGGAAACCGTATCATCGCCACCGAGTGGGACACTCACAAGGATTTGTCGTTCCTCGTCACTATATATATAAAAGGTATAGACAGCATGGGATTGCTGAACGAAGTAACTCAAGTCATCTCCCGCCAGCTCAACGTGAATATCCGTAAACTGACCATCGAAACCAACGACGGTATCTTCGAAGGAAAGATACAACTCTATGTACACGATGTGGACGACGTGCGCACTATCTGCAATAACCTGAAGCAGATACAGAATATAAAACAAGTGACGAGAGTAGAGGAATAAACGGAGTGGTATTTATTCTACTTCAGTCCTTGAATATTTTCCTTCAAGCTCTCCACATCCTCGTAAGTAAACTCATCCAATGCCAGTTTCATGCCTACCAGTTCTTCGCGGATAGCTCTCAGGCGATCTACGATTTCAAAGTTGCGTATCGTAGCTTCTTTATTGTCTTTCATCCGTTGGCGGGCGCCGGGCAAGGTCATTCCGCGCTCCTTCACCAGATGATAGATAAGTTTCACTGTCTCAATGTCCTCCTTACGGTACTGGCGTATTCCCCGCCCCCCCTTCTTCGGATTGAGTTGCGGAAACTCCTTTTCCCAGAAACGGAGCAGTGATTCGTTGACATCGAACATGGCAGCCACCTCGCTGATGGAGTAATATAACTTTAAATTCTTATCTGTATTCAGCATGATGTAATCCTTTCTCTATAAATCATCCGTCAATCAAGCACCTTACCATGGTTCGCCGCAATCTGTATCATGCGGTCATAATCCTCGGCACTGAGATCCATGAAGTAGTAGTTGACGGGATTCACAACTTTTCCCTTAACGTGTACTTCGTAGTGCAAGTGCGGACCAGTACTCTTGCCCGTACTGCCTACCCCGCCAATGACCTCACCACGTACCACTTTCTTGCCCAACTTCGTCCGGAAATCGCGCAAGTGTGCATACACCGTCTGATAACCGAAGCCGTGGTCTATCACAATTCTGTTGCCATAGCCCGATTGCCAGCCCATCTGCACCACGGTGCCATCTCCCGTGGCATAGACATCCGTGCCCTGGGGAGCCGAAAAGTCCATACCCTCATGGAACTTGCTGGTACCATAAATGGGGTCGATACGCGTACCGTAACCCGAAGCGGTCTTACGGAGGTCTTTATTGGAAACCGGCTGTATGGCAGGAATGCAGCGCAGCATTTCATCATGATTCTTGCACATCTCCACCACATCGTCAAAGGAGCGGGACTGGATATAGAGTTGCTTGCTAATCATATCCATTTTCTGCGTGGTATTGATAACCAAGTCGGAGTTAGCCATATCCATCAGATGCTCATAGCGGTTGGTACCGCCGTATCCAGCCTGACGGATGGCAGAAGGAATAGGGTCGGCCATGAAAATCACCCGGTACAGATTGTCATCACGCTGCTGTATGTCTTGCAGCACTCCCATAGCCTCGTCCAGCCGGCGGGAGAGGACGTTGTACTGCGCCTGCAGTTTGCTGTTCTCCTTTCGCAACTCCTTCTCCGACGGAGAGCCGAAGATAAGCAGCAATACGATGAAACTGCCCGCACCCAGCCCCATACCGATGAACAAACGGCGGAGAATGCTCAGCGCCCGCTGCCTCACGGTAGGATAAATACGGTCGTACGTCTGCGTCTGGGGATTATAAATGTAGTAAACTTTGCGCATCTTAGGAAATATTTCGCTTGTCAATGCGACAAAAGTAATAAAAACAAGCTATCTTTGCACAGTTTTTTCAAGAATATTAAGACTAAGTAGCAAGTAGTTAGTAGTAAGAAACGGGCAAAAAACGACAAGAGAAGGTAAATCAAATTAGAATCAGATAAATCAATAGAGAGTATGTTGACTGCAAACGAAATCAGAGACTCTTTCAAGAGTTTCTTCGAAAGTAAAGGTCACCAGATAGTGCCTTCGGCCCCGATGGTGATTAAGGATGACCCCACGTTGATGTTCACCAATGCGGGAATGAACCAGTTTAAAGATATTATTTTGGGCAACCACCCGGCGAAATACAAAAGAGTTGCTGACTCGCAGAAATGCCTTCGCGTAAGCGGAAAGCACAACGACCTGGAGGAAGTGGGTCACGATACCTACCACCACACCATGTTCGAGATGCTGGGCAACTGGTCGTTTGGCGACTACTTCAAGAAGGAAGCCATCTCCTGGGCATGGGAGTATCTGGTGGATGTATTGAAACTCGACCCCAAAGACCTCTACGCCACCGTATTCGAAGGTAGCGCCGAAGAAGGACTGGAACGCGACAACGAAGCCGCTTCTTACTGGGAGCAGTTCTTGCCGAAAGACCACATTCTGAATGGCAACAAACACGATAACTTCTGGGAAATGGGTGATACGGGACCGTGCGGTCCGTGTTCGGAAATCCATGTGGACTCCCGTTCGGAAGAAGAGAAGGCCAAAGTACCCGGCAGCCAGCTGGTGAACAAAGACCACCCGCAGGTGATTGAAATCTGGAACCTCGTGTTCATGCAGTTCAACCGCAAGGCGGACGGCAGCCTGGAAGGACTTCCCGCCAAGGTTATCGACACCGGCATGGGCTTCGAGCGACTGGTGCGCACACTGCAAGGAAAGACCTCCAACTACGACACCGACGTATTCCAACCGATACTGAAAGCCATCGGAGACATGGCAGGCAAGAAGTATGGCGAAGATGAGAAGTCGGACATCGCCATGCGTGTAATTGCCGACCACATCCGCACCATCGCCTTCTCCATCACCGACGGACAGCTTCCGAGCAATGCCAAGGCAGGTTACGTCATCCGTCGTATCCTCCGCCGTGCCGTGCGCTACGGTTACACGTTCCTCGGACAGAAGCAGGCATTCATGTACAAGCTCCTCCCCGTACTCATCGAGAACATGGGCGCCGCTTATCCCGAACTGGATGCACAGAAGGAACTGATTGCCAAAGTTATCAAGGAAGAAGAAGACTCCTTCCTCCGCACCCTGGAGACGGGTATCCGCCTGCTGGAAAAGACCATGGCAGACGCCAAAGCCGCCGGCAAGAACGAAATCAGCGGAAAGGATGCCTTTACCTTATATGATACCTTCGGTTTCCCGCTCGACTTGACGGAACTGATTCTCCGCGAAAACGGCATGACTGCCGACATCAAGGAGTTTGACGCCGAAATGCAGCAGCAGAAACAGCGTGCCCGCAATGCCGCCGCCATAGAGACCGGTGACTGGATTACGCTAAAGGAGGGTACTACCGAATTCGTAGGATATGACTATACGGAATACGAAACATCCATTCTGCGCTACCGCCAAGTGAAGCAGAAGAACCAAACCTTGTATCAGATTGTACTGGACAAGACTCCGTTCTATGCCGAAAGCGGCGGTCAGGTAGGTGACACCGGTGTATTGGTGAACGAGTTTGAAACCATCGAAGTGGTAGACACCAAGAAGGAGAACAACCTGCCTATCCACATCACCAAGAAGCTGCCCGAACACATGGAAGCTCCGATGATGGCATGCGTGGATACCGACAAGCGTGCCGCTTGTGCCGCCAACCACTCTGCTACCCACTTGCTGGATGCTGCGCTGCGCGAAGTATTGGGCGAGCATGTAGAGCAGAAGGGCTCTTTGGTTACACCGGACTCCCTGCGTTTCGACTTCTCACACTTCCAGAAGGTGACGGACGAGGAAATCCGCAAGGTGGAACACATCGTTAATGCAAAGATTCGCGCCAACATACCTTTGAAAGAATACCGCAACATTCCTATCGAAGAAGCCAAAGAACTGGGCGCCATCGCTCTGTTCGGCGAGAAGTACGGCGACCATGTACGCGTTATCCAGTTCGGTTCTTCCGTAGAATTCTGTGGTGGTACGCACGTGGCTGCAACCGGAAACATCGGTATGGTGAAGATTATCTCCGAAAGCTCCGTGGCTGCCGGTGTGCGCCGTATCGAAGCCTACACGGGTGCACGCGTGGAGGAACTGATGAACACCATCGAGGACACGCTGCACGACTTGAAGGCGCTCTTCAACAACGCACCCGACCTTGCCGGAACCATCCGTAAGTATATTGACGAAAACGCCGGACTGAAGAAGCAGGTAGAGGACTTCATGAAAGAGAAAGAAGCACAGCTGAAAGAAAGACTGCTGAAGAACGTGCAGGAAGTCAATGGCGTTAAAGTCATCAAGTTCTGTGCTCCCCTGCCGGCAGAAACAGTGAAGAACATCGCCTTCCAGTTGCGTGGCCAGATTACGGAAAACCTGTTCTTCGTAGCGGGAACAGAAGCCGAAGGCAAGCCGATGCTGACCGTCATGCTGAGCGACAACCTCGTGGCAGGCGGACTGAAAGCCGGTAACCTGGTGAAAGAAGCTGCCAAACTTATCCAAGGCGGTGGCGGTGGCCAGCCCCACTTTGCAACTGCCGGCGGTAAGAATGCTGACGGACTGAACGCTGCCATTGACAAAGTTTTGGAATTGGCAGGATTATAATTGAAAATAATTGGCGAAACACTTGACATCGCCTCTGTGATGTTGTATATTTGTAATGTCATTTTTTAGATATTTCAAAATTAAACTACCGGGAAAGGAGGAGCATTGCTTCTCCTTTTCTTTTTATCCTCCACGGTATTCCATTTGAAATGCCACATGCCGGCTCCCCAAACTCCACACCTTACCATCCTAAATGCCACACCTTAGCAAGTGAAATGGCTGGCATTTACCCTCCAAAGCCCTGGGGTTTCCGTGAAAAACCCTAAGGTTTGGGACAGTGAAGTGGAGGGAACGGATGATTAGTCCAGAACAAACAGACAATGCATTCGAAGCAAACGAATGATGCATACAGAACAGACAGATGATGCGCAACAGAAACAAAAACGGGAAGCCTAAGCCTCCCGTCTGTTAATCTTTCGTAAATCTGCTCTTGACAAGATTTCCACTAAAACCTTATTCCATCCGAAGTATAAACATTTCGCGATAAACCACCAGTGCACCTTCGGGCAGCAAACTGGAAGGACAGAAAGGAGTTACATTTTCCGCAAGTACACATTTACCATTTCCCGAGACCGTCCGCGTAAAGAGCCTCTTCTCTCCATTATAAGTAAACTGCCACAATGCATATGTATCTCCGTTCTCATCTTCCACTGGAACTGTCTCGTATATCCCCATTAGCGGTTCCTCCTCTTTTCCCGTCGGATAGATTTCCAATACACCTTTCCACATACTATTGGAGAAATCTTCGGGCACCAACACATAATACCCGCCATCCTTCACCCAAGGACGCTCGGCAAGTGCCTTAGAAACATCACCCAGCAGTTCCGTCGGTGCACCACTACTGATACCATACTCGAAGCCCATTTTCGTCAACGTATATTGCCTACGACCTTTCACCGTGATGCGCAGTTGTGTTTCCTCACCGGAACCATCCATCACCTTCACAATCGTCTCCCCCTCTGCCAGCGGATGAATCTTGATACGCTGATACCCGTTGACATCATCGGTAAAAGTCACGGAAGCCACCGACTCGTGCTCGTTAATCACATTATAGGAACCGTCGCCGCCGTCAATGCCCAACACTGTATCTTCGTTTGTTTCAGAAAGATAATAAGAAAGATTGGACACCAGATTGTCACATGTCCCAATCTGGTAGATAGGCTCCACACCTTCGAAAAGTACCATGCTTCGGTAATCGTCCTCGCAACCGGAAGCGGTAAACAGCAGTGCTATCAAGGCAAAGAGAGAGTATAGCTTCTTCATACTTGTTCAGTTATAGTTGTTCTATCTACAAAAATACAAAAAATGCCGGAATACTGCATCGGTACCCCTCTCTTTTTCAAACTATTTGTTCTTCCGGATAGTTCACCAAGTAGAGCGTTCCCGTGGCACGGGTAAAGGCGGTGTAGAGCCAACGGAAATAATCGGGTGTCAGGTATTCATCCGTCATATACCCCTGGTCCAGAAAGACATTCTTCCATTGCCCGCCCTGCGCCTTGTGGCAAGTCACGGCATAGGCATACTTCACTTGCAAGGCGTTGTAGTACGGGTCTGCCTTCATCTTCTTCATCCGCTCGCGCTTCACGGTGATGTCGGCATAATCTTCGAGGACGGAGTAGAAAAGCCGGTCGTTTTCTGCCTTGGGCAGCGCAGGCGAGTCGGTATGCAGCGTATCAAGCAGCATGTTCACTTCCAGTTCAAAGTCGTTATAGTCGGGAAAGACCAGCGTCACGTCTGCAAAGCGGAAGCCATACAGCTCTCGCGTACGGCGCACGCGGCGCACCACGGCAGTCTCACCGTTGGCAATGAAATCCATCTCCTTCTCCTTTTCCGTCCAGAAGTAGTTATTTTTCGCCACCATCAACAAATCACCGGTGTTTAATTCATCCTCACGCCAGAGAATCTGCGCACGGATGCCTTTGTTGTAGATGTTCGCCCTCTTGTTGGAGCGGCACACCACGATAGTTTCATCCAACCCGTCATGGTCGTAGCAAGAGTTCAGCGTTTCTATCAGCTCATTTCCGGGCAGAACTTTAATGTCGGCAAACCCCGAAACCTTTATCTTCGGCAGGCTGTAGCAATCGTCTTCCGCTATCAACTGCCTCAGGCGGGTGGCATTCCACAAAATGCCCGACTGTTGCTCCTGACGCACCACCTGCGTCAAGTCCACCTCCACCACTTCCAGCCCGTAGCCTTTCAAGGCATCGGCAAAGAGGGCAGGGCTCTGCTCCTCCCCCACCGGCGGCAGCTGTGCCGTATCGCCCATCAGCAGCAGGCGGCATCCCTGGCCGGAATAGACAAACTGCACCAGGTCGTCCAGCAACCTGCCCGTGCCGAACATGGAACCGGACAGTCCCTCATTGGAAATCATTGAGGCCTCATCCACTATATATAAAGTGTGAGTTGTCAAATTATCGTTCACAGAAAAATTGCTCAGCTCATTGGAGAAAGATTGCTGTCTATAAATTTTTTTATGAATTGTAAACGCCGGATGCCCCGCATACGCCGAGAAAACTTTTGCCGCCCGTCCGGTCGGTGCCAGCAATACCGACTTTTGTTGCAACTTATCCAACGTCCGCACCAAGGCACCGACCAACGATGTTTTACCCGTCCCCGCATAACCACGAAGCATAAAAACCACCTCGCTACGGGGTGACAGAAGGAACTCCGATAAAGATTTTACAGCAATTTCTTGCTCAGGAGTTGGTTGGTAAGGAAAATTTTCCTTAATTTGCCTTTCTAAATAGTTATTTATCATTTTTGTAACAGAAAAAAGTAAAGGGAACTATCGTTTTTAAATTAATTTCTTTTATTTTTGCGGTGCGAATATAACAACTAAAAAACATATTTATCATGAAAACAGTATTTAATGTCATTTTAGGCTTATGTGCTTTGGTGCTAATTTATATTTGTTACACCAGCATTATGGGTCCTATCAACTTTGAAAAAGCAAAGAAGCACAGAGACGCAGCCGTCATTGCACGTCTGATTGACATCCGTAAAGCACAATTGGAATATCGTACTTTACATGACCAGCAATATACTGCAAGCTTCGACTCTCTGATTGACTTTGTTAAAAACCAGAAACTTCCGTTCATCTTCAAGCAAGGAGAACTGAACGATAAGCAGCTGGAAGACGGTCTGACTGAAAAGAAAGCCATCAACATCATCAATAAGGCAAAGAAGACAGGTAACTATGCTGACGTCAAGAAATGGGGATTGGAAAACTTCAAGCGTGACACTATGTGGGTAGCCGTATTGGATACTATCTTCCCGAAAGGCTTCAACCCCGATTCTATGAGATATGTTCCCTTCGGAAACGGTGCACAGTTCGAAATGGCCATCAAGAACGATACAGCTAAATCCGGTGCTCCTTTCTGTCTGCTCGAAGTGAAGACTCCGTACGAAGTTTATTTGAACGGTCTGGATGCACAAGAAATTGCCAACATCAAGGACGTACAAACCAAACTTGGCAAGTACTGCGGTCTGATGATTGGTAGCTTGGAAACAGCTAACAACAACGCCGGTAACTGGGAATAATCTCACCCCGACAAACGTATGATAGAAACGACTGATTTTAATAAATCGGAACAGTATACATTATCCATCCGTCTCAGTACGGATGGATTTTCTTTTTCTGTGTTCAACCCTCTGGGTGACGGTGAGTTCTCTTACTACGACCGTGCAGTGGACGAGTCCCTCTCCCTCACTGCCAATCTGAAACAGACCTTCCGCGAACTGGCATGGCTGGAACGCCCCTTCCGCCGTGTCAATGTGCTCATGGCAGACAAACGCTTCACGTTCATTCCCCTGGAGTTCTTCGAGGACGAACAAACGGAAATCATTTTCTATCACAACCATCCTAAACGGGAAAACGAAACCGTACAATACAACATACTGCATAAGAACAACACTGTCGTATTGTTCGGCATGGATAAGAGTGCCTGCTCCTTCCTTCGCGAACAGTATCCCGATGTCAAGTTCTATTCCCAAGCCAGCCCCTTCATTGAGTTCTTCTCCTCAAAGAGCCGCTTGGGCAACAACCGGAAGATGTATGCACACTTGCGAAAAGATGCCGTAGACGTATACGGCTACGAGCGCGGACGCCTCCTTCTTGCCAATTCCTTTGAATGCAGAAGCACACCCGACCGTGTCTACTACCTATTATATATATGGAAACAACTCGGCTTCGAGCAGGAACGCGATGAGCTGCACCTGACCGGTGACCTAAACGACAAAGAACTGCTACTGCCCGAACTGCGAAAATTCATCCGGCAGGTATTCATCATGAATCCCGCCACTAATCTTGACCTGCAAGCCATAACCCTATGCGAGTAATCAGCGGAATATACAAAAGAAGACGTTTCGACGTGCCCCACTCCTTCAAGGCACGCCCCACCACAGACTTTGCCAAAGAGAATCTGTTCAATGTGCTCTCCAACTACATGGACTTTGAGGACGGCATCCGTGCCCTCGACCTATTTGCCGGTACGGGCAGCATCAGCATCGAGCTTGTGTCCAGAGGCTGCGACCAAGTAATCAGCGTGGAAAAAGACCGCGACCACTATGCCTTCATCTGCAAAATTATGCAGGAATTAAAGACGGACAAGTGCCTACCCATACGCGGTGACGTATTCAAATACCTCAAAAGCGGACGCGAGCAGTTCGACTTTATCTTTGCCGACCCTCCCTACGAGCTTGCCGGGCTGGAAACCTTGCCCGATCTCATCTTCGAGAACAACTTGCTGAAAGAAGACGGACTCTTCGTCTTGGAACACGGGAAGAAAAACAGTTTCGAGGAACATCCGCACTTTGTGGAGAGAAGGGTATACGGGAGCGTGAACTTCACGATATTTAAATGATGAATGAAGAATGGTACGATATGAATACACTTCAAGAAATTCTTCATTCATCATTCTTCATTATAACAGCGGCGCCATCAGCCGCACCACACTCTCTGCAGCCTTACGATACCAGGGGCGCTTCACCCAGTTCTTCAGGAATACTTGTACGCAGTCGCGCTGGTCTTGAAGGAAGATTTCGCGCATCTGAAGCGCTGTTTCTGTGTCATAGATGAAGGCATTCACCTCAAAGTTATGTTCAAAACTGCGGAAATCCACATTCGTAGAGCCTACCGTGGACAACTCATCATCCGAAACCATCAGTTTGGAGTGCAAGAAGCCTTTCTTATAGAAATAGACCTTGACTCCCGAATAGAGCACATCTGCCAGATAAGAGCAGGAACCCAGATGCGTCAAGCGGTTATCAGCACGCATGGGCAACATCAGACGCACATCGACACCTGACAAGGCGGCTGTCTGCATAGCAACAAGTACGGCTTCGGTGGGCAGGAAGTAGGGAGTCTGGATATAGAAATATTTCTTTGCGCTGGAAATGGATATGACAAGTCCCTGCATAATGTCTTTCCATGGGCCTACGGGCTCACTCGTTACAATCTGCGCCAAGGAAGTACCGCAGTTTTCTATTTTCGGGAAATAGCGGGTAGACGTAATCAGTGTACGGTCCACAAAGTACCAATCGAGTAGGAAGGCGGTCTGCAATCCGTGAACAGCCTTGCCCTCCAACAGCAGATGTGTGTCCCGCCAGATGCCCCATGAGAATCCGCGCATATAGCGTTCGGCAAGATTCATACCCCCCACAAAGCCGATGCGCCCGTCAATGACAACTATTTTCCGATGATTACGATAGTTCACCTTACTGGTGAAAAGCGGAAAACGTACCTTCAGAAAGCTGCGTACCTCGATACCGGCCTCGCGCATCTCTTCAAAAAAACGGTTGGGAACATGCCAGCAACCCACATCATCATAAATCACACGTACCTCTACCCCGGCACGCGCCTTTTCCATCAGGACATCACGCACCAAGCGCCCAATGGCATCGTCCTCAAAGATATAGAATTCCATGTGGATATGCTTCGTTGCTTTCCCCAGTTCGCGTAGCAGGGATTGCAGCATGGAGAGCCCCAGGGTATAGGCTTCCACCCGGTTTCCATCGAAGGGGAAAGCCTGGTTGGTATTACGGAACAAGGATATGAGACGACTGTAATTGATGGGAAGCGCACATGAGTCCTGCGCCAGATATTCCGCCATAGGTTTCTTCAACAAGCGGCTGTAACTCTTCTTCCCTATCATGCGCACACGGCGCTGACTACGCCCGAAGAAGAAGTAAAACACCAGCCCCACGATGGGAAGGAACATCAGTATCAGTATCCATGCCATGGTTTTCACCGGATTGCGGTTGTCGAGGATAATGACGACAATCGTTCCGATGATGGCACCGAAATAAACAATGTCGAAGGCTATCGTAGCAATCTGGCTGGCAATGAAGTTCCAATCAAGCATGTTCACAGACAATTAAGTGTGAAACAAATGTAGGAAAAACACAGAAACTTTCACCGAAGATTACAGAGATTAACATAAAAGTCCCTCTTCCCCCAACTTGTCTGAAAACTTATACTTGCTATCGCTTTGACGCGGATGACGCAGATTTTTAATATTCTTATCTGCGTCATCCGCGTCTGAAAAATAATCAAAAAGAAACCTGCCACAGAATTGAGAGTGTATCAGAATGACAAGCTGATTAGGGGGGTGATCCCCTCCGCTTTAGAACGGCCTGCGTCCTCCGAAACCGCCAGGACCATGCCCCGGACCGAAGCCCGGACCGCCGAAGCCGCGTCTGCCCTGCATCTTATCGCGGGCGGCCTTGCTGCCGAAAATATTCAGACGATAGATGAAGTGAAGCATGCAATAGCTGTTCACGCCGTTATATTCGTACACCGAGCGGCCGCTTGCAGTCAGCGAACGGCTGATGTTACTCTGCTTCTTCAGAATGTCGTACATCTCGAAGCTGACGGTGGCATTCCCTTTCAGGAAAGTCTGCGACAACTGTGCATTCCAGATAAGCTCGTTACGGTTCATACTGCTGTCCGTATATCCTCGACGGCTCTGGTTGGCAATGTTGGTAGAGAGCGTCATGTTCCACGGCATGGAAATCTGCGTATTGGCACCGTAGGAGAAGGTATAGGGCTCCTGATTATTGTCAGGCGTCAGTTTATCCTTCTCTATTGAATAGGAGATGCTTCCGTTCAAGCCGAATTCAAACCAGTCATTACGATAGGCGGCATTCAGACGTTCGCCCAGCGTCAGGTTGGTGGTTGTATTCTTCCGTTCCACGGCATCTGCTCCCTTACCGGACGTCAGATAAGCCACATTGTTCTGATAGTTGGCATTGGAGAAGGAGTTGATGGTATACTTCTTATTGGGCAGTGCCGTATTGAAGCCAAACATGCCGAACGCATTCCAATTACCGTTGATATTTTTCGGAGTTGTAGTCCATCCACCAGTCTCCGAATTGTACACACGGCTATTGCTGATGCTATTCTGCGTTGCCGAGAAGTTGACGTGTGACATAATACCGCGCTGCTTTTCGGCATTATACGTATTATAGAAGAATCGCATGTTGTGCGTGAAGGAAGGCTTCAAGCCCGGATTACCGATACGTACATTCTGCGGATTGGAGTTGTCCACAATCGGCAACAGATTCTCCATACTCGGTTGGCTGCTACGCCCGCGATATGTCATACGCAGCTGGCTCACCTTGGAGAAACGGATGCGCAAGTCCAGGTTCGGAGCGAAGTTGAACACATTGCGGGTGGTATCAATCATATAGTCGCCGCGCTTATAGGACAATACAGAATGCTGCGGCTGGAACGACATACCTGCGCTCAACTGATACTTCTCGCGGATAAAGCGCAAAGACACGGATGCATCGTGGTTGTAGTAGCGGTATTCCGCATACTTACCCAGACTATCCACCGCATGCTCTTCATATCCCGTGGGAAGCTGGGTTGACAATCCCCAATCCGGAAAACCCTGCAAATCATACGTCGTCTTGTCGCTCTCGCTATACTTGTACTGGAACTGATAGCTGAATTGCAAGAAAGTGGCGCGGGCTATCGGTTCGCTGTAAGTCAGCTGTGCACTGTAATTGTAGTTCTTGGTAGGAGTAGTGATGTACTGGTTACGAACCAAGATGGAGTCTCCTCCCAAAGCATTCAGTAACTGGAAGTAATGTGTTTCCGACTCCGTATACTGGTTGTTGTCATTATTGGTATAACCGAATCTTCCACGGAACGTGACATTGCGTCCTTTGTCATTCAGCTTTCTGTTCAACTGCAAGGTTGCATCCGTAGACACACTCTTGTTGTCGTTCAGCGAACCGCTGTTGATGGCATTTATACGGATACTCCTCAACGGGTCATCGTCCGGATTAAGAATCTTCTCCAGATTCAGCCAGTTATTGGGGTCGCTCACCAGACTGTAAGGGTCGGAATTGAACGTACCGCTCTCAGAATTGGAGAGATTGTCCGTTTTGCCGTACGAGAAGTTGGGACGGAAAATGATATTCGTCATCGAGTCCGGCTTCCACTCCATACGGAAATCGGCATTGAAATTCTTGGCTTTGTTACGTTGCCTGCTGTTCGAGTTGGAGTAAGAGTTGCCGTCCGGCAGAAAGTCCTCGGTAGAACCGATACTTGCAATATCCCCATCCTGATAGTTGTAGCGTGCACTACCGCCCAGTTCCAGCTTATCGGTTTGGGTAGCGAAGTTCACACCCAGCATTTTCGTTGCAGTAAGTCCGTTGTTCCTGCGCCAGCGCGGAGGACCGCCACCACCCGAAAAGCCCTGGTCGTTCACGTTATTGGCAGAACCCACTACCGACACCTGGGTTTTGTCCACGAAGCGGTTCAGCATAAAGCGGCCCATATAGCGGTCTTCCGTCCCTCCGGCCACGTCGGCATTACCGAACCAACCCTGATTCATACCTTTCTTTACGGTCAAGTCGAGCACCGTCTCCTCCTCACCGTCGTCAATACCGGTGATACGTGCCAAATCGGACTTTTTGTCGTAGGTCTTCAGTTTCTCTACCATATCTACCGGCAGGTTCTTCAAACCGGTCTTTACGTCTCCGCCGAAGAACTCCTTTCCGTCGACCATAATCTTCGACAAGTCCTTACCGTTGATTTTCACATTACCCTCGTCGTCAATCTCCGCACCGGGCAACTTCTTCACCAGTTCTTCGAGCATGGCTCCCTCGGGAGTACGATAAGCTGAGGAATTATAGACCAGTGTATCTTCCACCACCTGCACTTGCGGCGCTTCTGCCGTAACCACAGCCTCGGCCAGTAGCACCGCATCCGTTTCCAGTGTCAGCGTACCCACGTTCTTGGCGGTTGTCGTGGCATAAAGGTGCAAAGGGATGTACTGGCTCTTGAATCCGATGTAGGAAACCTTCAGTACGTATTTACCCGCACTGACTTTGGGAAGAGTGAAATAACCTTGTGCCGTAGTGGCCGTACCCGATGCCTGGACACTGTCTGGCAACAAAAGCAACTGCACGGTAGCTTGTATCGCAGGCTCCTTGGTGTCCTCCACGACACGGCCCGATACCGTAATGTTTTTGGTCTGTGAGAATGCAGACAGCGTTGTTACCAACAGTAACGCCATCCCCGTGATAATTTTCTTCATGTGTCTATTCTTTGTCTATTCTTAAATGAACAATGCCTTTTATTCACTGTTTCATTTGACAGACTTCCGGGCAAAAGGTTTAATGCCCCACATGACGATTTGCTTTATTTATCGACTATTCCGCTTAAATAATCTATCAACTGTCGCTTTCTTTATACCAAATTCCAAGCAAAGCACATTCAATATAAGAAATATGAGAAAAGAAGAAGAATCGACCGAAAGGAGGTCACCCTGCGCCACCCGGTAGAGCATACTGCCGAAGATAAAAAGAACAGTCAGAAAGATGGCGTTGCGCGTGGCCTTGTTGCGCACCTGCTCTATCTCCTTGTTTTCGTTCTTCGTCAAGGCAAAGATTATCATCAGTGCCCCCATCATCATCAGGAGTTTGGAGCATTCCTTATAGAACAGCAAGTTGGCATCTGTCACTTTTCCCCACAATAGGAATATGAAAGGGAGGAACAACGCCAGAGCTATGATGAAATAACCCAGCGGACGGCAATAAACGGGAAGTAATGCTCTCATTTCTATCAATCAATTACAAATTACTAATTACAAATAGCGGGAGGCAGATGACGGAAACACCTTGCCACCCATAGAATTTCACGGGACAAAGATAACGTTTTATTGCCAAAAGAGCTATCTTTGTGCCACAATATAATGAAGAAGGCTCCCTTTCCTTCATAATCCGTAACATCAGTAATTGGTAATTCGTAATTTGTAATTAACAAGATGAGTAAACAAGAAGTAATCCTTTGCGAAGGACTGGCAAACAGCCTGACGCATGCCATAGCGAAGTGTCCCCATGACAAGCTTTTCATCCTTACCGACGAGCATACCCACCGCCTCTGCCGCCCGCATCTGGACGGTATCCCCGCCCTGGAAGAAGCGGAAGAGATTATTATCGGTGCAGAAGACGTGCACAAGAATCTGGAAACGCTGGCTGCCGTATGGCAAGCCCTGAGTGATAAAGGGGGCAGCCGCCACTCCCTGCTCATCAACCTGGGCGGTGGCATGGTAACCGACCTTGGCGGTTTTGCCGCTTCCACCTTCAAGCGGGGCATCGCCTACATCAACGTTCCCACTACGCTGCTCGCCATGGTCGACGCTTCCGTGGGAGGCAAGACGGGCATCAACTTCAACGGTCTGAAGAATGAAATCGGCGTCTTTGCTCCTGCCGCCTGCGTGCTGCTGGAAACCGAATTCCTGCGCAGCCTCGATGCCCATAACTTCTTCTCCGGCTATGCGGAGATGCTGAAGCACGGCCTCATCAGTACCTCGGAACATCTGGCGGAACTGCTGGCCTTCGATACGGAAAAGATAGATTATGCCTTGCTGAAGTCCATGGTAGGACGTTCCGTGCAGGTAAAGGAACACATCGTAGAAGAAGACCCGCTGGAACATGGCATCCGCAAGTCCTTGAACCTGGGGCACACCGTGGGACACGCCTTCGAAAGCCTTGCCCTTGCCGAAAGGCGTCCGGTGCTGCACGGCTATGCAGTGGCATGGGGGCTGGTCTGCGAACTCTACCTTTCTTATATAAAGACCGGATTCCCGAAGGACAAGATGCGCCAGACCATCCAGTTCGTCAAAGAGAATTATGGCAGCTTCGCCTTCAACTGCAAACAGTACGACCAGCTGTACGAACTGATGAAGCATGACAAGAAGAATACCGCCGGAGTCATCAACTTCACCCTATTGAAAGAAGTGGGTGACATCCGTCTCAACCAGACGGCAGACAAGGATACTATCTTCGAAATGTTCGACTTTTATAGGGAGTGCATGGGGGTATAACGCTCCCGCTCCCTCTTCGGCAGGCTCTCCACAACCAGCCGATAGGAGCGTGCCACCAGTTCTCGGATAATGCTGTCCGGTACATCTTGATTAAAATACACACTGTTCCAATACTTCTTGTTCATGTGCCACCCCGGCTTCACCCCCTCGTACCTTGCCCGCAGCTCCGTTGATTCCTCCGGGCGGCACTTGATGCAGCAGAAGTCGAACACTTCGATATTGACAAAGCAGAACCACTTGTCGCCCACATAAAAGCAGAGCACATCGCGGCTGTATCTGTCGGCCACATTAGGAAAAGGCATCTTCTCGCTCACTCCCGGCAAGGAGAGACAGTATTCTCTGAATTCTTCCACATTCATCGCTCACTCCTCCCTCGAAAAGTCCTCCGTATCATTTTCCATCCCAACCGGGTCCTCATCCGGAATTCCCGTCTTTCCCTCGGCCCGCTCCTTTCGCAGCGTTTCCGGCCGCAACATATCGTGAGGGAAATATCGGCTAAGCGGATAACGGTAGAAATCCATCCCGCTGTTCAGCCTCGCCACCAGCGACTTATCCGGACGAAAATAGACACGGGATAAGCGTACCTTGCCCGGCATCACATCGTCGGGATGCTCAAACCCGTCACTCGTCACCGCCACATGGAAGGACCCCAGCCCCTTAATGGTCACCGACTCTCCCTCCATCAGCGCTTCCTCTATAAACTTCGGCAAATCTATCAATACACTCTGCACGTCTCCCGAACTCATCCCTTTTCTGGATGCCATACGCTGCGCCAGCAGCTCTGCCGTCACACCTCCACGCCGCTGTAACACACGCTGCACAGCATAATAGAGTTGCTTCACCCCTTCTGCCGTGCGGAAAACCTTCTTTCGAACCAAATAGACTATACTCATACTCTTTTCACAATGAACATAATGTTTCTTACTGCAACCAGACTGCTGACACCCCACCCGAAGGTTACTTCCCCTCAACAGAAAGCCAGTTTCCATACGGCCGGACAGCTATTCCCCAACATGCACGAGATGCACATCTCATGCAGTTCGAGACATACATCTCAACACACGCGAGATGTGCATCTCATACAGCAAAGGTAATCATATTCCACCTGATATACAAATATCTTTCATGTATCGGGGAATAATGTTCCGCACCAGCTTACTCCGGCTCTTATCATTAATTAACAATGCTGCATGCAGGGTTTTTGCAAATATGCTATTTCTATAAAAGCAAGACCTATTCCAAATGTTTAATTTAAAAGAGTACACTATGAAAATGAAGTCAATCTTTAACAAGAAAATTTTAATCGCTATTGCAACCATCAGTTCCTTAAGCCTCCAATCGTGCCTGGACGACGATGATAATTATGCCATGAGATTCCCCAATGCCCTGGTAACGGTAAAGACCGATGCAGACCAGACAGTCTTTCTGCAATTGGATGACAAGACCACTCTACTGCCTACCAACATGACGAAATCTCCCTACGGCGAGAAGGAAGTCCGCGCTTTGATAAACTACAAGGAAGTGGACGAGCCCAGCGATATCTACACCCAAGCTGTACATATAAACTGGATAGACAGTATCCTTACCAAGCCCATCGCCCCGGATTTGGATGAAGAGAACGATGCCGTATACGGCACCGACCCGGTGGAAATAGTAAACGATTGGGTGACCATTGCAGAAGACGGTTATCTGACCCTTCGCTTTAGAACCCAGCAAGGAGACTATCAAACAAAGCACTTTGTCAATCTGCTGCTGAGCGAGAATCCGGAAAACCCGTATGAAGTAGAATTCCGCCACAATGCCAAGGGCGACATTTACGGCAGGTATGCGGACGGACTGGTTGCTTTCAAGTTGGATGCCCTGCCCGATACAGAAGGCAAGACCGTTAAATTGAAACTGAAGTGGAAATCATTTAGCGGCGAAAAATCTGCGGAATTCGATTATTGTACCCGGAAATCCGTAACGCCCGAAAGTCCGGCTATCACTTCCGTAAGAAACAGCCTAAACCTGCAATAACTTCATTCAAAGTATGCCTGCCCGCTCAAAGCCATTGCCTTGCGAAGCAGGCATACAAGTAAAAAGAGAGCAGGGCACGTTGGCCGAAAGCCTTGAAACTGCAAATTATAAGTTCATTCAATAAAAAAAGCACTATAAATATTTGCTATTTTAAAATAAAGCCGTACATTTGCACCCGCAATTCGGGATGTAGCTCAGCCCGGTAGAGTACGCGTCTGGGGGGCGTGTGGTCGCAAGTTCGAATCTTGTCATCCCGACTGTTGAGCATTGAGGAGTTAAGTCTAAAACTTAGCTCCTTATTTTTTTACATTAACTCAATGTCCGATATTCATTCGGAGAACATCCTACAACTCTTTTGAAAGCCTTGCTGAAATACTGTGGATATTGATATCCTAAGGCATAAGCAACGTCACCGACAGATTTAGCGGGGTCAGTAAGCAACTCTTTTGCCCTATCCATTATTTTGGTTAATATATATTCTTGCGCAGAAACACCTGTCTCCTTTTTAATCAAGTCTCCGAAATAATTTGCAGACAGGTTCAGTTGGTCTGCACAATAAGCCACAGTCAGCGTACCCCGCTCAGCGGGTTTATCCGATACGAAATAGTCGTTCAGCAATGCTTCAAAAGAGCCGAGCATGCCCTTGTTCTCCTTTTTACGGGTAGTAAACTGTCTATCATAGAAACGAATGCAATAGTTGAGCAGCAGCTCGATGGCAGAAGCGATAATCAGGTTAGTGTGACGGTCTGCCTGGTTGTATGTTTCCTCGTCAATCTTTGTCAAACAATCAATGATGGTCTGTTGCTCTTGTTTGGATAGATGCAATGCTTCGTTAGCGGCGTATGAGAAAAACGTATAATCCTGCATATGCCGACCGAGCGGCGTACCGCGTAGCAGGTCGGGATGGAACAACAGACACCATCCGGAACCGGTAAAAGTCGCCCCGTCGGCTTCATGCCCGAATACTTGCCCCGGAGCGATAAACACCAGCGTGTTCTCCTGAAAATCGTAAGAGCGACGACCGTAGGTCAAATCGTCCGTACATCGTAGTTCTTTCAGAAAAATCACATACATCCCCACGTGCTTGCGTGCATGGGGTACGGGGTGCGGCATACGGCTTCCCTCTATGACACTGACCAGAGGATGCCTTGTTTCCACACCCATATAGTCATTGTACTCCTTTATCGTTTTCAGTTGCATAACCTTCTCCATAACAGTCCATTTCAGTGGTTTCTATGCAAATGTAGAAAATATCTTCAGGTTATCTCTCCAATCAGTAAAAATTATCCTTTAAACCGTAATTCATGACCGGTCGAAGTGGAAAATCCAGCCTAATTTTGCAGCAAGTAAAACTTGATACATAATAATAAAGATTATGAAACTAAAAATGAGAATTATGACAACGCTACTCGGACTTGTCTTTGGATGCGGCATCGCAGCTTCGCAAACACCGAGAGCAGAACAAACCATGAACAGTAAACGACAATACATCGCAGAGGTCGCAGCCCTTACAAGCATGGGGCACCTCGACCAATTAAGAACAGTCCTTATCGGTGGACTGAATAGCGGTATCACCGTCAGCGAGCTTAAAGAAGTTATGGTCCATTCCTACGCCTATTGTGGTTTTCCGCGTGCCCTGCGCGGACTGCAAACATTGGTTGCGGTACTTGACGAGCGTAAGGCAAAAGGCATCAGAGACAACCAGGGGCGCGAAGCGTCACCGATAACCGATACCCGCAGCAAATACGAACGCGGACGTGACATTCTTGCAGAGATTTCGGGCACCCCGGCAGATGCGCCGAAAGCCAACTATGCCGTCCTGGCCCCGGAAATCGAAGTATTCCTTAAAGAACATCTCTTTGCCGAGCTTTTCGAGCGGGACGTGCTGACCTATGCCGAACGGGAACTGGCAACCGTTGCCATAATAGCTTCTTTGGGCAAAGGCGTGGAACCGATGCTGAAAGGGCACATGGGTATTGCGCTGAATGTAGGCGTAACACCGGACGAATTACGCGGTGTGCTGGCTATCATTGAAAAGAATATCGGACGTAGCGAAGCCGATAATGGCAAACAAGTATTGAACGAATTATTGCAAAGCAAAGGGTTGACTACCAAACCGGAAACCCCGATTGTAGCAGTGGAGAATGACGTGAAGAAACAGAAAGTGACATTCCACAACCGTTTTTTGATTGATATAGTTGGCGACCTCTATTTCCCTGCAGACTATGATGCCACAAAGAAATATGCCGCCATCATCGTCGGTCATCCCTTTGGTGGCGTCAAAGAACAGACTTCGGGACTCCATGCCCGTAAGTTGGCGGAACTCGGCTATGTGGCATTAGCCTTCGATGCGTCCTATTATGGCGAGAGTGGCGGTTATCCGCGTCGTATGGAATCGCCCGAAGTGCGGGTAGAAGACTTCAGTGCGGCAGTCGATTTCCTCACGAACCATCCGGCTGTCTATGCTGATAAGATAGGAGTAATCGGCATCTGTGGCGGAGGCTGCTACTCTGTCAGTGCTACGCAGATAGACCATCGCATCAAGGCACTTGCCACCATCAGTATGTACGACATGGGCCGCGCCCGCCGTCAGGGTGTAGGCGACTCGCAGACTTACGAACAGCGTATGGCTATCCTTGATGAAATCGGCCGCCAGCGTACGATGGAATATGGTGGGGCTGTACGCAAGTGCCCTGCCCGAAAAAGTGGATGAGAACACACCGAAGTTTGCCATCGACTTCCTCGATTATTACGACAATCCACAACGCGGTCAGCATCCCAACTCTACGGGCTATTACTCCTACACGAGCCTCGCACCGATGATGAACTTCTTCCCCTTTGCGCAAATCGAGACTATATCGCCACGTCCTATGCTTTTCATAGTGGGAGAAAATGCAGTATCGAAATATTTTTCTGAGGACGCATACGCGAAAGCCGCCGAACCGAAAGAACTATTTGTCGTACCCGGAGCTACGCACGTGGATTTATACGACCAGCCGAAATATCTGAAAATCACGCTTCCCAAACTGGACTCTTTCTTTAAACAACATTTAAAATAACTCTTCAAGATGAAAAAGATGACTTACTTATTTCTACTGGCTGCAACACTTGGTGCTTGCAGTCCGAAACCGGAAAACAAGATTGAAACACCCCCAAAAGCATCAGCCTCTCTCTTTCCCCAAGGAGATGCCATCGAGGGCAGCAATTTCAACGGAACGGCATACCTCCAACGGCTGATGACCGACAGTGAAACATTCGATGTGGTAGTCTCCGACGTGATATTCGAGCCGAAAGCCCGAAACAGCTGGCATTCGTATCCGGGCGGACAGATTCTGATTGCCACCGCCGGAAAAGGTTACTATCAAGAAAAGGGGAAGCCCATACAAGTGTTGAATCCCGGCGATGTAGTCGCTATTCCGGCAGATGTGGTGCATTGGCACGGAGCGGCTCCCGACAGCGGATTCACGCATATAGCTATCAATACAAAAGTTCATTTGGGTGCTACACAGTGGTATGAACCTGTAAGCGATGAAGAATACACTAATCAATAAATATCTAAAAACAACTCGAATATGAAAAAGTTACTTCTTATTCCGCTCTTGCTCCTCTCTCTAACGACAATGGCAGCATGCTCTACCACCGACGACACTCCCGATACTCCATCCGGAAACGGCAATATGCTTGTGCTCTACTTTTCTGCCGAAGGACACACCCAGGCCATTGCCGAACGTATCGTGAAACTTACAGGCGCAGATATCCATCGCATTGAGGCTGCCGAACCGTATCTGCAAATCCTTACGATGACAGCGACCGCATTCAGCATGAAGCCTATAATGACCTGCGCCCTGGAGTAGCGAATCTGCTTGATAAAGAGGCATTGGCGAAATATGATACAATTTTCGTCGGTTCGCCTTGCTGGTGGCATCAACCCGCAATGGTAGTCTGTACATTCCTCGAAGCATACGACCTGAAAGACAAGGTAATCATTCCTTTCTTTACCTACGGGGCTACTACCTATCTGAACGAGTCCATGCAGAAAATTTACAAGGTAACATCCACTTCAAGACATATTCCGGAAACACTTCCCGAAGACCTTGATGCGGAGGATATTACGACACCAGGACGCCCTGATGATGCAGATATCGACATGCCGGGCAACGCTAATGGTACAGAAGGATGGTTACACCGAATCGGAATAGCAGTGCGTTCGGGAATATTCAATACATCTGCCGACTAATTGATAATATCTTTTTCTTCTTCGAGCACTCCGTCTGCCAATGCAATATCTTCCCCCATCTCCCAATACTTCATCCACTTTTACTGGGATTCTCGTAAGAAATCTCTATTTTTGCACTTTAAACAAGAAAAATTATGGGAGCAGCTAAATGGATAGGCGGCATCATCGGCTTCATGGCCGGAGGACCGCTGGGAGCCTTGGCAGGTTTTGTATTCGGTTCATTGTTCGACACCGATTCAAATGACGCAGGCAGTTATTATGGAGAAGCACCAACGCACGGCACTACCTATACCGGGCAACGGAACAGTTTCCTCTTCTCCATGCTCGTGATGGCTTCGTACATTATCCGTGCAGACGGGCGCATCATGCATAGTGAAATGGAATTCGTCCGCCGCTTTCTGAGAAGCACATTCGGTGAGGCTGCCGTGGGCGAGGGAGAACGGATACTGCTCAACCTCTTCGAACAGCGCAAGCAGATGGACAGACAAAACCCACTGGCATTTAAAAACACCATCCGTGACTGTGGAACGCAGATTGCCGCCAACCTGACATACGAGGAACGCTTGCAACTGCTGGTATTCTTGGTAGAAATTGCCAAAAGCGACGGACACGTCTGCAACGAGGAGATAGAAGCCTTGAAAGAAGTGGCCATGTACATGGGACTATCCGTCAAGGAAGTGGAATCCATGCTTAACCTAGGCGGTAGCTCACTGAACGAGGCCTACAAAGTACTTGAAATTGAACCCACTGCCACCAATGACGAAGTGCGTGCCGCTTACCGCCGCCTAGCCTTGAAACACCATCCCGACCGGGTGGCAACGCTGGGCGAAGACATCAAGAAAGCCGCAGAAGAGAAGTTCCAAAGCATCAACAATGCCAAAGAACAGATATACAAGGCACGAGGTATGAAATGACGTACCTCGCTCCTTGCCTTGTGGACAGCATCATGACGTTTATAAACATTCTATATTAACATCAACCCACACACTTATGAAGAAAACCCTTGCAATCCTTGCACTAGGCCTTACTGCCATTGCCGGACATGCCGCCACGCCGCTCTGGATGCGCGATGTGCAAATCTCTCCCGACGGTACGGAAATCGCATTCTGCTACAAAGGAGACATCTACAAGGTGCCGGCCAAAGGTGGAACCGCCACACAGCTTACTACCCAAGAGAGCTACGAATGTACCCCCATATGGTCGCCGGACGGCAAACAAATAGCCTTTGCCAGCGACAGATACGGCAACTTCGACGTATTCGTGATGCCGGCAGACGGCGGAACCGCCCAACGGCTCACTACCCACTCCACCGGTGAGATACCCTCCACATTCACTCCGGACGGAAAGTATATCTTGTTTTCCGCATCCATCCAGGACCCGGCAAGCAGCGCTCTTTTCCCCACTTCGGCCATGACCGAGCTTTACAAAGTACCTGCAACGGGAGGGCGTACGGAGCAAGTGCTGGGCACCCCTGCCGAAGCGGTCTGCTTCGACAAGGCGGGCCATCAGTTCCTCTACCAAGACCGCAAGGGATTTGAAGATGAATGGAGAAAGCACCACACCTCCTCCATCACCCGCGACATCTGGCTGTATGATACAAAGACGGGTATCCATACCAACCTCACCGACCGCGCGGGCGAAGACCGCAACCCGGTGTTGTCACCCGATGGAAGAACGGTTTACTTTTTGAGTGAGAGAAACGGCGGCTCATTCAACGTGTATGCCTTCCCGCTGGCACAGCCCCGAGAGGTGAAGCCCATCACCAGCTTCAAGACACATCCCGTGCGCTTCCTCTCCATGAGTGACGGCGGGACGTTGTGCTACAGTTACGACGGCGAAATCTATACCCAGCAGCCGGATGCCACCCCGAAGAAAGTCGCCATAGAACTGGTGCGCGATGACCGGCCGCAATTCGCCAACCTGCAGTCTTCCGACGGAGCCACCTCTGCCGTTGTGTCCCCGGACGGAAAACAGATTGCCTTCACGCTGCGCGGAGAAGTCTTTGTCACTTCGGCAGACTATGCCACTACCAAGCAGGTGACGCACACACCGGCACGCGAAGCGGGCCTCTCCTTTGCGACGGACAACCGCACCCTGGCCTACGCCAGCGAGCGAGGCGGCAACTGGCAGCTCTACCTTGCCAAGATAGCCCGCAAGGAAGACCCTAACTTCCCGAACGCCACGCTGATTGAAGAAGAAGTGCTGCTGCCCTCCACCACCGTGGAACGTGCCTATCCGCAATTCTCGCCCGACGGCAAGGAACTCGCCTTTATCGAAGACCGCATCCGGCTGATGGTGCTCAATCTGGAGACGAAGAAGGTGCGCCAGATTACGGACGGCTCCACCTGGTACAGCACCGGCGGAGGATTTGACTACGCATGGTCGCCGGACGGTAAATGGTTTACACTTGAGTTCACGGGTAACAAGCACGACCCCTACTCCGACATCGGCCTGGTCAGCGCAGAGGGAGGCAAAGACATCATCAACCTCACCAATAGCGGCTACATGAGCGGCTATCCCCACTTTGCGCTGGACGGCAACGCCATCCTTTTCACCACCGAACGCTACGGCATGCGTGCCCATGCCTCATGGGGCTCGCTGAACGACGCCATGCTCGTCTTCCTCAACCAAGACGCCTACGACAAATACTGCCTGAGCAAAGAAGACTACGAACTGCGCAAGGAGCTGGAGAAGGAACAAAAGAAGTCTGCCGGAAAAGACACCCCCCAAGACAAAAACAAGGATAAAAAGAAGAAAGACGACAAGAAAGACAGCAATGCTGACGAAAAAGATGACCAGCCGAAAGACATCGTCGTAGAGCTGAAAGGCATCGAAGACCGTGTGGTGCGCCTCACCCCGAATTCTTCCGACATGGGCAGCACCATCATCTCCAAGGATGGCGAGACACTCTACTACCTGGCAGCCTTCGAAGGCGGCTACGACCTCTGGAAGATGAATCTGCGCAAGAAAGAGACCCGCCTGCTGCACAAGATGGATGCCGGATGGGCGGACATGCAGCTGGACAAGGACGGCAAGAGCCTCTTCCTGCTGGGTAGCCACAAGATGCAGAAAATGGACACTTCATCCGACGCGCTGACCCCCATCACCTTCCAGGTAGATGCCAAGATGGACCTGGCTGCGGAGCGCGAATACATGTTCGACCACGTGTACCGCCAACAGCAGAAGCGATTCTACAATACCAATATGCACGGAGTGGACTGGGACAAGATGACCGCCGCCTATCGCCGCTTCCTGCCCCATATCGACAACAATTATGACTTTGCCGAACTGCTGAGCGAATGGCTGGGCGAGCTGAACGTATCTCACACCGGCGGCCGTTTCTATCCCAAAGGGCAATCCGAACCTACTGCCAGCCTGGGACTGTTCTTCGACTGGAACTACACGGGCCGGGGCATGCTCATTGCCGAAGTAGTGGAGAAAGGCCCCTTCGACACAGCCAACACCCGGGTGAAAGCCGGCACAGTCATCGAAAAGATAGACGGCGTGGAAATCACCCCCGATGCGGACTATTACACGCTGCTCAACAACAAGGCACGGAAGAAAACACTTGTTTCTCTCTTCGACCCGCAGACCAAGGAACACTGGGAAGAGGTCATTATCCCCATTACGAACGGTGCGTTCAGCGATTTACTCTACAGCCGCTGGGTGAAACAGCGTGCGGCAGACGTTGACCGATGGTCGGGTGGCCGATTGGGTTACGTGCACATCGAGTCTATGGGAGACGACAGTTTCCGTTCCGTCTACTCAGACATCCTGGGCAAGTACAACAACCGCGAAGGCATCGTCATCGACACCCGTTTCAATGGCGGCGGACGCTTGCACGAGGATATAGAGATACTTTTCAGCGGACAGAAATACTTCACCCAAGTGGTGCGCGGCCGCGAGGCGTGCGACATGCCCAGCCGCCGCTGGAACAAGCCGTCCATCATGGTGACGTGCGAGGCCAACTACTCCAATGCGCACGGCACGCCGTGGGTATACAGCCACCGCGGCATCGGCAAGCTGGTAGGTATGCCCGTGCCGGGAACCATGACCAGCGTGTCATGGGAGCGCCTGCAAGACCCGTCATTGGTATTCGGCATCCCCGTCGTGGGCTACCGCCTGTCGGACGGCAGCTATCTGGAGAACTCGCAGCTGGAGCCGGACATCAAAGTAGCCAATTCACCCGAGACCATCGTGAAGGGAGAAGACACACAGCTGAAAGCTGCCGTAGAGGAACTGCTGAAGGAACTCGAAAAATAAGTACCGCCCTGCCCCACGCAGGAATACCGGTCATATAGGCCGATATATATATTAAGATGATGTGTCAAAACGGTTGATGGCACATCATCTTTTTTTATATGCCACAAGGAAGCAAGACTTTTTCTATCTCACTTTTTTGCACTATCTTTGTGACATAAATTCCTAACTCTTTAACTGATTATGTTTGCTGACTTGTTAAACTCCTCCTATTTCGCGCTCTTTCTCATTGTGGCTTTAGGCTTCATGTTGGGAAGAATCAAGATTAAAGGGCTTTCGCTCGACGTCTCCGCCGTCATCTTCATTGCCCTGCTGTTCGGACACTTCGGTGTCATCATCCCCAAAGAATTAGGAAACTTCGGACTGGTGCTCTTCATCTTCACCATCGGCATCCAGGCCGGTCCCGGATTTTTCGACTCCTTCCGGAGCAAGGGCAAGACGCTTATCATCATCACCCTGCTCATCATCTGCTCCGCCGCCCTGACGGCAGTAGGACTGAAATATGCCTTCGACATCGATACTCCCAGTGTCGTGGGACTGATAGCCGGTGCCCTGACCAGTACGCCGGGACTCGCCGTTGCCATTGACAGCACCCATTCCCCACTGGCATCCATCGCTTACGGTATTGCCTATCCTTTCGGCGTTATCGGCGTGATTCTCTTCGTTAAGCTGCTGCCCCGTATCATGCGCATCGACCTCGACAAGGAGGCGCGCCGGTTGGAGAAGGAACGCCGCAGCCAGTTCCCGGAACTGACAACCTGTCTGTTCCGCGTAACCAACCCCGCCGTCTTCGACCGGAGCCTGATGCAAATCAATGCGCGCGCCATGACCGGAGCCGTCATCTCACGCCACAAGCACAACGAGCAGATAGCCATCCCCACCGCCCAGACCATCCTGCACGAGGGAGACTACATACAAGCCGTGGGTAGCGAAGAGGCCTTAAACCAGCTCGCCGTCCTCGTGGGCGAACGCGAAGAAGGCGAACTGCCACTCGTAGACATGCAGGAGATTGAATCCCTGCTGCTCACCAAGAAGGATATGATAAACAAGCAGCTGGGCGACCTCAACCTGATGAAGAACTTCGGCTGTACCGTCACCCGCGTCCGCCGAAGCGGTATCGACCTCTCCCCCTCGCCCGACCTGGCGCTGAAGTTCGGCGACAAGCTGATGGTGGTGGGCGAGAAAGACGGCATCAAGGGAGTGGCACGCCTGCTGGGCAACGACACCAAGCAACTGTCCGACACCGACTTCTTTCCCATCGCCCTGGGCATCGTGCTGGGCGTGCTCTTCGGCAAGCTGAACATCTCCTTCTCGGACAGTCTGTCGTTCTCGCCGGGACTGACGGGAGGCATCCTCATGGTGGCCCTCCTGCTCAGCGCCATCGGAAAGACCGGCCCCATTCTGTGGTCCATGTCCGGCCCTGCCAACCAACTGCTGCGCCAGCTGGGATTGCTCCTCTTCCTGGCCGAAGTAGGCACCTCGGCAGGACGGAATCTGATGGCCACGTTCCAGGAAAGCGGCTGGCTCTTGTTCGGCGTAGGCGCCGCCATCACGCTGGTGCCCATGCTGGTGGCAGTATGCGTAGGCCTGTTCGTGTTCAAGATAAACATTCTCGACCTGCTGGGCACCATCACCGGCGGCATGACCAGTACGCCCGGCCTTGCCGCCGCCGACTCCATGACGGACAGCAACATACCGAGCGTGGCCTATGCCACGGTATATCCCATTGCCATGGTGTTCCTCATTCTGATAATCCAGGTGATAGCCTCCGCAGTCTATTGACGCATGAAGACGTACAGCCGGACAGAAACCATCGCCCGCATAAACGCACTGGCCGGAGCCAATGTGCCCTTCCTCTTCATCGTAGACTACGCGCAAGAGCAGTCGCACATTGAGCCCCTCGACCGGATAGACCCCGCCACCTGCCTTTTCCAATTCCCGAAGGCAGGCAACACGGAGACGGCTGCAACAGCCCTTGCCAGAAGCACAGCCGCCCGATGCGCCGGCCCTATCCAGTGGGACATCACTCCCCCTTCCCCCGCCGCATACAGACATTCGTTCGACCTCGTGAAGCAAAACCTGCTGGCAGGCAACAGCTACCTGACGAACCTCACTTGCCGGGTACCCGTCACCACCAATCTGACACTGGAAGAAATATTCCTCCACTCCGAAGCCTTGTACAAGCTGTGGCTGAAAGACCGGTTCGTCTGCTTCTCCCCCGAAATCTTTGTCCGCATAGAGAAGGGCAAGATAAAGTCCTTCCCCATGAAAGGCACCATCGACGCCACCCTGCCCGATGCGGAACAGCTCTTGATGCAGGACACCAAAGAGGCAGCCGAGCACGCCACCATCGTCGACCTGATACGCAACGACCTCAGCATGGTTTCGGAACACGTCGAAGTGACCTCCTACCGATATATAGACCGCCTGCAAACCAATAAGGGCCCCATCCTCCAGACCAGCTCCGAGATATGCGGCACCCTGCCCGAAGACTACACCGCACACCTGGGCGACATCATCTTCCGCCTGCTTCCTGCCGGCTCCATCACCGGCGCCCCCAAGCCCAAAACCGTAGAAATCATCGCCCAGGCCGAAGACTACCGCCGGGGCTTCTACACCGGCATCATGGGGCATTATGCCGACGGACAGCTGGACAGCGCTGTCATGATACGCTTCATCGAGCAGGAAAACGGCCAGCTCCACTTCAAGGCAGGAGGCGGCATCACCGCCAAAAGCCGGTGGGAAAGCGAATACAACGAAGTAATACAGAAAATATATGTGCCTATTTATTGAAACCATACGCATCGACCACGGAAGGGTCTGCAACCTTTCCCGCCACAACCGGAGGCTGAACGATACCCGCGCCCACTTCTGGCCGGAAAGCACACCGCTGCAACTGTCCGATTATCTGTCGTCTCCCGGCTGTGGAGCAGGCATCACCGGGGCGGGCATCGTCAAGGCACGCGTAGTGTATGGTGAAAAAGGTATTGAAGACCTCAGCTACTCCCCCTACGCCGTGCGGCACGTGCATTCGCTGGCACTGATGCAGGCCGATACCATCGACTACACCTACAAAAGCGCCGGACGCGAACCGCTGAACTGCCTCTTTGCCCTGCGCGGCGCATGCGACGACATTCTGATTGTGAAACAAGGCCTGCTGACAGACACCTCCATCGCCAACATCGCCCTTTCCGACGGTACCCACTGGTACACGCCGGCACATCCCCTGCTGAAAGGGACCAAACGGGCAGCCTTGCTGGAAGAAGGAATCTTGCAGGAAAAAGATATCAGACCGGAAGACTTGCCTTCATTCTCTACTGTCAGGCTGTTCAATGCCATGATTGACTGGGGAGAACTGGAACTCCCCGTACGGAACATCATCCCGTAGAGCCTCTACTCGTGCATATCGTTGAGATGTATCTCCAAAGACTTCACCGATATATATATTTCGTACACCGATATGGCCAGCGAAATAATCAGCAATATCAGCGCCAAACCGAAGATATAGGCCGAAAGCAGATGGAGACGGATATAGACAAAGAACATGCTGACCACGCACAGCAGCAGGCTGCCGATGCCCGCCACCTGCATGGCACGCGTCAGGTAGAGCCGCTTCCTCAGGTTGGCAATCTGCGCCGCCTTCACCGAAGACGGGTTCTCCATGTACTGTTCCTTCAAGGTGCGCACCAGTTGGGCATAGGACAAGAAACGGTTGGTATAGGCCAGCATAATCAGCGATATGGCCGAAAACAGCAAGGCGGGGGTGGTTAAATCTATTTCCATAAGAATGATGCTTAATTATATCTATCCGTCCCGATAGCAGGACTTACCTCCGCAAAGATAAACGAAAGATTGAAACCACAGAAACAAGTTTCCTTTTTTCCATTTCCCAAAGATTTATCCTACTTTTGCAGTGACAATAAAAAAACTCCTTACCACCGTAACTTAACAAATACGACCATGCGATATACCGTTTCCGCTCCTGCCTCACTGCACGCAGCCATACAGCTCCCGGCATCCAAAAGTATCAGTAACCGGGCACTCATCCTCCACTCCCTTGCCCACGGCAATATCCTGCCCCGCAATCTGAGCGATTGTGACGACACCATAGTGATGACTCGCGCCCTCGACGGAAATCCCGGACATATAGATATCCTTGCCGCCGGCACCGCCATGCGTTTCCTCACCGCCTACCTCAGCGTAACTCCTGGCACCCGAATCATCACCGGTACGCAACGCATGCAGCAACGCCCCATCCGCATACTGGTAGACGCCCTGCGAGAGCTCGGCGCCCGCATAGAATACGTCGGAAACGAAGGGTTCCCTCCCTTGCGCATCACCGGAACAGAACTGACCGGCAGCGAAATATCCCTCGCCGGCAATGTCAGCTCACAATACATATCCGCCCTGCTGATGATTGGTACCGTCCTTCCCAAAGGCCTGCGCCTGCACTTGACGGGTGACATCATCTCCCGCCCCTACATCAACCTGACCCTGCAACTGATGCGCGACTTCGGCGCCCAAGCCGACTGGGTCTCCGAAGATTGCATCACCGTCAGCCCCGGCGGATACACGGATACCCCTTTCACCGTAGAAAGCGATTGGAGCGCCGCCTCTTACTGGTATCAGATGATGGCAATAGAAGGAATTAAAAATGAAAAAATAAAAGGGGGAGACAGAAGTAGCGCAAAAGAAAGTGAAGACAGCACGAAGGAAGAAGCGCACACGGCAGAAATCGAACTGCTCGGTCTCTTCGCCCACAGCTATCAAGGCGACAGCCGCGGCGCGGAAGTCTTTACCCGCCTCGGCGTCCATACCGAATATACAGACCGGGGAGTAAAACTGACCCGGAAGGGTACTCCCGCCACCCGTCTCGACGAAGACATGGTGGACATCCCGGACCTGGCGCAGACCTTTGTCGTCACCTGCTGCTTGATGGACATCCCTTTCCGCTTCACCGGACTGCAAAGCCTCAAAATAAAGGAGACCGACCGTATCACCGCCCTCATTACGGAACTGCGTAAACTGGGTTACGTCGTGCGCTCCGAGCAAGACAGCATCTTGTTGTGGGATGGCGAACGCTGCCCGGCAGACGCTGACCCCGTCATCGCCACCTACGAAGACCACCGTATGGCCATGGCATTTGCCCCCGCCTGCCTTGTACTGCCCCAAATACGGATAAATGAACCACAGGTCGTTACCAAATCTTACCCTGCTTACTGGGAAGACTTGCAAAAGGCGGGATTTAAAGTCTGCCAAGATGCAATGCAATCTTAGAATAAAGCTTTTATTCTTAGAAATACAGCCTTTATTCTTAAGAATATAACCTTTATTCTTAGGAATAAAGGATACATTCTAAGATTAGGATGCATCCAAAGTAGTTTTATACTGCGTTCCAGGCAAGTAATGCCTGCGTCGGGTGGAAGTAATCTGCCTACCTGCAATCTGACTCATTATTTTGTCGTGTACAAAACAATGTGTATCTTTGTCCGTTCTATTAATGGAACATGTTTTTCAAGAAAAGGAAGCCCATGTGGATATTGATTATTAGCCTGATTGTCCTTGCCCTCGTGGCAGCCACAGCCGGAATTATACGCAACCGGAAACTGCAGAAGAAGATAGACCGCGGCGAACTGGACGCCATGCCCGAAGTGCAGGAAGTGGATTCCGAATGCTGCGGACAGCATGAAATCTGCGAACGTGACAGCTTACTGGCAGCCGTCAGCAAACAAATTGAATATTACGATGACGAGGAACTGGACAAATACATCGGCACCGCTCCCGATGCCTATACTCCCGAGCAGGAAGACGAGTTCCGCGACGTGTTCTACACCATGCAAGACACGGACGTAGCCGGATGGGTACGCAGCCTGCAACTGCGCGGCATAGCCCTGCCGGAGAATATCAAGGATGAAGTATTCCTCATTATCGGCGAACGTCGTCTCACCCCCCATTCCTAACACTCCACATCCAACTTTTAATTTGTAATTCTTAATTTTTAATTGAATAAATGGAGCTACTGCAATACACCTTTTTCCAACATGCCCTCATCGGCAGTCTGCTGGCAAGCATTGCTTGCGGGCTGATAGGCACATACATCGTCACCCGGAGACTGGTGTTCATCAGCGGCGGATTGACGCATGCCTCCTTCGGCGGTATCGGTCTGGGATTGTATACCGGCATTTCTCCCATTCTGTCGGCAGCCTTGTTTGCAGTTTTGTCCGCTTTCGGTGTAGAGTGGCTCAGCAAACGAAAGGATATGCGGGAAGACTCTGCCATTGCCGTATTCTGGACATTGGGCATGGCATTGGGCATTATGTTCACTTTCCTTTCGCCGGGATTCGCACCCGACTTGTCCGCCTATCTCTTCGGTAACATTCTCACGATTACCTGGAGCGACATCGCTCTATTGGGCGGGCTTGCCCTGCTGCTGATACTGTTTTTTGCACTGTATCTCCATCCTATCATCTACGTGGCTTTCGACCGGGAGTTTGCCCGCTCGCAAGGCATTCCGGTGCAGGTATTCGAATATGCACTGATGATGTTCATTGCGCTTACCATCGTGGCATGCCTGCGCATGGTGGGCATCGTACTGGTCATCTCCCTACTCACTGTTCCCCAGATGACCGCCAACTTGTTCTCGCACCGGTTCCACCGCATCATCTGGCTTTCCATCGGCATCGGTTACCTCAGTTGCCTGGGCGGGCTGATGATTTCTTTCTACTTGAATGTCCCCTCGGGTGCATCCATCATATTCTTTTCCATCATTATCTATGCCATTTGCAAGACGGGAAAAAGTTTTTGGCTATATTTGCAACGCTAAATCAAAAGACACAATGGAAATCAAAATTCAGTCATTAGACCAGATTCACGAAGCCGCCCGCCAGTTCATCGCTGAAATGGGTGATAATACCGTCTTCGCTCTTTACGGAAAAATGGGGGCGGGCAAGACAACTTTCATCAAAGCCGTTTGCGAGGAGTTGGGCGTTTCCGACGTCATCACCTCCCCTACCTTCGCCATTGTCAACGAATACCGTTCCGACACTGCCGGCGAACTGATTTACCATTTCGACTTCTACCGCATCAAGAAACTGGAAGAAGTGTATGACATGGGTTACGAAGATTACTTCTACAGCGGCGCCCTCTGCTTCATAGAATGGCCGGAGCTGGTAGAGGAACTCTTGCCGGGCAACACCATCAAGGTCACCATCGAAGAAGTGGAGAACGGAGAGCGGGAAGTCACGTTAGAGAGCTTTGAATAAGGCATGCTTTTCCCCCGCTTTAATTTTTAATTCTTAATTCTTATTTCTGATGAGCCAATACATCGTTCAAGGGATTTTCGCCGTCGCAGGCATCATCGCCTTGCTGGCAGCCATATTGGACTGGAACTGGTTCTTTACTGCCCGAAACACCCAGTTTATCGTACAAAATGTAGGGCGGCGACAAGCCCGCCTGTTCTACGGTGTATTGGGTGTCATTCTCATCGGCACGTCCATCTTCTTTTTTCTGAATACGCCACCGGTCACATAAAAACAAAAAATCGCGGATGAAGCCATGCCCATCCGCGATTTTCCTATACTTTTGATACAGACTATTCTTCGTCCAAAGATTCCGTATATTCCATCTCACCTTGTACGATGAAAAGGATTTCTTCCGGATCATAGTCACCCATCTCATCCTTATGGGCTTCCTTGACAATATAGTCCACGATTTTCCCCAAATCAATCTCGATGTACCCATCCGCATCCGGCTGTGCATCAAGGATGCCGCTCTCGGAATAGTACTCGTCAATCAAATCGAGAAAATAATAGAACTCGTCGTCAGAGAACTTCTCTTTCAACTCCTGCGGCAAATAATTCTTGATGTACTCGATGGTCTTTTCATCATCGACATCATTCTGCAAAAAATCGTCTTCCATTCCCATACTTACTATTGCTTAAAGGGTTAATGTTATTGACTATTTGACGATTTACTATTTACTATTTGGCGGCGCCATGATGCCAAAAGGGTAAATCGTAAATAGTAAATCGTCAAATAGTACCTTATAATATCGCTTCTATCTTGGCCACGTAAGCAGATTTCGGAGCAGAACCTACCTGCTTGTCCACCAGCTCTCCATTCTTGAAGAACAAGACTGTAGGGATGTTGCGTATACCATATTCGGCAGCCACATCACCGTTCTCATCCACGTCACATTTGCCAATAATCACCTTTCCTTCATATTCAGTAGCCAATTCATCGATGATTGGTCCCACCATCTTACAAGGGCCGCACCAAGGCGCCCAGAAATCCATAACTACAGGTTTTCCCTCTGCCAAGATTTCTTGAAAATTGCTGTCTGTAATTTCTAAAGCCATTTCTTTTAATATTAAATGTCAACTATAATTATTAATTTACTGTCAATTGCGTTTTATCAACCTTCGCTTTCGAAGCAAAGATAGTGCAAACCGAATGCAAAACAAAATGAACTTGTTCATTTTTTATGCCGAGGTGCAACCTATCTTCGTTTTCCAACAAAGATAACTAATTAATCCTGAACTCAAGGTCCGGACGCTCTTTTAAATAAGTAATCAGTTCACGCCCCACGGAAAGCTTCACGGGACGGGAAATCAAATCGACCGTCATCTTGCTATCCTCATCTCTGACTTTGAAATAAAGCTCCGTACTGCCCGGACGTTCCTTGGTCAGTTCTGCCAGTTCAGTTATCAAAGCCTTGTTCAGCACACTCAGCGGAATGAGAATGGTTATCTTCTCAATCAGTTTCTCCTTGACGTCAGGCAACAGTTCCATGGAGGTTATCTTCAGCTCCAACTCATCCTGCCGCCATTGCTTGGGCTGGCAACGGGCTTTGATGAACAAGAAGGTACGTTCACCCAGATACCCCTGATAGGTCACCCAATCATTTCCGAAGAAAGGAAGCTCTGCCGAACCGGAATAGTCTTCAATCTTGGCTATGCCGTAAGGATTTCCATTTTTACTGATACCGCGACGCACGGCGGTCACGATGCCACCCATTGTTATTTCGCGTCCCACAAGTGCCGTCTTATCTTCCAGCTCTGCCATGTGAGTGTTGCAAACATGCTCCAGAACTACGGAATACTCATCCAACGGGTGTGCGGACAGATAGATACCTACCAAATCGCGCTCCCGGTTCAAACGGTCGAGGTCGCTCCAACGTTCCGCTACCGGTATTTCCGGAGTGGCGATATCCACCACATTCTCACCGCCGAACAAGGAGTTTGCAGCCGCAGCCTGGTCGGCCTGGTAACGGTTACCATACCGCACCAAGGTTTCGAGGAAGACCTCGTTCTTGGAATTTACGGCAAAATACTGCTCTCGCTTCAGCTCCGGGAAGCTGTCGAACCCGCCCGCCAAAGCAAGACATTCCAGATTCTTCTTGTTGCAGGCTGTCAGATTGACACGCTGCACAAAATCAAATATACCCTTGAAAGGACCATTCTTCTCGCGTTCCTCCATGATGCTCTGCACAGCACCCTCGCCTACCCCTTTCACCGCGCCAAGACCAAAACGGATATTGCCTTCCTTGTTCACGGTGAACTTCAGGTTACTTTCATTCACATCCGGCCCCAATGTATTGATGCCCATTGCCTTGCATTCATCCATCAGTTTGGTTATATCGGTAATATTCGCCAAACTTCGGCTCATGACCGCCGCCATGTATTCGGCCGGATAGTTGGCCTTGAGGAAAGCCGTCTGATAGGCCACCCACGAATAGCAAGTGGCATGTGACTTGTTGAAGGCATAGGACGCAAACTTTTCCCAGTCGGCCCAGATTTTCTCAAGCACTTTCGGGTCGTGGCCGTTCTTTTGTCCACCCGAAATGAATTTCGGCTTCATGTGGTCCAGCTTGTCACGCAGTTTCTTACCCATCGCCTTACGTAAGGCATCGGACTCACCACGGGTGAAGTCTGCCAGCAAACGCGACAGAAGCATGACCTGCTCCTGGTAGACCGTAATGCCGTAGGTATCCTTCAGATACTTCTCCATGATGGGGATGTCATACTCGATGGGCTTGCGTCCCCACTTACGGTCGATGAAGTCGGGGATATAATCCATAGGTCCCGGACGGTAGAGGGCGTTCATGGCAATCAAGTCCTCGAAAGTGCTCGGTTGCAACTCACGCAGATATTTCTGCATACCGGCCGATTCAAACTGGAACGTACCGATGGTGCGGCCGTCGCAATAGAGTTTATAGGTAGCAGGGTCGGAAATGGATATCTTGTCGATGTCGAGTTCCAAGCCGCGGTGCAGACGTACATTGGCAACGGCTTCCTTAATGATGGACAAGGTTTTCAGTCCGAGGAAGTCCATCTTGATAAGTCCCGTATCTTCGATGACGGAACCTTCGTATTGGGTAACGAGCATCTTCTCGCCCGTCTCCTTATCATCCGCCGTGCTGACGGGTACCCAATCCGTGATGTCGTCACGGCAAATAATAGTACCGCAGGCATGCACACCCGTACCGCGTACATTACCTTCCAGCATCTTGGCATATTTCATCGTATCGCGCACCAGCGGATCGGGCGAAGCCTCCGCAGCCTGCAATTCGGGTACGTACGCGATAGCATTCGGCAGGTTGAGTTTTTTGTCGGGAATCTTATCCGGCACGAGCTTGCACAGACGATCCGATTCGCTCAAAGGCAGTTTCTGTACGCGCGCCACGTCCTTGATAGCCATCTTGGTCGCCATCGTGCCGTATGTAATGATGTGCGCCACCTTCTCTTGCCCGTACTTCTCCGTCACCCAGCGGAGCACTTCTCCACGCCCGTCATCATCGAAGTCCACATCGATATCAGGCAAAGAGATACGGTCGGGATTCAAGAAACGCTCGAACAGAAGGTCGTATTGAATCGGGTCTATTTTCGTGATGCCCAGGCAATAGGCCACCGCCGAGCCGGCAGCCGAACCACGTCCCGGTCCTACCGAAACGCCCAGCTGTGTGCGGGCGGCATTGATAAAGTCCTGCACAATCAAGAAGTATCCCGGGAAACCCATCGTCTTCATGATGTACAGCTCAAAGACCAGACGCTCCTTCACCTCGTCGGACAAGGGATCACCGTACAGCTTTTTAGCACCGTCGAATGCCAACTTTGCCAGATAGTCGGCTTCCAGCTTGATACGGTACAGTTTGTCGTAGCCCCCCAGACGCTTTATCTTGGCATTGGCGGCATCCTCATCCAGCACCACCTTGCCGTTTTCATCCTGGGTAAACTCATCAAATAAGTCCTTTTCGGTATATTTCTGCCGATAGCCCTCTTCCGTTCCGAAATCTTCCGGAATAGCAAACGTAGGCATAATAGGAGCGTGGTCGATGGAATAATATTCCACCTTGTCCAAAATCTCCAAGGTATTGGACAAGGCTTCGGGAACATCCTCAAACAAGGCGTTCATCTCAGCCTTTGTCTTCATCCATTCCTGCTTGGTATAAAGCATTCGGGTAGGGTCATCCAGATCTTTACCCGTGCTCAGACAAATCAGGCGGTCGTGCGCTTCCGCATTCTCTTCATCCACAAAGTGGACGTCATTAGAGCAGATAACCTTAATGTCATATTTCCGGGCAAGCTCCAGCAACTTGGCATTCGCCTTCTGCTGAAGCGGATAGGCTTCGTGGTTGGCACGGGGAACAGTGGCTTTATGGCGCTGAAGCTCCAGATAGTAATCATCGCCAAACAGATTCTTATACCAGCGTACAGCTTCTTCTGCCTCTTCCAGCTGGTCATTGATAATCTTCTTAGGAACCTCGCCACCGATACAAGCCGAGCAGACAATCAGCCCCTCATGGTACTTTTCCAGTTCACTGCGGTCTGTACGCGGACGCATATAGTATCCCCTTGTCCAGGCATGCGATACAAGTTTTATCAGATTGTGATACCCCTTCTCATTCTTTGCCAGCACAATCAGGTGATAGCCACTCTGGTCCGGCTTCCCCTCCTTCTTATCCATGGTTCGGCGGGCCACATACATTTCACAGCCTACAATCGGCTTGAACAGCTTGCTTTCCGCTTCTGCCATCTTGGCACGACAATCGGCAATCTCCGCTTCCTTGTCTTCACACTCTATCTCACCGCTTTCAATACCGGCAATCCTTTTCTTGAGGTCCTTTATCTCCCCCTTTGGCCCGCTGTTCTTCTTGTTGACATAGTTGGTGAACTCCTTGATACCGAACATATTTCCATGGTCGGTCACGGCAATGCCTTTCATACCATCCTTCATGGCCTTGTCAACCAGCCTGCTGACACTTGCCTGACCATCCAGAAGAGAGTATTGGGTATGGACATGTAAATGAACAAAATCTTGCATATATATCCTTTCTATTGAGAGCCTAAAATTACAACCTCTATCACAGCTAACAAAAATATTTCCCAAAAAGTTATCAACATGCACATTTCTCTCTCCAAATCCTTGTTAGATTTTCAAAATAAGCCTATTTTTGCAGATAATTTCTATCTAAATTAGCAAATACGATATACATGGGTCGATTAAAAAGATTAAAAAAGATACGCATACACCGTGAAGGAACACATACATTGGCAGGCAGCCTGGTTCTGATTCTGGCTGTCAACACTGCCCTTTACTTCGGATTGGAATGCAAAGTTCCTTTTTACGTAGTAGCGGTCATCAGCCTCATAGTATATGGCATACTCGTGAACTTCTTCCGCTGCCCCATCCGTTTGTTCGGACAAGAAACGGAGAAAGTCGTGGTAGCTCCTGCCGACGGTAAAATCGTAGTGGTGGAAGAAGTGGAGGAAAACGAATACTTCCACGACCGCCGTATCATGGTATCTATATTCATGAGTCTGGTCAATGTACACGCCAACTGGTATCCGGTAGACGGCACGGTAAAGAAGGTATGGCACCAAAACGGAAAGTTCATGAAAGCGTGGCTGCCCAAAGCCAGCACCGACAACGAGCGTTCCACCGTAGTAATAGAAACTCCGGAAGGCGTGGAGATTATGGCACGACAGATAGCCGGAGCCATGGCGCGCCGCATCGTGACCTATGCCGAACCGGGCGAGGAATGCTATATTGACGAACATATGGGTTTCATCAAATTCGGCTCCCGCGTGGATGTCTTTCTACCGTTGGGCACCGAAGTATTCGTTAAACTAGGACAACTGACTACCGGCAATCAGACTGTGATAGCCAAACTTAAATAATAAAAGAACAACAATGGCAAACTGCATTACCCGCCATATTCCAAATACTCTGACCTGCCTGAACCTATTCTCCGGGTGTATTGCTTGTGTCATGGCATTCGAAGCCAGATATGAATGGGCACTCGCTTTCATTATCTTCAGTGCCGTATTCGATTTCTTCGATGGCATGATGGCACGTGCACTGGACGCACACTCCATTATCGGCAAGGATTTGGATTCTCTGGCAGATGATGTCAGTTTCGGAGTGGCCCCTTCCCTGATTGTATTTTCCTTGTTCAAGGAAATGGACTATTCGGGCGCAATGGAAAGCTTGGCCGGCGTTTTCCCCTATCTCGCATTTCTTTTGTCCGTATTCTCTGCACTGCGGCTTGCCAAGTTCAACAACGATACCCGCCAGACGAGCTCTTTCGTAGGACTTCCCGTCCCGGCAAACGCCTTGTTCTGGGCTTCATTGGTGACGGGCGCTCACGACTGGCTGGTGAGCAGCAATTTCCATCCGGTTTATCTGTTGCTGCTGGTCTGCCTTTTCTCATGGCTGCTTGTATCGGAGATTCCAATGTTCTCACTCAAATTCAAGAATCTGTCATGGAAAGACAATAAAACAAGCTTCATTTTCCTGCTTGTCTGCATTCCGTTCCTCATCTTCTTGGGAATCTGCAGCTTTTCTGCAATCATCGTCTGGTATATACTGCTTTCGCTTATTACAAGGAAAAGTAAATAAACAAATCTTTGGCACGGTTGTTGTATTGAAGTTCGCAGAAAACGAACACATAAAAAGACATTAGCCCATGTTTCATATTTTAGGATTTTTATTCATCATCATAATTGCCATTCTGCTCATTGGCCTCAGCATTATCGGTACTGTCATCCGGAACATATTCGGATTGGGCGGACGCCGTACTTCCTCCAACTCCGGTCCCTACCAAAAAGGAAATGGTAATTACCAGCCGGGAGGGTATTCCTACAATGATAATAGACAATCGTCTGAGGAGGCACAAACTGAAGAAGGTGAAATACGCCCCCGCCACAAGAAACTGTTCTCCAAAGACGAGGGAGAGTATGTGGATTTTGAAGAAATCAAAGAGTAGAGATTAGGGATAAAGGATTAGAGATTATTTGCGCTTGGCGGCAAAGAACTCTTTCATCAGGGCGGCACATTCATCTGCCAGAATTCCTTTTACTACTTGTGTTTTGGGATGCAATGCCTGCGAGGCATAGCGCTGATACCCTCTTTTCTCATCTTCAGCACCAAACACCAGACGTCCCATCTGCGCCCAGGCAATGGCACCAGCACACATCACGCAGGGTTCCACTGTGACATAGAGAGTACATTCATTCAGATATTTGCCGCCAAGAGTTGCAGCGGCAGCGGTAATGGCTTGCATCTCGGCATGGGCGGTGACATCCGTCAAAGTCTCCGTCAAATTATGGGCACGAGCTATGATACGGTCCTTGCACACCACAACTGCACCTACGGGAACTTCTCCCCGTTCACCGGCCTTATGGGCTTCCAAAAGCGCCTGCTTCATATAATAGCTATCGTCCAACGCCACCCCCTTTAATTTTTAATTTTCACCTCCTCATGTCGTGCTCACCGAACAAAGTAGGATAATCCTCTTCCATATTCTTATGGATAAACATGAGAATAGTCTCCCGCAGCCAACGCGACTTGTTCGTTATCTTGTATTTCTCCAGATAACGGTCCACAATCCGCTGCTCTTCCTCGCTCATCAGGCATACCATGCGCTGCTCGCGTTTCGGTTCTTCGGGCGTTGCTTTCGCACACGTTTTATCTCTCTTTCTCATATTTCCTGCAAAATTACTTTTACTTCTGTAAAAACAAAACGAACCTACGTAATTTTTATATCGGAAACACTTAAATAGCACTGAAATATTTTTTTGACCGGTAAACTTAAAGTATTTCTTAAAAACATTTTAATTTAGTAATTAAAAACGTATTTTTGGAGAGTTCTAAATTTAAAAGGTATGAAACATGTAAATTATCTTAGTTTCTTTCTACTCACATTGTTCAGTATAAGTTTTATCTCATGTAGTGACGATGACGATAATAAACTTAATACCGGCATAACCAATCAGAGTTGGACAGAGGGAAAATCCCTGGAGATCAGCCAGGATAATGAGTTGTCTGTAAGCTTCAATGCTGCAGCCAAATGGGTAGCTTCCGTCACCTCAGGAGCGGATTGGTGCAAACTGAATACGACCTCGGGTACAAAAGGACAAAGCACCTTGAAATTATCTGTAAGTACAAGTTCCACCACCGACCGGACAGCCAGAATTTCCATTAATATAGACGGCTATTCTCCTGCAAGTTTTGAAGTTACACAAAAGGGGACCAGTGTTCCCCAAACCACTGAAGATATGGAGATTAACGCAAAAGTTGATGAATATCTGAGGGAAATGTATCTCTGGAACGATGAATACAAAACGTTGAATCTTGACCATAACAAAGGCTATGAAGACTTCTTCTATGATGCATTGGGAAGTATGACTACCAATACATTGGATAAAAAAACATATGTCGGTAGCGACGGCAAGACATATTATAATCTTTTCTCTTATATCCAGCTATTGCCCAATATTAGTTCAACCCGTACCACCAAAATTGTAAACAAGGAACTGGCATATAGTTTCGGTATCACCGGTATAACCCCCATAAGCATTGGCACACAAGCAGAAAATACCATTTATTTCTGCCTCCAAGGTGTATATCCCGATTCACCGGCCTCCGAAGCTGGACTCAAACGAGGAGCAATGATAAGCCTGATAAATGGAAAGAAGATAAATAATAACAATATTAATAACTTCTATTACGACATATTGTCACCAGATGCAACTATCAACTATACTTTGACAGAAGATGTCGTAGAAGGAGGCACCATTACCGGGCAAAAGGAATACACCATAACTTCCAAAGCCACATACAACAACCCCGTCATCTTCAGTAATGTCAAGGAAGATATAGAAGGACATAGAATCGGTTACCTCGTTTATTCTGGGTTCGAGGCAGGCTTTGACCAAGAATTATTCAATGTTTTCAAAGATTTTAAAAACAAGAACGTCACAGATTTGATTCTGGACTTGCGGTACAATGGTGGTGGGCATACCATGTCGGCTAATCTGATAGCAACTTGTATTGCCGGTACTGCCTCTCAAGGTAAAGTATTCAGCAGTTTACGATACAATGATGAAAGAATGGCAAAACTCAATAACAAACGGGAAGATGAATTATTTGCATACTCCAGTTATCCCAACTTGGGTACTTCCTTATCAGCCGGAAGCCTCAACCTTCCCCGCGTCTACTGCCTTGTCGGAAATGGAACGGCCTCTGCCAGTGAACTCGTCATTAATTCCTTAGAAGGAATAGATTTGGACGTAATACTTATAGGTGAAAAGACCACTGGTAAGAACGTAGGTATGGAATATGAGGAGTACACTGTCCGGAATAACACATATCGTGTTGTTCCTATCACCTTCCAAAGCTATAACGCCAAAGGATTCGGGGAGTATGAAAAAGGATTTGAACCCGATATATTGATGGATGAAACCAATCCTTATAACGAACAAGGTGTATTCTATATTCATAAAGATTATGGAAACAATGAAGAACCTCTGTATGCCAAGGCCATTGAACTGATTACCGGTACAAATCCAGCCCCCCAAACGCGCAGTGCAGTGGTCAATACATTGGATGGTAAAACTTATAAGTTGCCCGCTATCTTCCGTCCTGGACACGACGGTATGCTGATGCCTGCCAGACACGCAGAATAATGAGTGCACACAATATTCTTGGAAAAGCCGGTGAAGACGCCGCTGCCAAATACTTGGAACAGAACGGTTACACCATACGTGACCGTAACTGGCGGAAGAATCACCTTGAGCTGGATATTGTAGCCGACAAAGATAAGGAACTGATTATTGTGGAAGTGAAAACCCGTAGCAATACGGATTACATTGAGCCGCAGGATGCCGTGAACTGGCAGAAAATACGACGTATTGTCGTAGCGGCCGATGCCTATATCAAGCACTTCTGCTTGGATGCACCCGTCCGCTTCGACATCATAACGGCTGTAGGCGAACCGGGTGCATTCAGGATAGAGCATCTCAAAGAAGCCTTCTATCCGCCGATGTTCTGAGAGTTGAAAATTGACAAGCAAGAGTTATTTCAATCGTAAATTGTAAACCGTAAAACCGTAAATACCATCATGGACATCGAAACCGCCCGCGAATATTGCCTCAGCAAAAAAGCCGTCACGGAATGCTTTCCGTTTGACGAATACTCGCTCGTGATGAAAGTCATGAATAAAATGTTTGCACTTATCGACCTGGAAAGCGCCAACAAGATTTGTCTGAAATGCGACCCCGAATATGCACTCGAACTGCGGGAGCACTATGTTGCCATCGAAGGTGCCTATCACTTCAACAAAAAGTACTGGAACCAGGTGTTCCTTGACGGTGACGTCGACGACAAACTGTTGAAGCAACTGATAGACCACTCCGTGGAAGAAGTATTGAAGAAGTTCACCAAAAAAATGCGTACCGAATATGAAGCCCTGCCCTGACACATTCCCGTTCCCGCTGGTGGCATTGGACGAGACGGCATCGACCAACCAATACCTCAGCCAGCTTTGCAACCAGTTGCAAGAATCCGTTGCCGAACTAACAACCGTGACTGCCGAGTTCCAAACTGCCGGTAAAGGCCAGCGCGGCAATACCTGGGAAGCTGAAGAAGGCAAGAACCTGCTTTTCAGCTTTGTACTCTACCCTTCTTTTCTGGAAGCCCGCCGGCAGTTCATCCTTTCACAAATCGTTTCCCTCGCCATTAAGGAAGAGCTGAGCAGATGGTCTGATGAAATCACCATCAAATGGCCGAACGACATTTATTGGAAAGACAAGAAAATCTGCGGCATACTGATAGAGAACGACCTTTCCGGACATCATATCAGGCGCAGCATTGCCGGAATCGGTATCAACATCAACCAGGAAGTCTTCAACAGTGATGCTCCCAACCCCGTCTCACTGAAACAAATCACCGGAAAGGAGCACGACCGTTATGAAATCCTTGCCCATATCCTAAGACGTGTACAAATCTACTACAACAGCCTCCAAATGGAGGACTTCGCCGTCTACTCCGACGAGATATCCACACGGTATGCCCGCTCCCTTTTCCGTCGCCGGGGATTGCACCCTTATGAAGATGCCAACGGCAAGTTCCTTGCCCGGTTGCTGCGTGTAGAGCAAGACGGACGGTTCGTGCTGGAGGATGAAGGAGGAAGTGAACGGGAATATCTGTTCAAGGAAGTGCAATACATTCTGTAAGAAATGCACAACCCGTGCCATCGCATTGGCAAAGTTGTGCCACCATACTGGCACAGCCTTGCCATCGTACTGGCACGACTGTGCCAATACGATGGCACAAACATAAGTCCATAGTAGTGTACTACTGCCCTACTTCAAACTTTACTTCAGTTCCTTTCAGAAGGGGGGAAGCAAACTTTACTTTAACCGGTCCCTCTCCTCCGGTAGTCTGTATATAGGCCAGCAAACGCCCGTGGTATACGCGGTGACGGTTATCGGTATAATCACTCATGTCACTGTTGTCAGAGCCTTCGAGCCCAAGCAGACGCGCCGCTCCTTCAACTGTACACGTAATTTCATTGTCGCCAAGTTTCACAACAGTACCTTCTTCGTCAACCACCTCTACGGTTATGTGCGCAGTGGCGCGGTCGCCGGACAAAATAGTGCGATCCGCCGTGGCACGGATGGCATAAGGACGTCCGGATGTCCGGATGGAATAGCTCGACAAGGCATTTCCTTCCTTATCGCAGCCCTCAGCACGAAGCTCACCAGCCCGGAAAGGAATATCCCAGTAGATGATGCCGGTCTTTTCATCATAAGGTTTCATCTCGCCTACCACCCTGCCGTTGAGCAGCAAACGCGCCTGCGGAGCATTGGTATAACACACCACACGTATGTTCTGCCCCTCGTCATAGTTCCAGATGTCCCATGCATCAGGCGAAAGGAATACATGCTCGGGATGCTTGGGATGGACATATACCGGATATGTTCCTGCATACGTGACCGGATTCTCGCACCACAACGAAGCCCGGAAATGTCCGCGTGGCTTGGGGAAACTTCCGAAATCGAGCAAACCCGTGTACAAACCGCGGGACGGCCATCTGCCCGATTCACCCAGATAATCCGTACCGGTCCAGATGAACTGCCCGAAGATGAAATCCTTGTCGCGGACGGCATACCAGGCATCAAGCCCCGAACCCGTCTCGCTTCCATAGATAATGCGGTCCGGATAAGTGGCATGGTCTTGGTCGTAGCGGTTTTCCGTATAGTTATACCCCACCACATCCACAGCATCGGGATACTCCGTCTCGTTCGACATCACGACACCCGCCAAAGCTCCGGTCACGGGACGGGAAGTGTCCACGGCACGTACACAGGCAGCCAGACGCTTTGCTATGGTTCCGATGCGCATGGCATCGGGAGCATCCGGCTTATAGCCCCCGAACATAGGCTGGTTGATTTTAGCTCCATCAAGAACGGGATGCGAATAAGGGTCGTTCGGATAATCCACTTCATTGCCGATACTCCACAAGAAAATACAGGTATGATTGCGGTCACGACGTACCATATCGGTTACGTCCCGTTCTATCCACTCCTCGAAGAAGTCGAAAGTACCGTCATAACTCGGAGTACCCACATTCCAGCCTTGTACCCATTTGCGTTTCGGAAACTCCCATTCGTCAGAGACTTCATCCATTACAAGGAATCCCAGGCGGTCACACAGTTCATAAAGAACGGGGGCTTGTGGGTTATGGCTCATGCGGATGGCATTTACGCCAATCCCTTTCAAGTTATTCAGGCGGCGTTCCCATACCTCCGGCGGCACTACTGCACCCAGCACTCCTGCATCATGATGTAGGCATACACCTTTTACCTTCATCCAGTTGCCGTTGAGGGCAAAACCTTTGTTGGCATCAAATTCCAGCGTACGCAGTCCCACTTTGGTCTCACTGCCGTCAATGCGTTTGCCATTGGCAAGCAATTCGGTTTTCAATGTATACAGATACGGATTATCCAGATTCCAACGATGGGGTTTGGACACTTTCAAGTCAAGACTTTGCTTGGCAATGCCCTCTTTTCCATCGGCAACACGCACACGGCGTTGTGCCACCTTCTTTCCGGCAGTATCGTACAGTGAAGCCTTCAGTTCCAGTTTGTCGGAAGTTGCCTTGTGCTTCTCCACCTCTACATCGACCGCAACGACGGCTTGCTTGTCTGTCAGCGAAGCGGCATGCCAGCCCACACCCCATTGCGCAATATGTGTATCGGGAGCAGCCACCAGCCATACATCGCGATAGATGCCCGACCCCGTATACCAACGTGAATCGGCATAACGGCTATGGTCTACACGGACAGCCAGCACATTGTCGCCTTCCTTCAGGTAAGGGGTCATGTCGTAAAGAAACGATACATAGCCGTTGGGGCGCCTGCCAAGCAGATGCCCGTTCAGGTAAACCTCGCTCCGGTTATATACCCCTTCGAAATAGATATAATGACGTGTTGCGTTGTCTTCAACCCTGAAGTGTTTGCGATACCAGCCTATCCCACCCGGCAGGTACCCGGTGCAACTGGCCAGTGTGGGCGACAATTGCCCCTCTATGGACCAATCGTGTGGCAAAGAAAGCTTCCGCCATTCGCTGTCGTCATAGTCAGTCCGGACAATAGCCGAGTCGTCCGTCAGCCGGAACAGCCATCCGTCATTGAATTTTGCGGCATCGCCAAATACCACCTGCGCCTTTATCGGAGCAACGACCAGCATTGCCAGCAAAAAGATAAGAGCAGTCCTGTTATTCTTAAAATACATTTTCATATAGATTTTCTTTGAAGTTAAACTAATTCCTTACTTCAGGCTATACACCACGGTTGTCACACTCTTGGCTTCCAGAATCACCTGCTTGCCTGCCGCCACCGTTCCTTCCACCAGATTCTTGCTACCGGTAGTTGTATAAGTAGCTATTGACTTCGCTTCATTGCTCCATCCCACATGCGTTTCACCTAAGCGAACCGCCTTATCAGACATGTTTGTATAGACGGCCACTACCTTATCCCCCTCGGGAGAAAGCCAGGCGGAACCGAAAAAAGTACGCGATTCGTTCAAGTCGAGGGCAATACGGCGGTATCCCGGACGGATAAAGCGGCTGTAATTGCCCAGTACCCAAAGAGTGGCAGTAGCCTGATAGCTTCCCTCCTGCTCTATATCACCATACTCGCCACCGGCAGGTACCAGCGAAATCAAGAGAAAACGGTTCTTATGCCCCCAACGGGAAACATCCATCGATGTCCAGTAACTCCAGGAAGACACCCCAGCCACAGTGAGGTCATTGTGGATGACCTTCGACATGTAGAAAGCGATATCCATCTCAGAAGCCTGCTCGTAGCCCACGAATTCGGAACTGCTGTAATTATCGCCCAGCATACTCCATTCACTCTGCCAAACATCCAGATTATACTGACCGGCAGCCTGGGCCACTTGCTTGCGCACGTTGCGCATACCGTCCCATGTGCCGTCAGTCCAATAGCTGTGTCCGCAAATGAGATTCTTCACGTGTGCCAAGTCACCCACGTAGGCGGAAGAGCCGGGTGTAAAGAAAGCTGAGAATATATTACTGCGGTTGGCATCGCCTTTCACTTTATACAGATACTCCCAATCACCGGATTCGCCCAAGAGAATGTCTGTGGAAAGCCCCCGGTCATCCAACGACATATCCAACTCGCGTGCCAGTGCAGCCACTTCGTCATTGGTCCAGCCACTGCCCTCCTGACCGCTGTCCCAGTTGTACTGCGGCTCGTTGACGGGCGAGATATGGCTTATGTGATAGCCTTCACCGGTATAACGGGCCGCTACATCGGCCATATATCCTGCAAAGTCACCATAATGCTCCGGTTTCAGATTGGAAAGTCCCCCTCTGGCGGAAAATCCTTTTCCATTATAGGTGTACTGCACGGGAGGTGTATTGCTGAAAAGAACGAAATTGTTACATCCCAGCTCCTTGGCACGGTCCATGAAGTAACGTTGTCCCTCGCAACGGGTCCAGTCGTACGTCAAGTCATCCGTAAGATAGGATTCCGCACGACGGGATTTATCCTCGATGCCGCTGGCTTCACCTTGCGCGGCACTGCCGCCACCAAGATTCACCCGCCATTGGGAAAGGCCGATTCCTTTCGGCTTGCCGCCCACAATCTCTGAAGAAAAAAGCAGTTCCGTAATCCCCGCACGGTGCGAAGTCCATGACTTGCCCACAAAGGCAGGCGACCAACAGTCCGAAGCGCCAAAGCCGGCTATTGTCTGGAAAGTCTGTCCGGCATCGATGCTCACCAGTTTCTCTACGCTGTTTGTAATGTCCGGACCATCAGGAGTGTCGGGAGTATCCGGTGTAACGGGAGAATCATCGCTGCAAGCCATTGCGGTAAGCAGTGCCGGAAGAATAAAAATGTGTCTCAAATTCATGATATTATTTTGGATTAAAAAACTGCCGCGGATAATCCATTGCAAACTATCCGCGACAGAATATAAAGACCTATTGAATAATCAGTTCCTGCAACAATCTGCTTTCATCAGAATGTGTTTAATTCCAACCCGGATTCTGGGTAATGGAACCGTTGGACATCGTGATTTCGTACAAAGGAATGGGGAACACCATGTCGCGGTTTTCATTGAAAGTGATGCCTTTGTCACTTGCTTCACCTTGATTTTCCCACTCAAGAGCGTCACGGGTAGCCTCTTCAGTGTTCCACTTCACAAAGGAACCGTTCGGTCCCAGGATATTGCTAATCACCTTTTTACCATTTGTATCAGTCCAGCGGCGGATATCATACAGACGGTTCTGCTCGAAAGCCAATTCCAAACGGCGCTCCAGGCGAATGGCACTTTGCAATGCCTTTCCACTTGCCGTAACGTCATCCAACTTGGCACGTCTGCGCACCTGATTGAGAGCATCACGGGCAGAAGCGTCATCACCCAGTTCATTGCAAGCCTCAGCATACATTAAAAGGACATCGGCATAACGCAGAATACGGTGATTCAAAGGACTCTTGTCCGTGGCGTAAGCCGTTGCATCGCCTTGAGCACGATATTTCATCGGCAGGAAATACTTGCGGATGATACGCGCAGACTTATGGTCAGCGGGATTGATAATATAGCAATTGGGGTCCCAACCATATTTATCAAGATATTCCTGATACTTATTCAACGCTTTGCTTGCGTCAATGAAATCTTCGAATTGGTCTTCGCCGGCAATTTCTGTACAGCCCGACTTGATTATTGTCCATTTCAAACGTTCCGTATCACCGGCCTCAATATAAGCTTGCTCCAAATTTGCCGTAGGCTGACACCAGCTCCAACCATCACCAGGACCATTACGGGCACCGGTTACCGTAGCAAGCGCCCCTCCTAAGCCCAAAGTGGGATGATATTCATACTGGATTTCCAGAAGGCTCTCCGCACTGTTGTCATAGTCGACATTCCATACCTGCCCGAAATCGGGAAGCAATTGGTATTCGCCTTCATCTATCACAGTCTTCAACACATCATGGGCAGCCTGCCATTTCTCCTGATAGAGGTACACTTTACCCAATAATCCTAAAGCGGCGCCACGGGTAGCATGCCCTACTTGCGCAGTACTGCGTTGCGGCAGTATTTCGGCAGCTGCCATCAGGTCATCCTCTATGAATTTGTACACGGCTTCTGCCGTAGCACGTTCTGTTCCCTCCACTTCTTCCGGCATTTGGAAACTGGTCATCAAGGGCACCCCGCCAAAATTTCTCACCAGTTCGAAGTAATAGTAGCCACGCAGGAAACGGGCTTCTGCCACCAGACGGTCTCTGGTTTCTGTCTCTTGGGTTTCGAGAGCCGCAATGCGATCTATGGCTATGTTACAACGTAAAATACCTTTGTAACGGTACTGCCAAAAATTGGAGATAGGGCCATTGCTGGCACCGTTTCCCTGATAATGCGCCAATGAGATATAATCACTCTGAGACTGAGAGGTATTCCCCATCCAGGCATCATCTCCACACATTTCGGAAAGTAACCACACGGTGTTGATTTGCCACCATCCTCCATATGTCATGGCCTGATAACAGCTCGTGACTGCGGATTCACACTCTTCTATGGACTTATAATAAGTGTCCACGTTCAATTGCCCGCGTACGTCTTCCGTCAGGAAGTCCTCGCAAGAGGTAAACACCAGCGAAGCAATCAGAACTACTATTGTAAATATTCGTTTCATGGATAATCAAGAATTAAAATTTGAAGTCAATGCCAAACAAGAATGTTCTCGGATTAGGATAAGCCACGTTGTCAATACCGGTATTGATGGCACTGCCAGAGCTGTCGGTAGTACCGTCAACCATCGGGCGTTCGGGGTCCATTCCCGAATAACCGGTAATGGTAAACGGATTCTGTGCAGAGAAGGAAAGACGCAAGTCAGCACCTCCAACCCATTTCTTAGGAAGCGTATAGCCTATCTGCAACAGCTTGCAACGCAAGTAGGAACCATCTTCCACATAGAAACTGGAAACGCGGCTATAGTTCAGGTTCAAGTCATTGCTCGACAAACGGGGAATATCATTGCCGGTACCCTCGCCATGCCATGCTTTCTCCAGTGTACCTGCCCAGACATTCTGTCCACCTGAACCGGAGTACCTTCCTTTGGTAACATTGTAAATATCATTACCGAACGTACCATAGAAATTGGCTGCAAAATCAATGTTCTTATAACGCATACCAATATTCAGACCCATCATTAAATCAGGATAAGGATTGCCGATATAATCTTTGTCATTGGCATCGAGCACTCCGTTATGGTCCCGGTCCTTGAAGCGGATGTCTCCCGGTTTTGCATTGGGCTGAATCAGTGTTCCGTGTTCGTCAGTGTGCGCATACACCTCTTCCCAATTCTGGAACAAGCCATCGGCCACGTAACCGTAGAAACGGGAGATAAAACCACCATCTTCGTTACGGATAATCTGGTCGCTATTGAATCCACCGACATTGATAGGACCGTCGCCCGAGAACTTGATGGCCTTGTTGCGCACGGCAGAAAGGTTCAGACCAAGATCGTAAGAGAAATCCTTGCCGATTTCATCGCGCCAGGTAAGTCCCACTTCCCAACCGCGGGCCTGCATACTACCGATGTTCATCCAAATCTGGCTGTTCCAGTTATCATATCCCAAAGAGAGGATGTTCTGTTTCTGGTAGAGCATGTCAATGGACTTTTTCTGGAAATATTCGAATGTTACACCCAAACGTGAATCAAGGAATGACATATCCACGCCTACGTTCCAATCTTCCACAGTCTCCCACTTCAACTGGTTGTTACCTACTGTAGACACGAAGTAACCATTTGCCAACGTATTGCCATAATAGTATTGGGTTTCGCTCAACAAAGTAAGGGTAGCATTATTGTTGATATTCTGATTACCTACACGGCCCCAGCCTCCACGAAGCTTCAGGTCACTGAAGATGTCCTGGTCCTGCATAAATGCCTCACTGATGACACGCCAGGAAGCGGAAACAGACGGGAAGAGGGCATACTTGCTGCCCTTCGGGAAACGGGAGGAACCGTCGGCACGGAGAGATGCCGAAATGTAGTAACGGTTATCGTAGTTGTACATGACACGGCCCAGGAAAGAAACCAGTGTATTGTAAGTGGTTTCACCGTTGGCCTCGTCCGTACCCTGCTGTCCGGCATTCACTTCCTGCATCTGGTCCAGATTATTGGGAACATTATCACGCCGTGCCTGAGTATTGTACCATGCAAAACGTTCGGCAGTAAAGCCAGCCATTACATTCAAGTTGTGCTTTTCAGCGAAAGTGTCCATGTAAGTGGCTGTATTCGTCCAGTTCCAGTCAAACCACTCCTGATTGCGGCGGGTGATTTCGTTCAAGTCTTGTTTCTCCAACGGATCCATATTGAACTTCGGAACGAATGAATCAGAACGGCGATAGTGTGCATTGGCACCGAACTGGGTGCGCAACGTCAGCTTTTCTATCGGGTTTACCTGCAGATAGGTATTCAGAATGGCACCCAACTCGCGAGAATGAGCATTGCTACGGGCAATTGAACCGACGGGATTCCACTCCTGGTTGTTGTAAGAGCGTTGATAGTTGTTGTACTCATTATCCTCCCATTGGTCCTGCGGACGGAATACCGGAGTTGTCGGGTCCATAGCCATGGCTGCCGAGAACTGGTTTGGGGTATCATCCCATGATTCGACACGTGGAGCAATATCAACTCCCAATTTTACATACTTATTAAATGTATATTCAGTATTCAGACGGATATTTATCTTATCCCAATAACCTACATCAAACTGTGAGTTGTTACGATAATAGCCCACGCTAAAGTTATAAACAAACTGTTCTGAGCCACCGGCAACACTAAGTGAATGGTTCTGCACCAAAGCTGTTTTATTGACTACAGTATCCCACCAGTCTGTACCACCGGGATTGGTCGTAGCACCCGTATCGTTCCAGATAGAAGAAAGGCCATCATTCGTATAACGGGTATTGAACACTTCTTTATATTCAGCCGCACCGGCAATATTAGGTTTGGCCACGGTCTGGAAACCAACAGAAGAATTCCAATTGATGCGGGCTTTACCAGTCTTACCTTTCTTTGTAGTAATCAGGATGACACCGTTTGATGCACGTGTACCATAGATAGCGGCAGCCGAAGCATCTTTCAATACTTCCATGGAAGCAATATCGTTACTATTCAGAAAGTTGATATTGTCACCTACCGGCATACCATCCACTACATACAACGGATTCGTACCGTTTACGGTAGTTACACCACGAATCAGCACCTTCGGAGTAGCTCCAGGGCCACCACCACTGGTGACTTGTACACCATTTACCTTACCCTGCAAAGCATCCATAGCATTACCGGTCACGGTTTCAGTGATTTCATCGCCTTTTACTGTAGCAATAGAACTGGTCAAATCGCTCTTTTTCACAGCACCATAACCGATAACCACCACTTCATCCAGTAATTCCGCAGCCTCCTTCAGTACCACGTTAATCGTAGTACGTCCACCTACAGCTATTTCCTGAGACTCAAAACCAATAGAAGAGAATACCAACACTGCATTCTTGTCTACATTGGGTAATGTATAATCACCGTCGATACCGGTAATTGTACCCGTACCGGTACCTTTCACTTGAACTGTAGTTCCAATCAACGGCTGCTGGTCGGTGGCCGAAGTCACCACACCCTTAACCGTTATCTGCTGCGCATAACCGCAAAGGCTTATCAGCGCAAGACATAATAATAGAATTTGCTTTTTCATATCTTAAATCTAATGTTACTTTTTAATTAGCAGGCACAATCTTGCCGCGACCCAAATGCGCGTCAAACTCAAAGCGGTAGTTGCCGGTCACCGTAACCGTAGGCTTCATCCAGTTGTCACCTACCATCGAGCCGTCTTCCCAACGCTGATTGGTGCCTTCCCAATTAGGATTCACATCCCCTTTCTTACTGAAGTAACCAAACTTCTCTACATTCTGAGAGTCGTCACACCGCCATTCCACATGATCCCACCATCCGTCGGGATGATAATTGGATATGATGAAGTTCATTTCTTCACCGGCTTCCAGCGTCCAAGTTCCATTTTCCGGATAATAGAAAAGATGAGGATTATTTTTATCCTGGGCAAACAACTGATTTCCCGCATCCTGAGGAGAACCTCCCCAACCGATATAGAAATCAATGAACGATTCCCCATTCTCCCAACGGTCAAAACAAGGCTTTCCATATTCATATTTCATCGGATTTGTAGCCTCTGTCACCGAGTACGTGCGCATACTATAAGTAGACTCTTTCACATTGATGTCTATTTCATAATAAACACCAGCCTCATCCAAGACAATAGGTTTAGCCGTTTCCGGGTCATCCGTCAGTTTTGTATTATCCTCCGGATCAAGGCCAAAACAGATAGGAGTAAAGTCTGTCTTTTGCGGTAAGAAGAAAATTTCCGTACCGGCAGCTTTATTATAATAACGTGCACGATATTGGTACTCGCCCGTATGGTTAATCACCATCGGTACACCGAAAATATCACTGTTCAATTCCTCTACGGTTGCCACATCGGCCAGATACATTTTGGGGAAGTCAGGCATTTCAGATACACTGATGGTACTATTGGTCACTGTCTGATTGCCTCTGGCATCCACAGCCGTCAAAGTCACATCGTAACTTTTCACCTCATTAGGCAGAATAATCTTCTCCGTAAAGCTCAAAGTAGATTGCCCGCCAGCCTCTATACGGTGGCTTTCAAAACCTTCTACCCCAGGAATCTCAATGAGTACATAATCCAGTATGCGGTCATCTTTCACCGTGAAATTCAGGTTGAACTTTGTTTCATCCTTTATCAGTACGGTAACCTCCTTACCAGGGGCAATTGTAAATGTAGGATTCTCAAAGTCCCCATCCATCGTTATCAACACATCCTGCGACACTTCACGCCCGCCCGCATCTGTTACGGTCACTTTCACGGTGAAGCGTTCACCGATTTCATCACGCTTGAGGTCATAAGAATAGCTCAACTCATACTCCGTTTGGGGAGCTCCATAGATTTCGACCAAATCAATGGTCTTGTTCAGATAAAGATCGGCACATTGCAGATTGACGGATACAATTCCATCCTGGTCAGCCAACGAACCTTCAATGGTAAAACGATGGCCGGCACCGGATTCAATATGATCCGTCACCAATGTCATTGTCGGAATCTGCCCGTCTACATCAGAGTATCCGTCATCGTCACTACATCCAGTAGTCCATAAAGCCAGCGATAATAACGCCCAGAAAGTGGCGTTAAAGAAATGCTTCTTCATAAATATTATTATTAAAGTTAAACAAAAAAGTACATTTTGTTCCGATTTATAATAATCGGCAATGCAAACATATGCCAATTTTCGATTCAACAGCTGTATAAATCTTGCAGAGAAGGCATATAAATCTGTCAATGCACGATTTGTGCACATCATCTAAAGATTTTATTTGTACTTTTGACTCATGCAATGAAAAACGACCCGTTATGAAGAAGATTCTACTTTCCATTTTCCTATGCCTGCCATTCCTGCTATCCGCGCAGCCATATACCATAAAACATCTGAGTATCCGTGAAGGGCTGTCCAACAACCATGTGGTAAGCATAGCCCAAGACAAACGGGGCTCTCTATGGTTTGCCACAGAAGAGGGTTTAAATAAATTCGACGGAATACGCTTCCTTACCTATTATAAAGAAGAAACAACCGGCAAGCAAAGCATCACCGGCAACGAACTGAACTGTCTGCTGGACGATCCCGTCGACTCCATCTTATGGATAGGAACCCAGCGTGCCGGAATCAATGCATACAATTATGCCAACGATTCATTCATCACTTACAGACACAACGAAAACAACCCTAAAAGCCTGGTTACGGACGACATTACCAAAATCATTGCCGCCTCCGACGGTAACCTATGGATTTGCACCTATTGGAAAGGCGTGGACTATTTTGACAAGCAAACCGGGCAATTCACCCATTACAATACCGAAACCGTACCGGGTTTTGCAAGCAACCATATCTGGTCTGCCATAGACGGTGGTAACGGACTACTCTATATCGGGCATGTGGACCGGGGATTCAGTATACTTTCCATAAAAGACAAGACAGTCAAGAACTTCACACACGAGCCGCAAAACCCCAACAGCCTGCCCGGCAACGAAGTGACATGTGTCTACAAAGACAAAAGCGGAAACATATGGATAGGAACCGATAGAGGAGTGGTACTGTTTAACCCGGAAGCGGAAAGTTTCATCCCCTTCGACGACAAAACCAACTGCATATCGCACCGTGTATATGATATACACCAACTGGATGACAACAGACTTTGGATAGCCATGGAATTCGGCGGCATTGCCGTAGTGGATTTGTCCCAACAGCTTTTCCGTTCGTCAGACCAGATTCATGCGCTTTCTATCCGGGAGGGAGACGATGAATACGGCTTGTCCAACTCCAGTATCCGTTGCCTGCTCCAAGATTCCTTCGGTAATGTATGGGCAGGTTCCTGGGGAGGCGGCATCAACTTCATAAAACGCGAGCCGTCACTCTTCAGCACTTATAAATATTCTCCTTTTCCATCCACCAACAACAGCCTGAACAGTAAAATAGCCTCCGGTGTCTGTATGGACAAAGCCGGTAACCTCTGGATAGGAACCGATGGAGGAGGAATCAACGTATTCAACAAGGGAAGACGAATAGCCATATACAATGCTGACAACAAGAAATTCAGAAGCAATACGGTGCAGGCAGCCTTGTGCGACTCGAAGGGAGGATTATGGTTCGGACTTTTTTATGGAGGAATAGCCTACTACAACCCCAAGAGCCAAAGCTTCCGGCAGATTTTCTCCGAAGACAAGTCACGCACTGACGTACGTTCCTTTCATGAAGACAAGCAGGGAAACATTTGGGTCGGAACCAGCGAAGGCGTCTATCTTATAGATTGTGACAGCAAGACAATCAAGGCACACTACAATCTGGAGAACAATCTGGCCCGCTGTGTGCTGAAGGATTCCGAAGACCAAGTATGGGTAGGATTCTTCGGAGGAGGCCTGGGCCTCTATGACCCTCAACTCCAAAGCATCCAGCTCTTCAACGTCCTGGCCAAATTCCCCTCCAATACCATCAATGCTCTCTACGAAGACAGCAGAAAGCGGTTGTGGGTGGCCACGGGTGAAGGTTTGGTATGCTTCCCCTCCCTGACAGACAGAAACTACAAAGTATACCAACGTGAAAGCGGACTGGCTAACACCCACATACAAGCCATCGGTGAGGACAAGGCAGGAAATATTTGGGTGAGCACCAACAAAGGTATCAGCTGTCTTGTGGACAGTAAAGACATTTTCTATAACTACGACTATCACGACAACCTCCCCATGGGAAGCTTCAGTCGGGGCAGTGTAGCCTACGGACAAGACGGTAACTTTTACTTCGGCTCTATAAACGGTCTGTGCTACTTCAACCCGGAAGTTGTATTGCAGGAACGCAAATCACCACCCGCATTCATCACCAACATTGAAATTACCGACCCGCTGAACAAACCGGAAAACGGACAGAGCACCATTGCCTTAAACGGACAGAAGAACGTGCAACTGAAATATACACAGAATAGTTTCAGTATCCGGTTCAACATCCAGAACTATGCCCTGGTCAACCAAGTGGAATATGCCTATATGCTGAAAGGACTCGAGAACTCCTGGTATACGCTTACAGACCCCAATAATGTCACCTTCCGTAATCTTCCTCCCGGGAAATACCAGTTCCAAGTGAAAACGCGCATGCGCAACCAAGCATGGTCGGACGCAACCACCTCATTGAACATCCGCATCGCCCCACCCCTTTGGCTTACTTGGTGGGCAAAGTCATTCTATATCCTGCTGTCCCTTATCATCCTTTTCTCTATACTCTATGCCTACAAGAAAAGACTGGATGCTGAAGCACTGTACCAACTGGAGAAGCAGAGCCACGAACACGAGCAGGAACTGAACAACGAACGCCTGCGCTTCTACACCAACATCACCCATGAACTGCGCACCCCGCTTACGCTGATACTGGGTCCGCTGGAAGACATACAGAAAAGTGATACACTATCCACCAAAGACGCACAGAAGATATCCGTCATTCACCAAAGTGCCATCCGGCTACTGAACCTCATCAACCAGATATTGGAGTTCAGAAAGACCGAGACCCAGAACAAGAAACTCTGCGTGAGCCGGGACAACCTCGTACCCCTTATCCGCGAGATAGGCCTGAAGTACAAGGAACTGAACCGGAAGCCAGCCGTCGATATCCGGCTGGTGGTGGAGAAAGAGCATATGCCTATATACTTCGACAAGGAAATTATCCAGACCATCCTGGACAATCTGATATCCAATGCCCTAAAGTACACGGAAAAGGGTAGCATCAGCATCGGTATCCGACAGGTGGAACGTGCCGAAGTGAACTATACGGAAATCCGGGTCAGCGACACGGGATACGGTATCAAGCCGGAGGCACTACCCCACATATTCGACCGTTATTACCAGGAAGGCGGCAAACACCAGGCTTCGGGTACCGGTATCGGACTTTCTCTGGTGAAAAACCTCGTAGCCCTACACGAAGGGGAAATCCGCGTAGAGAGTGCTCCCAATCAAGGTAGTACCTTCTACGTCAGCCTGCTTACCGACAACAGTTACCCGCAGGCACTGCATGCCGATTCGCAGGAAAAGGAAAGCAACGTCCAGCATATAGAAGAGGCACAAGTAAATCAAGTTTCATCCAGCGACAAACCCATATTGCTAGTAGTGGAAGACAATCCGGACATCTGCGACTATATAGCCGAATCCTTCTCCGACCACTTTGAAGTAAAGACTGCCGCCAACGGAAAGCTGGGCAAGGAAAGCGCCCTGAAAGAAATACCTGACATCATCGTCAGTGACATTATGATGCCGGTAATGGACGGAAACGAGATGTGCCGTGAGCTGAAAAAAGACGTGCGCACCAGCCACATACCCATTATACTGCTGACAGCCAAAGACTCGCTGCGCGACAAAGAGGAAGGCTACCAGGTAGGTGCCGACTCCTACCTCACCAAACCGTTCAGCGCCAGCCTGCTGCATAGCCGTATAGAAAACCTGCTCCAGTCGCGGCGCAACCTGGCAAACCATTTCAGCGCCAATGCCGCCATAAGCAATAAAGCGGCTGTCATTACAGAATCGCTCAACAAGCTGGACAACGAGTTTATCCACAAGATAAACCAGCTGATAGAGGAACGGCTTTCTTCAGACAAAATAGACATCAGCTATCTTTCGGATAAAATGTGCATGAGCAATTCCACCCTCTACCGCAAGATGAAAGCGCTTACCGGACTTTCCACCAACGAATATGTCCGCAAGATAAGGATGAAACACGCCGAGCAATACCTGCTGGAAGGCAAATACAACATTTCGGAAATAGCATTCAAGGTAGGTATAAACAATCTGTTCTACTTCCGGCAATGCTTCAAGGAAGAATTCGGCTACATACCTTCGGAATATCTGAAGAGATTAAAAGAGACCGGAGAGAAATAAGAGACAAACAGCCCCCTTCCTATTAGTTGGAATGCGGACAGCTATTTCAGCTCCAGCTCCATCTTCTTTATCTTTTCCAGCGTATTGCCTGCTTCCATGGAGGGGAATACCTGAAGCACGCGTTGCAGGTATGCCTTAGCCTTGCCGTAGCTATTGGTGAACACGTCTGACAATCCGTTGCGATAGCGTGCATACTGCATCCTTGTGGGGGAAGTTATCTTTTTATAGTCTTCTTCGAGCTTCTTCTTATCCTTCTCGGCTTGGAGATAATAATAATTCCCCAAGAAGATATTGGCTTGGAGATTGTCGGCATCCAGCATCAATACCTTTTCATAGGTTTTTAAGGCATCTTTCTCCTTTCCCCGCATCATCTCCATTTCGGCACAAGAGACAAGTGCAGGTACGTCTTCGGGATGACGCTGCAAGAACTCCTTATAGAAGAGGTAGGCTTTATCGTAATTCCGCATTTCCTTGTAGTGCACAGCCAGCACATCCGCAAGACGGGGAGCCACCTCACTGCTCTTGTCCACATTGGTCCAGTAGAACATTTCCGTCCTATCCTCACCGGCATTTGCCGCCTGGCGAAACAAACTCACCGCATAGTCATCTTTACCCTCGGAAAGTGCATCGGACACTTTCGAAAGCAACTCATCTGCCGACTGTCCCCAGACAGACAGCGGACACATCAAGAACAAGGAGAAAAGCAACGTTAAGGTTTTCATTTTTAGTGTATATATATAGTTTAACAGCCCAATCAGTCTCATAGAAATCTACCTACAAAACTACGCATTTTTACGGCAACCATCAATAGTTGAAAGTAGAAAAATAGTTAACTTTGCCGACCTTAATGAATTAAATAATATAAATGAAGCCCAGAGACAGACAAATACTGCAAATAGCCTTACCTTCCATCGTATCGAACATCACCGTGCCGCTGCTCGGCCTGATTGATGTAGCCATCGTCGGCCATCTGGGTTCGCCCGCCTACATAGGCGCTATTGCCGTGGGTGGCATGCTGTTCAATATCATCTACTGGATATTCGGCTTTCTGAGGATGGGTACCAGCGGAATGACCTCGCAAGCATTCGGCAAGCGGAATTTGCCGGAGGTAGTCTGCCTGCTGTTGCGTTCTGTGGGCATAGGCGTGGCAGTCGCATTCTGCCTCATCCTGCTGCAAACGCCTATCAAGCAGGGAGCCTTTCTTCTCATCCATCCCACGGACGAAGTCAGAGAGATGGCAACGCTTTATTTCCATATCTGCATCTGGGGTGCCCCTGCCATGCTGGGGCTATATGGACTGACGGGATGGTTCATCGGTATGCAGAATTCGCGTATCCCCATGTATATAGCCATCACACAGAATGTGGTCAATATCATTGCCAGCCTCGGACTGGTTTATCTGTGTGGGATGAAAGTAGAAGGAGTAGCTTTGGGGACGTTGATTGCCCAGTATGCTGGCTTCCTGATGGGCATTGTCCTTTGGATGCACAACTACGGCAGGCTGAAAAGATTCTGGGAAATTAAAAATTATAAATTAAAAATTAAAGGGGGAGAAGGGGCAGGTATCTGGGAGAAAGGGGCGATGTTCCGGTTCTTCCAAGTGAATAGGGACATTTTTCTGCGTACCCTTTGCCTGGTGGCAGTCACGTTGTTCTTCACTTCGGCGGGAGCTTCGCAGGGAGAGATTATTCTGGCGGTCAACACGCTGCTGATGCAGCTCTTCACCTTATTCTCGTATGTAATGGACGGCCTTGCCTACGCTGGCGAAGCCTTAAGCGGCAGATACATAGGCGCACGCAACCGGGAAGCCTTTACAGACACCGTCCGGCACCTCTTCGGATGGGGAGCGGTGATAGCGGTTCTCTTTACATTGGTTTATGCGCTGGGAGGCAATGCCTTCCTCGGACTATTGACGGATGACAAAGAAGTGATAGCTGTTGCCGACACCTATTTTTATTGGGCGCTTGCCGTGCCCGCCGTCGGGATAGCCGCCTTCATCTGGGACGGCATCTTTATCGGTGCCACCGCCACGCGAGGAATGCTCCTCTCCATGGCAGCGGCAGCTGTCAGCTTTTTTATCTTATATTATGGGCTGCATCCCGTCCTGGCAAACCATGCTCTATGGCTTGCCTTCCTCACTTACCTGCTGATGCGGGGAGTGGTGCAGACAGGCTTGAGCCGGGAAGTCATCCGACGGGCATTTCCCAGCAAGAAGGAACCTGCTTGGCGTGAGGGGTAGGCTATGAACAATTTCAAGGGAAAAAGCATTATCTTTGTATCGCTATGACTGATATAAAATATGGATTCCACCCTCCAGAACAAGGCGTCAGGTAGCCAGTATACGGTGCCAAACAAGTTTCAACTTTTGGCACCATCGGTTTCAAGGCATGAAACTGACGGTATTTGCATTTGGAACCAAGTCACTCATAGCAAGAGTAATGACTTATACAAAATTGTTATGGCAGAAAAGAATATAGTTCAAGAGACATTTCCCGTATTGGGAATGAGTTGCGCCTCATGCTCCGCACGGGTAGAAAAGACGCTGAACCATCAGTCAGGTGTCAAGAAAGCGGTCGTAAACTACGCTTCGGCAACGGCAACCGTGGAATATGACCCTACAAACTGTTCTTCCGAGGCTTTGCAGCAGGCTGTGCAGGCGGCCGGATATGACTTGTTGATAAACCAGGACGGCAACACGCTCGAAGAGGCGGAAGAGGCCCACAACAAGAAATTCAGCGCATTGAAATTCCGCACAACCTGGGCCATCATCTTGTCTATGCCCGTTGTCATCATAGGCATGTTCTTCATGGATATGCCCCATGCCAATCCCATCATGTGGGCGTTGTCCACTCCCGTCGTATTCTGGCTGGGGCGGGGATTCTTCACCAGCGCCTGGAAACAATTGCAGCATGGCAGCGCCAATATGGACACACTGGTAGCCATCAGTACGGGGACCGCCTATCTGTTCAGCCTGTTCAACATGCTATTTCCGGACTTCTGGCTATCCAGAGGCATCCATCCGCATGTATATTTTGAGGCGGCAAGTGTCATCATAGCCTTTATCCTGCTGGGCCGCCTGCTGGAAGAAAAAGCGAAAGGAAACACCTCAACCGCCATCAAGAAACTGATGGGGCTCCAACCCAAGACTGTGACCATCATTGTGGATGAAGGACACGCTGTCCCTCACTCTTCCTTTGAGCGCGTTATCCCTATCGAGCAGATTCGCCCCGGAGACATCGTCCTGGTGAAGCCCGGAGAACGGATTGCCGTGGATGGCATCGTGACGGAAGGTAGCTCCTACGTAGACGAAAGTATGCTGAGCGGCGAACCGGTAGCAGTATCCAAGTACAAAGACGCCAAGGTCTTTGCAGGTACCAGCAACCAGAAGGGAAGTTTCCGCTTCCGGGCAGAGAAAATCGGCACGGATACACTGCTGGCGAAGATTATACACATGGTGCAGGACGCGCAAGGAAGCAAGGCACCGGTGCAGCAGCTGGTGGACAAGATAGCCGGGATATTCGTGCCTACCATTATAGGCATCGCAGTGCTTGCCTTCATCGCATGGATGCTACTGGACGGAACCGGCGGATTCACCCACGGATTGCTGGCATTTGTCACGGTGGTCATCATCGCCTGCCCGTGTGCACTGGGACTGGCTACTCCTACCGCCATCATGGTAGGCATCGGCAAGGGCGCCGAAAGGGGCATTCTGATAAAAGATGCCGAAAGCCTGGAGATTGCCAAGAAGATAGACACCGTGGTACTCGACAAGACCGGAACGGTGACCGAAGGAAAACCGGTAGTCAGCAAACTGATATGGAATACGCAGGCAATGACGCCCGGTACTGGCGCCACTGCAGGCAATGCGCTGTCGGACATTTTCTATAGTCTGGAGAAGCTCTCGGAACATCCGTTGGCAGAAGCCGTGGTGAACCACCTCAAGGAGTCGGCCCCCATAGACATTCAATACTTTGAAAGCATCACCGGAAAAGGCGTGAAAGGACGGGCACAAGGCCGGACCTACCTCGCCGGGAACCGGAAACTGCTGGAAGAAAACCATATCGCCATCCCCCCCTCCCTGCAGGAAGAGGCAACCCGACTGACATCGGAAGCACAGACCGTCATCTGGTTTGCCGATGAAGAAAACGTGCTGGCAATAGCCGGAATTACAGACCGGATAAAAGAAACTTCCATCCGCGCTGTCAGCGAGCTGCGCGCCGCCGGCATCGAAGTCCACATGCTGACCGGAGACAACGAGGCCACCGCCCGTGAGATTGCCCGCAAAGCAGGCATCGCCCACTACCAGGCCAGTGTATTGCCGCAGGACAAGGCTGCCTTCGTCAGCCGATTGCAGGCAGAAGGCCGGAAGGTTGCCATGGTGGGCGACGGCATCAACGACAGCGCCGCCCTTGCCCAAGCCGACTTAAGCATCGCCATGGGTGGAGGCAGCGACATCGCCATGGATGTAGCCAAGATGACCATCATCTCTTCCGACCTGACCAAGATACCGGAAGCTCTCTGTCTGTCGCGTCTCACCGTCCGGACCATCCGGCAGAATCTCTTCTGGGCATTTATATATAATATAATAGGGGTACCCATTGCGGCCGGAATACTCTATCCCATCAACGGCTTCCTGCTGAACCCGATGATAGCCGGTGCAGCCATGGCATTCAGCAGTGTCAGTGTGGTGAGCAACAGCCTGCTGCTGAAACGGAAAAGAATACATGAAGGAGAAGAAAACAAAGATGTTGAACCGCCAACAGAAACAATCATGAAGAAAGAATTCAAAGTAGAAGGCATGATGTGCAACCATTGCCGCATGCATGTAGAGAAAGCATTGAACAGTATGGAAGGCATACACGCCACCGTAACCCTGGACCCTCCTGTAGCCACCGTAGAGTTTTCGGACGGTGAAAAGACGCTCGAAGAACTGCAGAAAGTAGTGACGAAAGAAGCCGGTGACTACACACTGAAGGCATAAGTGTAGAATTCATACGGTTTTCATACAGAAAAGAAGGAGGAAATCAAAGTAAATATCTACCTTTGCGCGCTAATTTACAGATAAAGATATGAACGCAAAAGCCAAAGGATATATTTTAGGTTCCATCGCCGCAGCCTCCTACGGCATGAATCCACTGTTTGCCCTCCCGTTGTACAAGGCCGGCATGGACCCGGACTCGGTACTTTTTTTCAGATACCTCTTCGCCATCCCGTTGCTGGGCATTATGATAAAGGCGAGAGGGCGGTCATTCAAGATACAGCGGAAAGAAACATTTCCGCTCATCATCATGGGATTGCTCGTGGCCCTCTCCTCACTGACGCTTTTCCTGAGCTATAACTACATGGCCGCCGGCATAGCGTCTACACTGCTGTTCGTCTATCCCATCATGGTGGCGCTTATTATGGCCATGGTTTTCAAGGAGAAGCTGGCACTGCAAACCATCGTCTGCATGCTGCTTGCACTGGGAGGTATCGGACTGCTCTACAAGAGCGAGGACGGCAGCACACTGAGCCTGATAGGGACACTGCTGGTTTTCGCGTCTTCCCTTTCCTATGCCATATACATCGTGGGCATCAACCAGACATCGTTGAAAAATGTGGCTACGCTTAAAGTCACCTTCTATGTCCTTCTCTTCGGCCTATCGCTTTTTGTGGCACGCCTGCTCTATTCCGGCGTACTGAACACACCGGACCAGTGGTATCTGTGGGCCAATCTGCTTGCACTGGCTGTCTTCCCCACCGCCATATCCTTCCTCTGCACTACCGGTGCCATCCAATATATCGGCTCCACCCCGACCGCCATTCTCGGCGCATTGGAGCCCGTGACAACCATCTTCTTCGGAATAGCCGTCTTTGGAGAAAGCCTGACAGTCAGAGAAAGCTTCGGACTGGTGATGATTATCGTAGCCGTAACGCTCGTCATCGCAGGAGGCAATATTACAAGCCAACTGGTCCGTTTCAGGAAACTGTTCCCAAGACTCCCGATAAGAAGCAAGAAAAGAAACTAATCCTATAAAACCATCACCAACCATGAAGAAAAGTCTCTACCTGCTTTTACTGCTGTTGTTTCCTATCGGGCTGCAGGCTCAGTCCGAGGTTATAGTACTCCACCCGGATGAAGGCAAAGCCGAAGTGAACGAAGCCGAATACACCAGAATTTTCCTGGCAGGCACCATCGACATGGGCAAAAGCATAGACTGGCAAAAGACAACCTGCGACTGGTTCCGCGCACGCCCCCAAGGTAAATACATCCTATACAATCCCCGAAGGGACAAGGGACTCAGCGGCGAAATGTCCGACTTTGAACATCAAGTGAACTGGGAACTGGAACATCTGGAAAAAGCCGACCTGATAATCATGAATATCCTGGCAAGCAGCAAGTCCCCCATCACCCTGCTGGAGATGGGACTGCACATGCGTTCGGGCAAACTGCACGTTATCTGTGAACCCGGTTTCTACCGCTACGACAATGTGCGGATTACTTGCAACCGCTATGGCGTTCCGTTATATCACAGCATGGACGAGTTCCTAAAGACTGTGCGTTAGGCAACTATCCTACCACATTCTGCTGCACTTTTCAGTTTAATTCTTTATCTTTGCTGCAAAGCAATGTAACAAAACTATATATTATGGCAACCTATAAAAGAATCTTATTGAAACTCAGCGGCGAGAGCCTGATGGGTGAAAAGCAATACGGCATCGACGAGAAACGCCTTGCCGAGTACGCAGCTCAAATCAAAGAAATCCACGAATTGGGAGTACAAATAGGCATCGTGATAGGCGGTGGAAACATTTTCCGCGGATTGAGCGGTGCCAACAAAGGGTTCGACCGTGTGAAAGGCGACCAGATGGGAATGCTGGCAACCGTCATCAACAGCCTTGCACTCAGTTCGGCTCTGGTAGCTGCCGGCGTGAAGGCCCGCGTGCTGACTGCCGTACGTATGGAACCCATCGGTGAATTCTACAATAAATGGCGTGCCATCGAATGTATGGAAGCAGGCGAAGTAGTCATCATGTCCGCCGGTACAGGCAATCCGTTCTTCACTACCGATACCGGTTCCAGTCTGCGCGGCATCGAGATTGAGGCGGATGTCATGCTGAAAGGTACCCGTGTGGACGGCATCTACACCGCCGACCCGGAGAAGGACCCGACAGCCACGAAGTTCCACGACATCACCTACGACGAAGTGCTGAAGCGCGGTCTGAAAGTGATGGACCTCACTGCCACCTGCATGTGCAAAGAGAATAACCTGCCCATCATCGTTTTTGACATGGACACAGTGGGTAATCTGAAAAAAGTGATGCAAGGAGAAGAAATCGGTACACTGGTGCACAATTGAATGGAAAATGGAGAATAAAAAATGAATGTTATTTAATTCTTAATTCTCAATTTTCAATTTAATAATTATATTTGCAAAGTTTCAAATCAAAGCTATTTCAAAACGAAAATAATATGAGAGACGTAAAAGACATCTTAGACGAAGCGCAAGAAAGTATGGACATGGCCATCATGTATCTGGACGAGGCACTGGCTCATATCCGCGCCGGAAAAGCCGATATCCGTTTGCTGGACGGTATCCGTGTGGATTCTTATGGAAGTATGGTTCCTATCAACAATGTGGCAGCCGTAACCACTCCGGACGCACGCAGCATTGCCATCAAGCCATGGGATAAGAGCATGTTCCGCGTCATTGAAAAGGCCATCATTGACTCCAGTCTCGGCATCATGCCCGAAAACAATGGTGAGATTATCCGTATCGGCATCCCGCCACTGACGGAAGAACGCCGTAAACAACTTGCCAAACAGTGTAAGGGAGAAGGAGAAACTGCCAAGGTAAGTGTACGTAATGCACGCCGTGATGCCATCGACGCCTTGAAGAAATCCGTAAAGGACGGACTGGCCGAAGACGCCCAGAAAGGCGGTGAAGAAAAGCTGCAGAAGATTCACGACAAGTTCATCAAGCAGATTGATGACATGCTGGCTGCAAAGGATAAAGAAATCATGACCGTTTAATTAAGTTGAAAACGGAAAATGGAAAGTTGAAAATAAACCGATATACCAAGTATAGAAGCCTTTCAACCTTCCATTTTCAACTTTCAACTTTCAACTTTCAATTATTTTGAGGGGACTCGTTATAAAAAACACCGGAAGTTGGTACTTGGTACGGACTGACGACGGAAGGGAGATTGAATGTAAAATCAAAGGGAACTTCCGGCTGAAAGGCATACGAAGCACTAATCCCGTGGCTGTAGGCGATTATGTGAACATCATACTGAACCAAGAAGGTACGGCCTTTATCAGCGAGATAGAGGACCGGAAGAATTACATCATCCGCCGCGCCTCCAACCTTTCCAAGCAATCGCACATTCTTGCTGCCAACCTCGACCAGTGCATGCTCATAGTGACGGTGAACTATCCCGAGACCTCCACTACCTTTATAGACCGTTTTCTCGCCTCTGCCGAGGCATACCGTGTTCCCGTCAAGATTATATTCAACAAAGTGGATGCCTACAATGAAGAGGAACTGCACTATCTGGACAGTCTCATCAACCTTTACACCACCATCGGCTATCCTTGTTTCAAGGTTTCTGCCAGAAAAGGGGAAGGCATCGACACTATCGAGAAAGAACTCAAAGGACGCATAACCCTCTTTTCCGGACATTCCGGAGTAGGGAAATCGACACTCATCAAGGCAATACTGCCCGATATAGAGATTAAAACCGGAGAGATATCCACCTATCATAATAAAGGTATGCACACCACTACCTTCTCAGAAATGTTCCCGGTTCCGGGCAACGGATATATCATTGACACTCCGGGCATCAAAGGTTTCGGAACATTCGATATGGAAGAAGAAGAGATAGGCCACTACTTCCCGGAAATATTCAAGGTATCTGCCGACTGCCGTTACGGCAACTGTACCCACCGCCACGAACCCGGATGCGCTGTACGCGAGGCTGTCGAGAAGCACTATATCAGCGAATCCCGTTACGCTTCTTATCTGAACATGCTGGAGGACAAGGAGGAGGGAAAATACCGGGCTGCTTACTGATTTGTCATTTTATCACCTTTCCAATCCATATTCTTACACTTTTTAACTCTTTATCTTTTAAACTATTCTCTTTTCCCGTAGTCTAATCTAAGGCTGATTTTATTACTACTAATACTACAACATGAATAAGAGAGTTAAATGGGGCATCATTATCGTGATTGGTGCCGGACTGATTGGAGGAGGAATCTACTCCCAATTACCTAAAGAGAATGAAGAATTAGCCGCTGCAGACAAGGTGATGACCGGTCAACGTAGCGGTAAGAAAATTCTAAACGTAAACGCAAAAATAATCAAACCGCAACTGCTGAAGGATGAAATACAAATCAGCGGCAGCCTGCTGCCGGATGAGGAAGTGGACCTTTCTTTCGAGACATCCGGCAAAATCATAGAGATAAATTTTGAAGAAGGCAGCTTCGTCAAGAAAGGACAATTACTTGCCAAAGTTAATGACCGGCCGCTGCAAGCACAATTGCAACGCCTCGTCTCCCAATTAAAGTTGGCAGAAGACCGCGTGTTTCGCCAGAACGCCCTGCTGGAAAGGGATGCGGTCAGTAAAGAAGCCTACGAACAAGTAAAGACCGAGCTGGCCACCCTGAATGCCGACATTGACCTGATAGAATCGAACATCGCACAAACTGAGCTGCGTGCTCCTTTCGACGGTGTCATCGGTCTGCGCCAAGTCAGTGTGGGTACTTACGCTTCCCCTACAACCATTGTAGCCAAACTCACCAAGATTTCGCCGTTGAAGGTGGAATTTGCCGTACCCGAGCGGTATGCCAATGACGTAAAGACCAGCGCCGGACTGGACTTCACTCTCGAAGGAAAGCTAAATACCTTCCACGCCACGGTTTATGCACGCGAATCAAAGATAGACCCTACTACCCATACCCTGACAATCCGTGCACTTTATCCCAATGCCAACGGAGCTGTGCTTCCGGGCCGCTATGCCAGCATCAAGCTGAACAAGGATGAAATTCAGGACGCCCTTGCCGTACCGTCCGAAGCCATTGTACCGGAAATGGGAAAAGACAAGATATTCCTCTATAAGTCGGGAAAAGCCCAGCCGGTAGAGATTACTACGGGAATCCGTACGGAAGCGGAAGTACAAGTATTGCAAGGCTTGCAGGCAGGAGATACCATCATCACCTCGGGAACCCTGCAACTCCGTACCGGACTACCGGTAACACTGGACAATATCAATTGACAACTGTCAATTATCAACCGTTAATTATCAATTGTAAAGAATGAATATATCCGAATTAAGTATACGGCGACCGGTACTCTCGACAGTACTTACCCTGATAATCCTGCTGTTTGGCTTCATCGGCTACAATTATCTGGGTGTACGCGAGTACCCGTCTGTAGACAATCCTATCATATCAGTATCCTGCTCCTATCCGGGTGCCAACGCCGATGTCATCGAGAACCAGATAACGGAGCCTCTGGAGCAGAACATCAACGGTATTCCCGGCATACGCTCCCTCTCCAGTGTCAGCCAGCAAGGCTCATCACGCATTACAGTAGAGTTTGAGCTTTCCGTTGACCTGGAAACCGCCGCCAACGACGTACGTGATAAAGTGTCGCGTGCACAGCGCTATCTGCCTCGTGACTGTGACCCTCCTACCGTATCAAAAGCCGATGCGGACGCCACCCCTATCCTGATGGTTGCCCTCCAAAGTGACAAACGTTCCCTACTGGAGCTCAGTGAAATAGCCGACCTGACTGTCAAGGAGCAGCTTCAGACTATTTCAGATGTAAGTAGTGTAAGTATCTGGGGAGAAAAGCGCTATTCCATGCGGCTTTGGCTGGACCCCATCAAGATGTCCGGCTATGGAATCACTCCTCTGGATGTAAAGAATGCGGTGGACAACGAAAACGTAGAGCTCCCTTCCGGAAGTATCGAAGGAAACACTACCGAGCTCACCATCCGTACGTTGGGTCTGATGCATACAGCCGAAGAGTTCAACAATCTTATCCTGAAGGAAGACGGTAACCGTATTGTCCGCTTCAGCGACATTGGACGTGCCGAACTGGGACCAGCCGACATCAAAAGTTATATGAAGATGAACGGTGTGCCCATGGTAGGTGTCGTAGTAATTCCGCAGCCGGGTGCCAACCACATTGAAATAGCCAACGCCGTATATGACCGCATGGAGAAGATGAAGAAAGACCTTCCCGAAGATGTTCATTACAACTACGGTTTTGACAATACCAAGTTTATCCGCGCTTCTATTGACGAGGTGAAGCAGACGGTGTATGAGGCCTTTGTACTGGTTATCATCATCATTTTCCTCTTCTTGCGCGATTGGCGTGTGACGCTTGTGCCATGTATTGTAATCCCCGTTTCGCTGATTGGAGCTTTCTTCGTCATGTATCTGGCCGGTTTCTCCATCAATGTGCTCTCCATGCTTGCCGTGGTGCTTGCCGTGGGCTTGGTGGTGGACGACGCCATCGTGATGACGGAGAACATTTATGTCCGCATCGAGAAAGGGATGCCACCGAAAGAAGCCGGCATAGAAGGAGCCAAGGAGATTTTCTTTGCCGTCATCTCCACTACCATTACGCTGGTGGCGGTATTCTTCCCTATTGTATTCATGGACGGTACGACAGGACGACTGTTCCGCGAATTCAGTATCGTGGTCTCCGGTTCGGTGATTATCTCCTCCTTCGCCGCATTGACTTTTACGCCGATGCTTGCCACCAAACTTTTAATCAAAAGGGAACAGCAGAGCTGGTTCTATCGCAAGACCGAACCTTTCTTCGAAGGGATGAACCGGGTATACAGCCAGTCACTGGCCGCCTTCCTGAAACGGCGCTGGATTGCCCTGCCCTTCACCATCGTCACCATCCTGCTTATCGGAGTCCTTTGGAATACTATCCCGGCTGAAATGGCGCCATTGGAGGACCGTTCGCAAATCAGTATCAATACAATGGGTGCCGAAGGAGTGACTTACGAATATATCCGCGACTATACCGAAGACATCAATCATCTGGTGGACTCCATTATCCCGGATGCAGAAGCGGTAACAGCGCGTGTGTCCAGTGGTAGCGGTAACGTACGTATCACACTGAAAGACATGAAAGACCGTGACTATACCCAGATGGAAGTTGCCGAAAAGTTGTCGAAGGCAGTGCAGAAAAAGACCATGGCACGCTCTTTCGTACAGCAGTCCTCCTCATTCGGAGGACGGCGCGGCGGTATGCCCGTGCAGTATGTATTGCAGGCAACCAATATCGAGAAATTGCAGGAGGTGCTCCCCAAGTTCATGACGAAGGTCTACGAAAATCCGGTATTCCAGATGGCAGACGTAAACTTGAAGTTCAGCAAGCCTGAAGCACGCATCAACATCAACCGTGACAAGGCGAGCATCATGGGCGTAAGCACCAAGAACATTGCCCAAACCCTGCAATACGGCTTGAGCGGACAGCGCATGGGCTACTTCTACATGAACGGAAAGCAATACGAGATATTAGGCGAAATCAACCGCCAGCAACGCAACAAGCCCGCCGACCTGAAAGGCATCTATATCCGAAGCGACAACGGGAACATGGTACAGCTGGACAACCTAATTGAGCTTACCGGCGGCATCGCACCTCCGAAACTGTACCGTTACAACCGTTTCGTTTCCGCCACCATCTCCGCGGGACTGGCGGACGGCAAGACCATCGGACAAGGTCTGGATGAAATGGACAAGATTGCCAAGGAGACGCTGGACGAGACCTTCCGCACCGCACTGACCGGAGACTCCAAAGAGTATAGGGAGAGTTCCTCCAGTCTGATGTTCGCCTTCATTCTGGCCATCGTGCTGATTTACCTGATTCTGGCCGCCCAGTTCGAAAGCTTCAAGGACCCGCTGATTATCATGTTGACGGTGCCTCTCGCCATTGCCGGCGCACTGGTGTTCATGTATTTCGGGGGGATTACGATGAATATATTCAGCCAGATTGGTATTATCATGCTGATTGGTCTAGTGGCAAAGAACGGTATTCTGATTGTGGAATTTGCCAATCAGAAGCAGGAAGCGGGTGAAGACAAGATGCGAGCCATCAAGGACGCCTCCCTGCAACGTCTGCGCCCCATCCTGATGACGAGTGCCTCCACCATCCTGGGATTGATACCGCTTGCCTACGCCACCGGCGAAGGCTGCAACCAGCGCATCGCCATGGGTACTGCCGTCGTAGGCGGCATGCTCATCTCCACACTGCTGACGATGTACATCGTGCCTGCCATATATAGTTATGTATCAACGAACCGAAGTAAACTGAAGACCGAATGAAACGCATTGTTTTAATTTTCATAGCCACTGCCTGCACAGCGCTGGGCCTTTATGCACAGCCTGCGCCTACCTACACCTTGAAGTCCTGCCTGGAGCAGGGATTGCTGAACAACTACTCCCTGCGCATTGTCCGCAATGAAGAGCAGGTCAGCAAGAACAACGCCACACTGGGCAATGCGGGCTACCTGCCCACACTGGACCTCTCCGCCGGCTACAAGGGAACCATAGACAATACCGAGACCAAAGCCCGAGCCACCGGAGAGACAACCAAGGACAACGGAGTGTTTGACCAAACTCTCGATGCAGGCATCAACCTGAACTGGACCATCTTCGACGGTTTCAACATTACCGCCAACTACCAACGGCTCAAGGAGCTGGAACGCCAAGGCGAGACCAATACGCGCATCGCCATCGAGGACCTGATAGCCAACATAGCCGCCGAATACTATAACTATGTGCAGCAGAAAATCCGCTTGAAGAACTTCCGTTATGCCGTATCGCTATCCAAAGAGCGCCTGCGCATTGTGGAAGAGCGTTACCACATCGGTAACTTCTCGCGCCTGGACTACCAGCAGGCCAAAGTGGACTTCAATGCCGACAGTGCCCAATACATGAAACAGCAGGAACTGCTGCACACCTCACGTATCCAGCTGAACGAACTCATGGCAAACAAAGATGTAGACCAGCCGTTTATCATACAAGACAGCCTCATCAACGTGACCGCCTCCCTGAACTTCGAGGAGCTGTGGAACGCCACCCTCACCATCAACGCCTCACTGCTACGTGCCGAACAGAACAATACCCTGGCCCGTCTGGACTACAAGAAAGTCTGCTCGCGCGACTACCCATACGTGAAGATGAACGGCGGATACGGCTACACCCTCAACAAGTATGACATCTCCGCCAACAGCCGCCGCAGCAACCTCGGTCTGAACTTCGGCGTCACGGTCGGCTTCAATCTGTTCGACGGCAACCGGCGCCGCGAACGCAAGAATGCCCGCATTGCCGTGCAGAACGCTCGCCTGGAACGGGAGCAACTGGAGCAAGCTCTGCGCGCCGACCTCAGCAACCTATGGCAGGCCTACCAAAACAACCTGCAAATGCTGAACCTGGAACGCCAGAACCTTGTGGCTGCCAAGGAGAACCACGAGATTGCCATGGAACGATATATGCTGGGCAACCTCTCGGGAATCGAGATGCGCGAAGCCCAAAAGAGTCTGCTGGATGCAGAAGAACGTATTCTCTCCGCGGAATATGATACCAAATTATGTGAAATCTCCCTACTGCAAATCAGTGGAAAAGTAGCGCGCTATATGGAATAAGCAATATAATCCGTACCTTTGCGCCCGGTTTATCAGAATTGAAGCACAATGGGATTATTCATCAGAAAGCCATTCGAGGCACTGCAAGCGGAGGCGAATGCCTCCGGAAAGAAAACATTGAAACGTGTACTTGGTCCGTGGAGCCTTGTTGCCCTGGGCGTGGGAGTCATCATCGGAGCGGGTCTATTCTCCATCACCGGAACGGTGGCGGCAGGCTATACGGGACCGGCCATCACACTGTCCTTTGCCATTGCCGCACTGGGATGCTGCTTCGCCGGACTATGTTATGCGGAATTTGCATCCATGATACCCGTAGCCGGCAGCGCATACACCTACTCGTATGCCACGATGGGCGAACTCATCGCCTGGATTATCGGGTGGGACCTGGTATTGGAATACACCGTAGCCGCAACCACGGTAAGCATCAGTTGGAGCCGCTATCTGGTCGTCTTTCTCGAGGGACTGGACATACATCTACCGCAAGCCCTCACCGCCTGTCCCTGGGATGGTGGAGTCGTAAATATCCCCGCCTTCCTTATCGTCGTGCTGATGAGCCTCTTCCTGATACGGGGTACGGAAGGCAGCTCCATCTTCAACGGCTTCATTGTATTCCTAAAGGTTTCCGTCATACTGATTTTTGTCATACTCGGCTGGAAATACATCAATACCGACAACTATACACCTTACATCCCTGCCAATACGGGCGTGCTGGGCGAATATGGCTTCTCCGGCATCCTGCGAGGGGCGGCCATCGTATTCTTCGCCTTCCTCGGGTTCGACGCTGTGAGCACAGCCGCCCAAGAGACGAAGAACCCGAAGCGGAACATGCCTATCGGCATTCTGGTCTCCTTGCTGGTATGCACCGTGCTCTATATGGTTTTTGCCCACGTCATGACGGGAGTGGCACACTACACCGCCTTCAGCGGACAGCAAGGCATTGCTCCCGTTGCCATAGCCATAGAGCACATGGGGCAGGCTGATGCGGCAGGTATCATCCAGCCGGACTATCCCTGGCTGAACCGTGCCATCGTGCTGTCCATTCTGTTCGGATATTGCTCCGTCATCATGGTGACGCTGCTGGGACAGAGCCGCGTATTCCTGAGCATGAGCCACGACGGGCTGCTGCCTCCTTTCTTCTCGCATATCAACGAAAAGTTCCGTACTCCGGCACGCAGCAACCTGCTCTTCATGGTACTTGTGGGCCTGCTGGCAGCTTTTGTACCCGCACGGCTGGCCGGAGAGATGACAAGCATCGGCACGCTGATGGCCTTCACGCTGGTCTGTGCCGCTGTACTGGTAGTACGCAGAACCATGCCTGACGTGCCCCGTTCCTTTAAAACCCCACTTGTTCCACTTATCCCCATACTGGGTATTCTTACTTGCCTTTGCATGATGTTGTTCCTTCCTGCCGATACATGGATACGCCTGGTGCTGTGGATGCTCATCGGTCTGGACATCTACGTGGGCTACGGCATGAAGCACAGTAAGCTGGAGCATGGAGGCGACACCCGCCACGGGCAGGTGACCTTGAACATGATTGGACTTATCCTTGCCGTTCTTTGTGTCATCACCGGACTGTGGCACCAACAGACTGTGGGATGGGGAGAAAGCAAAGTGCTGCTGATTATCTCGTTTGTTTTCGCATTCACGCACTGCGCTTACTATATGTGGAGAATCTGGAGGAGATAATAAGCCCTAAATCTCCTCCTTTAAAGATAAACAATCTTTCATCCAAACTACCCCAGCACCCACTTGGTCCGCTTCCCGAAACAACGGTATGCCATTGCCACCAGAAACCAGGAAGTACAGAAAGCGACGACTGCGGCACAAGGTATCTGAAGATAGATAGGAACATGGATAGCACGCATCAGGACTACGCTCGGTCCGGTAAAGAAATAGTGTATCATATAGACTCCAAAACCACAGAGCGTCAAGTTTGCCAATGCTTTCTTGATGCGCTCCGAACGGAAATTGGCCCGCTTGCAAAGCATAAACACAGGGATGGTCATCATTACTACATTCAGCGAACAGTAGGTGAAGAAGAGTTCGAGCATCTCATCCGTAAAATCCGGCAAGGAGGTCATACGACGGAAACCAAGGAATGTTACGGCATAGCCAATGGCAAACATGGGAATGCCGATGCCACAGAGTTGCCGGCCCGTCCAGTTATGGTTCCTCAGATAATGGCCCAACAATAGGTAGCCGTTAAAACCGGCAAAGTAATACAGCATACCGAACGAGTTCCACGAGCAAGTCCCCCAAAGGTACGGAGCGGCAAACTCGGTATAATAAGGCAGCAGCAGTGTCACTCCCCATGCTGCAAGAAACCATAGTTTGGCACGTTCCGAGGCCTTCTCCACCCATGCCGAGAATATCGGAAGATAGAGATAAAGCCCTATCAGCAGATAGATATACCACATGTGTACATCCAATAGAGAGAAATTAAAAGGCATTTCTGCAATATATCCCAGGCTCACTGCCAGAGACTGGCGCATCACTTCCTCACCCGAATAAGGGAAGAAATCCAGAATCACTTTCGGCTCCACTCCCAGCAGTCCCGTTATCCAGGGGAACAGATTGTAAATCACAGACCAGATGAGGAAAGGAAAGAATACGCGGGGGATACGTTTCTTGTAGAATGCCGAGGCGTCACCCCGTACCGGCAACAGCAATGCACCGGTAATCATTACAAAAAGCGGTACGCAAGGACGGAGCGCCGCACCGTAGACAGCTCCCCAGAACTTGATGTCAACAATGTCGGGCGATGTGCCCGGATAGAAGTTAAAAGGGTCTGTGCAATGGCAGCAAACTACTGTAAACATTGCAACAAGGCGTACCACATCCAGCCATACGATGTGTTGTGCCGGAGTTTGTCGTGTAAGAGTTGGTTCCATGTTTTATTAAATTGGTTGTTTGGAGGGCTAAAGATAAAGAAGTTAACCGAGAAATGAAAAGGAGAATGTAACAAAAATACGACAACAAACGAGTTTCAGTTTTATTCTCCTATAGAGAACAATCTGTTTTATCAAGGCAGAACAGAGTGTTCCAATAGGGAAGAACACTTTGTTCCAACATGAAAGAACAGTTTGTTTCTTCCTATTGAAACAATTTGTTTCAACATAAAGGAACAGTTTGTTTTGCTTGATGAAACAGAGTGTTCTATGCCGCGAAACACTTTGTTTTCCTCTACAAAACAAAAAAGCCGTAACAAGATTTTCTCCGTTACGGCTTTCCTTATATTATGCCTTTCTAAAAGGCTTCTGTTTTACTTGCTGCAATTCCAGGGCTTCAGTTGCTTGAAGAAGTCGTTGCCCTTATCGTCCACCAAGATGAATGCAGGGAAGTTCTCCACCTCAATCTTCCAGATAGCTTCCATACCGAGTTCGGGATATTCCACGCACTCAATGCTCTTGATGTTGTTCTGTGCCAAGATAGCGGCAGGACCACCGATAGAGCCCAAGTAGAAACCGCCATACTTTTGGCAGGCATCTGTCACTTGCTGGCTGCGGTTACCTTTGGCAAGCATAATCATGCTGCCGCCGTGGCTTTGGAAGAGGTCTACATACGGGTCCATACGTCCGGCAGTAGTCGGGCCCATGGAGCCGCAAGCCATGCCTTGAGGAGTCTTGGCAGGACCGGCGTAGTAGATGGGATGGTCTTTGATGTACTGCGGCAGGTCTTCGCCACGGTCCAGACGTTCTTTCAGCTTGGCGTGTGCGATGTCACGGCCTACGATAATGGTTCCATTCAGAGACAAACGGGTGGAAACCGGATACTTGGTCAGTTCCTTCAGAATATCGGCCATCGGCTGGTTCAAGTCAATCTTCACCACGTCGCCTTCACCGGCCTTACGGAGTTCTTCGGGAATCAGTTCACCCGGATTGCTGTCGAGCTTTTCAATCCAGATACCTTCTTTATTGATTTTACACTTGATGTTACGGTCGGCAGAGCAGGAAACACCCAGACCCACGGGGCAGGACGCACCGTGACGCGGCAGGCGGATGATGCGGATGTCGTGAGCCAGATACTTGCCGCCGAACTGGGCACCGAGGCCAATCTTATGAGCTTCTTCCAGTACCAGCTTCTCCAGTTCCACATCGCGGAAAGCGCGGCCGAACTCATTGCCGGTAGTGGGTAGGTTATCGTAGAAGTGGGTGGAAGCCAGTTTCACAGTCAGCAAGTTCTTTTCGGCAGAAGTACCGCCGATAACGAATGCGATGTGATAGGGAGGACAAGCTGCCGTACCCAAAGTCTTGATTTTTGAGATAAGGAAGGGAACCAATGTTTCGGGGTTGAGGATAGCCTTTGTCTCCTGGTAGAGATAAGTCTTGTTGGCAGAGCCACCACCCTTGGTTACGCAGAGGAACTCGTACTCCATACCTTCCGTAGCTTCGATGTCAATCTGTGCGGGAAGGTTGCACTTCGTATTCACCTCATCGTACATGGTGAGGGGAGCATTCTGCGAATAGCGCAGGTTCTCTTCGGTATAAGTCTTGTAAACACCCAGTGAGAGAGCTTCTTCGTCACAGTAGCCGGTCCATACCTGCTGTCCCTTTTCGCCGTGGATGATTGCCGTACCCGTATCCTGGCAGAAAGGAAGTACCCCCTTGGATGCTACCTCGGCATTGCGCAGGAAGGTGAGTGCCACGTATTTATCGTTGTCGCTTGCCTCGGGGTCACTCAGAATCTTAGCAACCTGCTCGTTGTGCGAACGACGCAACATGAACGATACATCACGGAAAGCCGCATTGGCCATTGCCGTCAAACCTTCTTTTTCAATCTTCAAGATAGGTTTTCCTTCAAACTCGCTTACTGACACGTAATCTTTCGTAAGCAGATAATACTCAGTAGTATCTTTTCCCTTCTCGAACATGGGTTGATACTTGAACGGAGGTGTTGTTGCCATAATTACTCGTATATTTAATGTTTAAAAGTGATTCGGGTAGCAAAGACAGCACAAAACCGCCTTTACCGAGCAAAGGTAAAAACTATTATTGAAATAATTCTTTAATTAGAGTAAAAACGCAACAAATCATAATTAATTTTCTGATACCCGCTGCATCCGCCCTATCAGTTCATCGCCCAGCGCCGTCTTCACCTCAATGTGTTTCAGTACAGCCATTACAAACGGATTGCTTTCAAAGTCGCCGCGTACCTGCTCAAAATCGAGTTCCTTTTCCAAGCGTGAGCCGTCAGCTCCAAAGCCCGTCATGGAAGCCAGTGAAAATTCTTTCTTAGCATCCTCATACACCATGCGGTCGAGGCCAACTACTGCTTCTTTCCATTTTTCGACAATATGTATGACGTCTTCTGCCGTCATACCTTCCGGCTTGATACCATAGAACTCTTCCAACTTCTCATACGCCCAGGTCCATTCGTAGGTATAGTAGTTGCTGTGCATCTTCTCAAACTCGGTATTGATAGACTTCAAGCGATTGACTTTGCCGGACTCAATACCGTCTATCAGCGCATCTATCTCACTCTTTGGGGCTATCAATCCGGAAATATCCACCCATTCGCCGCTGCCAATGGCAGTATCGGGCTTCAAACGGGCACGTATTTCTTCATTGCTCCGGAAGTCAATGCCTTCCAAGCGCTTGATGACAGAGTTTCCGAGGAACTTATGAATGGCTATTTCATAGAAGCGGATACCTTTCACCAAAGCCGAGTTACGTATCTTCGCACTATGGAAAGAATAGATATCCGAAAGCTCGCCACTGGCATGACGCAGATTCTGCAACGTTTCCCGTCCCTTGAACATTTTCTGCACCGTGTAGGGGCTGAGAAGATTATAGTTGATGTAATCCAGTTTGTTCGGGTCGGTACGCCCGTCACGTTTCGGCCACTTCTGGGCATCACGGATGGTACCCACACTACGCAGGTTGACACCGGGTACAAGGTAGGTGGTATTATTCTGCTCTATCAAGTAAGAGAACGGCAGGTTCGAAGTATCAGAATGGTTGACATGGCGCCCCATTACCAAGGAAAACGCTCCCACCCTTGCAGGCCACAAGATGTACGAATCGGAAGTCGTCTTGGCACCACGCTCCAAAGTGCCTTGATGGATAGGCCCTAACTTATACATATGGTTGCTCTGATTGGACCCCGAACCGGCATTCATAAAGGAAAACATACCGGCAATCAGCAACGTGGATTTATGGTGTGTCACCGTATAAGGTCCGGCAAAAATAGCGCACGCCTCCCCGTTCTCTCCCTGGCAGTTGCTGAAAAACAAAGAATCCGAGGCAGAGTAGTTGTGTCCCAACTTGCATGCCTGCCCCACGAAGCAGCGGCTCAGCATAGCTCCGTCATCTACATGAGACCCGGTAGAGATGATGAAATCATCACAAATCACCCCATGCCCGATGTGTACCGGCGCCACCTCGTTGCTGTTGATGCTTCCGTTATACAGACGGCATGTACCACAGATGCGGCAATAATCACCGATGCGCACATTCTTTATGGAACCGGTGTTCAATATCATTACATGGTTCCCGATGCTTCCTACAGCAGAAGCATGTTTGTTGGAATAAAAATCCGTGATTTCCTTCATCCGTGCAATCAGCTCCGGGCGATGGCGGTAAAGCGCCAGAATATAGGCTTGGTGTGCGGAGAGTTTATCATTAATCAGCACCTCACGGCCTCCCGTCTCATTCAGGACAGACACTTCTACCCCGTTACCGAACTTCGACACACCGTCTACCAGAATAATATCCACATTCTCAATGAAGGTGTCATGCCCTATTTCATAATTGGCAATGTAGTTCTGGATATTCTCAATGCAACAGTTATCTCCCACCGTTACATTATGCAGCGTCACATGCCGCAAACCGGAATGCTTCCTGATTCCTCCCGGCAACATAAATTCTGAATGGAACACTCCCAAACACACCTCACCCGAAAAACGGGTATGATGCACAAATTCCGTTGAGAACTCTTCTGCAACGGTTACTTTCCCCCAATCATCAGCCAGACATGACTGGCTCTTCAACCGGAGAATTTCATCTTCGGTCAGTCTTCTGTAATTCATCCTTATAACGAGTTATGAGTTATGAGTTATAAGTTATTGCCTTTGCCGGCACTACCGATTCAAACCGCTGCCAGCAAATAACTCATAACTTATCACTCATAACTAAAATTAAACTTCTTCTTCGTAGGTCTGATAAAGAAAGTCATTATAGGGGTACTTCTGCACGTGCAATTCCTTCACACGCTGATAAACTACACTCTTCAGTTCCTCCATATTGATTTTTTCGCGGGCAGAAATAAAGAGGCAGTTATCCTCCATCTTAGCCATCCACGTCTTCATCAGTTCTTCGAGTGTCAAGTTTTCCTTGGTTCTGGGGGTAAGGTCGTCAGCCGCTTTCTCTATATAAGTATAAGCGTCTATCTTATTGAATACAAGAATCATGGGCTTACCGGCGGCACCGATATCTGCCAACGTCTTGTTCACAACTTCTATCTGTTCTTCAAAATCCGGATGAGAGATGTCTACGATATGCAACAGCAAGTCCGCCTCGCGTACCTCATCCAGAGTAGACTTGAAGGAGTCTACCAAATCCGTCGGCAATTTACGGATAAAGCCCACCGTATCGGATAGCAGGAACGGCAGGTTCTCAATAATCACCTTACGCACCGTAGTATCCAACGTGGCAAACAGCTTATTCTCTGCAAAGACTTCACTTTTCGAAAGCAAAGTCATCAATGTGGATTTTCCTACATTGGTATATCCCACCAATGCCACACGAATCAAGCGTCCGCGGTTCTTCCGCTGGGTAGACTTCTGCTTGTCAATCTCAGCCAAACGCTCCTTCAACAATGACATACGGTTCAAGATGATACGGCGGTCCATTTCCAGCTGCGTTTCACCCGGACCGCGAAGTCCCACGGAACCTTTACCTCCACCGGCACCGGAGCCACCACCCTGGCGTTCCAAGTGGGTCCACAAACGTTGCAGACGGGGGAGCATGTACTTATACTGCGCCAGCTCCACCTGCGTTTTTGCATTGGCAGTCTGGGCACGCATGGCAAAGATATCGAGAATCAGGGACGTACGGTCCAGTATCTTGATTTTGAGTTCAGCTTCTATATTGCGTATCTGCTTGGCGGAGAGTTCATCATCAAAAATCACCATGCCGATTTCGCGTTCGGCTTCTTCTTCATTCCGGATATACTCTTTAATTTCTTCCAGCTTGCCCTTGCCGACATAAGTCACGGAATGCGCTGCATCCAGCTTTTGGGTAAACCGCTTCACTACTTCCGCCCCGGCTGTCTCAGCCAAGAATGCCAGCTCGTCCAGGTATTCGTTCGTCTTTCGCTCATCCTGCGTTTTAGTGATGAGACCTACCAATACCGCTGTTTCTGCCTGCACTTCGGAAATTACAAATTCTTTCATAGTTTCTATACCTTATTATATATACGTATTGTTGGTTCGGGCAGCAAATATAAATAATTTTGGCGGAAGCGCCTTAAAAAGCGGAATAAAATAAAAACAGACACAATAGAAAAATGGCATGTAAAATGAAGTCGAACTTCATCTTACATGCCATTTCAAATTACATATTATCTAATTGCCAGGATAATCAAAACCCTTCCGGCATCTCCAGCGTTTCCGTGAATCCCTGATACAGTACTCCCCATTTACCACCGTCAAGTACTACTAAGCCCTGCATCGGGAAAGACAACACGTTTCCTTTACGCTCCATACCTGCTGCTGCAAAGTATAGCATACCATAATCCGTCTTGTCATAACCAGTAGGTTGAGGATCCCAACCTATCAGTTCTTGATTGTCATCGCTTAGCGTAAACATGATGGGATATCCTTTCGTAATGCAATCTTCCAGCTTATAGATGTTAGCCTCTTTAGCCTTCAGCACAGGTTGATCCCAACCCTCGCCAAATAATTGAGATGCATAGTAGCCTGTACCTATATTGAGCCAAGTATAGTCACGCTTTATATTGACCGTCACCTTAGGTGAACCATAAACGTAGGAATCTTCTTCAGGAATGGTAATAGTATAAGATGCAGTAGTACCCACAGCTATGTCAAACGCAATCTTTACTTCTTTGAGTGCTTCACCGGCAGCAAAATCAACCGTTGTCGGCACTGTTACGTTCTCCGCATCTGTAGTCAAGCGAATAGATGCAGCCGCATCTGTTTTCTGACGGCCGATTTTGACCACAAAAACCTGTTCATCATTCGGATAATAAGTCAAATCAGTGTTATCAGTATAAATATAAGCTTGTACACCCTCGGTAGGAACCGGAGAAGGCTCCCACTCCACACCGTCTGAACAAGCCGTCATAGCCAAACCGCATACGGCCAAGCCCAAAAACAATTTATTGAATATCTTATTCATATACAAATTCTATTAAAAGTTAGTTCATTGGTTAATTGTTACCCGGTGCAAACTCCCCTATCGGAGTAGGACGTTTAGCAATAGCACCGGACGGGTCCGGATTGTTCATTCCCTGAAGGGCAGTATTTGAATCGACCTCGGTCTTAGGAATCATCAATGTCCAGTTGGGCTTCACACCTTTACAGTTTATCTTGAAGATATCTTCTATAAAGTTGGTACCCTCATAATTCTGAATGACATCCGGTTTCAGACGTTTAGCCGTGGGGAATGCGATTCCCTCACCCCAGAACTCGATACGCATCTGTTTCAACACCTCAAGTTGGAAATTACGCAAATCACCCGTACTGAAATTGTAATTGCTCTGGCGGTACTGCTTCATAAAGTTATTCAACAACTGTACGCCTGCTGCCACATTCTGGCTGGCACCTACTGCTTCAGCCTCTATGAGATACATCTCTTCCACACGCATCACGGGAATATCTGCAGCCGCACCCACAGAATAAGTGTTATAGTCACCACCCACGGGGCGGAACTTCAATGACATATAATCCGGCTGTTCATCCAGCCATGCATTGCCTCTCACTGACTGGTAAGCGTAAGTACTTCTGTCCGGGTCAAGGTAAGAATATTTGCGGAAATCGGTAGCAGGAATCGCGTCATAAAGTGAACGTGCCATCTGAAGCTTAGACAAAGAAGCATACCCCCAATCCGCTTCATTGGAAATGTGACCGATGAAATTAGCAAGATTACCCATATTGGAAGCCGTGGGGTGAAGGTACCACATCCATGCAGAAGTAGCCGTATTGAAACCGGTAGTGGGATTATGCCACTGTGATTCGCTCATAGGTGTTGCTCCCGACTTATCAATAGCCTTGCGGGCATACTCGGCAGCTTTAACAAACTGACCATCCCACATATATACTTTGGCCTTCAGACCATATACGACCGCCAAGTCGGGGAAGTTCTTACTGACAGGTGTATAAGACTCCAGACCTATCTCCGCCTTGTCAAGGTCGGCAAGAATGAAATTCACCAATTCTTCGTGCGTTGCACGCGGATTGCTCTTCGCAATGTCGTTAGTTGTTGCCTCAGTCACGATGGGTACCGTCAACCCCAGCACCTTGCTACAATCAGTATAGATATTTTCTACCGGTTCGAAAAGCACCATCAGCGTATAATAGTCCAATGCACGGAAAGCATGAGCTATACTTCCAAGTCCACGCATTTCATCGGTAATCGTGGGATCAGTCACATCAACAGCTGCAATCACGTCATTGGCCGATTTAACGAACTTATATAAGGTGAAGTAAGGCAAATATGAATAATAACCGGTGTCGTTCATGCCGTTATTGGCATTGAAGCGCCACCACCAGTCATATCCATAATCCGTAGCCACGACATCACCCAGCAGTTCTGTCTGGGCCAACATCAATGAGGGATAAGCAAGGTCGGTCTCGTGGGTTTGCTTACCGTACACCAGATAGCCTTGTACCATTTGTGATGGCAAACCATTAAGCGAAGCCTCAATCGCTGTAGCCGATGCACCAATCTGATCAGAGGTCGCTGTAGAATCTTCGGGAAAAACCTCTTCTATACAGCCGGTAAATACCGTGGCCGATACGACCATAGCCGAAAATAGTTTGAATATATTCTTCTTCATAATCATTGTAATCTATATATTAGGTTTAGAACTCAAATGACACACCACCGGAGATGGTACGCATCGGTGAATAGAAAGTAGCGTTGGTTGTCTCATCGTATGACTGACGCGGATCGAACCCTTTACGTTTAGACCAATAGAAAACATTTTCTGCCGACATATACACACGCAATGAGTTGATGGCCAACTTCTTTGTCCACTTGGAAGGCAACGTGTAGCCCACATTAATATTCTGGATATTCAAGAAGCTTGCATTTGTCAAGAAGCGCGTAGACATTGACCCTGAATATTGGTCGTTCATCTGGAAACGCGGAATATTGGTATTTGTGTTCTCAGGAGTCCATGAGTTCAGCAAATCCTTATGGTAGTTGTAACCAGCCGTACCATAAGGTGACGACATGAAGTAAGCATACGTACCATCATACTGCTTACCGCCAATCTGGTAAGTGAAGTTAATGCCGAAGTCCACACCATATACTTTCAGTTTGGTGCCGAAACCACCATACACCTTAGGAATTGAGCTTTCCTCTGTAATGTAATAGTCAGCCTGAGCATGATTCGTAGTCGTTTCACGTCCGGTGATATTGCCGGCCTCGTCCTTGACATTCTTATAGAACAAAGACTCACCCTTTTCATTCACTCCGGCATACTCCTTCAAGCGCCATGTAAACATAGACAAATCCTCACCAATGAAGAAGCTTCCGTTAGAATAGCCCTTATATCCTTTTCCATCAGCTGTATACTCAGTAGTAATCAACTTATCAGGATCAAGCATCGTAATACGGTTCTTCAAGGTTGAAATGTTCACATTCACATCCCACGTAAAGTTACGTGTATCGAAGATATTCACATTGAAGTCCATTTCCACACCACTATTGACCATGTTACCAACGTTGTCCATATAGGAAGCATAACCCAATGATGGAGCCACGGTAAATGAGAACAACATATCCGAAGTCTTACGTCTGTAGTACTCGATGCTACCGGTTACACGGTTCCACAACTGGAACTCTGCACCGATATTGAAGTTAGTGTTGGTTTCCCAAGTGATGTCTTTAGTGCCCTTAGATTTAAATGAAGTACCAAGGCTGTTGTTAGAGTTGATAATGTTAAATCTATCCGTATAGAGGAAGTCACCGATATTGTCATTACCTTGTGAACCAATAGAAGCCTTCAGCTTCAGTTCCTGCACCCATGAAGCATCAAACCAGCTTTCTTTGTTGATAAGCCACGCACCGCCTACCGACCAGAATGTACCCCAGCGATGGTCCGGATGGAAACGGCTGGAAGCATCACGACGCAAAGAAGCCGAGCCGAAGATGCGTTCGTCATAATTGTATTGCAAACGGCCGAAGAAACCTTCATTGTTACGACGCTCTTTATAGGAAGAAGCACCTTGTCCGTCGATAATGGCACCATCCAATTCCTTATTGCCTTGAGAGAACATCTGCGACTTGCTGGCCCCAAGTTCATAGTAGCGATAATCATAATATTCGTGACCTAAAAGAATATCGAAGTTATTGTCGCCAAACGAACGGGCATAAGAAACAAGTTGTTGCAGGTTGTAATCGTAAGTACGTGTATGATACTTACTCACTGTACCGCCAGTGGAGTCGAACTGCCCGTAGTAAGGATTGTAAACGTAACTATGACGTGTCTCATCCAAGTTGAAAGCACCATTGAATGTCACCTTTAGGCCTTCTATAGGAGTTATATCTACAAAGGCGTTGCCGTTAATGGCATTTCCTTCAGAGTTTCTGGTATTTAGTTTATTGTCTAGAATAGGGTTGGCATCAGCAATGAAAGGACGCTGCATACCTGCATTGATACCACTACCGTAGTCCATCATTCCAATACCATTATTATCCACCATGATGCTGCCGTCAGCATTGCGCACGTAGGCGGGATAGATGGGAGCCATTTGGGTAACAAACGCCCATATATTACCGGTAGACGAACTGGTACCATTGTTACTCAACGAGTTAGAATCAAAACGTGCATATCCCATATTACCACCAATCTTCAACCACTTCTTTGCTTGATAGTCGGCTTTCAAACGGCCTGTCAAACGTTTCAGGTCAGAGCCTTCAGTGATACCCTCATTTCCAAGATAACCTAAAGAAACATAGAAAGAGGACTTTTCATTGGCTGCGCTCACCGAGAAGTTGTATTCCTGACGCAGACCGGTACGCATTCCCACATCTTCCCAATCATCCGGAGTCAGCAGATAGTCACGTCCTTTATAATTCACAACTCTACCCAATGTGGCGTTGGGATTAAGTTTACCGTTCTGACCAATGAGGAATTGCCCATCGGGAACTGTATATACATTGTATCCCAATCCACCGTTGGAGCCAAACAGATTCTTGTTTGCCTCAAGCCATGCAGCCTGGTCATTCATTCCCGTTGACTTATAATAATTGTTCATGGCACGATAATGCATCTCGTAGTACATGCCAGGATTGTCAATCACTTCATATTTCTGCAACGCTCGAGTGTTAGCACCCCACTTAGCATCAAAAGTCACCTTAGCCTCTCCCGATATGTTGGCTCTTTTGGTAGTGATGATAATTACACCATTGGCACCACGAGCACCGTAAAGAGCATTGGAAGCCGCATCCTTCAATACCGTCATTGACTCAACGTCGTTAGGATTGATATTATTAATATCACCGCTATAAGGAGCGCCGTCCACAATAATCAAAGGGTCATTCTTTGCATTGATAGAACTAAAACCACGAATCTTGATGGATGATTTTGAACCTGGAGCACCGTCATTGGAAGTCAGTGTCACACCCGGCACAGCACCTGCCAAGGCATCAGTAACATTCGTCACTTGCGACTGCTCCAGCTTTTCGGTACCAACCACCTTAGCCGAACCCGTAAATGCAGACTTCTTTGCTGTACCGAAAGCAACCACCATTACCTCATCAAGCATCTCAGTATCAGACTTCATCACCACTTTTAAGCTGGGTTTTATTGCCACTTCTTGGGTCTGCATACCAATATAAGAAATTACCAGAGTTTTCGCGGAACTTGGTACGTTTGGTAATGTAAAATCACCATCTACACCGGTAATAGCACCAATTTGTGTACCTTTTACCAATACAGAGGCTCCAATAACTGGCTGCCCGTCTTCTTCAGAAATTACAACACCTGTAACCTTCTGGGTTTGGGCAGTTACTAGGCCTATTCCGACAAAAAGACAGGCCAATAACAGCATTAATTTTCTTTTCATAAATTCTCTCTTAAAGTTTAACTTTACATTAATTGTTTCTTTACTCTAACAAAGTGCAAATATATTAATAAAACTGAAACGAACAACTATTTTATTGAAAAAACCTTGTAAATCTATCAATTTGTTAATTAAACATGCCACTTTATGCTTAATAACAGATTTTTCACACTTAAAAAACCTAAACTGGCTTATGTTTACTATCACTATGATTCCCTCTTTTAGGATGATTTTTCCAAGAAATACACATATTTTAAAACAAAATGGTTAATAAATAAGCCGCTAAAACAGAGAACGGACCTGATTTTGAAACAAATTGAGAGTTCCCGGAGGCTAAATACCGATTAATAGCTAAACACAAAAAGACACTTTTTAGAGATATTAATTCTTATTCTAATCCCATCGAGCACAGAATATCGTCTTATTTGTTATTGGTATTAATTAAAATCAAGTAAAATGAGTAAGATTATTTACAATCTAGTGTACAACAGAAAAAGAAGCCTGAATAAAAAAGGAATGGCATTGGTACAAGTAGAAGCCTATTTGGACAGAAAGAAAAAGTATTTTTCAACCAAAGTTTATTTAAAGCCAGAACAGTGGGACAATAAAAAGCTTATTGTGAAGAATCATCCTAATGCAGATGCGCTGAATAGATTGATATATGAGTTCATGGCTATGATAGAAAAAAAAGAGTTGGAATTGTGGCAGCAAGGAAGGCGTATTTCATTAGAGTTACTAAAGGATGTTTTGAGCACAAGCGAAAACAAAACCTCTTTTATTCCTTTTTTTAGGCAAGAGATAGCAAACTCTACTCTAAAAGAAAGTACAAAACGAAATCATCTCTCCACTCTTTCATTATTACAACAGTTCAAAAAGGATGTAACCTTTTCTGATTTAACATTCGAATTCATATCCTCCTTTGAATATTTCTTGCAATCAAGAGGTTATCACACAAATACGATAGCCAAACATATGAAGCATCTGAAGCGACATATAAATGTCGCCATCAACAAGGATTATATGGAGATACAAAAATACGCTTTTCGAAAGTACAAGATTAAAACTATAGAAAACAAGCATACGCACTTATCTCCTGAAGAGTTGGAGAAGTTGGAGAAATTAAGCTTGGCTGGCAGATATACTAAATTGCAAAAGACTTTAGATGCATTCTTGTTTTGTTGCTATGCAGGAATGAGATATTCTGATTTTATCAGTTTATCACCCGATAACATCGTGGAGATTCGTCAAGAAACCTGGCTAATTTATAAATCCATAAAGACGAGTACAGAAGTCAGATTACCTCTTTATCTCTTATTCGAAGGAAAAGGGCTTGTTATTCTGGACAAATATCGGGATGACTTACAAAGCTTCTTTCATTTAAGGGATAACTCTAATGTGAACAAGGATTTAATTGTGATTTCCCGCCTAGCTGGTTTATCAAAAAAAATTTCATTTCACACTGCTCGCCATACTAATGCAACACTATTGATTTATAATGGAGTGAACATCACAACGGTGCAAAAATTATTGGGGCATAAAAGTGTTAAAACCACACAAGTGTATACAAATGTAATGGATATGACTATAGTGCATGATTTAGAAAAGAACCATGCACTCATGCCTTTGCCTAAAAAAACACGAACTTAGCATAGCCAATACTACACTTTCATATCGTTAGTCATATACTTCTCCTTTAAAGTCTGTTCATTCACTATTCAGTTTCAGTTTGCTCGCTGCAAACTTACTGCATACGTTTTGCAGTACCACTGCATATTGTTTGCAGTATCACTGCATATTGCTTGCAGCCGCGCTGCATATTAGTTTGCAGTACCACTGCAACAGCTTTGCAGTATCGCTGCAATAGGTTTGCAAAATTTTGCAGTAAGAAATTGCTGAGAATCAATTAAGTATAGTATAGTGTAAATAGAAGATTGACATTGGTGTGTTATCAATATTTAAGACTGATTGGAGGTGTGGAAGCAAATTTTGCTTCCACACTTTTGCATTGCTTCCACAGCGTCTGTAATGCCGATGAATAGAGGGATACAAGGAGCGGGTGGAAGTGTGGAAGCAAAAATGATGAAAACTGTTATGAAGAAACAACAGTTGTCTTGATTGTTTAGCTAATCACAAAGTTTTGAGTTTACTGTTTTTTGAAGCTATTGAAATATTCTTTTACATAGACTTTAGTACTTTCGCTAATAAAATGACAATGTAGAGTAAATGCTTCATCGAAAGCAGTTAGGATGATAGATGTTGACAAAAGATATTCTTCATATAAGAGAAATAATCATTTAAAATCTTTAAGCAACGTATTAACTTTATGATATACATATGATAACCAAGTCATTAATTCAACAAATAGTATCACAGCAGTAAGGTTTTATGCATTGTACCCCTATACACATACCTTGTGAGAAAGGAAATTTCGCTATAGTGATTTCTATTACATGGTATAATTGCTTGATTATTAATAAAATAAAAAAGTTGTAGTTCCGCGAAAACTCTGGTGATTTCGTACATCGGTATGAAGACTCAAGAAGTGGTAATCAAACCGAGCGTAAAAGTGGTTATGATGCCTGATACAGAGATACTTGATGAAGTAACAGTAGTGGCTTATGGCACTAAACGTAAACAAGATTTAGTGGGTTCTATCAGTAGTGTAAAGAATGAGATTATCAGTAATTCACAAGCTACATCAGTGTCAAATGCACTCGAAGGAGCTGTGGCTGGTTTGCAGGTTGTAAGTTCTTCTGGTCAGCCGGGAAAGGATGCCAACATCGTATTGCGCGGTATCGGTTCTATTTCGGCCAGCAACAATGCGCTAATTGTAGTAGATGGTGTACCCTTCAATGGTAAGTTGTCGGACATCAACCCTACGGATATTGCTTCGGTAAACGTGTCGAAGGACGCCGTTTCCAACTCTTTGTATGGTTCCCGTGCAGCTGGTGGTGTGGTTATGATTACTACCAAGACCGGACGCAAAGACAAGGTGGCCATCAACTTTAACGGTACCTGGGGTGTGACACAGCGTGCATACAAGGACTATGACATGGCTACCGATCCGGGAGAGTTCTACCGTTTATCTTGGTATGGCCTTCGTAATACCTATTGGGCAGCCGGAAACTCCATTGAAGACTCTAATTTAGCAGCCAGTCAGGATTTGCTGGGCGAACTGGGTAATTACAATGCTTACATCATCCCGCAAGGAGAGTATCTGGTAACACCCGATGGGAAACTTAACCCCAATGCACGTCTGCGTTATAATGATTCGTTTGCCGATGCCTTGTTTGACAACGCTTTCCGTCAAGAGTACAATGTATCTGCATCAGGTGGTAACGACCGCACAGATTACTATGTATCTATGGGCTTTCTGGACAATGACTCTTACGTGTTAGGCTCTTCCTATGAGCGTTTTACGGCTCGCGCTAACGTAAACTCCCAGCTGAAATCTTGGCTGAAAGTAGGAACCAATGTAGGATATTCCAAAGCTACCCAGAACGGTGTGCAAGAGAATGCCGGAGCAGCCTCCAATCCTTTTGACGTGGCACGCTCTTGGGCTCCTATCTTCCCGGTTCATGCCTATGATGCAGAAGGTAACATGAAATATTATGAAGACGGAAGTCCTATGTATGATGCCGGAAACGGTGAAACAGACGGCACATCTAAACGTCCTACGGCTACTAACCAGAATGTGATAGCCAATATGAAAGAGGATATTCGTGAAACTGTATACAATAACCTGACCTCACGCTCATATCTGGAAATTTCATTCTTGAAGAATTTCAAGTTTACAGCAAACTACAGTTATGATTTCACGAACAGCAGCCAGACAGTATTCTACACTCCGCTCATCGGTGACGGACAGTCTTTCGGTGGTCGTGGTACAAAAGGGAGCTACAACACTACAACTACCAACTTCAACCAGATTCTGGCTTACAGCAATGTATTTGGCGATAACCACCACTTGTCGGCCAAGATAGGTCACGAGTACTATAAGTATGAATATCAGTATTTGGCAGGACAGAAAACCAACTTCTTTAATCCGAACAATCCGGAATTGGACAACGGTGGACAAATGCAATACATCAACAGCTACACGGCAAACCATAACATCGAGGGATATTTCGGTATGGCAGACTACGACTATAGCAACAAATATTATCTTTCTGCAGCCTTCCGTCGCGACGGTACTTCCCGTTTCTTAGACCGCTGGGGTAATTTCTGGTCGGTAGGTGCCGCTTGGCGTATTTCCAACGAAGCATTCATGGAGGGAACGGGGTCTTGGTTAAACGATTTGAAATTGCGTGCATCTTATGGTACTCAGGGTAATGAAAGTATTCTTTCAGATTATAACTATGCCTATGTGTACACACCTTACCAAGACCAGTACACTGTTACTTGGAATGGTTCAGAGTTGGGCTATTCACCGGAATTCTACGGTAATCCGGACTTGACTTGGGAAAAGCAGAAGACTTTTGACGTGGGTGTAGATTTCCGTCTGTTCGACAGAGTATACGGTTCATTCGAATATTTCTATCGTCGTACGGACGATATGCTCTTCAAGCGTCCTGTGGCTTACTCTACAGCCGGACGTCCGTATAACTGGGAAAACCTGGGTGCGATGAAAAACACCGGTATAGAGTTTGAAGTGAATGTGGATATCTTCAATCAGCCCGACCTAAAGTGGACGGTATCGCTCGTGGGATCTCACTACAAGAACCGCATTGTGACGCTGCCCGAAGAAAACCGTGAAAATGGTATCACTTCCGGTCCGTTCAACCTGCGCGAAGGCAAGAGCCGCTTTGAATATTATACTTATATGTATGCCGGCATGGACGAAAAAGGAAATGCCATGTGGTACATGGACGAGACAAATGAACAAGGGGAAGTGATAGGCCGTACCACGACCACTACTTATGCAGATGCAACCCGTTGCTTCATCGGCAAATCTGCATTGCCCGATTTCAACGGTGGTTTGAGCACTACTTTCTCTTACAAGGGCATTGACCTTTCTATAGCAACGGCTTTCCAGATTGGTGGCTATGCTTATGACTACTCTTATCTGTCTGGTATGAGTTCTTCATTCTACGTAGGTCATAACAAGGATATGTGGAAGACGTTTAACCCGGAGACAGGCACAGGTTCACTTCCTATTTGGAATGCTAACAATGCTTCCAATTCTTTCACCCAACAGTCAGACCTCAACCTGATAAAGGCCAGCTACTTCAGCATCCGTAACATCACTTTGGGTTACACATTGCCAAAAAATCTGATGCAGAAATTCGGTGTCGAGAAACTGCGTATTTATGCTACGGCAGATAATCTTGCCTTGTGGTCCAAGCGTCAGGGATTCGACCCTCGCGTAGCAATGTCTGGTTCTGATAAAGAATATGGAGGCTATTCTCCGATGCGTGTGATTTCCGGAGGTATCAACCTTACATTCTAAACTAAAAAATAAAATTGTATATGAAAATTATGAAATATATGATGCAGGCACTCCTTGTCGGAGGTCTGCTTACATCCTGCGTTGAAGACGCTGATGTTACCGCTTATTTGACTGAAGACCAACTGGGTAATGTGGCTCAGGAAGATCCTGACAAGGCTTTTTCTGCTGCTGTAGCAGGCATGTATTCTGATATGCAGCAGTTTGTTGACACCGATATGAGTCACAACTATTTCGGTCAGAAGAGCTTTGATTACTTGACATCACTGATGGGCAACGACATGATTATGACCGGACGTTTTGCCATGAGTCTGTATCATTATTTGCTGGATTACTGGCAACAGAACTATACTCCGACCAACAACCGGTGGAAAGAATACTATCGTGTCATAGCCAATGCCAATAACATTCTTAAGCTGATTGACCCCAGCAGTGAAGATCCTGCCAATTTAAAATATCGTGCCATCGCCCTTGGTTTCCGGGGCTATGCCTACTTGCAGTTGAGTTATCTATATCAGCATTCCTACTATACCGGTGCAGATGGAACAAAATGGGGGCGTGGAGAAAAATATGATTTCTCGCAATCCCCGTGTGTACCGCTTATTACAGAGGATACAGAAGGCGACCAACCGCGTGCTACTGTAGCTCAAATTTATGAACAAATCAAGAGCGACCTTACTACTGCTTTCGACTTGTTCAAGGGTTTGAATATGACGCGCACTTCCTCACCCACTGATATGGATGGCTGCGTAGTAGCCATGCATTTGGCTCGCGCAAACATGGTTATCCATGAATGGGATGAAGCGATAAAGTATGCGCAAGTGGTGATTGATAATTTCCCTATATTGCAAAGTGAAGACCAGATACTGCAAGGATTCAGCAACATCAGTTTGCCGGATGTAGTATTCGGCAGCGATATTACAGCAGATAATAGTACGACTTATATGTCTTTCTTCTCGCAGATGGATACTTATGGCGATGGATATGCCGGCATCGGCGTATGGCGTGCTGCCTTTAAGCCGTTAGTAGATCGTATCGCGGATACTGATATTCGTCTGCAATGGTTCTGCTGCGACCGTTCTACAGGTGTAACAGATGCATCTGGTAAGCGTGTGACATTGATCCGTGATACTAAGTATCCGGTTTCTGTGGAATATCAGACTGTGAAATTTATCGGTACGGGCCGTGATAACATTAAGGCCGGTGTGTTCAGCGGATGGGAATTGGGAGATTATATTTACCTGCGTTCGGAAGAGGCTTACATGATAAAGATGGAAGCCTTGGCTCACAAGGGCTCTGCTGATGCGATAACTGAACTGAATAGCTTCATGAAGACCCGTCAGCCTGACTATAATTACACCTTTACAAACAAGGCCGACTTGATAGAGGAAATCATTTATCAGAAACGTGTAGAATTCTGGGGCGAAGGCTTGGAATACATCGATAATCGTCGTTTGAACATTCCTGTAGACCGTACGGACGAAACTTGGGGTGCAGAAAACAATAATCATTTCTCTGCCGGTAAGTTCCGTTATAATCAGGAAGAACGCCCGTTCCTTTATCAATTACCTCTCTCGGAAATAGAGAACAATTCTCAGCTTTCTCCGACCGATCAGAATTAACACCTCAAAGGACATGTCATAAAAAATCGGTAAAAGTAGTTTGCCTTTACCGATTTTTCTATATGAATCAACAAAAGAATGATACGGAAGTACTCTCTCTTTCATTTAAGTGCTCCTTCATTTTTCTGTCAAAAGAATTATCTGCGCAGACTAACTAGTTGCATTACCCAAACAATAATAATGTGACAACTATGATGATGATTCATCCGGTTGAATAGACCGGAATTTCATAATAAAGTGTTTTTAAGAAGCCACTCATTGTGAAATGAGCGGCTTCTCTTTCTTTAATCCTGCAAAAGACTTTAAGGGAAGTATTATTTAAGGTTACATATCTTCCAAAGAAAGTCCTTTATAGGAAACAGAGCAGTTTTTCCATTCTTTATTGATAGTGAGAAAATATTCTCCTTTCTTCTTCAACATCCCCCAATCTATCCGTTCCGGATTACGTTTAATCTCTACGAATTCTATGGTTCGCTCAAATTCATTAACAGCAATTAAATCTATCTCATTCTCTCCCTTTCTATCCCAAAATCCTCCGATGTCTGTATATCTTCCGGCCTCTATGTACATCTCTTTGAAATAACGCTCCAACATCAATCCTGAAAATGTAGGGAAATCCCGTTCTATAATATTACGCAGATAGGCTAAGTTTCCGGCCTCTATCAAATTCTGATACTTGTAAATAAATCGAAACCAAAAAGATAGAAAATTGTCTTCAATAATGTATCTGACTTGTTTGGAGGATGGACGAGCAAAAATAGGTTTACGCTGACTGATTACAGAGAAATCTTTCTCCATACGTGAGAGATAACCGCCTATTTCTACTCCGTTCAATGCTGTTTCTATATCTCCACGAGATGTCAGTCCGCGAGAAATACATTCTAATATAGAAAAATAAACGGTATATTCTTTACCAAACTCTTCTATCAAAAGATTCTTTCCTTCAGTCAAAAACAAAGAGTTCTCTTCCGTCATGAAATGAATCATTTTTGTACGGGTAAAAGCCTTATTTTTCATGAACAAATCAATATACCAAGCTACCCCCCCTGTAAAGGTATATAGCGCCAAAAGGTCATCGGGAGTGTAACCTGGGTGAAAATCTGCCAATATTTGCTTTATGACAGAGACCCTGAATGGTTGTAAACGTATAATTTTTCCCGCACGGCTGAAAAGTGGCTCTTTATTATTCTCAAAAATTTTATGCATCAATGAGTAAATAGAGCCGCTTATAAGTAAATTCATTCGGCTACTGTCTTTATGCAAATCCCATACTTTCTGAATCTCTCCAAACACAGAAGGATTTATTCTATCCAATTCTTGAAATTCATCAATAATAAGATTGAAGGGCCGTTCTTTTGAAAGTAACATTAAATGTTGGAATAGCTTTCCTATGGAAGAATATTCTCCTATAGGAAAATTCAACTTCATTTCTGCCTCTTCTATAAAGTCACGGCATAGAAGATTCTCTGCCTTGCGTAAGATGAAAAAATACAATGTCGGCTTTCCATCCGTTGACTTCAATAAGAGTGAGGTCTTACCGATACGCCTTCTTCCTACCAAAACCGTCATTTGCGATTCTTCTTGAGACTGTTCTGCTATATTCTTTAAAATAGCCAATTCTTTTTCTCTATTATAGAATTTCATAATACACCTTTTATTTTATATCAACTCTTTCGTTATCGTAATGTACATTACCGTAATGCACATTACGATAACGCAAATATAATGATAATGGTATTATAATACAAATAAGAGACAATATTTGTATAGCATGAATTTCCCTTTGAACTTTTACACAAGAAACTATGGTTCCTTTAGAAACGATCTCATAAGTTCATTAGTTTTATACAAGGAATACAGAATATTTCTATGTGAAATAGGAATAAACTAATGTTTATCTCTATTCGAAATGAGAATGGTATTTTATAATTTTAAATAGTATTTACATGAAATACAACATTCTTATGGATGTGATAGACAATATAAGTAAATATTCAACGAAAAATGTTCAAATGATAGATATTGACATAATCATTCATTCTTTTAAAAAAAAGAAATCCTAATTTTATAGCCACAATATATTAATGCAGGGACAAACAGCTATTAATCAAAACATTACAGCTATTAATGGTATCACATAAGTAGAGCATTATTTATTGTGGACGTATATAGAATAACTGTGGAAAGAGTATTCCCTGTTTTAGCGTTTTGGAGCTTATTATATATTACTTATTATCAACAAAATACAGTTATTGTAGTTCCGCGAAAACTTTGGTGATTTCGTACATTGGTATGCAGACTCAAGAGGTTGATATTAAGCCGAATATAAAAGTATTCATGCGTTCCGATTCTGAGATGCTTGATGAGGTAATGGTGGTAGCTTACGGTACAGCAAAGAAGTCTGCTTTTACAGGTTCAGCCTCTGTGATCAAGTCTGAGACATTGGAGAAACGTCAGGTCTCCAACTTATCGAATGCACTTTCCGGTACTGTATCTGGTGTGCAGACACAAAGTACAAATGGCCAGCCGGGTACGAGTGCGACAGTTCGTATTCGCGGTATCGGTTCTATGTATGCCAGCAACAATCCTCTGTATGTAGTGGATGGTATTCCTTATGAAGGAGATATCTCCGCTGTCAATTCACAAGATATTGAATCAATGACCGTATTGAAAGATGCCGCAGCTGCTGCCTTGTATGGTGCACGTGGTGCAAACGGTGTTATTTTGGTTACTACAAAGAAAGGTAAGAGCGGTGATACGCAGATTTCTTTAGACGCCCGTTGGGGAGTCAACTCCCGCTTAGTGAAAAACTATGATGTATTGCAGAATGCAAATACCTATATGGAGACTGCATATTCTGCTTTGTATAACGGATACCTATATAATAGCGGATATACAGCAGAACGGGCTTATCAATTGGCCAATGCAGACTTGTTTCCAAAGCTGGGCTACCAAGTTTATACCATACCTGATGGACAATATCTTATTGGCCGGAACGGCAAGTTGAACCCTTATGCAACTCTGGGATATAGTGACGGTGACTATTATTATACACCGGACAACTGGTCTGATGAGATGTTCCAAAGTAATTTGCGCCAAGAGTATAATCTTAGTGTTTCTGGTGGTTCGGACAAATTAAGCTACTATCTGTCTGCCAGTTATTTGAATGATGAAGGTATTATTGAAAATTCAGGTTTCGAACGTATCTCCACTCGTATGAACGTGGATTATCAGGCTAAAAAGTGGTTGAAGCTCGGAGTTAATCTTAGCTATTCAAATGTAACAAGCCGTTCACCGGGCGATCAGGATACCGATGCTGCTACTTCTTCCGGTAATGCGTTCTTTGTTGGTAACTTTATCGCACCAATCTATCCGATGTATGTACGGAATGCAGACGGCAGTTTCCAATATAATGCCAATACTGGCTATCATGTATATGACTATGGTGATGGTTCAAGTACAAACTTCACCCGTAATTTTATGAGCATGTCCAATCCTATGAGCGGTTTCCTTTATGATACTGAAAAATATCTGATGGATATTCTGAATGGGAAATGGTATGCAAAGATTGATATCATTGACGGTTTGTCATTGACAGCTTCTTTGGGCTTGCATATTGACAACACACGCCAGCATAGTGTGGGTAACAAGTATTATGGTCAGTCGGCTTCCTATGGCGGTTCTGTTATGCAATACTCCTCACGCGTTTATTCGCTTGACCAACAATATCTGTTGAATTACAAAAAGACATTCGGCAACCATAACTTGGATATTCTTGCCGGCTATGAAAGTATGGACTTCAACACGGAAAGTCACTATATTTTAGGATATAACATGTATAGTGACAAGAACTGGACTGCATCTAATGTTATCGACCGCAAGAATGGTTCTGGCAGTTACAATGAATATGCCACAATCGGTATCATTACACGTGCCAGCTACGATTTCAATGAAAAATATTATGGTAGTGTTTCTTATCGTCGTGATGCTTCTTCACGCTTCCATCCGGATAACCGTTGGGGTAACTTCTGGAGTGTGAGTGCAGCATGGGATATGGCAAAAGAAAACTTTATCAGTCAATACGATTGGATCAACATGCTGAAGCTGAAGGCTTCTTTCGGTCAGCAGGGTAATGACAACCTCTATTATAAGGGATATACAAACTACTATCCGTATCTGGATCAGTTCACGGTTAGCGGGTCTGACGGTGTATTCTCTGATGGTGTGCTCTACTACAAGGGGAGCAAAGATATCACTTGGGAAACATCCAATTCATTCAATGTAGGTGTGGATTTCGCTCTTTTGGGAGGACGTATTGACGGTACAATCGAATACTTCAACCGCCAGACTAAGGATATGTTGTATTATAAACCGGTAGCGATGTCTAACGGTTATACCCAACTTCCTATGAATATCGGTTCGGTACGCAACTCCGGTGTGGAAATTGAATTGAACTATACTCCTATTGAAACTAATGATTTAAAGTGGGTGATCAATTGGAATGGAACATTGATGAAAAATAAGATTCTTGAGCTGCATCCGGATTTGAAAGGAGAGATGATTGATGGTTCCTATATTTATCGTGAAGGTGAATCTTTGTACCAGATGTATTTGACAAAATATGCAGGGGTAGATCCTGATTCCGGCGAAGCTCTGTATTGGGCAAAGGACGAAAACGGTGTAGAGTATAAGGATAAAGATTGGTCTGCTGCCTACAATTCCAATAGACAAGCTTCCGGTGACCTGTTGCCTACTATCTATGGCGGTGTCGGTACAACATTGGAGTTCCGTGGCTTTGATTTCTCCATCCAGTGTGCTTATCAGTTGGGTGGTACGATTTATGATAGTGGCTATCAAGCTTTCATGCATGGCGGTGACTCCCACTACATGGGATATAACTGGCACAAGGATATCTTGAATGCATGGACACCAGAGAATAGAAATACCAATATTCCGCGTGTAGATGCCATTGATAAATACACCAACTCTTCATCAGACCGTTGGTTGACAAGTTCTGATTATTTCTCTATCAATAACATCACCCTGGGCTATACTTTACCTAAGAGATGGTTGAGAAGTCTGGGTATTGGAAGCTTGCGTATTTACGGTGCGGCTGACAATGTGGCTCTTTTCTCTGCCCGTAAAGGGCTTGATCCACGTATGAGCTACACAACAGCTTCTACAGATAGATATACGCCTATACGTACTATTTCCGGCGGTTTGAAAGTAACATTCTGATAATAGTTCAATAATAAAATACAGAAAAAATATGAAGAAATTATATAAGATAACACCGTATGTTATGCTCGGTTTGATGGTAGCTGGATGTACAGATCTGGATACAGAACCGCTGAGTTCGACTATTACATCTGACCAAAAGGAAGAAGTTGTTGAATCTGATCCTTCCAGATTGGAAGCCAGCGTAGCAGCTGTGGCTGCAAATTTCACCCAATATGCCAAAATCTACACAGAAGATGACAATGTGCATAGTGATATAGGTTATCCGACCATTATGCTGGCCACGGAATCAAGAGGTACGGACATGGTGGCAGATATTACTGGTTATAACTGGTATTCCAATTCAGCCGATTACAGTGACTGCTTGAATACAAGTACAGCTACCATTGAATTCTGGGGTACATTGTACAATCAGATTTTTACAGCCAATAACGTAATCGGTACTGTAGATAACGAAACTGAAGATCCTACGTTACAATATTATCTGGCGCAGGCATTAGCTGTCCGTGCTTTTGACTATTTTACGTTGATACAGTTGTATCAGTTCAATTACAAAGGACATGAGAGCGCTATGGGTATGCCTTTGATTACAGAGCAGAATGCAACAGAAGTTGCAGCCAATGGCTGCGCCCGTTCTACGGTGCAGGAAACTTATGATTTTATCTTGGCAGACCTGAATAAAGCTATTGAGTTGCTGACAGCCACTACAAAAGAACGTGCTGACAAGCGCTATGTCAGCTTGGATGTCGCTTACGGTATCCGTGCGCGTGTCTACTTGGCAATGCACAACTATGCAGAAGCTTTAAAGGATGCGGAAGCCGCACTGGCCAAGACTACTGCCACTCCATACTCCCGTGCTGATGTAAGCAAGCCTTCATTCATTAATATCGAAGACAATTCATGGATGTGGGGTATCCTGATTACAGAACAGGACCGTGTAAGTACAACCGGTATTTGTAACTTCCCTTCACACATGGGGTCTTTGAATTATGGTTATGCTTCTGTAGGCGGATGGCGTAGAATCAGTCCGAAACTCTATAATGAGATTCCTGCCAGTGATGTCCGCAAGGGATGGTTCCTGAATGGTGAAGGTGTATCTGCCAATTTGCCTGCTGCAGCCCAAACATATATTACCGGGAAAAAGGCACCTGCCTATACACAAGTGAAGTATGGGGTGCTGAATGACCAATGGGGAACTGACAACAATGCTACGGATATAATATTGATGCGTGTTGAGGAGATGTATCTTATCAAGGCTGAGGCACAAGCTATGAGCGGTAATGTCAGTGGCGGTGTATCCACCCTTAACTCGTTTGTTACTGCATATCGTGACCCGTCTTATCAGTGTACAGCTACTACACCGGAAGCTGTGCAAGAAGCTGTTTGGCAACAACGTCGCCTTGAATTCTGGGGAGAAGGTATGGCATATTTTGACATTATGCGTCTGAACAAGGGAGTCAACCGTTTAGGCTGCGGCTTCCCGGCTACTGCCGTATTTAATATTACAGCAGGTGATCCGGTCCAGATTTACAGTATTCCTAATAAGGAAGTACAATATAATCCATTATTGGAGAACAATCCGTTGGTTTCGGCACCTACACCAATACCGGATGTAGAATAAAGTATATGTTAACTATTAAAAATATGGAATATGAAATATATAAATAAGATCCTTAGTCTGTTTGTCATCGCACTGATAGCTACGTCTTGCGATCCTGATGCAGAAAGTTATACTCTGGGTGAACTGGAAGACGGTAACCAAGGTATCTGCTTTGCGGGCAATTACACCCAAACAGTGGAAGTTGAGCCGGGAATAACCTCTTTTGATTTAACCTTGACACGCGCCTTGACAGATGCTGCCGGTACGGTTGATGTTACTGTGATAAATAATGAAAAGAATATATTTGTATGCCCTTCTACTGTATCATTCGCTGCTGGAGAGAAAACAGCCAAGTTGACTGTTGAAGCACCGTCAGCTGCTGAGGGTATCACTTATAATCTACAGCTGGCTTTGAGTGGCAATGATGTCAGTAACTATTCCTCCGGATACCATGAGATATCAGTGAATTTTGCTATTTTAAAGTGGGAATCTATCGGTACCGGATACTATTTGGATGGTACGGTTTCCAATTTCTTTAAAGTAGATCCGTCTGTTCCGATGGCTGTGGAAATTGAAAAGACTACAACTGCTACCAGTACACGTTTCCGCTTTGACAGCCCGTTTGCCAAAGTTGCGACTGCACAAGATGAGGTTGGCGGTTTCAACGGTTATCCCTTTAATGAAGAGGCTGATATAGTTCCAGGTGAATATACTTTCGTAATTGATGTGACTAAAGAAGGTGCTTCTTTGAAACCGGTTCAATATGGTATGGATTGGGGATATGGTATGTTCAGCGGTGGTTCTGTATATGGCAACCTATCTACTAATATAAATTCTTATCCTTTGGGAGTTTATAATGAAAAGGCCGGTAGTATTACCTTCCCAGCCAATTCGTTGTACGTAAGTATGGCTGACTATCAAGACGGTGGTGCATATCCTTGTACCAACCCGTCTTATCTCTACTTGAGTGCGGAAGCATACCTTAACTCTTTGGAGACAGAGTAATTTGAAAATTAAAAAAATTACATAAGAAAAGCCGGTTCACACAAAGGACCGGCTTTTTACTTTAAATATTGATTCGTAGAGATTGAATCGTTAATTTACAGTTTTTCTTTATCCTCTGCCAACAAAAAGTTTCGCAGTGAAATCTGTTTAATTCCTTTGTAATTTCCCCCGCTTTGCATTTCATCCATTGTTACCACATATTTAGGGTAATTGTCTGCTATTTCCAAAAGATTGCCAAATTCTCGCCTAACAGTTGCATCGTCGGGAAGCATATACGCTACTTGAATATAGATTTTATGGTCGTCTTTGGAAGCAATGAAATCAATTTCTTTATTACCACTCTTTCCGACATATACTTCATATCCATATCTTAACAAATCAATGCATACTACATTTTCCATTAACTTGTTGATGTCTTTTCGAAAATCGAAATGCTGTATGGAATTATGTAATCCTAAATCTTCAAAATAATATTTCTCACCAATCTCAAAGATTTTCATCCCTTGGATTTCAGCTCGTTGAATTTTGTAAATAAAGAAACTATTGCACAGTGCCTTTAGATAGTTCAGAATTGTCTGCGTAGGAATGTTGACGTGTTGCGACTTTAAATATTTACTAATATTCTGGGCAGAAAAAAGAGAACCGGTATTATCTATCAGATAAGCTACGAGATTCTCCAAAAAAGATACATTCCGGATTGATTCACGGGCAACCACATCTTTTAGTAGGATAGTAGAGTAAACATTTCTCAAATACTCGAATATGACATTCTTGTCCATTGTTAGATTATGAATGTATGGCATACCTCCGAATGTAAGATAGAGTTTTAAACTTTCGGTGGAATCTTGACATTGATTGAAAGTTAAGAATTCCCCGTAGCTAAGTGAATGAATGGGAAATTCTATATATCTTCCTGCCAATTGAGTAGCAAGTTCACTGGACAGCATTTTAGCATTACTTCCGGTGCAATAGATATCGCATTTATTTTCGTTCAATAAACTCCGCAGACACAATTGGAATTCTTCAATCTCTTGGATTTCATCTACAAAAAGATAGTTATGATTATGCCCAGTAACCTTCTTTAAAACATATTGATAAAGATCCATGTAGTTCCTAATTTCCGTGAAGGCAAGTTGCTCTTTATCTACAAAAATGATATTGGCTTCCGGTATGTTTTTCTTTATGATATCTGATATCTGCAAAAGAATGTAGCTTTTACCTATCCTACGTTGGCCGGTTATTACTTTTATTATACTTTTATCAATAAACGGTTCAATTCTCCTTATGTATAAAGGGCGGGAGATATAATTTTTCATATTCAAACATGATTTAGTTTATATACAAAGATATAAAATATTTCAATTATAATTGAATCTTGCCGTATATATTATATATTCATCAATTATAAATAACATATGTAAAGCAAATATTTCTCAACAAAAAAATATTTTGGAACTTTTATGGATAAAATTTATCTTTCAAGATAAATTCCTCTATATAATCTATCGTTATTCTTGAATAAAAAACATTTATTGGGTTAATTAGTACATCACCAATTAAAAGAGTAGAATGAAATGTTACAATAACGCGCTCATTATCAGCTTTTAATTATTCAAAACGGTATGAAATGGGTACTTCGAGCCACTTACCTCCCTTTGCCATATACCTTTATAGATAATATACAATAGAATAAACTCTGTTCTATAGCAAACGTAAACAATTGTTTTTTAGCAATATACACTTATTGTAGTTCCGCGAAAACTTTGGTGATTTCGTATATTGGTATGCAGACGCAGGAAGTGGCGATTAAGCCGAGTGTAAAGGTGACAATGAGAAGCAATGCAGAAGCTTTGGATGAGGTTGTGGTAGTGGCATACGGTACTGCTAAAAAAGAATCGTTGACCGGTTCTATCTCGGTGGTTGACAATAAGAAAATAGAGAAGCGCATCACAACCAGCGTAACCGGTGCACTTGAAGGTGCCGCACCGGGTGTACAAGTGAACAATACATATGGTGAACCCGGTTCTGCCCCCAGCATCCGTATCCGTGGTTTTGGTACATTGGTTTCAGGTGCTTCAGATCCTCTGTATGTAGTGGACGGAGTCCCTTTCGATGGAAACATGGCCGAACTAAACTCTAATGATATTGAAAGCATGTCCATCTTGAAAGATGCTGCTTCGGCTGCATTATACGGTAACCGTGCTGCCAACGGTGTTGTCATCATTACAACCAAGAGCGGACGAAACACTCACAAACCGAGTATTACGCTGCAAATGAATCAAGGTATGTATAACAGAGGTATTCCCGAGTACGACCGTCTGGATGCAGACCGCTGGATGGAAGCTACCTGGATGGCCAAGAAGAATGCCATGATGAGCAATGCCGGCATGTCGGCAAGCGATGCTGCCGCATATGCCACGGGACACGTGGTTAGTGAATCTATCGGTCGTAATATCTACAATGCCGCTGGTGATAAGTTGTTTGACAATAACGGAAAACTGATTGCCACTCGCCTGGCTGGCTATGACGACTTGGACTGGCAGAATGCCATCGAACGCACGGGACACCGTCAGGAATACAATCTTTCCGCCGCCACTTCGGGAGAGAAATACAACGTGTATTCTTCCATAGGCTACTTGAATGAGAAAGGATATGTAAAAGCCACAGGTTACGAACGTTTCTCCGGGCGTATCAACACTACTTATACACCTAACAAGTGGTTCAAGGGTGGCGTGAACCTGACTGGCTCGTGGACCAAGCGTGACTATAACAGTAATGCCAGTGGCAACTATTACGCCAATCCGTTCTACATTACTCGTTATATGGCTCCGGTCTATCCGTTGTTTATGCACAATGCCGACGGTACATACCAACTGGATGCCGATGGTAACAAAATTTATGACACCACTTCATCTTATCTGAGTAACCGCAACATCGCTTACGAAATGTTGTATAATAAGCAGGAAAGTGTGCGCAACGTATTGGGCGGACAAGCTTTTGCCACCATCTCGTTGCCGTATGGACTTTCATTAACTGTAAAAGGTGACCTGAACAACAGCACTTCGAACAATAAGAAATATGACAATCCCGAAATTGGAGACGGTGCTACGAATGGCGGTCGTTTGACAAGTTATGCCTACCAATACAAGACTGTAACCTTGCAGGAAATTCTGAGCTGGAACTATCAATTTAATCAGGTACACAACGTGGAAGCTATGGTGGCTCACGAGAACTATAGTTGGGAGCGCAAGTACACTTCCGGAATGAACACCGGTATGGCTGTAGACGGAAACCTTACTATGGGCAATTTCCTTAACAACTCTTATTTTTCCGGAAGTGATGATGAGGACAAGACGGAGTCTTATCTGGCACGCGTAAAGTATAATTATGACAACCGTTATTTCGTAGAAGGTTCGTTCCGTCGTGACGGTTCCTCACGCTTCCACAAGGACAATCGCTGGGGTAACTTCTATTCTGTTGGTGCCAGCTGGAACATGAAACAAGAAGCTTTCTTGCAAGATGTAGATTGGGTGGATGCCTTGAAGTTGCGCGCGTCCTATGGTGAAGTCGGTAACAATATGGGCGTAAGCCTTTATGGTCACATGGCTCTTTATACCATTGACAAGAACGGTGGTGAAGCCGCTTTGGTAAAACAATCACTTTCAGCACCGGACATCAAGTGGGAAACTACACAGACGGTGGATGTTGCCGTAGAGGGGCGTCTGTTCAACCGTCTGAACTTCCAAATAGGCTATTTCGACAAACGTTCCAAAGACCTGCTGTTTGAGGTACGCCTACCGCTTTCTGCCGGTTCTTATCCTTGGGTTGCCGATACTGCCCCGATGAACCTGACGCAATACAAGAATATCGGTACCGTATCCAACCGTGGCTGGGAAATCTCTTTGAATGCCGATGTCATCAACAACAATGACTGGAAATGGAACATCGGCGCAGACGCTACTTTCCTGAAGAATAAAATCGTGAAACTGCCCGATGGAAAGGACATCTTGCATGGTATGCAAAACTACTCCGAAGGACACTCCATCTACGAATGGTACACTTACCACTTCGAAGGTGTGGACCAGATGACCGGTACTTCTCTCTATACACTGGATCCGGACAAGAAAGCCGCCGCCCAAGAAGCCGGTGCATTGACTACCATCAACGGTACGGACTATGCTACCGCGACTTCATACGCCAAACGTGACTGGGCCGGCAGTGCACTTCCTACGGTTTACGGTTCTATCAGCTCAGCTCTTTCTTGGAAAAACTGGGATTTGAACATGCTGTTTACTTATTCTTTAGGCGGTAAAACATACGATGGCAGTTATGCCAGCTTGATGGGTGTGTCTGAATCCGGTGCTGCCGGCAGCGCTTACCACAAGGACATCCTGACTTCTTGGAAAGAAGTTCCTGCGGGAATGACAGAAACTTCTGCCAATCGCATTGATCCGAACGGAACTCCGCGCGCCGACTTTTACAAATCGTCCGACCTGAATGCCACCAGCGACCGTTGGCTGACAAGCTCTTCTTACTTCGTATTCAAGAACCTGAACCTCTCCTACAGCTTGCCCAAGCGTTGGCTGAAAAGTGTAGGTATAGAAGGCCTTTCGCTGACTGCCGGTGTAGAGAACCTTTTTACATTGACTTCACGCAAAGGATTGAATCCGCAGTATTCCTTCAACGGAGGTTCGGACGATACGTATGTGACAGCCCGTGTTTATAACTTCGGACTGACTGTGAAATTCTAAAGGTATAACCATATAATTTGTATTAGAAATGAAAAAGATTATCAATAAATTGTTCGCAGGAAGCCTATTGGCAGGTATGATGCTGGTGTCTTCTTGCGCCGGTGACTATCTGGATACAGCACCTACAGACTCAACCGGAGCAACCGATGCCGTAGGTACCACGGCCAATGCCATGAAGGCATTGAACGGTATCGCCAAAATCATGACAACACAACACTCCTATTTTGGAGGTGGATTTGCTGGTGAGAACAACATAATGATTCAGTATGAAAGCTACCCGAGTGAAAATTACAATTACAACCTCTACGCATCCGGTTGGTCTCCTATCTTCAATCAAGAGTTCCACACACGTGCCAACTCCATTTACGATGCTTACGCATGGTATTACTATTATACCATAGCAGGTAATGCCAACACCATTCTTGCCAATATAGACAATGCCGAAGGTACGGAAGCGGAAAGGGATTTTGTCAAGGCATCTGCACTGACTTTTCGTGCATACGCTTTCGAAAAACTGGTACACTATTATTGCTGGCGCTGGCAAGATTCCAACAATGGTGCTTCGCAGGGGATAGTACTTCGTTTGGACGAATCTACCGGTGGACAAGGTTATGCCACATTAGCTGAAACATACGCACAGATTTATAAAGATTTGGATGAAGCCATCATGCTGTTTGAGCAAAGCGGTATGGACCGTAATGCCTCACAAGTATGGATGCCGAACATCAATGTGGCACATGCCATCTACGCCCGTGCCGCTCTTACCAAGCAAGATTATACCAAAGCATTGACAGAAGCCAAGCTGGCTCGTCAGAACTACCCACTTATGAGCAATGCGGAATATCATGCAGGGTTCTGTAATCCGACTAGTGAATGGATTTTCGGAAGTTTTGGTAGCTCACAAGAGAATAATTGGTATTGGAGTTATGGTACTCAATATGCATGTAACGGATATTATGCGAGCACTCAACAGACCGGTGCAGGCTCTATCGGTCGTGAACTGATTAATCGCATTCCCAACGACGATGCTCGTAAGGCACTGTTCCTAACCGAAGACAAATTCCCCGGCTATAACTTCAATGACGGTTCAGCCATGGATTTAGGCTACGGCATTCTTGGAATGGGAGATGATGAGAAAAAAGCAGATGCTCTTTGGGAAGAAGCAGCTGCCTATTGCCAGAAAATGGCGGTCAGTGGCCTGGAAGCTCCTTATCAGGCTGGTTATATGTATCTGGGGGGACAACTGAAGTTTTATGTATTCGACACTCCGGGCGTCAGCTACCTGCCTTTCATCCGTTCATCGGAAATGGTATTGGTAGAGGCAGAGGCTAATTATTTCTTGAATGACGAGACTGCTGCTCGTGCCGCACTGGTAGAACTGAATGCCACTTCCGGACGTAATCCTGAATACACTTGCGACAAGAGTGGCGAAGCTCTTTGGAATGAAATTATGGACTATCGCGAATTGGAACTCTGGGGTGAAGGTTTTGCATGGAGCGACTACAAGAGATGGAACCGCGACATAGTCCGTCACAGTTTTGCCGAAGGTGGTAATGCTCACATTTCCGTTGCAAAAACCATTCCTGCCTCCGGTGTCAACAAATGGACATGGGATGTACCTTTGAATGAAACTGATTACAACGATGAGTTGAATCTTGGAGGAAAATAATTCTACCGGAATTATTCTATAAATAAAGTGTTTTTTGAGAGAGGGGATGCTATAAAGCATTCCCTCTGTTATTAGAGGAGAACAATAAAAGCGTTTCCACACTATTCTCAGGATATTTGCCTGCCATTTGGTATTCATCAATGATCACTAGAGGGGAGGGCTATCTATATAGCGCAAGTGGGAAAGGCAAGTACTTTGCTCCACCTCAATTCGTAAAACGTACTTTGGTAAACAGATATTTCATCAAGAAGAAAATAAGGATAGATGATATGTGAGAAATGTGGAGTTCTCAAAAGAGTCCTGTACTTCTCATACCTGCGGAACAATCAACTTTTAAAAAACAATAACTATCAATTATCCATAATCTTATAAAAATATCGTATGTTTGCAATTAGATAAATGCATGAATATGGATTCTAAAAAACAGCTCTACATCATTAGTGGTTGTAATGGTGCTGGTAAGACTACGGCATCTTACACTGTGCTACCGGATGTTCTGGAATGCAAGGAGTTTGTTAATGCAGATGAAATAGCTCGTGGATTATCTCCTTTCAATCCCGAAAGTATGGCTATTGAAGCCGGACGGTTGATGTTACAAAGGATTAATGAATTGCTGAGAAATCAACAAAACTTTTCTATAGAAACCACACTTGCCACAAGAACTTACACCCGCCTTGTCCATCGTGCGCAAGAGCAAGGATATAAAGTCAATTTAATATATTTCTGGTTGAGTTCGCCCGACTTGGCTATTCAGCGTGTAGCCCAACGTGTACGTAATGGTGGGCACGACATTCCCAAAGAGGTTGTGATTCGGCGTTATCAAGCAGGTATCAATAACTTTTTCAATATTTATATGCCCTGTGTGGACTATTGGCTATTGGCAGATAATAGCGAGACACCCCGTATTATTGTTGCTGAAGGCGGACGGGGGATGGAGATGCATATACATCATATTGAACGATTTAATAAAATACAAAGTTATGTCAGAGAATGAACGAAAAGAACTGAGCGAAAAGTTACATTTCGGTTTGGCATTAGCCGAACGCCGTATGCTTGAAGAAAAAGCATTGCGCAATGAATGCATTATACAAGGCTTGCCCAATGGAGAAATTAAAAGTGTACCTGCACGTATCATGCTGCGTAAACTTTATGGAGAAGAACTGAAACAATAGGAGTATCCTTTCTTCAATAAGCAGCAAACCTGGATTGCCCGCACGATATGAGAGCTAGAGTGGGTCACAAAAGCATATTCTGCATTTCCTGATTATGATAAAAATATCTCCACCCAAGCGACGTAATTTCATGTAGACTATATTTTCTCATAATAGGTATTCCTCATCAGAAAAATATAATCCCAAACAAGAAACCAAAAACATTGTTTACTACATAAATCTTTGGGGAATTAAAGAACTAAACCTTGACTGAACAATCGTTTTTCCATCCGAAAAGGGCAGGTTTACATTTTTGACATACTTCCAATAGTAGTTTTTCGCAGTTACAGAGTTCTTTACTTCAATTACTTTTGTATTTGGAATAAACAAACGGATATCTCCATTTAAAATAAGGACAATTGCATAGTGTTCTATGCATAAAATGGATAAATGGGTAAGATGGTATCTATGTAACCTTTATAATTTCAATAATATTTTATATAATGCTTTACGTTTTCATGGATGTAACAAACAATACAAGTAAATAATTGACAAAAAACAACTAAACGATAGATGTTGACATAAGCATTCATTCTTAAAAAAAAAGAAATCCTAACGTTATGATTATAACATATTAGTACAGAATCAGACTATTATAAATCAGCACATTACTATTACAAATAGTATCATATAAGTAGATTGTCATGTATAGTGAACATGTATAGAGTATCTCCCAAAGGGGAACACTTCCTTTTGAAACTTTCTTGAATTATTGTACATCCTTTATTACCAACAAGATACACATATTGTAGTTCCGCGAAAACTCTGGTGATTTCGTTTGTTGGTATGCAAACCCAAGAAGTAACGATTAAACCTCATGTAAAGGTAATTTTGAAATCCGATTCTGAGCTACTTGAAGAGGTTGTAGTTACCGGTTACGGTACATTTAAAAAAGCATCATTTACCGGAGCTGCTTCTACTGTAAACACTTCCACCTTGGAAGATGTACCTGTTCTTTCTGTTGCCGACAAACTTTCTGGTAATGTCGCTGGTGTTACTTTTGGCTCAAGTTCAAGTAATCCGGGTTCTGTAAGCAGTATCCGTGTACGTGGTATGGGTTCCATCAATGCCGGAAACAATCCGCTTTATGTTATTGACGGAACACCGGTCACAAGTGGAGACTTATCCGAGTTCACTTATAGTGATGCAGGAACTGATATTTTGTCTTCACTCAATACCAATGACATCGAGTCTATCACAGTTATCAAAGATGCGGCTGCTGCCTCTCTTTACGGCTCGCGTGCTGCTAACGGTGTTGTGGTCATTACGACGAAAAGCGGAAAACAAGGCAAAACAAATGTAAGTTTCCGTTCCGACTGGGGTTTCTCAAACATGGCAATAGATTATCGTCCTATGCTCGACGGTGACTCGCGCCGCGAACTCTTATGGACCGGTCTCAAGAATTACGGGTTATACACCGGAAACATGTCCGATGCAGATGCCGCAACTTTTGCAGACCAGAACATCGAGGACTTTGCTTCAAAACCCTCAACCGGATGGACGGATTGGAAAGACCTGCTTTTCCGTAACGGTTCTCATCAGAACTACCAGTTGAGCGTATCTGGCGGTAACGACCGTACCAAGTTCTACACCTCAGCTGCTTATACCAATCAGGAAGGTATCATTTACAAACAAGGTCTGGAACGTTTCACTGGTAATGCAAACCTCACTCATAAGTTTGGAGACTTTGAAGTTCAGGTTACAAGCCAATTCTCAAAAGTAAGACAAAACAAAACTAATGAAGCTACCTCCTATGATGGACCTGTGGCCAATTACGCATTCTTCCAAAGCCCCTCATCAACCCCTTATAATGAAGACGGCACATTAAACAATGGTTGCGGCGTATTTGGAGTCAATCCTTTGTATGAAAGAGAACACAGCTCTGACGTTTATACCCTGATGAAGGCATTCAATACAATCAAGTTGACCTACAATATTTGGGACAAGTTGAATTTAAGTGAAAAGATTGCTTATGATTACGCACAAGGAACCAATGACGTTCTTTGGGACAGACACTCAAACAATGGTGCCCCCGGTGGTGTCATGCAGCGTATCGTCAATCGTAATGACCAGCTGAATACACAAACCCAGCTCTCTTACATCAACTCTTTCGGTCTGCACAATATTGACGCCCTGCTTGGTTTTGAAACACAAGATACGGAATATGCTTTCAACTACATGGCAGGCCAAGACTATCCGGGTGATTTGTACGAATTGACAAATGCCGGTTCAACAAGTGCCGAAACCAACAGACAGAGCTATCGCATGACTTCGTTCCTCGGACGTGCCAATTATAACTACGCAGACAGATATTATCTCGGTCTCAGCTATCGTACCGACGGAAGTTCACGTCTGGCAAGAGAAAACCGTTGGGGAAGTTTCTGGTCGGTTTCCGGAGCATGGAGATTCATAGACGAAAGTTTCCTGAATCCTGTCAAGAGTGTATTGACAGATGGAAAGCTCCGTGTGTCATACGGTGTAAACGGAACGCAACCATCAGACTATTACGCTTATATGAATCTTTATAAATACGGAATCATATACAATGGACAGTCAGGAATGTCCATCGTCGGAATTGCAAACCCGGACCTGAAATGGGAAAAGAACAAAACATGGAATATCGGTCTCGACCTTTCATTCATTGACCGTATCTCTGTAACATTCGACTACTATCAGCGTAAAACCAGCGACCTTATATATGACCTCCCCGTATCACAAGTCGGCGGATATTATGATGGCAATTATGGGTATACCACCCCGCAAAACATCGGTTCACTGAAGAACTCCGGTTTTGAGTTGACCATTACATCAACCAATTTCAGAAACAAGGATTTCACGTGGACCACTTCTCTGAACATGGCACACAACAGCAACAAACTGACCAAATTGGATGGCCAGCAGAATGAAATCGTATCAGGACCGCTGATTCACCGTGTAGGCGAACCTTACTATTCATACTATGTTTATGAATACGCCGGAGTCGACGCAGAGACCGGTAAAGAAATGTTCTATCTGAATGACGGAACAGAGAATGCCCGCAAGACAACTACAAATATCTCTGAAGCCAACAAAACTATTGTAGGCAAGCATCAAGCTAGTATAGAAGGCGGTCTTACCAACAACCTCAAATGGAAGTTTATCGACTTGGGCTTCACTTTCACTTATTCATTGGGTGGGGATGCTTTTGACTACTCCACTTGGCAGCACTCCAATGGCGGTTCATATCTATACGGTGGTGCCGTACCGACATACTATGACATCTCAAAGATGTGGACAGGCCCGGGCGACACGAATGCCACATTGCCTAAATTTGAATATGGAAGCGCTGCTTCACTGTCTTCACGCTGGCTGATGCCTACTGATTATCTACGTCTGAAGAACCTCACATTAGGTGTAAGCATTCCGCAAAACTATATCAGCAAGCTTGGGCTCAGCAAAGCCAGAATCTACTTCTCTGGTTCCAACCTGCTTACATGGAAGTCTAAAGACTTATTTGTAGATCCGGAAATGCGTGTAGACGGACTATGCACATTTGAGACTCCGGCATTGAGAACATATACATTCGGAATAGAATTGAATTTCTAACTAATAAAGATACGAAAATGAAAATATTAAAGACATTATACACAGCAACGCTTTGCGCAGCTATGGCAGTCAGCACTTCATCATGCCTCAACAGTTGGCTGGATCAGTCACCCGCAGACGGAATAGATGCAGAAACCGCAATCAAGAACAGCGATGATTTGGCCAATGTGCGGACGGGACTTTATGCTGCCGTTAAAGGTAACAGTAGCCTGATTAATTATTATGGACGCCTCATGTTCGTATACGGTGACATGAGAGGGGAAGATATCCAATATGAATATAACGGGGGAAGCGGAAGAGCAAACTTCTACTACTATATGGAATATACAACTGCAGACAATTTCACCACCTCAACAGCCGTATGGCAGATGCCTTATGTAGTCATTGCACGCGCCAACCGTCTGATTCAGGCAGCAGAAAGTGGCAACCTGACCGATGCGGCAGAGGCAAAAGCCACTATTGACCAATATGATGCAGAAGCAAAAGTTCTGCGCGCCATGGCACTGTTTGACCTTACACGTATCTACGGTAAACCTTATACGGTAGATCAAGGCAACTCACTCGGTGTGCCCATCGCTACCTCCCCGCTGGAATCGACAGAAAAGCCAAGCCGCAGCACGGTAGCTCAATGTTATGAGAGTATTGAAAAAGATTTGACAGATGCAATCAACTCAAATGCACTGCCCAAAACCAATGAAGTGGGTTATGTCAACCTTTGGGCTGCCAAAGCCTTGCAGGTACGTGTATATATGACAAAAGGCGAATGGAGCAAGGCCTTATCCGTAGCAGAAGACATCATATCAAACTCGTCTTACAAACTTTGGGAACCGTCAGAATATGTTGCTGCATGGAGCAAAAGTGATGCCAATCATTCAAAAGAAATCATGTTCGAGATTTCCATCAACAACAATACTGACTGGACAGACCGTGAAGGTATTGCCTATTTATATGCCGACAAGGCTGGCGCTTCTCCCGGATATGGAGATGTAATTGTCACAAAAGACTTCTCTGACATGCTTACATCCGACCCGGCAGACATCCGTAACGACATATTATTGGCAGCGGCAGCAGGAGGATTTGACAAGCGCAAAGTTTACATCAACAAAATGCCTGCTGTAAACGGAGATGTGCGTTACTCCAATGTCCCATTGCTACGCTTGTCAGAAGTTTACTTGTCAGCAGCAGAAGCAGCTTTCCAAGCCGGAGACAAGAACAAGGCTGCCAACTTGCTGAATGATATCATCTCCAACCGCACAACGGATGAAAGCAAACAAGTAACCAGCGGAAACATCACATTAGACCGCATATACATCGAACGCCGCAAGGAACTTGTAGGTGAAGGACAGCGCTACTTCGATGTTATGCGCCGAGGTGAAACCGTTACACGCTACACGGACGTTAATGACAGAGGATGGCACGACGTACTGAGCGAAGAAGCGCGTACATTCAACCGCGACTCCAAGAAAGCGCTCCCGTTGATTCCCGTCGGTGAAATCAATGCCAATCCGAACATAGAACAAAATCCAGGCTATTAATCAATAGTAGCCTAAAGAAACTTGGGAATTCTCCCAATGTGTTTTTATAAATAAAGTGTTTAGAGGAGGTGTGCCAGTGATGGTATGCCTCCTTCTTTCAATATATCCACCAATATCGGTTTCACTCCGCTGACAAAACACTCAACGGCAATAACCATCAGGATAAGTCCCATCAGGCGCATCATCACATTGTTTCCCGTCTCACCCAAGATTTTGACCAGCCGTGTGGAAGCACGCAATATGAAAAAGGTAATCAGATAAATAAAGGCAATCATTCCTATAAGAACTCCTTTCATCTGAATGGTATGGGCATCCTGCATCAGCACAATGGCATTGGCTATGGCACCAGGACCACAAAGCATCGGAATTCCAAGAGGAGTAATGGAAATATCATCGGCATAAGTCTTGATTTCCTCGTCTTTCAGCTTCATTGGGGTATAACGGGCTTGCAGCATATCGAAGCCAATCTTAAAGATAATAACTCCACCGGCAATACGGAAACCATTGGTAGAGATACCGAAGAACTTAAAGAGGAACTGTCCCGCAAACGTAAAAACCATAATCGTAATAAAGGCAACCAGAGTGGCGCGCGATACTACCGACTGCCGTTCACGGTCCGTCATTCCATGCGTCATGGTCAAAAACACCGGCATGGTGCCAAGAGGGTTTGTCAACGTAAAGAAGGAGGTAAAACAAAGTAAAGCGAAAGGTAAGATTGTGTCCATAGCTGTATAATATACGTTTCTGCAGACAAAAGTACAACTAAAAATTTCAATGTCACAAAATCTGCATCAATTCTTTCAGATTACTGATATGATAAGTCGGTTGGAAAGGCAGTTCTTCCTTCCCTGTTACATTATAAAACACTTGGTGCATGCCCACTCCTTTGGCTCCTGCCACATCATTCTCCCAACTATCGCCTATCATCAAAGAATCACGCACTTCGGATTGTGTGGCAGAAAGTGCAAAATGAAAGATTTCGGGCCAGGGCTTCAAGATACCGATGTCATCAGAGAGAACAATCTTCTTAAAAAAGTGGTCAATGCCTGCCGAACGTATCTTATGACATTGCAGCTCCTGGAAGCCGTTGGAAAGGATATAGAGGTTATATTTCCCCGCCAAATATTCCAGTACCTCATACGCATGCGGCATCAGCCGACTTTTTGTGGGAATGACCGAAAAGAAATCATCAGAAAAAGCCTCGGCCAAAGCAGCATCCCCCGCCCCTACTGCCTCCAAAGGATATAGAAAACGCTGGCGGTTCAACTCTTCCTTACTGACCTGCCCTCTGCCGTATTCTTCCCACAGCTCTACATTACGATGCTGATAAAGCGTATAGAAATGCTGGAAAGAACGAAAGAAACGGCCATAATCATACTTGTGATACATCTCTTCGAATGTATCGCGTGCATTAAGGGAAAATGCCCAAAGCGTATCGTCCAGGTCAAAAAACAGGTTCTTATATTGGGATGCCATAATTTAAAGGAAAGGGATATATAAAAATAGACGCAGATTATCAATTCCAATAACCTGCGTCCGTTCTGTATCAGTCTATAACAGTATTATTTTACCTGGATTACCAAATACTTGGACACACTCCAGAAGTCTTTCGGATTTGTAATCTTCAAAGTCAACTGTCCTTTATCATCCTTCTCCAACGCATAAGAGCCCGCGGGATGAGTAGTCAAGATATCAGCATCTTTAGAGTATAGTTTAATCTCTTTTGTCGTACGGATATCCACTTGTGTAAAGTAGTCCTTGTTGATATCAGAATCTTTCAGCACCTGGCCTTTTTTGAAAAGTCCGGTATTTGTCAATATCTTCTGGTCCTTCAACTCTTTCTTCGTACCAAATACAAACCAAGCCGTATTGAGTGCCTTATCTTGTTCGGCAACGGTTTGAGCCTTCGCCTCATTTTCGGCAGTCAATTCTTCTTTCTCAGTAGACAAACCGGTTACGGCAGCATCCAGTTCCTGGATACGGATATTCTTGGAAGCCAGCTCAGCCTGCAATTCCTCAATACGCTGGGTCTTTGCCACCAACTCCTGAGTCAGGGACTCCACAGCCCTCTTCAACTGGGCAGAGTTATTCTTACTGTTTTTCAACATAGATTGCAGTTTGGCAATCTGTTCCTTGTTCTCTTCCATCTGTTTACGGATAAATTCAATGTCCGACGCAATCTGCTGCTTGGCATTCAAAGAGCCTTCTGCCACAGCACCACGCTGCAAATCCACACGGCTCTCTGCTGCATTAATCTGGCGGAATCCCTCTGAAATATCATTGAAAGTGCCCATCATCTCGTCCAATTCAGCATTACGCTGAGTCAGTTCCATCAATAAAGAATCATTTTCAGCTTTCAGCTGGTTCTTACTGCCACCAGAGAAGCTGTCACACGAAGCCATTACAGCCGCGCATACAATTAAAACTGCTAACTTTTTCATACGCTTTCGTTTTACGTTTGGTTAATGAAGTTATTTAATCGTCTATTCCTGCTACTACAATCACAATTTCACCGCGCGGTTCGTTCGCCGTGAAATGTTCAATCAATTCTGTAAGCGTTCCACGCACCGTTTCTTCGTGCATCTTTGAGATTTCCCGCGAAACAGAAGCCTGACGTTCGGCACCGAAATGTTCGGTAAACTGCGTCAAAGCTTTTACCAATCTGTGGGGAGACTCATAGAACACCATGGTACGACGCTCCTCGGCCAATGCCTTCAGGCGGCTCATCCTTCCTTTCTTCTGTGGAAGGAAACCTTCAAAACAGAACTTCTCATTCGGCAGTCCGGAAGCCACCAATGCCGGTACAAAAGCTGTCGCTCCCGGCAGGCATTGCACTTCGATGCCGTTACGCACACACTCTCTGACTACCAGAAAGCCCGGGTCGGATATACCTGGCGTACCTGCATCCGAAATCAAAGCTACAGTTTCTCCCCCCTTTATTCTATTAACAACACTTTCAACCGTTTTATGTTCATTAAATTTATGGTGAGATTGCATCGCATTCTTTATTTCGAAGTGTTTCAGCAATATGCCGGAGGTACGTGTATCCTCAGCAAGTATCAAATCCACTTCTTTCAGAATCCGGATAGCACGGAATGTCATATCTTCCAAATTTCCTACCGGGGTAGGCACTACATAAAGTTTTCCCATACTTATCGGTCGTTTAGCTGAAATATTTTTTGAGGAGTTCCATAAAATCGACGGCGGCTTCATTTTCTTCATCCGGGTGCACTTCCGAAGCAAAAATATCCATAGCCTTGTCCAAAGAAGGAGCCTCACCCAAACGTCGTACCACTTCATTCATCCGTGCAGCATCGCCTGCGAACAGTTCGCGGACAAAACGGAATGAATCGTTCAGACTGATGGCATGTTTCAAATCCTTGGCAGGCTTGATGCGTTCTGCCAAAATAGGAGATGCCGAAGCTACAACAGTCTGGAGCGCTTCAGCCGTATGAACAGTTTCCGGTTCTTCACAATCCAGCTTCATTGTATCAGGGACGACCGGTTCAACCGGAGAAGCCGGTCCGGTCAAAGGAGTAGTAACAGCAGGGAGTTCCTCCAGGGGCGGCACAACAGCCGTTGGCGCCTCCTCAAGCAGTTCTTGCAACGCCTCCAAGCGTGCCTTCATCTGCTGGATATTCCGTTTTGCCACAATCTTCAATGTCGGATTGGCATCACTTGAAATGGCCTGCATTAAACATTTCAATTCTTGAATATCTAATTCTATGTCGTTTAATAAGGTTTGCATATCCTTTACACAGTCCGTGTTAACGCTACAAATGTAGAAATAAATAATGAAAAAATATCGGAAAGCAAACAAAAGTGTTACTTTTGCGCTTAAATATAACACTTGAAAACATGGTATTATTTTCAGAAGATCATATACAGGAGACCAAACGCAGGGGAAGAATTGAAGTCATTTGCGGTTCCATGTTCTCCGGCAAAACCGAAGAGCTGATAAGGAGACTGAAACGGGCAAAGTTTGCCAAACAACGCGTAGAGATATTCAAGCCTGCCATAGACACCCGTTATTCCGAAGCCGATGTCGTATCGCATGACAGTCATTCCATAGCCTCCACTCCCATCGACTCGTCTGCCAGCATTCTGCTCTTCACTTCAGAGATAGATGTAGTGGGCATTGACGAAGCCCAGTTCTTTGACAGTGGCCTGATTGATGTATGCAATCAACTTGCTAACAACGGTATACGCGTCATTGTAGCCGGACTGGATATGGACTTCCGTGGTATTCCATTCGGCCCTATGCCGGGACTGTGCGCCATTGCAGACGAAGTTTCCAAAGTGCACGCCATCTGTGTGAAATGCGGACAACTCGCCTCTTTCTCCCACCGCACCGTCAAGAACGACAAACAAGTGCTGCTGGGAGAAACCGAAGAATACGAGCCGCTATGCCGGGAGTGCTATCAGCAAGCTATTCAGGCAGACCAAAAAGAAGACTGACTGCAGGACTATCGGCCTCTAACTCCCGATAACTCCCCAAAAACAGAACTTGCAGAATCAAACAAAGAACTAAAAACAGAGCATTATGGAACGTAAAAAGATTACATTCGACAGTTTTATCCGAGGTGTCATACTCGGTGTCATCATTATCGGCATCCTTATGCTCTTCAAGCGTCTGAGCGGCGTATTGCTGCCATTCTTCATCGCATGGCTCATTGCCTATCTGATATACCCCCTGGTCACCTTCTTCCAGTACAGATTAAGGCTCAAGAACCGGGTCATATCCATCTTCTGCGCCTTGTTCAGTATTCTGATTGTAGGAGGAACCGCCTTCTATCTGCTTGTGCCTCCCATGATGGACGAATTCGTCAGGGTAAAAGATTTGGTAATAGACTACTTTTCCAACGGAACCCACGACGGCAATGTGCCCAAAACACTCTCTGAATTCCTTCGTGAGAACATAGACACCCAGTTCGTCACCCAATTGTTCAAGGAAGAGAATATGCTGAACGCCATCAAGGAAACCGTTCCCCGGCTCTGGTCCTTGTTGTCAGAATCCGTCAATCTGCTGTTCAGTTTTTTCACTTTCTTCCTCATTCTTCTCTATATAGTTTTCATATTGCTGGATTACGAAAGCATTGCCGAAGGATGGACCCACCTGGTACCGCAAAAATACCGGCCTTTCGTAGTCAGTGTGATGAACGATGTAAAAGACGGCATGAACAGATACTTCCGCGGACAAGCATTCGTGGCATTGTGTGTAGGTATTCTGTTCAGTATAGGTTTTCTGATTATTGATTTCCCACTGGCCATTGGGCTCGGCTTGTTCATCGGCGCTTTAAACCTAGTGCCTTATTTGCAGATTATCGGCTTTATACCTACCATCGTGCTGGCCATACTGAAAGCAGCGGATACGGGAGGGAACTTCTGGATTATCATTGCATCAGCCCTTGCTGTATTCATAATAGTACAAGTCATTCAAGACGGATTCATCGTACCGCGTGTCATGGGGAAGATTACGGGCCTGAACCCTGCCATCATCCTACTGTCTTTATCAATTTGGGGTTCATTGATGGGTATGCTGGGTATGATTATAGCACTTCCGCTTACTACCCTTATGCTCTCCTACTATCAACGTTTCATCATAAACAGAGAAAAAATTCACAAGTTTGAACAGACTGATAATCAACAAGAAGAGTAAAAACAGAAGTCGTTATCAAAACTTTTTCCCTTAATCCATTTGTTTTTTAAACAAAAGTAGCTATCTTTGCACCCGCTTAACAGCAATAAGGTCTGATTCGCTAGCTCAGCAGGTAGAGCACAACACTTTTAATGTTGGGGTCTTGGGTTCGA